>ERZ808278.3-NODE-3-length-396724-cov-22.750318_pt1 | contig 396724 bp, 313 predicted proteins | sample MGYA00521239_ERZ808278 | MGnify/ENA primary metagenome ERZ808278 (study PRJEB31516, sample SAMN03275600) | gut metagenome | biome: mammalia-associated habitat; material: feces | host: Papio cynocephalus | place: Kenya | collected 2012-07-17 ...
AGGGGGTAGAGACATTAGAGAGTAGAGGGGAGAGATTAGAGGGAAGAGACATTAGGGCATCGTGAAAGGGAATGGCGGCGAAGGCGGATTGGGAAAGGGGGCGATGGTGGCGGCAGGCGGCAGTGTGGGCTTGCCAGAGTGCATTAAAATACGTGCGGAGTGCGGGGACAGCAAGGAGCGTATCGACCGCATGCCACGTATCACGGAAAGACAGGCGGGCACGCTGCTGGGAGGCGGTGGGGTGCTGCTGCGGATTGGGATTACAGAGGGCGACACCGTAGGTCTTGCCCGTGGTCTTGTTCGCACGAGTGTGGATACGGTCGGTGCGGGAGAGACGACCCGAGATAGAGGCGATGTGGGAAGAAGGGGTGATAGTGGACATAGGGGTTAGGGGGTAGAGATTAGGGATTAGGGATTAGGGATTAGGGATTAGGGATTAGGGGGTAGAGATTAGGGGTTAGGGATTAGGGGGTAGAGATTAGGGGTTAGGGATTAGGGGGTAAGTTTTTTAGTGCGGAGTTTGGTGGTGATAGCACTAAGCATTTTGCCAATCTCCTCCAACATACTCATAGCCTGCTCAATGTCCGCAGAAGACAGATACCCCACCCTCACACACAGCAAGAGTTGCGTCTCCAATTCCGCCCTTGAACCCTGTGCAATGGAAATAAAATGGGTGTACTCGGAAACAGAATGGCGAGTGTGCCCCTCTGCGATATTAGAGGGAATAGATACAGCACATCTGCGCATCTGGTCGGATAACGCATAGAGTTCCTCTTTCGGCAGTTGCCGAACAAGACGGTAAACAACCGCCGTAACATCCATGGCTTTTTGCCAAACAAGGAGTTGAGAGTAGGAGAACATAGGGGTTAGGGATTAGAGATTAGGGATTAGGGATTAGGGGTTAGATAGAGGGTGTGGAAGATGTAGCCGTAGAGGGTGGTGATGGGTGGTTTGCGGCGGGAATCATAGGTAGGGACATCGTTGGACGACAAAGGACGTTTGGAGGCAGGGTTGTGGCGCTTGGTATAAGCCGCGAACTCCTGCTCCCAGCGGGCGCGGCGGGCCGGGTCCGCCATCTCGGCACGGACACGCTGTGCCGTGGCACCGAAGAGAGAGGAATTGGACTTCTGCCTGTCGGAGTGCGGGGCGGTGTTCGGGTGCTTGATGACATAAGCATGCGTGCGCCCGTTGCGGGTACGGAAGACGATTTTGTCATCGGACGAAGTGCGACCACTGAGGGCTGCCAAAGGGTCGCTCAAGAGTATCTTAGCCATTGCTTCAAAGTATTTAGAAAGTATTCATATCTATCGGTTATGTATCGGTTATGTATCGGTTATCCTATACGCAGGTTGCGGGAAAGACAGGGCAAAGGTACGACAAAATTTGCAGGTGTGCAAATTTTGTTAGGGGTTAGGGGTTAGGGGTTAGGGGGTAGGGAGTAGGGGGTAGAGATTAGGGGTTAGAGGGTAGAGGGTAGAGAGTAGAGGTTAGAGGTTAGGGGTTAGAGATTAGAGATTTTGGGATTACCCCTTAATAGTGGTGGGGGACGACGCGGTTCGCGTCGTCAAAATAGTCATTTATAGCGTATTGTCCCTTAGCAGGGTGATACTATCGCCCGCCCACTCTAACCTCTAATCCCTAATCCCTAATCCCTAATCCCTAATCCCTAATCTCTACTCCCTACCCTCTACCCCCTAATCCCTAATCCCTAATCCCTAATCCCTACTTCCCGTACATCTTCCAATAGACTACGGGGAGGACGGTGATGGTGAGGGGGAGGGTGAGGAGGGAACCGAAGCAGATGACTACACCCATCGGCATCCACAGGCTCGTATGCGCAATAATCATCGGCAGCACGCCGAGGGCGGTGGTGGCGGTGGTCAGGAAGATAGGACGCATACGACGCATTCCCGCCTCGTAAGCCGCCTCGCGCACGCTGCAACCCTTGTGCCGCAAGTCCTCCGCGTACTCGTACATCATTATCGCATTGCGCACAATCACGCCTATCAGGCTCACTATACCCAGTACCGCCGTTATCGAGATGTCCTGTCCGAACACATACAGCCCCACAAACGCCCCGAAGATACACAGTACGGCACTCGACAACGTAAGCAACGCCAGCGACACTTTGCCAAAGTGGTAGAGCAACAGCACGAACATTACCAACAACGCCGCCACCACGCTCCACATAATAGGCGGCACCATCTCGCCGTTGATGGCACTCAGTCCGCCGTACGACACCTGCACGCCCTCGGGCAACTCGAGGTTGTCCCGCATCCACGCCTTGACTTTCTTCTCGGCGGCTACCTGGCTGGTTGTACCGCGCAGGTCGCAACCCACGGTGATGGTCCTCACCGAGTTGCGATGTTCGATAGACGCGCGGTGCCATTCGGGGGTGAGCGTTGCCACTTGGCGCAGCGGCACCCACACGGTCGGGTAGGCGGTAGGTATCATCAGGTCTTGCAGTTGGTCAATGGTCATCTTGTCCGCCCCCGCCGTATAGAGCAGCACGGGTACGCCGTAGTCGCCCTCCCAGACGGTGGTCAGTTGGGTGCCGTTGGTCAGGCTGCCCAGGTAGAGCGAGAGGGTGGTCTCGGTGATGCCCAGCCGCGTCGCCTCGTCCTCGCGCAGGGTGATACGCGTCTGCTCGGCGAATTGGTCGTAGTCCGAGTGCACCCACGTTAGTTCCGGTTGCTCGGACATATAGCGGCGCAGGCTGTCGGCGTACGGCACGATAGCATCGAGGTCGTCGCCCTTGAAGCGCATCTCCAGCGGGTTCTTCGCCGCCTGGTAGTCCAACTGTTTGAACCGCACGTACGCATTCGGGAAATAGTTCTCGTAGCGGGGCGTATATTCCTCCAGCAGGGCTGCCGTCGCCTTGGTGGACGTGGTATTGACGATAAACTGCGCATAACTCGGCTTCGCCATCTGCGGCGTGTAGGTGGCGTGGAACCGCGGACTTGCCTGCCCCACAAACGAGGTGATAGAGGTGATACGCTTGTCCACGCGCATCAGTCGCGCCAGCGAGTCCGCCACCTGTGCCGTCTCCTCCACCGACGACCCTTCGCACAGGTGAATCTCTACGGCAAAGCACTCGCGTTCCGCCTTGGGCAGCAGTTGCAGGTTGAGTTGCGCCACCATCAGGTAGCCGCCCGCGGCAAGGCACAGAACAAGCACGGTATATACCACCCACGGGTGGTTGAAGCAGGAGGTGAGCAGTTTCTGATAGCCGTTTTGCAGGGCGGTGAAGAAGCGGTTCTGCCTGCGCTCGAACCAGCCCATCTCTTCGGGTTTGCGGCGGCGGATATAGCGTGTAGCCATATAGGGCGTTACCCACGTGGCGTAGAAGATACTGGCGGTGAGGGCAAAGAGGATTGCCCACGGAAAGAGTTGCACGAAGTCGCCCAGCGGTCCCTGTATAATTTTGGTCATCGGGAAGAACATACCCGATATGGAGCAGGTGGCGAGTGCCATCGGCACAAAGAGTTGCTCCGTGCTGACTGCCGCTGAATACCAGCGGCTGTGTCCGCGGTCGAGCAAGTCGGTATAGCCGTCGATGACTATCACGGAGTCGTCCACGATCATACCCAATACCACGATGAGGGCGGCAAGTGTGACGGTATTGAGTTCGATACCCGTCATATACATCAGTCCCACGGCGATGGCGGTGCAGACCGGCACGCCCGTGCAGGCTACCAACGCCGTGCGGAGCGGGAAGAGAACGAGCATCACGGCTATCACCACGATGATGGACAGCACGATGTCGCGCATAAAAGAGCGCACGGAGTCGTCCACCACCTTGGGCTGGTCGGTGATACGGTGGAAATGGACGTCGGGAGGCAGTTGCACACGGGCTTTCTCCAACTCCCGCTCCACCTTGTTGCCAAACGCCACGATGTTGTTGCCCGGCACCATCTCCATATTCAGGATGAGACACGAGCGGTCGGGCGAGATAGCGGCATCGGCATCGCCTGTGTAGAACTCCACAAACTTGTCCGCCTCGGGGTAGCGGCGTTCTATGGCGGCGATGTCTTTGAGGCGGATAGTCGCCCCCGTGGCGGGGTCGAACCAGACTATCTGTTCGGCTATCTCGCGTTCACTCGTGTAGGGAATAGCCACCTGCAGTCCCGTGCTGCCTTGCAGGCTGCCGCTCAGGGTGCGGAAGCCTTGCAGCATAAGCGACATCTGCAACGCTTTCCGGTCAATACCGTATGCCGAGAGGCGTGCCGCATCGATGGTAACGGCTATCTCTTCGTGCTGCGCCCCGAGAATCTTGAGTTTGCCCATCTCGGGGATAGTGCGCAGTTGGGAGCATAGTTGGCGGGTATAGGTTTCCAGTTCGCGCGGACTGCGCTCGTCGCTCTCCACTGCAAGCAGCATAGACGATGTGTTGCCGAAATCGTCCACCACCACTATCTGCAAGACGCCTGCAGGCAGGCTCGTCTTCTTGAATAGGTCAAGCCCCGCACGGATACTTGTCCAAGCGTCGGCTGCCGACTTCACGGAGTTGCGTATCGTGACATAGATATAGACGATACCGTCCTCCGTGGTGGAGTAGGTGTTTGCCTTGTCCACTTCCACGTAACTGTTGAGAAAATCCTCCAGTGGGATAGTAACCTGTTCCTCCACCTCCTGCGCCGTGGCACCCGGATAGACGGCAGCCACCACGCCCTGGCGGATAGTGAACTGCGGAAACTCGTCCTTGTTCATCTTTGGCAGCGACCATATACCTACCGCCGTCAGCACCAGCACAACCAAGAACACCAGGTTATGGTTGCGCATAGCACCCTCTATGTGATTGCGTTTTTTCATTCCGAAACGGGAAAATTTATTTTCTTTCGATACTGAAGTTCCACGAAGAGAAGGGTTTGCCGTATGCCATAGCAATGCCTTCCACAGAAAAATCAGGGTGCGCTTTTTTGCAGCGTTCCACAAAGCCGTTGTTGAATTTTACCTGCATATGTCCGATACGCTCGCCGTCCAAATAGAATGCCACGAAAGATGTCTCATGCTTGGCGAGAGTTATCCTGTTGGCTTGCGAGGCATCAATCTTGGTGGGGTGCGTATTGATGCTTAATCCTTTGCGGGTATATTCCACCACCCAATAGTCAATAGGAGAATCGGCGTGGTAAAGGTCTTGCAACAGTCGGACTTTGTTGGGGACAAGATTCCAATTGGCAATCACGGCATCCCGTATAAGGTCGATAAAAGCGTCTGTGGTCTTGCTCGACTTGCGCAAACGGAACCAGTTTTCAACCGCACCATATCGCTGTTGCATTTCTTCTACATAAAGGCGGGTATATTCTTTGAGTTGCTGTTGCAACTGCTCTTTTTGCTGTTGGGTTATGAAACGTAATCCGGTTACATTGAGCGTACAGGTGTTGGCAAATTTGACGGACAAGCCTAGTTGCTGCTCATTGGTGAGATAGAGGACAATATCGGCAGGACCGACTAGGTCGTTTTGTGTCTCGAAGGAGCAATCATTGTAAGACAAGCCTTGTGCTGCGAGTGCCTGCTCAATAATAGTCTTGTCCGTTATGTGAATGATTCGTTTTATTTCCTCTGCATTGGTGCGCAGATTGATAGCGGCAAGTACTTGTGCCTTTTCCTCTTCTTGGGGCAACAAGACATAGAAAAGGGCTATTTCATATTCAACGCCTGTATTGCTGTTGTGCTGAATTTCGTAGAGTGTGTGCGTGTGAAGCATATTTATATTAGTTCTTTGAGTGAAACCTTGAGATTACGGGCTATTTGTAACAAAGTGAGATACGATGGATTGCGCTCGCCTCGCTCCAACATACCAATATAGTTTTTGGTAAGTTTGCACTTGGCAGCAAACTCCTCTTGTGTGAGGTGCAGTTGCTCCCGTTTCGTTTTTAGGCGGTTGCCCAGTTGCTTTAATTCGTCTCTTTCTTCCATATCTTAACCAACAATAAGTGTCTTTGTAATAAAAGAAGCACCGCTTTTGCGATGCTTCTAGAACCCTGCTACAGGAAATATAGTGGGATAATCGTATGTATTTGCTTTGGACTTCCGTATGATTTTAACAGCAGGCTTTTGCTGTGCATATTGGACGGTTCGGGAATAACGCTGTTGTATTTCGGGGTCGCCGAACATATAGCGTGCAAAGAGTTCCACCAGTCCGACATTGATACTATTGCCGAACTGCTTGTAAGCCTGTGCATCTTTGTCGTCGTATTGGAATGTATCGGGGAAACTCTGCAAACGTGCGCACTCACGCGGGGTGAGAAAACGCTTGCGCTTGCCCACAATAGATGTTTGCGTGATAGCCACCAGCGCAGGGAAATACGTGCCGGGTTTTACCCGCAGTCCGGAGGGACGGATTTGCATAATATGCTGCCATAGGTCGGGGTTCTTTTCGTCCACGCCCACTTGCCATTCCAGTTTGGCTTTTGCGCCGAAAAACAGGGGGCATTGTTTGGCTTTTTGGAGCCAAGTATTGATAAACTCTTTGTTCTGTTTCCAGAGTTCGTTGTTTTTGAGGATAAAATTGCGTTGCCAACCCGGCAGGGTGTCCCATTGCCCAATCATCGGGTTGTCGCGGAGTTCACAGAGACTATCCGCCCATACGGGAAAACCGGGTAGTTTGGCGCAATGAATGCCTTGTATAAATTCATTCCAGAGGTCAATCCATTGGATTTGCTCGGGTTTGAGCAGGTATTTTGGCAGATTGGGTATTTCGCTTTCGTCTTGCAGAATATCATCGATACAGCAGGCGGGGATATTGCTCTCGTTGAAACAGAAATCGGGAAGTGTGCCGATGTCCTTTCGCACGCACATAATAAACACACGCTCGCGGTGTTGGGGAACACCGATGTAGTGTGGGCTGAAGATGACCGGTTCGGGGCTGACATTGTAACCTATCTGCACCAGTGTATCGTGTATGACATTCCACGTGTTGCCATGGTCGTGCGAGGCAAGGTTCCTGACATTCTCAAGGAGTGCATATTCGGGTTGGTGGTATTGCAGAATGCGCACAATATCAAAGAAAAGCGTGCCTTTGGTCTCGTCTGCAAAGCCAAGCCGTTTACCGGCTTTGGAGAACGACTGGCAAGGAAAGCCTGCACACAGGACATCGTGTGCAGGGATGTCTTTGGCATCAATGCGGGTAATATCGCCTTCGGGTTGAAGTCCATAGTTGCGGGTATAGGTCTTGCGGCAATCGGCATCAATATCCGATGCAAAGACACATTCCCCGCCAAGATTAGTCATGGCTTGGTGGAAACCGCCTATGCCGCAAAAGAGGTCTATGAATTTGAAATGTCTCACGTTTGTTTTTATTTGATGCACAAAGTTAGTATTATTTATGCAAATATACAAATGGTTTTCTCTATTCTAGTAAGTTACCTTTGCCCCGTTGTATAGTTTTTGGAAGCCTTCTACAACTACTTGGTCGCCCTCGTGGAGGCCGCGGGTGATGAGTACGCCGCCCGAGGCATACTGACCGATTTCCACGTGGCGACGTGTGGCGATACCGTTCTCTACCACCCAGACCGATGCCCCGCTTGTGAGCGTCTGCACACAGGCGGCAGGTACGAAATAGCCCGATACGCTCTGCGAGCGGAGCCTGACCTTGCTCACCATACCCGGCAGCAGTTGCTGCTTGTAGTCGTCCGAGGGGTTGGAGATAAACGCCGTAACGGTATAGGTGTGCGCTATCGTGTTGGCGAGCAGGTTCTTCTCCGTTACGCAGACAGGTACTTCGGTCTTGCCGATAGCCTCCACTACGACGCTGCCGCTGTCGCCCACCTGAATGGACGTGATATCGCCTTCCGCCACGTCAAACGTAACGTTGTAGCCCTCCATATCCAGCAGCGTTACCAGACTCAGTCCGGGGGCGACCACCTGTCCCGCTTTGGCTTTGCACTCGCCTATCACGCCGTCGCTTGGCGCACGCAGCACACAGTCGTTGAGCGACTTGCGCGACATGGCAAGTACTGACCTTGCCTGCTCCAGTTGGCTGCTTACTTCTACCATTTTCATTTCGGTGATGACGCCTTTGGCATAGACCTGCCTGGCACGTCTGTAGCCGTCTGCCGCCTGTTGATAGGTGGCATTGGCTGCTAACATAGCGTTCCGCGCCTGCGTGTCGTCCAAACGCAGCAGTTCCTGCCCCTGCTGTACGTGGTCGCCTTTCTTGACATAGACTGCCGTCACCTGTCCCGCAGTCTGTACGCTCAACGGCACACTCGACGCCTCTTCTATCCTGCCCACATACGTGTGCGTGTTCACGCGCGTCTGCCTGTCCATCGTCTGCACCTCCACCTTGATGGGGCGCACCTCGTACTGCGGCTTTTTGTTCATAGGCAACTTGTCGCACCCCGCAAGACAGAGGAGAAGCAAACAAAGTAGAGATTGTCTGTAAATGGTCATTTCAGTAGGGTATGTATATAGTTGATATTCTCCTCCAAGCGTCGCTGTTGTGTCTGTTCGTGGTCTTGCTCCTGCTCGGGGAGCAGGTTACCGATGGCAGGCATAACGAGTACCGCCATGATATTGAGCGAACATATCGTCAGCATCAGCCGCTCGGCATTGGTGGGGACAATGTTGCCCGCTTCGGCTTCACGGTCCAAAGTGTGCTGAAGGCACTCTATGTGTTCGCCGTATTGCTTGTGGGCAATGTCGTAAAGCGTGTCCGGTATCTGCCCGGTCTCGTTTACCAAGAGCCTTGCCAGCATGGCGTTCTTTGTCATCAGGTAGAAGTTCTGCCGGATAAGATTGTCGATATTCTCCATAAAATGTAGGTTCTCTGTGCCTTCGGGGGGCAATACGGACAGGATAAACTCATCAATCTTACGTTGCAGCACCTCACGGAAAAGGTTCTCCTTGTTCTGGAAATGGTAGTATAGCAGCACATGGGTTACACCCACCCGCTTGGCGATACGCGAGATGTTCGCCCCCTCGTAGCCGTTGCGGGCAAACTCCTCCTCCGCCGCCTGCAGTATCTCTTCTCGTTTATTCTTCATTGGTTGTCAGAATGAAATCGGCTGCAAAAGTAGTGCTTTTTATTCCATACCTCCAAATTTATACTTACAAATATGTAAGTGCTATTATGGCGCATTTATGGATAGTATGTAGAAAGTGTGTATATAGAGGGTGGATTCGTTCTTTTTGAAAGAATGGTAAAAAGCGGCTTTTGTGTAGCCGACCTCATCGACCCCTCATCGACCCCTGGACGGGATACTGACCTGATTCTGATAGTGCATGGACGAATTGTTGCAAATAAGGCTCTTAGGTGATAGCACAAAAATAGGTATGGCTACCAAAATACTTTGGTAGCCATACCGTTTGTTTCGTGATTTCAACTATGGAAGAAAGAAACAATTATTTCACAGGTTCGTCTTGCAGTCCCCACCCCGTGATAGTGGCAACGTAGGGAATCACCGAGTAGGCTATCTTCTGATGCCCCTGATAGTTGGGGTGGGAAGAGGCACCGAGGTCACTGTCATTGTCGTGCAAAGCGGGGCAGAGTCCGAGATAATGCACGTTCTTCATACCGCAGTTGTTCACCAGTTCGCGTATATACGTAAACAGGTATTCGTGTGCCTTCGTGGCAATACACAGCACGGGATAATACTCTCCGTAGTTTGCCTTTATCTCACGCAGCAGTTTGTAGTATTGGTCGCGGAACTTCTCGTATTTGGGTTGCATAGCCACCGAGAAATCATTGGCACCCAGATAAATAACGGTCATAGCAGGACGGAAATCCGATTTCTCTGCCGTCCAACGTGTAGCCTGCGTAGAGTCCATATCGAAGGTCTGCATATAACGCTCAGGCATCCACCAACCGTCATACTTTGAGTTATAGTTGCGTGTGATACCCATTCCCGAGTGTGCAATAGCCACATAATCCGCCCCGAAGTAGCGTGCTACAATGGCAGCGTAGGTTTTGGAGGAATTCTCTGTTTCGGGCGTAAAGGGATCGGTCTTTACGCTGTTCTCCGAACCGTAACCGCACGTGTAACTGTCGCCTACGAGCTCCAACTGCCTGTCAGACAATGGTGTGGCAGGGTAGAACTTGTCAGCGGTAAACTCAATAATCGTGGTAGTGCCCTGTTCCCCTTCGGTACGCTTTTGAAGCACTACCTCATGGATTCCCCTGCGGGTCTTGTTCACAGGGTCATCGGGTGATACAAGTGTGATGACCGAATCCGTACCGGAAGTTGCTATGATGCGGTCTGGTTCATTGCTTGCCGGACTATCAATCCATACATTATAATAATTACGCTTGGTGTCAGACACCTTCATGGTCAGTGACTTGCCCGAATATGCCACGCGGATGGTGGTTGCCGTCCAATCAAATGATACGGCAGTTCCATCCGTTGCTGTACGCCCGACAATGGTTATGCGCTTGTCGGTAGCGGGAATGGTCTCCGCCATTGCCGAGCAGGCAATAAGTAGCGAGGCTAAGAATAAAGTGCTTCTTTTCATAGATGTATTTTTATGATTGAGTATGTTCAAAAATGGAAATGGTGGTATCGAAGTCCGTATTTGTTCATCCTTTCTTGATTTTTTTGCCGACCATAAATGGAAGGTATCTGTATATAAACCAAACAATACAAGTGGATACTGTGCAAACCACAACAAATCCCAACAGCACAATGGCATAATTCCTTTCAGAGACTAATCCTATTTTCTCGAATAGTTTTCCGGTCAGTAGCGGAACACCGCCGCAAATGAAATAATAGACCAACGAATGAGTCCCCACCCATTCAATCCATTTGCACGGAGGCAGTTTCTTGCTTAGGGCTATCATGAACAAAGAACCTGCAAGCATATCGGCAAGGAATACAAAGTAGTTGCTGATTCGGATAGGGCAAACGATTATATGAACGCCGCTCTTGCATTCATAGATCTTGATACCAATCAGCAGAATCAATAATATGGGAAGGCTGTAAGGAGTACAAAGATATCGGTCAAAGATGCTCTCGTGCTTGTGGTAGTAGTAACCGGCAAAAAGGAATAAAAGGGCTTGAAGAGCATTGTCTATCCTCCAGAAATAGGGATCTTCTGATTCAGGAATATAGATGGAAACGACAAACGATACGATGCACATAAGGGCTAAAACCGCTGTTTTTCCGTTGGATAGGCGTATCATTACGCTGAATAGTATTTCTGCCATACAGAGAGCCGCCACAAACCAGGAGGCTTCTCCCGATACAATTTGCAGCAGCATATCGGTTATGTTCAATTCGTTGCCGTGAACCAATGCTTTGGGTATAGCGATAAGCGCGGTAAATATAAAGTAGGGCAACAAAATTCCTCTTGCAATGGATATAAGTTTCTTGCGCAGACAGAACGCCTGCTCTTTGTACATCAGGTAACCCGAAAGCAGAAAGAAAAGCACCAAGGCGTTGCTCACATAGAGTCTGTATGCCACTATGCCCCCGTCTGCACAATATACATCCGTATGGAATAGCAGTATAGCCAGCATACAGAGTCCTCGCAATAAATCGATCCAGTGCTTTCGTTCCATAGTATAATTGAACCTCTTTGTTTGGGGTGGTAAAAGTGCCGGACTGCAATCATAACGCTCCCTCGCACGCTACAGGACGCAAAGATAATGAAAATCTCCTGCAAAACAAGTATATATATCGAATGAATCACATTCCGGAATGGAAATGCTTCCTTTCTATGGAATTACCGGCAATTTCTTGTACCTTTGCCGTGCAGATAGGTCGTAACCGGTCGTAACTAAAGATACTCTTCGTATGCAGTTGAATCTCTCCAAAGGATGGCGTGTGCTTTTCTTGCTGATAGCCACTTTCATTGTCATCGTTTCTGTATTGTTTACCAATCATATTGCCAATAGTCTCGCACGGGAAGAACGTAACAAAGTGGAGATTTGGGCAGAAGCCACAAGGCAGTTCATTATGGCGGACGAAAACACCAACATAGATTTCTTTTCCGACATCATAGAACAAAATACAACCATACCGGTCTATATGACCGATGCTGATGGCAATTTGCTGTTTTCTCGCAACGTTCGTGAACCGAAGCGCAATGCCGCAGCGTTCTATGCTGAAAAAATCAAGAGTCTGCAGGCTTCCGAAGAACCGATTGAGGTGCGCATATCGCCTGATGTAGTGCAATATATCTACTACGAAGATTCCACATTGCTCAAGCAACTCTATTATTTCCCTTACATCCAGTTCGCAGTCATCTTTCTGTTTGTTATTATTATCATTTATATGCTTTCCACAGCGCAACACAACGAACAAAACAGGGTATGGGCAGGGCTGAGCAAGGAGACGGCACATCAACTTGGGACGCCTATCTCGTCTTTGAATGCGTGCAGCGAATTGCTCAAAATCAACCATCCTGACGATGAATTGGTCTATGAGATGGACAAGGATATACAACGCTTGCAGGCTATTGCCGACCGCTTTTCCAAAATCGGATCTGATCCTGTCCTGACTCCTGCAAATCTTATGCAGGTGCTTGTCGGTTCGGTGGATTATATGCGCAGCAGAACCTCGGAACAGGTGTCGTATAAGGTCACATTGAATGGAAAATTGCTCTCGAAAGAGGACAATATCCCAGAAATAACGGTGATGATGAACCGTACACTCATGGAATGGGTAGTGGAAAATCTCTGCAAAAATGCAGTGGATGCGATGGAGAATAAAGGTACTGTTACCCTTGCTGTGCAAGAAACCGATGATAAACTGTTTTTGGACATATCCGATACGGGGAAAGGCATCGAACGGAAGCATTTGCGCGATGTCTTCAAACCCGGATACACCACCAAAAAACGAGGCTGGGGGTTGGGACTGTCGTTGGCAAAACGTATTATAGAACAATATCATAATGGCAAAATCTTTGTTAAACAATCCGTTCAGGGCGAGGGAACAACGTTCCGTATCATACTTCATGCATGATATGACGTCTGACGGGTTTTCTGTCCTTCCATTGTCATTCGTATGCAGTATCTCGCAATGAGTAAGTTGTAAGAAGGCTTGAAGATTGTATCCTGTTGGCTTTTATGTTCGGAAAATGTTGGAATGGTTTACGACCCCTCAAGCCGACCTCAAGCACCCCTCATCGACCCATCAATTGGAGATTAAGAAAATGTTAGTGTTCTTTTAATTATTCCTATAGATGGGTAGGGGAGGTATCCTTCCGGCATTGTGTCGGGTGTCAAAAATGGAGCGGGAATTTCGATAAGCGGAGATACTGCCTGAGCGAAGCGAGTTGTGTCTCCGCCGAAATTCGAGTGACTTATATTTTTGGCAACGCCCGACACAAGTAAAACAACGGATTGATGTCATTTATAGCCCCCTCTTTGAGGGGGGGGGAGTCCCATTGGTTTCTTTTCTTTTGGTCATGCAAAAGAAAAGAAAAAGGTAAGTATGCATGAAAATGACGGTAACTGTAATATTCAAAGTATCTGTACACCTCAAGCATTGAGAGAAATAAGTGAATCTTATTCTGCTAACGGGTATTGTACATTGTCAAATCGTAAATCTTTCATTCTCTCATCAAAATATATCAAAGAAAAATGGCACCGCCTGTCCTTTCTATGGAAGGTGGTGCCATCTGTTTGTCCGGTTGGGAGAACTTGTTCCCAGCCTCTCTTTGTCTTCTGTTGTCTAATACTGTTCTTCTTCGTTAGGGAATGTGCTGTCCTTCACGGCGGCAATGTATTCCTGTATCGCCTTTTTGATGATGGTCCCCACATCGGCGAAACGGCGCAGAAATTTGGGCTGAAATCCTTGGGTGATACCCAGCATATCGTGCAGCACCAACACTTGTCCGTCCATGCCTCCGCCTGCGCCGATACCTATGGTCGGCACTTTCACGGAATTTGTCACTTTTGTGCCTAAGGCTGCAGGGATCTTTTCATACAGCAATGAGAAGCATCCGGCTTCTTCCAATGACAAAGAATCTTCCAGAAGTTGCTTGGCTTCTGATTCTTCTTTGGCGCGCAAGGCGTAGCCTCCGAATTGGTTCACGCTTTGCGGAGTCAGTCCCAAGTGGGGCATCACGGGAATCCCCGCTGCAGTCAGTCTCCTGACTATAGGAACAATCTCTCTGCCGCCCTCCATCTTGATTCCGTCTGCACCCGTTTCTTTCATCACGCGTACGGCATTACGCATGGCACTCTCCTCCGATTCTTGATACGAACCGAAAGGCATGTCAAATAAGACAAAGGCTCTCTTTGCCGCTTTTCTTACGCCTTTCGTGAGGAATATCATTTCGTCCAACGTGATGGGGAGGGTGGTCGTGTTGCCGCTCACTACGTTCGATGCGGAATCGCCTACCAGAATCATATCAATCCCTGCTTCGTCTATAAGCGATGCCAAGGTGTAATCGTATGCGGTTAGCATACTTATTTTCTCTCCCTGCTCTTTCATCTGGCGGAGAGTGCGGGTCGTCACCCGTTGCGTTTGCACTGTATGTACTGACATTTTTGCTGAAACTTTATGAAATCTGTGATTCCTGTTATGGGCGTTTTTGCAGTTCTTTGTGGTCTTTCAGAAGTCTCTGTATGGCAAACTTGCCTGTAACCACAGCGTTTGGAAGTCCGCCGGGGGCTTGCAACCACTGACCGGCCAAGTACAAGTTGTCAACACCCTTTATGCGCCCCCTGTGGTATATCTTTTCGTTTTGCGGGGTCAGCGCAAAACTCATAAATGCCCCCTTGTACACATTGCAGTATCTCGTGTTGGTGACAGGGGTGACAATGTCAAGCAGGCTGATGTGACCGCGCAATTCCGAAAAACGTTTCTCAAGTGCCTCTTGAACGATTTTGGCAACAAGATTCTTTTCTGTCTTGTAGGCTTGATAGTCCTCTCTGCGCAGTCGCTCCCAGTAGTCATAATCTTCCTCATATTGCATCAATAGCACTTGCAGAACACTTTTTCCTTCGGGTGAGAAAGAAGTCTCATAATTGAAATGCTTCAAAAAACCTGTCTTCACGTCTCTGTTGTCAATACGCAGATTGTCAATATCCAATGCCAATGCGCAAGGAACCTCTCGCGTCACGTGGTCAACGGCAAAATATAAGTTGACACTGCTGTAGGTCGGATATTTCTTCGGCAAGTCGATAAAATGCTCTTGCATATAAGGATCCGTGTATTCAATGGGCAGAAGATGTGCCATAGTATGAAACAAGTCACACGTGGAGATGATGTAGTCGGCTTCCACGGTCTCTCCGTTACTGAAACTGACACTGTAGGCATGACCCCCTTGTATGTTTATCTGTTCTGCTTCCCAACCGGTACATATCGTTCCGCCCGTCGATTCATAGCGTCTCACCATACGTTCCATCATGCCTTTGCTCCCGCCTTGTGGCAGGTCGGCATTGTCGTTGCAGAATGCGGCATATACGTAAAAAAGAGAGGAAACATTGTAGAATTTCGGAAAGTAAACATTCAGCATCTTTCTGATAATTGGGCTGTGGAAACGTTCTGCATATTCCCCGATGGACATCTTGGAATATATTCTGTGCATCTTCCCCACTTTGCGCATCGACCATATCAGTTTTGCATATTCCCACACCGAGAGTTGCTCCATAGGCTTATGAGCCACCAAGGCAACATTCTGGTAAATACGTAATAGCCCTATGAATTCTTCAATGTTCTTTTTGTCTCTCGGTGAAATGCGAAGCAAATCAGCGTGTAGCCGTTCTATGTCATGCCAAACGTTCAGTGTTTCTCCGCCTGATTCCACTTGCATGAACGATTCGGGTTGTAGCACGTGGACATCTTTACCCAAAACTCCTACTTCCTCCCATACCTTGTAAATGTCTGTCTTCGGATTCGTACCCGTAAGCCAATGCACGCAATTGTCCAGCAAGTACCCCTTTCTGTTCCACCACGATAACAATCCGCCTGGTACGCTGTGCCGTTCATAGATTGTACTGTTCAACCCCGCTTTCTGTGCATAAATTCCTGCTGCTAACCCAGCTACTCCACCTCCGATAATTAAGACCTTTGCCATGACTGTTTTCTGCATTGCGGAGCAAACCTTCATATCTCCCCTTTGCTTTCTTTCCCCCTCGATTTGTTCCCGTTGTTCCTGTTGCAAAGGTACAACTATTGTACCACTTGGGCAAATGAACAAAACAATAAGCCGTCTGTCTGTTCTGTGGGGCTGCGACTGAGTTTCTGTGGGGGAAGGACATTGCGATAAACAACTTCTCCCGGATTGAATGTGATGCTTGGAATATCTTTTGTGCAGTGTGAGTGTTCCCTGCAATGGATAATCTCTGAATGGTCAAAATAAATATTCCAAAGAATGGAACGCCATATATCGGGGCTGTCTTATAGAATTGAGAGCCGGCTATCAAGAATAGATAACCGGCTCTCAACGATTTTTCTGTAAAATAGTTATACCGCTTGGCAGAAAACTATTGTCTCTCAAACGGCTCTCGAACGTTGCTTTATAACTTTACGACCTTCACAGTTGAACACTCTCTTCCCTTTTGCAGGTAAAGCAGATATACGCCTCTGCTCGTACCCGTAAGATCTATCTGACTGACTGATCCGGCACGCATCACCAACCGTCCTTCTATATTGTAAACCTGTACATCTGCCTCCTCGCTGAAGTTCACTATTCCGTTAGTGAGCGTAGGGTAGGCACTGAAACGGTCATTGTCAGCCTCTGTGCGGCTTATCGCTGTGCTGAAATCATAGTAGGTCGGAACATCGGGCAGCGGATAGGCTTTGCCCGTGAAGATACGGAGTTCCCCTGGAATCAGATTGATGGTACCCACGCGCTGTACTGTTCCCGAAAAGTAGTCATACCATCTGCCGTCTGGTAGGCGTGTGACGTTCACATCGGTGGCGGAGAAATTGCCGACTATGAAAATCGTACTCTCACCGCTCCCCCAGGTGATGCTTCTCACTGCCCCCGTCCCGAGATTGACGCTCGTGGGATTACCCTCGAATACTTCGGGTGCCAACTTCGTACGAAGTTGGATCAGTTGGGCGGTTTTCCTGTACTGCTCCATACGCAATCCGCCCCGTAACCATCCCAACGCTTCAGGTTGTTCCTTGATGGAACACCGGTTGTTGCTGTTTATGCTGTTGCTGCCCCTCGTGGAGTTGATACTGTAGTCAAATCCCAATTCGTTCCATTGCCAAATCAAATGGGGACCGTTCAGCAGCAGATTGAATGCCATGTTCAGCGGCACGCGCGATAGACGGGTGCTCTCGTCTGTTTTGACGGCTTCCACACCGCTTTTCTTCGCCATATAGAAATTACGTTCTTCATCGTGCGACTCGCAGTAACTGACATATCCGTCCTGGTTTGCAGCCGAAAAATTGGCCGACCCGTAATTTCCCATGGCGGATTTTGAATAGGCGTCATTTGTGTTTTGCCAGCATAGCATTCCGCTCTTGACGAGTTCCGGCCGTTCCGTCTGCATCTTGTCGCCCCAATGCTCCAAAATGAAATACGCCCCTTCCGATGCCGCCTGTACGCCTTCTGTATAGTAATGCTTGATGTTTGCAATCCTGTTTGTGCAGGTCGGACCGCAGAATCCGTGCGACAAGTCCATGCGGTAACCGTCCACATGAAACTCCTCTATCCAGTATCTGAGACATCGGGTAAACATCTTTCTCGTCTCCTCGAAATCATGATTCCAGTCTTCATACACGTTGTCACTATGAGGGGCTGTCACGTTGAACCACGGGTTCTGCGACAACTCCGAACCGTATGGGTACAACTTGTTCTGCGGATTCAAACCTGTCGCATGGTTAAATACCATATCCAAAATAACGGCTATCCCACGCTTGTGACATTCGTCTATGAACCTCTTTATCTGCGTCTCCGTACCATAAGCCTTGTCCGGCGCGAAATAATGGGTCGGCGAATAACCCCAATTGTAGTTCCCCTCAAACTCGCAGATGGGCATCAACTCAATGGCATTCACACCCAAGTTCTCCAAGTAGTCAAGGCGTTGCCGAACTCCCTCTATGCTGCGGGTGATGGTGTAATCATACACCCACATCTCGTAGATGATCAGATTGTTCTTGTCAGGACGTTTGAAGTCGAGAGTCTCCTCGCTCCATTCAAATTTAGGTTTGGCGGTTTGAAGCACCGATACATATCCTCCGTCTCCCCCGCTGGGATAAGGTCTGAGCATCGGATCCACTTTGCGCGGTTCGTATGCGTCATCAGGGTGCAAAACTTTGGTGGAGTATGCATCGGATATATACACCACTTTCCCGTCCGACCGGACTACGCAGTACTGGTAAGCATATTCTTTCTGCGGCTCAAGATTGTCCAGTTCCGCCCAAAAGTAGTTCCCGTCTCGGTACATCGGAATGGCGTCAATAAGTTTCCAATCGTTGAAGTCACCGTTCACGTACACCGCTTTGGCGGGTGCCGTCTTGCTTGCCGCATAAGTACACAACGTCACTTTCGTGTCATCATCAGGATCATAGTATATGCCCATCTCTTTCTTTCCTTCTGGACGCGCTTTCTCAATGGTCTCGCCCATCACGGTAACGCTTTTGGACACCGTTTTGCTTTCTTCCTGAGTCTTGGCGGTGAAAACAACGGTATATTCTCCCTTCGTTGTAAAGGTAACATTATAAGTCAGTTCGGTTCCTGTCAACGTGGTCTGCTCCGTGTCTCCAACCTTTAGCGAAAGTTCCGCCTCCTCCGATGAAACACATTCAAAGACGATATTCTCTCCTGCCGTCACAACCAAGTCATTTTCCGAAGGACTTACGATCCTTGCCACTAACCCCGCTTCCACCAAGTCCACGTAGATGTCCTTCCCCGCTGCAGTCTTTCCTTCCAAACTCCCGTTCGGACCATCATTGAACACGAACGCCATCCGCTCGATTTCTTCTGTCTCCGGACAGCCGTAAAATGTATATATATTGGGTATCGTCAACTGCCAGTTGTCTCCGACTTTTGTCATTTTATACTTCGGATTGTTCTCACGCCAACTCGTTCCTACATACTTCCAGTCCGAATCCGATTTCGATTTCTCCGTGATCAGTCCTGTATGTGCATAGCACGCCTTCGCGTTCACCATTCCCCCGTTTCCTTCTTTCGGGTTGAATGTAACGACAATCTCTCCCTTGTAACCTTTGGCAATAAAAGTAGGTGTAGTCGTCACTTGCGCCGTCACATAATTGGCTGCAAGACCTATCGCAAAAAGCAATATATATCGGTTTCCTTTCATATATTATAGTGTGTCTCTATTTCTTGATGAAGAGTATAGTCTGGTGTCGGTCTTTTGTCTCGGCACGCAATATATACATTCCGGCAGCCATACCATCCACGTGCAATTCTTTCACTCCGGTCGTGTCATGCAGAAGAAGTTCTCCTGCCAGATTGTAAATCTCCACCTGCTCTGGGGAAGCCTCTGATTGCAAATATAGTACATTGTCCACAGGGTTCGGATAAACACGAATGACCGTCTCCTGTTCTATGTTGTCCACGGCGGTAGGCTGCTTGCATTCGGGTTCCAACTTTTCTGCGCCGCCTGACCACGAATAGCATACATCCTCGTCAGTATAGAGGTCGCCTGTCTGTGTCGCGCCCTTTTCCTTTCCGTCGTTGAAAATAAAGTTCACTTCCTTTATCTCTGCTGCAAATTGATAAGAGTACCAACCTTCATCATCGGCGGTGAGTGCTGTGCCGGGCCATGCTCCTAAATATGTCGTGGCTTTGGCATCTGTACTCCATGCATACAGACTGCAGACACTCCACGAAGCAGGTTTCCAGAAACGTACACGTATGGGAGTGGCTTGTGACTCTTTGTAAGTGTACTCAAATGTCTGCACTGCGCTTTGCTTTCCGCCGGCCTCGGCGTATGCTTTCAGAGTCGTGGTCTGCTTGATGGTGATAGGTGCCGCGTATGTTTTCTTTGTGGAAGAACTCTTCGGGTCAGTGCCGTCCAATGTGTAATAGATGGCAGCCGAACCGGTTCCGCCCACAGTACTCATCTTTACCTGAATTCCTGCCGCATCCTTGAAAGTAGTTGTCCCTGGTGATACCACCAATATCGGAGCCACTGCGCTGTCGGTCTTGTAATATACGGCATAGTTCGTTCCTTTGTCAGCCAGCGTGTAGCCGCTCGGTGTGCTGTTGTAGCCGCTGTTCGGACCAAGAAATAGTTTGAGGCTTCCGTTTGTTCCGGCTATGGTGGCTCTGTAGTAACCCGAACCTGCCTCGTCGCTTACGCTGCTCTCGCTGTGGACGCCTGTCGCTTTTCGTGCCAGTATCATGGCGGCGATGTGCGATTTGTGTTTCACCCAGTGAGGATAGAATACACAGGGTACACCAGGCATCGAAAGCATAAAGGCATTCGCTTGAAGAACCTTGTCGGCATATTTCAACCCGTTCCCATTGCCGCAGAACTCGGCATCTGTGTCTCGCCCGAAGGTGTCATGGTTGTCAATGAATGTTACGGCATACTTCCCCTTGCCTTTTCCCAGCAGACCTGAACCCTTGCATTTGGTGTAGTCGCCCGAGGCAATTCCTTGGTTGAATGCGGTGAACTTGGTCGCAAAATCGAAGGTCAATGTGCTGTTGCTGCACTGAGACAGGTAGTATGACAAGTTATCGGGGTCACCGTTGTAAAACTCCGTGACGGAGAAATAGTTCTTCGCACTGCTGTTGTACATTGCAATGTATTTTCCCAGAAACCCTTGCGCATAGTCGTAACGCCAACCGTCATAGCCTATCTTGTTCTTGAGGAACTGGAAATAGGCTTTCACCATCTTTTGCACGTTCGCATTGCTGTGATCCCAGTCGCGGGCGTCTCCGTAGTTTGCATAGCCGTTATACCCGTCATCGGCATTGCCCGTTGCCGAACCCTTGCAAGCACCGCTGTTTGCGCTGTTCACTTCGTCCGTTTTGCATATCCACGAACCGTCAGGTTGGAACGTTCCGTATTCGCCGAAGTCCAATGGATAATAATCACACCAACTCGACACGTTGCCTACATGGTTAACCACAATATCCGCCACCACTTTCGTATTATGACTGTGTAATGCGTCAATCAAGGCTACCAAATCGTTCTTTGTACCCCAATCGCTGTTCTGGTTGGAGTATTGTTTCGGCAGATAGCCTACGCCGCCCGCTTTGGCAGATGGTGGAAGCCACACCAAATCAAAGTAAGCCCCTATCTCGCTGCTTTGTTTGAGCAACTCTGTCCATTTCGTGCTGCCGTACGTCCCGCTTTTGTAGGAATCCCAATAGAAACCTTGTAGCATTACGTCCGCACATTTTGCGGGAACCGATGTCAGATAGTCCCTTGAAGTGCTGCCGCCTTCATTGCCGGTTCCGCCTCCGGTCTCACCGCCTGTCGAGGAACAGTTTCTGCTTTCCGCTATGTATATAATATCATCCTTAAACTTGAGTTTTATGTAGATGGAGTAGCAACCTGCCACATTGCACGTAATACCTTTTGCCGATGCAGTGAAGTTCTTGTCTGCTCCGTAAGGGTCAAGTGCCGAAATAACGAAAGCAACGTTATTGTCGTTGTCATACACTGTAATAAGGTCATTCTTCTGAAGAGCAATACCGTCCACAACATATTGCGTCCTGCCCTCATAATCCGGTTCGCCTACAAGGGTGGCAGGGTAATCCTTTGTCTGGTTGATTCGGATGGAATAACTGTCGGCGTATGTGAGAACCGCACACACAAGTGCCGCCAGCAGAGTAGTAAACTTTTTCATTGTATTATCCTTTGAGGTTAATCACTGCATAGTCTCCGCAAATGTAGGCATATTTCCTCGAAAACTTTTCCATAAGATGTCCCAATAGTTGTATTCTATGGATGAATGGTATCTTTTTTCGTTTCAATGGAAAGTTTCTCCATTTCATATTTCCTTCTCCTGCGCCTTGGAGGGAACGTCTGTTCCCTGTCGTTTTCTACTGTCTTGGAAGCAAATGGAATTATGATAACAACCTTCTTGCAACTGCATAACAAGACCATGAAGCCTACGACCCCTCATCGAGACCTCAAGCACCCCTGGACGAGAGATGAAGATGAAGGTGAGTAAAGCCGAATCGTACATCGTAAATTGTCAAATCGTAAATAATTCGATCCCTGAGCGGAAGAAAATAAAATCGTAAATAATCCCCCTCGCAGAGGGGGATTGGGGAAGTCTCTCCCTTTCTTTGGAGGCGGTTGGGAGGTCTGAATCTTCCAATCGTAAATCTGTGTATTGTTTCTTGTCGGGCGATACTATCGCCCGCTCCATCTTCCCAATTTGTTCTATCTGCCCGATTCGTCCAATTAGCCTAATCTGTCCAATCTGTCTCATTGGTCCAATTTGTCCCATCCGCCCCATTCCTCTATAATCCCAAGCCTCCCCTCCTCGAACTTCTCGATAAAATAGGACGTCTAACAACTCTGCAAATGCAGTTTAATGCCGGAATCTTGGAAGTTCGCAGGGGGACGCGGACGCCTCGTCCGCGGTTTTTAATGGTCATTTAATGGGCTTTAATGGAGACAAAAACGGTCCCTTAACGGGGAAAATTAACGGCAATTAGCGGAGTCTTACTATATCCGCTAATGTTTTATGTAGTTGTTTATATGGTTATTAATGGAGAAAATTAACGATAAATTAACGGCAATTAGCGGAGAATAAAGAAGTAATTAACGGAGCCTCACCAGGGGGGACGTGGATGCCCCGTCCGCGGTTTTGAATGTTCAGTCGTACGGCTGTTAGCGGAAAGTGAAAAACTGGCAATGACTATCGGAGACAAAATAGTGGAACCCTATATCTTTTTCAGCGTCGCTCCCGGAAAATAGTGAGCCAGTATCTGCCGGTAATCGTAGCCTTGGGTCGCCATGACGGCGGCACCTATCTGGCACAATCCTACACCGTGTCCCCAGCCTGCGCCATGCAACGTAAAACCTTGCGTCTTGCCTTCTGCATCTGTCTCTTTCTTGACAATGAATGCCGAACTGTACAGGTGTGACGAAGACAGCCACTTCCGTATTTCCAACTCCTTGCCGATGGTCATTCGCCGTTTGCTTCCCACAATCTCTAACTCGTAGATCCGACCCGATTCACCGCGTTTTACGGGGCGCAGATCCTCTATCGTCCCGAAATCGATCCCGCTCCTTTCATGTATCAACTCCGATATTTCCTCTTGTGTATAATGCACTTGCCAGCGGTAGAAGTCCTGTGTCTCTTGGTCGTAGTTGTTCAGCACTTGCGATAGTATCGTTTTGTCCTTTGTGTTGCAGAAAGCCTCAGGGAACGACAATATCCATTTTCCCGCCTCCTCCTCTTGTGTCAAGTCGGGAAGAATGTTTGTTCTGGCGTCGCGTATAGGACGGAGATAGGGATGCTTTTCTTCCGCCCAACAGTGTTCGAAACGCTCGGTCGCTCCCCCGCACGACTTGTAAAAACGGGCATCGCATATCTTTTCGTCGTAGGTCAGCACCTCTCCCCATGTCGCCAGTACGGCTTCCTCCACGGCTCTGCTGGTTTGTCTCGTGATTCCTTGGTAACGTTGGCAGTGGTCGTCGGCGCATACGTCAAAATGGGTGTGGGCGTCTCTCTCATACCAGCGTATATGTCTTGTCGGACTGTCTTCACCGCAGGAAGAAGACGCTGCGGGCGGATTGAGCAACGGACGGAGTACCCAACTCCTCGAAATGACGGCATGTGCTTTCAGTAGTTCGATGTGGCTGTCGGCACTCATCTCGCTTGATATGACGCTCTGCAGATAATCTTCCGTTCCGATGATGTTCACGGCAGTCAAGGTGTTGCCTTCTCGGATAATCTGCAGTCCACCGGCAAAGCGTTGTTCCTCTTTTCTCTCCCAATGGAAGTGGATACCTATTGTCACATCATGAAGCAGAAAAGAGGCACCTTCACCCTGTTCCATAAAGGACAGATTCTCATACAATCCGTCATCGAAGCGGATTTGGTTGTCTTCCAAAGTGGCAGTCTGCTCCCCTTTGTAGCCTTTGCCGTTTTCCTGTAGCAGATACTCTCCCTCCAATCGGAAACGGATCTCCCTGTTGGAAACAACCCCCACATGGAGTGTTCTTTGCTCGTTGCGTATCATGTTGTCTGTTTGTTCTGTTGGAAGTGATACTTCTTCTATGATGTGCTTTAGTCTTTCTCCTGTCAGCCGCTTGTAACTCTCGGCGTCTGCAACAATGGCAATACCGCTCATTTCCACGCAGGCGGGCGAAATCAGTATCTGTTCTTCGCCTTTTCGGAAGAAACATTCGGGGCGGGATTCTCTCCGCAGTATAATGAGCAGATTGTATTCTTCATTTGTTGTGCCGTACCATGCCACCAAGTTCATTCTCGGTTCCCATTCGTCGTCGTTTGGAGCGGGTAGGGATTGATAGATTTTCAGAAACTGTTCCTTTACTTCTGTCCGCGACTTCCCTGTAACAAGATATGCCGATTTGGCATACTTCCTCACCTTGTAGGTTCTTGTCTCACCCTCTGTACGGAGAAGTTCTGTTCCTTCCCTCCTGTCGCACATTCTTTGCAATGGGAGGGTATTCAGCGGTATGGCCTGAAAATGAAAATGATCGGGTGCCGAGGCACCGCAGTGAGGACCGTTGTAAAAGATGGTGTGATGAGGCATTTCCTTGCACAATGCAAACATATCGTCAATATGGGGCAATATGGCTTGTCGCTCGTGTCTGGCTGCAGACAGAGTATAGTGTTCCTCAAAAATGGGGAATGGATTGACGCGTATGCAGTAATGTCCTTCTTCGCCTGAATGTAGCGGCGATTGCCAGTCGGTGGTCAGTTGGTTTTCTTCTATTCCGGTCGGACAAAGAAAACAGACACGCTTTCGCAAACTTTCCGTGTCCACTTCTGCCATAACCGACCTTACGCGCTCGGGATTGAATCGTATCTCTGCGTCCAAACCGTCACATTCGCAACTCTTCTTTTCAACGCTCCGTAAGGCGTTGTAATGAACAAATGCCCGCCCGCGGGAGGTCATCTCGCGAGCGAACATCTGTCTTAATGTGGTCTCTAAGGGAGACTCTTGTTCTCGGTTCCTCATGCCTTTCGGGCATTCATGGCAATACGGGCTTTCAGTTCCCACGTGCGGATTCTGTCCTTGTACAGGTTGTTGCGGTTCATTGCCTCCGTATCGCAGTTGGCGTCCGAGTTGTCGTCCCAGCGGCGGCAGTTGTACACCACGTCATAAATACGGCCGATTTGATACTCGCGGCTCACGCGGAGTCCCACAGCATAATCTTCTCCGTACTTGGTGGTCGGGAAGTTGATTGTACGTAGCAGAGGTGTGTAGAACCCTCTCGGTGCACCCAAACCGTTGATGCGCAAGGCATTGTTCCGCCCGTTGTCAGGGGTCCACTCGCGGTGGTCAATCACCCCGGGAGGAAGAATGTTGCCGTCGAAATCGGTCATACGGTAGGTGCCCACCACCATGGCGCAATCCTGTTCATGGAAGGCGTCGATAAACTTCTGCACTGTATGCTCGTCGTAGTACGTGTCGTCCGAATCCAACTGAATGGCAAACCGCCCGCATTTGGGGTGGTGTAGTGCTACGTTCCAGTTTCCGCCGATAGCGTGCCAACTCTTGTCTTGGGCGATGTATACCAGGTTGTCATGACCTTCTGCCACAATCTCTTTGATAATATCAACCGACCCGTCTTCCGAATTGTCGTCCACAACGATCACATTGTACTTGTATTGCTTGTCCACAACCTGGCTCAATGCGCTCCGTATGGCGGTCCCTATCGTACGTACACGGTTTTTGCAGGGGATAACCACTGAGGCTTCATACTCGAAACCGCCGCCCTTCAGGTCTATATCCTTGAAGTTGGGTGCGAGATAACCGCCTATGTCTTTGAGATGTTGGGTGCATGCCTGCTCCATCTCAATCTGCACACCTCTGTTTTTCGGATCCACATAGTCGAACAATTTTTCGCCCGACTTGCGGGTGTCCAGTTCAACATCATAGTACAAATACTCGTTGATATGCTCCAATGCGCCTTTCTGGCTTACTTTCAGCCGGAGGTCATACAATCCTGCATACTGATAATCTTTGTCCATTCTGCCGACAGCCTCTTTCAGTGCACTCGTTCTGTAGAACAACACCGACCCGAAGTCGAAATCATCCCGAAGAGCCCCCATCTGGTAGTCTATCACAGGGGCATTGGTACGTTCCTCGCCCGTTTGGTTGAAGTGGTCTGCATACACCATAGCCGCACCGCTGTCTTCTGTCAGGGCTTCCATACGCTCAAGAGCGAAGAGAACGAACGACAACGTGGTGTATTTGGTATAAACCAATGTGTATGGCGTGGTCGCATGCTCCGCTATGAAACGCATGTTCGAGGTGCTGCGGATGTCTCCGCGTAGGAAATAAATCTCGTTGACGAGTTCTTGTGCCTTCAAGTTGGCGACAGTCTGTTTTACCTGTTCCTCGCTTTGGAACGGAATAAAGCAATTTATGTTCTTCATTGTTCTGATTTTATTAAGCGGTTCCCGAAATCATAAATGGATCCTGGAAACCTGATGGTTTACAAAATATGATATTGTACGAATGCCTCTATGGCCTCGTAGTTTGCCAATCCCAATTGGGCGTACAATTCTGCCGTGGCGTGATTCCTGTCCTCGGCGCGCTGCCAGAACAGTCTCTCGTCGTTGCCCATGAAAGGTGCCGACTCCATTTGGCTCTGGTGCTTCAGAATGGTGTTACGTTTGAAGCGCAACTCTTCGGGCGACATCGGAACTGCCATCTCAATCAAATCCACTTCCCATTCCATCCATGCGCCTCTGTACATCCATATCCGGCACTTTTGCAACCACTTTTCGGTGGCCTTCAGTTCATCTATCGCCGCCAGTACAGCGTCTAAACATACCTTGTGCGTGCCGTGCGGATCGGCCAAATCGCCCGCTACGAACATCTCGTCGGGCTTGATTTCAAGAAGAAGTCTCTTGACGATGTCTATGTCTTTTTGCGACAAATCGCCCTTTTTGATGGTTCCCGTCTCATAGAACGGCAGGTTCAGGAAATGAATATGAGAAGTCTGTAATCCCATATGCCGGCAGGCGGCAGTGGCCTCTCCACGGCGGATCAACGCCTTTATATCCAGAATCTCACGGGTGTCCCTGTCGTCCTTTTTCTCATTGAATAAGTAGTTCGTGTATTCGTTATACTTCTCCTCAATCACTTTGTTCTCGGGGTCATGCATTTGCCCGAAGCCTTTCATGAAGTCCATGAAACGAACCACTTCATCGTCGCACACGGCGATGCAACCAGATGTCTCGTAGGCGATATGAACGTCATGCCCCTGATTGATCAACCGCGCAAACGTACCACCCATCGAAATAACGTCGTCATCGGGGTGCGGTGAAAATATCAACACTTTCTTCGGGAACGGTTTTGCTCTTTCCGGACGGTTGCTGTCGTCTGCATTGGGCTTGCCTCCTGGCCATCCCGTGATGGTGTGCTGCAGATCGTTGAATATCTTTATGTTGCAGTTGTAAGCCGACCCGTACAACGTCACTAATTCACTCAAGCCGTTTTCGTTATAGTCTTTGTTCGTGAGTTTCAGTATCGGTTTGCCTGTTTGTTGGCACAGCCACACGATGGCACGACGGGTCAGTTGGTCGTCCCATTCGCACGAAGTCAGAAGCCAAGGGCGGCTAAGTCTCGTCAACTGGCTCGCTGCCGACAGATCTATGACGACCTCCGCATTTGAATGCAGTTGCAATGCAGAGGCGGGGCACGAAGTGTTGTGCATCTCCTCTACGGCGGCACGTACCTGGGCGGCCTTATGCTCTCCCCATGCCACCAACACGATCTTCTTTGCACGAAGGATCGTACCGATTCCTATTGTTACAGCACTAACGGGCACTTGCTCTGCAGAGCCGAATAGCCCCGCTGCATCGTTCTTGGATACATTGTCCAATATCACCAGACGCGTGGCACTGTTGAATTGCGTACCGGGTTCGTTGAAGCCGATGTTCCCTCCCCTGCCTATGCCGAGCAACTGAAAATCAACACCGCCCATCTCCTGCAACTTCCTTTCGTAATCAACGCAAGCATTCAGTATATTGCTCTTTTCTTGCGTGCCGTCTATGGTGAACACGTTCTCAGGCTGTATATCCACTTGGTCAAGCAACTGCTCTTTCAGTTGTCCGAAGCAGCCTTGCATGTTGTCTGTCAATGGGTAGTATTCAAACAGGTTGAAAATGACCACGTTCCGGAAACTTAGCCCTTCCTCTTTGTGCATGCGGACAAGTTCTGCAAAGATGTCGGTGGTACTCCTGCCTGCCACGAGCGACAATATCGCAAAGGCATGTTTTTTCTGTTTCTCAAGAATAACCTCTGCTATCTGCTTGGCAACAGCCTTGGCTCCTTCTTGTGCAGTTGCGTGGATGTTGGTGTGGATTAGTTCCAAACGGGTCAGGCGCGAAAGTTCGAATACGTCGTCCGTCTGATAGAGTTTTTTCGCTATGTGAGTGAGCGAAATTTGTGAACTCAGATTGGTTCTCATAATGTTGTGGATTGTTGGTATTATTGGTTAATGGAAAAGTCCCCGTCATTGCAAATGATATGTTCCTTTCCGTCGGCGCAAAGGTAATCAATCTCCCGAACCCTGCCAAATTTTATGACATAAATTAAGTTCCGTATTTGTTGCTCTCTAAAGCAAAAATAAAACTCGTTTTCGCATTCTTGTATGTTTGGGTGGTACTGCCGGCTGGCAGCGGAGTGCCAATATCCGAAGAACCGCACTTCTACGACCCCTCAAGCCGACCTCATTGACCCCTGAACGAGAGATGAAGATAAGATGAACAAAAGAAAAATCGTACATCGTAAATTGTCCAATCGTAAATCTTGCGACTCTTTGCCAAAGATTTTGGCTGGCTTGATCCCGCAATGGAGACAACGTTTTTTACCACAATTCTGTCAAAAAGCCTACATCGTCGTCATGAAAATCAATCAAAAGGATTGTTATGACGGACAATATAAAACGTTTGCAGAGGATACGCTACCTTTTTCGTCAGAATGTCACCAGGCGTTTCTTTTCATAGCCATAACTTTACAACCATCATATTTACACATATCAGAAACAACATGAAAAAGCATTTCTTTCTCTCTATGGGTCTTGTCGCTTGTGCCGTCCTGACGGCTCAAGCCGATCTGACCGAAGATTTTAATTCTGCCAAGGGCAGTTGGACAACAGAAACCCAAGTGAGCCTGCCGAGTGGCGAATGGACTTTCGGCGGCGGGGCGCAAGCCAATACAAGCAACGGCGTTGCGGCTGTCAAGTTCAACGCCAACGGGGCGTATATGATTTCGCCTGCTATCGACAGCGTGAAATCGCTCTCGTTTGCCTACCGTGCCGGCGGCAGCAACAAGCGCATTGCCATAGCCTACCGGATAGCGGACGGCGAGTGGCAGCCGGTTGATACACTGGTTATCAAGAGTTCGGCATCGGCTTTCTCGTCTTATTCCAAGACGCTCGGTCTGGATAGTGCCAAGCAGGTGCGTATCCGTCTTACCGGACTGCAAAGCAATAGTTATGTGGACGATTTCAAGATGGTACAAGCCCAAGCGGGCGGCAACACCGGCGGGGGCGGAGGTACGGTTATCCCCGCAGACCCCGATCCTGATTTTACCCGCCCGACTTTCGTGGCTACCCATAACACCTATTATATATCGCCTGATGGCAACGATGAGACCGGCGACGGCTCGTTTGAGCGTCCGTGGTACAACCTCGGTAAGGCAGTGAGTGTTGCCCAGGCGGGCGATGTCATCTTCTGCCGAGGCGGGCGATACAAGATGTCGTGGCGCGGCACGGACTCCAAACTGACTGTTCGGCTGAAACAATCGGGTACGGCAGAGCAGCCTATCGTCATCTCTTCCTACGAAGCCGAAGCACCGATCTTCGACTTTGAGCAGCAACTCCTCGACTGCAATCGCAGTCCGAAGAACGTGGGCGACCGAGGTATCCACCTCACGGGCGACCATTGGATATTGTTCGGCTTGCATATTATGCACGCTGCCGACAATGCCATCAAGTTGGAGGGTTCCTATAACCGTGTGGAGCGGTGCGAGTTCTGCTACAACCTTGATACGGGTATCCAGTTGGGCTTCGGGCATAAGTTCTCCGATACCTTTCCCGGCGTTTCCGAGAACGACGGTACACACTGCGCCTACAACGACATCATCGATTGCGACTCGCACCACAACTGCGACTTCGATATGAACTACGGTTCGGACGCCGACGGCTTTGCCTGCAAGATGCACAACGGCAAGGGCAACCGCTTTATCCGCTGCCGTGCATGGCGCAACTCGGACGATGCGTGGGACCTGTACGAGACCGACTATGATGTGGTGCTGGTGGAGTGCTGGGCGTGGATGTCCGGGTTCGCAAGCGACCATACGTGGGTCAAAGAGTACTTGGACGGCAGTGCCTCTTTCTTGGGCAACGGCAATGGTATCAAACTCGGCGGTAATGGCACGGGCGGCAGCAGCAAGGGTATCCACTATGCCTACAACTGTGTGGCTTTCGGCTGCAACAAGTCCGGTTCTGTCAAGGGCTTCGACTGCAACAGCCACAAAGGCGGACATGTGCTGGTCAACTGCCTGGCATTCGATAACGGCTACGACTATATGTTCGAGTCCGGCGGCAGCGATGCCAATACCCACTTTGTCAACAATGTATGTTTCGGCAGACAAGAGATATGCGTGGGCGACGACGACCACAACGCCATTATCAACCTGCCTACCAAGAACGCTTGGTCGAACAACTTAGTGCGCAACTTCAGCCGTGATGACTATCAGAGCCTCAGCGAAGAGGACGCTATGGCTCCGCGGCGGGGCGACGGGTCTATGCCGGCACGTTTTGCACGACTCAAACCCGAAAGCCAACTCATAGATGCCGGTAGGGTGCCGGACGGGAAATATACGCAGAATCTTGCGGCAGTCTATGCCGACTATCCTTTCTTGCAGCAGAAAATCTATGGTGCGGCACGCGACCTTGGTCCGTATGAACTGCCCGTTGGGGAAGACCCTGCCACCGCTGTGCAACAGATTATCTCACCCGATGCTAAGGGCGGACTGCAAGTGCTGCAAGGCAACTCCGCTGACGAGGTGATACTATGCTATAGTGTCCCCGCAGATGCTCGGGTGGAAATCTCCCTCTATTCAGTTAACGGACAATGCTACGAAACAATGTATCCCGGTGCTGCCACCGATGGGGTGCTATACTACCAACCCATCTCCACGGCATCATTGCCGTCGGGTATGTATGTTGTCGTCCTTCGGGGCGATAACTATACCGCAAAAGCCAAATTGATTGTGCGGTAAAGAAAGAATGTGCATGGGAAAGGCTGCCAATGAGTTAAGTTGGTAGCCTTTTCCGTATTCATATCTTCCGTATACATATCTAATGTCCGCCGGGGCGACCGCCGCCTCCACCGGGACCTCCGCCCGGATTTCCGCCACCGCCGGAGACATTGCCGACCGTGGTTACCACCGACGAGAGCGTAGCGGAAGTAAGCGTCGTGGGCGACGAGAGCGTGCCTGCGTTGGTCAGGTTGTGGAACGAGAGTGCGTCAGCCGATGTGCTTGCCGTATAGGTACCGCCGGAGACGAGGGTATAAGCAGAGCCTTGCGTCATAGTGGGGGCAGAGAGCAGGAGCGTCATCTGACGGAGCGCGGCTTCCGGTACATAGGTGAGGACGATATTGCCCTCGCTATCCAAGAGCGAGATACGGGTGTTTGCCGTGCAGGAACCGCCATAGAGCAGCGACGGCTGTGTGCAAGTGCTACTTGTGGGTATACTGCTTGCGCCGCCGATACCGAGAATGATACCGCCCGTAATGGTGAAGTTGTTTTGGTCGCAATCGATGCCCTCTTCGGGTGTCTGCGTACCGACTGCCACGACCACGCCGCCGTTGATAGTGATAGTGCCGTTGGAGTCCAGTCCGTCATTGTTCGTGCCGCGGGTATAGATATAACCGCCGTTGATAACGATACTCTTGGCGGCATTGATACCGTCGTCCTTGGCAAGACACTCGACCTGTCCGTCATTGATGGTCAGATAGTCGGCTTCGATACCCTCGGCACTGCTGCCCGTACAGGTGATACTCGTAGTACCGCCTGCGATAAGGATCGTGTCGGCTTTGAAACCTTTGCCTTTGGCGGCAGAGACAGAGAGACTGTACGTACCGCCGTCCACAATGAGATATTCGTTACCGTTGATCGCATCTTCGCCAATGGCGGTGGCGTTGATAGTAACCGAGTTGCGCAGGCGGATATAGTCGTCGCTACGCACAGCGTGGCGGTTGTTGCCCGTGATATTGAGCGTACCCGAACCGGAGAATATGAGTTGCCCCTCGCTGAAGAAACAAGCCTTTTGGTCTTCGTCAGTACCGTCCACCGTAACCGACTGCGAATAGTTGCTGCCATCGGAAAGGGTGTTGGTGCCGGTAAGCAGCACAAAGACCGACTTATGCGGATAGCCGCCGTCGGACTCCATAGTCTTGCCCTTTTGGATATTGATAGCGGGGCCGGAGGGGTTATGGAGCGTCAGTCCGTTGAGTTGCAGGACAAACTTGTTGTCGCTATAAACCTTGAAACTGCCGTCGGAGCAGGAACCGGAAAGGACGTACTGCACTTTCTTGGCGGTGCTAACCACCGTAACATCGGTGCCGTCGGCGGTAACGGTTACGCCGTCATACGTACCATCGATACTCACTGACGAGACTGAATACGTGATGGTTATCACTTTCATCTCGCCATTGGCGTAGGCGTCCCAGTTCTCGAGGAAATCGCCGGAATTATTGTAAGTACTATCCGAGATAGTGGTGTTGCCTGTTGTGGAATTGCCACCGCCGGTGCCGGATTCCTTGGTCGGGTCTTGGCACCCTACCAATGCGGCTGCCAATAGAAACGGCAGGTAGAAATTAGAACGTTTCATAGACTAATACTTTGTTTTGTTATGTGACGGAATTATCATTTGAAGTGACACTTTGTTCATGTTGCGATGTAAATTCTTTCATTTTGTCATGCAAAAGTAGTATTGTATTTCTAATTATCCAAATTGTTTGTATGGAAAAGTATATATGGTAGTCTGCTGTGTCCCTTTTTGTATCCTTGAAATAACTGGAAGTGTCTGTTTGTGCCGAACGTCTTCAATAACCGCTCAAATGTTGTGCCGTTGCGAAAATCGTTGTATCTTTGCGCTGTTTTCTTGCGTGAGAGAGCGGAATGGCTTCCTGCGGAAAAGAAGCAAGTTATATTTGTAAAACCATAATAACAGAAATACCATGATTCTAATTGCAGACAGTGGCTCCACCAAGACCAATTGGTGCTTGATGGCGGCAAACGGACAGACTTCCGAATTTACGATGGACGGCATCAATCCGTTCTATCAAACATCGGAGGCTATTAAAAACTCTATTTCAACACAACTCCTTCCCCAGTTGTCTCACTTGCTTTGGGCGGGAACGATCACCGACATCTTCTTCTATGGTGCAGGTTGCACGCCCGAGAAAAAGAAATTTGTCATCTCTGCGCTAGAAGGTTGCTTCCGTTCGGCAAAGGCACAGGTCGAAAGCGATATGGTCGGAGCGGCTCGCGGTCTGCTCGGGCGTACCGAAGGTATTGCTTGTATTTTGGGAACAGGCTCCAACTCTTGCTTATACGATGGCGAGAAGATAGTCAAGAACGTACCCGCTCTCGGTTTTATCCTGGGCGATGAAGGAAGCGGTGCTGTGCTTGGAAAACGCTTGGTGGCGGATGTCCTCAAAAACCAGTTGCCCGAAGCAATCAAAGAGAAATTCTTGAAGCAATATGGCGTAACACAGGCGGACATTATAGAGAACGTATATCGCAAACCGTTCCCCAATCGCTATTTGGCTTCGCTTTCCAAGTTCGCTGCGGAGAACATCAATGAACCGCAAATATATGATTTGGTGTATGAACACTTCAATCAGTTCGTGGTTCGCAACTTGCGTCAGTATCCTGCCCTGCCGGTTGGTTTCATAGGGTCCATTGCTTACTATTATCAGGATGTCCTGCGCAAGGTGATGGCGGACAATGGTATGCAGGTGGCGCAGATTCTCCGCTCTCCCATGCCTGGACTCATTGAGTACCATACACAGGATGTAAAGCCTACTAATTGATACGGATCTCCAACCAAATAGAATTGTAGATATGTTTACTAAGATAACGGAACAACCGTCCCTGCACGACGACCTCGACAAGAAATCGGTACATGAGTTGCTCGTGGAGATGAACGAAGAGGATAAGAAGGTGCCTCTTGCGGTGGAAAAAGCCATTCCTCAGATAACTAAGTTGGTGGAACAGATTGTCCCCCGTATGAAGCAGGGAGGGCGGATTTTCTATGTGGGAGCAGGTACGTCGGGACGTCTCGGCGTGTTGGATGCAAGCGAGATCCCTCCTACTTTCGGGATGCCCCCTTCGTTGGTGATTGGTCTTATCGCAGGGGGTGATACGGCGTTGCGCAACCCTGTTGAAAAAGCGGAAGACGATTTGGAATGTGGCTGGCACGATTTGCAGCAGTACAACATTGGTAAATTGGATGTGCTTGTCGGTATTGCCGCGTCGGGTACTACTCCCTATGTCATCGGTGCGTTGCGCCACGCCCGTGCCGAAGGTATTCTCACGGCGTCCGTTTCCTGTAATCCCGATTCGCCCGTGGCAGCCGAAGCCGATATTCCTATCGAAGCATTGGTCGGACCGGAATTTGTCACGGGTAGTACGCGTCTCAAGTCGGGGACAGCGCAGAAACTGATTTGCAACATGATTACCACCACCACCATGATCCGCTTGGGACGGGTGAAAGGCAACCGCATGGTCAATATGCAACTGACGAATAAGAAGTTGGTGGATCGCGGCACGCGTATGCTGGTCGATGAGTTGGGGCTGGAATATCAGCAGGCGCAGCATCTGCTCCTGCTTCATGGCTCTGTCAAAAAGGCAATGGATGCCTACAAGGCTCAGTCTGCCGGGCAGCAGTGAACGGATAGTTTGCAATAAATGCTTTCTCGTTTGAATTTGGTTGATTGCGTGGTAGCCGTATTCGGCTGCCACGTAATCAATTGTTTTTCTGCTTGTTAGGTATTATAAACGCTCTGCAATGTCTCTACGACCCCTCAAGCCGACCTCAAGCACCCCTCATCGACCCCTGATCTACTCTCAACGAGAGATGATAATGAAGTCGGCAAAGCCGAATCGTACATTCTAAATAGTCCCCCATTCGTCTCATTAGACTAATTCGTCTTATTCGACCTCGGACTTCTCGATCGACTCGAACGTCTATAATCATCCCATCCTGCCGATAATCGGAAAATATGTTGTAAAACATAAAAGTGGATGTTTGTGTTCAGCAAAAAAAAGTTGTATCTTTGCGCCGGTTGTAGAATGGTGGAGTGGGGTCGCCCGCTTGCTGTTTGAAGTGAAACAAAACAAAAGTAAAGTAAAATCAACAACGCAATACGCATGAAAAGAACACTGCTTCTGCTCGCTTGTGCCGGCGCAACTCTCTTTGCTTGGGCGGAGATTTCGGTGACGGGCATGGTGACATCCAAAGAAGATGGCGAACCTGTCATTGGGGCGACTGTCTTGGAAAAAGGTACCACCAATGGTACGATAACCGATTTCGATGGCAACTACCAACTGCGTGTGGCTGACAATGCCACGCTTGTCGTCAGTTATGTGGGAATGAAAACGCAGGAGGTCAAGGTCACGGGGATGAAACATAATGTGGTGCTTTCTCCCGAGGCGATAGCCATGGAAGAGGTGGTCGTAACGGCTATGGGCGTTGTGCAAGAGAAGAAACGTATGAACTTTGCCGTGCAGAATGTCAATTCCGAGTCTATCACGGCAAGTAAGGCTGCCAACTTCGTCAACTCCCTGCAGGGGCAGATCGCAGGTGTGACGGTCACCAACGCAAGTAGTTCGCCGAATGCCGGCTCGCAGATTATTGTACGTGGTATTTCTTCTATCAACCCCTCGCAATCCAACGAACCGCTCTTCATCATGGATGGTGTGCCTTTGAGCGGTGGTGCTTCTGCGGCGGCAGACATCAACCCGAATGATATTGAGAACGTGACGGTGCTGAAAGGTGCTGCTGCTTCTGCGCTCTACGGGCAGGATGCTGCCAATGGTGTCATCATGATTACCACCAAGCGCGCACAGGAAGGCAAAATCACAGTGGCGGCCAATGCAAGTTGGCAGTTCGATACGCCGGCACGCCTGCCTAAGATACAGCAGAGTTACATCCCGGGTGCGCAAGGCATCTATGTGGATAAGGCGCAGGGCGGTTGGGGCCCTCTCTTGAATCCTGGCGAACAGACCTATGACAACCTGCACAACTTCTTCAACACGGGCTTCTATCATAAGTACGATTTCAGTGTCACGGGCGGTACGGAAAAGTTCCAGGCTTATGCCTCGGCGAACTGGTCAAAGAACGATGGTATCATTCCTAACGACTACAAGCAACGCTTCGGAGGTCTGATCAAAGCAACCTATAGCCCTGCCAAGTGGGTCACTTTCAACGCATCTGTCAACGTCATGCAGAGCGACTCGCGTTCCACATCAGCCGATGCCGTTACGGCTACTTCAGCCATGAATGCCCTCTATGGCTGGTCCAATACCGACGATATCACCGACTATCAGGAACCGACGGGCTTCCCCCGTTATATCTATTATAACGACTCCAAAAAGTATAACTCCACGTATAGCCCTCTTTATGGTATCTATAACGATGGCGGACAGTCCACTTCTCTGCGTAACGTGATGAACGCTTCCGTTACGTTCAAACCTGTCAAAGGGTTGGAACTGGTAGGGCGCATCGGTTACGATACAAGCAGTTCCACTTCCGAAACCTATGGCGTACCCCGTTGGGACGATTCCTCTGTGACACAGTCCTATACGAAGCCCAACGAACCGTCCGAACCGGGCGCCACCGCTACGGAAGAGGAAAAGAAAGCCTATGCCGATGCGCTGAAAGAGTACAACAAAAACCTCGGACTCTATAATGCCTATCAGGATTATCTCAATGGCGCATACCGTACCGATCCTTATCTTACAACCAACGATATTGCCAATATGGATAAGGCAAAGTTGGGCAAGTATTCTTCGTCTGCGGGACGCAGCCAGTTGCTCACAGCGGGTTTCTTGGCTACCTATCGGCTCGATTTGCCCAAAGACTTTGGTATGGACTTTATGGCAGGTGGCGAGTTGAAATCTTCCAAGGGATTCTCGATGACCAACAAGGGGGTGGACTTCATTATCCCGGGTGTCTATTCTCTCTCCAATACCAACCCCGATGAGGTGTACATAGATGACCGTACGCTCGCCCACTCGCAGCGTCGTACGTTTGGTTACTACTATGAAGTGCGTGCCGACTACAAGGGCTTGGCTTCTCTTTCGGTTACGGGACGTTGGGACTGGTCTTCCACGCTCAAGACTTCGCCCTACTTCTATCCTTCCGTGACGGCGGGTGTCGTTTTCTCCGAACTGATTCCAGGTTTGAATGAAACCAAGAACAATTGGTTCTCCTATGGTAAGTTGCGCGGCAACTATGCAGTCGTAGGTAAAGATGCTCCCATCTATCTCTTCGACCGTCGCTACAAACAGTTCGCCAACTATCCAGACAATGGCTATGGTATCGACCCGACCCGCTCTTCTGCATCGGCGGAGTTGCAACCCGAGATGTCCTACTCGTGGGAAATCGGTTTGGACTTGCGCTTCTTCGATAACCGCACTCGCTTGGATGCGGCTTACTATTCCACCAAGGTGGACAACCAGATTGTGACCGTGCGTGTATCTCCCGCTTCGGGATATATCTTGCAGACGCGCAACGAGGGTGCCATTCGCAACCAGGGTATGGAACTTACCTTGGAGCAGGATATTGTCCTCCGCAAGAATGTGAAGTGGACGGCGGCGCTCAACATTGGTCTCAACCGTGGCAAGGTGGTGAACCTTCCCGAGAATGTGTCCGAAATCACGGGTCCACAATATACCGACATCTTTACCTCCGCTTACCTCGGTGGTTCCACCACGGGTCTTACGGGTAAAGACTATCTCCGTACGGCGGACGGCAAAATTATTTGTGATGCCGAAGGCTATCCGCAAATCAATCCCAACAAGAACCTCTATATCGGTAACCGCGAGGCGAAGTTCTCTGCAGGTCTCCGCAGTACGTTGGAGGTTTATGGCGTGCAATGCTCCTTCCTCTTCGACGGACGCTTGGGAGGCGATGTGGTGAACATCACAGGGCGTTCCCTCCTTTCCAATGGTCAGTCTGCCATATTGGAGAAATATCGTGGACGGCAAGTTGTCTTCGAGGGAGTTGTGGACGATGGGGAAGGCAACTATGTGGTAAACACAAAGCCCATTACGCTCGATTATACCACCATCACCAACTATTTCTACAACGTGTCCTCCAACTTCATAGAGGATGGCTCTTATATCCGTCTGAGTTATGTTACGGTAGGCTACGATTTCGTACGCCTGATGAAGTCACAGAAAGTACTTAAAGGGTTCAACCTCGCTTTCACGGCAAACAATCTCTTTGTTTTGACCAAATACACAGGTACCGATCCTTTGTGTAATGCGGCAACCTCCGGTGGTGGTACGGGCTCGGCAGGTATTGATAACTACCCAGTTCCCTCCACACGCAGTTACAATATATCCCTTAATGTTAAATTCTAATCCCGATGCGCTATATGAAATCAATTAAGTATCTGAGTATATTGATGGCAGTGGTGTTGTTCCTGCCGGGTTGCGAAGATTTTTTGGATGTCAATACCACGAAGGACGATCCTACGGTAGTCACGGTTGACCAGATCCTCCCGACGCTCTGTTTCTATGCCTCGCAGATCTGTTATGACCATGCCGAATATGGAGTCTATATGTCGCAGGCGCTTACCACGGGCGATAAGTCCCAAACGGGTTCCTATCCCTATAGTCAGGGGTGGGAGTTCCTGAGTGTCAACCGGCATCCTATGTGGCGGCGCCATTTCTATGATTTGGGTGCCAACGCCAATGCAATGTTTGAACTGACTGCAAAGAACGGCTCCAAGAACTACGAACTCATCGGGCGTACTTTGATGTTGCAGTCCACCATGTTCACCACCGACGTCTTTGCTGATATGCCCCGCTCCGAAGCCTATGTGGCTACTTCGCCTCGCTACGACTCCCAGCAGGAAATCTACGACTGGATGTTCTCCGAGGCTGACCAACTTTTGAAACTCTACGACGACCCTTCGTGGACGAATGGTCCCCAAGCCTTGCCTATCAGCGAGAAATCCGACCGTATCTACAAAGGCGACATGAAGAAATGGGCTGCCTATACAAAGGCGTTGCGTTGCCGTCTGTGGTTGCGCAAACTCCCCAATTGGGACAACACACCTTCCACTTGCCAGAAGATTGTGGCAATGGTGGATGATGTACTCAACGACCCCAACTGGGAAGAACCTCGCTACTGTTACCCGGGTGGTAAAACCGAATCCAACTGCCCGTGGGGACCTGCTGCTCCGAAAATCAATGGCTGGGAAAGCCGCAACAACCGCTTGGCATCCTCTATCCCGACCAAATTCTTTGCCTACGCTATTCTTGGTGGATATGAAGAAAAATATCAAAGTCCTTCCACTTATAGATATGCTTTGGATCCACGGGCGGAGAAGATGATGACCCCTCGTACTGGAACAGTAACAGAGGGTAGCACAAAAATAGAATTGGGGGCAAAGTTACGTAGTCTGGAGAGTAATATAGGAATAAATACAAATTGGAAAATTACTTTTTACCCGGACCTTTATGCCTCGGATACAGAAAGTAATCCTTATACAAAAAATGATGGGTATATTGCTCTCATAACTACTGAAGAACTTCTCTTCATTAAAGCGGAGGCACTCTATTGGATGAACCAAAAGGCGGAAGCCTACAATGTGACGAAGCAGGCGGTTAATCTCAATATGCAACGTTATGGTCTTAATGTTGATAACTTGTCATCTAAAGACAGAGTGCGTTATGATCTGTTTATGTCCGTCCGTCTCCCTGGTGAATCTGTGTTTACCATTGCCGACTTGATGCAGCAGAAGTATGTGGCAATGTATTTGCAACCTGAACAATGGACCGACCTCCGTCGTTACAACTACTCCAGCAAAACCAATGGCATTTATTACGATGGCTATCCTGTTTATACAGTGACCACTTGTCTGACTAAGTTTGATGGAACTTTAATGACCGTAAAGAATTTTAACACAGAATATAGCCTTCGCCGTCCGTTCAACCTTTATGCTGCCTATTGGGACCAGCCCGATTGCTACGAAGACCCGTCCACTAAGGCGGTCTATTCTCCCAATGCATGGGTCAACCGGCTTAATCCCGACACCGAAACGGAGGTGAAGTACAACAAACAGGAACTGATCCGTATCGGTGCTTGCGATGCCAATGGCAATGTGGACTATCGTTGGATGCAGAAACACATGATCTGGGCGATGAAGAACTCTTCGGTCTGCACCGTCTCGAATAACATAGAATGGAAATAACTCTTTTTACGACTATGAAACGAATCAATATACTGTTCCTCGCTGCAATCCTGTTGGGTTGCGTGGCGTGCGATAAGCACGATTTCATTGACGACCTTGTCATTACGGGTAACGTCGGACCGCAATCCTATTGGGAAATCGGAAGTTCGGTAGTACCTGCGGGTTCCGATGTCCCTTTCAAAGCACAGTACTATACAAGTGTGGACGGAGTCTCCATCGATCGTTCCGAAGTGTGGTACAATGTTACGGAGAACCTTGAAAAAGTGGTTGCTTGTCCTTGGACAAAAACATTCACCTACTCGGTCTCTCAGATTACTTCTTCCGAGAAGCGTATCTCCCAAAAGATAAAGACGTTCCCCCATGCCGACTATGCGTTGTGGAACGATTCCATTCATGCCTATTATTTCGGAGGCTCCTTCCCTGTAAGTAGTACATTGTCTTCGTTCAAGTGGGAGAAACCGGCTCGCTACGACGATGAAGCCTTTGTGAAGTACTTTGGAGAGGACTATAAGCAGCACTTCAAAGATAGTCTCTACAATCTGTTGAAGTATGAAGACTTCAGCAGTATCATCATGGGGGCAAATTTGCGTGATAACTTCCGGGAGTTCACCGACTCGACATTCGATGTCAACTCCGATTCGTGGGTGCGCCATTTCAAATGGAACGCCGATTCCACGGCCACCCCCGTGCCGGATAAGGTCACCGAACTCTACCGCGATAGTATTTCTTTCGACCAACTCATTCAGAACGCAGGGGAAAATTGCTACGATGTAACCTACAAACGTTCCTACCAGATACGTGCAGTCTTGCGTGTGTACGACGATCGTGAAGTCTATGGTACCACGGTTGCTAAAGATATAGAAATCAACTGATAAATCTTATTGTGCTATGAAATCTGTCTGTAAATATATTCTGCCTTTCGTGGCGTCCGCTTTGTTCGTTGGCTGCCGCGAACACGAACCCAAAGTGGAAGACCTTCCCAAGGATGCTGTCTCGTTTGAGTACTCTATCCCTGGTTCCTATGCCATCGACTACTATGTGGACTCTGAGGTGCAATTCGTCAATACTTCTTCTACAAAAGGAGTGGCTATGTGGAATTTTGGAGATGGTGCCGAGTCTGAAGGCGATTCTGTGCGCCATGCCTATGCCGAAACAGGCACCTATACGGTCACGCTCTCCATTCGTCAAACCGATGGAACAACCTTGCAGAAGAAACAACCGCTCTATATTTCCGACATCAAGCCTTTGCTTACTCTCAATCCCATTGAAGGCGGGCTTTGCGAAGTGCTTTCCACCAAAGTGTCCTTCTCCATGGAACTTCCTAACCCGAAGAACCGCAAGGAGGAATACCAATGGATTTTCCCCGAAGGAACGCGTCTTTTGGATAATACACCGGTTGATACCATCACCGACAAGTTGCCGCCTGAAGTAATCTTCTCCAATGTGGGTTCGCAAACGGTTCGTCTCATTGCCAAGTTGGATGGGCGCGCTTTGGAGGAAGTCTCCATGAATGTGCAAGTGGGCTACAATAAGGAAGTTCCTACACTCTACTATGCCGTTCGGGGAGGGAACATTATGGCGCTTAAGTTGGTTTCCGATGCACCGGCGGATATGAAAATTATGCCTTTCGATTTGGGTGTATCTTCTGGACAACATGCTTTCAATATCCTCTTTGCCGACTCTTCTGTCTATATGTTGGATGCAGGCAAGCAATTCTATTATGTGGACGATGCCGATGGTGTGATGGGGGATGGCAAAATCTCTGTCATTGCAAAAGACGGTTCCAAAGTGGAGACGCTTATTACCAATGTAGGACAAGCCGCATTCGACGATCCTTTCTATGGCTACATTGAGGAGGGTACTCTCTATTATGCCAATCGTAATACGGGTATCATTGCGGTTCGCACAAAAGAGCGTAACAGAATATACAATGTTACGGAATTCCCCTATTATGTGCAGCACACCACATTAGGTTACTATGGACCTGTTCTCTCGTATGGTTCCATTGGTGGTATGTTCGGAAAGGTGGAAGGAGTATGGTATTGGGCAAAGTTCTATAATGGAAATGGTATCATTCGTTTTGAGGATTCTGACATCTTAAAAGAACCGATGACAGAGGCTAATAAGTATCCTCAACCTGCTGCAGGGGTCGTATTAAGGGGTATGAAACCAAAATCTTTTGTCTATAATGGCAAAACGAAAGAATTCTTCTTCACGGTCTTCGATGAAGGTTCCAATGGCTTCTATCGTTGTCCGGATATAGCATCGTTAAATGCAATTGGAAGCAATACAAAGAATTTGCAACCCTACAAAATCCTTCATGAATCGGGAAAGGACTTGGAGGCAAATACCTCTGGAAAACCTGCCATCTACGAAGGAACCACTGCAGAACCGGTCTGTATATGTCAGTTGGCATTGGATGAAGCCACGGGTTGTGTCTATTTCGGCTACCGTTCCGATGGCAAGGACTCCAATGCGCCTTCAGGACTGATGCGCTACAATCCCGCAACGGGCAAAGTGGAAACGGTCATTGAGGGCGTGGAAATCTATGGCGTAACGGTCAATCCCAATCCGTCTAAGTTGTTCTGATGATGTCTGTCGGCATGAAGAAATATATGGCGGTAGGTCTGTTCCTCTTGTGTGCATTCTGTGTACAGGCTGCAGGAGTACAGAATCCCAAGCGGGAGTTCCGCTCGGCATGGATAACCACGGTCTGGGCAATCGATTGGCCCAATACATCGTGGGGCAGTGCCGATAATGCAGTGGCGCAACAGCGGGAACTTGTTCAGTTGCTTGATTCTCTTCAGGCTGCCAATATGAATGCCGCTTGTTTCCAAGTGCGTGGTTTTTGCGATGCGATGTACCGCTCCAAATACGAACCTTGGAGCGAATACCTCACAGGTACTCGTGGCGGTGAGCCTGCCTATGACCCCCTTGCACTCGCTGTTTCCGAGGCGCATGCACGGGGTATGGAACTTCATGTCTGGCTCAATCCCTATCGTTATGCTTCTTCGCCGAAAACCTATGGTTCGTTGCCTGACGACTATTCCCAAACGCATCCCGAATGGTTGATGCGCTATGGCGATGCCACTATCCTCAACCCCGGTCTTCCCGAAGTGCGTGAACGGATAGCGGCGGTGGTGGCGGACATCTTGGAGAACTACGATGTGGACGGTGTCCTTTTCGACGACTATTTCTATCTGTCTGGTACACCCATGTCTATGGATGCCGACCTTTATGCTGCTAACAATCCTCTCGGGCTGTCGCAGGCGGAGTGGCGTCGTGAGAATGTCAACGAGATGGTACGTCTTGTGCATGACACCATCAAGGCTGTCAAACCATGGGTAACGTTTGGTATTGGTCCGGCCCCGCAGGTCGCTTCTTCCGATGAACATGCCGTCAAATATGGAGTGGACAAGATGCCGTTCTCCGACTGGCAGTATAATGGAATTTACTCCGACCCGTTGGCATGGCTCAGCCGTGGTACAATTGACTATATCTCCCCGCAGATGTATTGGAACATTGAATCTTCCTATAGTTTTGCCGTGTTCTCAGCATGGTGGTCTAAGGTGAGCAATCAGTTCGGGCGACATTTCTATGCAAGCCATTCTGTGGAATACTCAGGTCGCTCCTATCCTGTCACCGAGACTTCCGACCAGGTAACCGTTCTGCGTAACGATGACCGCAACTCGGCGGTGGGTTCTGTTTTCTTTTCCATACGCAACGCCGTTTTCGCCGAGGGTTTCATTCGCAACTTGCGCAATACGGTGTACAAGTATCCTGCCCTTCCTCCCATGAAAGCGTGGGAACGCCGCACGGAACCTCTCTATGTGAGCAACATCACCTATTCGGGCAGTACGGGCAAACTCTCATGGACAGCACCAACCGATAATCTCCGTTATGCCGTCTATTGTATTCCAAAGGACTATCAGTCCCGCCGTGGAGTGTTCTTTTCGCCTGAGAACTTGGTAGGGTTCACCTATACCAATTCTTGCAAAGTGCCTATCAAGCAGAACTATACCTATGCCGTGGCGGTGGTCGACCGCTATGGCAACGAGTTCCCGCCCGTGGTGCGCGATGCGGCTCGGACGGTGCTTTCTGTTCCTCAACTGCTCATTCCTGCCGACGGGGCGTTGCAACTGGTGCCGTCTTCTTTCAGTTGGTCGCCTGCCAAGGGAGTGGATTCCTGGCTTGTGCAGTTTGCCACCGATGCAGCGTTCACCCATCTGATAGAGTCCTACGAGACCGCTGATACCACGTTCTTTACGGGCAAAGTCGCTCGTATTACAGATGGTGGCACATATTGGTGGCGCATTATCGCGCGGGGTGCCAATGCCGATGAGGTCGTTTCGCCCGCTCGTGCATTCACGGCAAAGATGTTCTCCGTCCTCTCTCCTGCCAAGTCGGAGAAAGAGGTGAGTCTCGCACCTTTGTTGCGCTGCGATAGTGTGGAATCGGAGTCTGTTCGCTATACCTTTGAAGTAAGTACGTCTGTCCAGATGCGCACGGAAGATATTGTGTACAAAGTGGAAACCGCTGTACCTCGCCTGCAAATGCCTGATTCTGTCTTGGCGCAGATTACGACCTACTATGTCCGTTGCACGGCGGAGTATGGTGCCGTCCGCATAGTGTCCGAAATATCTTCGTTCCGGACACTCGCTCTTCCTGTCCCCGTACCGGAGATTCTGCAGCCTTCCGACAGAGAGGTGATTAGGAATACCGAACTGCATGTCTCATGGCAATCACAGAATGCGCAGTCTTTCCGTGTGGAGTTGTCAACCGTGGAGAGTTTTGCGCCGCGCAATACGAAAGTGCGGAATGTGGATGCTTATACCTATGAGACGACTTTCACCAATGTGGCGGAAGGCAACTGGTTCCTTCGTGTCCGTGCATCGTCTGTCGATGGCTGGGTCACATCGCCTGTGCTTTCTGTCACGATGGAGAAACCGACTGCCTTGGCAGAACAGGAGTCCTTTGCGTGGTATGTGTCAGAGGGGGTGATAGTCTCCGAAAAAGCGTTGCCTTATGTGTTGTACAACCTCTTGGGCGTCCCCGTGTTGAAAGGCACAACCGCCGTCGGCGTAACCTCCCTGCCTGCTCTCGAAGGGGTCTTCGTCTTGCAAGTCGGGCAGAACAAAAAGAAAATAGTATTATAGAATAACTCGGATAAAGAAACAAGAACAAGATAACAAATTAACGTTGTGGAGTACTGCCCGACGGGTTCGGCGGAACGAAACAATAATTTACTAACATTAATCTATCTATTTATGAAAAAATTAACAGTATTGTGTGGTGCGCTCTTGATGGCGGCTACATCATTCGCGGCTGTTGAGTACGTTCTCCCCGAAGGAGCCGTTACCAACGACTACGGATGGACAAGCAAAAAAGACATGTACGAGGCTCTGAATGCTGATTGGAATGCATACTCAGGGGCTACTAAGACATGGGTGGCCTATGAAAGCCAATTGAAAAATTCTAATGGTGGCATCCCGACCTCTATTACTTCTGCTGAGGGCGCAAAGTTGCTGGAATTCTTTGCAGATGAAACACAGAAGGCAAAGTGGGGGTGGTTGCCTGCATATATGGATTCAGTAGCAAAAAAACAATATAAAAAAGGTGATGCTGCGCAAGGTCCGAGAACATTGCCATCGTCGGGGGCTTTGCAAATGCGTTTCGGTCTCGGCAATTTCTTCGGAGAAGACAATAATGCTTCCACCGGATGGCAAGATGCTGTCGATATGTCTAATGGTGAGGCTCTCTTGGCTGCATACCAACCGGTTTGGAAACATGCTTATGCCAATCCTACCGAAATTGCAGAAGGCGAGTTCACGCTCAATGCTCCTTACAAAGAGGGCGAGTCATTCCGTGGTTGGTTCGACAACGAAGCAGGTACCGGTACGCCCGTTACCAAGATTACTCCCGAATCCACAGGCAAACTCTATGCTTGCTTTGGTGAGTATATCAACACCGTGGCAGAAGTGCTTGCGTTGGCGGATGGTACGGAAACCAAAGTGAAAGGTACGGTTACCTATATGGCAGGTAACAACTTCTGGATCCAGGATGCTACGGGTGCTATCCTCTGCTATGGCAAAGACAATGGTTTGGCTCTCAATGAAGAAGTAACTTTGAGTGGTAAGTTCGTTGCAAATTTCAATGGCTCTCCCGAACTGAATAACGCAACGGTTATTAGCCACGTGGCTGGTACGGCTATTACGCCTGCCGAGGTTACGCTTGCTCAGTTGGTGGGTGATGTAACCACCTATCTCAATAAGTTGGTTTCCGTTAAGGGCGTGCAGATTGTTTCCTATGAGGGAGATTTTAAGACACCTTATGTCTCCGATGGTATCAACAAAATCGCTTTGTACAAATATACGGGTGTAACGGAAGATAAATACCCTGTGGGTACAAACATTAGTTTCAAAGCGGTCATCTCTGTCTTTAATACAACTCTCCAGTTCCGTGGCGAAGAAGTATGGATTGAGACTGCTGCTGCCGCTCTGAAGGATACCTACAATTATCCCGCTCGTGGTGAGAATGGCGAATATACCCTCGAAAACAAATGGATTTATTCTATGAAGAAGGGTAATTTTACAGAAAACCGTCCTTGTGCAACTATTAAGGCTGTCCGTGGAATGGCTGTAAAAGACGGGAAAATGTATTTTATTGATAGCGATCACAAGGCTTTGCAAGTGGTGGATGGTGCCACTGGACAAAAGTTAGACATGATTACTATTACTGGGGAACATCTTTTCCAAATAGAAGAAACCGATGAAAAAGGAGTAACAACGTGGAAGAACGGTGTTACACTTCTCTATAATGATGTGAAGGTGGATAATGCAGGTAATATCTTGATTGGTGCATGTCTTACTTCAAGCCAGACTTTCTTCATCTACAAGGTGGATGAAAAAACAGGTGCTGCAACCGAGGTGATCAAAGAGCGTCTTTGGGATAATACGGAGGAAGAGTTTAATCTGATTAAATATCGTTTCGATGCATTTGGCGTATATGGTGATGTAAACTCTCATGCTGTGATTATGGCACAAGATAATAACTCCATGGCAGCGTTCAAGTGGGTCATTGATAATGGTGTGGCTGCAAAGGCTCAATTAGTGCGAATTCATCTTGATGCAGACAATGATAATTCGTATTTGATAGTAAAAGATAAGGATGGTAACAAAACTATACAAGCCGGACCTGGTGCTGCTACTCAGATATTCCCTGTTGACGATAATTTCTTCTATATTGATGGTTGGAGTTCTTATCCGACTCTCTTTAATATCGCGGACTATAATGGTATGCTTGTTGCATCATTGGCAGATGACTTCAAAAATTGTCCTACAGGTTTGAAAGTCGCTAACAATGAAGGTGATACCTGCACATTAAATCAGGGACACAATGGTCTTGTTGAGTTCCAGGTGGGTGATGAGTACTTCCTCGTAATGGCGGCTACCAATACAACTGGTACTCCTCATTCTGCATTTGCGCTCTATAAGTTCAAAGATGCTTCCAAATCCTTTGCAGATATGACTCCTATGTGGTTCTTCCCGAACGAGGGTATGGGTGAGACTTCTAATGAATATCGTACAGCCGTTCCGAGTGTAGAAGTGAAAGATAATGTGGCTACGATTTACCTGTATACGGGTGAAAATGGTTATGCTGCTTACACCTTCACGGGTAAAAAAGCAACGGCTGTTTCGAACATCACCGATGCTAAGGCTGAAAACGTAGAGAAGATCATGGAAAATGGTCAGGTTTATATCCTGAAGAACGGTGTTCGCTACAATGTTTTGGGTGTACAGGTAGAGAAATAATCTCGTTCCCGAAAACGATCGTAAATAGTTGTATGATAAATACAACTGTTCGGGCAGGAGGGTCTCCCTCCTGCCTTTTTTGTATCGTTTATATCCTGGAATGATACTGTCGGATTGCCCAATCAATCCCATTCACCCAATCCGCTCCATTCGTCTAATTCGCCCAATATGTTCCATTCATCCAGTTGGTCTTATTCGTCCAATTTGCCCCAATCGTCCAACCAATCCTTCTGTTATGTAGTTCTCAATCCCTCGAACTTCTCGATAAACTCGAACGTCTATAACAATTCTGCAAATGCAGTTTAATGCCGGAATATTGGAAGTCCTCCGCGGCCGCGTCCGCCCCGTCTGCCTCGTCCGCGGCTTTAATGGCACTTTAATGGGCTTTAATGGAGATAAAAGAAGTTCCTGGCGTAGAAAATTAACGGTCAATTACACGGCAATTAGCGGAGAACAAGGAGTAACGATATGCTTTTTGCGGCTAATTAACGGTCAATTGGCGGAGAAGAAAGTGGCAATTAACGGAGTTATCTGGGGACGTGCCCGCCCCGTCCGCGGCTTTAATGGAGTACGTATTAGCGGCTTATTACACGGCAATTAGCGGAGTCCTCCCCATGTTGCCGTATCCCGATTTATTTCGTACCTTTGCCGCATAATTCAGTCGTGCCGGCAATCGTATGCCTGCTCGGCGTAAACATTTGTAGGTTTATTTGTTATGATTAAAATTACTTTCCCTGACGGGAGTGTCCGCGAGTATGCCGAAGGCGTGAGCGGATTGCAGGTGGCTGAGAGCATCAGCCCCCGCTTGGCACAAGAGGTGCTGGCGGTAACAGTGAATGGCAAGCAGCAGGACCTTACGGCTCCTATCAATGAAGACTGCTCTCTTGTGCTTCATAAGTGGGACGACCCCGAAGCGAAACACGCTTTCTGGCACACGTCTTCCCACCTCATGGCGGAGGCGTTGCAGGAACTCTTCCCGGGTATCCAGTTCGGTATCGGTCCTGCCATCGAAAATGGTTTCTACTACGATGTCTATCCTGCCGAGGGCACCTCTATCAAGGAGTCCGACTTGGAGACTATCGAAAAGAAAATGCAGGAGTTGGCGCAGAAGAAAGAACCTCTTGTCCGCAAGAGTATCTCCAAGGAGGACGCACTCCGTGAGTTTGCTGCCAAAGGACAGCACTATAAGTGCGAACTGATCCGTGACCTCGAAGATGGTCATATCTCCACCTATACACAAGGCAGTTTCACGGACCTTTGCCGTGGTCCCCACTTGCCCAGCACCGAACCCATTAAGGCTGTCAAGGTGCTTTCGCTCTCCGCTGCCTATTGGCGTGGCGATGAAAAACGTCCTATGATGACCCGTATCTATGGCATCTCTTTCCCGAAGAAGAAGATGCTCGATGAGTATCTCACCCTTCTCGAAGAAGCCAAGAAGCGCGACCACCGCAAGATCGGCAAGGAGTTGGAACTCTTTATGTTCTCCGATATGGTGGGTAAGGGACTGCCTATCTGGCTCCCTCGGGGTACGGCTCTGCGTCTTCGCTTGGAAGACTTCCTCAAGAAGATTCAGAAACGATACGGCTATCAGCAGGTCATCACGCCGCACATCGGCAATAAGCAACTCTATGTCACTTCCGGTCACTGGGACCACTATGGCAAGGACTCTTTCCAACCTATCACCACGCCCGAAGAAGGGGAGGTCTATCTGCTCAAACCGATGAACTGCCCCCACCATTGTATGATCTACAAAAACTCGCCCCGTTCCTACAAAGACCTGCCCCTGCGCATTGCCGAGTTCGGTACGGTCTATCGCTACGAACAGTCCGGCGAGTTGCATGGTCTCACACGTGTGCGTTCGTTCACGCAGGACGATGCGCACATCTTCTGCCGTCCCGACCAGGTCAAAGACGAGTTCATCAAGGTCATGGAGATTATCGGTATCATCTTCCGTGCATTGGACTTCAAAAACTTCGAGGCGCAGATCTCGCTGCGCGATCCCGATAACCACGAGAAGTATGTGGGGAGCGACGAGGTCTGGGAGAAAGCCGAGAATGCTATCATTGAGGCTTGCCGTGAGAAAGGAATGAATGCTTCCGTGGAATATGGCGAAGCGGCTTTCTATGGTCCTAAACTCGATTTTATGGTCAAGGACGCTATCGGACGCCGTTGGCAGTTGGGTACTATCCAGGTGGACTACAACCTCCCTGAACGCTTCGGCTTGGAGTATGTGGGCGAGGACAATCAGAAACATCGTCCTGTTATGATTCACCGTGCGCCTTTTGGTTCTATGGAACGTTTTGTGGCGGTGCTTATCGAGCATACTGCCGGTAAGTTCCCCTTGTGGCTCACGCCCGATCAGGTGGTCGTGCTGCCTGTCTCTGAGAAGTCCAACGACTATGCTTTCCGCGTAAAGCAGATGCTCGAAGAGCAGGACGTACGTGTCATTGTCGATGACCGCAACGAGAAGATCGGACGTAAGATTCGTGATAACGAACTCAAACGTATTCCTTATATGCTCATCGTGGGCGAGAAGGAAGCGGAACAGGGACTCGTCAGTGTGCGCCGCCAAGGGGCTGAAGAGAAAGGGCAGATGACGGTGCAGGACTTTGCAGAGTTTATCAACGGGCAGGTCTCGCAGCAGATGAACGCTTTCTGATAATCCGAAATCAGCGGAGTCTCTCTATTCCTGTCAATGAATAGAGAGACTCCGCTTTTCCCTAACCCCTAACCCCTAATCTCTAATCTCTAATCTCTAATCTCTAATCATGCCCCTCCGTTATTTGTCTCTGTAACTTCCGGCATTGTGTCGGGTGTCAAAAATGGAGCGAGAATTTCGAGAAGCGGAGATACTGTCTGAGCGTAGCGAGTTGTGTCTCCGCCGAAATTCAAGTGACTTGTATTTTTGGCAACGCCCGACACAAATCACTCTGTAGGTTAAGGCTGCTTATAGCCCCCTCTTTGAGGGGGGGTGGGGGAGTCCCATTGGTTTCTTTTGGTCAGGCAAAAGAAAAGAAAGAAGAATAGAACAAAACTAACTTAATTTTCTCCCAATAGAATAGAGAGACTCCGCTTTTCCCTAACCCCTAATCCCTAATCCCTAATCCCTAATCCCTAATCCCTAATCATGCCCCTCCGCTATCTTCCTGCACGGACCGAGTACAACGGGCAACTCCGTTCCGCTTTGGTGATTGAGTTGTCCTGGCGGCAGGTCACTGCCGTCGAAGGGGAGTGGGTCGTCTCTCGTATTGTCGATTGGGCAACGTTGCAGGTCGAACCCGCCGATACGGTCTATCTTTCCGGAACGCTCAGGGGGGATCTTCATGTCGGAGCCAAGGCGTCCGACCTCTCTCTCGAACAGCCGGCTTCTCCGTCTCAACCCGCCGTCTCCCGTCCTCTCACCTCTGTCATAACTCCTTCTTAGTTCCCTATTAGCCCCATCCGTCCCATCCGCCTCATTCTCCTATTTCCCAAAAGTCTCTCCCTCGGATTTTTCGAACAACTGGTATGTCTATTGTAATCTCATCGGCGGATTGTTCGTCCTCCCTGTAATCTTCCTTGCAAAATCGTACATTGTACATTGCCAAATCGTAAATAATACGACCCCCCAAGCCGACCTCAACGACCCCTCAACGGGAGATTGATTAGCCCCTTCTTTGGAGGGGTTGGGGAGGTCTTCCTCTCTCCCTCGAACTTCTCGAACAACTGAAACGTCTGTAATTAACTCATGAACCCGCAAAACATTTGCTACTTTCCGGAAACTTCCGTACCTTTGCACTGCTTTTAGCAAACATAGCAACTTATGGTACCAAGAGTAACGCCTTGGTTGAAAAGGGAAACAGGTGCAAATCCTGTACAGACCCGCTGCTGTAAGTCCTGTTGATTATGGTGCATTATGCCACTGACTCCGTGTTGGGAAGGCGCACCGTGGAGGGATAAGTCAGAAGACCTGCCTGGGTTGGAGCGAATATGGGCTTTCGTGGAGTTGGAGCCGGCGCAATACGTTTCCTGTTATGGTATGGGTTGTTGTGCGTGTTTGTCTCCGCGAGAGAGGAGACAATAATTGTTTTTAACACGATACGACAATGAAAAAAGTATTACTCTTGGTTGCTTTGGCAGCCCTGTCAGGTGCCGGTCTGATGGCACAAACCGATCCCTATGTAGTTAGTCTTGACGAAGCGGTATGGAACTTCGACGACTATTCCGACACAAAGCCCGTCTTGGAAGGAACGACCGATTTCGTTTGCCCGAAAATGTGGATCGTTGGTAATGCAGGAAATAAGAAGCAATCTCAAGCCTATCTTCCTTTCATCTATCCAAGCAAATTGGATAAGGATAACTCCTATGGATATGATGGCAGACTCTGTGAACGCATCTATGGTATTGCAAGTGATGGACGTGTTCCGGTGTATGCCATTCTTCCCGCAATCAAAGACAAAGACTACGCCAACCTGCTGCTCAATTTCTATGGCAAAGCGGAGGAGTTCACAACCTCACGTGTGAATAATGCCAAATTGCGCATTGGATATATAGCAGCCATTGCCGATACGTCCGAACTGAAAGAACATTTTGCCGAGAAGGTGATCAACTTCCGTGACTTGACACTCTCTCTCGCGAAATACGACAAGTACGAAATCCCCCTGTCAGGCATTCCCGCCGGTGCCCACCTGGTCTTCTACGACGATGATGCCACCGTGATCAACTCATGTCTCTTGGACAACATTTCCTTCACGGAAGTTGGTGGAGGAGTCGGAACGTTCCTTCCTCTAACAAACGGACAGCAAAACGAAACCGTGAAACAATTGCGCGACGGCAAACTCTGTATCTTGCGCGACGGCCGTCTTTACGATGTCCTCGGCAGGGAGATTCGCTGACGTCTTGTCCGCCTGTCAGGAATTGCGTTCTCTGCCGTAGTCGCTGCCATGATAGGGTGGAAACGCAATTTACAGGATAGCCCGTCTGCTCCGCAAAGAGCAGACGGGCTATCCTCGTTAAATAAGGCTGCATGAGGAAACACCGCAGCATGGATAATTTCTCATCTTCTGGTCATACTGCCGTTTTGGTGCGGGTTGCCTTGCCAATACAACACGCTGACTTGTTTTTCTCACAAAGAGTTACTATCTTTGCCAAACCAAACAATCTTTTCGGTTATGACTATTGCGGTTTTTGGCAATTCCAACAAGAAGAACACATTGGGCGAGGTCGCCCATATCCTGGATTTTATGGACGCCCATGGTGTGCGCGTCCTGCTCTCTCAGGAACTGAGAAACGAGATGAACTTGCGCGACCGCTATGCTCCCTACACACACGATACCGACGAAGTAATCGATTTCGCCCTCTCTGTGGGAGGCGATGGCACGTTCCTCTACTCTGTCTCGCAAGTGATTGATAAGAACATTCCCATCCTGGGGATAAACTGTGGTCACCTCGGTTTCCTCACCGAGGTGCAGACTGCCGACAACAACTCGGTCTGCGAACAACTAATCCGCAATGCCTACACCATAGAACAACGCGCCCTGTTGCACGTCGTCCCCTCGCCCAATCAGGAAGGAGAGAATATCCTTGCACTCAATGAAGTGGCGCTTATGAAGCAGGAACTCAGTTCAATGATTACGGTGGAGGTCTGGGTCAATAGCCAACCCCTGCACGCCTACAAGGCGGACGGTTTGCTTGTTTCCACGCCCACAGGCTCCACGGCATACAATCTTTCTGTAGGCGGCCCCCTCATGGCACCGCAAACACGGGCCCTCATCATCTCGCCGATCGCCACACATAGTCTCAATGTACGCCCGTTGGTGATTCCTGACGATTGGCAGATTGATCTCAGGGTGAAGAGCCGTTCCCGCAACTTCCTCCTCTCGGTGGACGGGCGTTCCCGCACCCTCAAAGAAGAAGTCTCTCTTCATATAGAAAAAGCCGCACAGACGGTGAAACTGGTACATACCGAAGAACACTCCTTCTTCAATTCTTTGCGGCAGAAACTCTTCTGGGGAATAGAATGACAATGCGGCGTGGAGCATATCTCATACTGTTATTGCTGACCGGCGTGTGTTTGTCGGCGCAGACTGCTTCTTTTCGCGAGGGCTTGTTCCGCTATGCTCCCTTTGGTCACTCCCTCCTGTCGGATATGCATCCCGACTATGTCCGCCTGGATATGCACGGAAATACCAACCATTCCTCCTACGATTGGGGACAGACTGTGCGTGCTTATCGTTTTACCACGGCAGCCGTTATAGGAACCAAACTTCCCCTTTGGCAAGGAAACATCAGAAACGACAACTTCGCGTTGAGTGTCACGATGCCCATCTCGGTCAGCATCTGGCTCGATCTGGCGGAACCTGTCACGGCGCCTGTCGTGGATACCGACTACCGCATCGCCGGACCCACGTTCTGTTTTCTGCACCGTCTCAACCGGCGTTTCTTGCACAACTATTCCGTCGCGTGGAATCCCTTCAAGCACGAATCCACGCATATAGGAGATGAACTCGCACTGCAACACGCTGATTTCGGATTCCCTCTGCGGCGTGTCAATGTGTCTTACAACTATACCGAACTCGTCTTCACACTCAATGAGGCGGAAAACCGGTTCGCGCAGAACCATTGTTTCCGGGCGGGTCTGCTTCTGCTTTGGCAGCCTCGGCGGGGTTGGTATTTCATCGATGCCACTGATGGAGATGCCTCTTTGGCGCACCCTGCTGTCTCGCCGTGGGAAATTTATCTGCAATACCAATATCAGTCGCCTGCCTCGAGGCATGGCTTGCAAGGGGTCGCTTCTCTCGAAGTGAGAAACCGTGCCGCTTATGGATATCCCGACTATGCGCTGAAAGACGGCGCATTGGTCTCTGTTCCGTATGCTGAAAAACGTGTCTTCACCTGCAACGCTTTCTTAGGGTTACGCTTCTGCACGCCTCACTATGATGGCTATTTCTCGCGTTTCTCTCTCGGTCTGCGTCTCTACTATGGCAACTGCCCGTGGGGACAGTTCCGCAACATAACCAACTACAACTCGGCAGGACTCTGCCTCATATTCGAATAAAGACAATGGAAAAGAAAAATCTGCGTATCGTATATATGGGAACACCCGAATTCGCGGTGCAACCTTTGAAAGCATTGGTCGAAAACGGTTACAATATCGTGGCGGTCATCACGATGCCCGATAAGCCCGCAGGGAGGGGACACAAACTGCAATACTCTCCCGTCAAGGAATATGCGTTGTCTGTCTCGCTGCCTGTGCTGCAACCCGAACGGTTGAAAGACGAACACTTCGTCGAAGAATTGCGTTCCTGTAGAGCCGATTTGCAGATTGTGGTCGCCTTCCGTATGTTGCCCGAGGTCGTGTGGAATATGCCCCGCTTGGGGACGTTCAATCTCCATGCCTCCCTGCTCCCGCAGTATCGGGGAGCGGCTCCGATCAATTGGGCAATCATCAACGGAGAAAAAGAAACGGGGGTGACTACCTTTTTCCTCAAGCACGACATCGATACGGGCGACATGATTATGCAGGAACGTCTCCCGATTGGTGCCGACGAGAATGTCGGAAGTCTCTACGAACGTCTTATGCGTCTTGGAACGTCTGTCGTCCTCAAAACCATGGAGCAGATTCTCGGCGGGACGGTTCGCCGCATTCCGCAACCCGCTCTGCCCGAAGATCAATTGCGTCTGGCACCTAAAATCTTCCGTGAGACTTGCCAAATCGATTTCGCTAAGACGGCGCAAGAGGTGCATGATTTTGTGCGTGGTTTGAGTCCCTATCCTGCGGCGTGGGCGCGTCTCACTGTCTCGGGAGAGGAAAAAATTGTAAAAATCTATGAGGTGCGTCCCGTTGTGGAACAACATAGTCTGCCTTGTGGAACGTTGCAGATAGAAGACAAGAAAACAATGCGAGTTGCCGTGACCGATGGTTTTGTCGAGATTCTCTCGCTCCAACTCCCCGATAAAAAACGTATGACGGCGCAGGCGCTTCTCAATGGTTTGCATTAAACGCTGACAATGGACTGCGAAGCACTCATTCACAAGTACTATGCCTCCAATCCTCAGTTGGAGCGGATTTTGTTGTGCCATAGCCGTCAGGTGGCGGATAAGGCGTTGCGCGTAGCACAAGCCCATCCCGAACTCGGTGCCGACCCTGTTTTTCTCTACGAAGCGGCTATGTTGCACGATATAGGTATCTTCCTTTGCAATGCCCCCGGTATATGCTGCTATGGAGAAAATGAGTACGTCTGCCATGGTTACTTGGGTGCTGAGTTGTTGCGGCGTGAGGGGCTTCCTCGTCATGCCGAGGTGGCGCAGAGGCATACAGGGACGGGTATAACGCTGGAACAGATTGTGAGGGACAACTTGCCGCTTCCGCACCGGGACTTCTGCCCTCGCACCATAGAAGAGCAGATTATCTGTTATGCCGACAAATTCTATAGCAAAAGCCGTCTGAACCGGACGAAAAAGTTGAGTAGTATCCGCCGGAGTCTGTCCAAGTTCGGGCAGGAGAGCGTACACAAATTCAACCTGTGGCACCTGCGTTTCCGTACGCCACGGAACAATCGGCATACCGAAACAACTTGAATACGATGCCTGAAAAGTTCCTATAACGTCCCGATTAACCGGGATGTCTGTAATAAATCTTCCTTAGTGCCGTCCTCGTATTCCCTATTAGGCTAATTCGTCCCATCCGTCCCATTCCCCTATAACTCAAAGTCTCACTTCCTCGGACTTCTCGATCAACTCGAACGTCTATCAAATAAACACATTCAACCTGAACTTTCCTTTCAGAGAAAGGTCTCCTGTCAGAACTGAAAATAGATAAAGGCTTGCAAATCAGCCGTCACGAATTGGTAAACAAAGAACACCACCGCCACTGTGATCATGGCGATAACCGCTGTCGGCAGGGAAGCAAAGCACAGCCTGTACCAGCGTTTGAAGTTGTCGGGCAGCCAATGAATCAGCATACCGATGACAAAGAGCAGCATTACACCGGCATACTCGCTGATTATCTGTGGCACAACCTCCATATTCCATGCCGAACCTATCTGCGTGATCATCTGAGTGGCTGTCTGCCATGCCTCGTGGTTGGCTGTGGCTGGGTCTAAGTTGCTCCCCGCACGGAAAAACAAACGTGTGAATGTGATAAAGGTGAATGTTTGCGCCACGGCCCATACCGTCGCGATGTGTCTTACCCAGGGTCTGTCAGTCCTCTCAGCCTTGCGGTGAACCGACAGAAAATAGACATAGCGGACACAGGTCGCGGCAAACAGGCAGACAATCCATACTGTGCATAGATTGACGAAAGGAGTGGCATGAAAATGATGTATCGTAACTATTCCCGCACTTAGCAGGGTCATGGCACCCATGCGCACGTGCCACGGACAGTCTTTCCATATCTTGTAAATAATCATACCGATTCCGTTCAAGCCGCCCCAGATGATGAAGTTCCAACTGGCACCATGCCACAAGCCGCCAAGCAGCATGGTGATGAATGAGTTCAAGTTGGCATAGATCTTCTTACGTCTCGCAGGAAACAGTACAAGCACTATAATGACGCCTGCCGATACGGCAAGAATACCGGCACCTGTGTAGATGTTTCCTGTGAGGGCAACGGCTATGATAGCGAACAAAATAAGCAGTATATACGTTGCAGGAGTCGCATTCCTGTTGCCGCCCAATGGAATATAGAGATAGGTCTTCAGCCAACGCGAAAGAGATATGTGCCATCTGCGCCAGAAGTCCTGCGGATTGGTCGCTTTGTAGGGGGAGTTGAAGTTCTTGGGTAGGTAGAAGCCCATCAGCATGGCAAGTCCTATGGCAATGTCTGTGTAGCCGGAGAAGTCGGCATATACCTGCAAGGAGTAGGCAAACAGGGCGAAAAGATTTTCAAAGCCCGAGAAAAGCAGAGGATTGTCGAACACTCGGTCTATGTACTGCACAGCAAGGTAATCCGATAAGACAATCTTCTTGATAAGTCCGTTCAGTATCCAGAACACCGCCATGCCGAACTGTCGCTTCGAGAGGTGGAAAGGACGGTAGAGTTGGGGGATAAACTCCGAGGCACGGACAATGGGACCCGCTACGAGTTGCGGAAAGAACGATACGTAAAAACCGAAATCCAACAGATTGCCTACAGGCTGTATCTGACGCTTATAGACGTCAACCGTGTAGGAAATCACCTGGAACAGATAAAAGGATATGCCTACGGGAAGCACAATCCTGTCCACATCAAACCTCCCGTGTTCGCTGAAGCCGTTTCCTATCCAGGCGAAAATGTCGAATACTTGCAGATGGGTACCCAACATATCGTTCACCATATTGGTAAGGAAGTAGGCATACTTGAAGTAGCAGAGCAAAGACAGGTCCACAACGATGCTTATGCATAGCCAAACCTTTGCCATGGTGTCTCTGCCTCTTGTTTGGGCGGCATGAATGCGTTTGGCTATGAGAAAGTCGGAACAGGTGACGAAGAGCAATATCAGGATGAAGATACCGCTTGTCTTGTAGTAGAAGAACAGACTGACGAAAAACAGAAAACTGTTGCGGAGCAGCCGCTTGCTGTGAAACAACGCAAAGAACGCATAGACTATGGCAAAGAATGCCCAGAAGTAGAACTGCGTGAAAAGAAGAGGGGTGTTTGCGTCGAAAGCAAAGATATGGGTAAGCAGGTCCTTCATCGGCATCAGTCGTCAAGATGGTTTCTCCATAGGTAGAACTTGTACCCGTTCAGCAGCGCATCGCACAGCATATTGCCCGCATTATCTGCTCCCTTGCGCGTGAAATGCACATAGTCTTTGCCTGCCAGACCCGATGCCACCCATTGCGGCATGGAACCCTCTCCGCCCATGCTGTCATACATACTCCAATAGGCTACTCCTGCCATGGTTACTTCTTGCCGTAGTTTCCGTTCTAAGTAAGGAAGTATCGGATAAGTCCGGAGTTCTCCTTTGCGGCGGGTGGTCATATCGCTCGGACCTATAAAGAGTATGGCGGCATCGGGGGATTGGCGTTGCAGATAGCGTATTTGGCTGACCAATGCGGCTGCGTAGTTGTCCGCATCTTCTTCTGTGTACAGGTGCGGGACGTTGTTGCCGCCATACTGCAGGATAATGAGTCCCGTACGCGTAGCCCTGTAGTAGGTGCGCAGTTGGGCGGCTTGAATGTTCGTAAAAATCATGCCGGAACACCCTCGCATGGGTATGTTGTCCACTCCCACGCCGGTAGTCTGTCCCAATAGAACACCATATACTTCGCCTGTCCCTGCCACTCTCATACTCACGGAAGTAGTACTGTCAGGCAATGAAATGGTGGTGAGTTGCATAGGGGTATTCGCGGGTGTAACCCTGGTCGCTTTGCCTTTTATGGTCAAGGTCAGTTCCGAGTCGGCAGAACTGAGCAGGGTCAGCCGGTTGAAATAATGGGCGGAATAGATGCCGGTTACTTTGCTTCGGGGAACTACTGAGTACGTGATGGTGGTATCCACTAACGCCACCTGTCCCATCGGACCGTAACGGTTGTCTCCCGTTCTGCGGTAGGTCGGGTTGCCATACACCAGGAAACGTTTCGGCTCCGGACTTGTCTGTTGTCCTGTGGTAAGGGTCTGGATGGATTGGTAGAGGGGAGTCAGTCCCGGACCGCCGCCGCCGAAGCGTGCCTGCAGTTGCCGTCTGACGGTTCGTGTAATACGGTCTTCCTCTATCTGCGAATCGCCATAGTGGACAATGTGTACTGCGCTGTCGCGGGCGTGTCGCAAGGCTGTATAGAAGTCGTCAAAGTAAGTGCTGTCCCCTATGCTGCAACTGTCCTCCTGCGGCCAATGGATGCACGAGGGATTGCTCTTGAAATAGTGCAGGAATCCCGTTTCTTCGGCTTTGCGTGCTTCTTGCGCACGCAAGGCAAGAAGTTCTTCGGGTGACAATGCAGGCTCTTTGGCGGGTTGTTCTTCTTCATTGTCAAGGAACGAACGGAGCGTAGGAAAACGCAAGGTGAGGTCGCCGATGGATATACCTTCTTCGGGATAAACGGCGGCAATGCCTGCCAATGCACCTGTTATGAGGAAGATAAAAAGGCTGATATGCCATGGAGTGAGTCGCTTCATTTCTTCCAAAGGGTGGGGGAGAATAGTAACAAAATGGTGAATATCTCCAGACGGCCGATAAGCATCACCATGGTCATCACCCACTTGCCTACTATGGGGAACGAAGCGTAAGTTCCGGCAGGTCCGAACTGTCCCACGCTGATACCTACATTGCCCATTGCCGAGATGGCGGTGCCGAGCGACTCTTCAAAGTTCACCCCGCAGGCGCAGAAGACAAGAGTCGTTACGCCTATGATGAACATATAGAGAAGCATGAAGGCCATGGTGTTGTTGATGGATTGTTGTCCCACGGGCTTCCCGTTGAGTTTCACGGGAATGACGGCGTTGGGGTGGATGCGACGCTTGAACTCTGTGACGGCGTTCTTGATGATAATCACCAGACGTACCCACTTGATGCCGCCGGCTGTACTTCCTGCACAGCCGCCCGTGAGCATAAGGAACAGAATAAGTACCCACAGCACGGGGTGCCAAAGCACATAGTCGGAAATGGTGTAACCGGTGGAAGTCATAGAGGATATCACGGTGAACAGTCCGTCACGGAATGAGCGTTCCGCCGTCTGCCATGTCCATGAAGGACGGGTGATGTAGAGTCCTGCGAAGACCAATAATGCACACAGCAACGCACAACCGACATACCACCGTGTTTCTTCGTCTTTCAGGAGGTGCTTGGGCTTGCCCCGCAGCAAGTAGATGAGGAGAACGAAGTTTATACCTGCCACCAGCATGAATACGGTAACCGTATAGTGTATGGCGGCGTTGTCATAGTATGCCAGGCTGTTGTTCTTGGTGGAGAATCCACCTGTCGCCATGGTGGAAAGGGAATGGCATACAGAATCGAAGAAGTCCATCCCGAAAAGCCACAGCAACAATACCTCGCACAGCGTGAGACAGAGATAGAGTGTCCATATCAGTTTGGCGGTGTCGGATATGCGCGGCGATACTTTTTCGTAGGAAAGTCCTGTCACTTCCGCCGCATAGAGTTGCATGCCTCCCATGCCGAACATCGGCAGTATGGCAATGGAAAGAACTATGATACCCATACCGCCTAACCATTGTGTGAGGCTGCGCCAGAAAAGTATTCCGTGTCCCATCGACTCCACATCGGGAATGACTGTGGCTCCCGTCGTGGTAAATCCCGACATGGTCTCAAAGAAGGCGTCCGTGAAGTCAGGGATGGCACCGCTCAGGTAATAGGGCAACATGCCGAACAGCGAGAACACTATCCAGACGATAGCCACAATGAGATAACCTTCTCTTGCTCCTACGTGCTTCTCCGCCCGACGGCCTACCAGTAATCCTATGATACCCGTTAGCATGGTAAGTGCCGTGCTGAAGCAGAAAGCGTTCAGTTCTTTCTCTCTGTAGATGAGACAAACCAGCGACGGCATAAGCATGAAGACCGCCTCGATGAGAAGCAAAGCCCCCATTGTCTTGATAACCAACCGTGTATTGAAAGTTCTTGTCATTGTCTTTTGTCTTGCACGGAATTACTTGAAGAACTTCTCAATCTGCCGTATGGCGGACGACTTGCAGAAGACTACCACTTGGTCATCGGTTATCACCTGCGTGTCACCATTCACCAATACAGCCACTCCGTCGCGGACGATGGCACCGATGTTGATGTCCCTCGGCAGGTCGAGGTGTTTGATCTTGTGCTTGGTGATTTTGCTTCCTTCGGTTGCCCTCAGTTCGATGATCTGTGCATCGGCGTTGGTCAGGTTTCTCACGTTGAGAACCGCCGCATCAAGCAACATCTGGTAGATATATCCTGCTGCAATCGCTTTTTTGTTGATGACTGTTCCTATGTCCAGTCCCTCGGCCATGGGGATATAGCCTATGTTCTCCACTTCGGCAATGGTTTTTCTTACTCCAAACCGTTTGGCGGCAAGGCAGGCGAACAGGTTTGTCTCGCTGCTGTCGGTTACGGCTACGAATGCGTCCACATCGCGTATTCCCTCCTCTTTCAGCACCTCCATATTGCTTCCGTCGGCATTGATGATGAGGGCGTTGCCCAGTTTGTTGGACAACTGGTAGCAGACATCGCGGTTTGCTTCCATGATTTTGATGTTCAGGTTGTCGGGCAACGACTGCGCCGCTTTCTGTGCGATGCGGCTTCCTCCTACGAAAAGGACGTTGTGAATATCGCGCTGTTCTTTGCCCGCCTGTTCACGGACGAAATCCAGATTGTCTTGGGTGCAGACAAAGTAAACCAAGTCGCCCGCAAGTATCTCGTCGGAGCCTCGGGGTATGATGGTGTCTTGATCGCGTTTGATGGCGACCACTCTGTATCTGCCATGGTTGAAACTTCCGTCCATGAACTTCTTGTTGATGATTTCCGCATTCTCTCTTACGCGTACCACACAGAGGTGCAGCGTGCCGTCTCCCAAGACAAGATGATAGCGCATCCAGTTGGTTTGCAGTGCCTCGCATATCTCTTTGGCTGCCAGCACTTCGGGATAGATGAGATGGTTTAGACCCAACTTCTCAAAGAATGCTTTGTTTTCAGGCAACAGGTATTCATAGTTGTCGATACGTGCCAATGTTTTTTGCGCCCCCAGGCTGTTGGCAATAAGACATGCCGTCATATTGACGCTCTCGTGCGGCGTGACGGCTATGAAAAGATCAACGTCTTTTACTCCGATGTCTTTGAGGTCGCGGAGCGATGTAGGCGAACCTACCTTGGTTTGCATATCGTAGTTTGCCTCCAAGTTTCCTAACCGGTCAGCATCTTCGTCCATGAGGCTTATCTCCATGTTCTCGCGAGTCAGCAACTTTGCCAAGTGCGTTCCCACTTCTCCTGCTCCTGCAATGATTATGCGCATAGATTGATATTATGGTTGGTTTGTCTCAATAGTATGCCGGATGCCTTCTGCATCCATCCCAAGCATGTGATAGAGTTCTTTGGTGCTTCCGTGTTCCACGAACCGGTCGTTGACGCCTATCCGTATGATACGGGCTTTGTATCCCTTTTCCATGAAGTATTCCGCCACGGCACTTCCCAATCCTCCGGATATGACACCGTCTTCCGCCGTGTAAACAATACTGCACGTTTTACCTACCGCATCAAGCACTTCGGTATCGATAGGTTTGAGCCACCGCATATCGTAGTGCATGATGTTTTTGTCGGCAACGGCTTCCGCCACATTGTTGCCAATGGCTCCAATGCTGAGTATGGCAGAGACGGCATCAGGACACTGCTTGAGCAGACGGGCTTTCCCTACTTCCATGAGTGATGGCGCAGTTTGCATCGGATCGGTGTTCTCGGGAATAGGACCGCGTGGGTAGCGAATGGCAAAAGGCTTTTTGACAAATTGAGCCGTAAAGAGCATATTCCGCAAATCGGCTCCACACAAGGGCGCACCGATAATGATGTTTGGTACAGGACGGAGGTATGCCAAGTCAAACAGCCCATGGTGGGTGGCACCATCGGCACCGACTATGCCTGCACGGTCAATGCAGAGTATGACATGAAGGCAGGGCAGAGCGACATCGTGTATGATGTTGTCATACGCCCGTTGCATAAAGGAGGAGTAGATGTTGCAGTAGGGCAACATTCCTTCTTTTGCCAATCCAGCCGAGAAGGTGACCGCATGACCTTCCGCAATACCCACGTCGAAGACGCGGTCGGGCATTTTGCTTTGCATGATGCTCATGCTGCAACCGCTTGGCATGGCGGGCGTTACCCCCACAATATGCGGTTCCCTGCGTGCCATATCAAGCAGAGTCTGTCCGAAGACCTCCTGCCAGAGCAGTGTATGTTTGTTTTTGCTGTTTTCGCATGCACGTACACCCGTTTCCACACAGAACTCTCCCGGTGCATGCCATACGGTCTGGCACTCTTCCGCCGGTGCATAGCCTTTTCCTTTTTTTGTGATGATATGCAGGACGCGCGGTCCTTCGTAGTTTTTTATCTCACTGAGGATACGTACCAAGTCGATCACATTATGTCCGTCAGCGGGTCCGAAATAACGGAGATTGAGTCCTGTGAAGATGTTCTTCTGCTGATGTGTGAGCATTGCTTTCAGGCTGTTGTTGAAGCGTAGCACCCGTTGTTTTCTCTTGTCGTCGATGAGGTGCAATGCTTTCAACAAGCGGTATATCTTGTAACGGAAGCGATTATAACCTTGTGAGGTGGTGATGTCCACAAGGTACTGCGTGAAGCCTCCTTTGATAGGGTCAATCGCCATATTGTTGTCGTTGAGTATGATGAGCAGATTGTTCTTGTCCATGGAGGTGTTGTTAAGTCCCTCGAAAGCCAATCCGCCCGTCATGGCTCCATCGCCTATCACCGCCACGACCTGGCGTCTGTTCCCCTGCATCTGGTTGGCAATCTGTTCCCCCAATGCTGCGGATATGGAGTTGCTTGCATGCCCCGCAATGAAAGCATCGTATTCACTTTCGTTGGGATTCGGGAAAGGTGCCAATCCCTTGAACTGCCGGTTCGTATGGAAACGCTCCCTCCGTCCGGTGAGGATTTTGTGTGCATACGCCTGATGTCCCACGTCCCACAGAAGCCGGTCGTCGGGTGTATTGAAGACATAGTGCAATGCTACCGTGAGTTCCACCGTTCCCAAAGAGGATGCGAGGTGTCCCGGATTTTTGCTCAGTTCTTCAATGATGAAATTCCTCACTTCGGAACACAATTGCGGCAACTGCTCAACAGACAGTTGCTTCAAGTCGTGAGGAGAGTTTATATGTGGCAAGTATTTGTATTCCATAGGTTTTGTATGACGTCTGCATACGGAGCAGTTCAGGCTTCTCATACACACTCACAAGACGCAAAGGTAATACATTTCTTCCGATAAAAAAAGTACTCTTCATCATGGTACAAAATGCACCAACTATGAGAGTACTCTTGAGCGGCAAACGAGACTCGAACTCGCGACCCCCAGCTTGGGAAGCTAGTGCTCTACCAACTGAGCTATTGCCGCAGTTCCACAAAACTGCCGCAAAGGTACGGAAGTTTTCGGAAAGTACCAAATGTTTTCGGTTTTATTGGTTAATTACAGACGTTTTAGTTGTTCGAGACGTTCAATGGAGAGAGGAAGATCTCCCCAACCCTTCCAAAGAAGGGGCTAATATCTTCGTTATTCAAATTTGTTGCTTTCCCATTTAGGGATGCTTCAGGGGTCGTTGAGGTCGGCTTGAGGGGTCGTGGAGACATCTTGCCGGCCCCTGCGTGCCAGAGACTGTGTAAGGAAAATCACGGTAAACTATTAATAAATTGGAGGTTACTTTGTATAAAGATACAAGTAACTTTTTCCAAAGATATGAAATGAGGATCATTAAGGAATAATGATTTTGGTGTTTTCGTTATTCGCAGAAAGGAGGTAAAAACCTTGCGGGAGATGCAACAGAGCAGGCTGTCCGGAGCGGACGGAAAGGCAAGACAGAAGTTGCCCGCACATAGTATAAATGCGAACTTCTCCGGAAACGGACATTGTCAGTTCCAGCGTACCTGCGGAGACTTTTGCTTGCAAGGACGAGGTGCCATACAATTGTTTCAGGGAAGTAGATGTATTATCTTCTTCATCAGGGGCGTAAAGCAACTCACCGCTACGGCGTACGGCTATGGGACGATGTGTTTGTGCAGCATCGGAATTGACGAACATGAGCGGTTGGGTAGGCATTATCAGGGCTGATTCCTGCCTCAGAAAACAATCATACCATGCGGAGTTCGGGTCTTTTTCGTGTATATAGACATCGTCTGCATGGAGCGAACAAAGCGTATAATTACCTATGAGTTCGGCAGAACCTTCAGAGGGTGCAGTTGCCAGAAGTTCTTCATGCCGGTCTTCGCCATATACGGTTTGTGTACCGTAATGGCTCATCAGAACCAGTTTACCTGACCAATAGTCGTAGTTGTCGGACGGATTGCAGCCAGTGCAATAGGGGAACTGCAACGCATAGACCTGTCCCCGACGGAAAAGAGTGCCTGCATCATCCTTGACAGGTTGCCATTGCTTTTGCAGCCCGCTCTGTGTTTCGTCGGACAGGGACCATACAGAAGATGTGGTGTAGGCATAGTAGTCGGCATCCCAAAGATTGGTGCCATCGTAATGGGTAATGGGATAGATACCTAACGCATCGGAAGCGTAATTGTATTGAGTTGTCCATGTTTGGAAGAGGGCTGATATGATTTGTTGCAGCGAGGACTGATTGCAGGAAAGATCGTTGCATGCAGAATGGAGATATTCCGCCAGAAGGTTTACTCTTTCTTGTTGCAAACGAATTGCTTCGGTGCGGGTGAGATTTTGCAGTTCGGTTTCGGGTATGAGTTCGAGCACCTGCACATCGGTGATGTCGAAAGGCGGAACAAAGGTTGTCCATTGGTCGGCACAGACAGGGAGAATGATATATTGGGCTTGCGTGATGTCGGCCGGTGTGCTTCCCAGGAGATTGGCAGTGTTCGTATCAACCCAATAGAGCAGGTTGTGGTAAAGCGTGTCGGACGCAGCAAGAACGATGTCTCCTTTATCAGGGAGGAGAGTGATCCACTCGCGAACGGGACGTGTGATGTGGAACGTATAGGACACAGATGAAGCAGCAGAATAGGTGCAGTTTCCCGATTGAGTAGCCGTAATGGTTACCTCTCCAGCGGTATGGATGAGCAAAGTACCATCGGAAGCGACTTCCGCAATGCGTGTATCGGAGGAAGTGTATGAGACGGGAAGACCTGAACTCGCCTCTGCCGTACAGAGAAAGGATTCTGATGTAAAGAGATCGGTATCGGTTACGTTCCAAGTGATGGACTGGGAAAGTGCCTTGGTGGAACCCCTGAGCGAGACAGTGTGCGTGACAGTTCCATTAGTGATGGTGACGGTACCGGTGTGCGAGCCTTTGCAAGTATGGTTGCAGGTAACGGATATGGTGGCGTTACCATATTTGCCATCGGTTGGGATTGAAGTGGTTGTGACAGAGAAAGCATCGTCTCCGCTATAGGTTACAAGGACAGAGCCTGTATTGCACCAATCGAAAGTGAAGGTTTTTGTTTCGGGAGTGGAACCAGTAGCCTGTTCGGAGAATGTGAGTGAAGAAACGGAGGGGGCATCAAGGTAGGACGCCATGGTAAGATGGAGGTTGCGTATGTAACGATTTAATGAGCCGTCTCCTGCCCGAACGTACAGTGTTCTTTGACTGCGAGGAATGGAATAGGAACCAAAAGATTGATACTTGTTGGATAAATCGCTGTGATTTATCGTATGGTCTGCATTTTTGCTTCCATTGGCATTGATGTAAATTTTTCCGTTGACAGCACTCCAAGTGTTTTTTGCTTCCAAAGTCAGTTTATCTCCTGGAACACTGTAGTTGTATTGATGAATAGTGATGTGAAAAGCATGGCATAGTCCGCTGTATTCTGTATTATCATAGATGGCATACCAAACATTATCGTGCAGTTCTCCTTCGCCCAAGGTGTTGACGACTTGCGCACGGATGGAAACTGCGAGACAGAGAAACAGAGGAAGAATATATAGTGAGAGATGTTTTTTCATACGCTTTGATTATGATGAGAAAGCCGTTTCTTATGGTAATCACGGAGAATATATCCGAACAAAAGCAGGAACATGACAGCCATGCCATCGCCGACAGGGGCTTTGTATTGCGTTTGATTGTTATTATTGAACCACTGCAAGAACTCATCCCACGTGAGACCGGGCATATCGTTGATTCCTCCCATATTGTTGAAGAGTTGCTCCAAGATGCTCATGTCGTAGTACTTCACGCCCTCGTTGGTATAGAGCCATGCATCGCTGCCGTTGGTCTCAATCCATGTTGCCAGCGCTTTGCCTGCCGAGCCACCGGATGTACCGGAGGGCGGGGCATAACGTTTGCTTTTTGAAGAAGGGAGAATGTATGCCGATGCAGCCGTGTACCCCAAGGAAAGAGGTGCTGATTGTGTATAATTTCCTTTGTATGGATGGGCAGGTACAGCGTGGTGTCTCGCAGCAGGAAAGGAAGAACCTCTGACGTGTGTCCGGTAATTGGACGGAACCGCATAGCGGGACGAAGAATGCGACAGGTTACTGCACTGCGAGCATGGATTGCAGTCCTGCATAGGAACGAGCAATTGCAGAGAGCATTGTTCATCGGCAAGCAGATTATTACTTCCAAAAAGGAGAATTACCGCACACAGGAACCATGTTTGTATTCTTTTCCGTACCAAAATGATTGCAGACTATTGTACCTTAAAAACAGCGCAAAATTAAGGTGTTGCAATGGTATATACAAGCAATCAGGTATGGAAACGGTTGTTTTATTAAGAGTGAGATTATCTTTCTTAATAGCAGAGAATTTTGGAATGGATGTTTTTGGTGTGGTTAACAGGTTGCCAGCGCATGGAGATTGTCTGCGATAGCCTGTTGCACAAGGGTAGAATTCGGGACGAGAGGAAGGCGCAGGGTGTTGCTGATTTTTCCTTGCAGGTTCAATACAGTCTTAATTCCGCACGGATTGCCTTCGGCAAAAAGGAGACGTATGGTTTCGGTGTATTGTGTTTGCAGTGCTTCCGCCTTGCCGTGGCGATTATGCACAATCTCGCCAAAGTCTTCGGGGAAAGCGTTAGAGGCTACGGATATGAGTCCGTCGGCACCTGCCTGCATAAGGGGAAAAGCCAACGCATCGTCGCCTGAGATGACAGAAAATTGCCCGTTGGATAACCGGATAAGGCGGCATATCTGCTCCATGTTTCCAGAGGCTTCTTTGATGCCCGCAATTTTATCAGGGTGTTGATTGTAGATCCGCATCACGGTCTCTGGCAGGAGATTGACCCCTGTGCGTCCAGGAACATTATAGAGAAGAATGGGCAACGGAGAGGCGAGAGCCAATGCTGAGAAGTGCCGGAACAGCCCCTCCTGCGACGGTTTGTTGTAAAAGGGGCAGACGCTGAGTATAGCACAATAGCCACGAAGATCGGTGGTTTGGACATCGTGAACGAGTTGGTTCGTATTGTTGCCGCCTAAACCGAGTACCAACGGCAGACGCCCCGCCACTTGGTTGCGGATAAAAAGAGAGACGGCGTGCCGTTCGTCGGGTGTAAGCGTTGCGCTTTCAGCAGTTGTTCCCAAGACTACCAAATAATCAACTCCTCCTGCGATTTGCGACTCTATGAGTCGTGCCAGGGAGGAATAGTCGATATTGCCATCGGGAAGGAAAGGGGTAATGAGGGCGGTGCCTAATCCGCTATAGGGCTTCTTGTTCTTTTTGTTCATGATTGCGGTGTGATATGTTGCAGATAATAGAGTATTTGCCGGAGCAGAAAGTCTGCACCGGAGCCAGGCGGGAGTTGGATCATGAAATCCAATGCTTTGTTTTTTCCACTGAAAACAGGTTGAACGGCTTTCCCCGCCTTGAAATCGGCAACAGCAAGGAGTGCTATCCACTGTGTGTGGAGCGTGGAGGAGTCGGTAAGGTCAAGGAGCAAATCGTAGTGCAAGTTGAGTATCTGTTGCAATGATTTGCGAGGCTTGCCGAAGAAAGTGAAGTCTTTTTTCGAGATTGTGGTGCAGGCATGATCGGCAGGGAGGTTTGTCAGTTTGTGATTGGCGTAACGGAGTATGGTCAGATTCTTTCCTGCAGCGCATAATTCGGACACCGGCTTGGTCAATGAATTCCATGCCTCTTCGTTGCAAACCAGCAGAATGCGAGTACAGCGACTGAAATCGGGGAAAGCGGTTGCTTTATGCAGTCTCTTGCGCAGCGTGTATTGATAGAGCCATTTGTTGATCAGCATGGTGATGAGACGTTATGATTGAATCATTTGCAGGAATTCGTCTTCGGAACAGAGTGGTATATTGAGTTCCTGTGCTTTTTGCAGTTTTTGCGGTCCCATATTGTCGCCAGCAAGTATGAAACTTGTCTTTTTAGAGACCGACCCGACATTTTTTCCTCCGTTGTCTTCGATCATTTGTTTGAGTTGTTCCCTTGAAAAACGGCTGAACGTACCCGAGATGACGATATTTTTGCCTTCCAATAGGGTCGTTTTCGGGGTTTGTTCTTCCGCTGTACTTTCCAACTGCACGCCTGCGGTGCGTAGTTGTTCAATCAAGGTCAGATGGTCGGTTCGTGACATCCATTCGCAGATACTGTCGGCAATTTGAGGTCCTACATCTTCCACTTGCATGAGTTGTTCTTTTGACGCCAGCCTGAGAGTGTCGAAATTCGGGAAAACGCGAGCCAATTTCTTAGCGGTTGTTTCTCCGACAAAGCGGATTCCGAGTGCGAAAAGTACCCGGCTCCACGGGACATGTTTGGAAGCATTGATTCCGTCCAAGATATTCCTGGCACCTTTTCTTTGGAAACCTTCCTGTGCAATGAGACCGTCTTCCGTGAGTCGGTAGAGATCCGCCACCGTGCGCAGCAACCCCACACCGTAGAGTTGGTCAATAGTTTCCCTGCCGATGCCGTCGATATTCATTGCCTTTCGCGAGACAAAATGCTCAATCTTACCCTTTATTTGCGGTGGGCATCCGTCTTCATTGGGGCAGTACCAAGCCGCCTCTTCTTCGTTGCGTACAAGGGGTGTCCCGCACTCGGGGCAGACGTGTATGAATTCTATGGGTTCGGCATCCGACAGACGTTTGCCGTGTACGACGGCGGTTATCTTGGGAATGATTTCGCCTCCTTTTTCCACCCAGACCGTGTCTCCCGTATGTAATCCGAGTGCTTGCATAAAATCGGCATTATGAAGCGTGGCACGGCGGACAACCGTTCCTGACAACTGCACGGGCGTCATGTTGGCAACGGGTGTGACAATACCCGTCCGTCCGACCTGATAGGTGACAGACAACAATTTGCTCTGCTGCCGTTCGGGTTGGAATTTATAGGCTATCGCCCACCGAGGGCATTTCGCCGTAAATCCGAGTTGCTGCTGCTGCCGCAAGTTGTTCACTTTCAGCACGACGCCATCCGTGGCAACGGGCAATGTTTTGCGAGCCGTGTCCCAGTGGTTGATAAATGCAAAGATCTCATCCAATGTGTTGCAGCACGTGATGGCATCAGACACTTGGAATCCCCATTCTTTTACTTTGAGGAGATTGCCATAGTGGGTGGTTGCCGGCAACTGTTCACCCAGAAGGTAGTATAAGTATGCGTCCAAACCACGCCGTGCCACCTCGTTGCTATCCTGCAACTTCAGTGTTCCAGAGGCAGCATTCCGAGGGTTGGCAAAGAGCGGTTCTTCCTGTTCTTCACGCTCCTTGTTGAGCCGTTCGAAAGACTTCCACGGCATAAGGACTTCACCCCGCAATTCAAACTCTTGCGGGATGTCGTTCCGAGTGATATGATGAGGAATGGAAGGAATGGTAAGTATATTCTGCAGGACATCATCGCCCCGCACCCCATCGCCCCTCGTAAGTGCATGAACGAGCGTGCCATTCTTATACCACAGGGATATGCTCAGCCCATCGAACTTGAGTTCGGCAACAATTTGAGGCATTGCCCCCAAGTCTTTGCAGACACGTGCGTACCATGTCTGCACATCTTCGGGAGAATAGGTGTTTTGCAAAGAGAGCATAGGATAGCGATGTTCCATCTGGCGGAACCCGTTCCCTTTCCTAAGGTCGGAACCCACCTGCTGTGTGGGAGACTTCGGGTCGAACAATTCGGGGTGCTTGGCTTCCAATGCCTGCAAGCGGTGCATCTTGGCATCAAACTCTTTGTCGGAGATGACGGGGGCATTGAGTACATAGTAGCGATAGTTTTGCTCCGCCAATTCCTGACGCAGTTGTACCAACTCCTGTTTTTCTGCAGCAGCTGTATCGGGTGTGTTGTGATTTTCGGTATTGAATAAGTCCAATTGCATACGCTTGTTACGGAATGAACAATTTCACTTGTTTCACAGTATTCTCCACGTAGATATCCAGAATGTATAATCCCGTTGTGGTGTTCAGAACAAGCGTGTAGTCCGCTTGTGTGATATTGCCATCCATGAGCAGTGTACCCATGATGTTGTAGATACGATAATATCCTCCTTTCGCATTATCGATATGCAGTTGCTCATCAATCAGTTCCACCTTGCACCGTTCAGCACTGTAATCCGAGTCAGTGCTAAGGTTTTTTCCAAGTGCCAATCCGACCAAAACGGGGTCGTGGTCGCTACTGCGGAACATGGTTTGGTCGGAAGATTTGTCGTAGGTGAAAGAGTCGTGTTCATCGGAATTGATATGGTATGCCTGCATACCGGTTATCTGCTTGAGCATGGTTGAATTGGCGATTGCATGGTCAAGGTAGCCAGCCTGATCATGGAAGACATAACTATAGGAGGTGTCCGCATGAAAATAGCGATGAAGGTCGGTCATTCCGTTGTCGGTGAATACCCGAATCGGGTCTTCTTTCGCATAGGCATTGAGGTCTCCCATGATGAGAATATCTTCGTCTTCATAGTAGTTTTTCCTGTTGTTGTAGGATGCCAAGACAGACTGTGCTTCCCGTATGCGCGAGGCATTGAAAGTCCCCTGCCCGTCTCCCTGATCGGCATCGTCTCCTGAGCCTGTTCCCGATTTTGCCTTAAAATGATTGAGGGAGAATATGAAGCGTTCTCCGGATGACAATTCGGTGAACGCCATGAGTTTCTTCCTGTGAGAGACTCCCGTCTCGTTGCTGTAGAGATTACCATAGGGGGCTACTTTATCGGAACAATAGACATAACCAGATTTGGTGTAACTTCCATAGGAACTGCCTCCATCGTCAATGTAACTATACTTGTGTCCCGTGGCGGCAGTGAGCGAAGTTGCCAATTTATGAAGTGCTGCTTGTCCTTGCTCTATTTCCACAAAACCATAGATGTCGGCATTGATATGCTCAAGGGCATCCATTATTTTGGCGTGCTGGCGTTGTGATTCGGAACTGTCATCGGGACCAAAACCTGTGCCGATATTCTCTACGAGATAGTACTCCAAATTGAAAGCGCATACCAACAATGTGTGTTTCCCGTGCATATCCACAGACGGAAAGCCTGCCCGCATATCATCGCGCGAGTTCCCCGTGAAATCCGGTTCGTCGACCAAAGTCCAACGATTTGCACTATTGATACGTACGGTGAGTCCTTCCATTTTTTCCCCCATACGGTGGTAGTCACTGAGACCGGATAGTGTCACTTCTGCAGAGGGGTTTGCACTGACGATGGTGGTATATTCCAAAGATCCCGGAATGGTCTGATTGGTGGGCGCAAATATGCGTCGCGGTGCGATGGTGTATGAACCGCTTCTGTAGGAATAGTTGTTGCATATATAGAACGGCACATCGAACTGCACTGTCTGACCTGTATATTTAGTAACATCGTTTGTTGACCAAACGGACGGATCGGATATGTGAACAACGGTTTGTCCCTGCAGATTCCATCCGAAAAGGACAAAAAGAAATAGCGGTGCAATCAGTTTCTTCATATTCGCACAGTATATGATGTCAGTGTGCAAAGGTATATATTTTTGCAGAGAATAGCAATACAGGTCAAACAGAAAAGACTGTCTTTTGACGAAGACAGTCTTTCATTGTCTGCATGTGCGTCCGAGGTGGACGCAAGAGGTCAATTGTCCTTATCTTAATTGTCCTTATCTTATTTGTGAATGGCACCACTCGGGCATACATCTGCGCAAGTGCCGCACTCGGAGCATAAGTCAGGGTTGATGGAATAGATATCCCCTTCTGAGATAGCGCCCATCGGACATTCATCAATACAAGTACCGCAAGCAATGCAGTCTTCGGAAATTACGTAAGCCATAATAATTGTTTATTAGTTAGTTATTGTATATTAGTTTTGAAGTTTATCCTCTCTATATAATCTCAGTTGAACTGAGTGGGGGCAAAGTTACGGCAAGTTTCTTAATTTTGCAAATTATTTGCGAATCTTCTCGGGGTTTCGTTTTGCGAAATCCGCCCATCCCTTGTACTTGACATCGCTTAGCGGGCTTCCGAGTTGCAGATAGTGGCAATAGGCAATGGCAAGGGCGTCGGTGGCATCCAATTTCTTGGGCATATCGCTATCCGCAATATGCAAAAAGCGTTGCAGCATACCAGCGACCTGCTCTTTGGAAGCGTGTCCGTTTCCCGTGATAGCCATCTTGATCTTCATGGGCGAATACTCATTGACAGGCAAATCTTTGGAAAGACACGCTGCAATGGCTACCCCTTGTCCGTGCGCCAACTTGAGCATGGTTTGTATATTTTTGTCCACGAACTGCGTTTCGATAGCCATTTCCGACGGAGAAAGTCTGTCAATAGTCTCTTGCAGAAAGAAGAAAATACGTTGCAGACGTGCATAGTGGTTGTCCATCTTGTGCAAATCGAGTACCCCCATTTCCACCAATGCCGTGCGCATACCATTGGTTTGCAAAACGGCATACCCCATGAAATTGGTACCCGGGTCAATTCCCAGGATACGGTGCTGCGGAACGAGATGATCTTGCATGGCGATGTGTTATTGTTTTCCGCGAAAAGAGAGGAATACGGTGAGGACGCAATAAAGGATAATCATTACCACCCAACCATTGTTGTTCATCCACATCAGACCTGCCGCAATGACGAGGACAAGTGAACAAAGGAAATTGAGACGATGCAGACGGCTGACTCGAATGTCCTCTGACTTGTTCTGCAAGGCATACGTGAAAGATTGCGCCACAGCCAACAATGTTCCCACAGCGAAAGGATAGACCCCCCACGAATGGTCTATAGCCACAAGCAGGGCACCTGCCAGAAGGAGAACCGCATAAGAGGCGATCCACAGATTATGTATGTTTTCTTTAGTCATCTTCTTCAATGAGATATACGTCTTCGTTATCGGCATGCATATAGTACTGTTCCCGAGCGAACCGTTCCCTGTTTTCCGGACTCTCTTTGAGCGTCTGAATGGCGTGGTTGTAATAGTTGATTTTCTCTTGATAGCCGGATAATTCTTTCTGCAGTTTATTGATTTGGCGATTGCGTTGTATCCGGTTGACCAGGCTTTGTTCTCCACAACAAACAAAAATGACAGCCGCAACAAGGCACGTTATGGCGTACTTGTTGAGCAGATAATGCTTGCTTTTTGTCAGAATCGTTTTGAAATCCATGGTTTGCAATGGCGACCAAGACGCCACACCGCAAAGGTACAAAATGTTTTTGAAGGTACAAAGAGGAGGCTTATCTCTCCCATGGCAACAGGGATAGTTTCATCTACGGGAAGCACAAAGATTACCCGCAAGGCTCACTGATTATAGACGTTATAGTTGTTCGAGACGTTCGAGGGATTTAGTTTATTTGCTCTCAACCTCCCGATGAGGGGTGCTTGAGGTCGGCTTGAGGGGTCGTAGGTGACAGGTATCTCAGAAGGACCTGTAACAATTGCCTTGTTTATGTGACTACCCACCAAGAGGTATTTTGTCTTGTTGTGGGAAAATGCTACCTTTGCAGCGGGAATACAAGGTATGGACATGCTTTGTGAGTTGCCAAAACGGAGTAGAAATACAGACTATGAAAGTTATGAAAAAAAATATTGTTTGTGTCCTTGCGGGGACTTTATTATTAAGCAGTTGTATGAACAAGCCGAAAACAGACGTTATCGGGAAACAAGTTCCCGTCATAGAAAACCGGAAGTTTTCCGCAGAGGCATTGTGGGCAATGGGAAGGATCGGAGAGGTTTCCGTCAACGAGACAACCGGTCAGATAGCCTATACGGTGTCATATTATTCGGTAGAGAAGAATGCTTCCAATACAGAACTTTTCGTAATGGACGCAGACGGAACGAATCAAAGACGACTGACGCAGGATAATTTCCGGCAACTCAATCCGCAATGGCTGCAAGACGGACGAATAGCCTATTTGAGCAATGAGGGCGGCTCGATGCAGGTTTGGGCGATGAAAGCGGACGGCAAACAGAAAAAACAACTGACCCGCTATGACGGCGATATAGATGGTTTCCGTTTCTCACCGGACGGACAAAAATTACTGTTTGCAGCCCAAGTGAAGACTATAAAAACAACCGCTGACCGCTACCCTGATCTATCCAAGGCAAGCGGCAGAATAGTGGACGACCTGATGTACAAGCATTGGGACGAATGGACGGAGACGGCACCTCATCCTTTTGTGGGGAACTATAGCGCAGAAAAGGGGCTGACGGACGTACAGGATTTGTTGGCAGGCGAGCCTTATGAATCGCCTATGAAACCTTTCGGCGGAATGGAGCAACTGGCGTGGAGCAGGGACAGCAAGCAAATAGCCTATACTTGCCGCAAGAAGACGGGAATAGATTATGCCCTCAGTACGAACTCTGATATATATCTTTATGACACGGAAACAGGCAGTACACGTAATCTGACAGAGGGTATGATGGGATATGATGTCAATCCGCAATTCTCGCCTGATGGAACCAAACTGGCATGGCAGAGCATGGCACGTGACGGGTATGAGTCGGATCAGAACCGCCTGTTTATAATGGATATGGCGACAGGGGAGAAAACCTTTCTGTCGAAGAAGTTTGAAAGCAATGTGGACGAGTTTTGCTGGGACGGCAACGATAAGATTGTGTTTACGGGCTGTTGGCATGCACGGGTGCATATTTACCGCATTGATATGCAGGGTGAGATAACAGAACTGACGGACGGGCAGTATGACTATTCGCCGGCAGGACTATATGGTAATACTCTCTATTGCAAGAGACATTCCATGCGTGAGGCTGACGAGATTTATTCGCTGGCATTGAATGACAGCAACAGGTTGCTGACACAACTGACATTTGAAAACAAAGATATTTATGATGCGGTGGATATGGGAACCGTGGAGGAGCGTTGGCAGACAACGACTGACGGGAAACAGATGCTGACATGGATAATCTATCCTCCTCATTTTGATCCGCAGAAGAAATATCCGACGTTACTCTATTGTGAGGGAGGTCCTCAGTCTCCTGTATCGCAATTCTGGAGTTACCGGTGGAACTTCATGCGTATGGCAGCAGAAGGATATATTATCGTGGCTCCCAACCGCAGAGGTTTGCCCGGTTTCGGCAACGAATGGAACGAGGAGATATCGGGTGACTACGGAGGACAATGTATGCGCGACTACTTCACGGCTATTGACGAGTTTTGTACGGAACCTTATGTGGACAAAGAGCATTTGGGTTGCGTAGGTGCTTCGTTCGGAGGTTACAGTGTCTATTGGATAGCAGGACACCATGAGGGACGTTTCAAAGCCTTTATAGCCCATGACGGTATATTCAATATGGAAATGCAGTATCTTGAGACAGAGGAAAAGTGGTTCGCCAATTGGGACATGGGCGGTGCCTATTGGGAGAAAGACAATGCCATAGCACAACGCACGTTCCAAAACTCTCCGCATTTGTTTGTGGACAAATGGGATACGCCCATATTGTGTATTCATGGCGAAAAAGATTACCGTATTCTCGCCAATCAGGCGATGGCGGCATTTGATGCTGCCAAGATGCGCGGCATACCTGCAGAACTGCTTATCTTCCCCGACGAGAACCATTGGGTGCTGAAACCACAGAACGGCATACTTTGGCAACGTACGTTTACAGAGTGGTTGGACCGTTGGTTGAAAGAGTGATATTGCGGGGTCAATTGGAGGACAGCGATTATGAGTCAGAAAGACAAATTTACCTATATTATACAATATCAGGAAGTTGACGAGCACAGACGTTTGCGGTTGTACACGTTGGAGAACTATCTGCTTAACAGTGCGGGGCTTGCCGCAGACAAGCATGGTTTCGGTGTGAAATACCTGTACCCGCAACGTATGACATGGGTGCTGACCAATCTGTCGTTGCAAATGGAGTCGTTGCCCATGCCAGGTGACGAGATGACGGTGGAAACCTGGGTGCAAGACAATATACACTCTCTTTCGGTGAGAAACTTCCGTATTTATATCAACGGAGAAAAGAGGGGTGAGGCACGGTCGGTATGGGTTGTTTTGAACATAGACGACAGAACGATACAGAATATATTCGACCGCTCTGTATTTCATTTGGACGAAGAGGGAGAGAAGTTGGATTTGCCCCGTGCTCCGAGACATACAAGCGGAGAACAACCGGATAAAGAATATATCCATAAGATAAGTTATTCGGACATTGATTACAACGGTCATTGCAATTCGTGCAAGTATCTGGAGAGGATGCTGGATTTGCAAGAGCCGCCTGCAGAAGTTTTTCCTTTGCGGATAGATTTGCGTTATGCGAAGGAGGTATATAAGGGCGATGAGGTGCGTGTCTGTTTTTTTGATGCGGACGGGGTTTATCATTATGATTTGTTTACGGCTCATGGAGAGTTGTCGTGTTCGGCGATTCTCTCGTGTGGGAAGGATATAGTTTCGTAATTTTTTTGCCGTCTCTATTGTGCGGATAGCAAAAAGGTGTTACCTTTGCAGCCGATTTCCGCCAAAGGAGGTCTTCGGGATGTGGCGCAGTCCGGCTAGCGCATCTGGTTTGGGACCAGGAGGTCGAAGGTTCGAATCCTTTCATCCCGACAAAGAACAGATAATCTGTTGGTTATCTGTTCTTTTGTTTTATTAAAGAAGTGATGTTCCGATTGTGAAATTTGATGTTCAGATGTCGGAATTTTTGTACTGATTGTATTGTACGATTCGATGGTAAGTCCGGAATAATTTAGAAAAATGGTTCATGTTCTTGCGGGAATGAAAAGAAAGTTGTACCTTTGCAGACAATTTGGCGTATGGTGGATGGGTGTGTTGAAGATGGAGTGTAAGACGCTTATTGTGAGGAGGAAAGGTGGGGTGAGACGGATATAAGGAATAAATAAAATTATAATACAATGTCAAAGATTTGTCAAATTACCGGCAAGAAAGCCATGGGTGGATGCAATGTGTCGCACTCGAAGCGCCATACAAAGCGCACTTTCGATGTGAACTTGTTCCATAAGAAGTTCTACTGGGTAGAACAGGATTGCTGGATCAGCCTGAATGTATCGGCGGCTGGTCTGCGTACAATTAACAAAATCGGTTTGGACGCTGCATTGAAGCGTGCTGCCGAGAAGGGGTATTTATATGAATAATTAAGGAGGAATCACGATGGCAAAGAAATCAAAAGAAGCAAGAGTACAGGTTATTCTTGAATGTACAGAGCAGAAAGCCAGTGGGCTTCCAGGAACTTCGCGGTATATAACAACAAAGAACCGCAAGAATACTCCGGATCGTTTGGAATTGAAGAAGTATAATCCGATTCTGAAGCGTTACACTATTCATAAAGAAATTAAGTAAAAAAGTCTTGAATTATGGCAAAGAAAGCGGTCGCAACATTGCAAACAGGTAACGCAGGGCGTAACCACAGCAAGTGCATAAAGATGGTGAAATCACCTAAGACAGGTGCTTATATATTCCAGGAAGAAATCGTTGCAAACGATGATGTAAAGGCGTTCTTCGCTAATTGATAGCGCAGAGGTGTATTGACAAACAAGGGAGGACTCTTATGAAATGAGTCCTCCCTTGTTTTATGCTGCTTGTGTATATCGGAAGTTCTTTGTATCTTTGCGATTGTGTTTTCCCTGCCGTTGGTGATAATTGTGAAAGACGGGAAGTTCTTGACCTTACAGATAACGAAATGCTGGCAATAATAATCAATCCCAAATCGGGCAAACGTGCTTACAGGAAGCAACGCTTGTATCTTTTCAAACTATTGAAGGCACGGCATCAGCCTTTTACTTATAAAGTTACGAAGTATGCGGGACATGCTATCGAATTGGCGCGTGAACTTGTAGAGAAAGGCTATCGTGAGATTTTGGTATTGGGCGGAGACGGTACATTGTCGGAAGTGGTGAACGGCATAATGTCTTCGACAATAGAAGACAAGTCGGAAGTCCGTTTCGGATTGATGCCTCGCGGAACGGGAAATGATTGGGGACGCTACTGGGGCTTGACCCATGGTTATCGGCACGCGCTTGATGTATTCTTTAACAACGGACATTCCCAGCCGATAGATATAGGTTGCCTGACCTATAAACGCAATGGCGAAGAGAAGAAGCATTACTTTGTAAATTCGGTAGGCTTTGGTGTGGATGCCAGGACTGTTGCCCGAGCGCACGTTTTGAAATACTATTTTGGGAGTCATCGTTTATTGTATCTGTTTGCTCTCATATCAGCCGTTTTTTCTCACAGGTCGCTACCTGTGGAAATTTCAACAGAGAAGGGTTTTTTGCTTCAGGCTCCGATGTTTACCATGAATATCGGGAATGGTCCTTTTTCGGGTGGTGGAATTCGGCAAAATCCCGATGCCAATCCTTGTGACGGTGTGTTTCATGCCATGTTTGTGCGTCGTCCAACCGCACACATGATTCTGACTGCGTTGCCTCATGTGTTTGACGGAGGTTTGAAAGAATTAGGTTTTATAGACTTTTTTGAAGCGAAAGATATTGTTTTGCAGACCAATAAATATACGATGTTTGAGGCAGACGGAATCTTGGTGGATGCTTGTGGTCCTTACAATATTGAATTATTGCCTCATGCGCTTCAAATGGTTGTTCCGAATGTGTAACGGCAGCGTCTGCCTGTATTACATTTCTTTTTGAAAGAGTAGCATTTCTTTCGTTTTTGAGTGGGAAAATATATGTTTGCATGCGATTGGCACGGTGCTTGCTTTTTGTATTTGTGTTCAGTTGTCGGCATCGGCTGTTTCAAGAACAGGTATGATGTCATGCAAATATAGAAACGTGAGATGAGTATAGATAAACGTGTTCCAAAAGGTGGAGTCTGTTACCGGTTGTTCAAGCACTATGTGCGTTTTTTGCACAGCAAGGTGTTTTACCGCCATACCTATTACATAGATCAACAGAATGTTCCTGAACAAGGTGTTCCCGTTTTATTTGCTTCCAATCATCAGAATTGTGCGAATGACCCGTTAGCGTTGCTTTTGGGGCTTGAGAATGAGTCTCATCCTTATGTGGTGGCACGTGGTGATGTGTTTGGCAAGAGCAAGTTGGCAGACCGGTTTTTCAATTGGATAGGGATGGTACCTGCTTTCCGACTCAATTTTGACGGTGCAGAGGCTCTGAAAAAGAACGATGAAATGCTGCGCGTGACAGGCAGGCATCTCTTGGAAGGCAACCGGCTTATCATCTTTCCAGAGGGAGGGCATCAGAACAAGCGTTATCTGGGTGATTTTTCATTCGGTTATACCCGTTTGGCTTTTGAGGCAGCAGAGTCGGATGATTTTCAGACAGACATAGTTATAGTGCCATGTTGCAATCATTATTCCGACTACTTTGATGTCAAGGCGGATTTTATGGAGCGTTTCGGGACTCCCATTCATTTGAAACCTTACTATGAACTTTATAAGACGAAACCCCGCACGGCACAACGTGAGGTCAATAAGTTGGTGCGTGTGCAAATCTCGTCTTTAATGTTGAATATAACAGATTTGGATAATTACGATGCGATTGACTGGATACGCAACAGCGAATATGGAAATCAATTTGCACGTAGCAGAAATCTGAATCCTTCTTATTTGCCGGATAAATTGGAGTCTGACAAGGCATTGTTTGCGGCATTGGAGGAGGCAAAGCAGACAGATCCGGCAGCAGTACAAAAAGTGTATGAGGACACAAAGAAACTCAGCACGGAACTTGCAGAATTGCGGATAGATGACAAAGCATTACAGCGGCATAACGGCTTGGGAAAGATTGTATGTAAACTACTTTTACAACTAATGTTTCTTCCTGTTTGGTTTGTGTCTCTCTATCCCAATGTCATTCTCTATGCATTTCCTTTGTTGCTTCTGAAGACCGATAAAATGTTTACCAATACCCTGCGCGTTATTCTTGGGGTAGTATTAGGTTATCCGTTCTTTATGTTGCTCACTCTGCTTGTGTCTGGATTGGTTTTCGGTTGGTGGTGGCCTGCTTTGGTATGGATTTTGCTTTATCCGTTGTTTGTGGACATTGCTTGGTATGGTTGGATATGGCTCAAGAGTTCCGTGCAAGATATCCGTTGTATAGTCAGCAGGAAGAAAGTCCTATTGTTGAAAGAGGAACGCCAGCATTTGTTTTCGAGACTGAATGATTTGATACAAAAGAAATAATGAGGTAATAGGTATGAAAAGAGTTGTAATAACCGGTATGGGCATTTGGTCCTGCTTGGGTAAGTCGTTGGACGAGGTTCGTGATTCATTATATAACGGTAAGTCGGGTATTATTTTTGATCCTGTTCGTAAGGAGATGGGCTTTCGCTCGGCACTAACCGCCCAAATGGATGTTCCCGATTTGAAAAAAGAACTGAGTCGCGCTCAGCGAGCGTATATGCCAGAACAGGCGAAATATGCTTATTGTGCCACCATAGAAGCGTTGCGTAATGCGGGTATAGATCAGGATTACCTCAATACTCATGAGGTAGGGTTGCTCTATGGGAATGACAGTTCGGCAGATCCGACGGTTCGTGCTGTGGATAAGATGCGAGAGAAGAAAGATACGACTCTCTGCGGGTCGGGTGCAATCTTCCAATCCATGAACTCAACGGTCACAATGAACTTGGGCTGTATCTTCAAGTTGAGAGGTATAAATCTAACCATATCGGGTGCATGTGCCAGCGGTGCCCATGCGATTGGTTTAGGTTCTCTGCTTATCCAGACAGGATTGCAAGATATGATTGTCTGCGGTGGTGCGCAAGAGGTGAATCCGTTCAGTATCGGTTCGTTTGATGGAATATCCGCATTTTCGGTTCGGGAAGATGAGCCGGAAAAGGCTTCCCGTCCTTTTGACCGCGATCGTGACGGACTTGTTCCGGGAGGAGGTGCCGCCACTGTGATTATAGAGGAATATGAGCATGCCGTGAAGCGCGGTGCTCCAATTTTAGCAGAAGTTCTCGGGTATGGTTTCTCTGCTAATGGCGACCATATTTCGTCTCCGAATGTAGAGGGCCCGAGCCGCTCGTTGCGTATGGCTATTCATCGTGCAGGCATTGACCTCCGTGAGATTGGATACATCAATGCTCACGCCACGTCTACTCATGTGGGTGATACCAATGAAGCCAAGGCAATCTATAATGTATTTGGTAACCAACGGACTGAAGTGACCAGCACGAAGTCGCAGACGGGACACGAGATGTGGATGGCGGGTGCCAGTGAGATTATCTACTCCATGTTGATGATGAAGAATGATTTCATTGCCGCCAACCTCAATTTTGAGCATCCGGATGAGGACAGTGCGAAGTTGCTTATTCCTGACAAGCGCATCAGTAAGCACTTTGATACTTTCCTGAGTAACAGTTTCGGCTTTGGAGGTACCAATGCAACACTTATTGTAAGAAATCTATAATAACATAACGTTAAAACAATTAAATCACTGACAGAATGGAAAGGAATGACATTGTGGCCAAGGTAAACGAAGTATTGTCCGAAGAGTTTGAGAAAGACATTGAATTGCTCACCCCTGAAGCAAACATCAAACAGACATTAGAGTTGGACAGTCTCTCGTTGGTTGATATGGTGGCTCTTATTGAGAGTGAATTCGGAGTAAAGATTGCAAATAGCGAGTTGGCTCAGATCCAGACGTTTAATGCCCTGTACGATTACCTCGAAAGCCATATTGCATAATCGAATGAAAGTATGAATACCATACTTTTACGAGATGATGGTATATTGCAACTTATCCCCCAGCGCGATCCTATCGTGATGGTGGATAAGTTCGGTGATTTTGAAGAGAGCGGTGCTTCGACTGCGCTGACCGTCGAGAGCAGCAATATCTTTTGTCAAGACGGCTATCTCCGTGAGCCAGGTTTGATTGAGCATATTGCACAATCTGCTGCAGCATTCGCCGGTTTTGGCACGTTTCAAGAAAATCTTCCTCCCAAGTTAGGGTACATCGGAGAAATCAAGCGGTGCCATATCTATGATTTGCCGGCAGTGGGAGAGGAATTGAATACGGAATTGAGGGTAGTTGCTCAAGCGGGGGGCGTTACATTGCTGAATGCAGAGACGCACGTGGCAGGCAAGAGTGTGGCAGAGTGTCAGATGAAGATATTTCTCAAGGATGAATGATACGTTGAGTATTACAATCCGTGTCAGCGTCCGTTTTTCGGAAGTGGATGCTATCCGTACGGTGTGGCATGGCAATTACGCCAAGTACCTGGAAGATGCCCGTGAGGCATTCGGAACGCGATACGGGCTTAGTTATTCCTACATTTTTCAGAATGGTTATTACGCCCCTATGTACGATTTACAAATGCATTACCGTATGGTGGCGACTATGGGCGACGTTCTTTTTGTGAGGGCGGCTTATCGTCCTTCCATCGGCGGAAAGATTATCTTTGATTACGAGATAAGGCGCGAATCGGATAATGCTCTTGTTCTTACCGCCACTTCCACACAACTATTCACTACGCATACAGGGGAGTTTGTTCCCTCTTGTCCCCCGTTCTACGAAGAGTGGAAACGGACGTATGGGCTGAAATAAAGAGACTGAATATGCTGATTCCGAATTATTATACTATATTGCAGCAATCGCAGGAGGGTGACACTTATCTTTTCAAGGTGTCTTTATGTGCAGATTGCAGCGTCTATGCCGGTCATTTTCCAGGAGAACCGATAGCCCCCGGGGTGTGTAACATTCAGATGCTGAAAGAATGTTTGGAGACCGTATTGGGACATTCTGTGTTATTGGATACTATACAACAATGCCGGTTTACGACTCTTATCACTCCGATTGCCTATCCTGAACCGGAAATCCGCATTTGCCTTTTGAAGCGAGAAGAGGGGCGTGTGAAGTTCAAGGCAACTCTTGGGAAGGGCGAAGCGGTCTATTTGGAACTGAAGGCTGAGGCTGCAATATCATAATGACGGGGTGTGGGAAATAAGGTTGTTATCATAGGAGCAGGATTAGGCGGGTTGCAGTGTGCCTATATCTTAGCCAAAAAAGGTTTCCAAGTAACGGTTCTTGAGCATGATTTGCATATCGGGGGCTGCTTGCAATCTTTTCGCAGGGGCAATGTTACTTTTGATACAGGTTTCCACTATGTAGGCGGGCTTGAAGAGGGGCAATCGCTTTACGGTTTGTTCCGTTACTTCAATCTGCTGAATCTTCCGTGGCACAGGTTGGACACTGATTGTTTCGATGAAGTCATTATAGGCAACGACCGCTTTCCATTCGCTCAAGGTCACGAGCAATTCGCGGATTCCTTAGCAAGTCGATTTCCTCATCAGAAGAAGGAGTTGTCGCAATACGTTTCTTTCTTGCAACAGGTAGGGAATCATCTTCCTGACAGTTTTTTGCCGCGTGATGCGAGTGAGTTTTATACCTCTTCGTTGTTTGCCCGTTCTGCGTGGCAGTACTTACAGAACACTATATCCGATCCTCTTCTGCGCAAAGTCTTATCCGGTACATCCCTTAAAATGGAGTTGCGTGCAGAGACACTTCCTCTTTATATCTTCGCCCAAATCAACAACTCTTTTATAGAGAGTGCATGGCGTTTGCGCGGTGGAGGGCAGCAGATTGCGGACTCCTTGCGTCATTCCATTGAGGCAATGGGCGGCGTTGTACGTACATCAGCGACCGTCACCCACTTGTTTGAGCAGGAGGGTCTTATATCCGAAGTGGAAATCAACGGTACGGAACGTCTGGGCGCCGACTGGGTCATATCCAACGCACATCCGGTGTCCACTTTGGATATGATTGACGATTGTCCTGCTGTCCGGAGTATTTACAGGAAACGTATTCACGCTATGCAGAATACGTTCGGTATGTTTACGGCAAACATACGTCTGAGACCCAATACTATTCCATATCAGAACAAGAACATCTTCATACATTGTGCGGATGCTGATTTGTGGCATCCGTCCACTGCATATGTGGAGAGCCTGCTGGTTAACTATTATGTACCAACTGACGGTTCCTCCTTTACGCCTTGCATTGATTTGCTGACACCGATGTCCTGGGAGCAGGTGCAACAGTGGGCAGGCAAACCACGTGGACACCGCGGAGAAGACTATGTGACATTCAAGTCTGAGAAGACAGAAGAATGCTTGCAGATGGCAGAACCATATATTCCCCATATCAGGCAGGCAATTGACCATATTTATTCGTCTTCCCCTCTTTCGTACAAGAGTTATACATTGACGCACGAAGGTTCTGCTTTCGGAGTCAGGAAAGATTATAACAGAACCCTAACCACAATCCTTACTCCCCGTACACCGCTTAAAAATCTGCTTTTGACGGGTCAGAATCTCAATCTGCACGGCGTATTGGGTGTTTCCATGACGTCTGTATTCACTTGTGCGGAAATTGTCGGTATGCAAACGCTTGTAGAGGAGATGGATGTCAAACATTGGATAAATAACTGATAAAACAACAAGAAGAATATGTATGCATTAGTAACAGGCGGAAGCCGAGGTATCGGTCGTGCAGTTTCCGTAAAATTAGCCCGGATGGGATATAGAGTGATTGTCAACTATATGTCGAACGATGCAGAGGCGGAGAAGACACTTGACATGGTTCGTCAGGCAGGCAGCGATGGAGAATTGCTGAAGTTTGATGTCAGCAATACGGAGGCAGCCAGAGAGGCTCTTGAAAGTTGGATGAAAGCGCATCCGGAGGATTACATAGAGGTGCTTGTGAACAATGCAGGCATTCGAAAAGACAACCTGCTGGTGTGGATGGAGCCTGATGATTTCACCAAGGTGTTAAGCACCAACCTCTTTTCGTTCTATAATGTAACACGTCCTTTGCTTACGCCCATGTTGCGTCACAAGTATGGCCGTATTATCAATATGGCTTCTCTTTCCGGTTTGAAGGGTTTGCCCGGACAATGCAATTATTCGGCAGCAAAAGGAGGACTAATCGCCGCTACAAAGGCATTGGCCCAGGAAATAGGTCGCAAGAACGTTACCGTGAATGCCGTTGCCCCCGGTTTTGTCAAAACGGATATGGTGGAAGGATTGGACGAGGCTGAACTGAAGAAGACTATACCTATGAACCGCTTCGGCGAGCCCGAAGAGGTAGCCTCCCTGGTAGGTTTTCTGGCTTCCAAAGAGGCAGGTTATATTACGGGCGAATGTATCTCAATAAACGGCGGACTTTATTCCTAACGGAATAACCAGATCTTTTCCGTATAAGCAGGGCGACCTAAGTGACTCAGGTTGTCCTGTTTTCGTATATTCCTCAAACAGCGGGAAATATGCCTGTTGTGATTCACTCTGTTTTGTGCGGGTTGTTAGGGTGAATTGCAGGAAATTGCTTGTTTATGATACGTCCGCACCGAATAAAATCGCAGGAGGGTGTATGGTTATGAACAGATATAATACACCCTGCATTGATATTGGCTCTCATCCATGACACGATGAGGATATCAGTTGTAGAACAAACAGGAAAGAATGGAGTACAATTGTATGAGTTTCTCTCATACTCCCATTCTAATCATTCCATTTCTTTGATACCAAGGACAAGTTCTTCGTTGATTACTTTGACTATGCGCGGAGGCAGAAGTTTCGCCGATTTGGAAATGTTCATCTGTTTCATGGTTCTCAAGATGCGCTCATTACCTGCTATTGCTCTTTGAAATGTCTTTGCAGATACTCCCGCCATAGCCGCGAGTTCCGACTTGGAATAGAATTTTGTCATAACTTTGTGTTTGTTGATTGAAAATCACAAAGTTATCTATGTAATGATTTATAATTGGAACGAGTGGGCTAATTTGTCCTTATTTTATCCTATTTCTACCGAATATGGCAGAAAGCAGGGAAACAACTCTCACCTGCATTTCCTGTTCAGGGGTCGTTCAGGAGTCGTTCAGGAGTCGTTGAGACCTGCTTGAATATCACAAAGACCATCCGACTATTTCCCCATCCGAAATGACACCGAACAGACATCTGCCGTATCGTCCATGCTCCCCTAACAGGACATGGCAGCATTGACAGAAATGAGAAATAGGACGGAGATTGTCAGAACTCAACAACCGTAATGCCTGCTCCTCCTTCGTCGGGGTGTGCGTCGTGGAAAGAGGAAACGCCTTGCAGGCATTTGAGATAGCCATGTACCATTTCGCGCAATGCCCCCGTACCCGTTCCGTGAAGAATACGCACTTCTTCTATTCCCACCATGAAGGCATCATCGATATAATTCATCAAGACGGAAAGGGCTTCGTCGGCACGCATTCCCCGCAAATCCAACTGGCTGTTGAAATGCAGTTTTTTCTGCCGAAGGGCATCGCTTACATTCGTCAGAGGACGCTGCGATTGTGTTTTTTTCGCTTGACGTGCGGACACGTATTCCAGATGGGAAACGTTTACCTTGGAGGACAAATTGCCATACGCCACCCGTGCAATCTTCCCCGTGATTTGCAAGACTTCACCTACCATTGTCTGTCCCTTGACACGGACACGGCAACCGACCGTTATCTCTTTTGTTGCAGAAGGAGCAGGAATTACAGGTTTTGGTTTGGCGGTGCGTTTCTCCCTTTTTTTCTCCAATGGCATGTTCTCCACTTGTTTACGAAAAGCAGTGAGTCGTTCGCGTGCTTCTTTCGTCCGAACCCGTTCGGCATCGGATTCACGGATTTGACGGATCGTGTTCTCTATGGTGGCATTGGTCTGCTTGAGCAGGTTAGCGGCTTCCTGCTGTGCCTGCTGCAAGAGTTCACGCTGTTTCTGCCTGATGGAAGACATGGCTTCATCGTAGGATGCGATACGTTCTTCCAGATGCTTTTGCTGTTGGCGAATCTGCTTTCGTTTGTTCTCCCAGTAACGTTTGTCCCGTGCAATATCCTGCAGGTGCTTATCGTAATCGATATGCTCTTCACCGACCAAGTCTTTTGCGCGTGCGATAAGACTATCGGGCAGCCCTATTAGTTGTGCAATCTCCACAGCGAACGAACTTCCCGGTTGCCCTATAGAGAGTTGGAAGAGCGGTCGCATTTGTCCTCTATCATAGAGCATGGCTCCATTGACAATGCCATGAGTATCTTCCGCCATGTGTTTGAGGTTGTCGTAGTGGGTCGTGATAACTCCAAAGGCTTGCGTCTTATTGAGTTCCTCCAAGACAGCCTCTGCAATGGCTCCACCAATTTTAGGTTCGGTGCCGCCACCAAACTCATCGATGAGCAAGAGCGTTGCGGCATTACTATTGCGCAGGAAGTACTTCATGTTGCGCAGGTGAGAGGAATAGGTAGAGAGGTCGTCCTCAATGGATTGCTCATCGCCAATGTCGATGAAGATACTTTGAAAACACCCCATCACGGTATCTTCCCGTACGGGAACGAGCAGTCCGCATTGGAGCATATACTGGAGTAGGGCTACCGTCTTGAGACAGACGGATTTTCCTCCGGCATTGGGTCCTGAGATCACCAGAATGCGATGGTCGGAGTTTAATCTTATGGTGAGAGGTACAACGGTTTTTCCTTGTTGCCTGTAGTTGAGCAAGAGGACCGGGTGAAATGCTTCTTTCCAATCAATGACAGGGTCGTTGAGGAACTGTGGGGCAATGGCATTCAGTTCTTTCGCCATGAGTGCTTTGGAGAGGAGAAAGTCAATCTTTCCAAGAAAGTCTTGTGATGATAACAGGGTGGGGAGCAGCGGGCGCAGTCGGTCGCTGCACTGCATGAGGATACGGGTACGTTCCCTGCGTTCGTCTCCTTCTAATTCACGAATGCGGTTGTTCGCCTCCACAACTTGCTGCGGTTCAATATATATAGTTTTGCCGGTGGCCGATTCATCGTGTACGATTCCACCCAATTTTCGTTTATAGGCGGGGGAAACAGGGATGACAAGCCGTCCTTCCCGAAGAGTGGGGGCGACATCTTTTTCCACCATGCCGTCTTGCTGTGCTTGATGCAGAATCGCTGAGAGAGTGCGCCCCACAGAGACTTGCGCACGGTGCAGGTCGATTCGTATCCGAGACAATTCCGGTGATGCATTGTCTTTAAGTTGTCCATACTGATCAAGTATGGCATCGATGAGACGAAAGACTGTTGATACATCGGCGAGTTGCTCACGTTCATAGAATGCGGTGAGGGCGGGAAAACGCTGAGATGGCAGGTTTGTGAAAAAAATGTTCAGAAGACGTATTGTTTCCAATGACTTGCGCAGACGGAACAGTTCCTGTTCTTCGAGGAAAAGCCCTTGAATACGGATGCGTAAGAGACTTTCGCGCAGGTCGTGCATCTCGCATCTTGGGAAATTGAGAGAGGCATCCTGCAACACGCACAACATTTCCCATGTTTCAGACAAGAGGCTCCGGATCTTGTCGGGTCGGGTTTGAAACGTGAGTTGCTCCACCTGTTCTCTGCCAATGGAAAATGAACAATGCTTCCACAGGTAGTCGCGGACAGCCGTGAAGTTTATTTTACTTTCGAAGTCAACGGGGTAGAGCATACAGGGCAGAAAATTATAACAACCTGATATCGGTGAGGACTTCGGCTCCAACTTCCGCATTTAACTTTTCAACCAGTTTGAACCGGCAAAGAAACAGTTCGCTGCGAAGGGCGGCAGATCGGATTTGGACATAGAGTACACCATTCCGAACCTCCATCTTTCCCGTATAATGAGCCACTGTTGTTCCCAGTAGCCGCGGCCAAGCCTCCACCACTTTGTGTTCCAAAAACGGCTTTTCCAATCCTTGTTCCCTCAGGAACTGCGTTATCACCGCTCCGATGCTTTCCGTATTCTGTCTTCTCATCGTAGGCGCAGTTCTTGGTTAAGAGAAACATCTTGTCCTTCGGCAATGCCGTTGAGGGTGTATATCCGTTTGATTTGTATGCCTTTGTCCTGTGCTATTTGCCATATATTCTCTCCTTTCCGTACCCGATAGGTGGCATAACGTTTTGCGGCTTTTGTGCGTTTGAGTTGGAGATAGACCTTGTCGCCTTCTTGCAGGACATAGCCGGTGTTGCGTATATCGTTGTAACGATAGATAGCAGATAGTCGTATGTTGAACTCCATGGCGATGCTTTGGAAGGTGTCACCTTCTCGTGCCACCACGTAACGACGGTGGTTGTTGCGCATCACTTTATGTTCAGCAAACAGGTCAACCGTCCCCATAGTTGCTTGGGAGGCAGCCGTTTTTATTTGAGAGGATGGCGAAATAGTGAGCGTGTCGGTTTGAGGATCGGGTGAGGCAACATTACTCGTTTTTCCTGCCGGTTTGGCGTGTACTTTGCCGTTGTGTTTATGTTTTGTTGCTTTGTGCGATTTTGGGGTCGGTTGATCGGATTGTTGGACATCGTCGGTCTGCGAGACGTATTTCAAGAGGTCGTAGTCCTCAATAAGTTTAATCAGTTTGCCTGCATAGGCGGGGTCGGTGGCATATCCGCAGCGTCTCAAACCATGCGCCCATCCTTTGTAGTCGGAGAGCGAGAGTGTGAACAGTTCGGCATAGCGCGGGCGTTGCAGAAAAAGTGAGTGGTCGCGGTAGGAATCTTCCACTTTCTTGTACTTGCGAAAACATTCGTCTTTTGTGTCGTCGTCCTTATGGAATGTGCTTCCAGACCAGTCGCCGGCACACTTTATTCCGAAGTGGTTGTTGGCTTTCTGTGCCAACAGGCTGCGTCCTGCTCCCGATTCAAGGAGTCCCTGTGCCAGCGTGATGCAGGCAGGAACCCCATAGAGTTGTTGCTGCTGTTGGGCAAGACGATAGTACCGGCTGATGTACGCTTCGTAGAGTTCCCGAGTGGTTTGACCAGAGAGAACGGCAGAAACTATGCAGAATAATGTGACCGTTATGACTTTCTTCATTCCTCAGACAAAATTAAGTGCGGTTGCAAAGATAGACAATAATTTCTTCACAGCCGCACCTTTTTGTGCTTTTTAAGCCTCAAGCATCAACTAAAGGAACCCATTTGAAGCATTGCCACTTCGCGTGGCGTAAGGAATCGATACTTGCCGCGCGGCACGTTCTTCTTGGTGAGACCGGCAAACGAGACGCGGTCGAGTTGGAGTACTTTGTATCCCACTTTCTCGAAGATACGGCGTACCACTCTGTTCTGTCCCGAGTGAATCTCCAATCCTATATGGCGGCGATCGTCTTCGTGGGTAAACTCCAACGCATCTGGAACGATCAGTTCGTCGTCCAACGTGATGCCTGCCATGATGGTATCATAATCCGCCTGTTCCAAATCGTGGTCGAGCGTAGCGGCATATATTTTCTTCTTTCCGAACTTGGGATGTGTGAGTTTTGCCGCCAAATCGCCATCGTTGGTCAAGAGCAATACGCCCGTTGTGTTCCGGTCGAGACGTCCGACCGGATATATGCGCTCGGCACAAGCATTCTTGACAATGTCCAGGACTGTTTTTCTGTCTTGCGGGTCATCGGTGGTTGTAACGCAATCTTTCGGTTTATTGAGCAGGATATATACCTTGTGTTCCGAGCGTACGGGTTGGTCGTGGAACATCACCTTGTCGGTGGGAAGGACTTTAGCACCCAACAGCGTAACGACTTCCCCATTGACGGTAATGACTCCAGCCTGAATGAAATCGTCTGCCTCGCGGCGAGAACATATTCCTGCGTTGGCAAGAAACTTATTGAGCCGTACGGGCTTGGTAGGATCCACCTCTTGCTGACGATAGACCATCTGCTTGCGTTTGGTGTAAACACTGCCTTCGCGGCGTGCAGGCGATGACAATCTTGGGCGGGCATACCCTCCTTCTGGAGTGTTCTGTCGTCCGTCAACACGTGTGTAGCGAGGGGTGCGAGCCGTTTCCGAGCCCTCTTGTCCAGCCACGAAACGTTGGCGACGCGGACGAGGTGCTTCCCCATCGGGATTAAAGCGCGGGCGATAGCCTTCTCTCGGATTTTCGGAATTGTACCTACTGTGGAAAGTTTTCCGTTCCTGTTCTTCGGAATCGGAATGAAAACGACGTCTTTCCGGATTAGAATAATGGTTGTCGGAGTGATGTGAATAGGAATTGTTACGCGGACGATTATAGTTTTGCCGGTACTCCGAGCCTTCTGTGGCACCTCTTCCTCCCGAAGGGGAATGCCACCTTGATTTGTTGGTTTCCATATATAAAATTAAGAATAATACCTTATTTACAGGCGATTACACAACAACAACTCCGAGCAGGAATGCTCAGAGTTTGCACGTTGTTGTTTTACCACTCACAGATCACGCCTCCGCGGCAGTTTCAATAGCGAGTTTACCGCGATAGTACCCACAAGAACCGCATACTGTGTGGTAGATGTAGGTAGCACCACAGTTAGGGCAAACTGCCAATGTGGGCAACTTTGCTACGTCATGTGTACGACGTTTCGCAGTTCTGGTGTGCGATTGTTTTCGTTTAGGATGTGCCATATCTTCAATTATTTAATTTGTTTATTATTCTATGCCGCCTCAGGTTTCGGGACAAGCCGTGCGGTTTTCATCATCATCTTCTTTCAGCGAACAGAGGTGAGATTGGAGAAGTTCCTCCATTTGAGGATTGCACCCGCCCTCCTGGTGACGTATCACTATAGGAAGATTTATTTCCACCAATTCATACAAAAGCCACGCCAAATCCAAATTTCCTTCCATCGGATCGACCCAAACCACATCTTCGTCGCCGGACGCCATACGCCCCAACCGGACAGAAAGGGTTTCTTCGCAGTCCATAGGAATCATAACTTCATCCAAACAGCGGTCGCAAACACAACGGACATTGCCTTTGATTTGCATTTCCAGCCGAAAATCATCCCCTTTGCGCAGCAGTTCGACCTTTGCAAGACAATCGCCTCCCAGCAGTTCCTTGGCTTCCTTCCGCGAGAAAAAATCATCTTCAAGATGGAACTGTTTCTCGTAAGTGCCTTCTTGCAAACTGTTTAGGTTTACTATGTAAGTTTCTTTTTCCTGCATGGATTATCAGTACAAAAGTGGCTGCAAAGGTACAAAATAAAAGTAATACAACAAACAAATTGAAGGAAAAAAGCGAGACTATACTTACAGGCTCTATAGATTTTAGTGCCGTTGGGTTTGTGCTTGTTTCTGAGTTATTTCTTGGCGATTTGAAGATGTTTGAATTTGACGGCTTATAATGCGGTAATCTTTTCATTGATTTTCCGTTCATGGGTCAAGATATTTACGATTGGACAATTCAGGCTTCCCCAACCCCTCCAAAGAAGGGGTTAATATCTTCGTTATTCAATTTTGTTGCTCTCCCGTTCAGGGAGGCTTCATGGGTCGATGAGGGGTGCTTGAGGTCGGCTTGAGGGGTCGTGATTTATTGCTGTGGAATTTACGGAGTAGCGGATCCGCGGAGGCTGTAGAGCGGTAATGATGAGGGGATGCCATTTCTTCCTGTTGCTTGTCGGAGACGACATAAAAAGGTTCTTATATGCTGTCGATGGCAACGGTCATACTCTGACTATTGAGACTGTTATGCGAGCAATGACTCGATGTCTGCTGCATCTTGTAGAAGAAAAAATCAGTAAGTCACAATCTGTAACTTACTGATTTCAAAATGTTTTTCTTTTGTGGGCGTTTACGGATTCGAACCGCAGACCCTCTGCTTGTAAGGCAGATGCTCTAAACCAGCTGAGCTAAACGCCCTCTCTTTCTCTTTTGCGGTTGCAAAGGTACGATGTTTTTTCTATTCCCACAAGACTTTTGGTGTTTTTTTTAGAAAAAAATCATAATCTATTGAGGTGTAGCCATTAACGCATCATCCTTGCAACCGCAAAAACTCCTTCATTCTCCAACCATTTTATTGTACGATTATCTGTATTGTTTTCTGTTCTCCTGTTTTCAATACAATGTTTAGCATATACACCCCTGTTCTTTGCGGAGCGGCTATCTCGTTATATCCTTCACAACGAATTGCCTGCTGCCGTACTCCAAGACTATTGTACAATACTGCCTCGGCGTCACAATTTGTTGAGATACTGATAGATTCACCAACAGTTACCAGAGTCGGCTGTATGCGGATTAAACTCTTTTCTTCCACAGCGGATGCTGTCAACGGGCATGTAAACAGGTTTTCAGCACCTTCTCTGCTTAAGAGTACACTATATTCGTCTGTACTGTTGAACGGTTCATCACTATGGTAGTATGACCCTGTTGCTCCTTCAATCGGTTCTCCGTTTTTATACCATTGGTAGGAACTGAACGTATATCCTCCGTTCTTTTCCGCATTATACAGAGCCAGCACATTGGCCCATTTCTGACGAATGATAGCGGATGGATACATTATATCGAACGTTACGGGCAATTCTATTGTTTGTTGGCAGATAGTGTCTTCCACCTCGATGGTTGCGCTATAGTGTGCAGGATGGAAATACTGCATATCGGCAACAAAACTTCCGTTGTCCTCATTTAGAGGAACTGTTTTGTCTCCGAATCTCAGTTGTGCTGTTCCGATGTCCCCTTTGATATAAGCATAGGGTAGGGAAATACTTTCATCATCGCCGCAGAACGTATAGATTTCGTTGGAACTTGCCAGTTCCAAGCAGGTAAGAATATGCAAGTCCAAATATACCGTGCTGTCGCAACCTGCGGCATTGGTTCCTTTCCATTCGTATTTTCCTGACTGATAGTACATTGTTCCGTTCCAATAACAACTGTCCCGTGCTGTCAGTTGCAATGTGCTGTCTGTCTTCAACCCAACTTCCAGGTTGAATATAACTACACTGTCGCAATCGAAGTGTATGGTGTCTTTTTGAGGTTGTGTATATTCTTGTCCGCCATACTTGAATGTATCGCCTTCGCAGATGAAGAAGTTTCTTTTTATAGTGTCAGGTCTTACCACATGAATTGCAATGTTTACATCTTCCGGCGGGTACTGGGAATAGGGGCAGTCTTTATGAGCATATACTGTTGCTGTGATGTCATACCAGCCGGGAGATTCATACGTATAATCAAAGGCAATGTTGGTAGCATTCATACTACCTTTTTTCGTCGAACCGTCACCCATGTCCCAATCAGCGTAGTCAATGATGTCACTTCCCACCTGTGCATTCAGGTGTATGGGTTCTCCGATGCAGTAAGTTACATCCGAAGTCACCCCGTCCTGCCAGATCTGGTTGCCTATTTCAATGCCTCGTCTCACAGCAGCCGATCCTACGGAATAGGCATAACTTTCATCATCACCATTGCCATACACGTGGGCTATGAAACCGCCATCACCCTTTAACGTGTAAATTGTATTTTGGTTTTCAGTCAAGGGAACTCGAGCATACGAATAACCAGGTAATCCCGTTACAGAAACAAAATCCGAAGGAGAAACCATATTAAACCCAAATTGTCCCGCTCTCACTTCCCGCAACTCCACGTTACCTGTGTTTGCAGTCTCTGTGACGATGTTCACGAAATGTTTGGTTGTTTTGTCCGTGTTCATTACACCAAACGTAATCTCACTAATTTTCTGCTCAAGCGGACTGACCCATGTCATGGAAGGATCCCCTTTTTCTCCAACAAATTCGCTCAGGACATTCTTATCTTTGCTTTTGTAGCTATTTCCTGTATCATAATTATATAAAGCGACAGGACAAGAAGTGCTTACGTAGGCGGCATCTTCCACAAAGCAATAACTTGCAGGCAGGGTTGTTTTGTTCATTTGCTTGGTGATGGCCAACTCAAACTCAAAGGTCTCACATGCCGCTAAGGTTGCGACTTGAGAACCATCTATTGATACAACGGTTCCGTCCTCCATGGCAGTTATACGGAAGCGGTTGGCATCTTTTTCTTTGGAACGGGTAACAACGAACTCACGTCCCCAATAGTCTGTCGGAATAGCCTGCTCATAGTTAATGTCCCGAGCTGATACGTTGTTCGGTGTACGTGTACATACATCGCCGTTGAATACTGCTATTTTCTTGCCGCCTTTGGCATGTACCTTGCTTCCCGATAGAGAGACTGCACTCGCATTGTCTTCAGTTCCTTCCTGACTGCATAGATAATATACTTCACCCTTGTTCAATGTTACGGTGAACGGGGTTCCGCCTGCTTTCCTGCAATAGGTTGTATTGTAGGGAGTAATTTCAACTTCAGTGTTATCTTCCGTAGCAAGTACACAAAAGTTACTGAAAGCGGTTCCATCATTACCATAAGGTGGATACTCTTGGATGATATAATCCGATTGTAAAGCCGTTGTGGGTAATACATTGGTCGCATCAAATGCGTATGTGTAGCGCATGGCGGCAAAGACTGACATATTCTCCGTACAACTGACACGCAACCCTGTGTTGTATCTATTCCCCGATGCTTGAGCCCATTGCTTCGTTACGCCATCCCCAAAGGGATAGATCACATTTTCTGGTATATCTTTTATTTCGAGCCATCCTGTTCCGGGTGGAATAAGATACGTTTTCTGCCAACCGCTTATGGGGTTACTCACTGTTACTTCTCCCTGACGGTTTTTCGAGGATACGCAGATATAAAACTCGGAGTCGCTTCCCTTGTCTTGAGGTGCTCTTCCTATCGTCAAGGCTACCCAGAACTCTTTGCCCTCCGTGCCTGCTGCCGCAAACAGAGGCAAACAATTGCCCCATGCTAATAGGAGAAATGTAAGTATATAAATGTGTTTTTTCATAATATAATATCCTTTTTAGGGTTATAATATCTCTATCTCTACGCGGCGGTTGTTCTGACGTCCTTCTTCTGTGTCATTGGTGTCAACAGGAAGTGTCTCACCGTATCCTTCTGCCTCAATACGAGTCTCGTCAATACCTCGTTTGATCAAGTCTTCACGAACGGCATTCGCGCGTCCTTCCGACAGACGTTGGTTCGCCTCATCTTTTCCTACGTTATCCGTATGTCCCATTATTTTAATTCTAATTTCGGGATTGCGTTCCAAATAGCCAAAGAGCGCTTCCAAAGCCTCTTCCGACGATGATAGGATACGTGTCTTGTTCGTAGCGAAGAACAGATTCTTCATCACGAAAATCTCTCCTTTCTTGATGGGAGTTAAGGAAATGTGCATCTTGTCTCCTATATCACTGATCAGTGTATCCACTGCCTCATACCCAATTTGTTCGATATGTAATGCGTACTGCAACGAATCTTGAAGCATAACTTCCGACAACCCGTTCACAGAGTCTGTTTGCATACTGTATGCAGTCTCTTTGTCGTTCCGTTTGGTTATCTGCACCTGAGCTGCAAGGGCTGCCCCTGTCTCCTTGTCCGTTACTTTCACTTGGAACACAGGTCTGCGCTGCATATAAATTTTCACAGGTACTACAATCCCTGGAGAATCTACTGTAAACGCTACACTTTCGGGATAATAATTTTTGGCTTTTGCCATAGCAACATACTCTCCTACGGCTGCCCGTTGCCTGATTACGCCTTTCGACAGGGTCTTTGGCTTCATTATGGTGCGGTTGTTTCCCGTATTCTTAACCTGTACTATGGCTGTTGTCAGCGAGGTCATGCTTTCTTTGTCAAACACGCTTATCTCCGCTGCAGAGGCGGGTGCGGGTATCGGACGGGCAACTTTGCCTGGAATCTCAAACTGAATAGCGAACTTCACTCCTACAAATAGATTGTTTACACGGGTATCTGCAATGGAAAGCATGCTGTTTGTTTGCTGAGGATAAGGATCGTCAGCATTAAACGATAGGGGCAATGCACCTGTTGGTTTGTTGGTGTTCAGAATACCATATTCAGCAAAAATGCCTAACTTATAGTGCAAATGTTCTCTGCCGAAAGGCAATCTCTCCCCTGGCTTCGTGCGTTTCTTGTTTTTCTTGTCGGGCTGTGCCTGAAGCCACTCGTCCAAATCAATACCCACTTCAGCACACAGACTCACACTTGGTTGCTGCAGTGATAACTTGCGTTGGTCTTTGGCAAGGGTAGGGACATCATGTATCCCCAATCCGTAAGGATCCCTCAATGCATCATCTTTCACCACAATATCATATCGTCCCCGCTGCTTGTAGTTGCCAAACAGCCCATAGCCCACTTTCGCTCCCGCCATGAAATAATAACGTGAGAATTGTGCTCCGAACATAATAGGCAGACCCACATAACCCGCGTTTCTTGTTTCTCGCAAGTCATCTGTGATGTAGAAATAGTTTCCTCCGTAAGGCTGTTCCAGTCTGCGCATCAGGCTGAACTCGTAGGCGGAAGTCGAATTCAGATAAGTGAAATCAAATCCTGTCTCAAAACGGAATGCACCGTACTGCAATTCGTATGTGAGCGACAAACCTGCCCCTGGACCTCCTTTCAGAGAATGGTAAGCATAGTCATTGTCCAATTCGTTCGGGCGGCTTATGTTGGCATAATTGTTTGTCATCTTGTCCATTATGCCTGCGTAGCCAAATTTAGCCCCGATGTTTATCAAACTGACAACCTCTTTCTTCGGTGTGGAGGAATTGAGTTCCGCCTGCTGACGGAGCCACGCTTGTTTGAGTTCCTCCTCTTCTTCCTGTTTCTGAGCCTGCTTTTGGGCTTGTGCTTTTGCTGCCTTTTCTTGTTGCTTTGCACGAGCCTCCTGCTTCTCGGCAGCGGCTTTTTGCTGCGCCTTTTGTTTTTTGACCTGCTCTTTTTTCTTCTGAGCCCTTTTCTTGTCTGCCTCTTTTTTCTTCTTTGCCTGTGCCGCTGCCTTTTGCTTTTGCGCGGCTGTCTGAGGTGTAGCGGCTTCTGCGCACATAGCAGAATGATCCGATGTGTAAACCGGACTCAATAAGATGGCAAGAACGAATAGTCTGTATAGTAATGTTTTCATTGTCGTAAATCCTCCTGCCATTATTGAACCATAAACTTGAAATTACGTTCTTCATCGCCTGTCACCACACGCAGAATATAGAACCCCTTCTGCTCGGGAACGCTCACCGTACTCCCGTCTGCAGGAATCGCTTTTTGCTGAATAATCTTTCCGCTTGTATTGATCCACATCACAGTGGCTATACCTTTCGCATTCACGAATATATCGCTTCCCGCTTGGGCCGTTGTTCCCGACAATACAATCGTGGAATCCGGCTTGAACTGATACTCGTCATGGTTCTCCGAAAAACGTTTGGCACACGTACAAGTCTTCACCTCTCCATCAGTCCCTTTGTTGATCGTAAAGCACAGATAATACGACTCGTCTTTGTAATTATCGTACCCCAAATCATACATGTTCAGAGTTGCACTGGTTTGTCCCGCTACGGCGGTACTGTCGCTGGCTCTGTACCATTGGTAGTCACTCAAATCCTCATCGGCGAAAGGTGCTGCCAGCAAGCCTAACACATTATCAAATCGTTGCGACAGTACGTCATTGTCATAACTGAGCATAAATAGCAATGTCGTATCCACATCCCCGCATTCCGATTCTATCTGTAGCCGAATACCGTATTCCGTCCCTTGCTCGGCACCGTCGGGTATGGAGATCCCGAAGTATTCCGGTGTGATAACCAACTCGCTGTTCTTGAAGCCTGCTTGTTGTGCCGCCTGAGTATAAGTCAGTTGATCATTGGATAATACAATGCCTGATTCATTGTTATAGTAGATCTTTCCCATAAAAGGTTCTCCCTCCACTTTGCAGGGGATATCCACCGAAGTAATACTGAAAGTCAGACGTCCTATATTCACTTTGATGGGGATGCTGTCCATTACCGACTGTCCTGCACACAGGTTCGAAGATTGCCTGTACACAAGAGCATAAGCGTGATAAATACCGTCATTGGCATAGTAATGTTTTATGGCGGAACTGTCGCTGCCGGAGTCGTCAATATAGACATCGCTCCCGTCTCCGAAGCCCCAAACTATTTTCTCGAAATTATAGTTCAGGTTGCAACCGAACTTTATCGTGTCTTGTCCGCACAATGTATTCTGCTCACTGTCTGCTGTAAACTCCTGACCGTTGATGGTAATGGTTGATTTCAGAGGTTTGGTCGCACCGCCGGCAGAATAACCATAAGACTCGTTTTTCGTAAACCCGTACACATGGGCGATGAAGTTACTCCCTTCGCTGCGCAATGTGTGCGTCTGAGCCGTTGTCCCCAATTCCTTCTGGGCGAAATAATACGTACTCGAACCTGTCACAGGCTGAAAATCACCGGCAATGGACACCCCGTCCAACGTCATTTTTTCCGGCGCATCCGTCACAATGTTGGTATAGTGATTGGTCGTGCCGTTCGCACTCACGTACGTGGCAAAGGTCACTTGGTCTATCTGTTGTTCTATCGGATTGATCCACAGCATGGCGGGATCTCCGTTGTTGTTTTTGTCTCCGTCATATTGTTGTGATACCATAAACAAATGTACGGCACAAGGGCAGGAAGTCTCAAGCATGCAACTCTTGTCTTCTACCAACGGCTTGGCAAGCGAACCGTAACTCTCTCCGATCTCGAACTCCCAATACTGCTTCTTGTCCGTGCTGAAATCAAATGTGTGTACCAAGTTCCCGTTGATACGTACCTCAGTCCCGTCATAGAGAGCCATCACGCGCAGAATGTCACGCTTCCTGTTCTTGGAAGCGGTGATAGCGAATGTGTTTCCCCAGTACTGCGTCGGCATGGCTTGGGAGAAAATGTGGTCACGCTGTTTTTTCTGATAAGGTATGTTGGTGTGAGGACAACCTTGAAAAACGGCTATCTTCTTGCCGTTCCTTGCTTTCACGTAAGTTCCGCTCAAGTCTCCGCTCTCGCCGTCGGCTTTGCCCGTCCAGACGTAAAATACTTCACCCTTCCGTAGTGCGGGAGTAACCAATGTGTCCCCTAAATGATAATTCCGGTATGCTTCATATTCGGGCTTCACATCAAACAGTCCGTCGCCCCAATTGGCATACTCTTTCTCAAACTGACGCGCTCCCTCTGTCAGTACGGTCGGGCAGTATTCCACTTCAGTCCCGTCTTCTGTTGCAATGATGGCAAAGTGCGAACCCTGGGTTGCCGATGCTCCGTCATGATCCGAAGGCGTGTAGGTCTGCACCATGTAACTGTCTTGCAACGAAGTGGTCGGTATCACATTCGTCGCATCAAAAGTCGCTTTCTTGTAGTTCGTCGCAAAAAGGGAAATATCCGCTGTTGATGTTACGTGCAGCGCGCAGGTATCTGCTTTCTCTGAATAAACGGCATAACAAATTTTTCCCGTTCGGGTCATCTCCTGGCGGGCGTTGCTTGCCATGACATTCCCGTTCGCATAGATATCCACTTGGCTTAGCGCACCGGCGGTAACATGAATACTTTCAGTATAACCCGTATAGGGATTCTCGATGACAACGTCACAATCCTCTCTCGAAGAAATCGATAAAGAAAGCGTCAATGTGTTGTTTGAATCCTGGTCTGCCTGCAGAAAAGTAACCCAAAAATCCTTGCCTTCGGTCGACTGACCATCCGCAGTTTGGGCGTTTGCGTTTGAGATGGTTCCAAAGCATAGTAAAATGCTGAAAAACAATTGGTAAAATATCTTCTTTTTCATGATATTTATAGGGTTTTACAATGCATATTTATACGTTGCAAAGATACTTCTTAACCTGTTCGGGCGGGTGCAATAATTGGCGCAATGTGTGGAAAAATAAGTACCTTGTTTCCTGTTGGAGAAAAGACAAACCATGTCCGATGGTCAGCCTCGCTGTTCCGCTGCAAAAGGCTTGGAAATCGTTGTGTCTTTTCTGCAGACTTATGTTTGGCTTGTCTGTGATTGCATACGCTTGAAACGGACTCTACGACCCCTCATCGAGACCTCAAGCCGACCTCAACGAAACATCAATAAAAGGGCGAGAACATAAAATTGTACATCGTAAATTGTCAAATCGTAAATATCTTGACTCCTCAACAAGAGGTCATGAACAAACTGATGGGACTCATAGGACTAACATTGTCAATCTGCTCTTGAACTTTTGAAGATGCAATGGCTGGCTTGGAAATCATGTATCAACAGAGTGGAGGATTCCATACGCCTAAAGAAAAGCAGAGGGGTTTCTCACCGTTTCTTTTGCCCGAGTATTGTATACTCGCCTGTCCTGTGCTGGATATACACTTGTCCCTCCCTGATCACTTTCTCCGTCTTTTCTTTTTGTCGGGTGGTTATGGACGGATTGCTCTCCGGCAATGGTTCGCCTGTCACCTCCACTTCGTTCGACACTCTCCCTGTATCGTCGCTCACTCTGTAAAATACGCTTTCTCCTTTCAGTTCCTTGGGCAATGCTACATAGTATTCACATATACCATATCTTGTGCTGGCATTGTCTAAGAGAACTGGATAGCCGCTGACGGATATGTTTTCTTCGCGTAGGTCGCCTTGTATCAGATATAGTTCGTGCAGGCAGGCCCGTTTGCTCGTTTTTCCTCCGTAAGAAACCAATCGTATCGAATCCGTACCGGCAGGAACCGTGATATGGTAGAATTGCTCGTCCCTTGATGTGGGTAATACAATCGTGCTGTCTGCCGCTTGGTGATTGTCAAAGAAAATCCGTATTTCCCCGCTTGATGCCGTCTGATATATGTTGGCTCTGAAACGCAGAACGGCATTGACCCTTAAGTCTGACAGACGAAGCACAATACCTCCGTCCGTGTTACCCGAACCCAATACAACACCCGTCGTGCCTGCGGTGTTCAGTCTGCCAATCTGCCCCACCGTCAGCGTGGTATCTATGCGTTTTGTGGTCACTGACGGCATGTTGATGAGCGTGTCATTCTTTCCCGTTACGTGTTTGGTATATACGTCCAAAGTGTACGTTGTGTGAAAGTCCAGCCAACGAGCCGTAAATCCTTGCTCCGTTCTGTCTGTCGGAGTATAGGCGGCAAAGTTCGTGTAATCTTCTTGTGGCGTATAGGTATCCGAAAAGGTACATTCCAACTGGTTCAGCCGTACGCTTTTGCCGCGTTTCTCGCCCCATATATATTCCACTAATTCGGGATAGTCAATGTACGGGTTGCGGTTTCCTTGCACATCGTATATGGCGTTGGCGCGCTCTATCTCTTTCCGGCTGACAGGATCCGCTCTGTGCCAGTCAAGCAGCACTTCTCTCAATTCGTCGCGAAAGACAGGATAACGGTCTCCTGATACGTAACGCTCATAATCGGTATTGCCTGCACCCCATGGTAAATCTTGATAGGCTGTCACGGCATAGAAGTATGTTCGGGCAAAATCCCCTCTGTATTCCTCCGCTGGCTCGAAGCACATCCATCCATAGAGTGACGATGCAGCCTTGTCCATACGGAACGACCCGTTGTCAAACTTGTCTCCTTTCTGTACATGCCCGGGCGGGTAATTGCTCTTCTGTCCGTTGGCCTGGGCGTCTGCGGGATTGAGGATAAACAAATCCTGGTAAGCGCGTTTTGAAGAGGCGGTGTCGCTCTTGGTCCAACCCCACCACGATTTCGGAATGCAATGTTCTATCTGTATGCCGCCTGCCGAACCGCCGTCATAAGGGTAGTAGCGCTTCGTGTTCGAATACATATCCCATATCGTCCCGTCCGCCCGCTTGTCCGTCAAGGGAAAATAGTTCCAGGAACCGGGATAGTAGATGTTGTCTATATAGGTGTACCCCTGTGTTCCGTAAGACACCCGTTTGCCGCCGCGGCATATTTCATGCAGACTTGCTTTCAGCAGGGAGTCGGCTTTCCCGTTTGCTGAATCGTAGTACCCCTCGGGAATACCTGCTGCCTGTGCAGGTAAGATGAATACCCAGACAACTATATATACGGTAATTTTCTTTATTAGCCCTGTCGCTTGCATAGTCGTAGTCTATAGGTGTTTTTTCTGTGAAAGGTGCAAGATGATGTTTAGTGCAACGTACCATACAATGCTTGTGGCACTGCCCGCAAACACAAGATGAGGCTTGCCGAGTACATACGCCCACACCATGCTGCATAATAGCATAATGGCTGCGGCAATTAGAAAAATGTAAGCCGTCTTGTTCGCTTTCCATGCCAAACTGTGAAACTTGAAAGAGAAGAATGGTATCTCTGCCAGAAGCAGATAGCAACTCAATGCGCATGCAACCATCAGTATGATTCCTGCTGCTTTAGGGTCGCCTGTCGCTGTGAGTAGTTCGGGAATACAGCACACCGACCCCCAGAAAATAGCATTGGCGGGTGTGGCCAAGCCGATAAATCCGCTGCGTTGTCTGTCGTCAATGTTGAACTTTGCAAGGCGCAGTGCCGAGAAAGCGGCCATCACCAATACAGGAAGTCCCCACGCTCCCATAGCGGGTTGAAGATAGCAATATACCATCATGGCTGGTGCCAAGCCGAACGTGATGTCGTCTGCAAGCGAGTCCAATTGCAAACCCAAGGGGCTTGATACTTTCAGCAGTCGGGCGCTCATGCCGTCAAACAAGTCAAAAACAGCCCCTGCGATCAGCAGAAAAAAGGCATATACAAACTGGTGTTGTGTGGCAAACACTACGGCTGCACTGCCGCATAGCAGATTGCAACAAGTTATCGTGTTGGGAATGTGCTTCTTTATATCCATCTCTCTTTACGTAACAACGGTTCTTCTCTATTTCTTGCCGTACTCCTCGTCCAAACGCCTGTATGCCAAAAATGTAACCAACAGAGTCGCTGCACTGCAGGCCATCACCATCCAGAAGAATGCCTTGTAGCCGATCGCCATCTCTATACTGCCTGCTACAAAACCGGGCAACATCATGCTCAGAGCCATGAAAGCGGTGCATATCGCATAGTGGGAGGTCTTGAATTCGCCTTCCGAGAAATACATCATATACATCATATAAGCGGTGAAACCGAATCCGTAACCGAACTGCTCTATGGATATGGCGAGACCGATCAACCATGGGTTATGCGGCAAACAGGTACTCAGATAGACAAAAGTCAGGCAGGGTAGGGTCATACAGGCAGCCATAAGCCACAACGAGCGTTTTAGACCACGTTTCGATATGTATATTCCGCCGATGATTCCACCTAAAAGCAGAAAGATAACGCCTATTGTGCCGTACAGCAAGCCCACCATATCGGTACCTAATCCCAATCCTCCGCCGATGATCTTGCCCGCTGCGTTCACTGTCACTTCCCGTGCATCAACAAGGAAAGGTTGGCATAGTTTGATGAGGAAGCCTTCAGGAAGACGATAGAGTAGCATAAACAGGATGGCAAGCCATACTCCTTTCTTGGTGAAGAACGTAGAGAATGAGTTGCCCAACTCTTTGAACGAACCCGCTGCTTCTTCCGTTTGGCGCGGCGTGTCGTCTTTTGCCTTCGGAAGCATGAAGATATGGTACATCGTAATGGCAAACATCACAACGGCGGTAACGCCCAGCGTAATCTGCCACGAGTAGGGTATGTCGCCTGTTTTGCGCTCAATGGTACCCGCTATCAGCACCAGTACGCCTTGCCCGAAGACGGACGCAATGCGGTAGAAAGTGGAACGTATGCCGATGAACTTTGCCTGGCTGCTCTGGCTGTGCGCTAGCATATAGTAACCATCGGCGGCTATGTCGTGTGTGGCAGAGGCAAAAGCGGCGATAATGAAGAGCACCAGTGTCAGCCGGAACATACTCACGGACGTGCTTTTCGTGGCTATCAACCCTGCATCGGGGTGAGGTAATGTTATGGTCAGCAAAATACACAGGGCAGTCAGTAGCACTTGCATACCGATAATCCACCAGCGTTTGGTCTTCACTACGTCAACAATCGGACTCCATACGCCCTTCAGAAACCACGGGAAATACAGGAGTGTTGTGAAGAATGCCAACTGGTCGTTGGGAACGCCCATCTTGGCGAACATCATCACAGATATGTTATTGACTAAGAAATAAGGGATACCTTCTGCAAAATACAAGGTGGGTACCCAGAACCATGGATTGTTCTTTGTGGTGTCTTTCATCTCTTTATGACTTTTGTGGTATTGTTGTTTATCTTCAGTATGTACTGCCCGCTTTGGACCGTCTGAATGTCTATTAGGTCTTCGTTGCCTGTCAATAGTATGCTGGCTATTACTCTGCCCTGCAAATCATAAAGAACGGCTCTGTCGCCTGCGTTGGCTCCCCGTATTATCAAGGCGTCTTCTGCAGGGTTCGGATAGATGCTCCACGTTGTTTCTTCTGCAGGTCGTACGCCTAACGATAGTTTCCCGTAGTGCAGATATATTCCGTCTATCGCCATCGTGTATTCACGCTTGTCGGCATTCACGTCCAACGTGAAACTGATATAATCCAATCGTATGGGATAAACGGCTATATCATTCGGGTGATCCATTATGCTGTCCACGTTAATGATGATAGTGTTCGGCTGGTTGGCGGTGATAGCATTGGTGACAAAACTATGTATGTCGGTGCTGTTGTTGGCGTGCATTAAGGCTGTTATGCGCTGGATAGGGAAATCTCTCGGCTCATACCTGAACTCGATGTAGTCGGGAAGACTGTATAGGGGTAGGTTTGGAATGAGTTTCACGTTCGCACCCCTTCCGCCGGTGAAGTGGATGGTCACGTCCGATTTACCGTCAGTCCCTTGCGCCACCCGTGTATTCCAGCCGCTGTTGCTCCCCTGCACTGTCCATGCATCGGAGGTGAAGTCGGTATGCCATGCCAAAGGACTCTTTTCGGGTATCTCTACATGTACCAGAATGGAATCCGTTTTCCCGTTCAATGTCCCATATACTTTGCACGAACCATTGTTCACTCCGTTTACAACTCCTTTTTCCGTCACACTGCAGACCGATGCGTCTTCCGTGCGCCAACTCAGTGCCTCCGGTTGCAGGAACAGTTGCTTTCCGTTGACGGTAGAATATACTTCCACCGTGTAGTTCGTGTTGTTCGACACCAATACGCTGTCCAGACGGAACTGTACATCGTTGCTTTCTGTCATCTCCACTTGGATCGTTGTCTGTGCATTCCCGTAGGTGGCGACAACTTCTCCGCTGTTCAGGCAGACGAAGCGTCCCTCATCATCAATATATCCTGTTGCCTCGTCGCAAGAGAGTTGCACACCTTCCAGCGTTTTGCTGAGCAATACTCCGTATTGGTTATAGCCCATAAAGTCGGGATACAGAGTGCCGTATTTCGGGAGTTTTATGCTTTTTACGGAAGGGATAATCGTGTTTACCACCGGATCATCGGGAGCAGTGGAGAACACCCATATAGAGTTGGCAACGGCACGCGGATTACCGTCTGCCGCATAATTGATGACATTCCCGCCCAAACACATCTGTGCGCTGCCGCCTCCGTCCATGCCTGCCGCCTCTGTCGCACCGAGATGCTGCAATACGGCACACATATCTGCAGTGTACATGCCCGGCTTCTCGGCGACAAACATCCACATCTTGTCCCGGCTTGCATTCGTCGCCAGCACGGTGCGGGGATAATTTTTGTTATTGTAATCCTCGTTGGTGTTGCGGTTTGTCTGTACCCCGTTCTTCAGAATAAGGGCATTTCCCGTAACCATTTGCAGAATGTCGGGCTTCAGTGTCTCATCGCTGGTGGATATGACACCTAAGTTCATCGTGAAGTTGTCACCCTCTTGCAGTTGGCTCAAGGCTGTCATGCCGGTACCTCGTCCTTGCAAAACGCCTGACCCCTCCTCAATAAGGGTGCCTCCTGTCCGGTTGATACTCTTCACTATGCACTCCATCGTGCCGTTGATGTTCCATCCCGTTGTGCTGAACACCACCTCGATGCCGTCTGTCTGTCGGGTGGGTGTCGAACCTAAGTAATGGTTGAAAAGAACGATCTCGTCGCTGTTGGGATTGACGCGTGTACGATTTACGTCGCGTATGGCATAGTCTGTTCCGCCTATCTTCACCGTTCCTGCGAAGTTCACGTTGTCTATCCACACCTTTTTCTGCCGGTCTATCATAACATAGCCCCTGTCGCCGTGCCCTGCGTTCCAGTCGCTGGGCTCGCCCACCATCACACCGTTGCGGGCGGTGCCTGCGTAAGGCTGTCCGAGCATGCCTTGTATCTGTCCCGTGATCTGCGAACTCACAACCCAAAAGTTGCAGTTCACTCCGCCTATACTGCGGTGACCTGCTGCGTCTAATTTCTTGTAAGCATCTGCCAACTGTTCCGTTGCACCCGTTCTTCCTTGCGACTGATATTCCTCCACCGTATTGTATTGGTTGGTCAAATCAATCTCCAGCATATAACAGTTGTGTTTGGTGGAACCGATGGTCAGCGTAAAAGCAGTATGTTGTATGCCGGGACCTGCCTGATAATAAGCGGTGGTGTCAATGGCGCATTGTTTCCCGTTGATGTCCATTGTGCCGGTTTGTGCCTGAGCCGTCAGGCTCATCAAGCAGACTGCTGCTGCCGGAATGTAGTGTCGTTTCATAGTGGTATATTCTCTTTGTTGCTAAGGCTGTTTCCTTTATTGCTGGTATTGCTGAGTGGTCTGTTCTCTCTCGCTGGGTGATATATACTCTCTTGCCGGGTGTCTGTTCTTTGTTGTTGAGGCTGTTTCGTCGGTTCCCGTTCGTCTTTCTGACGCACCCTTGTGCAGATGTCGCAGACTCACTGCAAAGGTAATGCAAAAAATAAATCTACACAAACAAAACAGAAAGGAAAGAAACCGTTCCTTGAATCCCGAAAGTTGTCCCCCCCTTACTTAGTGGCTATGTATTTCCTAACAGGTTTGGCGTGGTTTTTGCACGATTGGTACGTTATATTCTGTTTGCAAATTCTTGTAGCGTATGTACTCTCTTTCTGTAATGATGCTTATTGCGGCATTGGTAATGGGTATTTTGGTATGCCTTGTCCCAAATGTGATATGGTTTCTATGGTGGGTTATAGCCGAGATGTTCCGTTTCTCCACGCCGCGTTATACTCCTTTCTGTTGGACGGCTGCCGGTCTGGTAGCAGCCGTGTGGCTCGTGATGGCATACGGTTTCTTTGTCGGGCGTTTCCGACTGGAGGTAAAACCGACTACCTACACCAATGCACAACTTCCCGAAGCCTTCAAGGGCTATAAGATTGTTCATATCAGCGACCTGCACCTCTCTACGTACGACGACCGACCTACGGCATTGCAACGCATTGTGGATTCAATCAACGCACAGCAGCCTGACCTGATCTGCTTCACGGGCGATCTGGTAACAATCGGCATATCGGAAGCGGCACCCTATACCGACATCTTGCGCCAACTGCACGCCACCGACGGGGTAGTGAGCGTATTAGGCAACCATGATTTGCTGATTTATACCCACCTGACCGAGCAGCAGCGTCTCGCCGAAGTGGAGCGTTTGGCAGACTATGAGCGCACACAGTTGGGGTGGCACCTCCTGCGCAATGAACACCGGACTATCGAGCGCAACGGGCAGCATATCAACATCATCGGTGTGGATAACTGCTCCTGCGAGGGAGAAGGTTTCCGCACCATCTATGCAGGCGATTTGCAGAAAGCCCAAGCAGGTACAGATGGTTTCTCCATTCTCCTTTCCCACGACCCGAGCCATTGGTGTGCAGAGGTTTTGCATACTGATATACCGCTCACCTTGAGCGGGCATACCCATTCTGGACAAATGCGTATCTTCGGTTGGGCGGCATCGAGTGTCAGTTTCCGTGAGTCGGCAGGCTGGTACGAGCAGGACGGACAGTCCTTGTATGTCAATTCCGGCATCGGTTGCACCCTCCCCGTCCGCCTCAACTGCCCATCGGAAATAACGGTCATCACTCTGCAATAAAGCGCAAAGTGCAACCCGCTATAATCCAATCAAAAACCGCCCAATCGTACGAATCACATACACCCGATAGCATAAGGATAGGGGAGAAAATAGGTTCTTATTATTGTCTAAGGCATTTCTTTTTCTCCATCTATACCTACACTATCCCTACATAGTACAAACAACCTCGGTTATCCACTATGGAAAAACCGAAGTTTGTGACTACCATATGATCGTATATCTACGCTATGTCATTAAACATCAGACAATTTGCATAGTGCCTGTCCGCCCGTTTCAGGAAATTATTCATACTTTTTTATTTTATATCTTGAACCAGCCGGACAGGAAACCCATATGAAGGACCCAAAAAATGGGAAATCGTCAATAGATTCGATCTGAAAGATACAGCAGCGCGAGGCGTAGCAGACCAATAACCACCGAAATGCTGCGCATAACCTACACCCGCCCCTAAACGGTAACCCGCAGCAGGTAAGAAAACAGCACCTGCAACTTCCAACTTTCGCCAATCAGTAAGTGTGAAAGTTTGGTAATCGGCATAAGCCTGTCCACTCTCATCCGCAGCAATGCCTGACTTAAATGTTACCCTATTAGGACAAGCCCAGTTGTCAGGCAACAAGACTAGACCATTCGCAAACTGTGTACCATCAGCGTTTAGTTTTATACGGGCTACACCTATCAGGTTACCGGCATTGGTTCGTTTAGAAAGAAGATACCCCCACTCGTCAGACGTCAATGTGTACCACGTATTACCATCACCGATATTCCTACCCCAATCCGCAAAATCACCACTATAATCATTGTCATCTTCTGAGGTGCTAATACCCCACTTGGCACAGCCTGTGCTACCGATCCAACCAAACAAGTCTATCTTATCCGACAAACCAGTACCTTCCTTGTAGTAATGATATTCAGTATGTCCCTGCTCTGTATAATCTATACCACCTGTCACATTGCTAGTGTTTATAAAGTCATACTGATGCTCTGCGAACGACCATGTATTCGTGCTACGTGTGTACTGCAAATTGCCACGTGAGAAACGAACCTGCTTGCTTGTGCTGACGGAGAAACACCCTGTAAGCAATGGCGAATTTACTTTCTCATTACAACTTGTCAGGCAAATGCAAGATGCTGCCAATAGGATACCTGCCAAGAAATTTAATGTTTTCATACTTAAATAATTTTAGTGTTTTGTTTGTCTGTCGGCTCCGGGCAGACGGTGAATAGAAATTGGATTGATACAAAAAGAGCGTGGAACCCTTATTCTTACTTATTCTCAGAATAGAGGTTCCGGAAATGACCCATCACACAAGAATAAGCAACTAACGTCCACGCTGAATATGTATATCCGTCTTGTGTACACGAAAGTACACAAGACAGGAAATACACGCCAATGGACGTTTATTGCATTCTTGTTTCGGGCGTGTGAAATTTTGCAGGATTTCTAATGACCAAAACAAGCGCTAATAAACGCCTTTTTATCTATATGTCTGCCAACGGCTGCATTACAATGGCTTGTCGGTCAGGCATATATGCTGCCCGCCGCTCCCCTTACCACGCAAGACGTTAGCAACCGCAGAAGTACAACAAATGTTTGAATTGTGCAATCTGATAACATTAAACGTGTCCATATAGAAAAGACAATAATTTGCTTAACCCATTAGCGAAATTCCCGCTCCATTTGTGACACCTGACACAATGCCGGAAGCAACAGACTTGCTGACACTCACTTTTCAAATCAATGCCGCCAACGGGCAGATGATATATTTATTTGACTTATACAATATCCCCGCTGCTATTGTGTGCGATGTGCCGCAAGACGGGGGCATGGAGCATCGACGTACGCTGCTACGCCGGCTGTTCTCAGGTCTTCGTTCGGTGGTGATTGCTTAATCACATAAGAATCACATAAGAATCACATAAGAATGTCATAAGAATGACATATAGAAAATAGCGAGATATATGCCGGATATATGCAGGGATATACAGAAATATGCAAGAGTGGGGCTTGGGGTGATGCAGGGGATGACCTCCCCAACTCCTCCAACGATGGGGCTTTGGAGAATGGGCAGACTCCCCCCCCAAAAAAAAAACTCAAAGAAGATGCGCCGACACTATGCCGGAGGAGCGGACATACTGACATGCGGTTTGTAAACTGATTCCGCTGGCAGGTAGAAGTTATAGACGTTATAGAAATACTAGACGTTTTAGGGAAGGTGGGTCGGATTGGAGGGATGAGAGGGATTGGGCTAATGGGACTATATAGGGTATAGGGTATAGGGCGGGGCGGGGAGGACAGTCTGCACAAGACGGGGAGGCGCAGACCCGTCGGCACTTGTTTTTCAAACTATTTCCGCCAATAGATTCGCTTTATAATTCCGCCAACCGGTTTGCTTTATATTTTGAGAGAATGGCAGGTTGCACAGTTCGGAAATTCGTTGTACCTTTGCAAGACTTATCAGAGCAGAATACAGACAACAGTATTAACTAAATAAACTAACGAATGATTTACAGTAAAGAAGTACAAGAAATGTGCGTTGTAGCCAAAGGTCCGAAGCACGGACCGGCTCCCATCCCTGAAGAGGGCAAGTGGGTGAAGGCTACCGAGATCAAAGACATTTCAGGTTTGACACACGGTGTGGGATGGTGTGCTCCCCAACAGGGTGCCTGCAAACTCACACTGAACGTAAAAGACGGCGTTATCGAGGAGGCTCTCGTAGAGACCATCGGTTGCTCGGGTATGACCCACTCGGCTGCTATGGCAGCAGAGATTCTGCCGGGCAAGACACTGCTTGAGGCACTGAATACCGACCTCGTTTGCGACGCTATCAACACCGCTATGCGCGAGTTGTTCCTCCAGATCGTTTACGGTCGTACCCAATCGGCTTTCTCCGAGGGCGGTTTGGCTGTCGGTGCCGGTTTGGAAGACCTCGGCAAAGGTCTGGTAAGCCAGTGCGGTACTCTCTTCTCTACCAAGGTAAAGGGTGTCCGCTATCTGCAACTGACCGAAGGCTACATCACCAAAGAGTTCCTCGATGAGGACAACGAGGTATGCGGCTACGAATACGTACACATGGGCAAGTTTATGGACGCTATCAAAAAAGGCGTACCCGCTGACGAGGCTCTGAAACAAGTTACCGGCACTTATGGTCGTACGACCAAAGAGCAGGGCGCAGTTAAATCTATTGACCCGAGAAAGGAGTAATGCTATGATTCGTCCAGTTCAATTTGAATCACAAGATCGCCGCGAGAAACAGATTCTCGCCGCACTGAATGCTAATGGTATCGCTTCTATCGAGGAGGCTAACCAGATCTGCGAGCAATACGGTCTTGATCCGTATCTGACTTGCGAGGAGACCCAACGTATCTGTTTCGAGAACGCCAAGTGGGCATACGTAGTAGGTAGTGCCATTGCACTGAAGAAAGGTTGCAAGAACGCTGCTGACGCTGCAGAGGCTATCGGTATCGGTTTGCAGTCATTCTGCATCCCCGGCTCGGTGGCTGACGACCGCAAAGTAGGTCTCGGACACGGTAACTTGGCTGCACGTCTGCTCCGCGAGGAGACACAGTGCTTCGCTTTCCTGGCAGGACACGAGAGTTTCGCTGCTGCCGAGGGAGCCATCAAGATTGCCGAGATGGCAAACAAAGTACGCAAGAACCCGCTCCGCATCATCCTGAACGGTCTGGGCAAAGACGCTGCTATGATCATCAGCCGTATCAACGGTTTCACCTACGTACAGACCCAGTTCGACTACTATACGGGCGAACTGAAAGAGGTACGCCGCAAAGCATACTCCAATGGTCCGCGTGCAAAAGTGAACTGCTATGGTGCAGACGATGTACGCGAGGGCGTGGCTATCATGTGGCACGAGAATGTAGATGTATCCATCACGGGTAACTCTACCAACCCGACCCGCTTCCAGCACCCTGTGGCAGGTACGTACAAGAAAGAGCGTATCCTGGCAGGAAAACCGTATTTCTCGGTGGCTTCGGGTGGTGGTACCGGTCGTACATTGCACCCCGATAATATGGCTGCAGGTCCTGCTTCATACGGTATGACCGATACGATGGGACGTATGCACAGCGATGCACAGTTTGCCGGTTCCTCTTCTGTACCTGCACACGTAGAGATGATGGGATTCCTCGGCATCGGCAACAACCCGATGGTAGGTTGCACCGTGGCTTGCGCCGTAAACGTGGCTCTGGCTCTGAACAAGTAAACCGATTAGCAATAATTATCATAAGGAAAGGTTGTCCCAAACGGGACAACCTTTTTTGTCAGGTGGATATGAGGATGGTGCCTCCGTTAATTGCCGTATAATTGACCGTTAATCAATACTCCGTTAAACATCATTAAAGAGCCATATAAAAGCATTGTAGGGGTTATGCCACCGTTAATAGCCGTCAATTTGACCGTTAATCGGATTCTACAGAGAAACAGCATGAAAGATACCATGAGACAGATTTAGGGGCACGTGGGTTTCGTTCTAATGTCGCAGCGGGATGATTTGTTTCAGATGTTTGGTTGCTCGATATGTTCCGGAGGGTGAGGATTGGGGTTATGAGAGAATGGGTCGAATAGGACGAATTGGTCAAATTAGTCAAATAGGTCGAATAGGAAAGACTATGACAGGTGTTTTGCATGGCAAAAGACAGGGAGGCAGACAGGTTTTGTGCAATAGGAACGGTTTTTGATGTAGCACCTGTAAATACTAAATCCAGAACTCATGAAACATCTACACTTGCTGCAAAAGACTGCCGCAACAGGCGTATTGCTTTGTCTGCTATTGTGCCAAGTTGGAGCCGCAGACATCTATGAACCAATGCACTACAATGACGGGTTGCGTCTTGATACATTGGAAAACTGCTTACGGTTGAGCAATGGCGTCTCCTCCGTGTATATTTATCACGGAGTGCCTTATGCCCATGCGGAACGATTCCGTGCGCCAGAATTGGCAGACGGTATCGAAGAGACGGACAACTACACCCATAGTTATATTACCTGCTATCAGCGGCTGAACAAAGCCAATTCTGATGTGCAATACGGTGAGTCGCACGTGGTGCTGGAGGAGAACGAAGAATCGCCCTTGACGGAAGATTGCTTGGTGCTGACGATTAACTCGCCTTATTCTCTTGACCAGAAGGCAGACGAGGAACTGCCGGTGTTTGTATATATCCACGGAGGGAACTATTATGCAGGCGGCGGGGAGAAGGTGAACACCCAACTGGCAGAATTTGCCCTGCGTGAGAAAGTGGTGACCGTGACTGTTACTTATCGTTTGGGTGTATTCGGCTATTTGTACCAACCCGATTCCGCTTCGATGAACCTTGGGTTGCAAGACCAGTTGACCGCTCTGAGGTGGGTACACAACCATATCCATCGTTTCGGAGGAGATGCACGGAATATAACCGTTGCCGGGCAATCGGCAGGTGCCCAGAGCGTGGTGTATTGTTTGGCAGACACAACACGGGTGCCTATCAAGAGGGCGATTGTGTTTTCAGCCCCTATGGGTCTGACGACGGGAAAATGCATAGCCAAGCAGCGTACACGCTACATCGAAAGATATATGGAGGACAGGGGAATGAACGCATGGACTTGTCCTGCCGACACACTGTTAGCCGCTCAGTTGGCCTATATGGATTCGCACCCCCAACAATGGCACGCCTTGCCGTTTTCTCCCACGGATTTACCCCAGATGCCGAAGTACGGAGACCGTGTGAAATGGCCGGAACAGGTGGTGGTGACCGCGCAGGCACAGGACGGGAGTATGTTCGGTCCGAAGATTGCATGGAGTTTTGTGACTCACTACGTATTTACGAATCCTGCGAAACGCTACGTCCGCTATCTGCAGAAACAAGGAGTGGATGCCCGTTATCATTTGTACACATGGCAACCGAGAGGTTCGAAACTGCAGGCGGCACATTGTGCGGAACTTCCTTTGATATTGGACGGTGTGGACGAATACTGGATAGGTTCGTGGATCATGGGTGATGTGACACGGGTTGAGTTGCAGCCAATGCGCGAGAAAGCCATGGACGACATAGCGGAGTATATGCGTACGGGTGAGTGGAAGATGTAGCGTACGCGGTGAGACAATGCCGGAAGAAGACCTCCCCAGCCCCTCCATGGAGGGGAAGTGACTTCCCCAATCCCCCTCAAAGAGGGGGCTAATTTACGATTTGACGGTGTAAACCTTCCCCAATCCCTCCCCAAAAGGGGTTAATGTTCGCATTATTCAATTTTGTTACTCTCCCGTTCAGGTGTGCTTCAGGGGTCGATGAGAGGTCGATGAGGTCGGCTAAAAGGAAATGAATTGTTTGCTGCTTGCAAACAAACAACAGACAGCCAGCAACAGACATTGCAAATATATTCATAAAGAATTGATATGCAACCATTATTGCTGTATATAGAAGTCATTGCCATCTATTTAATACTTTGCAGGATTTATATTCGTTGCAGTTTGCATGGGGCGGCTTTGTGATCAGGGTGCAAACAACCAAAATATGATTAGATTTTGGCACAGATTTTGCAATTAATGAGAGTTAGAAACATCAAATCATACAATATGAACAGCACTGTAGATATTCGCGAACTGCAAGAGCGTATTGAACGCGAGAGTTCGTTTGTGGATGCTCTTACAATGGGTATGAGCCAAGTGATTGTAGGGCAGAAACACTTGATAGAAAGTTTGTTGATAGGTCTTTTGAGCGACGGACACATTCTGCTGGAAGGTGTTCCGGGTTTGGCAAAGACTCTCGCCATAAAGACACTTTCGGACTTGATTAAGGCTAATTTCTCACGTATTCAGTTTACTCCAGACTTGCTTCCTGCGGATGTGTTGGGTACGCAAATTTACTCTCAAAAGACAGAGGAGTTCCGCATAAAGCGTGGTCCGATATTTGCGAACTTTGTGCTTGCGGATGAGATAAACCGTGCTCCGGCGAAGGTGCAGTCGGCTCTGTTGGAGGCTATGCAGGAACGGCAGATTACCATCGGGGACGAGACTTTCAAGTTGGACGATCCGTTCCTTGTGCTGGCCACTCAGAATCCGATAGAGCAGGAGGGTACATACCCTTTACCTGAGGCACAGACAGACCGTTTTATGCTGAAGGTGGTTATCGGTTATCCGAAGAAAGAGGAGGAGCAACAGATTATCCGCCAAAACCTTACCGGTGAACGTAAACAAGTGTTGCCCATTCTTTCCACTGAGGATATTAGGAAGGCCCGTCAGATTGTGAAGGAGGTTTACTTGGACGAGAAGATTGAGAAGTATATCGTGGATATTGTGTTTGCCACGCGTTATCCCGATACTTATGAATTGGATTCCCTGAAGGGCATGATACAATTCGGCGGCAGTCCGCGTGCAAGTATCAATCTTGCACTGGCCGCCCGCGCTTATGCGTTTATCCACAGAAGAGGTTATGTGGTTCCTGAAGATGTGCGTGCCGTATGCTATGATGTATTGCGTCACCGTATAGGTTTGACCTATGAGGCAGAAGCACAAAACATGACCACGGAAGACGTTATCACGGAGATTCTGAACAAGGTGCAAGTTCCTTAAGGCGGTTGATAGGACGGAGGGAGCAAGCAGCCAATAGAATGGTTCATGACGAACGAAGAGTTATTACAGAAAGTCAGGCGGATAGAAATCAAGACCCGAGGTCTATCGCGCAACATCTTTGCCGGTGAATATCACAGCCAGTTCAAAGGGCGTGGTATGACATTTTCCGAAGTGCGCGAGTATCAGCCGGGGGATGATGTGCGGTCAATCGACTGGAATGTGACTGCCCGTCTGAACAAGCCCTACATAAAGGTCTTTGAAGAAGAACGTGAGATGACCGTAATGCTGCTGGTGGATGTATCAGGAAGCAGAAATTTCGGAACTTCGGTGCAGACCAAGCGTGACATGATGGCTGAGGTGGCGGCGACGCTTGCTTTTTCGACCATTGAGAACAATGACAAGATAGGCGTGATATTTTTCTCTGACAAGATAGAAAAATATATCCCTCCCAAGAAGGGTCGTAAACATGTACTTCATATTATCCGCGAACTCATTGATTTTGAGCCGACGTCGTCAGGTACGGATATTGCAAATTGCATTCAGTATTTTGCGAATGCGCAGAAGCGCCGCTGTACGGCATTTCTGATTTCCGATTTGGATGTACCCGTCCAAGGGTTGAATGGGATTGCCGCCTCAGAGAAGCCTCTCATAATCGCTTCCGAAAGGCATGACGTCGCCGTGATACAAATCTATGACAGAAGGGACGCAGAGATGCCTGATGCAGGGCTGCTGAAACTGAAGGATGCAGAAACAGGCAAACGAGTTTGGGTGGATACCGGAGTTAGGGCTGTTCGGGAGGAATATGCAGATCAGTGGCGTTTGCAGCAACAAGCATGGGAGAGTATTTTTACCAAACTGGGTATGCGGAACGTAAGTATCCGGACGGAGGAGGATTACGTAAAGGGGCTGATAAAATTATTCAAAATATAAGGACAGGCATATATGGCTCTTTCTTTACTGATATTGGGTATCGTGGTAAGTGCGCAGATGGATTCCGCTCAATTATGGATAGGCGACCAGACGCAACTGCACTTGAGTGCCACCACCACAAATAATGAGGAAGTTGTTTTTCCGCAATATGAGGAGAGTTTAACCGAAGGGCTTGAGATAGTAGGACGGACGGAGAGAGATACCACAAAACAATCTGACGGGAGTATGGTGATACGGCAGAATCTGACTATCACGGCTTTTAAGGATTCTCTATTCTTTATACCTCCGATTCCGTTTGTGAGCGGAAGTGATACTATTTATACGGAACCTCAGTCGCTCAATGTAATACAGCCTTTTGAAATTGACAGCGCGGACAATGCCATCACAGACATTAAACCTATCTATAAGGCTCCTATATGGTGGTGGGGAATACTGCGTTGGGTATTGTTGGCAATAGGAATTATCGGTATAGGAACAGGTGCCTATTTTATAGTTCGATATATCCGAAAGAAAATCGGTGCGAAAGAGGCAACGGAACAGACAAATCCCGAATTGTTGAGACCTGCGGACGAGGTCGCATTGGAGCGGCTCAACAAAATAAAAGAGCAGAAAATCTGGCAGCAGGGACGTACAAAAGAGTATTACACTGAATTGACAGATGTGTTGCGCTACTATATGGCAAGGCGTTTTGAGGTGACGACACAGGAGAAGACTTCGGAGGAGATACTTAACAAAATGAAGGCTCTTATAGAAAAAGATCTTTACACTGACCTTAAGAGAGTTCTCACACTGGCTGACTTGGTCAAGTTTGCCAAGTGGCATCCTGAGGCGGAGGAGAACGAGCAGGCGTTGCGTTTCGCATTCCGTTTCGTAGAGGAGACGACGAAAGGGATTCAGGACGGCTCTGACGAAAACACTGAAGGCAAGGATACAAACACAACCACGCAATCATGACATTTCAAAATCCATATTACTTGCTGCTGCTTCTTCTGCTGCTGGTACCCATCGTATTCTGGTATGTATGGGAAATGCACAAGAGTGACGCCAGTTTGCAAATGTCTTCCACATACGCTTTGCAGAAGAAGCGTACATGGAAGTTGTATTTATTGCACGTCCCATTCGTTTTGACCATGGCAGCCATCAGTCTATTAACTTTGGCTCTTGCGCGTCCGCAACTGACTAACCGTTGGCACAAAGAATCGACAGAGGGAATTGATATTATGATGGTGGTGGATATATCGGGAACCATGCAGGCAGAGGATTTGCGTCCTAACAGATTGGAGGCGGCAAAGGCTGTGGCGAGCGACTTTATAAACAGCAGACCCAATGACAACATCGGTTTGGTGGTGTTTGCAGGAGAGAGTTTCACGCAATGCCCCCTGACCACAGACCATTTGGTTCTCATCAATTTGTTTGATGCCGTCAAGTTCGGCATGATAGAGGATGGGACCGCCATCGGTTTGGGTATAGCCAATGCCGTGAACAGGATGAAAGACTCACAGACCAAGTCGAAAGTAATTATTCTTCTGACGGACGGTTCAAATAATCGCGGTGATATAGACCCGCAAACGGCAGCAGAGATCGCCAAGACATACGGGATACGTATATATGCGATAGGTGTGGGCAGTTACGGCGAGGCTCGTGTTCCTGTGCAGACACCCATAGGCAGACAATATGTCACCATGAAGAACGAGTTTGACGAGACGACACTTCGTCAGATCGCCCAAGTGACCGACGGTGCCTATTTCCGTGCGACCGACAATCAGAAGTTGAAGTCCATTTATGAGGAGATAGACCAAATGGAAAAGACCAAAATCCGTGTGAGGGAATACTCAAAGAAAACCGAGTTTTTCCCGCCGTTTCTGTGGGCAGCATTGGGTTGTTTGATAGCGAGCATTCTTTTGCGTTATTTTGTTTTACGTACAGTAAGTAATTGACCGGTTATGTTCAGATTCGCAAATATACAAGCATTGTGGCTTCTTCTCCTGATACCTGTTCTGATAGCGGGTTATATACTTATCACGCGCCACAAGCGAAAGCAGTTGGAGACATTGGGCGATGTCCGGTTGCTGAAAGATTTGATGCCCAATGCATCGCGTGTACGTCCTGCTCTGAAGTTCAGTTTGAACACATTGGCATTGGTGTTTCTCATTATCGCTTTGGCTCGTCCGCAGTATGGTGCGAAGGAAGAAATTCACAAACGTGAGGGTATTGAGGTGATGTTCGCCTTGGATGTGAGTAACTCCATGTTGGCGGAAGATGTTCAGCCTAATCGTTTGGAGCGCTCGAAACAGGTATTTTCCAAACTGATTGACAACATGCGGGATGACAAAGTTGGGGTGGTTGTGTTTGCAGGCGAGGCATATACCCAGTTGCCAATCACGTGCGACTATGTTTCAGCCAAAATGTTTCTGCAGTCCATTACTCCTGATTTGATAAAGACGCAAGGCACCGTCATAGGACGTGCTCTGAAGACAGCGTCTTTGGCTTTCGGCGAGAAAGACGATGCATCGCGCGTGATTATTTTGTTTACGGACGGTGAAGATCATGATGACAATGCCGTGGAGGTAGCCAGACAGGCGAAAGAACAAGGCATCGAAATTGTGGTGGTCGGCATAGGAAAACCGGAAGGGTCACCCATACCCGTACCCGGAACAAACGGATTCCGCAAGGACAAGGAGGGGAATGTGGTTGTATCGAGGCTGAACGAGGAGATGTGCCAGTCTATTGCCAAGGCAGGCGGCGGCATTTATGTCCGTTGTGACAATACCAACACCGCCAAACGGGTTATAGAAAACCGACTTGACGAGTTGTCGAAAACCGAATTGGAGTCGAAAGTTTACACGGACTACAACGAACAATATCAGACGTTTGTGGCAATAGCCTTGTTGCTATTGGTTGTTGAATTTTTTATATTCAACCGTAAGAACAAGCGTTTCAGCCAGATGAACATTTTCGGAGAGAAACAGCATAACAAAGGGAGAAAATGAGATTGAAGTATCTATTGTATATAATACTCTCCATTCTTCCCGCATTGGCGTACGGGCAGAAAGAGAGCGGAGATGTACGGCGCGGGAACAAGTCCTACAACAAGGAAGATTATGTGGAGGCTGAAGTTGACTACAGGAAGGGACTTGACAAAAACAAAGAGTCCTTTGAGGCTCATTTCAATTTGGGCAATGCCCTCTTCAAGCAGGAAAAGTATGCCGACGCCATAGAACAATATGAGGCTGCGGAGCAATACGCAGGCGGAGACAAGCAGAAGCAAGCGTCCATCAAACACAATATCGGTAATGCCCATTTTGCGCAGCAACAATACGGAGAGGCTGTTGAATCCTACAAAAAATCCCTGAAAGACAATCCGAAAGATAACGATACGAGATACAATCTGGTCAAGGCTATGCAGATGCTTGAGGCTCAGCAACAGCAGCAGAACCAACCCCAGCAACAAAACAAGCAAGACAAGCAACAACAGAACCAGCAAGACCAACAGCAGCAAGACCAACAACAAGAGAATCAACAGCAGCAGGAGAATCCTTCAAAGATAGACAAAGAAACGGCGGAGCAACTGCTTCAAGCCCTGGAACAAGACGAGCAGGAAACGCAGGAGAAAGTGAAAAGACAGGAGAGCCAGGGCGGCAGGAGATTAGAAAAAGACTGGTAAGGAGGGAGAGTAACATTATGAGAAAGAGATTAAGTCTATTCCTATATTTTATTTTGGCGGCAGGTGCTATTCTTGCCAATGACGTTGAGTTCAGGGCATCTGCTCCTGCACAGGTTATAGCAGGAAAGCCATTTCAGTTGACCTACACGATCAACCAGAAAGGACGTGACCTGCGTGTACCGGAAATTGAAGCCTTTGACGTTTTAGCCGGTCCGTACACGAGTACGAGCAGCAGTACGAACTGGATAAACGGCAAGCGTTCTTCCTCTTATACGCAAACCTACACCTATACTTTATGTGCCAACAAAGAGGGGACATTCTCCATTCAGCCGGCGACTATTGTCTTTGAGAAAGATACTTATACTTCCAACGGGTTGAAGATAACCGTTCTTCCACCGGACCAATCCGCAACCACCAATGGTGCCGGAAACGGCAACGGCACTGCGAACAGGGTGCAGGGAGGACAGAGCACGAACAGCGATGCCAGAGACGGAGATATTTTCATCCGGACGATAGCGACCAAGACGCACGTACACGAGCAGGAGTGCATATTGCTTTCTTACAAATTGTACTTTGCAGGAATGGACGTAGCCCAGTTCACCAACAACACTGCTCTTCCTGACTTCAAGGGCTTTCTCAAGCAAGAGATTGACCTTGGCGAGATACAGACAGAATTGGAGCATTATAACGGCAGAAACTACCAGACGGCAACACTTTATCAGACTCTTCTCTATCCGCAGCATAGTGGTACGATACAGATTGAGCCTGCGACCTTTGAGGCTGTCGTCCGCGTGATGAACAGGGCGCAGACCCGCAGTATCTTTGATGACTTCTTCGGAACATATTCCACCGTTACGCGTTCGCTCAGAGCCCCCGGCATTTCCGTTCATGTGGAAAGTCTGCCGGCAGGAAAGCCCAAGTCGTTTTCGGGCGGGGTGGGGCAGTTTCAGATCAAACCGTCGCTTTCGACGGATCAACTGCATACGAATGACGCCGTTACCTTGCATCTGGAAATCACCGGTACCGGCAACTTGAAACTTTTGAAGACTCCTATGGTGGACTGGCCGGAAGGTTTCGAAGTGTATGATCCCAAAGTGAGCAACAGTTTCAAAACTACCACGAGCGGTATGTCGGGAACAAAGACCATCGAGTACCTCGCCATTCCCCGTTCGGCAGGAGAGTTTACGATTCCTCCGATAGAGTTTGCGTACTTTGATACACAGAGTGACACATACAAGATTCTCTCTACGCCGGAGTACACATTGCACGTCCAGCGCGGCACAGACGATAATAATGCAGTGGTTGTGGGCAGCCATGTGGAGAAAGAAGATATCAAGCAGTTGAATTCCGATATCCGATATATTTATACGGGTGCGTTACCCTCCGTGAAGAAGGGAGTCCTCCATTTCGGTGATTTCCAATTCTGGCTGTGTTATATTCTTCCCCTGCTATTGGCAGGCATTGTCTTTGTTGTATTCCGCAAGCAGATCCGAGAGAATGCCGACTTGGCGAAGATGCGCTACAAGAGAGCGAACAAAGTCGCCCAACGGAGACTGCGTCGAGCCAAGACCCTTATGGCACAAGATGACAAAAGCGGGTTCTATGAGGAGATCGAGCGTGCAGCATGGAACTATCTGAGCGACAGACTTTCCATACCGACCGCTGACCTGAACAAGGAGAACATTTCCCAGATACTGAATCAGAAGGGTGTGGGCGAAGATATAGTAGCGCAAGTGCTCGGCTTATTGTCGGAAGCAGAGTTTGCACGCTATGCACCTGCGGCAACGGACCATCAGATGCAAGACATATATCAGGAGACCATACAACTCATTGACAGGCTGGAAACGTGTAAATTATAAAAACATGAAACGATTTCTTTCTCTTATCATTTCTATAGCATGTACAGCAGTTTTCTGCTACGGTGAGGAACCGTTGGCACAAGCAAAAGAGTATTATGACTCGGGAGCATACGCAGAGGCCATATTGCTGTATGACTCCCTGCTGTCAGAAAACCCTTCTGCCGAGTTGGAGTACAACATAGGAAACGCTTACTACAAAGCAGGGGAAATAGGAAACAGTATCCTGCATTACGAGCGGGCACTCCGTCTTCGTCCGCATTATCCGGATGCAAAATATAATTTGCAGATAGCGGAGAGACGTATTGTGGATAATATACAGGACGACAATACCACTTTGTTGTCTTTGTGGGTTGCTTCATTGATTCACTCCCTGTCAGAGGAAGCGTGGATATATGTAAGCGTCGCATTGTTTCTTCTGTTTCTGGCAGGCATTTTCGTCTTTTCTTTTGTACACAGTGTCCCATTACGGAAAACAGGTTTTTATGTCGCCTGCATAGCCATCGTATTCAGCATTGTTTCCTTTGTTTTTGCGGGTGTGACTCACCGGCAAAACACAGAGAGACGGGTTGCTATCGTGATGCAGGGCATTGTCAATGTGAAGAGCAGTCCCGACAAGTCGGGTACCGATATATTCGTCCTGCATGAGGGTACCAAAGTTCGTATCCGTTCGACCCTTTCGGAATGGGCGGAGATACAGGTTGCCGACAATGTAGGGTGGATCAAGTTGTCCTGCATCGAACGTATTTAATACAGACTACCTATTCCATTTATGTTGTTATCATCGGTGTGGGACAATATACTTCGTGCTGACGAGACCTTGCTGTTGGCTATCAACCATGCCAACACTTGTTTTTTAGACCAGTTTCTATGGAATATCTCCGTTCCGGCGATGTGGATACCGCTGTACGCGGTACTGACCTTGTGCATCGTCCGACGTTTCGGAAAGCAGAGTATATGGATAATGCTTGCGTTTGCAATATGTGTGGGATTATCCGATTACGTTTCTTCCGGTATTATCAAACATTTGGTAGCCCGTCCGCGTCCGACACATACAGAGGGTGTAGAGGAGTTGCTGCATATTGTGAACGGTTATCACGGAGGTAAGTATGGTTTCGTATCTTCCCATGCCGCCAACACGATGTGCTGCACATTGCTTTTCTCGCTTGTATGGAGGAACATGGTATCTGCTATCAGTTTGTCGGTGTGGACAGCACTCACTTGCTGGTCGAGAATGTACTTGGGAGCGCATTATCCTGCTGATATACTCGGCGGGCTGATTGTTGGAACCGTTTTGGCTCTTGCCGGATATTGGTGTTTGAGAAGAAAGAAAGAGATACTCAAGCCGCGGGATTATCCGTCTTTTTACGATTGGTTACCGTGTATTACTTTGCTAATCACCCTTTTGGTGTGTTGTTTGATATGATGCTTCCGCTGTCGACGGGTGAAGGTTGCTTGCGCAGAACGGGTACCCCCCGTTTGTTCCGATTATCCAGTTGGCAGTTCATATACTGGTGGTATTGCTCTTTGGTCAGTACCCCTTTCAGTTCTTCCGTCTTTTGATTAAGCCGTGCCAACATTTCCGCACGCGTGTTGGATATGCGTCTTGCTTTGGCATACTTGAGATTGATTATATATACCGTATCTCTTTGTTCCTGAGATAATTCCAACTCGTGCTGCATCATTTCCGTCTGCTTTTCCGCCTCTTCTTCCGCCGTACGGAAAAAAGGAGGTTGCGCTTTCAGCAAAACGGTACACACACCAACCAACAAGAACAGTATTACTATTTTTTTAAACATATTCAAATTGTCTTTATTGCAAGTTCCGTATTGATTTGAGGAGAGGTTGTTCTCTCGTCGAGGTCTGCTTCAGGAGTCGTCGAGGTCTGCTAACGGTTTGCTAAAAGAAAAGTAGTTTTCTTTATCTTTCAAGGCAAACGGAAGCGACTTGCCATCTACTTTCCTGTCCCCTGCTATTTCTATCTTCCTCAGGGACTCCTCTACACATATCCATTTTGCATCCGACTTCTGCTTCTCCGAGAGTCCAAGAACTGCACTATAAAAAATACAAACATCGTACCAATGGTTATGACAAAAGCCTCCAAAAAAGTTTTTCGCAGTTATGTTTTTTGTAGTATCTTTGTCCATGTTTTAAGGTAAGTGCCAATCTTCATGAAACGAACTATATATTTGCTTGTTATCTTTGTTTTTTCCGTGGTCTTTCCTGTTCGGGCTATCAACCGGCAGGAACTCACGGACAGCGTCAGCCGGTATGTTTCCCGGTATGCTTCCGTAGGGAAACTGTCGGTGCAACGTATCCGAGTAAGGAACAACACGGCGCAAGTTTATTTCAGCAAGAATCTGAGCGGTATATCAATGACTCCGAAGATAGCAAATGACTTGCGTAAGATAGCGAGCCATTATGTATTTGATGGGAAACGAGGCAATGTCCGGATTTTTACAGACGGCTATGAAATATCCGAACTGATACAAAACAGATACTTGCCAAAGGGTCAGCAGCGCAACCCCTACACCCTTCGTGAGAGTGTTCCTCTTGTACGCAATCAGTCATTGCCTTACAAGATACCTGAAGGGTTGGACGGAATACACTTAGCGGTGTACGGCAGTCACGGGTTGTTCTTCAACCAACAGAGGGAGACCTGGATGTACCAACGAGCCAAACTGTTTACAACCGTGGAGGATCTATATACATCCTCCTATACCATGCCGTTTTTGGTTCCGATGCTTGAGAATGCAGGTGCCATTGTGCTGCAACCGAGAGAACGGGACACGCAAACGGTTGAGGTTGTGGTGGATGAGACAGAAACAGAAAATGTATCTTATTCCTCTGCATGGCGGTTTCATGAGGACGGCGGCTTCGGGAAGAAAGCAGGCAACGAGCCTCTTTATGAGGGTGAGAATCCGTTTACGATGGGCGGATATGCCTTTGCACGGACAGTCAGTGACCTTGACAAGGTTGATGCCTTTACTTACCATGTTGATGTACCGAAGAAAGCGGAATACGCTGTATATGTTTCATATAAGTCGCTTCCGAAGAGTACACAGCAAGCCATTTACACCATCCATCATAACGGGCAAACGACCTCCTACAGTGTCAACCAGCAGATTGGGGGAGGGACCTGGATATACCTCGGCACGTTTGAGTTTTCCACGGACAGGGAGAGAAACAAGATAGAGGTAAGCAACTACGGCAAACCCAATGAGACCGTGACAACCGATGCTGTGAAGATAGGCGGTGGTATGGGAAGTGTAGCGCGGTACAGGGTTCCGGATTTTCTGTCGGACATTCCGTCGTCGGTTAAACCACAGCAGAAAGACTGCGAGCCGTCTTTTATCTCTCCAACCGACACAACGGCAACTTATCTGAGCGAGATGCCGCGCTATATGGAGGGGGCGCGTTATTGGTTGCAATATGCGGGTATTCCCGATTCTGTTTATAACTTTACGCATAGCAGGAATGATTATATAGATGATTACACATCCCGAGGCAGGTGGGTTAACTACTTGGCGGGCGGCTCAGAAGTGAATCCTGAGAGTCCGGGATTGGGCATCCCTGTTCATCTGACTTTGGCTTTTCATACAGATGCGGGTATTCGGCACAACGACAGCATTATAGGCACGTTGCTTATTTACACGGCTCACAATGACAAGCGCGAGACGTGTTATCCGACGGGTGTGAGCAGGTTGGCGGCACGTGATTTCGGGGACTATGTACAGACGCAGATCGTGGAGGATATACGTTCGACTTTTGCTCCCGAATGGAACAGGAGAATGCTGATGAACTCTTCCTATAGTGAGACCCGTAATCCGGAAATGCCGGCTCTTATACTTGAATTGCTGTCCCATCAGAATTTTGCAGATATGCGTTACGGGTTGGATCCCCGTTTCCGTTTTTTGGTCAGCCGAGCCATCTACAAAGGGATAGTACGCTTTATTCACGAGCAGTACGGCACTCCTTATTGCATACAGCCGCTTCCTGTCAGAAACTTCGGTATGCATTTCAAAGGAACGGAGTCGGACAGTATTTGTCTCAGGTGGGAACCGACGTATGACAGTCTTGAGGTGACGGCACAACCCTCATATTATATTCTTTACACCCGCCGCGATTCATCGGACTGGGACAATGGTACGTGTATTCGTGATACATATTGCACTGTTCCTTTGCAAAAAGATTCCCGGTATGATTTCCGAATAGCCGCCGCCAACGACGGCGGAGTCTCTATGCCATCGGAGACATTGTCGGCTCACGTTGCATCCAATGAAAAGGGACGGATACTTATTCTGAACGGTTTCACCCGTGTGGGTGCACCTGAGAGTTTTACGATAGATTCCACTTATGCGGGTTTCTATAAGACGCACGGCATTCCATACGGAACAGACATTGCCTATATCGGTGAGCAATATGAATTTTTGCGCAGGAAGAGTTGGAAGAGCGATGATGATGCCGGTTTCGGTGCCTCATACGCCGACTTGAGCAATGCCTTGTTTGCCGGTAACAACTTTTCTTATCCCGTAATGCACGGCAAAGTATTGCAAGAAGCGGGTTATACTTATCTTTCTTGTTCCGCCTCGTCGATAGATTCTATTCCAACCGGTTTCCAACTGGTTGATATAATTATGGGGCAACAGAAAGAGACGTGTATCGGTGTGCAGAAGAAGACTTTTGATTTCAAGACTTTCGATGAGAAACTTCAACGGGCGATTACCCGATACTCGCTTGCAGGCGGCAATATATTGGTTAGCGGAGCCTATATCAGCAGTGACCTGAGTGGTAATACACGTACAACTCCACAAGACTATTGTTTCCTTACTTCCCAACTGCATTGCGATTTCCGAACCCAACATGGCACAAAGCAAGGTGTCATCTTGTTTCAGGGCAAGAAGTACCCAATGCAGACAACGCCGGATCCTGTTATCCTGCACGCTGAGAATGTGGAGGGGCTGACTCCGATAGGAGACCATGCAACCGTTTGCGCCCGCTATGTGGACAGTGGCGTTTGCGCCGGTGTCAAATGCAAGGGAGACAACCAATTGCTTGTATTCGGCTTTCCTTTGGAATCGATTCGGGATTTTGCCGCTTTTTACTCTGCTTGTATCAACTCGTTTTTTACCTCAACTCAAAGATAAACCATGACAAAGAAAAAGAAACTGCCTCTGTATGAACAGGTCGAAATAACGGACATTGCCGCCGAAGGAAAGGCATTGGCACGTATTGACGATTGTGTCGTGTTTGTACCTTATTGCGTACCGGGCGATGTCGTCAACTTGCAGATAACGAAGAAGAAACATAACTATATGGAGGGGCGTGTGGAGAGTTTTGTCCGCTACTCCGATAAGCGTTGCCAAGCCGTGTGCAGACATTATGGAGAATGTGGCGGATGCAAATGGCAGATTCTTCCTTATGAAGAACAACTCAAGTACAAGCAGAAACAGATTGTAGATAATCTGACGCGCATCGGAAAGATTGCATTGCCTTCCATCTCCCCGATTCTTGGCTCAAAACATATATATGCCTACCGTAACAAATTGGAGTTCACCTTTTCCGACAAGCGTTGGGTGAGTTGGGACGCCATTCATCAGGCTGGAGGAATAGAGAATATCTCGAAGGAAAACGGCTTGGGTTTTCATATCCCGAATTGTTTTGATAAGGTGCTTGATATAACGGAGTGCCATTTGATGTGCGACACCAATAACCGCATACGCAATACCGTTCGGCAATATGCAACGGACAATTCCCTTTCGTTTTTCGACCTGAAAAAGCAGACCGGTTTTCTCAGAAGTCTCATACTTCGGAACAATCACAAAGGGGAGTTTATGCTCATTGTAGTCTTTGCCGAAGACAGGAAGAAAGAGCGTGAAGACTTGCTGACGATGCTTCACAATACGTTCCCCGAGATTGTCTCTTTGCTTTATGTGATCAACACCAAGTGCAACGATACGATCAACGACCTCCCCGTTAACACGTTCTATGGATCCGATTATATCATAGAGGAAATGGAGAATTTGCAGTTCAAGGTGGGGCCCAAGTCTTTCTATCAGACCAACACCGAACAGGCACACATTCTCTATCAGGTGGTGCGGCAGTTTGCCCAATTGCATGGAGAAGAGTTGGTCTTCGATTTATACACGGGGACAGGAACTATCGCCAATTTCGTTGCCAATGAGGCGAAACGCGTAATCGGTATTGAATATGTCCCCGAAGCAATTGAAGACGCCAAAGTCAATTCACAGATTAACCATATTGAAAATACAACTTTCTTTGCGGGTGATATGAAGGACCTCCTTACGGAAGACTTCCTGCTCCAACACGGGAACCCCGATGTCATTATCACGGATCCTCCTCGGGCGGGTATGCACGAAGACGTTATCAAAACCATCTTGTTGGCGGCTCCGTCTCGGATAGTGTATGTCAGTTGCAATCCCGCCACGCAGGCTCGTGACTTGGCATTGCTGGATGCGGAATACTGTGTCACACGGGTGCAACCTGTCGATATGTTCCCGCATACACAACATGTGGAGAATGTCGTGCTGCTGGAAAAACGGTAGATTACCAGACGAAAGGTGAGTTATACAGCAAGTCCGTTCCGTTCTTATAGAAAGGAACAAACTTGCTGTCCACGACGCTCAATTCCATTCGCAAGGGTTTCTCACAGAAGCGACTTAGTGCATAGACACTGAAAATGCCATATTGCACAAATATAAAAAAAGACGTACCTTTGCAGAACGCTGTGCGCTTGGCTTTTCGCACGGAATGAGACCGGAATTTTATTATCATCGCAAACAATAATATGCAATACCATACAAGAAAGAAAGAACTGTTTTCAGAAACTTTTTCTCATTTGTTCACAACAAGTTATATGCCTCGTTGGGGAGTGTTGCTGCTGGATATTTTTCTGTGTGCCGTAGCATATATTATCAGTTTTGCCATAGGGACGAACCTCTTTCATTATGATTTGGAAACGATTCTGCCGGTGTGGACGCAGATGGGAATTTTGCTTCTCTTGCAGTTGCTTTTCTTCATTATACTGAAGACCTACACGGGAATTCTGCGTTATTCCACATTTGTGGATACCATACGTATTCTGGCGGCTGTAGTATTGGCCGGTGTGACAAATCTGCTGCTCAATGCTGTAATGGGATATTATACGGGTCAGAAACTTCTTCTGAACACCATCCCGTTGCTTTACATTTCGGTTGCGTTTATGTTCTTGTTTTGTCTGCGTGTAGGTGTGAAGACACTCTATGAGGTTATTGTGAAAAACAGTAGCACCAGAGTCCTGATTTACGGAACACAGTCTGCCGGCATTGCCATTGCCAAAATGCTTCGCAGTTCGGGAGATACACGTTATCAGCCGGTCGGATTTATCGAAGATGACAAAAACAAGAATGCACACACGCTACTCGGAATGAACATCTACCGCCTCGATGAGAAACTGATTAAGCGTATGGAGGCAAAAAACATACGTGATGTTATTGTCTCTCCCTTGAAGATGAAGCAACTTGTTCCAAATCGTGACTTGGCGATATTCCTCAATCATAATATCCATATCTTAACGGCACCCAACATTAGCGAATGGCACGAAGAAGACAGTGATAACCAATATAGCAAGCGGCGCATAGCCATCGACTCCATTCAGATAGAAGATCTGCTGGAACGCCCGGAGATCAACATCAATACCGAAAATGTCCGCAATACTCTGAAAGACAAGACTGTTCTTGTGACGGGTGCCGCCGGAAGTATCGGTAGTGAATTGGTGCGGCAGATTCTCTCCTTCTCTCCTTATTCTGTTGTCTTGTTGGAACAGGCGGAGTCGCCTCTTCACGATTTGATGATGGATCTGAGGCATCAGCATCCCCAACAGCAACTGATAGCATGTGTCGCAGACGTGAGAGACAGGGAACGTGTAGAGGAAGTCGTCAGGAACTTCCGACCCGACATCATCTATCATGCTGCTGCCTACAAACATGTGCCGCTGATGGAAGACCATCCCAATGAGGCAATCAGGGCAAATGTGGCAGGAACGAAAAATATGGCGGATATGGCGGTAAAGTATGGTGTGGAACGTTTTGTTATGGTTTCTACCGATAAGGCTGTCAATCCTACGAACATTATGGGAGCCAGCAAACGTATCGCGGAGATTTATGTACAGTCACTCTTCAAGCACTTGGTCAAAGAGAACCCTGATTGTACCAAATTTATAACAACTCGCTTCGGCAATGTGCTGGGTAGCAATGGAAGCGTGATTCCTTATTTCAAGAAGCAGATCGCTGAGGGAGGACCTGTTACGGTGACGCATCCGAATATCATTCGCTATTTCATGACTATTTCGGAAGCCTGCTGTTTGGTCTTGGAAGCGGGGACGCTGGGAAATGGCGGCGAGATATTTGTCTTTGATATGGGACATCCTGTCAAGATACTTGATCTCGCCAGAAACATGATCCGCCTTGCAGGCTATGTGCCGGAGAAAGACATTCAGATTGTCTTCACGGGACTGCGCCCGGGAGAGAAATTGTATGAAGAACTGCTCAATAAGAAAGAAACAACCCTCCCGACGGTCAACCCGAAGATCATGATTGCAAAGGTGCGCGAGTTTCCGTTTGATGAAGTGGAAAAGGAAGTGAATACACTGATTGCCACAAGTCATGAGGGAAAGCCTTTTATCACGGTCAGCCAGATGAAAAACATCGTGCCGGAATATATAAGTCAAAATAGCATCTATGAGCAGTTGGATGCTTCCTGTACAACGGAAAGAAAGATGTAAGCGGGTATGATTATCGACTTGTTCTCCACACAACCCCAATTTTTCATCCTTGTCAGTTTTATGATAGGATTGGCTTGTATGCCTGTTGTCAGGAAAATTGCCCGAGAGAAACATTTTGTCGTCAAACCGAATAAACGAACCAGCCACGTCGGAGAAATACCCAATATAGGAGGTTTGGACATCTGTTTCAGTTTCTTGATGGCATATCTCCTGTTCGAGGTGGATACCTCTCTGGTACGCCAGTCCCAATTCATACTGATAGGCGTTCTTACTATCACCATGATTGGCTTCACCGACGATATCTTGGACTTAAGCCCGTTGAGCAAACTGATGGGAGAGACGCTGGCGGGCATCGCGTTGATTGGTTTTGCCGACATACGCCTGACCAATCTGCATGGATTCTTGGGAATAGGTGAAATCGGTATAGTGCCGAGTTACTTGCTGTCCTTCTTCGTGCTGATAGTGATTGTGAATGCCATCAACCTGATTGACGGGATAGATGGTCTGGCTTCAGGACTGGGAATACTCTATTGTGCCTGCTTTGGTGTGTATTTCCACTTATGCGGACACTTGCATTGGGCGGCATTTGCATATAGTATGATCGGCAGCCTTGCCGTATTCTTTATCTACAATGTGTTCGGGCGGAAGAAACGTAAGATATTCATGGGTGATTCCGGTTCTTTGTTGCTGGGGTATATACTCACGGCATTTGTTTTCCACTTCTGCGAGATAAATGCCTGTCATGAGGTGCCGGAGACTCTGCACTGCAAAGCCGCACCCGCTGTCGCAATATGTATCTTGAGTATCCCTCTGTTTGATACGTTGCGTGTCATGCTCACACGGATCAAACACAGACAATCGCCTTTCCTGCCGGATAAGAATCATATTCACCACTTGCTTCTTCGTGTCGGACTAAATCATCTGCAAACCACTTGCTTGCTTTTGAGTGTATCGCTTATGTTTGTAGGTCTTGCGTATGTGGGTAGAAATTGGAGCATCCTCCTTCTTATAGGTGTCAACCTTTGTCTCTGTATTCTTTTGACATGGATATTATGGCGAATTGTGGACAACAAAACCTCAAAACAGAATGATCAACATTGAGCATCTCACTCAGGAGTTCTCCGCTAAACCCGTCTTGGAGGATATATCTTTTCTCATTAACAGGAAAGACAGAATTGCCCTTGTCGGGAAAAATGGCGCAGGAAAGACGACGTTGCTCAGGCTGATTGCCGGTGAATATAAACCTACGCGGGGTAGTATATCTTATGATAAGGACATCACCATAGGCTATCTCCCTCAGCAAATGCAGCATGCAGAGGGTACAACTGTCCGTGAAGAGACGCGCAAAGCCTTTCGCCATATTCTGGATATTGAGGAGTCAATACAGAAACTGACTGCTCAACTATCGGAAAGAAAAGACTATGAATCGGATGAATACCAACGGATTATTGATCAATTGACCCATAATAACGAGTTGTTGCAGTTACTGGGAGGAAAGAACTTCGATGGAGAGATGGAACGAACACTGTTGGGTCTCGGGTTCGGACGGAAAGACTTTGATCGTCCCTGCTCCGAGTTCTCCGGCGGCTGGCGTATGCGTATCGAACTGGCTAAGATTCTTCTCCGGCGTCCTGATGTGTTTCTGCTTGACGAACCTACCAACCACCTTGATATCGAATCCATACAATGGTTGGAGCAGTTTCTTTTGCTGAGCGGAAGTACAATACTCCTTGTCTCGCACGATCGCGCATTCATTGACAACGTAACCAATCGGACTATCGAGATCTCGTTAGGACATATCTATGATTATGCCGTCAACTATTCCCGTTTTGTTGAACTCCGCCGCGAACGCAGGGAACAGCAAATACGTGCCTATGAGAATCAGCAGAAGATGATTCAGGAAACGGAGGACTTCATAGAACGGTTCCGCTACAAAGCCACCAAGGCGGTGCAAGTACAGTCTCGTATCAAGCAGTTGGAGAAGATTGAGCGGATAGAGGTTGATCAGGAAGATACATCACGCTTGCGCCTGCATTTTCCCCCTGCACCCCGTTCCGGCGACTATCCTGTCGTCATTGAGGACTTGGCGAAGTCATTTGGTGACCACACCGTCTTTTCGGGGGTTAATCTGACTTTGAAGCGTGGGGAGAAAGTAGCGTTTGTCGGAAAGAATGGCGAAGGAAAAACAACGTTGGTACGTTGCATTATGGGACAGATACCCTATGATGGTCATCTCAAGATCGGCCATAACGTGAAAATCGGTTACTTCGCGCAGAACCAGGCATCGCTCCTTGATGGGGAGTTGACGGTTTTTGATACGATAGACCAAGTTGCAGTGGGGGACGTACGGACAAAGATTCGTGACATTCTCGGTGCCTTCATGTTTGGCGGCGAGGCATCCGAGAAGAAAGTCAAAGTCCTCTCCGGTGGCGAGCGAAGCAGGTTGGCGATGATTCGACTGCTGTTAGAGCCGTGCAACCTCCTCATCCTTGACGAGCCCACCAATCACCTTGATATGCAGAGTAAGGATGTGCTGAAGGAGGCTCTGCTCAAGTTCGACGGAACATTGATTGTTGTATCACATGACAGATACTTCTTGGACGGGCTGGTGGACAAGGTCTATGAGTTCGGTGAAGGTAAGGTAAAGGAACATATCGGCAGTGTTTACGATTTCTTGCATAAGAAGCAAATTGAAACCCTGCAGGAATTGGAGCATAAAACGCCTGTTGTCGCTGCGGCATCACCCGTTGTCCCCGAGTCTGCTGGCAAGCAAGACTACGAACTGCAGAAAGAGAAAGCCCGCCAGCAGCGTAAAATAGAGAAGCAGATTCGGGAAACCGAAGACGCCATTGCTCGGTTGGAAAGCGAGCAAAAACAATTGGAGAACTTGTTTTCCGCCGACGGTAGCGCACAGACGCCCGAAAATATGCAACACTATGAAACCATTCGCCATCAGATAGAACAAAAGATGTATGAATGGGAGTTGCTGCAGGAAGAGGCGGAAAAGCAATAAACTATGGAAGAGATTGTCAGATACATCATATCTTTCTTGCTGTATGGTCATTCCGATGCGGCAGGGTTGGTGGGTTATACTGCCGATGCCTCCCTTTGGCATAATTATAAAGTGGTTATTATCCCGAATGGACATTTGGGAGTGAATATCGTCCCCCCGTCTTTTGAGAGTCCGCAGATTGATGTGGTCGGAACAACCGCAATCATCCACACCGACATTGTCTATAATACCTTCTTCTTTGTTTCTCGTGCCGAAGAACTTGTCAATTCGCAGAGAGATAACCATGGTCGCTTTTGTGCAAGGTATTCGCTGCTTGGACAAAACAATCGGTTGCAGATACCTCTGGTGGATGAGTATGCACATATTTTGCTCAAATTGCTGTGCATTGCGCCCCCGCAGCCGCATTATAATCACATCTATCTGACTCACGATATAGATACGATTGCTTTCTATCGTCATTTACGGGGCTTCTTGGGTGGAATAAAGCGGGGAGAGACTCGGCAGGCTGTTGCGTCCTTGAAAGATATCCGGCGCGATCCTGCCTACACGTTCCCGTGGATTATCGACCGGGATGCTCTTGTCCCTGATGCCGAGGTGATTTATTTTGTAAAGCAGACATCGGGTAGGGGATTCGATTATCCGCAATACAGTTTGCATGGACAAGACTACCTCCGTTTGAAGCAGTTGCTGGAAGAATCGGGTGCGGAAATAGGTCTTCATTCCAGTTACTATGGCGTGCCTCGTACGGGGTTCGTGGGCAATCCTGCGCTTCATCGGTCTCATTATCTCAACTGCTCCATAGAAACAATGCAGTCGCTTGCAGAGCGGGGAATCACCGACGACTTCACAATGGGTTTCCCGGATTATGCAGGTTTCCGCCTGCAAACAGCGCGTTCGGTAAGATGGATCAATCCTGAAACCATGCAACTCACACCGCTTACCTTGCATCCGCTCACTGTCATGGATTGCACTTTGTCATTGTCCGATTATATGAACCTGCAAACAGAAGACGAGGCGTATTTCTTCTGCGAACAATTGTTTGGCAAAGTACGTCAGTATGCGGGAGATATCAACCTCCTCTGGCACAACACTTCTTTTACAAAAGGCTCTTATCACACGGCTTTATACCCGAAATTGCTCAAAGGACTCCGACACTATTCAGCGAAATGACAACAGGACCACGCATACTGATTCTTGCCGACCCCTATGGGAAACCGTCCTACGCGCCCCGTCTTCGTTTCTTGTGCGATTATCTTGCGACTAAGGGCTACTCCCTTTCGGTTTACACAGAAGCCTACCAACCGCACGATTTTCCTCACGCATATCCTATCTGTGAGAAACCTGTTTGGGCTGGTTCTTTCCGTTGGGCAATCCGCTCTTTGTGGTCATTGCTCACCGATTACCGCAACCGCCGTTTCTCTGCCTGGGTGCAACGGCAAATTGTGGGACAACGCTTTGACCTCGTTTTCTGCACCACCTTTTCCACTTTTCCCCTGCGGGCTGCGTATGAGGTGGCATGCCAAAAACATCTGCCGCTCTTCGTGGATATACGCGATTTGGATGAACAAGTGCCGAATGCGCAATATCAGGCGCACCGTCAGTGGTGGGCGCGTCCTTTCCGCAAGTGGTATCGCAATGTCAATATACACCGACGCAATCGGGTGCTGCGCAAAGCGGATTGTATCACTACCGTCTCTCCGTGGCACGTGGAGTTTATCCGCAGTCTTAACCCGAACGTACACCTCATATACAACGGATTCGATCCTGTGCAGTTCTATCATAAACCCTCCTATTCGGATACATTCTTAATTACGTATATCGGCAAAATCTATGAGTTCCAGAATATGTCTCTCGTGGAGCGTGCTGTGCGGGAACTCAATATCACGGATATACGTCTCAACCTGCATACCCCTGATTACAATACTATCCCTGTCACGGCTGTGGGAGACGAACTGCGCCGTAGTGGTATTGCCGTAGTATTGACCAATCCTGCCGCTCACGGAATGATGACTACCAAGTTCTTCGAGGCACTCGGCTGCGAAAAACCCGTTTTGTGCGTACCTTCCGATGAGGGGTGTTTGGCACAGACTATTCGTGAGACCAATGCAGGCATTGCCACGTCCGACATGGAGGAAATCAAAGCCTTTGTTCTGGAAAAGTATCGTGAATGGAAAACCAATGGTTTCACCCGTCAGCCCGTCATCAATAAATCTCGGTTCTCCCGTTTGCATCAGGCAGAGCAATTCGAACAACTCTTTCTTCAACTTATCAAACAGCAATAATGCCTGGAGTCAGCGTCATAGTGCCTATCTATAATGCCGAACCCTTTTTGGCACAATGCTTGGAGTCGCTCTTGAATCAGACCTATCGTGACCTGCAGATTATCCTCGTTGACGATGGCTCTACCGACAATAGTCATTCCATTGCTGAACATTATGCTTCTAAGGACAAACGCATAGAACTCTATACGCAATCCAATCAAGGACAATCTGCCGCACGCAACAACGGTATGCTTCACGCCACGGGCGACTACATCTCTTTCATCGACTCCGACGACTACATTGACGCCGACTTCTACCAAGCCCTTCTCCATGCCGGCCAGCCAGACACCGATGTCGTGCAAATAGGCTACCGTCGTGTGCAGGAAGGGAAGGTGCTTATCGAGCAATGTCCTCGCACATTCTTCCAATTCACATCACCTTGTATGAGGCTCTACCGGCGCGACTTCCTCACTCGTCATCACCTGACCTTCACCGAGGGCATGATTTACGAAGACGTGCTCTTCTCCATTGACCTTTGGAGTGCGCACCCGACCTACCGTATGGCACACTATACGGGTTATAACTACCGCCTGAATCCCCACTCTACCACTGCCGCACGCAACCGTCAAGCCGAGCAGACCCTTTTTGCAGCCCTGCGCCAACGTTATACCACCTCGCGCGACTGGAAATTGCGACTGCAGATTATCTATACCTATATCCGACTTAAATTACATTTTGCATACCATGAATAGCGAACACATCCTTCAACTCCTGCATCAGGAGGTTATCCCTGCCATTGGTTGTACCGAACCGATAGCAGTAGCACTCTGTGTGGCACGTGCCACCGAACTTCTCGGAGCCGAACCCGACCACATCACCGTGCATCTGAGCAAGAATATCTACAAGAACGCTATGGCGGTAGGTATCCCCAACACGGGCATGACAGGGCTTCCCATAGCCATTGCCTTGGGTGCTACCGTTGGCAAGTCCGAGTATAAACTCGAGGTGCTGCGCGATGCCACACCCGATGCCGTAGCCTACGCCCGCGCTTATATGGAGCGTGTGCCTGCCGACATACAGGTGGACGCCGACGCGCCCGATGTCCTCTACATCCGTGCCGAAGTGTCCAAGGACGGCACCACTGCCCATGCCACTATCCAAGGCGACCACACCCGCTTCATTGAAGACACGGCTGACAGCACCACACCAAAGAAAACAGCAACCGATACTGCAACCACCCCCTCTCTGAGGGGGATGGGGGGAGTCTCTATGGAGGGGGAGTCCCTAACGCTGCGTACCGTTTACGACTACGCAACCACAACCCCATTGGACTCCGTCCGATTCCTCTTTGAGGGGGCAGAGATGAACATCCGTGCGGCAAAAATCTCTTTCAACGGAAACTACGGACACGGCTTGGGAAAACTTTTGCAAACCCAGCGCAAGCGCAAATGTATGCCGGCATGTCGTAATCTGTTGCCTTCTATCTTTGGTAACACGTTGTATGCCAAGATTCTCAGTTACACCGGCGGTGCCTGCGACGCACGTATGTCTGGGGCTATGGTACCGGTGATGAGCAACTCCGGCTCGGGCAACCAGGGCATCTCGTGTTCTGTGCCGGTCTATATCTATGCAAAAGAAAACAATTGCTCTGAGGAACAGACGCTCCGCGCACTCACCCTCAGCAATCTCACAGTCATCTACATCAAGCAGTCGCTCGGACGTCTGTCTGCCTTATGTGGCTGTGTGGTGGCTGCTACGGGTTCTGCTGCGGGAATCACCTACCTCATGGGGGGCAACTATACCGAAATTACCTACGCCGTCAAGAATATGATAGCCAACATCTCCGGCATGATTTGCGACGGAGCCAAACCGGGCTGTACCCTCAAGGTCGCAAGCGGGGTCAGTACCGCTATTCTCTCGGCGGCGTTGGCTATGCAACATTCCTATGCCGATGCCACCGAAGGTATTGTGGAAGACGACATCGACCGCACCATACGTAATCTCACCCGCATCGGACGGGAAGGTATGACGCAGACCGACGACCTCATTCTCGACATTATGTTACACAAAAAGCAATAACCGCTATGTTGCTCCGCCCCAATGCAAAAATAAATCTCGGACTGAACATCGTATCACGCCGTCCCGATGGTTACCATAATCTCGAAACGGTCTTTCTCCCTGTCCCCGTTTGCGATACGCTGCAAATCGAAAGGGACGATACGCTGTCATCTGTGGTCTTTACGGCTGCCGACGGTCTCATCTTGGATTGTCCCGATTCCGATAACATCATCGTCCGTCTCTATGAGCGGTTGCAGAAAAAATATGCTCTGGGTGGGGTGCGTATCCGGCTCTCAAAGCATATTCCCTTCGGGGCTGGATTGGGCGGAGGCAGCAGTGATGCAGCCTGTGCTGCTATGGCACTCAACGACTTGTTCTGCCTCGGTCTGAGCAAAGAACAACTCAAGAAAGAAGTCTCTCCGTTGGGAGCCGATTGTGCTTTCTTCATCGAAAACCGACCTTGCTATGCTACGGGGATAGGCGATATCCTTCAACCCATAGACCTGTCTTTGAATGGATACGAATTGCTTCTCGTAAAGCCCGACGGAGTCTCTGTCAATACAAAGACTGCTTATCAGGGTATTGTACCGCAAAGACCGGCTTTCCCCTTGCTACAAGCCCTGCAACTGCCGGTAGAACAATGGAAAGGTCTTGTCGTCAACGATTTTGAACGCTCCGTTTTCAAAGCCTTCCCGCTTGTGGCGGACATCAAACAGCGGCTTTACGATGCCGGTGCCGTCTATGCCGCTATGTCCGGTAGTGGGGCGGCTGTCTTCGGATTGTTCAGGCAGGGAGTCTTGTCAGAGTCCTTGGCTTTCAGCAATTGCTTCACCGCCCGTATGACGCTTTCTACGACCCCTCAACGAGACCCCATCGACCACTGATCGAGAGAACAAGAATAAACCATCTCACCTCCTAAAACTTCTCGAACTACTCGGATGTCTATCATAAATTCTCCCTTGACAGGTTCATTGTCGGCAATTAACGGAGCCCCTCTGACCATATAGTGGTTTTAATGGCATTTAATGGAGCAAGAATTAACGGACAATTGACGGCAATTAACGGAGAACAAGGAGTAACGATATGCTTTTTTACAGTCAATTATACGGCAATTGTCGGAGAAGAAAGTAGTAATTAGCGGAGTCTCACCGGGGACGCGTCCGCCTCGTCCGCTGTTTTTCATGGCACTTTGATGGGCTTTAATGGAGATAAAAGAAGTTCTTGGCGTAGAAAATTAACGGCTAATTATACGGCAATTAACGGAGAACCCCTGACCATATAGTGGCTTTGATGGCATTTAATGGAGCAAGAATTAACGGCTCATTGACGGCAATTAACGGAGACTTCTAATCCCGATAACGCCTTTCATGGCACTTTGATGGGCTTTAATGGAGCAAATTAACGGTATATTATACGGCAATTAGCGGAGAACAAGGAGTAACGATATGCTTTTTTACAGTCAATTATACGGCAATTGTCGGAGAAGAAAGTAGTAATTAGCGGAGTCTCACCGGGGACGCGTCCGCCTCGTCCGCTGTTTTTCATGGCACTTTGATGGGCTTTAATGGAGATAAAAGAAGTTCTTGGCGTAGAAAATTAACGGCTAATTATACGGCAATTAACGGAGAACCCCTGACCATATAGTGGCTTTGATGGCATTTAATGGAGCAAGAATTAACGGCTCATTGACGGCAATTAACGGAGACTTCTAATCCCGATAACGCCTTTCATGGCACTTTGATGGGCTTTAATGGAGCAAATTAACGGTATATTATACGGCAATTAGCGGAGAACAAGGAGTAACGATATGCTTTTTTACAGTCAATTATACGGTCATTGACGGAGACCTGTGGTGGCACCGTACGGCAACCGTCTCACCTCCTCACCATGATATAAATCACAACGGGTGCGCCAAACAGAGCCGACACGGTGGATATCGGCAGGGGATAGGTAAAGAGGTTGGCGATAATGTCGCACACTAAAAGCAGGTCGGCACCGATCAATGCTGCGGCGGGTAAGGTCGTTCGGTGGTTGCTTGTGCGGAAAAGCCCCCGTGCCATGAAAGGCACCGCCACGCCTACAAAGGCAATCGGACCGCAGAAAGCGGTGACTCCGCCTGCCAGCAGAGCCGTTGTCAGAACGATCAGACCGCGTATACGCTGCAACGGGATACCCAACCCTTGAGCATATTGCTCACCCAAGAGCAGTCCGTTTAGAGGTTTTATCAGACACACGGCACACGCCAATCCTGCTGCGAAAACAGGCAGAAGCACTTTCATTTCCGCCCATCCCGCCGAACTGAGACTGCCCAACGTCCATACCACAAAGAGTTTGAGCGAATCCGGATTGGCGAAGTTCTGCATCAGGTTCACCAATGCACCGGCTATGCTCCCGAACATCATACCCACTATAAGAAGCGACACGGTACTCTCTATCCGCCACGATACCGCCAAAACCGCCAGCAACACCAGCACCGCACCGGCTATGGCGGCTGCCGCTATGAGCCAACTGCTTGCTGCAAAACCTGCCAATGTGCCGCACAGGACCACTGTCGCCACGCCCAACGTGGCTCCCGAACTCACGCCAAGCACATAAGGTCCTGCCAGCGGGTTGCGGAAAAGAGTCTGCATCACCAATCCCGCTATCGAAAGCGATACACCCGCCACTACCGCAGTCAGTGCCTTCGGCAAACGGAAATTAAGCAGTATCTGCTGATAGACGGGGTTGTCATTGTGCAACAACCGGAGCGGCGAAAGGTGCACGGCTCCCACGCACAAGTCGAGTACGAAGAACAATACCAACCCTGTCAGGAGGGCAATATACAATCCCGTCTTGCGTTTCATAGAAACAACTGCTCGCGCAGTACTTGCAGGAATTTCTCCGACGATTGCTCGTTCCCTGCCTTGGGATAGCGGACCTCGGCAAACACTTGCGCCAATGTCTTTTTCTTGTTCTCGGCAATGAATCCGGCGGACGAAGGCAATGCCTCTTTTTCCCGATAGGCACGGTCTATGTCCGCTTCGGCATAATCGTGGTAAGTCTCCTTGTGCAGGATGGAGTCAATCGGTAGTCGGTCTTGCTGTTCGGGCATCTCGGCAGGATAACCCAGTGTGATGGTACACAGAGGCACCACGCGTTTCGGTAGGTGCAGCACTCGGATAATATCCGCCGCATTGTAGGTGGTTGTCCCCAAATAGCACAAGCCGAGCCCGTGTTCTTCCGCTATGTTGGCAAAGGTCTGCGCAAAGAGCGCCGTGTCTATCGCCGCCCCTGTAAACGACTGGAAATTGTCAAAGCCGGGTTCCGCCTCACGCTGCTCGCACCATTTGGAAAAGCGGTTGTAGTCCACGCAGAATGTGAGTACCACCGGTGCCTCTGTTACCATCGGTTGGCGGAAATGCGCAGGAGCGAGTTGTTCTTTGAGTGCTTTGTCGCGCGTAACGACCACGCTGTATGTCTGCATGTTCCCTGTGTTTGACGCACGCGAAGCCAGAGCCAGCATCTCTTTTAGCAATTCCTGAGGCACATCTTGTTCGGTATAGCGACGAATCGTTCGTCTGTTTGCATAGTTCATATCTGTAGATGTTGTGTTTGTAATCTGTCTTTGGTGCGTCTGCTTTCTGCAGATGTTCTCTCTGTCTCCTGCAGTTGTTCTTTTTGTTTCCTGCGGCTGTTCTTTCGGTTTTCTCTTATTGCAGCACCTGCCTTCCGCTTCCGCACGGTTTGTTGTCCGCTTCCGCATTGTTTGTTGTCGCAAAGATAGCACATATCCTCCGTAAAAACAAAAGGAGAACATCTTCCGATGTCCTCCTTTTGTTACATTCAATACTTTGTTTGCACGAACCGGTTAGTAGATATGTTCGCTCACATAACCGGCAGCCAATTGAATCTTTCCGTTATAGTTTTTGATCTGTGCAATGATCGACACAACATCACCTTTAGCAAAAGCATGGTCAGTGGTGGTATAAGACTTGTTATCCACGTACTTAAGTCTATAGCAATAAATGGTCTCAGTGGTGGACTCATCCTTGATGGAGAATGTCAGGTTGCCATATTGTGTACTTGCCTCTTCTACATTCTCGACAACAGCACCCACGATCTTGTATTGTACGGGAGTGGATTCTCCTTGCTTAAGCGCGGCACCCAACTCAAGTGCCTTGCTTACGGTAATAGTATCTATCTTTATTTCAGTATTCGGATCGAATGTGTTGGTGGTACGTACAATCTCACCGTTCTTGATTTCGAGAGTCTTGTTATAGTTAATCACCTTGCCCTTTACGGTTACTATATCACCTTTCTTCACTTGTTCGCTGCTGACAAGTTTCGCTCCGCCAACGCCCTTGATTTGGAAACAATAGAATTCTTTTTCTCCGTCTGTGATATAGAATTTGGCATTCCCATAACTGAGGCTAACTTCTTGCACTCTGCTTACGATGCCGCGAACGCTGTATTCTGCACTCTCTGTCTTGCCGTCAGCAGGAAGTGCATTGACATCGTCCTTGGCCAGTAACTCGGTAACCGACAACTCGCCGTCCTGATAGTCGATGTTGCTTCCGTCTATACCGGAGGTCACTTTCTTGCCGTCGATGTATGCTTCGTCAATACCAACGACACCGCCTACTCCGCAGTATTCTTCCACAATACCGTGCAGTTTGACTGCTTTCTTCAAGTTCTCGGGATGGTCTGCCAAGTTGAGGGCGTCCTGGAAGAGAGAACCTGTCGCCAACTTCACCGCCGCCACTTTGTATGTGTCTGTACACTCGGGATCGTCAGCAATAAGAACATTGGTGTTTATGGTGGTAGTAGTACCGATGTTGAATGTCGACTTCTTCTCTGCCTCAATGAATTCATAGTATCCCACAATGTATCCCTTTACATAGTACTGCGTTGTGCCTTTGTCTTTCTCCGGAAGCGTGTTGTTCTCTTTCATTTGGAGAAGGTCTGCCACCGTCAGCGTGTCGCCGAGGGGAGTGGGGTTGGGGTTGGTCCCGGTCGTATCCTGTCCGCCGGGCTTGTTGTTCGGATTCTCAGGAATGTTCGAGTCACAAGCGGTGAATGCCAGTGCGGTTGCCGCCGTCAGCAGAAGTGCTGAAAATACTTTGTTCAGTTTCATGTTGTTGAGTTTTGAGTTTATAAATAGTTTGATTTAAGATCGTTTCGCAAGGCTGTCCCACTCACCCTCGTTTCGTGTATCCCCGTTTTGTACATTCCTTTCGTAAGACTGCCACAAAGATACGGTTATTTAACCGCCCCCACAAGCCCGTATCAGAAAAAAAACATTTTTCCGTCAAACACTTTGCCGGATAAAAAATAAAGCGTACCTTTGCACGCTGATTTCTCTCACGGAAAACGCTCCGTAACGGCAGAACCTAACGTACAGAGAAATAGTATATTGAGACATTAACTAATTAAGGAGGAAACAAACTATCGCAAACCTGCAGCAACAGGGCGCCAATCAGAAGAGAGGGCGCGTGGTTAAGGAGTTACCTAATCGCATCAACGACGCGATAAAGGGTGTAAAAGAAGTCCGCCTGGTAGGCGACAATGTGGAGCAAGGCATCTATTCTTTTGCAGAGGCGATGCGCATTGCCGACGAGCAGAACCTGGACTTGGTAGAAATTTCCCCCACTGCGGTACCGCCCGTATGCAAGATAATAGACTATCAGAAGTTCCTGTATCACCAGAAGAAACGTGAGAAGGAACAGAAAGCCAAATCAGCAAAGGTGGTTATCAAGGAGATACGGTTCGGTCCGCAAACCGACGAGCATGACTACAACTTCAAGTTGAAACACGCCCAGGAGTTTCTGAAAGAAGGCAACAAGGTGAAGGCGTACGTATTCTTCAAGGGACGTTCCATCTTGTTCAAGGAGCAGGGAGAGTTGTTGCTTGCGCGTTTCGCCAACGACTTGGAGGACTATGGCAGGGTGGAGCAGTTGCCGAAGTTGGAAGGCAAGCGCATGATAGTGAACATTGCTCCGAAGAAATGAGACAACACAACCGAACGCCGGACTCATGAAGATGAGCCGAAGGCAGGAGGTTGTACAGAATAAATAACTAAACAATAAGTACAATGCCAAAGACAAAGACTAATTCCGGTGCCAAAAAGAGGTTTGCCCTTACCGGAACCGGTAAGATCAAGCGTAAACACGCTTTCAAGAGTCACATTCTGACCAAGAAGACAAAGAAACAAAAGAGAAACCTGACCCATGTAAGCATGGTGGATACCACCAACATGAAGTCGGTACGTGAAATGCTTCTGCTCAGATAACAATCAAATTATTAACAGGATGACCAGCAGAAAGTTTGCCGTGATAAGCAACGCTGCCATTCAAAAACAAAAGAATTATGCCAAGATCAGTAAACCACGTTGCTTCACGCAACCGTCGTAAAAAGATTCTAAGCCTCACGAGAGGCAACTTTGGTGGTCGCCGTAATGTATGGACGGTAGCCAAAAATACATGGGAGAAGGGTTTGCAATATGCTTACCGTGACCGTAAGAACAAGAAGCGCAGTTTCCGCGCCTTGTGGATTCAGCGTATCAACGCAGCCGCCCGCTTGGAGGGTATGTCCTACAGCCAGTTGATGGGAGCACTCCATAAGGCAGGTATCGTCATCAACCGTAAGGTGCTGGCAGATTTGGCAATGAACCAACCCGAAGCCTTCAAGGCTATCGTGGCAAAAGCCAAGAACTCCTAAGCGAAGGCGAAGAACTGCGCAGTGCAGTAAGTTACAGAAGGGTCGTTCCTTGTGGAGGAACGGCTCTTTTTGTTTTTGATTTGCTCTGTGCGTTTCGTTCATCTTGCACCATGTCCTGCTTGGTGCTTTTGGATAAGTCGGTAGTTGATGGATTGATGTTGCTAAGAGGTGTTTTTTGATAGACGTTCCAGTTTATCGAGAGTTTTTAGGAGGATCGTGGCGGGAAGACTTTGTGTTGTATGGGAATGGGCTGGCTGGGGCGAATGGGACAAATAGGAAAGGTTGGGGCGGGGTGATTATAGAAATCCTAGTAGTTCGAGACGTTCTAAGTTATCCGATACTGTGTTATGGGAGAATGGGTCGGCTGGGACGAATGAGTCCAATGGGAAAGATTTGGAATGGGTAGGATTGGACTAATGGGGCGAATGAGTGGTCTCTTGGTAGAATTGTAATTACGATGCCACATCTATGCCACATCGTTTTGATATGGTTTGTTGCTATGGTACGGTGTATATTCATTTTGATGCGATTTCCCGGAAAGACGGCATATATTATTGCGAGAGCGAGGAAATATGTTTACCTTTGCTTGCTAAAAAGATACCATGCCAAATTCGATATAAAGAGGATAAGAAGATTGCATTGCTGTGGCACTTGGCGGAGGACAGGACTGAAACGGGCTTCTTGCTGCCTTTGCCCTATATGATGTAGGACTCAGGTGCTGTTAATCTCTCGTCCAGGTCTCGTCCAGGTCGGCTTGAGGTCTGCTGATGTGAACGGGCAGAGAGCGGCTACGCCGAGGAAACGGAACTTAACTGCAATCCACATTGACCAAATCACGAATATAAACCATAACACGCTATGTCTGCGAGTGTACTTGTTACCATACTGATTGCTCTGCTCCTGTCGGCATTTTTTTCCGGTATGGAGATTGCCTTTGTTTCTGCCAACAAACTGAAGTTCGAGATTGAAAAAGAAGAGAGCGGTCTGACCGGACGCATTGTGAGTTATTTCTACAAACACCCCCAGCAATACATCACCACAATGTTAGTCGGAAACAACATCGTTCTGGTGGTGTTCTCCATTCAGATGAACACTCTGCTCACGCCTGTGTTTTCGTTTATGCGGAGCGGTGCCCTCATATCGCTGGCGGTTTCGCTTGTGGCGACACTTATTGTATTGTTCTTCGGTGAATACCTTCCCAAAACCATCATGCGCGGCAATCCGAACGGCTGGCTTTCGAGCATGAGTCTGTTCCTTTTCCTTATCTATATACTGCTCTATCCCGTAGCATGGTTTTGCACCGTTCTTTCGAAACTGCTGCTCCGCATCACAGGAGAGAATATCAAGATGGGCAATGATGATGTTACCTTTTCCCGTGCCGATCTTCACTATTTGGTGCAGGAAAGCATGGCGGCGACTTCGGAGGACGAAGATGCTCCGTCGGAGAACGAGATACACATTCTGCAGAATGCATTGGACTTTTCTTCGGTGAAGATACGCGATTGCTACGTGCCCCGTACGGAAGTGGTGGCACTGCCTTACAACACAGACATACATACGCTCATAGCGACTTTTCAGGAATCCGGATTTTCCAAGATACCTATCTACAAAGGGGATATTGACAACATTACCGGATATATTCACTGCCTTGAGATGTTCGAACACCAGGAGACATGGCACGAGCATATCAAGACGATGCCTTTTGTTCCTGAGAACATGGCGGCGCAGAAACTGATGACGACATTCATGCAGCAGAAGCGGTCGATTGCAGTAGTGGTGGACGAATTCGGCGGTACGGCGGGTATTGTGACCCTGGAAGACCTGATGGAGGAGATAGTGGGCGAGATAGAGGACGAACACGATACGCAAGAATATGTGGCGAAACGTCTGAGCGAAAAAGAACTATTGGTATCCGCCCGATGGGAAGTGGAGGAACTGAACGAGAAGTTCGGTCTGCACATGCCGGAGTCGGAGAGTTATGATACATTGGCGGGGCTTATTTTGGAGGAAACGGGAGGATTTCCGAAGGTGAACGAAACCATAGAGGCGGGCGGATATAAAATGAAGTGCCTGAAAATAGCAGAGAACCGAATAGAAATGGTGAAAATTATGCTATAGATTTGGCAGAAGCGGATATTTTTAGTAATTTCGCACGCTGAATGCCTTGTCTCCATGATGCGAAAAAACAGAAAGGCAGCATGAAGAGACAGAGAGAATGACTGCAGAATAAATAATAAATAACATAATACAATGGCAACATTAGAAAAGATTCGTAAGCATGGTGCGTTCCTGTTGATAGTAGTGGGCGTTGCTATGCTGGCATTTATCTTAGGTGACTTTTTCAGTTCAAGCAGTACCTTTGCCAACCGCTCCAGGGAGAATATTGGCAGCATAGAAGGTACAGACATTCATTACACAGAATATGAGGCTGCCCGCGAGCAACTGACCGAGGTTATGAAAATAGAGACGGGCAGAAGCGACATGACCGAGGAGATGCAATCGTACATCAACAACCAGGTATGGCAAACGATGCTGGCTAAATACACGTTGGGTGCGCAGGCAGAAAAGATAGGTATGACCGTTACGGCAGACGAGTTGTCGGAGTTGTGTATCGGTGAACATCCTCACCAGATCATCCAACAACGCCGTGCATTCTTTGATCAGAGCGGACAATTCAACCGTCTTGCCCTGATACAATTTCTCAACAGCATTGACCGCGACGCAGAGGATGCAGAGCAGGCTGCCAGTTTGGAGCAGGCCCGCACCTATTGGATGTATTGGGAGAATGCCATCAAGTTGAACTACTTGCAAGAGAAATACATCGGTCTTCTCACGGAGTTGATCGGAGCCAATGTCACGGATGCGAAGTATGCGTTCAACAGCCGCCAGACGACTGCCACCGTGGAATATGTATCGCAGCCCTACTACAGCGTGCCGGATTCGACGGTGAAAGTAAGCAACAGCGAGATCCGCTCGCTCTACAACAAGCGCAAAGAGCAATACAAGCAAAAGCCTAACCGCTCCATCAGTTATGTTGTATTTGATATTGTTCCGTCGTCATACGACTTTGAGGATGTCGAACGTTGGATCAATGGTTTGCGTGAAGAATTTGTCACTGTCAAGGCCGGCGATTTGGCATCCGTAGTGAACTCCAACTCCGATGTTGTTTATGACGGAAAGAACTATTCGGAAAGCACCATTCCCGCCCGCTATAAAGAGTTCGCGTTTGGAAAGAATGCCAAGGCGGGTGACGTGACGGAAATCAGTTTTGCCGATGACACTTACTCCATGGCACGTCTGGTGGAAACAGGTTATTCGTTGCCTGACTCTGTGAAACTGCGTTACGCTGTGTTGGTCAACGCGGCACAACTTGATTCTTTGAAGCAGGAATGGGCAAAGGGATCTTATGGAGAGGCAAACGAGTTGGGTTGGTTGCAGGAGATCGATATGCCGAAAGAAATGGCTGACAAGGCATTTGCGCTTGGCACGAACAGCATATTCAGCCTGCCTTACGGCACAGGGTTGCAAGTGGTTCAAGTGATGGAAAAGAGCGCAGCCACACCGAAGGTGAAGATGGCTATCTTGGAAAGAAAGGTTACTCCGTCGAGCAAGACATACGCGACAATCTTCAATGATGCGAAGCAGTTCATTATTACCAACAATACGGAGGAGAAGTTTCTGGCAACCGCCGAAGAGAACGGAATGAATGTGATCCCGGCGTTCAACTTGGACAAGAACAGCGAGAAGGTGGACGACTTGAAGCAATCGCGTGCGATTGTGCGCTGGGCGTTTGGAGCAAAAGAGGGTGCCGTGAGCGACATCTTTGATTGCGGTGACAAGTATGTGGCAGCCGTGTTGACTGAGGTCCACGACGGCGAATACCGCGACATGGATGAAGTGAGTGCCGATCTGCGCAGAGAACTGCTTCGTGACAAAAAAGCCGACAAGATAATTGCTTCTTTGAAGGGCGTAGAGACTTTGGAAGAAGCGGCTGGCAAGATGAATGCGGAGATACAGACGGCGGAAGGTGTGACGTTCGGTTCCTATCGTTTCGGCAATGCAGGTGTTGAACCTGTTGCCATAGGAACAGCCGTTGCTTTGGAGAAGGGTGAGACATCTGCTCCATTGAAAGGTGTGAACGGAGTGTATGTATTGCGCAGCATCGACAAGACCACCGCAGAAGGAACATTCAATGAGGCTCAGGAAATACAGCAACTGAGTACACGCTACACGTACAGTCTGCCTTATCAGTTGGTTAATCTCATTGAAACGAAAGCAGAAGTGGAGGACAACCGTTCCAACTTCTATTGATCAGAGTTGTATAGACACATATACACGATACGGCGAGGTGCCTTGCGAGGCACCTCGCTTTTATTATGTTCTTTGCAAACTCATAGACAGTCCGTTCGGTGGAGATACTAACAGGGTGTCTCGTTTTTATTATGTTCTTTGCAAATGAGCAGTTTGCGAGGAGGACTGTTTGTACAGAACAGCGGCACCAAACGTTATCAAGGACAGCGCATACACAAGACAGGATGCATCTATTGAGGGCTTGTGGGTGGCTTGTGTTCTTACCTATTTTTCGGTATATGTTTGTATTCTTGCGGACGACATACGCTCTAAAACGCAGGAAATGGAACACAAATACTCTATTTAAGGGATTGCAGTTGTCGCTGACATGACCTACCTTTGCCGTGTTTGAAGTTAGTTTATTGTATGTCAGGAATCATAGCATTATCTTATGTACGGGTGGGCGCAGGGATTGCGTCCACCTATGATTCTGTTTGTTTCAGATGATGTTCACCGGATTATTCTGACGAAAGAAACATGTCATCTGTTTATACTCCGCTTCACAGTAAGGCAAATGAGCCTGTGACGGGAAAACGAATCCGGCGGGTGTGACGGATAAAGGCAGCACGGAATCCATGACGGTACATTTTTGCGAGGTTTTGTCTCCTTGATTTTCCTATAACCAGTAGAATATATGGAATTTTCATTCTTTGCAAACTGATAAGACCGCTTCTTTTTCAACTTGAACTGCAAGGTTGCTATTTCTCTATACAGGCAGATGTGTTTTCTGCATTTTTCCTATCAATACTTGGTGAATTGGGGAGTTATATTTACCTTTGCATTGTTTAACAAACAACACCAACTCAAGATGAGGAAATACATTATTTCTCTGTTAATGCTGTTCGCGGTCTCAGGTGCGTCCGCCCAAGTGAGTCTCGGCACCTTTATTCATCTTCACAAGAAAGTTTATTATCCAGGGACGGTTGCTTTTATGGACGGTCATGAAAGAACGTATCCCATGGTGGAATTAGCAAAAGGTGACAGCGAGACCATTTCGGTGTACACAAGCAAAGACAAGAAAGAAGGCAAAGAAAAACTACAAGCCTCCGATATTTATTGTATCACCTATTGGACGGAAGACTTCCCTGAGAACAAGACCACCTTGTATCACGCCTATTCCTCCAAGGTGGGTCTTATAAAGGAGCAAGACCGTTGGGGGTATCCTATCCTGCAATCTTCCTGGGGAATCCTATTGTGCGTTCACCCGACCTATACGATGGATAAGGAGGAAGGGCTGCTATATGGCGATTGGTATTCCGACCAATATGGTATATTCTCTCCAATACCTTGCGTGCTGGTTTGCAGAGACAGAGACAAGGCGATGGTGATATGCCAATTGAACTACGGAAGACCGGATAACATACTGACTTGGTTTCGCGGCGGCAAAAAATACAGACAAGAAATTGCTCATGTGTTTGCAGCGGTACCCGCTATAGAAGATGCTATTGCCAGCGGGAAAGCGGATACAGATAATTTGCAGGAGTACCTTGACGAAATGTCCCGTGTCGGCGAAACTATGCCAACAAGCAATTATCCTTCTACAGAAGCACCTTCCACCAGTATCCGGCAAAGTGAGGAGGAACCGTCAGAAACCCTCCGCAGGGAAGAAGAAACCGCTGATGGAAGCCAAGAGAAATCTTCCGACAATATCATAAACGGTGCCGCAGGAGATGATGAATAACTATTGATTGTCACTTTAATTACTCCCATTGATGAGAAAGCATTTACTTGCCGTTGTCTGTATGATGTTCCCTTTGCTGCTGCCAGCACAGGGACTGCGTCACAGTGTTGCCATAGTTGCACCGGAATACAGTCAAAAAGACAGTATTTTATTTTGCGGATATGCCACTGAATTGGTGCGCATAAGTATGTACGATGAAAGCCGTATGCTGACAGCATACGCCCAAGGGACTTTTGGCAGCGGTGTGCTGATAGAACACAACGGCAAAAGGTATGTACTGACGAACCGTCACGTAGTGGGTTATGCCAATTACGCGACATTGACCTTTGAACTTCATGAACGCACCATCAGATTACCGCATTGCCCTCTTGTTTCGACATCAGAGGAATATGATCTTGCCCTGATTGCATTAAGTTCCCAAGACTCGGCTCTTATTCCGCTTCCTTTTTCCACGGCACAAGCGGAAGAAGGCCTTAATATCACGGCCGCCGGTTTTCCAGGATTGGCAGGTAAGGCTTCCTGGCAAATGACCCGCGGCACGATAAGCAATTCGGCACTATATATTGAAAAACTCGGGCAAACCTATATCCAACATACGGCTGCCATAGATCCGGGCAGTTCGGGCGGTCCTCTGCTCATAAAGCAAAACGGGAAATACGAAGTTGCAGGTATCAACACATTAAAGGATTTCGGTCGTGACCAAGTAGGGGTTGCCATACCTATTTCGGCGGCAAAGAAGTATATCATGTCACAAGATACGGCAATCCATGGGCAAACCGGCTCAAAAGCACACCAGTTGTTGCAGTGGTTGTACGCATACGATGCAGAGGATTGGAGCAAGTACTACTATAATATCCCTACAGAAGAACGCATGGCACTGCGAGAAAAAGATGCAGATTCGCCCCTGCAACTCATTAAGGATGTGATAGAAGCCAACGGGGTACAACCTGATGGAACCCGTGACAGGACGAAGGCGATGTCCAATTTGCAGGATGAGAAGGTGGGACTAAACAAGAATATGTCCCATTCCCACATCATCGTTGCGGAATATAATTCTTTGTTCAAGAGCGGTGATATGGTTTCACTTTCTTATCAGGACGTGAGCGGTTATTTTCTGCGAGAACTCCGTTTGAGTGTACCTATGTTAAATTGTGTGGATCTGACTTCCCGAGCAATCGGTTTTTCAGTAGGTTACGGCATCGGCGGACAGGTGCCGATACGATTGAAAAGGAACAATTATCTGCGTCCGTACGGATTGTTTGCAATCGAGTTAGGTGTCTTATTTCCGAACAAAGAATTAGCAGTACCTGTCGGTGCCGCTGTCCGAGCCGGTGTAGATTATATTCACGAATTCAAGCATTGTGATCTGCTCATTGGTGCGAATTACAGTTTCATGCCCACGTTTTGTTTTCTTGATGAGTTGTATGTAGTCGGAATAAAGCCGCATAGATTCGTTTATCTTCTGCAAGGCGCGGGTGTTCATATTGGTATCGGTTTCTGACAATCACCGGACAGACATAGCCGGTTTTCCTGGCAAAGAGCGGATATATTTATCAGAAAGACCCGTTGGCGGAATTACGTTCACTCATTTACCGCATCATCTGAATATATACATACAGATTACAATTAATCTGATGTGTATATTCCTTCTTTCTTTTCTTTTGCCTGACCAAAAGAAAAGAAACCAATGGGACTCCCCCAACCCTCTCAAAGAGGGGGCTATAAGCGACCTTAACCTACGGATTGATTTGTGTCGGGCGTTGCCAAAAATACAGGTCACTCGAATTTCGGCGGAGGCACAACTCGCTACGCTCAGACAGTATCTCCGCTTGTCGAAATTCTCGCTCCATTTTTGACACCCGACACAATGCCGGAAGAAACTGACACGCTGACATAAATATTTTGATTTAATTCCGCCAACGGGTGTTATCACCCTTTTATTGATGTTTCGTCAAGGTCGGATTCAGGGGTCGATGAGGGGTGCTTGAGGTCTCGTTGAGGGGTCGTAGAAACAAGTAAAGATTTCCCCAGCCCCTCCAAAGGCTGGGCTAAGATAATGCTATCATCCTATTATGTATATCCACTATTGAAAAAGGAGCCAAAGAGACTCTCCTAATTCTCCATCAAACAGGGGAACAAAGTCCGACTTTGGTCATTGACGAACATGTGCCCTGTGAAGAGAAGAAGCAATGATACAATGCCAGAGGTAACAGACCATCTGCCCCTTGTATTTCACATTAATTCCGCAACGGTTAAATGCAACTGTATCACAAGTTAAGAGTGTCTATGAATGCAACCACCTGTGTATTTACATTCCGGGAGGGGGACCCATGGGTGGCATGCCGCCCGGTTTGCCTGGTTGGTGACCACTTTCAATCATCTCCTGCATTCTGCCGCCCATACCCGATGCCTTGAGATTACCCATCTTGTTGAATTTGTATGTGAAGGTCAGCATAAAATAGGTGGGCAGGGTGTTATACTTGGCATATTGCACGGAGTTGTCGCTAATGACTTGCACAATGTTCTTCTTCTGATGCAGAATATCATAGACTTGCAAGGACAAGGTGGAATTGCGCCAACTCTTTTCCAACGAGGCATTGAGTATAATCTCGTTGACATTGTCAAGCCGGTAACCATAACGCGCCGTGTAGCCGCAGTCGGCGGCAATGTTCCATGACTTGGGAAGATGAAATTCCACATCACCTGTTACGCCCCAATTGAAGACGTTGCTTGTGCTGTTGGCGGTGGTTGAGTTGCCGGTGCGGCTATATGTGCCGTTGGTACGGAGTCCGATGTCCACGAGACTATGCGTGAACCGCAGGGAAAGGTCTTCGTTGACCTGCAAGTTGCCCGTGAAAGACGCCTCGCCGAGCGGCAGGCGATTCTCTTCAATCAATTGTGCAATGAGAGCGGCATCCTGTTGGCGAAGCGTATATGCCACGCGCTGATTATAGGAGACCATAGTCCTCGTGTTGAACTGAAGCATCTTCTGTGCAAAAGGCGTGTTGTACATCAGGTCGGCACTGATATTCCATGGGATGACATCCGCATTGACGGTCTGTTGATAACGTTTGCCTGTTTGATCGTAGATAGTATTACCCACCAAGGCGTTTTGCGTGAGCGAACCACGAATACCCGTCATGACAGAGGAGAACTTATCTTGGTTGAAGCGTGAATACATTGCCACGAACCGGTGCTGGAAAGCGGGTCGGAGGGAGAGGTTTCCGACCGTTTCGTTCATGGCATCGGAATTGTTCCGGACAGGTTCCATCTGTGTGATGGTCGGCTGTGAGATACGTCCGCGATAGCGAATACGGGCGAACTCTTTCTTTCCGAATTTGTAACGGAAATTGATACTTGGCGAGGCGTTCCACGTATTGATGAGAGTGTCCCGCGCGAGGACACCGCCATAGAAGGTGGTGGAATGCGTCTGTGAAGCAATTACGCGCGCCCCTATGGTGAGGTCGCTACGTTGTGTGAGCCACCTGTAGTTGAGTTCCAGACGCTCCGTGTAAAGGCTATTGCTGAGTTGGTTGCTATAGACACTATCGTATTCATAGACCTTATCGCCTGATATGGAATAGTCGGCTGAGTATTGGTTTTTCAGAGAGTTGCGGTTACTTCCCGTGAAGCGTGCCGCAATTTCCAGAAGATGGTTGGTTTTGTAGATGGGTTCCACGTAGGAAGCATGGATATAGTAAGAAGCATTTCCGCTGCTGGAATTGGTGTATTGATCAACCAAGGCACTACCAGTCAGATTGTCGAAAGCAAAGGTTTCCTGATACTCTCTGTTGTCGGTATATTCAATGTTACCGGTAAGTGTGACAGACCTGCCCGGGCGGGAGAACTTGTGATTGTAGGTCATCTTCAGCCGCGCACTGATTTCACGTGTAGAGTCCAGAGATGTCTGATAGCCATCGCTCAGCAGGTTATCCCCATAGTAGTTGCTATATTCCTCCGAACCGACTTTTTTCTGCCCCGTGTATGAGAATCGCGGTTGCAATATAATCTTGTTTACACTATCAATCTGATACTGCATCTCCAACCGTACATTGGCATCGTAGATGTCGGACAACTGCTGTGCCGTGTCAGCGTTGAGGTAGGTGTAATCCTCTGTATAGGATTCCTTTTTCGTTTCCGAGCGGGTGTCGTTGTGCGAATGGCTGAACGCCGCATCGCCGCCAAGAAGGAGTTCGGTTTTGGCATCTTTCGGGGTGATTTTACTGTTGAGGTCAATGTTCGTATTCACACCCAGATTCTCGCTGCGCGTTATACCCGCGTTGGCGTCCTGTCCGAAATTACCCCGTCCCCGTTGCATCCGAATCTCGTTGGTATTGTTGGCACTCCCGAGGATTGTGGTCTGGCTTTCTCCGAGCAAGAGATTGGTGAAGATGTTGGCATTGTAGCGGAAGTCGTCGTTGAAGAAATGTTTGGTACGCTCGGAGGCAGTGGTACCAAACTCATGGTCTCCATAGTTGAACCAACCTTCGTTCTCGGTGACCATATCGGCACCCAATCCGCCCGTATACTTACCAAACACGCCTTTTTTTCTGTCCGCCTTGAGGGTCAGGTTGATGATATGTTCCGTGTCGTCGTCTTCAAAGCCTGTGAGTTTGGCTGTCTCGGATTTTTCGTCGATGACCTGTATTTTTTCGATCATCTCCGCAGGGATGTTCTTAGTAGCCGATTGGACGTCGTCTCCGAAGAATTTCTTGCCATCGATACGCACGGCTGTGATGGTCTCGCCATTGACGGTCACGTTGCCTTGCTGATCCACCTGCACTCCGTTCATCTTCTTGAGCAGGTCCTCCACCATTGCGTTTTCGTTGACTTTGTAGGCAGCGGTGTTATATTCGATTGTATCTCCCTTGACGGTCATTTCTGCCGCGCGCCCCTGTACACTTACCTCCGCCAGATGCATGACCTCCTCTTTCATCGTAATGGTACGCAAAGTGATGTCCTTGCCAGCCATGGTGACGGGGAGAGTCTGCTCGTAATATCCTACGGAACTGATGATCAGTTTGTAACTGCCGTCCTGCACGTTGGTAACAATGAATCTGCCGTCCATATCGGTCTGCACTCCATGTATGAGGGCAGAATCTCCGTGGGAATAAGAAAACAGACGTATGGTTGCCATCTCAACCGGTTCACCACTTGTTCTATCAATTACTTTTCCTGTCAGATTGTGCCGGCTATACGCAGATATGCTGATAAAGAGTAATAAAAATGTGATTATTTGTTTCATTATGAGATGCAATTTGTCGCTATGGTGGCAATAATTATGCCAAAAAAACGGAGATAACTTGTATCCGGCGAAAAAAAGGCGTATCTTTGCAAACTATAACAGAGAAACTACACGTACTATGGAAGAAAAGAAACGCTATTCCGATGCGGAATTAGAAGAATTCCGTGCGATAATTGTAGAGAAACTTGCCAAAGCACAAGAGGAGTATGAGCATCTTCGTCAGATGGTGGCAGGAGAGGGAAACGATGATAACGACACATCGCCTTTGTTCAAGGTGCTTGAAGAGGGGGCTTCTGTTCTTAACAAGGAGGAAATGGGACGTCTTGCGCAACGCCAGATGAAGTATATACAAAACTTGAAAGCGGCGTTGGTCCGTATAGAAAACAAGACGTACGGTATATGTCGCGAGACCGGCAAACTGATACCCAAAGAGCGTCTCCGTGTAGTACCCCATGCAACGCTCAGTATTGAAGCCAAAGAGAAAAAGAAATGAGAGAGAAGCGAGAACGACTATCCGATAAGTCGATCCGCCTGATGGTGGCTGCTTTGGTCGTCCTGCTTTTGTTGGTCGATCAAGCCTTGAAGGTATATATCAAACTCAATTATCATTTAGGGGAGATTCATGAGATCTTTCCGTGGTTTTCATTGTGTTTTGTAGAGAACGATGGTATGGCGTTTGGCATAGAATGGTTTGACAAATTGTTCTTGACGCTGTTCCGTATGGTGCTTGTTGTGATATTGTGTTGGTATATGCATCGTCTTATTCAGCAAAGAGCGCGTGTGGGATTTATTCTGACGGTGGCGTTGGTGATTGTGGGAGCGTTGGGCAACATAATTGATTGCTTGTTCTACGGAGTTATCTTTTCGGAGTCCACTTTCCATTCCGTAGCAACGATTTTTCCTGCTTCTGGTGGAGGATATGCTCCGTTTTTCTATGGAAAAGTGGTGGATATGCTCTATTTCCCGTTGATTCATAATGCCGCAGGAGAGACAATCTTCTTTCGTCCTGTCTTCAATTTAGCAGACTCTTTCATTACGATTGCCGTCTTCCTTACCATTATCTTCTATAGCAGAGATTTCAATGCTTCTTTCGCATCGAAGAAAACTGAATAGTGCACTCCTCTGTATCGGTTTGCTGTTGGTTGTGCTGTCTTCTTGTACAGTGCGGCCGCGTTCAGTTTTGTCACCCAAAGAGATGACCGATGTTCTATATGATTTACATAGTGCGGAAGGAGTATTGCAGGTGGCTGGCTATAATATGGGGAAAGAGGAAGACTTGAACGCTTATTATGAGGCAATACTGATGAACCACAACATCACACAAGCGCAGTTTGATTCGTCTTTGGTGTGGTATACAGACAATCCGAAACAGTTTCGTATTGTCTATGGCAAGGTGGTGCAACGCCTTAAGGAAGATCGTGATGCGGTTATGGAAGAGTCATCTGAGATTTCTCGACGTTTCTTAGCAGACCGTAATATGAAAAATGTTGCTGATATGGTAGATTCTTCGCTATACCATTGTCCTCCCATTCTCTATTATATCATTCTTCCCAAGCCTTACACAGATTATTCTATCCAAGAGCAACCTTTGGACTCTGCATTCCGGTACATTGCTTTCCCCGATATGCAGGATTCGATCTCAGTGTACATAGATTCTGCTTCAATGGTTGAGACGGTCAAAAATGCTCTGAGTAAGTCTGTATATTCAGAGATTGTTGAAAGTTCACCAAAAGAACATAAGGTTCAGCCGAATCCATCTTTCAATCGGCGTAAAAGGCGACTGGCACCCCCTATAGATGTAAAGAATGAGTAAGTTGTAGGTTATTATAAACTAACTTTCTGTGAAAATTCTCCATATTTGCTACCGGTCTTTACTATATATATACCTTGTGGCATTTCCCATTGCTTTGCGCTACCCTTATGCATTGTCTGTGAATAAAGTTCTCTGCCATCAATGCTGTATATTTGCACCATTGTATCTTCTTCCACTTGACCTATCTGCAACATCCCGTTTGCCGTGCTATATAGTAGGAAAGGCATATCCGAAACCTTTTGGACAGATGTTTTATTGTCCTTAAAAGGATCCCAACCATCATCTCCTTTGGTAAAGTTATAGAGACTTATCTCAGTCCCGTCTGGCAATACCGGCTCTTGTAGTACAACTGCCCAAGAGACTCTTTTTCCGGTATTATCAATACCTGTTTCCTCAATAGTGCCATATTCATAACTTCTATTCGACCCTCCTGATACTAAGCCGTTATTCCAGCCTGCCGGAACTATCAATGATTCTCCAGTCCGACTCTTGCCGATATAAGTATTGCAGAATACTGTCTCCCCGTTCGCATCCCATGGGCGTCCCAAGTAACCGGGCTGCGCAGTCATTGTTTCTACCATATCTTGCTCAGGCGTAGCACTGCCGATACTGCATTCATAGAACAAATATCCTCTCCCCTCTTTGCTCGTTTTGGAGGCTGTCAAGTAGGCTATATCATTTGGATCGCTGCTTACGAGCATATCCAATCTTGTTCCTTTGGCAACCAATGTCATACCGCCGAATATATAATCGCACGATCCGTTCAGTATGCCGTCTTCTATCGCTACTCTGCAACCCTCATCGCCATAGAGGGCGTCTTGTCTCGAAATGACTCTGCAACCTATCAAATGGGCACGATCTGCTGTCTTCTTGAAACCTATGGCGCAGGCACGTTCCCTGTATGTACGTTTCTGTACATCCGTGTTTCCTGCTTGTGTTGGGCGTATACCCTTGCTGGCGGAGGTTTCTGTCAGTACATCGTCTGCTTCACGAGTGGAGATGTATTGATTGAATGAGTTCTCAAATATGATTCCCTCTGCTATGAAGTCGCTGGCAGATACCACCACGGTTGCATTCCACAATGTATTGCCTTGCGCAGGGTTCGCTGTAGAGGCATATCCGTTTTCTTTGTTCACTTGCAGTACTCTTTTGTTATAGAAGCCGTCCTTGTCCATACTGAAATAGTCATATCCCCAACCGTAATAACCTGTGATGCGTACGGCATTTTCGGCAATATCCACTCCACCGTTTCTCAACTCTATGGAGGGGGTATTGGAGGAGTTCCGTAAAGTAATGCTCGGGATATCCACGAACAACATCTCTTCATAATTGCCAGGTTCTATGAGAATTTCAACTCTTTCATGGCTTGTCCTGTCCATCCTCCTTGCCTCTTCCAAGGCACTCCCTATGGTCTTGAATTCTTGCTCTTTACCAACGTGCAATATACTTCTGTATAGCACCGTCTCTACCGCAATGTTTCTCTCAAAATCAATCTGTTTTGTTGTTTCTTGCCCGTCGATGCGCAGGTTCGATGTCAGCATCTGGTGCATTGTGTTTGGCACATTTCTGCATTCAATGCTGTATGTTCCGTCTCTCAATGCAATATCTTTCGTTCCTGTGAAGATATACTCATATCCTTCCTCTTTTAAGTTGTTGAACACGAATTGAACTCCTTGCAAATCTGTTTCCGATAACGTGGTCTGTTGTTCTTCCTCTCCTTGCAAAGTTGCATGGATTGTTATGCCCCATGTTGGTTTCTTCTCAAAAACGAGGGTAAACTCTCTGTCCTCAGTGCTTGCGAGTTCTGTGGTTGTCAAACGGTAATCATTTACCCCTTGTGCCTTCAGATTGTACTGCACCCCTTTTTCCACTTCTGCACTGTATTTTCCCCTCTCATAATCAATGGTAATAATAGGCTCGAACACCTTGTCTATCGGTTTTTCCGTTTCAAAGGTGAGTTTGTTTAGTTCATGCACAGGAAGTCCCGTAATACCACCTGTTATGTTGCACGTCTCCACTTTCTCTATTTGCAAATCTTTCTTCTGTCCGTCTTCCTCAAATAGAATGGTCGTTCCGTTGCTTACAACAAAGCCGTTGGCGTTTGTTAACCCTGCTTCGTATGTGTATCCTGTCGGCAGTTCAGCCCTATAAGTGTTACCCGTAATCTCCGCTTGATAAATACTGTTCGTCTGTGTGTTTCGGAATATGATGCCATAACTTGCCGGTAGTGCCTCTGGCGTAATAATATCGCCTGTCAATATGCCCTTTTTCGCAGGAGTTCTCACAATGCGGGCCAATACCAACTTTTCATCTACCCCGCAGAATCGGTGTAGTCCGTCCTCACCTATGTAAAACGTCAGTTTTTCTATTTTGGCGGATGCCGTATATTCTGCTGTTTGCATCGCACCGCTTGGCGATTCCAACCGATATGTCTCTCGGCTTCCGTTCGAGCCTGCGTAAAATTCCACTTTGTCACCTGCCTCATAGCGTTGTTCTATATACACCAAAGGCTGTTTCCCCGAGTTGGAATAGATATATCCTCTGTAAACATTGCCTTCCCCGTCTTTCAGCGATTTTTCGTCATAGCGTGTCACGTTCGTATTCAATGTTCTCAGTCTGTGGTTGCTTGCGCCATTTGTGTTATACCGCAGGTTCACGCTGTCATGAGCCGTAAACGCAGGCAGGTTTACCCCGCTTGTACCGGCAGCCGTTTGTTCGCCGTACCATGAATTGATTTCCGCTTCCGAGAGCATATTCTCATACTCGCTTGTGGCGAATTGTTCTGCACCGAAATCCCACACCTGTTTCACCTGAGCCTCTACTTGCAACACTCCGATGGCTGCCATACAAAGAAGAATACGTTTCATAAAAGAATATATGTAATAGTTATGAAAGCAAAAGTAATACCTCCGCTCGCTTTTTGTGTGCAATAATTGACGGAAAAACTTTGTCTAATTCTTTATTCGCATCTCACACTGCCGGCAGTCAAATTCCAGACGGAGTAATTTCCCGTTCTGTGTCCTCAGATAATACGGTTCTTTTGTGTCGCTGCCCTTGCGCTGTTTCCTGCATTGCCCCATCTCGTGCAGAATACAATACCTGCATCGCATCAGGTTTGCTTCTTGCGTATGGGTCGCTTCGTAAGCCTGAGCAATCTCCGTGGCACCGCATTGTGTGTAGAATTTCCGTGCCTTTTGGTTCAGGACATTCAGTCTGTAGTTATGCGGTGTGTCGTCTGGAAGGTGCGGATGTGCAATATGTCTGTTGGCAACCTCCTGCGTGGAAATGTCTTCAGACAATGCAAAACTGCCTTCTTCCAGTGTCTCTCTGCGCCATTGGTTCAATACTCCGGCGGGAATAAAAGGAACAAACGTTGCCTCGATATGTACTTCTGTGGCTGTGTAGGGAGTGCCGCCTAATTTCTGCAACTGTTGTTTGATCCGCTCTGCTGCCTGCTCGGGTTTGTCTGCTGCTTGGGCTGTATAGTGAAAACACTTCCTGTGCTTGCCTATTTGCAGTTCGTAAGTGTCCCCTGCTTGTTTCAACTGGATTGCGACAGGTATTTTTCTGCTCGGCTTTGCCCGTAGCATGTTTTCAATAAACACCTTGTCATAATTCCTGTAAAGGGCGGTTCCTTTCTTTATGTCGGGCATCTGGTTCGGGTATATCTTCCTGCCCTCTGTCTTGTTTACGCTGAATCCTTTGTTCTCGAATGTCAGTCCGTCCCCGTTGTGCAAATCGCAGTCTCTGTCTATTTCAATATACTCTCGGTTCTTGCACACCACGTTCCCTATATATTCTCCTGTTGATTTTGGTGTGTCCCAATTGGCAAGGTCCGTGGTTCTTTGGTGAAGGAAATAGTCTGTGCTGCCCCTGTGGAAAGTCTTGTTTAAGTCAGGAACAAAACCTGCTTCTGTTATTCCCGTCGAAGCCTGCCTGTAAGGAGAGTCTGGTTCGCTGAATATCTTGTCTAAGGCTTGTCTGTAATAGGTCACTACGTTCCTCACATATTCTTCCCCCTTCAGCCGTCCTTCTATCTTCAGGCTTGTAATGCCTGCGTCCAGCAACTCGCGTAGATACTTGCTCCTGTCCATATCGTGCAACGACAGAACATATTTTTGTTTGGCTATGCAACAGCCGTCCTTGTCCAATAAATCGTATGGCATACGGCATAATTGTGCGCATGCACCGCGATTGGCACTCCTGCCTTGCAATGCCTCGCTCAAATAACATTCGCCCGAATACGATACACACAAAGCCCCGTGTACGAAGGCTTCCAACTCTATATGTGTCTCCCCGCGTATGGCGGCTATCTCCTCTATGCTTAACTCGCGGGCTAACACAACGCGCTTGAATCCGACTTCTTCCAGCCAACGAACTTTCTCCTTGCTCGTGTTATTGCATTGGGTGGAGGCGTGCAAACGTATCGGAGGCAGATTGCATTCCAAAAGACCCATATCCTGCACGATAAGACCGTCTGCCCCTGCTTCATACATCTCCCACGCAATTCGCTCGGCATCTCTTATTTCGTCATCCCGAAGTAAGGTGTTCAGGGCTACCCACACTTTGGCGTCATACCTGTGGGCGTATTCCGCCAGTTCTGCTATGTTCTCTTTGGAATTACCTGCCGCCTGTCTTGCTCCGAATCGCGGAGCACCCGTATATACAGCGTCCGCCCCGCAGTCGATTGCCGCTTTGCCCACTGCTTTGTCGCGTGCGGGAGCCAAAAGTTCTATGGGTGTTTTATTTGCAGATTTGCCTGACATATCGTATCTTTGCATTGCAAAAGTAGGTATTGTTTTTCATTTATGCAACCTTCAAAACCGATAATACATTGTGTCGATTGGCAAACGATCGACTATCCTGCAGCGTGGAACAGGCAGGAGCAACTCTTTGCGGAGAAGTTGCAGCAGAAAGCCTCGGGATTGTTGCCCGATAACGATTTCATTCTTTGTCAGCATCTTCCCGTTTATACGCTTGGCAGGCATGGTCACGCTTCCAATATGTTGCTTTCCGAAGAACAATTGGCAAACGTAGGGGCGGCACTTCTTCGTGTGGATAGAGGGGGCGATATCACGTTTCACGGACCGGGACAATGGACGGGCTATCCCATTATGGACTTGGAACAGTTCCATATCGGTCTGAAAAACTATATATTTCTTTTGGAACAACTCATCATCAATGTGTTGGCAGTCTATGGAATACGGGGAGAACGCTTGCAAGGGGCTACGGGGGTGTGGATCGAACCGCACACTGCGCAGGCCCGTAAGATATGTGCCATAGGGGTTCGGGCGTCCCGTTTCGTTACCATGCACGGCTTTGCACTCAACGTAAACACCAATCTCGCATGGTTTTCTTATATCAATCCCTGTGGGTTCACCGACAAAACCGTGACTTCTATGCAGAAAGAACTGTCTCGGCAGATAGATATGGACGAAGTGCGTGATGTCTTGTTCCGTGAAGCCCGCTCTTGTTTTTCCGAACCGATGAAGTATATTAAATGAAACATAGCATTGAGGCCGATAGGGTGGGGCTTGTATGTACGACCCCTCGACGAGACCTGAACGACCCCTCAACGGGAGGGCGGTCCGACAATATGAACAATCAATCATAACGCACAACACTATAATACATCTTTCCGTGTACAAATGAAAAATTACGTAAAAATACTCTTTCTTCTGTCTGTTTCGGCTTGCACGGCTTTCACGGCCGTTGCACAACAGAAACGCAAACCAAGCATCCCTCGTCTCGTAATGTCTATGGAGCGGCTTTGGCGTGCTGATCAATACCTCGAAGCCATGGATACTGCCACGTATGTGCTTTCTCTTCAGCCCTCCAACAGGGCAGCGGCCGATTTTATATACTACCGCTGGGAAAAAATGGACGAGGATACGCACCGGCGGTTGCAAAACCTGCCCGATGAAAACGACATCTTGCAAGCCATGGAACGGTGCGAGATATACCGGTTGTTGGACGAAATCTATACGCATCTCTCTGATGTACCTCTTCCTCTGCATGGCACGAACGACCGTTGGGTATGGCAGCCGGAAGTGAGTTACTTTACGGGGCATTACGACTCCGAACGCTCCCGTGTGGTCAACCTGCTTCTTGTCAAAGCCGATGCCGCACTTCTTTCCCATGATGTTGATACGGCACGGGAATACTATCTCCTGCTCTTGCAAAAATACCTGGTTACGGAAGAAGAACGCTCCTCGAATATGCAACTCCTCTTGCAGAAGTGTAATGAAAGGCTGCGGCTCTACTGCTCGTCCTCTCGTCTGAGCGATGCCCTCTTTGCATGGGATCTGCTGAATCTTTCTCTGACATTGAAACCGGGGCAGGAAGAAATCATCAGTCTGCGTCCTGAACTGCAGCAGCACATTGCATCGCTCTATCTTGCTCAGGCACAGCAGTCGCTCCTGCAGGGCGATACGGTGCAGGCGCACGAACTCGAACTGTATGCAGAGGATTGGAAATTGCAGTAATTTGTTGTTTGACGATGAAGAAACTTACTACACTTGAGATGAACAGGCTCACGCCTGAACAATATAGCAAAGCGGATAAAATTCCGTTGGTTGTGGTGTTGGATAATGTTCGCAGTCAGCATAATGTCGGAGCCGTATTCCGTACGGCGGACGCTTTTCGCTTGCAGGAGATTGTTCTCTGTGGTATCACTTGCACTCCGCCGAATACGGAAATCCATAAAACCGCACTCGGTGCCGAACTTACTGTCAACTGGACGTATTGCAAAGAGACTCTTGATGCCGTGCAGCGTCTCAAGGAAGAAGGCTATCAGGTCTTTGCCGTGGAACAGGTACATGGCAGTATTCCTCTGCAGGACTTCCGTACTGCAAAAGGAGAGAAATATGCCATAATCCTCGGACATGAGGTCTTTGGGGTGCAACAGTCTGTGGTGGACGCAGCCGACGGGTGCATTGAGATTCCTCAGTATGGAACCAAACATTCACTCAATGTCAGTGTCACGGCGGGTATCCTTATCTACACGCTTTCTACGCAACTTATCAACCTTAAAGCGTAATTTCTTATGGATTGGCAACAACAACTCGCAGCCCTGCTTCCCGATATGCCGGAGGTCGTGGAAAATACCGTTTCTGAAGAGGTGCAGGACAAGAAAGAACATCTACCTCGCCTTCGTGTCGAATTGGATAAACGTAAGGGAAAAACGGCTACTCTTGTTACGGAACACACGGGGACCGAGGAGCAGGTCGGAGAATTGGGCAAACGCCTTCGTCAGCAACTGGCAGTGGGAGGATCCGTGCGTGATGGCGAGATTCTCTTGCAAGGTGATGTGCGGCAGCGTGTCGCACAATTGCTTCTTCAGTGGGGATATAAAGTGAAACGCATTAACTTCTGATTTGTCTATGCTGACCATTGCCAAGGCTTCTGCTGGCGCAGGGAAAACGTTCCTCCTTGCCAAAACATACATCAACCTCCTGTTCGCTCAAAAGAAAGGGGAGAACTCGAAGAACCCTCACCGGCATATTCTGGCGGTGACTTTTACGGTGAAGGCAACTGCGGAAATGAAGCAGCGTATCATTCATGAACTCTATCTGCTTGCTTCAGGAAAAGAGAGTGCTTATACTGCCGACCTCATGCAGAACCACAACCTGTCCCACGGACAACTGCAGGAAAGGGCAAAAACAATTTTGTACGACCTCTTGCAGGACTATTCTTCATGCATGGTCAATAATATCGATGCTTTCTTTCAGCAGATCATACGCTCCTTCGCACACGAACTCAACCTCCCCGGTTCCTACAATCTCGAATTGGATACGGAACAGATAGAACAGGCTGCGGTGGACGAACTCCTCTTTAATCTCCCCGCCGACCCCTCCGATCCGTCTTATCGGGCAATCCGGCAGATAGTGGAGGACAACTTGGAAGAGGAACATACATGGAACCCGACGGCACAACTCTACGCCATTAGCAAAGAACTGCATACGGAAGCCTTCCAAATGCACAAACACCAATTGTCCGGATTCCTGCACAATAAGGAGGCGTTGCAGAACTTCCGAAACCGTCTCTTCGCCGTGCAAGCCGGTTATGAAAATCGGCTCCGTAATTTGGAAAAGCAACTGGACGACTATTTGACGGCAAATGGTCTGCACGAGGAAGATTTTTCAAATGGTAAAACACTGTTCAAACCCTTCCACTACACGGCAGAAAGTGTTTTCAAGGACAAAAAATATGAGAAACTGTCTGCCACGTTTCGTGATGCCGTAGGCAATCCCTCGAAAGCCGTACGGAAAGCAGATACGCACATGTTGTGCCATGCTGAGGCACTTATGCCGTTGTTCGGACAACTCCTTGATTTGCTCACGGGCGAACCGCTCCGCCGTTTCATGACGGCTAAAATCATATTGCAACGCTTTTCTCTCCTTGCGTTGCTGGCTGATATCCGCTATTATATCGATCTCGGAAACCAACGTCTGAACCGTCTCCCCATCGCCCAGGCAAATGCATTATTGTCCGATGTCATCGGTTCCGCAAACGATGTACCCTTTGTTTACGAGAAGGTGGGTGTGCGGCTGCGCAATTTCCTGATGGATGAGTTTCAGGATACCAGCACCATGCAGTGGAACAACTTCCTTCCGCTGCTGCGCGAATCCCTCGCAACCGACAATGCCGACCTTATTGTAGGAGATGTCAAGCAGAGTATCTACCGCTGGCGCAACTCCAACTACGAACTCCTGCAATCGGGCGTGCAACACACGTTCCCTATGTCCTCTTTGCAGTCCCTTACCGACAATTGGCGGAGCGACTGTGCTGTCGTTCGTTGTAACAATACACTCCTTGCCGGTCTTGCCGCTGCGGCCAACGAGAGTTTCAATCTTCGTTACAATAATCCTTCTTCCCCGTTGCACAACCGTATTCTTTCCGTCTATGCCGATGTGGAACAAACACCACAAAAGCACGCAGAGCAGGGCTATGTGCAAGTGAGTTTCTTTTCATCGGATTCTTCTGACGATGCACATACTATGCCGAACAAAGAAGTATTGCGTATCATCGCCGACCTGCAACAACGCGGAGCATCGCTCAGTCGGATTGCCATTCTGGTCCGTTACACTGCAGGTGCAGTCGAGATAGCATCCTGTCTTCAGGCAAACGGAATTCCGGTCATCTCTGCAGAAGGTCTCCTCCTGTCTTCCTCACCCGCGGTACAACTGCTCGTTGCGGCAATGCGCCATCTCTCACAACCGGATGATAAGACCTGCCTGTTTCTGTTTCGTCATGCCTTCTTTCTGTGCAGGGGAAAACAAGACTCTTCTCAAGCCCTTTTGCAGGCATTGGCTTGTACTGCCACCGACCCCTTTCCTCCCTCTGCTTGGGAAGAACTGCATTCGCTGACTGCACTTCCTCTCTATCAGATGGTGCAGGCACTGGAAACCGTTCTTGCTCTGCAAAAGTCCGATCCGTATGTGGCTGCCTTCAATAACGTGATTTTTACTTACGTACAATCCCGTCAGGCGGACATTTTTTCTTTCTTGGACTGGTGGGAACGGCACGTGTCAAAACTCACCCTTCCGCCTCCTGCCGACACCGACGCCGTACAGATACTTACTGTTCACAAGTCAAAGGGCTTGGAGTTCGACCATGTCATCATTCCTTACTTTGACTGGGAAATGGCGGAGAAATCGTCCAACTCCTCAGCCAATCTCCTTTGGGTGAATATGCCGGTCGGCTTCCCCTCGCCAGCAGACGGTGAAACGGCGGAAAATCTCCTGCCGGTTGTCCCTGTGCCTTTCGACGCAAAACTGTCCTTTTCGCTTTTCGCTCGCGACTATTGGCAGGAACTGCAAAACCTGTATATTGACAACCTTAACCTTGCCTATGTAGCCTTCACGCGCGCCAAACGGGAACTCTACGTGCTTGTTCCTTCCTACACTGATGCAAAAGGCAGTCTGTCTGCCAAGAGCAAGGGCAGCATAGGTGCGCTTTTGCATTCCGTTCTCTCGCCGCAATTGCAGGACGATACATTCTGCCAAGGGAAGAAAACGCATTCGGAGAATGCCCCTGTCGTATCAGAAAACAAAACGGACGAACCTCCTGTTACATCTGCTCCTGCTGCCGTACCCCTTTTGGATCGGCTTCATCTTCGGCTCCACCGCTACAGCATGTTCTCTTCCGAACACACCGCCGATCTTGGCAGACAACTGGATTTGGGTCTCATTATGCACTCGCTTCTGCAAAAAGTAAAACACAAAGGTGACGAACAGCGGGCGATCGATGAACTTTTGCAGGAGGGCGTTATTCTTTCGGACCAACAACAGCAACTCGCAGACGAATTCCAACGATTTTGGCAACTCGTGTCATCCACCAATTGGTTTTCCGCCGAGGCGAAAATCCTTTGTGAACAGGAAATCCTGCTCCCCGATACATCCGTCCGCCGTCCCGACCGCTTGGTCTTTTCTGGTAATCATGCCGTCGTGATCGACTATAAATTCGGTAACCGCCGGTCGCAGGGCTATGCACGTCAGGTGCTCGGCTATATGCAATTGCTTCGGCAAATGGGTTTCACCGTCGAAGGCTACCTTTGTTATGTTACCCTTGGCATAATTCAATCCGTTGAACTGTAATCCAATCACATAGAATAGAAAAATTATGAACTTGTCAACTGTTGCAGGGATCCTCGCCCCTGAAACCCATATCGCAAAAGAGGCGGATATTCTCTATCTGCTAACCGATTCGCGCGAACTGCATACCGACCCGTCACGGACACTTTTCTTTGCCCTTAGGACGACGAAAAACGATGGTGTTCATTATATCCCCGAACTCTACCAAAAAGGTGTCAGGGCGTTTGTCCTGAACGCAACCCCGGAAAATAAATTGCTCGCCGAGTCTTTCTCGGATGCTGCATTCCTTTTTGTCATTGACTCCCTGCAGGCACTTCAAGATCTGGCTGCCTACAAACGCAGTCTTTATCATTGCCCCGTTATCGCAATAACGGGTAGCAATGGGAAGACCGTCGTCAAAGAGTGGCTCTATCAACTTCTCAAAGACGACTACCGCATAACACGCTCTCCCAAGTCTTTCAACTCGCAGATAGGAGTTCCTCTGTCTGTTTGGCAGATGACGGAGAAAACGGAATTGGCAATTTTCGAGGCGGGAATCTCTCAAAAAGGGGAAATGCAACGCCTCGAAAGAATTATCCGTCCCACTATAGGTGTCATCACGTACATCGGTGAAGAGCATGGCGAGAACTTCGCATCTTTGGAAGAAAAACGTGCCGAAAAAATGATCCTTTTCCGTCATGCTGATGTTGTCATAGAGGAACCGTCCCATCAGAATGTACGGACTTGTGCTGCGGTGCTTCGTTACCTCGGCTATCCGGAAGAGCGTATCACGGAGATGCTGATGCAAAAAACGCATGAAACGGTCATGGAAATCAATCTGACGGCTCTTGCAGCCAATGTACGCTATTTCCGTTCTCTCCTTCATCCCGACACCCGCTTGATTTGTATGGTCAAGGCATTCGCTTATGGTACAGGTTCTGTGGAGGTCTCCCGATGCTTGCAACGGGAACATCTCGCTGATGCGCTGGCAGTAGCCGTCTGCGATGAGGCCGTTGAGTTGCGCCGAGCAGGTATCACGCTCCCCATCATTATCATGGATCCCGAAGAAACAGCATTGAAGAAGATTATCGAAAACAATCTGGAGCCTAATATATACTCTTTCGCCTCGCTTTCGCGCTTTATGGAGGTAGCGGCTGCCGAGGGCGTGGAAGACTATCCCGTTCACATCAAGATTGATTCGGGTATGCATCGTCTCGGCTTCGAATATGACGATATGCCGATGTTGGCGGACCTGCTCGCTTCTCAGAATATAGTATCTCCTCGTTCTGTCTTTTCCCATTTGGCTGGAGCCGACGAGGAACAGTTCGACAGTTTCACCCATGAGCAAATCGATGTCTTTACCCGCTGTGCCGACTATCTCAAACAACGTCTTGATACGCCCGAACATACCATCTTGAGACATATCCTCAATTCCGCAGGGATCGAACGCTTTACGGAAAGCCAGATGGACGGATGTCGTCTCGGCATAGGTATGTATGGTTTCAGTGCCGTTCAGGGGCGGCGTCTGTCCAATGTCTGTACCTTGCGTACTACGTTGCTCTCGGTCAAAACCGTTCGTGCCGGTGAAAGTATTGGTTACGGACGCCATACGTTCTTGTCTGCCGATACGCAAGTGGCAGTCATCCCTATCGGATATGCCGATGGCTTCGACCGCCGTTTCGGCAATCGCGGAGGAGAAGTATTGGTGCGCGGCAAACGTTGCCCCGTATTGGGTAATGTATGTATGGATCTGGCAATGATTGATGTCACGGGAACGGATGCAAAGCCTGGCGACGCAGCAATAATCTTTGGTGATGATCTGCCGATTGAAGAACTGGCGGAAAAACTCTCAACGATTACCTATGAGATACTTACTTCCGTATCTCGGCGTGTCAAACGTGTTTACGTACAGTGATTCTATCATCTCATGTTTGTAGCGACATCCCGTTCTGTTCCTTGTACCGTTCTTGGAAACTCTTTTCCGTGTAGCCGACCTCAACGAGACCTCAACGACCCCTGAAGCCGACCTTAACGAGGGATAAAATGAAAAATCAGGACCGAATAGTTGGTCTTTGTTGTATTGGGGAAAGAAGGTTCTGTGTACAATGGAAAAAAGTTGTATCTTTGTGGTCAAAACCAGTTAGAATTGAGACGCATGCAATCACAACATCAAGATTTCGGCTTTGTACGGGTAGCGGCTGCCGTTCCCCGTTTGCAGTTGGCGGATTGTGCCTATAATGTAGAAACAGTAAAAACACAAATCGACGAAGCCGTTGACGAAAGAGTGGAAATCATCTGTTTTCCCGAACTTGGTATCACGGGCTACACTTGTGCCGACCTGTTCTTCTTGCAGCAACTGCAGCAGAACGCCCTCTCTGCCCTCGAAGAAATTTGCGCTTACACCAAAGGAAAACCGGTTATCATTATCGTAGGGGCTCCTCTCAAGGTGGATAACAATCTCTACAATTGTGCTTTTGTCATGACCGATGGCGATGTTTGCGGAGTTGTGCCGAAGATCAACCTTCCCAATACGGGTGAATTCTACGAGAAACGTTGGTTCACACCGGGACGTACCACGATCACGAGCATCGAACTGTGGAACGGAGAAGTTCCTTTTGGTCCCGATTTGCTCTTCCTAACGCAACGCTGTTGTTTTGCCATTGAGTTGTGCGAAGACTTGTGGTCTCCTCTTCCTCCGTCCACGCAATTGGCAATACAGGGCGCGGAGATTATCTTCAACCTCTCTTCTTCCAACTGTTTGGTAGGCAAGCACGCTTTCCGCCGGCAGATGATTACGCAGCAGTCCTGCCGTGTGCATTGCGGCTATGTTTACACATCGTCGGGAGTGGGGGAGAGTACAACCGACCTGGTCTTCTCCGGAAGTACTTATATCGCCGAAAACGGTACAATGCTCGAAGAGGGGGAACGCTTCTTGCGCGATTCGTCAATGATTATATCCGAGATAGACATTGAACGGCTTCGCACCGACCGGCAGCGTAATACCAATTTCACGGACGACAAGCGGGGGCAGTACCGCAAAGTCTATGTCGCTCCTCTGGAAGTGGCCGAACCTGTCCATCCCATTCATCGTATCTTCTCTTCGCATCCTTTCCTTCCGAAGCAGGAAGACGTATCCTCCTATGCGGAGGATGTGCTGAGCATACAAACTTCTGCTTTGGCGCAGCGTTGGCAGCATACGCATGCCCAAACGCTCGTCGTAGGCGTCTCGGGCGGCTTGGACTCTACGCTTGCTCTGCTGGTGTGTGCCCTGACGGTCGACCGTCTCGGGTATAGCCGTCGGCAAATAATAGGGGTGACAATGCCCGGCTTTGGAACTACCGACCGCACACACGACAATGCGCTGCAATTGATGGAGCGACTCGGTATCTCGTCCTACGAAATCCCTATACGGGATGCTGTCTTGCAGCATTTCAGGGATATTGACCATGATCCCGACAACCACGATATAACCTACGAGAACGCACAAGCACGTGAACGCACACAGATACTCATGGACTTGGCAAACAAATACAACGGCTTGGTGGTCGGAACGGGTGACCTGAGCGAACTCGCATTGGGATGGGCAACCTATAATGCCGACCAAATGTCCATGTATGCAGTCAATGCCGGCATACCCAAGACCCTCGTCCGCTTTCTGGTGGAGTACGAGTCGAAGAACGGGTTCTCCGAAGAGGTGCGCTGTATTCTGAACGATGTATTGGCGACGCCTGTCTCACCGGAACTGTTGCCGGCGGACTCCGAAGGGAATATCCTGCAGAAAACCGAGGACAAGGTCGGACCATACGAACTCCATGACTTCTTCATCTACTACTTCCTGCGCTACGGATTCTCCCGTGGCAAGATAGAGTATATGGCGCGTCTTGCCTTTGTAGGTCAGTACACCGACGAGGAAATCGCCCGTTGGTTGGAAGTCTTTATGCACCGGTTCTTCCGTCAGCAGTTCAAACGCTCCTGCATGCCGGATGCACCAAAGGTGGTAAGTGTGTCCCTTTCCCCGCGTGGTGACTGGCGTATGCCCTCCGATGCCTTCGAATTCTGACAAGAACAAGCACGGTAACATCTAAGAACAAGTACAACAATATCTCTTGCACGTATGAAGAAATTGTTATCATTGGCTGTATCGCTTCTCATGATAGTCTCCCTTTCTGCACAGATAGTGGAGCCTGTTCACTGGAAAGTGTCTTCCGAACCGCTTTCCGACACAACGTTGCTCCTTTCTCTTTCCGCCGTGATTGACGAGGGATGGCATCTCTATGCAATGGATCTGCCCGAAGACGGACCTCTTCCAACCTCCATTACTTTGTCAGGAGTTGCGTCTTTGGGCGAGTGGAAGTGTTCGGTACTGCCCGATACGGTCTATGACGAGAATTTCTTGATGTCGCTTGCATTCTTTTCCAAGGAAGTTACATTCTCCCAAGTATGCCGTGTTGATACAGGGGCAGGTCCTGCACAATATGGAGAAGTGCGTTACATGGCGTGCAATGACCAACAATGTCTTCCGCCTACGACATTCACATTTTCCTTGTCCGGAGCCGGTGATGTCGCAGAAGATGCGGTCGCTGATTTCGCAGGCACCTCGTCACATGGTCTGGGTTGGATTTTCCTGATGGGCTTGTTAGGCGGACTGTTGGCTATCTTCACACCATGTGTATGGCCGATAATTCCCATGACGGTGTCCTTCTTTCTGAAGCGTTCCGACAGCGGCGTGCGCAGTGCCGTTCTCTATGGTTTGTCCATCATTGTCATTTATGTGGGGCTTGGCCTTCTGGTGACTGTCATTTTTGGTGCCTCTGCACTCAATGCATTGTCCACCAATGCCGTCGTCAACTTGTTCTTCTTTGCCCTATTGGTTGTGTTCGCCTTGTCCTTCTTCGGACTCTTTGAGATAACGCTCCCGTCATCATGGTCGACCCGCTTGGACAGCAAAGCGCGGCAGACAGGCGGTTATCTGTCGATACTCCTGATGGCATTTACGCTTGTTATCGTCTCGTTCTCCTGTACAGGTCCTATTATAGGCACGTTGTTAGTAGAGGCTGCTTCCGGCAGTTCCTACCTTGCCCCCGCTATGGGTATGCTCGGTTTCGCCATAGCATTGGCATTACCGTTTTCCCTCTTCGCCCTGTTTCCCCAGTGGATGCAGTCGTTGCCTCGCTCGGGCGGTTGGATGCAATCATTCAAGGTTGTGCTGGCGTTCCTGGAATTGGCTCTTTCGCTCAAGTTCTTCAGTGTGGCAGATCTTGCTTACGGGTGGGGCATACTTCCCCGTTGGCTTTTCCTTTTGCTATGGATTGCTTGTGCTGCAGGAACCGGTATTTATTTGTTGGTCGGTTTTCGTCGGGTATCAACCGTTCGCAAGGTTATCCGTCTTATGGTCATTATCCCCTCATGGTTTTTTGCCGCCTATCTTGTTCCCGGTTTGTGGGGAGCACCCGTGAAAGCCGTATCCGCCTTTGCTCCGCCCATGCCTGTCGAAGGGCGGGAGATATTCAATGATTTTGAGGAGGGTATGGCATACGCACGGCAAGAAAACCGTCCCGTTCTGCTTGACTTCTCCGGTTACGGTTGTGTCAACTGCCGCAAGATGGAAGCCTATGTTCTCAACGATGAACAAGTGCAATCCCGTCTGTCTGCCTACGTCATCATTGAACTCTATGTGGACGACAAGCGTGACGGGACAGGCGAGAAGAACAGCCGTCTGCAGCGCGAGCGCTTCGGAAGCAATGCACAACCTTATTACGTGCAACTTTCCCCCAAAGGCAAGACGCTCTCGGAGCCTTACGCCTTCTCTACCAATGTAAACGATTTTCTCAACTGGTTAATATACTAAAGCAATATGTTCTACAAGAAAAACAATCCTTCTGCTCATTCAACCGAACAGAAACTCTACACTTTCCACGCAGACAAGAAAGCCGAACGAAAGTCTCCCCAATACGACACAAAACGCCCGCCCGAACGTGAAATGATATTCGGTATAAGGGCTGTTATGGAAGCAATCGATGCCGGCAAGACGTTCGACAAGATTCTTCTTCGTCGCGATATGTCGAGTGCTTTGGGTAAAGAACTGCTGCAGAAATTGTCCGGTATGGCTGTTCAAGTGCAGAAAGTTCCCGTAGAACGGCTCAATCAGTTCACTGACAAGAACCACCAAGGAGTTATAGCATTCCTTTGTCCCATAGAACTTTACCATATAGAAGACCTTCTTCCCTCCTTCTTCGAGTCGGGACAAGTGCCTTTGCTTATGGTATTGGACGGTATAACCGATGTCCGGAACTTTGGAGCCATTGCCAGAACTTGTGCATGTGCAGGTGTGCAAGCCATTATTATGCCGACGCATGGCAGTGCCGCCCTTAATGGTGATGCCGTGAAAACTTCGGCGGGCGCACTTCACACGCTGCCTGTGTGCAAGGTGGAGAATATGCAGAACTGCCTGCGTTATCTTTCGGAAAGCGGCTTGCAGATAGTGGCTGCCACCGAACACACCGACAAGGTTTACACAGACATTGACTTCACTTTGCCAACCGCCATCATTATGGGATCGGAAGAAAAGGGTATCTTCCCGCAAAATTTGGAACTTGCTACACAACGCTGCCGCATACCCATGACGGGAACCATTGAGAGTCTTAATGTATCGGTGGCGGCAGGTGTGATAATCTATGAGGCTCTTCGCCAACGACATTAGTACACCCAGAGCCAACGACAAAGGCGGACAAGGCAATATATCAACCCGAGATATTCATCCAGCCACGTTGAACTTCCAATACTTTATTCTTCATGACTGTTCTCTACGAAGATAATCACATCATAGCCGTCAACAAAGCCTGCGGCGAGATCGTGCAGGGTGACAAAACAGGTGATGTTTCTCTGTTGGAGACGGTCAAAGCGTATATCAAACAGAAGTACAACAAGCCCGGTGATGTTTTTCTCGGACTTCCGCACCGCATAGACCGCCCCACAAGCGGGGTGGTCTTGTTTGCACGGACAAGCAAAGCACTGACCCGCCTGAACGCACTCTTCCAAACACACGACCAGATCAGAAAGACCTATTGGGCTATTGTGGAGAAAGCCCCCAAACAGTCCGAAGGACGTTTGGAGAATTATCTTCTCCGCCGAGAAGCAAAGAACAAGTCGTATGTGGTTTCTCCAGATACGAAAGGTGCCAAACAAGCCGTCCTTACTTATCGTACATTGGTTCAAGGCGAGCGTTATACTCTATTGGAAGTACATCTGCTTACGGGAAGACACCATCAGATACGTTGCCAACTTGCCGCTATCGGTTGCCCTATCAGAGGTGATTTGAAGTATGGTGCCAAGCGTAGCAATCCTGACGGCGGCATCTCTTTACATGCACGCGAAATAACCTTTGTTCATCCTGTGACCCACCTTGCCATTACCATTACGGCACCCGTACCATCGGAGCCTTTGTGGAAAGCACTTGCTCCTTCCGAGCGTCAAGGATCCACGTTTTAGGCCTACAGCGATGTAACGAAGTATGATTTTTATTTTGTTATTCTCTCGTTCAGGGGTGCTTCAGATGTGCTTCAGGGGTCGTAGATGTTCCGAAAGGAAGGTACAGGGTTCAAGACAGGACACTGTACTTGGATGTTTCTATAAATTATGGCAGAGACTTCTTTAAGGCGATCTGTTTCGTAAGGAGATTAATGGCAGCCAGACAGTTTTTGCTCCATCAACTATAGGGTATAAATCCGTTATTCAATATAAAGGAGGGGGAGAACCGAATGAGTCCTCTCCCTCCCCGCCGCATTGTCGCCCGACAACCCGTTTATATACCTAACGATGCACGTACGGCATCAATTTTCTGTTGAGCCGCGGCATCCACCTGATCATAGTCTGCACGGCTCTTCAATTCACCACGAACCTCTATATAGAACTTTATCTTCGGTTCTGTGCCGGAAGGACGGACCGAAATTTTGGTTCCGTCAGCCGTGAAGAACTGAAGTACATTGCTTGTAGCAGGGAACTTCAAGGGAGTAATCGTACCCGTTAGCAGGTCTTTGTTTTCCAAAGTCTGATAATCCTTGATACGCACTACGGCAGAACCTGCAATCTCCTTGGGCGGGTTCTCCCGATAGTTCACCATCATCTGACGTATCTCATCGGCACCCGTTTTACCAGGGCGAACGACAGATACACCTTTTTCTTTGCCGTAGCCTACTTCGATGTATATATCTTGCAGCAACTCATAGAGTGTCTTTCCCTGTTCTTTTGCCCATGCCATCATCTCTGACATAAGGAAGATGGCTGACACGGAGTCCTTGTCACGGCAGAAGTCTTCCGCCATGTAGCCGAAACTCTCTTCGCCACCGCCCACATACTTGCGCTTGCCTTCCATTTCTCTTACCACGCTGGCAATCCACTTGAATCCTGTGTAGCAGTCAAAGATTTCCACACCGAACTTATCGGCAACAGCCTTCATGATCTCACTTGTAACGATGGTCTTCACCACGAAGTCCGTTGGTTTCTGAAGTCCCAACTCTTTGCGGCGGCGCAGTATGTAGTATGTAAACATAATGCACGTCTGGTTTCCGTTTACAAGTATCCATTCGCCCTTGTCATTCTTGATGGCTATGCCCAAGCGGTCGGCATCGGGGTCGCTGGCGCAAACCATATCGGCATTGATGTGTTTTGCTTTCTCAATAGCCATGGATAGTGTAGCCGGTTCTTCCGGATTCGGACTCTTCACGGTGGGGAAATTGCCGTCTATGACGCACTGTTCCTCCACGGTAGTGAAGTTTTCAAAGCCAAGTTCCTTCATCAGTTGCGGGATAATCATCACGCCCGTACCGTGGCATGGAGTGTACACGATCTTCATATCTTTGTGTTTGGCTACGGCATCAGGAGAAAGACTTAGTGTTTTGATGGCATCCATGAACTGACGGTCCATCTCTTTCCCTATAATCTGAATGAGAGCAGGATTACCTGTGAAATGAATGTCGTCCACAGTAACCTTTTTCACTTCGTTGATGATACCCGTATCATGCGGAGCAATGATTTGTGCACCGTCTTCCCAATATACTTTGTAGCCGTTGTATTCTTTCGGATTATGGCTTGCCGTGACGATCACACCGCTCTGACAACCTAATTTTCTGATAGCGAAAGAAATCTCCGGTGTCGGGCGAAGGCTCTCGAAGAGATACACCTTGATGCCGTTGGAAGAGAATATGTCCGCAGCAATTTCTGCAAACTTGCGGCTGTTGTTGCGGCAGTCATAACCTACTACTACGGCTGGATTCTTGCCTGCAAAGTGTTGGTTGATATAGTTGGCAAGTCCCTGTGTAGCGGCTCCCACCGTGTATATATTCATACGATTGGAACCTGCGCCCATGATACCGCGCAGTCCGCCTGTTCCGAACTCCAAATCCTTATAGAAACTCTCCACCAATTCTGTTTTGTCATCGGTTTCTAACATGGCACGTACTTGAGCCTTCGTTTCGGCGTCATAATCGCCGTTGAGCCAAGTCTCTGCCTTTCGGATAACTTGTTCTAATTCTTTGGTCATAGCAAATACATTTTATGATGTTGTAAAAATATAATCTTCGAAATGTCGCGTCCACAAAAGTAGTTTATTTTGACGAAATGTACAAGAAGTAACGTTCAGAAATTATTCATATTTAGGGAAAAGGAAATCATTGTATGGATAACGCTCTATGTGGATAGCCTTGATACGTTCATACAAGAGTTGTTTCAGTGCCTCTATATTTTCTTTTTGTTTTGCAGAAATGAAGATGCAGTCATTGCTCATCCTGCTCATCCATGTCTGTTTGAGTTGTTCGAGCGACATATTCTCCCGTGTGGCAGGAGTCAAATCATCTTCTTCCTTCGGTGTATAACGGAAAGCATCTATTTTGTTAAAGACCACAATTTCGGGTATAGAATGTTGTTTGTCCGAGTTGCTGCCGCTATTGGTCTGATTGCCGGTTGTTATGTCGTGAATAGTTTGTTCCACCACCCTGTACTGTTCTTCGAAGTTAGGGTGTGATATGTCCACGACATGGACAAGCAGATCGGCTTCCCGCACCTCGTCGAGGGTTGATTTGAACGATTCCACAAGGTTGTGGGGCAGTTTGCGGATAAACCCTACCGTATCGGAAAGCAGGAACGGAAGATTTTCTATAGTTACTTTGCGCACCGTTGTATCCAGCGTTGCAAAGAGTTTGTTCTCGGCAAACACATCCGATTTGGCAAGCAGATTCATCAGTGTGGATTTCCCCACATTGGTGTAACCCACCAGTGCGACACGTACCAACTTCCCGCGGTTCTGGCGTTGTGTGTACATCTGCTTGTCAATTTTCTTGAGGTCTTCACGGAGCAAGGCGATACGGTTCTTGATGATACGTTTGTCCGCCTCTATCTGCGTCTCGCCCATACCGCGCGATGTCGTGCCGCCGCCCCGCTGGCGATCCAAGTGGCTCCACATACGGGTGAGCCGCGGAAGCATATATTGCAAATGCGCCATCTCCACTTGGGTTTTGGCATACGATGTCTGTGCGCGCAGACGGAATATTTCCAAAATAAGGATAGTACGATCCATGATACGTACCGAGAGCGTCTTCTCGATGTTGCGTATCTGGCGCGGTGAGAGTTCATCATCGAAGACAACTGCGTCTATCGCCTCGCCGGTATCTTTTTTGTCGAGGATATACTTGCGGATTTCGTCCAACTTACCCGGCCCCACGTAACAATTGGAGTCTGGTTGCTCCATGCGCTGCACGAAACGGCGTACGGGGAAGATGTTGTCGGTGTCGGCAAGAAATGCCAATTCGTCAAGGTATTCTTTGGTACGTTCTTCCGGTTGTTGGGGTGTGATAACGCCTACAAGCAGTGCCCGTGTCATGGACGAGACTGCATCATCATTCGTATTGTTGTTCATTCTGTCAGTGTGCTTCCAGCCAATTGTGTCCCACACCGCAGTCTGCAATGAGCGGTACACGGAGTTGCACCGCCTGTTGCATCTCCTGCAGGACAATCTGTTTTACCTGTTCTATTTCTCCGGCAGGCACATTGAAATTCAGTTCATCATGCACCTGCATTATCATTTTTGCCTTCAAGTTCTCTTCCGCAAGGCGTTGGTGAATGCGTATCATCGCCACCTTGATGATGTCAGCCGCCGTTCCCTGTATGGGAGCGTTCACTGCATTGCGCTCTGCGAAACTGCGCACCGTGGCATTATGTGAGTGAATATCGGGAAGAAAGCGTTTCCGTCCGAACAACGTTTCTGCATATCCCGTTTGCCTTGCTTTCTCTTTTGCCTGTTCAATGAATGCAATCACTCCGGGGAAAGCATTGAAATATCCGTCAATCAGATCTTTTGCTTCGGCTCGCGAGGATTGCAGTTGCTCTGCCAGACCAAAAGCGGAGATGCCGTAGATGATACCGAAGTTGGCAGTCTTTGCCTTCCTTCTCATATCGGGGGTCACTTCCGAGAGCGGTACATGGAATATCTTTGCCGCCGTAGCAGCGTGAATGTCCTGCCCTGCACGGAACGCCTCGATGAGATGTTTGTCTCCACTGAAGTGTGCCATCAGGCGCAGTTCTATCTGTGAATAGTCCGCCGAGAGGAAAAGACAGCCGTTGTCTGCAATGACGGCACGCCGGATATCATGTCCCCGTTCGCTCCTGATCGGCAGATTCTGCAGATTCGGATTGGCAGATGAGAGCCGTCCCGTAGCCGTTACAGTCTGGTTGTAGGTGGTATGCACCTTGCCCGTAGCGGGATCTACCAAGGTCGGCAGCACATCGATGTATGTATTGAGCAGTTTGCGGAGCGCACGATAGTCCAATATTTTTCCGACAATGGGATGTTTGTGTGCAATGCTTTGCAGCACCTCCTCCGAAGTAATGTATTGTCCGCTTTTTGTTTTCTTGGCTTTTGCATCCAGTTTAAGTGTCTCAAAAAGCAGTTCACCAACTTGTTTGGGCGAATTGATATTAAAGGTGCATCCCGCCAATGACTGAATTTCCCCCTCTATTTGCTGCATCCGTGTATTCAGTCGGGCAGACGCTTCTTTCAGGACAGCGGTATCAAAGCGGACTCCCGCCTGTTCCATATCCGCAAGGACAGGTACCAACGGCATCTCTATCTCACGGAAAAGCGTCATTTCCCCCGCTTTCTGCAATTCTTCCGAAAGGACGGGAAGCAGTTGCAGAGCAGCAGACAGCCGTTCTTGAGGAGAGTCAGAGATGGTATGCTTGAGATATACTTCGGTCAAGTAGGGCAGATCATGGTTGTTTTCCGGCTGCAAGAGATAGTGTGCAACGGTCACATCAAAGTTCTTTCCCCTGAGGACGACTCCCCGTTTAGCCAAAGCCTTGATGTCCTGCTTCAGGTTTGCACTCACCTTGATGACGTTTTCATCTTCCAGCCAGCGGCATACATCAGTGCTGAAATCCGTATAATAAACCGTATTGCCGTCCACGGAAAGATATATTCCTTTGTCGCCCGCCGATATAGCGAGTGGCGAAGACAGAGCGGGAAGCCCCTCTTTTAACGAGACGACAAGCGGAGACAATTGCGAAGATGCGCCGGAGAAGAGATCCAATTCGGGAGTCTGCACCTTATCCCTGTCAGCATCGGAAGGTTGCGTTCTGCCTGCAACGCAAGGCAATACCTCGTCCACTCCCGCAAACAAATCGGGATGAGCAGGAGGCGGCGTTGTGACTTGATACTTTTTGAGCAGGGAGCGGAACTCGAACTTCGTATAGAGAGCAGTAAGCGCAGGGAGGTTCACTTCCCGCCGCTGCAGGCTTTGTTCATTGAAACGGATGGGGGCATCGGTTCGTATCGTTGCCAGGAAGTAGGAGAAACGTATGTCTTCCGCCTGCTTCTCCACCTTTTGACGCAGGACACCCTTGAGTTGGTCTGTATGTTGCAAGAGGTTTTCCACCGAATCGAACTGTTGCAACAAAGCCACGGCAGTTTTTTCTCCCACTCCGCGGCAACCAGGTATGTTGTCGGAAGCATCTCCCATAAGTGCCAACAAATCGATCACCTGATGGGTGGAACTTATACCATACTTCTCACAAACTTCTTTCACTCCCATCTGCTCGAAGCCGCCATTGTGGCGCGGCCGGTACATGAAGATGCGGTCGGTGACCAACTGTCCGTAATCTTTGTCGGGCGTAGCCATAAAGACTTGGTAATCTTCGGCGGCAGCCTGCCCTGCCAACGTACCGATAACATCGTCCGCTTCGAACTCCGGCACTTCCAGAACCGCGATATTCATTGCCTGCAGTATCTCTTTGATAACAGGTACGGCTTTGCGTATATCTTCGGGTGTTTCCTGACGCTGTGCTTTGTATTGTTCGAAGGCTTCGTGACGGAACGTTTTTCCATGCGGGTCGAAAGCCACCCCGACCGCATCTGGTTGCAGGCGTTTGAGCAAATCTTCCAGCGTAAGAAGGAAACCGAAGACCGCCGATGTATTTTCACCTTTGCTTGTAATCCTGGGGACACGAATGAAAGCATAATATGCCCGATAGATCATGGCATAAGCATCTATAAGCAAAAATTTTTTCATATCGGTACAGCGTTTATGTGTGCAAAGATAGGGAAATTCTTCAAGGTTTCCAACAACGGATTCGTTTTTTTTGTGTACCTTTGCCGTTTGGAAGTCCATACTATTTTACGGTTAAATGCTCATGTCGTTATGATTACAGAGAAACTGACCAAGCAGGAAATACAAGAAGCCAATATTTTGTTGGAAAGATCCAATGCCATTGCCATTGTCACTCATATGTCGCCGGACGGAGATGCATTGGGAAGCAGTTTGGGAATGCAGCACTATTTGGAGTGTTTGGGTAAAGATTTGATTGCCGTCATTGTTCCCAATCGTTTTCCATCGTTTCTGAGTTGGATGCCCGGGGCTCAGGATATTCTATGCTATGACGAAAAGAAAGAAGAATGTGACACTATATTAAGCGAGGCGGACTTGATTATATGTCTTGATTTCAACGACTTAAAGCGCATCGGGTCCGTGGGTGAACAGGTTGCCGCATCGGGAGCAAAGAAGTTGCTGATAGACCATCACCTATATCCACAGCCTTTTGCCGATGTAACCATATCCTATCCTGACATTGCGTCCACCAGTGAACTTGTGTTCCGTCTCATCTGCAGGAGCGGGAATTTCCGCCTGATGAACTTGCCCACGGCAGAATGTATCTACACGGGAATGATGACAGATACCGGCAATTTCTCTTTCAACTCCAACCAAGCCGACAACTATTCGATTGTCTATGAGTTGGTGAAGTTGGGCGTGGACAAGGATGCCATCTACAACAAGGTGTTCAACACCTATTCCGAAAGCAGGATGCGCCTGATGGGATACTGTCTGTACCGGAAAATGAAAATCTATCCCAAACAACATACGTCTTTGATCGCCTTGACACGCAGGGAACTCTACCGCTTCAATTTTCAATCGGGCGATGCGGAAGGTCTTGTCAATCTTCCCCTGCAAATAGAGAATGTTTACTATTCCGTGTTTATGCGGGAGGACAAGGACAAGATAAAGATATCTTTCCGGAGCCAGGGCGATCGTCCGGTGAACGAATTTGCGAATCTTTTTTTCAACGGCGGCGGTCATAAGAATGCCGCCGGCGGAGAGAGTTATGCGTCGGTGGAAGAGACGATAAAACTCTTTGAGAAACACTTCAAGGAGTATTTCCGGTAGTCGGCGGAGCAGAGAAACATTATTCTGTGAACAAGCGGCAATGTTTCCAAAGGAAAGAGCCATAGAGTTGTTGTTATCAGAATAGACCTTTCCCATCCATTCGAGGGTGGGGGAATGGGGTTAAAAGTTGATACGTTTATGCGTTTATGTGTAGTTGAAAGAGTTGAGATAGTTAAGCGTTGCTGATTCGTTGAAAAACGGATAGAGGAAGCGACAGTATCTCCCTTAAGAAACAAAACTGGTTTACGAACCAACGTACGATGTACGTTTTTTGCTTTTCCACCTTATTTTTATCTTTCGCTGAGGGGTCGTCCGGGAGTCGTTGAGGTCGGCTTGAGATGTCGTGGGTATCTCATAGGAAATTAGCAGGGTTACACTGCCAAGATCTCATTCGGAATTTGCAAGTCAGTTTTTCCTGCCTTCAAGACATGGCACCCGTGTCAAAATTGCTGCGCAACAGCAGGAAAGAGCATAACAAAGGTTGAAAAAGCAGGTGAACTGCAGAAAGACAGACAGTAAGGAAACTTTTCCGTAATTTATTTGTCTTGTCGGAAAAATAGCAGTAATTTTGTGCCAAATTGGGCAGTAGTATTAGGAAACGGAAAGCCTATTGATTTAACTGTTCTAATAACAAGAATAACTAACCCTATTAAACCTTTATTGACAATGAAACCAACTCATATTGAGCATCTTGGTATCGCTGTAACCAGTTTGGAAGACGCTATGCCGTTCTTCGAGTTCTTAACCGGTGAAAAATGCTACTCTATCGAAGAGGTGGCTGACCAGAAAGTACGCACCGCGTTCTTCAAAGTCGGACAAACCAAGATAGAACTTCTGGAGCCTACCTGCCCAGAATCCACTATCGCCAAGTTTATCGAGAAAAACGGCGGTCGCGGTGGTGTTCACCATGTGGCATTCAACGTTGAGAACGTAGAAGAAGCGCTGAAAGAAGCCGAGGCAGCAGGAATCCAACTCATAGATAAGGCTCCCCGCAAAGGTGCTGAGAACCTGATGATTGCTTTCCTCCACCCCAAGAGCACCAAAGGCGTCCTGACCGAACTCTGTGAGCAACCCAAATGAACGCAAAGCATTCATTTGGAGTAAGCCAGTAAATGTAAATCACTACGTGTAAGCCAGTAAATGTGAGTTATTTTATGTAGGCTGCAGGTATCGTTAAGGAAATAACAGAAACAAATATAGTTTATGATATATCGTTTTGAAGAGTTGATTATTTGGCAGCAGTCAAGAAAACTTGTAAAACAAATATACTCTCTCCTTCAAAACAATCACGACTATGGTTTCCGCGACCAAATACAACGTGCTTCAGTATCCGTAATGACAAACATTGCAGAGGGATTTGAGCGAAACAAACATACTCAGACCAATGCATTGTTCATTCACTTTTTAGGAATATCATTGGGTTCTTGTAGTGAGACAAAAAGTTTGTTATACTTAGCAGAAGATTTAAACTATATTGCTCCCGAGGATTGCAAAAGACTTAGGGAACTATGCACAGATATAGATTTCAAGATTAATGCATTTATAAGCAAATTGCAATCGCTGCAAAATAACACGAAGTAGTTTACACAAAGTGGCAAACACAAAGTGATATACACAACGTAATAAACATTAAACATATGGATAACGATAAATTGCAAAAACTGATTGACAACCGCGCAAAGGCAGCAGCCGGAGGCGGTGAAGCAGCAATCGAAAAACATCACGCAAAGGGCAGTTATACCGCCCGTGAGCGTATCAATATGCTCCTCGACGAAGGTTCGTTCGAGGAAGTGAATATGTTCCTCACCCACCGTTGCCACGATTTCGGTATGGAGAAAAAAGTCTTCCTCGGTGATGGTGTGGCAGTCGGTTCGGGTACCATCGACGGTCGTCTGGTATTCGTTTTCGCACAGGATGCTACCGTCATCGGCGGTTCGCTCAGCGAGACGATGGCACAGAAAATCTGCAACGTGATGGATCAGGCTATGAAACTCGGTGCACCTATCATCGGTCTGAACGACTCGGGTGGTGCGCGTATTCAGGAAGGTGCTTGCGCCTTGGCGGGTTATGCCGAAATTTTCGAGCGTAACATTCTTGCCAGCGGTGTGGTTCCCCAGATTAGTGTCATCTTCGGTCCGTGCGCCGGCGGTGCAGTTTACAGCCCTGCGCTGACCGACTTCATTATGATGACCGAGCAGAACTCCTATATGTTTATCACCGGTCCGAAAGTAGTAAAATCGGTTACGGGTGAAGATGTTAGCGTGGAAGACCTCGGCGGTGCACGTGTGCACGCTACCAAATCGGGTGTTACCCACTTTGTGGCTGCTACTGAAGAGGAGGCTCTGCAAGAAGTACGCCGTCTGGTTAGTTTCATTCCGCAAAACAATATGGAGGAGGCTCCGGTACTCAAGTGCACCGATGACCCGCTGCGTATTGAGGAAAGCCTGAACGACATCGTGCCGAACGATCCGAACAAGCCTTACAACATGAAGGACATTATCAACTTGATTGTGGATAACGGCGACTTTATGGAGGTGCAAAAGGACTACGCAAAGAACATCATCTGCGGTTTTGCGCGTTTCAACGGTCGCAGCACGGGTATCATTGCTAACCAGCCGAACTATATCGCCGGTGTGCTTGACTGCGATGCCAGCCGTAAGGCAGCGCGTTTCGTACGTTTCTGCGATGCCTTCAACATTCAGATTCTCACCCTTGTGGACGTGCCGGGCTTCTTGTGCGGTACAGGGCAAGAGTATGCCGGAATCATCGACCATGGAGCAAAACTAATGTTTGCGTACGGCGAAGCCACTGTGCCTAAGGTTACTATTACTATTCGTAAATCGTACGGTGGTAGTCATATCGTTATGAGTTGCAAGCAGTTGCGCGGTGATGTATGTTATGCATGGCCTAATGCGGAGATTGCCGTAATGGGTGCGAGCGGTGCCGTTGGTGTACTTCAGGCAAAAGCCATCAAGGCTATTGAAGACCCGGAAGAGAAAAAGAAATTCATTGCTGAAAAAGAGGCAGAGTATCGCGAACTCTTTGCCAGTCCGTATCAGGCTGCCAACCGCGGCTATATCGACGACATCATTGAGCCGCGCAACACTCGCAAGCGTATTATCCACGCCTTCGAGAACCTGCAGACCAAACGTCTGACCAACCCTCTGAAGAAGCATTCAAATATCCCGTTGTAATATGATTTTGCTTGAAGTAACCGCATCCACATGGATGATTACCGGTGTAGGTTTTCTGCTGGTATTGTTGCTCCTGATTGTGTTCGTGTTTGTACTCAAACTGATGGGCTGGATTATGCAACCGCGCGTCAAACCCAAGAAACAGGTTGAGGCACAACACTCGCAAACAGTGGCACACACACAGAAAGAGGACAAAGAGCATATCACGCTTACCGCCGACAGCACGGCGGCTATCGCCCTGGCTCTCCACCTCTACTACAACGGCGTGCATGACGAGGAATGCACCAAAACGATTGTTCAACCCCACCGTACACAATGGAACAACAAGATGTATGGTATGAATAACCTCCATAGATAAGAAATAATGAAACTATAGTGCAAACCGGACACAGAAAACTTGTTTTTTGTTGAGGTGCTGCCTATAGTCCGGATTTTTAATTCATTAAAAATATGAAGTCATTTCAGTTTACTATTGATGGTCGCAAATATGCCACGACTGTCAATGAGATAGAAGATAATGTAGCGGAAGTAACCGTTAATGGTACGGTTTTCCATGTGGAAATCGACCAAATGAAACACGCTACCTCCATCAAGCCCGCTGCTCCCAAAGCGGCTGCCGCTGCAGCCCCACGTGCTGCACAACCAGCCGGAACTGTAGTGGTCAAGAGTCCGCTCCCCGGTAGCATCGTAAAGGTGGTGGCTGCTGCCGGTCAGACCGTCAAGAAAGGCGACTTGCTCCTCACAATGGAGAGTATGAAGATGGAGAACCAGGTTACCAGCGAGTACGACGGAACCGTCAAATCGGTGCTTGTACAGCCGGGGCAGAACGTAATGCAGGACGACAAACTCGTAGAGATCGAGACCGTTGCTGTGGCTGCTGCGCCTGCCGCTGCTCCCGTAGCACCTAAGGTAGCACCTGCTCCCCAACCTGCTCCTGCCCCTGCTGCACCCAAGGGTGTCAATGTACCCGCAGGCGGCAAAAAAGTCGTTTCTCCCCTACCCGGCTCCATTATCAAAGTAGCCGTCAGCGAAGGACAAACTGTTAAGAAAGGCGACCTGCTTCTTACGCTTGAGAGTATGAAGATGGAGAACCAGGTGCTTGCCGATTGCGATGGCACGGTTACAAAGATTGCTGTCAGCGCAGGGCAGAACGTAATGCAGGATGACCTGCTTGTTGTACTCGGATAAAGGTTACTGTTATGTGGACTGACATATTGGATTTTTTCCGGACAATGGGCTTTATGAACATCGATTGGCGTCAGTTGGTGATGCTTTTCGTATCATTTTTCCTGTTGTATCTGGCTATCAAGAAGCAGTACGAACCCTTGTTGCTGCTGCCCATCGCTTTCGGTATGTTGCTTACCAACCTGCCGGGTGCGAATATGTACCACCCCGAGTTGTGGGAAGCCTTCCTCGATGCCGATAGCCCTGCTTATCATAGTTATGGTGCTATCCTCAAGGACGCAGGTCTGCTCGATGTATTGTATATAGGTGTCAAAGCGGGTCTCTATCCGTGCTTGATTTTCATCGGTGTAGGTGCGATGACCGACTTCGGTCCGCTTATCGCCAACCCAAAATCGCTGATTCTCGGTGCGGCAGCACAGATTGGTATCTTTGTTACATTCCTTTGCGCCAACGCTCTCGGGTTCACTCCCGCAGAGGCCGGTTCTATCGGTATCATCGGTGGTGCGGACGGACCTACGTCAATTTTCCTCACCTCCAAACTGGCTCCTCAGTTGCTGGGTCCTATCGCTATTGCGGCGTACTCGTATATGGCACTCGTGCCGGTTATCCAACCGCCTATCATGCGTGCTTTGACCACCAAGAAAGAGCGTGCTATCAAGATGAAACAACTCCGTTCTGTCAGCAAGACCGAGAAAATTGTCTTTCCGATTGTCATCACCGCTATTGTGGCACTCGTATTGCCCGATGCAGCGCCGCTTATCGGCTGCTTGATGCTCGGTAACCTGATGAAAGAATGTGGTGTGGTAGATCGTCTGAGCAAGACTGCACAGAACGAACTGATGAACATCGTGGTTATCTTCCTCGGTTTGTCGGTCGGTGCTACGGCTACCGGTGCTACGTTCCTGAATGTCAAGACCTTGATGATTCTTTGTATGGGTATCGTTGCCTTCAGTTTGGCTACCGCAGGCGGTGTTCTCTTTGCCAAACTGATGAACCTCTTCTCCAAAGAGAAGATCAATCCGCTTATCGGTTCTGCAGGTGTAAGTGCCGTACCTATGGCAGCACGTGTGAGCCAGATGGAGGGGCAGAAAGCCGACCCGAGCAATTTCCTTCTCATGCACGCTATGGGGCCGAATGTGGCAGGTGTCATCGGTTCTGCCGTTGCAGCAGGTATCCTGCTCACCTTCCTGGGTTAATCCTTCTGCCCCATCATCGGACTAATCCGATACAATACAAAAAGAGCGTTGCTCATAGTAGGGCAACGCTCTTTTGTTAAAATGCAATAAAGAAAAGTCCCTCCTAAATCTATACCAATCAGCATAGGATGCGCATAGGATAGGCTTAGGATAGACTACCTTTGAATTAATGGAAAATTAACGATAATTAACAGAAAAAATAGACCAAATAGTGTTTTAACGGACATTAATGGAGTAAAAAAGATAACTACAATGGACACCCGAACCATCATACACCACTTGGAGCATAAGTCGGTCAAACCGACGGTCAATCGTATCCTGGTCTATAGCACTTTGGTGCGTCTCAACCGCCCCGTGAGTCTCAAGGATCTGGAAAACGAGATGCTCAATTTGGACAAGTCGAGCATTTTCCGTGTCCTCACACTCTTTGAGGAGAACGATGTAGTGCATGCTTTTGAGGACGGGCGCGGTATTGTCCATTATGAACTCTGCCACCACCACGATGGTGAGTGCAGCCACACCGATGGTCATCTCCATTTCTATTGCGAGACCTGCCAACAATCCTTTTGCTTGGAGGATACCCCCATCCCTCACATTGACCTCCCCGCCGACTTCATCCCCCACTCCGTCTCCTTCGTCATCAAAGGCACCTGCCCCTCTTGCGCCAAAAAACACAAATAGGCTACAAACAGCCAACTTTTGCAACATTGCAGAAAATTCGACAGACAAAATATAAGCAGTATCTTTGCAATAAAAGATCTAAATTTGTCAACAATACATTATATTCCGTTGTCATAAAATTAACTAACCATTAAATTGCGAATTGCACAATGTATATTACAGTTCATCAACACTCACCGGAAAAAGACATCAAAGAGTACAAACGGGAACATAGTGTCTATGGTTTGGCACAAATCCGCCAAACGGCAGATATGGATATTCCCATAGACCACATCTACTATATTGAGCATCCTGATTTCAAGAAATTAAACTTGTGGATGTCGCAATATGCTGGTAAACCTGTTCAAGAATTGGGAATTACGCCTACGGAGCCGTATATTCCGACCACAATTGATGTATATAACAACCGTAATACCACGGCTATTCGCAAGATATTAGCCCTATACGAAGGAAAAGACAAACCCACGGCATCATTCGGTGTATGTTCTGTTATTTTGAACACCTATTTTGTTCTCAAACGGCAGCAACCTACACCGCTATACGCAGGTTGTTTGGTTTGCCGCCTGTTGCCGACCACTGCAGAATATCAACTGCTATTCGTACTTGATTTGACGGAATTATTCCAACGCTTCAAGGAATACTATTTTCGTGCAACCATCAAAGATTATATTTGCTTGATAGGTATGCTCAATCAGCAGATTGCGGAGTGTAGCGAATTCCGTGCTGCCTACAGGGAAAGATTATTAAATGAGATATTGGTTGACGGCAATGCATTTTTCTTACCACGAACTCTCATAGAGTTTTCTATTGGTGGTGGGCGCGTAAAAACGGAAGAAGAGAAACGATATGAAGAAGAGTTGCGTCAACGTGCCTTGCATATTCGTGATGAAATCAATGCATTGCAACGGGACAATGGCATCAACATCCTTTCCGAGATTTTAGGGAAGGATATTGTACATTACCTCTTGCCAGATACACAACACATAGAACCGTCACCGCTTGTTATTGACAGTTCAGCTCATATTTTTATTCCTGCCTTTGATAACTTGGAAATCAAAATGACACCTCTGGCAAAGGCGGTATATATATTATTTTTGCACCACGAAGAGGGTATCTTATTGAAAGATATTCCCAACTATCACGATGAATTATTGCATATTTATTCACACATCTCCAACCGTTCCGATATGGACGCTATCCGCCAAAGCGTGGCTGACTTGACTATTTCCGGTTCTGAGTTACTCAACCAGCAAATCTGCCGTATCGCAGCCGCTTTCCGCAAAAACTTAGCCACAGAAATCGCGGCACACTACTATATACGCGGCAAAAGAAATGAGATAAAATATATTTCATTACATCGTGAGTTAGTTGATATGCAAATAGATATTACGATGTAATAAAAATCATCTTACAAATAACCTCATTGAAAAACATATAAATATATATTGCTGTCCGGTAAACGCAGTCCGAAGCAGAAAAGTTCCCCTAAGTGCCCATAAACAGGCATATTGGTATGTATTTTTGCAAAAGCGAGCCCCCTATGCAAAAAGTACGAGCTGCGGATTGCTCGTAGGTGGGGCTAAATTTTGTTCTTTAATCAGCGTATTCCAGAGCCCTTCAGGGTCTTCAAGGAAAGCATATAAGTCAATATAGTACTATTGCTGTCCGGTAAACACAGCCCAAAGAAAAAAAGTCCCTTCCAAATGCCCATAAAAAGGCAGATTGGTATGTATTTTTGCAAAAGCGAGCCCCCTACGCAAAAAGTACCAGTTGCGGATTGCTCGTAGGTGGGGCTAAATTTTGTTCTTTAATCAGCGTATTCCAGAGCCCTTCAGGGTCTTCAAGGAAAGCATATAAGTGAATATAGTACATCAGCATCCGGCGTATCATCGTAACCATATTCGAGAAAGCCCATTTCCGCTCCAAACGCTTATGTATAACGGTGAGCAACAGATTGGCTATCATTGTCACCCAAATCTGTGATTCGATAGCATTCACACTATCACCGTAAAAGTATTTGAGAGGGAAATTCTGTTTCAGTTGCTTGAACAATATCTCTATCTGTCACCTACGGTCATAAAGGGCTATCACCCATTCTATCTCCGACTCCAAATCATTGGTTAACAGTCGGACGGATTCTTGCTTGCCGGGTTTCCAATACTCAATGATACGTGCTTCGTGAGTCAAATCTCCTTTGGTAAAATCTGGTCGTGCGTTGACGCTGATGTAAAGCGTACCAAACATGGCATATTTTCATCCGCTTTGATGACGGTATGTGCCTTTATCCCGCCCTTCTTTTTACCCGTCTTGGGATTGCGCCCTGCGCCTTTGAGGATGTCCGAGAACAGGCTGATAGTCGTTGAATCCATGATATACAGCCGTTTGACCCATTCTTCACTTCGGTTGTCCGCTAAAACATCCTTGTATTGTTGGTAGAGACTTTGGTATATCTCTCCAAAGAAAGAACTGCTCCGGCGGTTATTGGCTTCGGACAGCGTGCTACGCCGCACCAGATAATTGATGCCGAGGTGTTGGAATTTCTGCGCCTCTGCCATCAGACCGATAACGGTCTCGCGCAGTGAGTCATACCGCATAAGAACGGCAAACAACAATGCCACAAAATGGGTGTAACCGTCTAATTTCTTGACATAGCGGTCGTAGTTGTTTTGCTTGCTGATTTCCTGTATCTTGGCACGATTTGCCAAATTGAGTATCTGCAGGTATTGCGGCTGTCCGGAAAAAGTTGTAATTTTGCTCATCGTTGTGAGTTTTTGGGTTTGACGACACAAAATTACAACGAACGGCTGGCTCTAACAAAAGAACCAGCCTTTTTTGTACGCAAATCTAAAGTTTACCGGACAGTAATAATAAATATATTACAATGGCTGTTCGTTTTAACATAGAAAAGTATCAAGAGGCAAAACTTGCATACATAGAAATGCTAACAGGTAAATCGGAAAAAGATAGATACATACAAATCCTATTTAGAGCAGGACGAGGATGTACGAAAAACAATCCAAGCATACCGCAATGCACAAAAACAAATTGCCAAAAATGAGAATGCCCAAACTAAATTCAATAAAGAGCCTGTCAAACAAAAACACAATAATAAAGTTATTCAATTAAACGATGGCTACGATAGTATTAGGCGTATAAAATATGAAATAAAACACGAAACAGGTGATATTCTGGGCGTGATACCATGTTTCTCTAAAGATGGAAAATTCATTCGTTCTTTCACTGTAACAGCCTCTAATTTAGAAGCAACCCTACAAGATTCATTATTCCGTAGTTCTATGCAAATAGGACAATTGGTTTCTATTAAACAAAGCATCTACCAAATAATCAAAAAAAAGAGGAAACGTGGTATGATGTCTCACCACATAGATACACTATATAGACTATTACAAGATGAAATAAATAATAGGTATCGGGCTTCGCACCTACACAATAAAAACAGAATCCAAACAGAGTCCAAAACATTGACAACTATAGATTGGAGTGCGCTTTCCTTGCATAGTAAAAAAATGGAGTTTTGTTATTTAAGTTGAATTTTCCACCAGGTTGCATAATACTACAAAATCCAAATATCAATATCCAATTACCTAACTATAGATCAGTATTGGAAAATTCCGTGCCTAAAATAGACATTGTCATATCCAATACAGGTGAATACAAAGTAAAGAAGGAAACTGCACGAGAAATTATTCAGGTATTCAAAGACTTGGCACAAAAGACTGAACGTAATAATACAACAAACAATGCATTATCAACATCTGAGAACAACACAAAGCAAACACAGACAACACCTTCTATTCAAACTCCACAAGAACTCGAAGTCAGTTGGTCAAAAGTCCATTTCTTCGATGGCAGAGTAACTATAGATACTCCTATTCCAGGAAAGCCTGTTGTCCTTACAATTCAAAATGTCAGGAAATCTTATGAGCAGATACGTAATTTATTAATTCGTAAATTACCACCTATCCATATCATAAAAGACAAATCGGGTAAGTACCAATTAAAAAATACGATACAATGGCAGTCTGCCATTCAAATGCTTGAGAAACGCTATAATGATGATAATATAGTAGCCATAAAACCTAAAGTGTATCAGTCTTTCAAACTTACAATGGATTCTGCTTCAAAAGACCAAGATATGATACTCAAACATCTACAACAGCGCAAACAAACATACATCAATTATCTTATCAAACAACACGCATTACTTGACTATAAAATAATACCGGCAAAAGAGTCTTTGGCACACTATTCAGCAACGAATAGTACAGAGGAAGACGCCTTTATATTCACCATCCCTTCGAAAATATATGGTTGTGTTACAGTTGTATATGAGAATTGCAATATCGCCCGTGCCTCAATTGTGCTAACAGTGAAAAAGGAAACATATATTGAGTCTGTTCAATGGCTATACAACTTTATGGGAGACGAAAGGGAAAAGAACAAAAGAGAGCGTCTCCGTACAGCATCACATATTGGAACTCGTGGAATAATCTCATGCGATTCGATTAATCATACAGACCTAATACAAGAGTGGGAATACAGAATCAATAATCACAAATAAGCATTTGCAAACTATGTATCCCAATAATCATATGTGTTTTGTAATTGGAGGAAATTGCAGTACCTTTGGGGTAGGAATCGGGACAGATAATCCTATTTGATAAGATTTACTATGTTAATTTGACTATACCATCTTTCTTTGCCCTGCACGAATTGGATATTTGGTCTAATGACTATTTCCTTCAGTTGGCAGAACGTATTGTTTGGACATAAATAAATCCTTGCAACCACACTACACTACATAACATAATGATATGCATCACAAACTCATCATTCTATCCTCTCCGTTGCACCACGAGGCATTGAGTTTGCCTTTTGAGCCTGCTCCCGAATGGTTGGTTGACAATCAAGTCGTTGCGGTACTCACGGGCGGCAGCGAAGCACTCTTCCTCGAAAAAGTACAATCGGGCGAAATCACTCTCGCCGAACCCATTTGCCTCATCGCGAGCGAGCAGAGCAACTCCCTTGCGGCGTGCTGCGAAATACTCAGTTGGATCAATCAACATCACGGACATGGACAGATTAGGACTCATCGGTAAACCGAGCGACTGGCTCATCGCTTCCACCTACGATGTGGAGGCTATTCGCACCCGTTTGCATTGCGAATTAGTGGAAATAAGCATCAGCGAAGTAACCTCTCTCGGTGAGGTGGAAGGCGGCGAAGCAGGCGCACTCCGTATATACAACCGCTTGCGTGAAATAGTTGATACCTATCAACTTACGGGGCTCACCCTCCGTTGTTTCGACCTGCTCATCACCGTTAAAAATACGGGTTGTTTAGCGTTGGCGAAACTCAATGCAGAGGGTATCCCTGCTGCCTGCGAGGGCGATGTGCCCGCCCTGCTGACCATGGTGTTGGCACACCGACTGACGGGCTGTTCGGGCTTCCAATGCAACCCTGCCCGAGTCAATACCGCCACAGGCGAAATGCTGTGGGCACATTGTACTATTCCGCTGGATATGGCGGAGCGTTACGAGTACGAGACGCATTTCGAGTCGGGTATCGGTATCTCCTTGCACGCCGACCTACCATTGGGCGACTATACATTAGTGAAAGTGAACGGCGACCTCACGCGTATCTTTGCAGAGGATGTTGTGCTCACACGCAACCAGCACCAACCGAACCTCTGCCGCACGCAGGTATGGCTTAAGACCTGCCATATCATCCCTTACCTGCTCTCCGACCCCATTGCCAACCATCATCTCCTCGTTCCCGGACACCACGCCCAAGAGTTCGAGGATATGATAAGGAAATGACGTTTTCCTATAGTGCGATGCATGAGCATCGCACTATTTTGTATCCGCCACACTATACTTGCAACCGAGTTGCAGCATAAACATAGTACTTTTGCAGTCGTAAACAAAGAGATGTACTAATTAGTAACCCCATGGAAAAAGAAACCCGTTCTATCCTGCTTAAAATCATCGTGGCTGCTGTGCTACTGGTAGTCTGTGTGGTTGTGGAGCATACGTGCTCGCTTCCGATGTGGCAACTGCTCCTTATTTATTTAGTTCCTTATCTTGTTGTCGGTTTTGATACACTCCACGAGGCAGCAGAAAACATTGTGCATGGTGAGGTCTTCGATGAGGACTTCCTGATGTCCATTGCTACTATTGGTGCACTCGCTATAGGCTTTTTGCCGGGAGCGGAGAACCAGTTCCCCGAGGCGGTCTTCGTGATGCTGTTCTTTCAGGTGGGTGAACTCTTTGAAACCATTGCCGAAGGACGCAGCCGCAAGTCGATTTCCTCGCTGATGAATATACGTCCGGATACTGCCCACGTGGAGCGCAACGGCGAACTGCAGACTATTGACCCTAACGATGTGCAAGTAGGTGAAATAGTGGTTATCAAACCGGGCGAGCGTGTACCGGTGGATGGCGAAGTTATCGAGGGCGAATCGCACCTTGATACGGTTGCCCTTACGGGCGAAAGCGTCCCGCGTACCGTCCGAAAAGACGACCAAGTTATCTCCGGCTGTGTCAATATGTCGGGCTTGTTGCGTGTCCGTACTATCAAAATAGCAGGAGAGTCCACTGCCGCCAAAGTGCTGGCTCTGGTGGAGAATGCGGGGGAGAACAAGTCCCGCAGTGAGAATTTCGTTACCCGTTTTGCCCGTGTTTATACCCCGATTGTCGTCTGCTTGGCATTGGTATTAGCCTTCCTTCCGCCTTTCTTCGGCGCGGGAACGTATATCGATAATCTCCCCACGTGGCTCTATCGCGGTTTGATGTTCTTGGTCGTTTCCTGCCCGTGTGCGTTGGTCATTTCTGTGCCGTTGGCTTTCTTCGGAGGTATCGGCGGGGCGTCCCGCAAAGGTATTCTGGTGAAAGGTTCCAACTTCCTTGATGCTTTGAGCAAATTGGATACCGTGGTATTCGACAAAACGGGCACCCTCACACGCGGTGTTTTCCAAGTGAGTCTTGTGCATCCGCACGACATCTCCGAGAATGAGTTGCTGCATCTGGCGGCCCACGTGGAGCGGTATAGCAATCACCCCATCGCCGTCTCCTTGCGTCAGGCGTATGCCCACGAGGCGGACTCTTGCTCGGTAGAGCAGGTGGAGGAAGTGGCAGGACAGGGCGTCAAAGCCTGTGTCAATGGTAAGCAGGTCTGTGTTGGCAATAGCAAGATGATGGACGCTGTCGGGGCTAAGTGGCACGAATGCTCGCAGCAGGCGCAGGGTACGGTCATCCACGTGGCTATTGATGGCGAATATGCCGGACATATCGTTATCTCCGACCAACTCAAGCCCGATGCCAAAACGGCTATCAGCAGGCTGAAAGCCGCCGGTGTACGCCGCACGGTGATGCTCACGGGCGACCACTATGCCGTAGCGGAGTTTGTGGCGCACGAAGTGGGGCTGGACGAGTTCCATGCCGACCTGCTCCCGCAGGACAAGGTGGCACAGGTGGAGCGTCTGCTTGCCGAGAAGCCGCAAGGCAAAACCCTCTCTTTCGTAGGCGACGGTATCAATGATGCGCCGGTTCTTGCCCGTGCCGATGTGGGGATTGCTATGGGGGCGTTGGGCTCCGATGCGGCTATTGAAGCGGCAGATGTGGTGCTGATGGACGACCAACCGGGCAAGATTGCCACGGCTATCCGTATCGCCAAGAAAACTGGTCGCATTGCTAACGAAAATGTGTATTTCTCTATCGGTATCAAGGTTTTGGTGCTTGTCCTTGCTACTTTCGGTATTGCTAATATGTGGCTTGCCGTCCTCGCCGATGTGGGCGTTACCGTCCTCGCCGTCCTCAACTCAATGCGGACGCTGCGATAAGCAAACGATATTACCTTGAGTAATGATTTACTATAGATGTCAACCTGTTGGTGAAATTACGTATACTTTACTCCACTCATTATTTTAGGTGTACGCGAATACTATAGTATTACAATTATAGTCATAGTCATATTTTATGTCGACTTACTTCTTTCTTTTCTTTTGCCTGACCAAAAGAAAAGAAACCAAAGAAAAGTCACCGGCTGTGCGTCGGGCGTTGCCAAAAATATAGGGTCACTCGAATTTCGGCGGAGACACAACTCGCTACGCTCAGACAGTATCTCCGCTTGTCGAAATTCTCGCTCCATTTTTGACACCCGACACAATGCCGGAAGAAACTGACCCGCTGACCCTCGCTTTGCAAACTAATTCCGCCAACAGATAGAATTATTATAGACGTTCTATTTCATCGAGAAGTTCCAAGGAGATAGAAAACCTCCCCAACCCCTCCAAAGAATGGATTTTTGATTGCATTGCATTGTTTCACAGTCCTTACTTTTAGGGGTGCTTCAGGGGTCGTTGAGGTCTCGATGAGGGGTCGTAGGCAACGGTACGGCCGCAGGGAACTCTACAGAACCTCCGATGCAGTTCTGCTATATGTTCAAGCGGAGATATATTTATTCTTAGGTATTTAGCCGGAAAGCCTAATCCTTGATTTGTACAGACTCAATGGTGTATTTGCCTATTCAGTCTTGGAGCAAATCGGGACGGCGTTCTTTTGTGTGGCGGAGCGATTCTTCGTAGAGCCAATCATCTATTTTGGCTTGATTGCCGGAGAGCAGAATATCCGGCACGCGCCATCCCTTATACTCTGCGGGACGGGTGTACACTCCGGGTTCCAAGAGTCCGTCCTGGAAACTATCGCTCAAAGCACTCGTTTCATCTCCCAACGCCCCGGGGAGCAACCGGACAATGGCATCGGTCATAATAGCCGCCGGCATTTCTCCTCCCGTAAGAACAAAATCCCCGATAGTGTATTCTTTGGTGATGAGATGATCACGCACACGCTGATCGACACCTTTGTAGTGTCCGCAGAGAATGATGATATTCTCTTTGAGAGACAGTGCGTTGGCTTCCCGTTGCGTGAAGCGTTCGCCATCGGGAGCGGTAAAGATTATCTCATCGTAGTGTCGCTGCGAGGCAAGATAGGTTATTGCACGATCAATGGGTTCTATTTGCAATACCATACCTGCTCCGAAACCGAAGGCATAGTCATCAACCTTACGGTGTTTGTCAAGGGTATAATCGCGCAGGTTATGCACACAGATTTCCGCAAGTCCTTTGTCTTTTGCTCGTTGCACAATGGAGTGATTGAGAGGAGACTCCAACAATTCGGGGCAGGCAGTGATGATGTCAATACGCATAAACAGACGATTTATCAGAAGTTTTACATTATGGTACGGGGTCGTAGCCGCTACCTCCCCACGGATGGCAGCGGAGGATACGTTTTATGCCGAGCCAGCCTCCTTTGAAGATACCGTATTTTATGACGGCTTCCACCATGTATTGACTGCATGTGGGGGTATAGCGGCAAGAAGCGGGCGTGAGTGGCGAGATGCAATACCGATAGAAATAGACAGGCAGCAGGAATATGTATCGAAGCCACTTACGCATGGGGAGACTTTATTTTGTTTTCCACATACAAGAGTGCTTTGCGCATGGCTTTTTCCATTTGGGCATAATCGCACGGAGAAGAACCTATATAGTTGAAAGCCATTTCCACGTAGCAATGCTCATCCTGACAGGCAGCCCGCAAACTATGAACATTCAGGCGATAGGCTTCCCGCATGAGACGTCTCAGATAGTTGCGCATGACCGCCTGTTTGAATTTGCTTTTTGGTGCCCATACGAGAATTTTTGTTCTTGATGCGCCGGAAGCAGAGACATTTCCGTCTGTTCCACCAAACACCTCTTTGCCTATACTGTACGTGAGACGCAAAGGGTAGGCTGTGTAGTGTTTTCCTACCTTATAGAGGTTCGCAATGCGTAATTTTCCACAAAGGCGTTCCTCCTTATGGAATGTGTTGCGCCTGTTCACCGTGTGCGTTTATGGTTTTCTTTGAGGAAAGCGTCAATAGCCGAGATGATAGACGGATATTCCTTACTTGGTGCTTCGAGGTCAACTCTCATGCCTGCTTCTTTCATTGCTTTGGCAGTGGCCGCACCATAACAAGCAATGACCCGTTCTCCTTGCTCGAAACAGGGATAGTTTTGCTGAAACCCGACAACTCCCGTCGGTGTAAACAAGACATACATATCGTAGTCCAAAAGTTCTTCGCGGGAAAATTTATTAGGCACGGTACGATACATGACCGCCGGTTTGACCTCAATCTTACGGTCCGCGAACATCTTGATGACATCATCGTTATAGACATCCGCAGCAATCATAAGAAACTTGTCTTCCGGACGTCTCTGCATGATTGGCACCAAGTCAGCCATCTTGTTGCTTGTACCAAAGAAGACTTTGCGTTTTCTGTATTGAATATATTTCTGCAAATAGTTCGCTATGGTCTCGGTAGTGCAATAATAGTGCATGGTATCGGGAATTGTAATGCGCATTTCCTCACACAAATGGAAGAAATGATCGACACCCAAACGCGAAGAGAAGATGATGGCAGTATAATCCAAAATGTTGATATGCTGCGCACGAAACTCCTTAGGAGTAAGTTCTTCGATACGTATAAACTGGTGGAAATGAAAACGAACTCCATACTTTGCTTCCATGTCAAAATAAGGAGACTTCTCTGTTGCTGGCTTTGGTTGAGAGATAAGTATATTCTTGATTTTCAATGTTCTAAGATATTTATAACTATATTGTACCTAATAAACTACACGTTGCATAGATCCAGCCCAAGAAAGGCAAGATTTCAAGGGTGCAAAGGTACAACAAAATATAGAGATAATCTAAGAAACTGAAAGAAAAAAGCCTGAAAAGTTTGAATGCGATGAGACAGAAGAGGGTGACGAGGAACATGAGCAGGGTGATAGATACCGCCTTGCTGTCAAACCACGGTGTGAACATCAGCAGCAGGAGGACGGGGTATATTATCCATGTGAGGAACGTATTGAGCGTCAGTCTGTAGTAGTGATAAGTGCGTAGAATTTCCCGATTGAGGAATATGAAAGACACTATTCGGAAGAGCAGGTCTTGTATGATCCACATACAGACAAACAATGCACAAGTGAGCAAATAGCCGCTGAAAGAGAATGTACCGTGTTTACCGGTACAATAAAGGAAGACCAACAAAGAGAAAGCCATTATGTTGCTCAGCAAGAGCAATCCGCTTCCGAAGAATGTGAAAGAGGTGTTGTTCAGTTGATTGCCGCGAAGTTTATTTTCTCCGAGGCTATGAATACTGTTTTTCATAATGTCAGGCTGCAACCAAACCGCCAAAATCATACAAGCGAGACAAAGGAGCATTATCCATGCGCCCCATTCTTCGGAGCAGGGTGATGATATACGGAGAACATTTTCCATCATTCTAAATCTGTGCCGCCTTTCTGACAGATTTGTCCCAAACCGGTGCTTGCCGCAACTTTGGCAATACCTCTTCCGGCGTTGCCGCAATGGTCATCATATCCTCCAAATGTACAGACCTCATCAAGTGCATATCAACCATTTGTCTGAAGCATTGCAAGAGGTTGTTGTAGTAGCCTTCCGTGTTGAGGAGGGCAACGGGCTTTGTATGCAGTCCCAATTGCTTCCATGTGAGGATCTCAAGCAGTTCCTCGAAAGTTCCTATACCTCCGGGCAAAGCCACGAAAGCATCCGCCTTTTCTGCAATAAAACTTTTGCGTTCGTGCATATCTTTCGTTATAACCAACTCGGTACAGCCCTGATGTTCCCATCCTTGTTCCACCATGAATTGAGGTATAACTCCAATGGCTTCTCCCCCGTTCAGAAGAACCGCATCGGCAATGGCTCCCATCAAACCGGCATGCCCGCCCCCATAAACAAGCCTGATGTGTTCTGAGGCAAGAATCTTGCCCAAACGTTGTGCCGCTTTGAAATAGGATGGCGGAACCAAATTGCTGGAAGCGGCATATACTGCCAATGACTGAATGGTATGCATGTGAATCTGTTCTGTTTTGACCATGAATTGAGACTACAAAGGTACGTAAAATCTTCGGTCATTTTTGCCTTTTGAAAAAAAAAACTAACTTTGCAGAAAATTTGTTTAATACAAAGAAAAGGTTCTGCCTATGGCTGTAGAAATACACGAGATTACCTCGAAAAGGGATATACGCAAGTTTATCCAATTCGGTAATGATTTATACAAAGATTGTCCAAACTATTGTCCGACACTCTTCATGGACGAGATGAACACGTTGGACGAGAAGAAAAACCCCGCATTTGAGGTCAGTGAAAAGATATTGTTTCTGGCTTATCGTGATGGCAAAATAGTGGGACGTATAGCAGGTTTGATCAACTATGCCGCCAACAAACACTGGAACGTGAACCATGTTCGCTTCGGCTGGATGGATTTTATTGATGATCTTGAGGTATCAAAGGCTCTTTTGGACGCTGTGGCTGCTTGGGGGCGGAGCAAAGGGATGGATGCCATGAACGGTCCCGTGGGCTTTACGGATTTCGATCATGAGGGGCTTTTGATTGAGGGGTTCGAGTATTTGGCTCCAATGGCATCGCTTTATAACTATCCCTACTACGAGAAGCATATGGAAGCATACGGTCTGGTGAAAGAGAATGACTGGATAGAATACCAGATTACTCCTCCAGATGATATTCCCGAGCGCTTGTTGCGAATGTCGAAGATAGCGGCAGAACGCAGTCAGGTGCGTGTGGACAAGGTGCGCAGTGTCCGTGAACTGAAACGGAAATACGGTTTTACCTACTTTGATGTGATAGATGAGGCATATCAATGTCTGTATAACTTCCAACCTCTTACCCCAAACCAGAAGAAGTATTATTGCGAGATGTACTTCCCGTTGGTTAACTTCGACTTTGTTACCGTCGTTGTCAATGAAAAAGACGAAGTTGTGGCAGTGGGTGTAGGTATGCCTGATATATCGATGGCGTTGCGGCGTTGCGGGGGCAGGTTGTTTCCATTCGGGTGGTATCATATTCTCAAAGCACTTCATGCCAAGAAGATGGATTCGTTTGACTTGCTTCTTATTGCCGTTCGTCCTGATTACCAGAACAAGGGTGTGAACAGTCTTATCCTGGTTGACCAGATTCCCTATTTCAAACAATATGGCATAAAGCGCGTGGAAACCACTTCCATCATGGAGACAAACGCAAAGAACCAAGCCAATTGGGAATACTTCGAGAAGAAACAGCACAAACGCCGTCGTGCCTATATTTGTCCGATTTAGCGGCAGAATATGAAACATCTGAAGTCTGCAACATTGACGAATGTCAGTCTGAATACATCTGCAAAACAAGAGGACTATTATAAAGTATCCTCCGATATTTTGTATCGTTACCTCAGAGAGCATAACTTGCGTTGTACTTCAGAGCGGTTGTTCCTATTGAAGCAAGTTTGTGCTTACAGGCAAAAGTTTACGGCCGAACAACTTCTGAGCGATATTCCCGACTCGGTCCACCTTAGTGTGGCAACCATATATAATTCGCTGAACTTGTTTTGCAGTTGCAGAATACTGCAGAAGCAGTCCTCATCGGCGGGGGCAAGAACAACAGCGTTTGAGTTGGTGATGGCTCGCGAATCGTCCATGCATTTTGTTTGTACGCGCTGCGGACGGAAGGTTGAGTTTCGAGACAAGGCAGTTGAGAACATTTTACGCGAGCGTCACTTCAATAACTTTCAGATGTCTGATTTCAGTCTTTCTGTATACGGGGTTTGCAAGATATGTCGCAGGAAACACAGATAGTGAAGCAAGTAGTCAAGCAGAATATCCTTTTCTACTCTTTGTCGGGATTGCTGCTTCTCGGAATGTTGTGGTTGCTTCTTTCAGAGTCGCAAAAGCCCTTGCACCTTCTGTTGAACGGTTATCATACTGATTTTTTGGATACTTTCTTCAAGTATTATACCCGTGTTGGAGAATACGGTATCTATATTCTTTTTGCAGGACTTCTTTTCTACAGGTTAGGAGATGCTCTTTTTGTCTTGAGCGGAGAGTTGAGCATAGGTCTCATAGTGCAAATTGTAAAGCACGTTGTTGCCGCTCCGAGACCTGCCGTTGTTTTTGACATTGTCCACACACCGGAAGTTTTGCCTTTGGTCGAGGGCGTGAGGATGAGTTGGTACAACAGTTTCCCGTCGGGGCACACCGCCACCTTTGTTACCCTATTTCTGACCTTGTCTATTCTATGTTGCCGCAGGAAAGAATTGTCGTTGTCCGCTAAGTGTTGTATTCAGACTGCTTGTTTTCTTTGTGCATTTACCGGTGCCTATTCACGCATCTATCTTTCGCAGCACTTTCTTGCAGACGTGTTTGCGGGGGCATGTCTTTCGCTTGTCTGCGTGCCCTTTCTATATGGTGCTTTTGCTCTTCTCAGAGTCTCTCATCCACGGTTTTACGACTGGCGTATTCCTTTGCCCAAAAGCAGAAAACGATGAACAGAGCGAGCGTAACGCAGCCTGCGACGGCGTAGCCCAACCAGCGCCATCCGACCGGCAGATTCAGTCCTTCGGGGGCAATCAGGATGTAACTTCCGCTTACCATCGTCATAAACAATGCCGGAATCAAACTAATCAGATACCCGTTTCGAGGGCTATTTGATGTCTTTCCATCGGCGTGTTCTGCTTTGTACAGATAGACGGTGGCAGCCCACAGAGTGAAGGCTGCCAATGTTTGGTTGGTCCAAGCAAAGTATCTCCACACTACATCAAAGTTCACGAAAGTCATTCCAAACACAACAGCGAACAATGGCAGAGAGATGAGAAGTCGTCGCCAGGTACTCTTTTGATCCCAATGCATGAAATCAGCCATGATGAGCCGTGCGCTTCTCAAGGCAGTATCTCCCGAAGTAATGGGTGCTGCAATCACTCCGATGATAGCAAGTATGCCTCCTACTTTTCCAAGCCAAGTTCTTGATATCCTGTCAATCACCAGTGCAGCAATGTTCTCTCCCTGATGTTCAGCCGCAAATGCCTGCAATCCGTCTATTCCACCGAAGAATGATCCTGCCGCGGCTGCCCAGACAAGTGCCAATATGCCTTCAACCACCATTGCCCCATAGAAGATCCATCGTCCTTGCCGTTCGTTAGTGATGCAGCGCGCCATCAGTGGTGATTGTGTTCCGTGGAAGCCGCTTATGGCACCGCAGGCAATACTGACAAACAGCATGGGAAAGAGAGGTAGTCCGTTTGTCTGCCTGTTTTGCAATCCGTCGGTCACTTCGGGGATATCCGCTCCATGCCAACCGAGCATAACCACCATGATGCCCACTCCCATGAACAGAAGTATTCCGCCGAATAACGGGTAGAAACGTCCTATCAGTTTGTCGATAGGAAGAAGAGTTGCCAAGATATAGTAAATGAAGATCACTCCAATCCATATATTTACGCTCACGCTACGGGCTAATCCGTGCAAAAGATTGGCGGGACCAGTCATGAACGTTGTGGTGAGCAGAACCAGCAATACAACCGACAATACACGTATTCCATGATGAATGCCGGTTCCCAATTCTTCGCCGACAATATCAGGCAGACCCGCCCCGCCCTTGCGCACAGAAATCATACCTGAAAGATAGTCGTGTACGCCGCCTGCGAAGATTGTCCCAAACACAATCCACAAATAGGCAGATGGGCCGTAGAAGATGCCCATAATTGCGCCAAAGATAGGTCCCAAGCCTGCTATGTTCAGGAATTGAATCAGGAATATCCTCCATGCAGGAAGGGGAACGTAGTCAATTCCATCGGTTTTGGTCAATGCCGGAGTAGGTCTCTCAGGGTCAGCACCAAACACGCGTTCCACGAATTTGCCATAGAATACATAACCTATGACCAGTATGATGACGGAAATAATGAAACTATACATGGTATTGTTGTTCTTATTGTCTTGCAAAAGTACTAAAAAGGGATTGTATAAACAATATCATATTGTGAAGTCCTTTTGTGTGCCATTGTCTTATGTTTGCGTATCTGCGTAAGTTTTCCGAACTTTGCAAGTGACTTCGACACCGTAATGAGACAAGCAGATGAAGACAGGCTTTGATAATGCAAAATATATCCGTGTTCAGTCGGAACATATCCGAGAGCGTATTGCGCACTTAGGCAACAAACTATATCTGGAAATGGGGGGCAAACTCTTCGGAGACTATCATGCCAGCAGAGTCCTCCCTGGTTTCCAGCCGGACAGCAAGTTGTCCATGCTCACGTGTCTGAGTGATTCCCTTGAGATAGTCATTGTTATCTCCGCTCTCGATATAGAGAAAAACAAGATCCGTCAGGACCTCGGCATTACCTACGATGAAGATGTCCTTCGTCTGTACGATGAACTTACTTCCCGCGGTTTTCTTGTTTCCTCCGTGGTGGTTACCCACTATAACGGGCAGCACTCTGCCGATGCCTACCGCCAGCGTCTCGATCGGAGAAAGATCAAGACTTATTTCCACTATACGATAGAGGGCTACCCGCACAATGTGGAACTGATTGCCTCCGAAGAAGGTTACGGGAGGAATGATTTTATAGAGACCTCGCGTCCGTTGGTGGTCGTAACGGCTCCGGGTCCGGGAAGCGGCAAGATGGCAGTATGCCTGTCTCAACTCTATAACGAACATATCCGCGGGAGAGAAGCCGGTTATGCCAAGTTCGAGACTTTTCCTGTGTGGAACCTGCCTCTCAAGCACCCCGTCAATCTTGCCTACGAAGCCGCCACGGCAGACCTCAACGATGTAAACATGATAGACCCTTTCCATTTGGAAGCATACGGAAAGACGGCAATCAATTATAACCGTGATATTGAGATATTCCCTGTTTTAGAGTCCCTCTTCACGAGCATCTACGGGCATAACCCCTATAAATCGCCTACCGACATGGGCGTCAATATGGTCGGTTTCTGCATCACCGACGATGCTGTCTGCTCTGAGGCGGCGAAACAGGAGATAATAAGCCGCTACTATGCAGCCCTCAACGATTTTGCCTTGGGGACAGGCTCGGAGCAGGCTGTCAAGAAGATAGCCCTTCTTTTCAAACAGGCAGGTATCAACAGTGCCTACCGCCGAGTGACGGTAGCCGCCAAGGAAAGGAAAGAGCAATTGTTGGGAGTTGCTTCTTCCGCCATTGAATTGCCTGACGGCAGCATTATTACCGCCCATGAAAGTGATCTGCTCGGACCTTCGGCGGCTCTGCTGCTCAATGCGACCAAGTATCTTGCAGGTATTGACAAGGATATAGACCTGATTCCGCAAGAAATGATTACGCCTATCCAACATACCAAGATTGCCTATCTGAAAGGCAAAAATCCGTGTCTGCATACGGATGAAGTGCTGATTGCACTATCCCTTCTTTCCCTCCATGACGACAAATGCCGCCAGACTCTGGCGGCTCTCCCGCAGTTGGAGGGTTGCAAGGTACATTCCACGGTGATGCTCTCGGATGTGGACAGAAAGGTCTTCCGCAAGTTGGGCGTGGATCTTACGTGCGATCCTGTGAGCCGGTAATCTGTTATTCAGTTTTCTGACATGCGACCGGAAAGAAAGACCTTTGCCGTGTAAAAAATGAAACGAGACAAGATAATTGATTGGAGTATCCTCGCTGCGGGGTTGCTGGTACAGGTGGTGGTCTATGTGCTGATGCCTGACAATCCGTGGTCGTTAGTGAGCGGACTATTTGGTATGTGTTCCGTTGTATTGGGTGCACAGGGCAATATCCTAACTTTCTTTTTTGGTTTCGGTCAGATAGCCACTTACACCTATCTTTGCTATTTGGAGCGGTTTTATGCAGGCATCGCCATGAATGTTTTTTATTTCCTGACCCAGATATATGGGGTGTTAGTATGGTACAAGCGTTTGAAAAAGAGTGAGGAACAGACTTCCGGAACAACTATTATCACCCGTTGTCTGCCACTTTCTGTTTTGCTGATTATCAGTATTTCATGTATGGTTATTTCTGTTTTTACGGGTTGTTTTTTGAGTATATATACGAATGATTCCAGTCCGTATCTTGATGCATTTACAACTATTCCAGCCATTGTAGCGCAAGTGCTGATGATGCTGGCCTACCGTGAGCAGTGGTATTTGTGGCTGTTTGTGGATGTTCTTACCACTGTTATGTGGTTTTTTGCAGGTAACTATTGTATGACGGCTCTCTATGCTTTTTGGTGTCTCATTTGCCTTTTCGGTTATATCCGTTGGACAAAACAGTTGGAGAGATAGTTCTGTTTGAACCGTTTTATTTTTATTTTCCTGTCGTGGTCGGTTTGAGGTGTGCTTGAGGGGTCGATCAGGTGTGCTTGAGGGGTCGTAGAAGTCAGCATATTGTCCGGTGTGACTACCATTATGGCGAGTTAGCCTTTCCGATTCCGTGACGCCGGAAACACCGGCATGGCATATAGCGTAAAGTGAGTTCGCAGGGAGAGTGAATTCTCTGATGAGAAAAACAGGATATAGGGTGCAGGTCTATTCAATCGGTGAGTTCGAGCCATTCCAACTCCAAGGAGTCCAATTCGTCTTTCACTTCGATATATCGTTGTGACAGGCGTTGCACTTCCCCCGCGGACAATGTCTCTCCCGAAAGACGCTGTTCGATGTTCTTTTTCTCTGTTTCCAGCATTGGGATGGCTATTTCTATCTCTTGCAGATGTTTCTGCTCTTTGAAAGACAATCGCTTAGGTTTCTTGTTTTCGTTGAGCCGCGGTTTCGCTTTGGCGATATTTGCTTCTGCCGTTTTACTTTGTTCTTCGTAGTTTTTCTTTTGCAGACGGTAGTCTGTATAGTTCCCGGGAAAATCTTCTATGATTCCGTTTCCTTTGAAGACAAAGAGATGGTCCACCACTTGATCCATAAAGTACCGGTCGTGGCTCACGACAATCAGACATCCTTTGAATTGCTGCAACCAATCTTCCAATATGCGTAGGGTAGGGATGTCCAAATCGTTGGTAGGTTCGTCCAATATCAGGAAGTTTGGCTGCTGCATGAGTATATAGCACAGGTGCAGTCTTTGTTGTTCGCCTCCTGACAGTTTTTCCACGAAGTCGTGCTGCTGTGACGGGGGGAACAGGAAATGTTGCAGGAATTGCGAGGCAGAAAGCCGTTTGTCTTTCAGTTGGATATACTCAGCCACATCGCTGATGATATCAATGACTTTTTTCCCTTGTCGGAAGTGGAGACCTGTCTGTGCATAGTAGCCAAAGCGAACCGTGTCTCCGATTTCAAAGAGTCCTGAATCAGGTTTTTCGAGTCCCATCAGCATTTTCAGGAATGTGGTTTTTCCAGCCCCGTTGTTGCCTATGATTCCCAATCGTTCGTAGCGGGAGAACACATAGTTGAAGTGTTGCAGAATGGTGATGTTTCCATAATGCTTGCATACGTTTTTCGCCTCAAAGATTTTGTTTCCGATATATGCGGACTGTACTTGCAAGCGGATGTTCCCCGCTTGCGAGACGCCTTTTGCCCGTTCGGCAATTTCCTGAAAGTTGTCAATCCGACAGCGTGCTTTGTGTCCCCGTGCTTGCGGCATACGTCGCATCCACTCCAATTCCGTGCGATAGAGATTGCGATACTTCTCCGTTTCCGCACTGAGTGCTTTCATCCGTTCCTCCCGTTTGCTCAAATAGTAGGCATAGTTTCCATGACAGGCATAGAGATTGCCATTGTCAAGTTCCAAGATGTCGGTACATACGTTATCAAGGAAGTACCTATCGTGAGTTACCATCAGCAGAGTGACAGACGCACGTTGCAAGTATCCTTCCAACCATTCCACCATTGTGAGGTCGAGATGGTTGGTTGGTTCGTCCAACAGGAGGAGGTCCGGCTTGCATGCCAGGCACTTGGCGAGCATGACTTTCTTGCACTGACCACCGCTCAGCGTTTGGAGCGATTGTGTAGTGTCTGTGATGCCAAACTGCGTGATCATTCGCAGAAATTCCTCTTTTTCTTTGAGTGTCTCTGCGAAGGCTTGTATTGTTTTTACATTATCAAACTGAATCTTTTGCGGCAAGTAGCCTACACGAATGCCGTTGCGGAATGTGACGGTGCCGCTATCCGCTTGATTACTTCCTGTCAGAGTATCCATCAGAGTGGACTTTCCTGCTCCGTTGCGAGCAATGAGTGCCACTTTGTCGCCTTGCGCTATACCAAACGACAGGTCCTTGAAAAGAACCCGATCGCCAACCGCTTTGGTGAGATGTTCTACTTGAAGATACGAAACAGGCATACAGGAAATATGTGAGAAAGTTTTGAAATTAACGGAAGACGGAAAGATGTTTCATACTCGGAAAGAGTATTCTGCCAGGCAGACGGTTCATTATTGGTACGAACATGCTAACTCTGAGGCGTGGAATGACTTGCTTTTTCTTGCGAGACATTGCTGTGAGGGTTATGCCTGTGAGCCGCTTTAGATGTTGGATGCTACTACCCAAGCGTACGAATCGATGATATATGGACAGAGAGAAAAAGCAGGCTCTTATGTCAATTGTGCCAAGTGCTTGTGTTTCTTGCGTTTGATTACTTGCCGATAGAGCATCATATTCATTGTGTTTCTGCAAAGTTTTGGCACACCAAAGACCGACACCACTGCTTGCACCTGTAACCAACGCATACATATATTTATCCTTTGCTTCTGAGGAGAATCTATTTCTGAAACTTGCCGACGTACTTGATGGCAAGGAAGACGAGCCAGTCGGGGGTATGCTTGAGGAGGGGTGTGCAGAGGTGGTTGATGACACCGGGCATATCGGCTTTCCTGCCGCGGAACATAGAGCGCAAGGCACGTTTGACAAGTTTCTCGGGTGGGATAGAGACGGTGAGATTGACTGCCAGACGGCGCAGGTTGGGTGCAAGACCGAACAGAGCCGTATCCACTGCACCGGGGGTCATCACGGTGATATTCACGCCTTTGGGGTGTAGTTCATACCAGAGGGATTTTGAGAAGTTGTAGATAAACGCCTTTGTTGCATTGTAGGTCTGGATACCGGGCATAGCCATCCATGCGGACATAGACGACATATTGAGAATGTAGCCTTTCTTACGGGGCTTGCCGCAGATGGTCTGTGATTGTTCTTCCTCGGTCAACTGGCGGGCAATCATATCCTCCCCGAACAGGCGACACATCTTTGCCACCGTAATCATGTGAAGGTTGAGCATCAGTTCAATGCGGCGCATAGAGGTCTCGCAATACGGATTGAAGAAGAACACCCCTGCATCGTTGATAAGGATGTCCACCACGAGATTGTTGGCGTGGCAGTAGTTGTAGAGTTCCTCCGCTGCGTCTTGCTTGCTGAGGTCGGCATAGTGAGGGACAGCCTTCACATGGTACTGCGTTTCAAGGTCTTCCGCCACCTTGCGGAGTTCTTCCTCCTGATTGGAAACCAACAGCAGGTCGGTATGATAATCGCGGGCTAACTGTGTGGCATACTGCAGACCGATACCACTGCTCGCACCTGTAACGAGACTTAACACCTTGTTTAAGTAATAGGTAATAATTAATAGTTAATATCAGGAGTGCATGGACTTCCGGGCGTTGGCTTCCAATTTCTTTATCTCTTTTTGGAGGCAAGCGGGGATTGGTTCTCCGTCACGCTCTACGCATTCGTGGCACTTCATATCGAGGGTGTACATACGACCTACACAGTAGTTGGAACGACCGCACCCCGCATGGTAGTGCGGGTTCTCGTGTACGTGGTTGACAAAATCGGGGTCTTTGATGAGTACGTGGGCTATCTGGAACAGTTCAAAGCCCTCGTCCATAATCGTCTGGCAGTTGTCGCCCGACTGTACACCACCCACATAGATAAGTTGGGTATCACCGAGTTCGTCTTTCAGTTCTTTTTGGAATAGTTTAGCCTGCTCCATAAAGTAGAGTTCCTTGAACGGCACGGTAGGTATCATCAACGCGCCACCACCGCAGAGGAGTGCGGCTTTGAGCCACCAGAAACTCTTCATCGGCATATAGTGGGCAAGGGTCTTGATAGGCATAGCACCGCCCAATATACGCATAGGCGAAGCACTCACCGTACCGCCCGACAGGACGATACCATGAACGTGGTGCTTGAGTATCTCGCGTGCTACACGGAGTCCCTCTTCTATATCCGAGCCGCCACGGCAGGCGTCCCACATATTGGTCTTGACCACTACCGCCATATCGTTGCCCGCGTGCTTCATTACCTCGTCAAGCACCTCGTTGAGGAAGCGTACACGGTTCTCGAAAGAGCCACCGTACTCGTCATAGCGATGGTTGGTGCGTCGGCTGATGAACTGCGAAATCAGATAGGCATGTCCTGCATGTATCTCCACGCAATCGAAGCCTGCTTCGCGGCAGAAGTCCACTGCTTCGCCGAACTTCTTCACGAGTTGCTTTATCTCGTCCACACGCAGACGGCGGTGGATTGTCGGCGAATAGAGGTTGAAGCCATTGCTGGCACTCACGGGCATACAATGGCAGGTGTAGAAGTGGGTCATATTGCCGCAATGCCCGAGTTGGATACTGGCTTTGGCACCCTCGGCATGTACGGCGTCCGTGAGTTTCTTCAAACCCGGCAATGCTTCCTCGCGCACATAAAGTTGTCCGTCGAAGGAGACACCGCTGAGGTCCACCGCGCAATATGCCACCGTGGTCATGGCTACTCCTCCGTGGGCTACGCTGACGTGGTAGTCGTGCAACTCCTGCGAGGGGGTGTTGTTGTGACACATATTCTCAAACGCTGCAGAGCGGATAAAGCGGTTGCGGAGTGTGATAGGACCTAATTGATAGGGTGTAAAGAGTTTGGACTCCATAAGGCGAAAAGTATAGTGGATGGTTTTATAAGCAGGTCTTCATATAAGACTAACTGCAATCTGTAGTCTTAGTAAATAAACGGGAATATACGTTTCAGCCTTTTTCTGTCGAACTGGTCAGGAAACTCTTTTTCATACTTCAAATAGATAGAGTTGCTGCGCGGAACGAGGTTGGCGCACGTAAACCAAAGGAATACCAAACCGGCAAACGACCATGTCAGCAAGGCAAATCCTGCCCATTCTATGATCTCGCCTAAGTAGTTGGCTGATGTTACATACTTGTACATTCCTTTTTGCGGCAGATAGTGATTGGTATCTCCGGGCTTGCGTAGGTTGCGTATCACGTGATCGCTATGCAAATTGATGCCCATACCCAGGAAGAATATAACCGTACCTGTAATGAATTGCCAACTCTTCACCCAATCTGCTGTATAGTAAGTGACACTCGGCGCCAATTCGAACAGCCAGCGTCCTTGTATGTAACCGTTGATAAGGTTGAATACGATGCTCATCGCCATAATGACGATAGGCATCTTGCTGTTTCCTTTCATAAGAAGAGGAAACACGAAAGAACGCTGGAAGTAGTGAAGTTCGAAAAATAGGAAGAACAAAATGTATGGAAGTGTCAGCCGTACATCAGATTTTGCCCAAAAGAAGAGCATAACCAAAAATACAGGACACTCCATTAGAAGCCACCCTACTTTGTTTGATATGGCGGGACCCCACTTGGAGGAAATCATTTTTCCGTAACCGGCATCTACGAAGTAGAGAGCAATCATAACGATCATCCCGACCAATGCCACAATAAAGAGTAATGTGTTAAATTGTTCCATAAGCGTTCTGTCTTTCAAGTACTTGACGCAGGTATGTGCTGTCTCTGCCATACAAGCACTCACAACTAATTTGCAAAGGTACGCATTTTTATTGGTATTCGCAACAAGGAATGTCTGTCTCAATGGCAATACATAAGATAAACCTGTACCCAATGCTTAAACATACCAATCCGATCTGTTCTTGTTGCCTTTGTTGTATAGAGCGGCTGAATACCCGTTGGCGGAATTACTTTGAAATACGTGTGCCAGCAGGTCAGTTCCTTCCGGCATTGTGTCGGGTGTCAAAAATGGAGCGAGAATTTCGATAAGCGGAGATACTGTCTGAGCGCAGCGAGTTTTGTCTCCGCCGAAATCCGAGCGAGATAATTTTTGGCAACGCCCGACACACAGCCGGTGACTTTTCTTTGGTTTCTTTTCTTTTGGTCATGCAAAAGAAAAGAAAGGAGTTTACAAAAGATGATTTTATATCCTCGTATAAGAAGTAATAAGTAAGATGAGTGAACTTAATTCCGCCAATGGGTTTTGAATAGCATACAACAAAACAAGGGCTGCCCGTTTGAGCAGCCCTTGTTTCATTTGTCAAAATGTCCTGAATCTTTATTCGATCACAGTACCTACTGCATTGTAGCGTACACCGTCGCGAATGATTACCAACTGACCGTTCTCAATCACTTTCACAGCCTTTGCTGCGCCCTCTTTTGTGTAGTTGATAGCCGAAGGAGTGATTACTTTAATGGTGGAGGTGCCTTTGCCCATAGTCTCGTAGGTCTCGTTGAATTTGGTAAGTTCGCCAACCACTTCTACATAATCACCTACGGCAACAATGGTCTTTCCGTCAGCGGGTTTCACTTGGTATGCCTCAAATACCTTGCCGCCGTCTTTCGTGTCGGCCATCCATACGGAATAATTGCCGAATTTTTCCATATCCTCTGCGGGCTTGCCTGCCAATTCGGTTACATAACCGCGGATAACGTACTTACCGCCTTCGGCTGCAACATTGTTCCCTGCCGCGGTCTTTGCTATCTCCACTGCCTCTGCGCAGGTGATGGCTTTAGCCTCTGTTACGGTAACATTGCAGGTCGCTTTCAGTTCACCTGCGGTAGCCGTGATAACGGCAGTCCCGACGCCTACGGCTGAAACCAAACCTCTGCCGCTTACTGTGGCAACATTCTCATCGGAAGATGTCCATACTACGGCTGTTGTCGCTTCTGCCGGTGTGAGAGTCGCAACTAATTTCTCGGCTCTGTATTGCTCCAGTTCCAAGGTCTCTTTGTCTAATGCAATGGCTGTGGCTGCAATTTCCTCACCTTGAGCCTTCTTGTAGAGTTGAACGGCTTTCTGTTTGGTATAACTGCTTGCTTTGAAATAGCGGAATCTTAAATTGTCTTTTGCTGAGTTGAAACGCATTACGGATGTGTTGCTTTCTATCTTGATTCCGTCTTTTTCGAAAGTCAAAGTGTTGTCAGAAACAGTTGCATTAAAATTGAGTCTGTTATTATCAGCGGTACCGCTGATATATTTCCCGTCGTTGGTTCCGCCATTGACAACCACGGAGTATTTTCCCCCGTTGGTGGGAGCAATGGTAATGGTCACCAAATCTGTGGCACTGATTTTACCGTCTGCGATAGTAGCGGTCTGATAACTATTGTTAGCATCCACTCCGCTCCATACATAAGCCTCTGTGGCAGAGTTCTCATACACAAGCAAGTACTCGCCGCTCCAATCTGTAGGAACCGCTGTCACTTTTTGATAATCTGCTGCAAACGACATGGCACATACCATCAAAGCAGCAAAAAAACAGGTAAACTTTTTCATAAGATAAATGATTTTATGGTTGATTATTAAGTTGTTTTGTCTGCCCATCTGCGCTCGTTGTCCTAATGTACCGCATCGGTGCATCGTTGCGAACAACCGGTCTTCCTCGTCTTTCATCCTAACCGCAATATAAAACCGTCCGCTGCTATCCAGCATTCCTTTCCGAATTGCGCCACAAAATTACTTATTCAGTCCGATATGTACAAATGAAAATTACTTTTTTTGTGCCTTATTTTTTCGCATTCGGAATAATGTCACATCCATCGGTGGAATGAACTTGAAATCTGGATGTCAGTGTGTCTGTCTCTTCTGGCATAGTGTCGGGTGCATTGTCTTTGCCCGACACAAATCAATCCGTATATTAAGGTTGTTTGTTATAGCCCCTCTCTGAGGGGGGAGTCTTTTGGTTTCTTTTCTTTGGGTAATGCAAAAGAAAAGAAAGGAGTATGCATAAGATAATTGATATTCTCATATATTTCAAGTAATGAGTAAAATGAATAAACTTAATTCCGCCAAATTATAGTTTTGGTGCGATTGCCCTGATTCATTAGTCTTATTAGTCCTATCCATCCTATTTGTCTGATTGATCCTATCTGTCCTGTTAGTCTTATCCGCCGTAGAACTTCTCGAACAACTAGGACGTCTATTATAACCTCGTTGGCGGATTCTTTGTCCTCCCTATAATCTTCCTCGCAAAATCGTACATTGTATATTGTCCAATCGTAAATAACACGACCTCTCAAGCCGACCTCAACGACCCCTCAACGACCCCTGACCAGTATATGAAAATGATGTGGATAAATCAAAATCGTACATTGTATATTGCCAAATCGTAAATGACTGGTTCTCTCAATGGGAAATTGAAAACCGGCAATCAATCATCATAGAACTTCTCTCTCCACTATAAACTAATAGATACCGATAGAACGTCTTACATCTGTCCTCTGCCCCCTAATCTCTCCTTTCTACAATTATTGGAATCTCGATTTGTGCATCCGTAAATTTTCCGCTATCTTTGCAAGGTTTTATGTATAACAAGTAAACATTTCTATTTCACGATGAAACGTATATCTGTACTCCTTGCAGGTCTCTTTCTTTGTTTGGCGGTGAATGCCCAAAACATAGAGGGACGGTTATTGGTACTTAATCAGAAACACGCCACGTTGGTGGCACCTTTCACCGAACAAAAGGTAATGCCGCGTCTCAAGAAAGAAATAAAGAAAGAAGGCACGCTCTATTTCGCACATCCCGATGCATTGTCCATGCTGTACACCACGCCCGAAGGCGATCGCACGCTCATCAAAGACGGACGGTTTATGGTGCGTCGTTCGGGCAAAGTGCAGAAATTTGCAATGAAGAACGAGGATTCGCCCATGTATCTCTTGCGCAATATCCTTCTTAACAGTTTCTGTGGCGATGTGAAGCAGATTGCTTCCGACTGCAAGGCTTCGCTCGACAGCAAAGAGAGTTCCACACGTTTTGTCTTCACCATCACAAAAAAAACAACGCCTAAAACGGGGGTTTGCACCGTTCAACTCATCTATGATAAAATTACGGGGGCAATCATTTCCCTGCGTCTGGAAGAGGTGAATGGCAACTATACACTCTACGAAACGCATGATGCCGTGCAAGGACAGGTGATTCCCGATACGGTTTGGACTATAGAATAAGAGAATGGCAGCCACGCTTGCAAAGCAAACAAATAAACTGAAGAACGGATTGCCCTACCTCGCGGTTCTTGTGGCAATGCTCTTTTGGGGGGCATCGGGAATTGCTACCAAGACGGCACTCCGGACGCTTCAGCCGCTCTCGCTTGTTACGTGCCGTTTTCTGTTGGCGGTGACGATTATGTGGTTGGTCGGAAAACTTACAAAGCAGTTGCAGCGACCCGATCGTAAAGATTTACCGCTCTTTCTGTTGGCGGGTCTGGCGCAACCTGTTTGCTACTATATCTTCGAAACCTATGGCATCAAGTTGCTCTCGTCGCCCACCATTGCGGAAGTCTTGCTTTCCACAAGCCCGCTGTTCGCACCTCTTTTTGCTTATCTCCTGATTCACGAAAGAGTGACGCTCTGCAATATCCTTGGTATTGCATTGTCGGCGGTAGGCGTACTCTTGATGGTGCTTGTGGGAAGTTCCGATTTTTCCATAGGTTCTCCGTGGGGAATTCTTTTGGCGTTTTTGGCTGTCTTTTCTGCAGTGATCTATACGGTTCTGCTCCGCAAAATGCCGGTAAAGTACAATAGCCTGAGCATTGTATTTTATGTACAATTGTCCTCGTTGCTGTTTTTTGTACCCATGTTCTGCTTGATAGATCTGCCCCGTGTTGCTTTCTCTGATTTTACGTTGCCTGCTCTCGGAGCGATTTCCTATTTGGCAGTCTGTTCTTCAGTGATAGCATTCATCCTGTTCTGTTATACGGTTCGTCGTATTGGTGTAACGTGTGCCAATGCTTTCAACAATATCAGACCTGTCTTCACGGCTCTTTTTATGTTCCTCTTCTTCGGTGAACATCTTCCTTGGGTGAATATCTTGGGTATGGGATTGGTTATTGCCGGTCTGTTTGTCTGTCAGTATGAAAAGAATAACCATAAACAATATACATGATAACTTGTTCGGCTCTGTCGGACGTACAACACTCCACTGCTTATGAAAGTCAGAATTTTTATATTGCTTCTGTGTCTTGCAACCTTTCTATCGGACGTTTTTGCCCAATCTCCAAAGCGGGAAATGCGTTCTGCGTGGATCGCTACGGTGGCAAACATCGACTGGCCCTCCAAAGATGCCGTTGGGCATACCGCATTGCAGCAGGGAGAACTTCTTGCGATGCTGGATAAGTTGGAAGCACTCCGCTTCAATGCTGTGGTCTTCCAAGTCAGACCCACTGCCGATGCACTCTATGAATCCGACTTGGAACCATGGTCCAATTGGCTGACGGGAAAACAGAGACAGGACAATGATCTGCACTACGATCCCCTCGCTTTCCTTGTGGAGGAAGCACACAAACGTTGCATCGATGTGCATGTGTGGCTCAATCCCTATCGTGTTACCAATGGTTTCGGTATGGCGGAATTGGCGGATACGCATATCTGCCGCCAACACCCCGAATGGTTCGTGGAGTATGGAAAGAAATGGTATTTCGATCCGGCTCTGCCGCAAACGAGGGATTGGCTGAATACCATTGTGGCGGACATCGTTACCCGCTACGATGTCGATGCCGTACACTTTGATGACTATTTCTATCCATACAGGGTCAAAGGGGAAGAGTTTCCTGATGACGGAAGTTTTCGCAAATATCCTCGTGGCTTCACCGACAAGGACGATTGGCGGCGCGACAATGTAAATCTGGTGATAGAACAGTTGCAGCATACCATCAAGTCCATCAAACCATGGGTGGAATTTGGTATATCGCCGTTCGGTGTTTGGCGCAACGAAGCATCCGATTCTATTCGGGGCAGCAAAACGCAAGCGGGCGTACAGAACTACGACGACCTCTATGCCGACATCCTTTTGTGGCTGGAGCGTGGTTGGATTGACTATGTTACACCGCAATTGTATTGGGAAATAGGGAAGAAAGTCGCCGACTATGAAGTGCTTGCGCACTGGTGGGTGGAGAATAGTTACGGGAAGAACTTGTATGTAGGACACTATGTCAGTCAGTTGGGCAACAGAAAGGCGGCGGAGGCATGGCGCAAACCGAACGAGATATGCCGCCAGTTGGACTTGAACCGCACCTTGCCCGGAATCGACGGCTCCGTGTTCTTCTCCATGCAGGGACTCTTGCAGAACCGGCAGGGAATATGCGATAGCCTGCAGAACAATTTCTACCGCTGCTATGCTTTGCCGCCTGTCAACCGCAACTTGCGCGGAGATATAGCCCTTTCACCGACAAACCTCCGCCGGACGGATTCTATGCTCGTGTGGGACGGGGTAAATGCCCATGGCGGCAAATCGGTTGCGTGCTATGTGGTCTATGCTTTCCCTTCGCAGAGCAGTGTGGATTTCAATAACCCCGCCTATATCAAGGCAGTCACCTCTGGTTGCCAGGTGCAGATCGACCCGAGCGTGGAAGCAATCTATTGTGTCACTGCCATCAACCGGTATAAACAGGAAAGTCTCCCGTGTATCTTGGTCAACTGAACATATTGGACTTCAAGAATATCCGGCAGGCGGAGTTGACCTTCACACGGAAACTGAATTGCCTTGTCGGAATGAACGGAATGGGGAAGACCAACGTATTGGATGCGATCTACTACCTCTCGTTCTGCAAATCTGCATTCAATAGCGTGGATTCCTGCAACATTCGCCACGAGGCCTCTTTTGCCATGTTGCAGGGAATCTATCGGGAGATGCCTACACCCGATGGGATGGAGCAGATAAGTTGTGGTATCAAGCGGGGCGTGAAGAAGCAGTTCCGTCGGGGCAAAAAAGAGTACAAACGCCTGATGGAACACATCGGTCTGCTGCCGCTTGTGCTGGTCTCTCCTCACGATAAGAACTTGATTGACGAAGGCAGCGACGAACGCCGGCGATTCATGGATAGTGTTATATCTCAGTGTGATAAGGTCTATCTGCAACACGTGATGGATTATAATGCACTCTTGAAGCAGCGTAATACCCTCCTCAAGCAGATTGCAGAACAGGGGGAACGTTGGTGTGACGCGCTTGCAGGGCAATCCGATGTGCTGGATGTGCTGGAATTGCAACTGTCTCGGCATGCTGACTACATTTTTAAGACTCGGACAACTTTTATAGAGGAGTTCATTCCGGTGTTCCGTGAACTGCATTCCTATATCACGGAGGACAAGGAACCGGTCTCTCTCTCCTACCGCTCGCAGTTGCAAGACCGCGATTTGGAACAGGCGTATAGGCAGACTCGCGAGAGAGATGTCATGCTCGGATGGTCTTCGCAAGGGATTCATAAAGACGATCTTGAGATGTATTTGGGCAATTGGGCGATCCATAATGTAGGGAGCGAGGGACAAAAGAAAACCTATATAATGGCGATGCGGCTTGCACAGGCGGAATACCTTGCACACCATGCAGGTCTGTGGGAAGAAAAACAACAGATGAAACCAATCTTGTTATTGGACGATATTTTCGACAAGTTGGACGGAAAAAGGGTGGAGCGTATTGTCCGTTTGGTCGGGTCGGAACGTTTTGGACAGGTCTTCTTTACGGACACGAACCGGGAACATCTGCTTGACCTGCTGCGCCCGCTGCGTGAAGACTGTGCGGTCTTCTTCGTGGAAAATGGAGAAGTTGCTCCGCAAAAACTGTAGTGAAACAGATAAGAAATGTGTAAAAAACCATACTGATGAAATGAATGAGTTTTTGGAAACGGAAGAAAAAATAGTCACTTTGCTGCGGACGGTATTCGATCCCGAAATTCCCGTTAATGTGTATGACCTCGGATTGATTTACAAGGTGGACTTGCAGGAAAACGGAGTGCTGAATATCGACATGACACTGACGGCTCCCTCTTGTCCCGCCGCAGACTTCCTGATGGAAGACATACGCCAGAAGATGCTTTCCATTGATGAAGTTAAAGAGGTGAACATCAACTTGGTATTCGAACCTGCATGGAGCAAGGACATGATGTCAGAGGAAGCCAAACTGGAATTGAATATGCTGTAAGTCCGCCATGCAATCGACGTTAAATCATTATAAACCAATTATCCCGCCGCTGTGATCTACTTTCTGTCCGATTCCCATATTGGTTCCCGCGCCTTGTCCGACGTCCGTGGACATGAGCAACGGTGCCGGAGAATGTTGTCTGACTTAGGTCGCGATGCGACTGCAATTTATTTGTTGGGCGACATCTTCGACTTTCGCTTTGAGTATTTTTGGCATACCGAAGAGTTGTACCAGGGCTATCTGGATACGCTCAAAAGTCTGACTGCGCAAGGCATACAGGTGCATTACTTTACGGGAAACCACGATCTGTGGCTTTTCGGCAGGTTGGAAAAGAAAACGGGTGTCATTGTCCATAAGAAACCGTTGGAAACCGTCATTGCGGGCAAAAAGTGCTATCTGGCGCATGGTGACGGCATCGGACCGACCGATCTGATGCAGCACTATCCCAAGAAGATACAGCGGAAAATACGACGGTTCATGCGCTTGCGCAGGGTATTCCACAATCGGTTCTGTCAGTTCCTGTTCCGGCTGATTCCTCCCGCACTCGGCAACGAGTTCGGCTACGAATGGGCGCGGAAGAGCAGGATGAAAGAATTGGCTCATCCGGTGGGTTACAAGGGCGAAAATCAGGAAGAATTGGTTCTTTTCGCAAAAGAAGAAGAACAAAAACAACATTTCGATTACTATATTTTCGGACACCGCCATATTGAATTGGACTTGAAATTGGCAAGTTCTGCACGTGTAGTTGTGCTGGGAGATACTTTCAAACAATGGACTTATGCGCAAATGACTGATAATGGTGAACTGACATTGAAAACCTATGAACAATAGAGACGAACAACTGAAAGCATTCGATCGCTTGCTTACAGTGATGCAAGAACTGCGTGAGAAGTGTCCGTGGGACAGGAAACAGACCTTCGAATCGCTGCGGCAGAACACAATAGAGGAAACCTATGAACTGGCGTCCGCCATTATCAAACGCGATATGCCCGACATCTGCAAGGAATTAGGCGATGTGTTGTTGCATGTCGTCTTCTATGCGCAGATAGGCAGCGAGACGGGCGACTTTGATATCGGCGACGTCTGCAACCAACTCTGCGACAAACTGATATTCCGTCATCCGCACATCTATGGCAATGTGAAAGCGGAAACAGAAGCGGATGTGAAGCAAAATTGGGAGGACATCAAGTTGCGGGAGAAAGATGGCAATAAGTCCGTACTGGGCGGAGTGCCGGATAGTCTTCCTTCTCTCGTGAAGGCCTACCGAATTCAAGACAAGGCAAGGAACGCAGGCTTTGATTGGGAAGAACGCAGTCAGGTGTGGGACAAGGTAAAAGAAGAAATCGACGAGTTCGAGAGAGCGGCAGAAACAGGTGAAGCCACAGATATGGAAGCAGAGTTCGGCGATGTCCTGTTCAGTCTCGTAAATGCAGCACGACTATACCACATCAAACCCGACAATGCATTGGAACGAACCAATCTGAAGTTCATCCGACGCTTCAACTATTTGGAGCAGAAGACGAAAGAACAAGGCAAATCGCTCCATGATATGACTCTCACTGAGATGGATGTCCTGTGGAATGAGGCGAAAAAATCAAGTCTGTAAGTTCTTCCACATTCTATGCAAATGCGTCCACATCGGCAGCGTTGATAGCATCTCCCGACAGAATAATAAGCCGTTCCACCACGTTTCGCAACTCGCGTATGTTGCCGTGCCATGTTCTTGCCTCAAGGGCTTGTATGGCTTCGGGAGTGAATGTCTTGCGTGCCCAGCCTTGTTCGGAACATATCTGCCCTGTGAAGTACTCCACTAAGAGAGGAATATCCTCTTTTCGTTCGTCCAACGTGGGAACGTGTATAGGTATCACGTTGAGCCGGTGAAAGAGGTCTTCTCGGAAATTCCCCTTGGCAATCTCTTCCTGTAGATTCTTGTTGGTGGCGGCGAGTATACGTACATTTATTTTGATGGACTTGTCCGAACCCACTCTGCAAATCTCGTTCTCTTGCAAGGCGCGGAGTACCTTTGTTTGGGCGGCAAGACTCATATCACCTATCTCGTCAAGGAAGAGAGTTCCCCCGTCGGCTTGTTCAAACTTGCCGATACGCTGTTTGATGGCCGACGTAAATGCACCTTTCTCGTGTCCGAATAATTCGCTTTCTATCAGTTCTGAGGGTATGGCTGCGCAGTTCACCTCAATGAGAGGCTCTTGGCTCCTGTTGCTCTGTGCATGAATCAGTCGTGCCACCACCTCTTTGCCGGTTCCGTTGGCTCCCGTAATAAGCACCCGTGCCTCTGTGGGGGCAACCTTGGAAATCATATCACGCACATGCTCTATGCTCGGACTGTTTCCCACCATCTGATATTTGCTCGATACTTTGCGCTTCAAAACTTTGGTCTCTTGCACCAAGGATTTCTTCTCTATGGCATTTTTGGTCGTGATGAGCAAACGGTTCAAGTCAATGGGTTTCTCTATAAAGTCAAAAGCACCACCCTTTATGCACTCCACTGCCGTCTCAATGTTTCCGTGTCCCGATATCATCACGATGGGTGCCTCCACTTCTGCTTTATGCAGAGCCTCCAATACTTCTATCCCGTCCATCTCGGGCATCTTGATGTCGGAGAAAATCAAATCATACTGAGTCGAAAGAGCCATCTGTACACCCGTTTTCCCATTCTCTGCAAGATCAACTTTATACTCCTCGAACTCAAGAATGTCTTTCAACGTATTCCGTATGCTGCGCTCGTCGTCAATAATAAGTATTCGTGCCATATCTGTGCGATTTCTTTCCGTCATCTCGTTGCAAGAATTGTGCCACCCGAATTCCGAAGAATAGAGGAGGTCATGAAATGTTTATAGAAATGTCTAAGTCCAATTGTCTGGTTCGCAAAATTACTATTTCTCGTAAACATTTGCAAGAGATAATGGCGTTTATATGTAAATGACTTCCAAAAAGCAATCAAAAATGCTATTATCGTGCGTGTACTTTCATTTTTTCTTGCTTCAGAAGAAAAACAAAATGGGGACGATGTAGTGATTAGTATAAATCATCTCATGGGTGGAATAGGATATTCTGACCACTTTTCTGCCCGAATAACACACTCGCCCTTTTGCGGGGCAAGCAGAAAGATAGTATCTTTGTGCCGTGAAAAATCATATACTGACCCGCTTATGATGACGAAAATATATCATTTCTTGGAGAAACATAAGGTATTGTTGTACATTTTGCTATTGGGAACCTCTTTGCTCTTTCTGTATTATGGCACTCGTATATCCTTTGAAGAAAACATTGCCAAACTTCTCCCGCAGTCAGAGAACCGGAATGTGGATATTGCCTTTCAGGACTTGCGCGTCAAGGACTTGGTTTTTGTGCAGGTGACGGGCAACGGACAGCAGTCTCCCGACGATTTGGCAGCGGCGATGGATCTGTTTATGAGTGAGTTGGAAGAGTCTGCTGCGGAGGAAGACCTGTTGCATGGTACGCTCTATACGTTGGACCCTACGGAATGGATGGACGTTGCCTACTACCTGACGCAGGTATTCCCAAACTATTTGGATTTCACGGATGCAGAGATGGATAGTTTGTGCAGCAAGCAGAATATATGCAGCCAAATAGCCAAATACAATCGTCTTCTCGATACGGAAACAGGGGCAATGTTGTACGATTTTCTGGCAATGGATCCGGTAGGTATGCACAATCTCTTCGTGAAGGAAGAAAAAGCGGGTACACCGTCAGCAAAAGGTTTCCGGTTGCTGGACAACCATCTCTTTTGCTCCGATACAACGGTCTGCATAGGTTTCCTTTCGCCCAATATCAGTTCTTCCGATTCCGGTACGTCAAAGCACCTCCTCCGTCGTATCAAGAAAGCCGCTGCACATGTTGCGGAGGAGTTCGATGGAGTGGAAGTACTCTGTCATGGTACGGTGATTCAGTCTGCTAACAATTCGATACGTATCCTCAAGGATCTGTTCACAACCATAGGAGCCTCTTTGATTGTGATCCTCATCTTGCTTGCTATCTGCCTGAAAGATCCTAAATCCATGTTGCTCCTTCTGCTTCCTATCGTTTACGGAACGTTTATGGCATTGGCATGTATCTATTGGGGAAAGGGGGTCATATCGTTGATGTCTGTTAGCATTGGTGCCATCGTTTTGGGTGTAGCACTCAGTTACAGTCTCCATGTGATGATACATTTCAAATATACAGGAAGCCGTGAAAGGGTGGTGAAAGAGCAATCCATGCCAGTCCTGTTGGGGTGTCTGACAACAGTCGGGGCTTTTGTCGGATTGTTGTTCACGCAATCCTCTTTGTTGCAGGACTTCGGCTGGTTTGCGGCTGTCAGTGTCATCGGTACCACAATCGCAAGTCTGCTCTTCATGCCGCATTTCTTTCCAGAAAGAAATATACGCAACGAACGTGCCTTCGGTTTTATGGAAAGAATAAATGCTTATCCCATCGACCAAAACCGATATGTGCAAGTCGCCTTGTTCTGTTTTGTAGTGGTGACCATTTGTTTCTCTGGTAAATATACATTCGACCCGAATCTCAGGCACATCAACTATACTGCGCCGGAGGTCGTCCGCTCGCAGCAATTGTGGGCGGAGAAAAACAACGATGGAATGGCGCAACAGTATTATGCCTCTGTAGCAACCGATCTCGATACGGCACTTGAACAACTTGTGCAGATGGAGCAGAAGTGCGATAGTCTCAGGAAGGCGGGACTGATAGGCTCCTATCAGAAAACTTCCGTGTTGCTTCCTTCCTTGCAAACACAAGAACGGCGCGTCGCGCATTGGAATTCCTATTTCACGAAAGAAAAGCAGGCGCAGGTGTTGCAGAATCTGCGACAGGCTTGCCGTGAGGAAGGGGTGGATGAAGAGATGTATATGCCTTTTGCGGAGGTGATGAGTGCTGATTATGCCCCTTCTCTCATTTTGGAAGAAAATGTTATACCGGCACAGATGTCTTCCATTCTTGCTGAACAAGTGGGCAACTATTGGTTGGTCTATATGCCTTTGAAAATGCCGCAGGAGAATTTGGTCGCAACCAACGATGCGATGGATGCCGTTGAGGGGTGTATGGTACTCGACCCATATTACTATTCAACTAATTTGGTGGAACTTATCCATGACGATTTCAACAGGATTTTGCTCATTTCGTCTGTTTTTGTTCTGATTGTCCTCTTGCTCAGTTTCCGCCGTGTTTTGCTTGCACTGATAGCCTTCTTGCCCATGTTCCTGAGTTGGTATGTTGTGTTGGGCAGTATGGCACTCGCGCACCAGACGTTTAACATCATCAACATCATTGTATCATCGTTCATTTTCGGTATAGGTGTGGACTACTCTATCTTCATCATGGATGGGCTGTTGGCTGCAGCGCGTGGCGAAGATACCAAGCGTTTGCGGTACCATAAGACAGCCATTACCATGTCTGCTACGATATTGATCGTTTGCATGGCTTCGCTTTTGTTTGCCGTTCATCCTGCCATACATAGTATAGGTTTTGCCTCGGTAGTAGGAATGGTTACGACCATGATGCTTTCTTATGTACTGCAACCTTGCTTGTTCAACCTGGCAATTCGGAATCAGCGGATACGCAAGTCGTGGGGAATAAAAGAAACAACCGACAAAAGATAGTTCGCCTTGCGCCTTGGTTTTCCGTCGCTGGTCAAGAGATATGTCCCTGCTTCTGCCGAAAGAAATAAGTGTGCCGGATTCTCTGTCTCTGTGGCATTATATCTGTGCTGGAAAAATGTTCTTTGCGTATAGGAGACTGGTCTCTTTGTCTTAGCCGACCTCAACGACCCCTCAACGACCCCTCAAGCACACATGGACGGCATACCATCGAAGCAAAATCGTATGGGCCGTATTTGTTTATGTGCGAACAATGGTTTACCTTTGTAACTCAAATGAATACTGCCTGTTTGCTCATATCCACCAACACGGACCTTGTGCGTATTGCTGCAAGGCACATCGTGTACATCACATCCGATGGCAACTATTCCACCATTGTACAAACAGGCAACGAATTGAGAATGGTGACTGCGCAATTGGGACTGTTGGAACGTATGATAGCAGACCAGTTGCCCGACTTGGGGAGAATGTTCGTTAGAATAGGTAAGAGTTTGATTATCAATATAAATTCAGTTCATTATATCAATATCCCGAAACAACAGTTGGTGTTGGTGGACGCGTTGCAGAATCGACATTCGCTGACCGCCAGCAAGGAAGCCCTCAAGGCTTTGAAGGATTTGATTGAGAAAGGAGAATTGCAATGAAAGAAATCAAAGATACAGAGATACGTGTGATAGGTAATAAGCCGGCGCGTACCGCCTCGGACAAGCCGCACCACCATGCTCGGTTGCGTTGGCTCATTATTGCGGGTGTGCTGGTGACAACGGCTGTGGTTGCTTTGCTGGTAGTGCATAGGCAACCGGCTGAGCAACCTGCCGAGAGCGTGTTTGAAGAGCCTGTTCAGCCTGTTCAGCAGCACCCGTTACGTGGTTGGATAGCCGCCGGCGACACCATCACAAGGCGCGGTACCCTGCTCTATGACACGGTGGTGAACGATATCCCGTTGCGGCTGATGCGCCCGATGAATGTTACCCCGCATCTGGAAGTCGGCTATAAGTGTCTGCACGATACGGCGGACATTATTTTGATGTGTCAAGCCGCTGATATTCGGGCGGATAACAAAAAAATAGTAGGCGCATTTGTGCTGCACGGAAAACCGTTGAGTTGGGGACTCAGCAAACGTGGTTATTGCGCTATCATTGACAAGGAAGTTACAGTGGGCGTAGCGGACAACTCGCCGCTCTTTGAGGAAGCCACGGAGCGGGGTGGTGATTTCTTCCGCCAGTATCCGCTGGTGGATAACGGAGTATTGGTGGAAAACGAGTTGAAAGCAAAGTTTATTCGCCGTGCGTTGTGCGAATTGGAAGGACGTATAGTGGTGGCGGAAACGGGTACACCCGAGTCAATGCATGACTTTACGCAGGCGTTGGTGGATATAGGTGTGACGAATGCGATATATCTGGTAGGCAGTACTGCGATAGGCTGGTATATCGACCTTGACGGCGTGGGCGTGCCGTCGGGAACATGGGAACCGAAGATATACAAGAATATATCGTTTATTGTGTGGGAGTAGAGGGAAAAGTCCTGTCCTGATAAGAGGTTAGGCGTGGGCAGTGGAGAATTATATTATGAGGTGCGGGCGTGCTGCCCGCACCTTTTTTGTTTGGATGTTCAGGCTTTGAGGGCGAGGAGGGAGGCGAAGGATGTGGTGTAAGAGGGAGTGCGGGGGATGTCGGGTTCGCTTTGCTCACGTAGATTGTTCGCTTCGCTCACGTTGTTGGCTTCGCGTAAATGACTGCGTGTGAATGGTTCGCTGTCGCGAACGTTAGTGGCTTCGCGTTGGAGGCTTCGCGTAGATTGTGCTTCGCACGAGGTGGCGGTGGCGGATTGGAGTGGGGAGGTGGGGAAATGTGCGTTGATGCGGTCGATGGTTTGCTGTAGGCGGATGTCGCGGTCTCGTTGGCGGTCGTCGAAAAGGAGCGTTTGTGGAGTGGCATCGGGTGTGATGTCGGAGAGGATAACGCCTGCGCGTTTATAGGGGTATGTCTGCCACGCGGTGCGGAAAGCGCGTAGCATGTGTGTGGCGAGTTCGGCGGTGATGGCGGTGGGCACGGGCAGGGCAACAGTTTGGGAGATGGCGAACATATCCTGCTCGTTGAAGCGCGAGGTGTGTGCAAAGAACGTGAGCGAGGAGCAGACGGAGTGCTGCTGACGGAGTTGGAGGGCGCAATGAGAGAGATATTGCAGGAGCAGCCGTTCGACGGTGTGGATGTCGCTGACGGGGTGCGGAAAAGTGCGCGTTTGGGAGATGGACTGCTTTTGGTCGCGGTTGGCATTGACGATGCAGGGCGTGCCGTTGAGTTCGCGCCACGTGAGGAGTCCGGGTTTGTTAAGCAGATTTTGTGCGAAGACAGCGGGTCGGTCGGCGAAATCGAGTGCGGTGGCGATACCTGCGGTGGCAAGTTTGGCTTGTGCCTTGGCTCCGAATCCCCACACGTCGGCGACGGGGAAATTGCGGAGTGCCTTGATGCGTTTGTCTTCGGAGTCGATGGTGCAGACACCGTGGTAGGCGGGGTAGCGTTTGGCATAGCGTGTGGCGACTTTGGCGAGTGTTTTGGTGGGTGCGATGCCGAAAGAGACGGGTATTCCAACGCATTTGCGGATATGTCGTGCGAGTTGTTCGAGGTAGGGTTTGCGTTGTTGGGTGGGTATATGGTCGATATGTAGGTAGGCTTCGTCGATGGAGTACTGTTCGAGGGTGGGTGTGTGCTGTGCGAGGAGGCTCATGACGCGTTGTGAGAGGTCGGCATAGAGGTTGAGGTTGGAGGAGAAAGCGGTAACGCCGTTCTGTGCGACAAAGGCGCGTATCTGATAGAAAGGCACGCCCATTTTGATGCCGAGTGCTTTGGCTTCGTTGGAGCGTGCGACGACACATCCGTCGTTGTTGGAGAGTACGATGACGGGTTTTCCTTCGAGGTCGGGGTGAAAGAGCCTCTCGCAGGAGACGAAGAAATTATTGCAGTCGCAGAGGGCGAACATATCAGAGGTTAGACCGCTTCGCTGTTAGAGGTTAGAGGTTAGGGATTAGTGGGTGGAGGTTGTGAGTGACGACGCCCCAGACGGAGAAATCGTTGTCGGCGGTGACGCGGATGGGCGGGTATTGGGGATTGTGTGCGATGAGCCATGCGCAACGGTTGGCGGGGTCGGCACGGAACTCTTTGATAGCAAACTCGCCGTCGATGAAAGCCGCGACGAAATTGCCGTCTCGGGCTTCGAGAGAGCGGTCGATGACGACGATGTCGCCGTCGAAGATACCTGCGTCCTGCATGCTGTCGCCTGTGATGCGTGCGTAGAAAGTGCTTTCGGGGTGTCGTACGATTTCGCGGGTGAGGTCTATTGAGTTAGCGTTGTCTCCGACGGGTGCGGGGAAGCCAGCGTGGAGACCGTAAAAAAGGGGCTGTTGGCTGTATGGGGCAACTTCTTTGGCGGGTTCGTCGGAGAGGTTGGCGGGGGAGATGTCGGTTAGTTTACAGGGCATTGCAGAATTCGATTTGGTACGGCATTGCAAAAATAGTTGTTTTTGGCGAGATAGGCAACGGGGATGGCTAATTGACGGGGAGTATAATCCAAAGAATAGATAGCGATGTGAGCCAAGGCATATCTTCATAAGCATAGTATGGTCATATAGTCTGTGCCAAACTGCGATCGCAACCGCAATAACACCTTGCCTCGTCCGTTGACTTATGAGGTTCGGCAAGGATGTCTATGACGAAGGTGTGTGGTGTCGCCGCCTGATGGAGAATTGTACCAAAAGAACTGTGTGAAAGCACTTCATACAGTCCTTTTGGTATTTCATACATTCCTGCCCGAAAAGCCTTCCTTCATCTTGTAAAGTCACTATCTTCGCAGCGTAATAAAAACATAATAGCGTATGAAACCTACAAAAAACTTCTCAGCATGGCTCTGCAGAGCAAAGACAAAATTACAGTCTCTACATCCTGTGAAAACCGTCATCAGTCTTTGTGGCGGTATCGTACTTTTAGCAACAATCTGTGCCGTTTGTGGCTCTTTGGGTTGCTCGCCGTCTAATAAGGCTAATAAACTCTATGGAGAGGAAATCGGCGATAAGGGCTTGCGTTATAAATACGCTGACCATATCTATGACCCGCACACGGGTGAGATTCTCCTTGACAGCATTTCATGGTTGTATATCGGACGTGGGGACACTATCGGCATTGTCGCCAAACAAGATAAACGCGCTTACATCAACCTGAATACAGCAGTGTTAATCACGCCTTTGGAATACGATAAGGCATGGGCGTTCAGTTCAGATCGTGGCGTGATGGTGAAGAAAGACTCTGTCTATATTTTCCGCAGAGACGGCTCCATCGTCAATCACCATGGACTGTGCTATCGGGGACAGTACGAACTGCTCTATTACTGCGGCAAATTGGTGATCGCTGATGAGAACAATCTCTACGGTGTGCTTGACACCGCTACCAACTGGGTTTTGCCAGCACAATACACCTATATTGATAACGACTATCAGCACCAACTCTACAACACCAAACTCGGCGAACAATGCATTGTCTATAACTATAACCTTGACACCATTCTTATGGGAAACTACAAGTCTATGGACTTCGATTGGTCGGAAGGAATTATTGCTACAGAGTACAATGGTGCGCAACACCTGTTTGACTATGAAGGGAAACTGCTTTGTGAGACCATCTACAAACGCATACGTGAACTTACCTACAATACCAACAGGAAAGATACCGATGGCAAAGACATTTACGAACCAACGGATTGCTACGTCTATGTGGACTACAATGATAAGTGTGGACTTATGGATAATCACTATCGTGTTCTGACACCGCCTTTGTTCTATGATATAGAGGCACAGACTAAGCACATATTCTTTGCCTCTTTTGGAGAGTACTCCGGCCGTTTCGGAACGCTCATTGATGACCATGGGAAGGCTATCCGTTAAAATTATCACCGGCTAATGACAATATAATATCTGTCATTAGCCGGTTCGCTGTTTTCATTGTCCTACTTCAATTACGTAAACCTGTACATTGGTTATATATCTGTTGTATTACGGCATAGTTTTTGTGGAAAATGCTTATACAGGGACAAATATAGCGTATTTGTGACAAAATATAAGTGATACATCATTTCGTCACTATACAAAATATGACTAAAAAACAACGATTTTAACGTGCTGAAATATGGAAAAATTGCCTAAGATATTCGGTTCACTCAAGTACAATATCATCTACATCTTGGGGATACCTGTGTTCTGTCTCGGCTTTGTATTGCTCTACAAACCACATAGCGTAGTCGCATTATTGGAGATGGGACGCGATATGCTGAGTTTCAACACCACCATTGTTATGTGTATCTTACTTGGTGTAATGATATTGTCGCGCGTATTGCTGCTATGCCTGTACAGGCAACTGCAAATGACGTGGCTGAAATATGCAGCATGGGAAATGGCTGAGATAGTGAGTATGAGCCTGTTCAGTGCATTGTATATCAGCCTGATGTATCACGGAGATTTCTCCTATTTCTGGGTACTTGGATGGTGTGCTTTCTATCTCTTCTTTGTGACGATATATCCTTATATTATATTCGACTTGGCAATTGCGTTAGCAGGTAAGAATAGCGAAAACATACCGCAAGACGACAGTCTCATGCGTTTTATGGACAGCACCCAACGGCTCAAACTCATGATAGCACCGTCTGCAGTACTGTATATTGCTGCCAATGAAAACTACGTGAATATCTGTTATTTGGACGGTGAACGACTGAAAGAATATGCCTTGCGTTCCTCTATGAAAGCCTTGGAACCAATGATGCAGAAGTATGGTATGGTACGCTGCCAACGCAGTTATTACATCAACCCGCAGCACGTAAAGGTATTGCGCCGAGACAAAGAGGGTATGATAAATGCTGAATTAGACACGCCCAATGTCAAAGCAGTACCTGTATCACCCAAGTACTATGACGCACTGGCTAAATGGCTATAGCATACACAACCAAGAAGCATTTTACACCAAAACATTATGATACACACCAAGCGAAAGACCCCGATGAAATGGTGCATAATGGCACTATTACTACTCACGTCCGTGAGCGATATGATTGCACAACGCGATACGCATATCGGTAACGAACTGCACAAATACATACAGCAGGGCTGGGACATACAGCACCAATCCATGAGTTTTGACTCTCTGCACATATACATTTCAGCCAAAGCACCTCATGACACCCAATATGACATCTATGTATCTGAGGCACGTGGCGAAGTATGGCTTGCACCTGTCCGTCTTCCTAAGGATATTAACACGGAAGAAGATGAGTTGTGGCCAAGTATCAGCAGCGATGAACAGACATTGTATTTCGTGCGGCATACGCAGGCAGACCCGAAACAGAAAAGGTCAACAGACAAGAACGTGCTCTATTGTGCCCAACGCATATTGGATAAGTGGGAAGATGCAGCACCTATCATAATCGCTTCGGATGATGATATATCGCCTTTGATACTGGCGGACAACCAAATGCTGCTGTTTGCCCGCCGCATGGGTGAGGGCAAGCGCAATGCTCACTATGCCCTATACGGGACACGCCGTATAGATGCCCACAACTGGTATCTGCCGCAGATACTTGATTCCACTATGGAGCAGTCTGCTTATGCTCCCTGTACGGATAAGGTGATACCGCACAACCTGCACTACTCCGTGGAGGAAACAGTACGCGGAACAGCCGTGGCACAAAGTCATACCATGCCTTTGGACAAGCAATGGCAACCATCTTCTTTCCTTACCTTGAGCGGAACACTGCGCAATGAGCAGACAGGGCACCCCATAGAGGGGCAGATATACGTGTACAACGCCATCACTGCACAACTGCTTTGTACGGCAAAGAGTGACGCCGTAACGGGTAAGTATCGCATTGCCCTACAGCAAGGCGACAAGTACACGATTGATTACACTGCCCCAAACCACTCGCACTACTACTTGGACATCGACTGTACCGAACAGACAGGCTACCCTGAGCAAAAACATGATGTGAGTCTTCTTAATGCACTGAATATCCATATCAGTACTTTCGACAGCGAACTCTTTACCCCTTTGCAAGCAGAACGCATCGCATTCACCGATAAAAAGACAGGGAAGGCTATTCCTGTCCGTTGCCTGCGTGATTCTATAGGAGGCGTGGATTTTACTCTGCCTATCGGGCAAGACTATGCTATCACATTCAGCAGACGTGCATTCGAAGATACTACATTGTACCTGAATACAGCCAAGCAAGTGCGGTTCACACATACCGAACTGGACATCCCTATGCGTGCCGGCAGAAACAAGACGCAGATATACATCGTGGATAGCGAGACAGGTAGGACTATTGACAGCGGACGGGTAGTGCTGAACAACACCACCCGTCGGGAACAGATAATAGCTGCACCTGTGCACAATGCTTATATCGCACAAGCCATACGGGATAATACCTACCATATTACGACATCAGCAGTAGGCTATTTCTATGCAGATACACTGCTGACTATACCTGAGCCGCAGCAAGTGGTAACTGTCACCATTCCTATGCGCGCAATACACAAAGATGCCATACTACAACTGCGTAACATCACCTTTGAGTACAACTCACACCTACTGACCGAAAGTTCATACCCTGAATTGGAACGGGTAGTCGCTTTGCTACAGGACAACCCCGACCTCCGCATAGAACTCTCGGCACATACCGATGACCGCGGTACGGATGCCTATAACGACCGCTTGTCAACACTACGCGGACAAGCGGCTATGGACTATATTGTGAGCCACGGTATCGCTCCCGAGCGTATCACATCGATAGGCTATGGCAAGCGCAAACCTATTGTGCCCAATGACACTGACGAACACAGAGCTGTCAACCGCCGCGTAGAATTCCGAGTAACAGATATGTAAACACACACTTTATCATTATGAAACACATCAAATGCCATATCCTTTGCCTGATGGTTCTGTTGGCAGTACCGGCCGCAGCACAAGAGAAATATACCGATTTGCTGCAACGCACACAGACGCTATCGCCCTATGAGGCATTGTACCAACTGAATGAATACCAACAGACTCATCCCGCTTTGGCTAATGTATATTATCAGATGGGCAACATCACCTATATGCTGATACCTGCGTACAACCCGTTACGCGACTACCATGAACTGAGCCTGCTGTACTATCAGACACGCTTGTACTATGGCAACTGTATGCATTTCGCCGCCAAAGCCACACAGAAAGCACAATTATATTCAGACATACCTAATCACGGCAATCATCTTCCGTTAGAGACATTAAAAGGCTACCTGCAACCACGAATGGACAGTGTACTCCTGTGGGCTGCACGTACCGATACGCTGCACAACCGTTTCTACCGGATGGTGGACAATTACAACACCTGCCGCAGTATGTTTACGGCATTCATGGAACACAATACCCGTGAGAAGAATGCACACTTGATGCTGGATTCCGCTGGACGACAGCAACTGACTGATATTCATCGCCATGCAGAGCAGTTAAATACAGACATTGCATTGTTTCAACAGGCTTTGACGGTTGCTCCCATTCGCGGATACGAGCCGCACTTTGTCTTTATCCCCATTGAATTGTATCGCTTGGACGGATTGACAAGTACCAACTTCCTGCAAGATACGGTGCCGTTGTGGGACTATGGGGCATGGACTACCCGCTTTATGCAGGCGCAAGACTCTGTATATCAAGTGTTGTACGATGACATTGTGCGTGAACACCACATTATGCAACAATGTGCACAGTTGTTCTATGACGGACAAATCCTGCCCATAGAAGTTGCTCATCCTGTACTGCCCAACCGCATAGAGCGTATGGACTACCATTCGCCTATGAGTTCTCTGCTGCAGATAGAGCACCTTGCTTATTCCGCTATGCTGCTGCGACAGGATACAAGTATATTGCATCCTGTCTCTACACGCCAAGAAGCAGTAGCACCCCTCACTATGTTATATCGCACATACTGCGAACTGCCTGTATGCGAGCAGCACCGTTCAGCCCTCTCGGAGCGGTTGGATAGTATGGCAATGATAAAGTATCGTTACTGCATGAACCAAACAAAAATGAATGACAAGGATAGCCTGATAGCAGTGGCACAGCGTTTCTGCCAAGTGCAAAAGGATGCATATCAGCAGGCAGTGGTGTTGCTTGACAGTGCAACCAGTACACTTAATGGTTTCGTCTCCTACTACGATGAAATGAATGAGGAGACTATTGCTATACGTCCAAAGCCCAAACGCCATACACCGGCAGACACGGCGATAGTGCTGCAACGCAAGGACGCCACGGGGAAGGTTCTTGCCACCTATACACTACCTTTGGCGAGTTATGATGTGGCAGATGTGATGCCTATTGGTGATGTGGTAGTGGTGTTTGCGCAAGATACGACCCGTACTTGTGCTTTGTGGTACGCAACAGACGGGACACTCCTGCGTACAGATGTATATTCCGAAGGTAGTAATGAGCGTATTCTGTGGGCAGTACGTATGTCAGACAACATAGTGGCTATACTGTCTCGCAAAGCAAGTGCAACAGGCGATGATATATCTCTATTGCGCTTTATGGCCATATAAGCGAAGGACATTGCCTATTAGTGAATAACCTGTTCTACAAGCCCTATAATATGGATATCAGAAAACGTTTTGTATTGGAATTGGAGCGGCTTCGCCGCCACAATCTGCAGGAATTGCACCCGTTGCAGCAGTTGTTTTGGGAATCCACGTTGCGTTGTAATGTACATTGCCTGCATTGCGGAAGTGATTGTACTTCTTCTGTTACTGCTCCGGATATGCCCAAAGAGGACTTTTTGCGTGTGATAGACAGCATTACGCCCCATGTGGATCCCCACAGAGTGATGGTGATAGTGTCGGGTGGCGAGCCATTGATGCGCACGGATTTGGCGGAGATAGGCAGGGAACTGAACAGACGAGGCTATCCGTGGGGTATGGTGACCAACGGATTGGCTATGACGGAGAAGCGTTACACAGAGTTGCGGCAAGCGGGATTGACGTCGATGTCAGTGAGTTTTGACGGGCTGCACGATAATCATGTGTGGCTGCGGCAACACCCGATGGCCTTTGAAGGTGCGGTGCGTACCATCAAATTGGCTGCGGCAGACAAGGGATTGACGTGGGATGTGGTGACATGTGTGAACCAACGAAGTATACATGAATTGGAGGAGATGCGCGATTACCTGTGGGAAATAGGTGTGCGTAACTGGCGGCTGATAACGATAGACCCGATGGGCAGGGCGAAAGATAATCCGGAGTTGCTGTTGTCGGACGAACAGTTCGGGCAGTTGTTGGAGTTTATCCGCACGAACAGGCAGGCAGGAAAACACGTGTCGTACTCGTGTGAGGGTTTCTTGGGAGACTATGAAGGTGAGGTGAGAGACCACCTGTTTCACTGCGCAGCGGGCGTGAGTGTGGCATCGATACTGATTGACGGCAGTATATCCGCCTGCACAAGCATTCGCGGGAAGTATTATCAAGGCAATATCTATAAAGACGACTTCTGGGACGTGTGGGAGAACAGGTTCCAACCATACCGCCACCGCGAGTGGATGCGCCAGCAGGAGCCATGTGGCAAATGCAAGGTATGGCGGTACTGCGAAGGCGGTGGCATGCACCTGAGAAAAGAGAACGGAGAGTTGATGGTGTGCAGATACCTTTCCGACCCCTCCAAGAAAACAATTACATCTACATCCGAATGAGATGTTTGTATGTGCCTTTCTTGCCCAAAGACCTTTTGACAGCAAACAGCAGTGGCGGGATGGTGAATGCCATCAGCACCACGCTGGTCATACCGATAAGGGTGACCGCTCCCAGGGAGTGCATGGCGGGGTGCTTGGCGAAGACGAGAACACCGATACCGATGAGCATGATGAGTGCGGAAAGCAGGATTTCGCTGCGGAACTGCGGCAGGATGGTCTTGCCCGTTTTGCGCTCATACTCCAAGCCCTCCACCATAAAGATGGTGTAGTCGTCGCCCTGCCCGAAGACAAAGGTGGCAAGAATGATGTTGATGATATTGAATTGAATACCAAACAAGTGCATAAGTCCGAGAATCCATATCCACGATATTGCCATAGGCACAAACGCCACCACTGCCAACCAAAGGTTGCGGAAACTGCACCATAAGAAGATGAACACTATCAAGGAGCAGGCAATACCGATATAGTCGAAGTTCTCCGACAGGGAGGAGGTGATTTGGCTGTTCACCTGCTCAATGGTGAAGGCGGTATGAGTGCTGCTGAGCCGGCTGAGGACGGTCTGCTCGTTGGCAACGGGTACGGACAACTTGTCCACCAAGAGCATATTGCCCGAGGTGGCAGATGTGTGGTAGTAACCATGAAAGAACAACTCTGCAAACGACCGGAAATAAGCGAAATCACGTGGCGTATAGGCGGTATTCAGCGTAGAGAAGAAGCCGTCAAAAGCATTTGCTGAAAAGCCCAAGCGCGAGGAAGCAGCGGCGATTTGTGCAGTCAGTTGGTCGCGATGCTGCGTACAGAACCGCTGCCAGCGTTGCAGTCGCTGTTGCTGTGCGGGCAGAGAGGGCAGATAGGACACGGCAGAGTGGCAGGCGGTAATGAGACTATCCGCGAGCCATGCGTCCAATGCAGGTTGCAGTTGCTCACTCTGTGCCGCAAGGTCCGACCAATCGGTGCCTTCATATACGATATATGCCGTGTTGTTACTGCTGTTGCCACCGGTGAGCGAAGCGAAATAAGCAATGTCGTTCCGCTGTTGCGTGGTCATATAGTTGATATTCGACAGGTTGGAGTCGAAAGACACAGAGGGGCAGAAGAATACAAGTACAAGAGTGATGATGCCGATGGCTATCATAGCAAGACGGCTGTTGTGCAGCGAGTATTTGCTCAGGAAGGGAAGTATGGGGTGTTGATACTCCGCAAACTGCTTCTGTGCGGGCAGCAGGTGCGGCAGATAGATAACAGAGAAAAGAATGGTGCCGACAAGCATTGCTGCGGCGAATATACCCAAGTCGCGCAGCGCCACTGCCCGCAAAGGGAGCAACGTGAGAAAGGCTGCCACCGTGGTGATATTGCCTATCACGAGCGGGGATACTACCTCTTTGAGGTTGGTGCGGGTGTCCTGCGTGTAGCGTCTGTGTACCACCACATGGAGCGGGTAGTTGACTGCTATACCAATGATGATAGTGCCAATGCCGATAACTATCAGCGACACGCTGTGGCACACCACGGCGACGACGGCAATGCCGAAGAGCATACCGAATGTCACGGTGAGGAGTACGTACAGGATTTCCTTGGGATGGCGGAATGTGAACAGCAGCAAGAGTATGATGAGCAGCAGTGCCAGCCCGATAGCCATAATGCTGTCCCGCTTGATTTGCTGTGCATTGCCCACGGCAATCACGGGTGCCCCAAAGAGGCGGACACCTATACCCGTATGGGCAGACATAGTGGCACGCGCTATATCGTCCAATTGCTGTACCAGAAGGGCGTTGTGTTGCGTCTCGGAAGCCCCGTAGGGAGTGGTGATATAGGCAAAAGCAAACCGTCCGTCGGCGGACATCATATATCCGTCGGTAGAAGTGAAATGGTCAGACACGGGCATAAAACCTTTGAGCCGCTGCAGCACAGGGCTGAACAGATTGAGAGGGTCTGCCTGTATGCGGCTGACGGCAAAAGAGGACAGCGGCAGGAGCAACTGCTGCTTGTCGGCTTGCAGTTGGGTCTGTATGTAGTCGGGTTGCGCCAACAGGCTGTCCATTCTCGCATAGTCATCAGCAGTGAGGAAGTACGGGATATTGCGATACACCCAATCAATGCCGTCCAAATACTGCTGCATATCCACTTGTGTGGTGAGGGACGGCATAGAATCACCCATAGACAGGTAGCGCGTCTGGTAGTCGTCCACAGCATCCAACAGGCGGGAGGTGTTGGCAGCAGTGTCCTCAAATACAATCATAATGCGCTCGGCATCGGAGAACTCCTGGTAGAGTTGCATAGCCCGTTGGTTGCGTGCGTCCAAGGGCAGGAAGTCGGATATGTCTTCGCTGAACGATATGGTGGCGGACAGCCCTGCCAATATCACGCACACAAGCAGCAGACTGCCCCACAATACAGGGCGGTGCCGCACAAAATAGTCGTAGATTGCAAGAATGAGTTTCATATCAGCGCAGGTCGATAAACTTGACAGGTTTGCGTGCTTTGGCGGGGAAATTGATATGCTGAATGGTGTCAAACGGCAGCACTTCCACCTGTGGTGCTACACGCAAGCGGGAGCGGAACTTGTCCTTCAGGTCTTTGATGACGAACTCGTCGCTGAGGTCGGAGCGGGTACTCACCTGTACTAGCACTTCATCGGTACCTGCATCGGAGTTGCAGACCTTCACCACATAGTTGGCTACATAGTCCGTGTTGTCAAGTACATCGTTGATAGCAGGCGGGTAGATGGTGGTTCCTTTGAGTTTTATCATATTGTTCTTTCTGCCTATGATAGGCGTCAGGCGGTAGGAATTACGCCCGCAACGGCAAGGTTCCGCCACCTTGGTAGCCATATCTCCCGTGCGGAAGCGCAGCAGCGGCATACCTTCCACACCCAGTGTAGTGATTACCACTTCACCGCTCTGCCCGTCAGGTACCGGGGTATTGTCTTCACCAATGATTTCCACTATAATCAGTTCGGGGTGTACGTGTCCCCCGCAACCGAACTCACACTCGGAGAATGTGGCAGACATCTCTGTGGAAGAATAGGTGGCAAACAGTTGTACCTCAGGCCATTTGTCGTGTATTCTCTGTCCTAACAGGTTCAGATGGAACTGCTGGTCGCGCAGTCCCTCGCCTATTCCGATAATCTTGCGCACGGAGGAGTGCCTGTAATCAATATGGTTTTGCTCGGCATATTCGATCAGTCGCAGGATAAAAGACGGCACGCACATAATGGCATTGGGTCTGATGCGCATAATAGTGTCCCATTGCAGTTCGGGTATGCCGTTGCCTACACGAATGACTCCCGCTCCCAAGTCCCGCAGTCCCAACCAATATGCCAAGCCTGCCATAAAACGCTTGTCTATGGTGGTCATCAGTTGTACGATGTCGCCCTTGCGTATTCCCGCACAGGCAAAGGACTTGTGTTCGTTGTATGCCAACCGTTGCAGGTCATGCTCCGTGCAGCCGAAGGTTACAGGTTCGCCCAGTGTTCCCGATGTGGTGATATAGTCAATGATGTCCTGCTTGGGTACGCAAAGGAAGTCCTCGTTATACAGTTGCAGGTCTTTCTTTTCCGTGAAAGGCAGACGTTGCAGGTCTGCTATGGCCTGTATCGACTCGGGGGCTATGCCCGTGCAGGCAAACATTCTCTTATAGTAGGGGCTGTGTGCTGCCAGATAGGCAATCTGTTTGCGCAGCAAGTCCTCTTGATAGCGTGTAATCTCTTGCGGTGAAGCGTATTCTATATCCATATTCGCGTATGTTATCTATATTATATCTGCCAGCCAGCGGAGGAACTCCGCTTTCCATTGCCGGCTCTCATCGGTTCCTTTTGTATCTGAAGCACCAAAGCCATGCCCTCCTGTCCGGTATTGTATGTACTTGTGCGGGATATGCCGGTCGGTGAGTGCAGAGTCCAACAGCACGGAGTTACGGTAGTGTACCACAGGGTCGTCCGCACAATTCACCAGGAACACCGGCGGGCAGTCGGCAGGGATATGCCGCTCTATCGACAGCGAGTCCTGCATGGTCTTGTTCCACTGCCGCCATACCCCCAATGCCCCGCGTCTGCTGCGCGGGTGTGCTATGCTCTTGTCTGCCAGCGTAACCACAGGGTATATGGGGCACAGGAAGTGCGGTCTGTATGGTGTATGGTTATGCGTATAGGACATCATCGTTAGGTGTCCGCCCGCAGAGAAGCCCATAACGCCTATCTTGGCGGTGTCTATCCGGTACTCATCCGCGTGTGCATACACCTCACGCAATGCCCATTCGATGTCTGTCAGCATATCGGGGTACTTGTTGCCTATCCCCAGCACGCGCCAACCTATAAAGTACGCAGGTATAGTGGCTACCCTGTACTTGAGTACAAAGGCATTGATGCCCTCACTTTGCAGCCATTCCGCCACACCTATCCCCTCGGTCTTCATGTCATGCCAACTGTAACTGCCGCCCGGGCATACCACTACCGCCACGCCCGTGTTCCGTGCAGAGTCTGCCAAGAAAGGCGTAAGCGTTACCTTTGCCGGCAGGCAGAGGGCAACAAGCAACAGGCAGTATGTCGTTATGAGTTTCTTCGGCATATCTCTTCTGCTACCAGTTGCGAGGTCATTACCGTGCCGCACAGCCCGTGCAGCAGGCAGTTCTGCCCTGTCAGATACAGGTTGTCCACGCGAGTGCGGTACATTCCTAACGGTTGGTTCAGTCCGAACATCGCTCCTTCGGGTGTCAGGTAGTCTTCGCGGAACGTCAGCGAGGTCGATGTAAAGTAGGAGTCTGTCTGCTCCCGTAGGTTCGGGTAGATAGCCTCAATGCGGTCTATCAATGCTTCCGCCTTGCTGTGCTTGAACGCTTCATACGCCGCATAGTCGGCTTTGCGGTCTTGCTGCCACGGTGCCAGTTCGCTATACTCTAATGGTGCTATCACTTCCATCGTGTGCGCCCATTCGTCCTGTCCCGCTACGGGCGGGGTAAGGAAGGCTATATTCTCGGGAAGGATAAAGTGGTTCTCCGGCAAGTAACGGAACGACTGCGGCTTGAACTTGATATACACCTTGAACGACCCGTACGACTCCTCGGTTTGCTCAATGCGATGTATCGTGGCAGGGCGGAATACAGGCTCCGTACACAGCGGGAGCAACATCTTAGGGTGCAGCGAACTGACCACCACATCCGCCCGATACTCGTGTTTCTCAGTATAGACACAGGTGGCGTGCTTGTCCTGTATCTCCACCTTGGTCACCTTTTCGCCCAAGAGTATCCGTCCGCCATGGCGCGTGATATACAGGCACAGCGCATCTACCAGCGGTCGCGTACCACCGATAAAACGGTATGTCCCTTCGTTAAACAGGTCGATAATCCGCTCTCTGTCCGCCTGCCTGCCGCACGTGGCACCCCCATAGAGCAGCGAGTATATGTCGCCCTCACCATGCGCCACATCGGGCGGACATTTCTCCACAGGCATATGAATACCCAGTGTGTCCAGCACCTGCCTTACGGTACCGCCCTCGCCCAATCCGCAAGCCACGTGGATACCTGTCATCCACCACTCGCCATCGCGCTCGTAACTGTACATACCGCCGCCCGCCACGGGCAGTTGTTCCAACACTGTCACCGAGTAGCCCTCTTTGGCAAGCAGTGCCGCCGTAAACAAGCCGCCCACACCTGCTCCGAGTATGGTTGCCGTATGCGTGTTTATCTCCAGCAGATGGCGGTAGTAGTGCTCTATGGATTTCGTCTTATGCCTGTAGCCGCCACCAAAGGTAGGGTCGGTGGTGGTTATCTCCGGCAAGTACTCCAACGTAATATCCCCCGTGGTATAGAGCAGAAAATCCACCTTGTTCAGCACATCATAACTATGGTGAATACACATCGGCACCACGGGCAGGTTCAGTTGTTCGGCTATATACATCGCCCCGCTGTGCATAGGCAGCAGGTGTCCCGTCCGTGAGCGTGTGCCTTCAGGGAACACCAATATGCTGTCTCCACGGCGGACACTGTCGCGCAATACCTCCAGGCTGTTCTCTATTCCCCCTTTCACCAACGGGAAGCGTGCCGCCTTCACCACCGGTGCAAAGAGCGGATTTTTCCCCACCCAGTCTTGTGTCAGCACCACCAGATTGGGTTGCTCCGCCAGCATAATCAGGATGTCGAGCAGCGAATTATGGTTGGCTATATACAGCCGTGGTTGATGGTCTTGCGGGCGGAACTGCTTGCCCGTAACCCGAAAGTCCACCCCGGGAATGGTGTTCGACATATAGCGTGCCATTGCCGAACAGAACACCCTGAAGTGCCGGCGCAGTGCGGGCAGCCTGTCCCCAAGCAACCGCACCGCCCATGCATAAGGTGTAATCAGCAGGAAGCATATCAGTATCAGTTTCCCCACATACCACAGCGACGGGATATACCTCCGCGGCAAGCCGTACACTAACGCCACCACACACAGCAGACTATTGAGCAGGCTGATACGGGTAAAGTCATAAGCAGGCTTAAAGTGGCTTACGCGTTCCTCACGGGGCGGGTAATACACTCGGATAGCCACGGGGATGATGGCTATCCTTGCCCATGTGGAGAACACCAGCAATTCCAACTCCGACTCATAGCGTGCCGTCATCAGTTGCCAGCCGTGCATACGGTACAGCGGATAGATACGGAAGCCCGACTGTGTGTCGGGCAGCCGCCGCCCTGTCTGTATGTGGAACCAGAAGTTGGAGAAGCGGTTGGCAAACGTATTTTGCCGCGGCATATTCTCCTGCCGCAGCCCTCGGCTGCCGATGATGATATGCCCGGGGTGCAGCAACGCCTCTTCCACCAATAGCGGAATATCCTCGGGGTAGTGCTGTCCGTCCGCGTCAATGGTCATCACATACTCGAAGCCCATCTCCAACGCTTTCCTGAAGCCCTGTTTGAGGGCATAGCCCTTGCCCCTGTTGCGGGCGTACGACACCACCGTAACAGGGAAATCCAACGCCTGCAGCAGCGTCAGCGTATCGTCCGTGCACCCGTCCGCCACCACGATAATATCCTGCATATACCGGCGGGTGCGGCGCACCACGTCCACCACCGTCCTGCGGTTGTTATAGGTCGGTATCAGGGCGCATATATGTAACGACGAAGCGCGCATACGTATCTTCTTTATCGGTTATCACTACTTGGTATTCTTGTTCCTTGCGCGGGGTGAAAGTGTAGGTTATCTCCGCCGCAGGCGGCACGGGTTTCATAAACTTCAGGTTCGTAATCCGCTCTATCTTCCGCCCCATTAGTTCCTCGGCTATCTGCACCAAGCACGCACCCGGGGTAACGGGCATATCGGGAAAATGCGCCTTGTATATCGGGTGCGCAGCATTCAGCCGCACCGTATAGCATAGTCCGTCCTGTGCTATGACCTGACAGAAGTCTCCTACCAACATACTCACTCCTCCTGTATCTCCACGTTGTGGAACGTTATCGTACTCTTGTCTCCGTTCTTCTCGGTCAGCACCACGCACTCCGCCACGTTCATCGTCTCGTGCATCGTAATCCGTACCGACTGGAACAGTTGCTTCAGTTCCCGCTTCTTGGGTGTCAGCAGATACACGTTCCCCTCTTGTTTCACAGAGAACTCTGCACTGTCGTGCAAATAGTCACCCGCTATCGTGTTCACGATAAACCGCAGCAACTGCTGCACCTGCGGCGCGGTGGATTGGCTGCCCAACTCCCATTTGTACGGGGCGGGCGACCGGTACTCCCAGCACATCCTGTCGGGCGCACTGTAACTCACGTGCCCCGTACTCACCTGCGGTTCCTGCAACATCCTGACCTCTTTCACCTGACGGAAGTCCGCCTCAAGGTTCAGAATCGTACACAATATAAATGCTACTATCATATATCTCTTTTTTCGTTCTTGTATCCACCCGACATTCTCTCGGTATTCACTCGGTAAAAGTCGGGTCTTGCAGCAAGGGATAAGCAAGGGATGAGCAAGGGATAGGCAATGGACAAACTACCCCGCGACACCCCCTGAAACATCAATGCACCACAAAAAAGCACCCTGCCATTATCAGCACTATTCCCAGCCATTGCGTCCACACGATATGTTCGTGGAAGATGAGCATTGCCGCTATCATACCGAACACGTATGTGATACTGGAGAGCGGGTAGGCAATGGAGAAGGGGTAGTGTTTCAGAATGTACATCCACAGCACTCCTGCCGCCGTGAAACCGACGCCGCAGCCCAGCCACCACCAGTTGGTGAGTTGGTGCTGTATGAACGCCCACGAGAAAGACACCTCTCCCATAGCCCGCAGTGCCAACTTCATCTGTATCTGTCCGGCACACAGGCAGAGGCTCTGTATCAATATCAGGCACAATAATCTAAACATACAACACACAGGCTTGCGCCACGTTCTTGGCGGGGTAATGGATATGCTCCAACAGACTTTGCCAACGTTCGTCCACCTCGTCAAAAGCACAGCAGAGTACGGTCTTTGCCTCGCCGGTAGCCAGCAGCAATACGGCATCGGCTTGGGCGTTTGCCATCGGCTCCGCACCGACAATGGTGGTGTTATAGCCCTTGGCTCCGAAATGTCGGGCAAGGGTACCCGCAGCGGCATTATGGGTGGAACTCATAAACTGCGCGGGCGAAAAGTCGTGTTCGCCTGCCGTGGTCAGTTGCTCCAGCAGGTGGACGGTAGGAATCATTCCGCCCCACTGTGTACCTACAATGATGGCATCGGGACACCGGACACCTGCTTCCCTGAGTGCTTCCGATGCCACCACTATCAGTTGGCGGAGCATCGGCGTCATGCGGCGTGCCTGCATAAGGGGGATATACGGTTTGTAATCCAAGGTGCCGTCGCTCTCTACCGTTTCTGTAATCTGAACATCAGGGTCAGACGGCAGTTCGGGGAGTGCCACAGGCTCTTGTGCAAGCACGATACTGCTGTCGTTGCCGCCAAAGCCGAAGGCGTTGCATATTGTGTATGGATAGTGGCGTTGCTCCATTCGGAACAGCGTAAAGACGGCTTCTATGCTTCCGCTGGCGGAGGTGGTATGCCCCGTAAGCGGTTTGGTGGACTCTACGCATGGCATCGTGTTGCCAAACACACGCTCTATCGCACGCCACTCGCTGGCATCGTTATTGGGTGTGGCAGTGCCGTGGGCGTTGACGTACGGTATTCTCGAAGGAGTAATACCTGCCATATCTATAGCGTGCATCATAGCATCGTACGCCCCGTCTCCGTCGGGCGAAGAAGCGGTCTGGTGATAGGCATCGCAGCGGTTGGCATAGCCTGCCAGATAGCCATAGATATGCACCCCGCGCCTTTCTGCTTCGTCTGCGTCTTCTATCATCAGGTATGCCGCTCCCTCACCCAGGTTGATGCCGTCTCTATCCTCTTGGAAAGGACGGCAGGTATGCTGTGAGAGAATACCCAATGCCGCAAAGCCGTTCACGTGGAAGCGTGTCAGTGCCTCCGTGCCGCCTACGACAACCCGTTTGGCAGCACCGATACGCAGGATACCTGCCCCGTGGATAAGGGCGTTGAGCGCGGAAGAGCAGGCAGTGCTGACCGTAACGAAGTCTTGCAGTCCGTAGCAGTGTGCCAGCATAGCGGAGGTCATATCGGCTTCGTGCTGATACAGTTGCTCTATGGTATCCCATTGTCCGTGCCGCCACTCGGCATAGTGCTGCTCGGTAATATCCATACCGCCGACGGTAGTGCCGTTGACCAGCGGAATGGAACCGAGGTCTTCTACGGAAATGCCACTGTCCGCCAACGTTTCGCGCAGCGCAATGAGACCCAATAGGACATTGCGGGACAGGGCAGCGTCGGGGGATTGCCCGGCTAACTCAGCCAATTGCGCATTGGTATAAGGCACTTCGCCCATAGGCCACTCATGGTGCGAGGTGGGCAGGATATGTACCGGCTGCAGATGTGATACACCTGCCTGCAGTTCCCGCTTGTTAGCCTCCGCGCCAATGCCCAAGGCGGACACGATACCTATACCCGTAATGGCAATTTTCATCACTTGGTGCGGTTAGCGGCTACATAGTCCGCCATTACGTCAATCGACTTGAATACTTCTTTTCCCTGTTTCGGGTCGGACAGTTTGATACCGTATTGCTTCTCCATCAGCACTATCAGTTCAAGGGCGTCAATGGAGTCCAGACCCAGACCCTCACCAAACAGAGGGGCGGCATCGTCGATATCGGCAGGCGTCATACCTTCCAAGTTGAGTGCCTCAATAATTTGTTCTTTGAGTTGTGTTTTCAGTTCTTCCATACTATTTGTATTTTTGCTGTATAATCATCTTGGTTCGGACATTCCACCCAGCCTACGATGGCAGAGGTGGCGTCAGTGGTTTGGAAAACGGATTCGACAAGAGGCAGCAGTTGCGACTCGTCGTCGAGTATATAGAAACTGCTCTCTCCCATATACTTGTGGCGGATAGCGATTTCTCCGGTAACGATATTGGGCAATGTATAGACAAAGAGGGCGGGCGACGGGAAGTAGTCATCGGGCTGAATAGTCGCCTCATAATCGCGGTCGTTTTTGATGGACGCGCTGCGGTTGGCAAAGATGACGGCTCTGTGCTCGTGTATGTCCTCCGATGACACTGCACCTTCCTCCTGCTGCAGAGCCATCTCGGTAGCCACGAATCCGAGACGGGAGAGCAAGTCCATCTTGAAGAACTTGGGATAATCGCCCGCGTACTTCCTGTACAGGTCGGTCAGGCTGCCGCTTTGCGGAGTCAGGGTTATGCTGCTTGTTATTCTCATTGTCTTGTCCATCGTACAGCGGCATTGACACCTCCGAAGCCGCTTAGCAGTTTGATAAATGAATGTTTAGCCGTAGGGCGGTGCAGGGCGGAGATATTCACCGCTTCTTTCGTGCCGGGGGTGGAGAACCCGCGCACACCCGCTATCGTATTGTGTTCCACCGCTTGCATACCCAGCAGGGTTTCCAATACGCCTGCTGCGCCCATGGTATGCCCGTAGTAGCCTTTTAGTCCCGTAACGGGTGTACTGCCCAATCCCGCACGTTGGATAGCCACGGACTCCATGTCGTCGTTATAAAGCGTTCCCGTGCCGTGTACACTGACAAACGCCAAGTCATCGGCATTGCCTTTCACATCAAGCAAACAGCGGAGACTGCCCTCTGCCGTGCGGCTGGGACCCGATATATGGTTGGCATCGTTGTGGATACTGTCTGCTTCCAACACCCAACTGTTGGCAGGCGGTTGCTCTGTATATCGGAGTATGATTGTGGCAGCGGCTTCACCCAGGTTGAGCCCTTTGCGTGCGGCATCAAACGGACGGCACTCGTCCTGCGACAAGGCTTTGAACGATTGGAATCCGCTGACAATAAACCGTGTCTGTACATCACAGCCGATGACTATTGCCGTCCGGTATTGCTTTGTCATCAGCAGTCGCTGTGCTGTAATCTGTGCGCATACTCCGGAGGTGCAGGCATTGCTGACCACCATGGGAGGATTCACGCAGCCTAATGCGTGCGCTATGGTATGAGCCGGTGTGAGCAAGTCGAGGTTGTCCCCTTTGGTGGTGGAGAGTATCAGCACCACATCGGGGGCGGCGGCATCAATGCCGGCATCACGGACAGCCGCCTTGGCGGAGCGGATACACAGGTCTGTGAAATGAGGGCGTTCAGGGAACAGGCTTGCCATAAACGATTCCACGGACGCAAACATATCGGTATGCAGACGCAATGCCGACCGACCGGCTATGACAGCCTGATAGTTGGGAAGTGTGCCTTCGCCCAATGGAGAGATGATATGGTCGGATAGGCGGATAATCATTGCAGGGCTATTTTCAGTTCGCAGCGGGCGCATACCTGTTTGCCGCACCGCACTTCCGCTTCTACCAACGATATGTCAAACACACGCTGTACGACACGGATATGCGTGGTTATCTGCTCTCCCGCTTGCGGGCGATAGTATATCTGCATATTCTTGACCGCTCCGATAAAGCCGATACGCACTTCTCCTTCGCTGACGGCACCTATGTGTGCGGCAGCCGTCTGTGCCATATTCTCCATCAGTCCGGCAGCAGACAGACAGCCGCAGGACACTAGCGGGTGCTGACCACTGACCGAATAGACCGAATAGACCGACAATGCCTCGTCCGGAGTAGCCTCCACAAGCCTGTCCACCAGTACAAACGGCGGACGTTGCGGGATAAGGGTCAGTATGTCAGTGTTTCCAAAATTCATAGAAGTGGAACCATTGGGTAGGGTATTTCTGTGCGATAGCCGTCAGGCAGTCGGCATATTGCTGTGCAATGTCCTGTACCTGTTCCGTGCGTTTGAGACGGGCGTTCACGTGCAGCGGGAAGTGATAGATACGGTATTCGTAGTTATGCTCCTTCATCACGAACAGCACAATGATTGCTTTGCCTGCTGCAGCAGCAATGCGAAACGGTCCTTGCGGCAGTTCGGCGGTATGCCCGAGAACACGGCATGAAACAGTCTTCAGGCTGCCTAATCCGCGGTCGCCTGCCATAGAGACAATCTCACCATTGGACAATGCCGTATGGATTCGGAATATATGGCTCATATCATCGCTGTGCGCAATGATACCGATATTGTTCAATCCCAACTGCTTCACACGGTTTTGCATCACGGTGGCGGTGTCTCCCCCGTATGCCACGATATTCATACGCTTTTGGTGCGTCTGGAAATAGTAGCCTGCTATCTCGAAGTTGCCTACGTGTGAGAACAGCACGATGGCTCCTTCCTGTTGGCGGAAGACCTGCATACATTGCTCTTCGTTGTCGAAAGTGAAGCGGAACTCCTGCCCTGCCCATGCCGCAAAGCGGTCCAATATCACCTGTCCGAAATGGAAATAGTCGATGTAAGTATGCACGAAAGCACGCCATACACTGTCCCCGTGTATGTGCCGAAAATAGTGATAGATGGCAATATAGGTGCTGTGTCGGAAAAGCATATAGAAGAGAATGACCACGCCCATGATACTGTATATCACAGGCAGGTGTACCACACGGAGCAGCACTATCAAGCCTTGCTGCATGCGCCGCGTACCACCGGTCTTTCCGCTCCAATCTTTAGGCATTCCCCCGGATATTATTATGCGTTCACTTTCTGCCCGATATAGGTGTAGAAGTCACCCAATGTGCGTACCTGCTTCATTTCCGCGGCTTCCGGTTTGAAACCGAAAGTGCGGTTGACGATGGCAATGATGTCCACGAAGTCGAGACTGTCGATACCCAAATCCTGGCGCAGGTCGGCGGTCTCCGTTAATGCATCCGCTTCCATTTCAAACTCTTCGACAAGGAAAGCGTTTACTTTTTCTTTAATCTCTGTATTGGTCATATTCTGTTGTTATATTTTCTTGCAAATGAGTATGGAGTGTCCGCCTGTGCCGAGGTGGTCGTGTATGGACTCTACTTCCAAGCCCGCCTCGTGAATCAGGCGCGTCATATCATCGGTGTTGTACATCTTGCTGTTGCCGTTGGCCAGTGCCGTGAAATAGAGCGAGGTCATAGTCAGGCAGAATGCGGCAGGCGTATATTTCTGTCTGTCCCACAGTGTCTCCATGATGTAAAGCCTGTTGGTGTCGTCCATTATGCGTGCGGCACGCTTGAGTATGCTGACTATCTCCGCTTCGGCAAAGCAGTCCAGGAACTGCGACATCCATATCACGTCGTAGTGTTCCTTGGTAGGGAACGCAGCGTCCTCATTCAGCAGGTCCATACCATAACCGTGGATACGTGCCTCGCCGATATGCCCTTTCGTTTGGGTGCGCATCATCTCTATCTGCTGCGGCAAATCACATATTGTAACCTCCGCTTCAGACTGATGCTCAGTGACGAAACGGGCGAACTTACCGGTGTTGCCACCTATGTCCAGGATATGCTTCCTGCCGTTGCGGAAGATTATCTCCACCGCTTCATCAAACGAATGGTCGCTGTAGTAGTGGTCGAAACCGAACCACGATTTCTGTACCTGCGCAGGCAGACAGGACAAGCCCTCGTAGATAGTGTGCCAGTTACCGAGATGCGCTAATCCGGCAGGACGTCCCTCTTCCAACGCTTTGTCCAATACGAACCAGCCTTCGTAGTTGACATCGTGGTTGAAGTTGATGTCCACACCTATTAGGTCGTCATTGAGCAGAAACCACCCTGTCTTCGCCAAGGTGTAGTGGTCGGTATCGGGGTTGATTAGCACCACATGCATAGTGAGTGCGGCTTCCAGCAGGCATTTGGCAGCATAGTCGCTCAGTCCTGTCTGCTGCGCAATCTGCGCCTGTGTCAGTCCGTTGTCGCCCGCATCGCTTAGCAGACGCAGTATGCCGTACTTGCGTAGCAGACGTGCCACCTGAAAGACCACGGGACCCCAACTGTAGATATGTGCCAGTGCCTGCGCATCGCGTGCGGAGTACTGCTCTCGGCTGTAGTTCTGTCTTAGTTCTTCAAAGAGTTGCATAGTATGATTGCTGAGTTGGTTCCTCCGAAGCCAAACGAGTTGCTGAGCACCGTATGCACTTCGGTAAATACTGTTTGCTTTGCCAATCGGAGTGTGGCGGCACTATCGGCTGTGTTCTCCAAGTTGATGTTCGGTGCCACAAAGCCGTTCTGCATCATAAGCAGGCTATAGACGGCCTCGGATGCACCTGCCATCCAGCACTCGTGTCCTGTCATCGACTTGGTACTGGATATCCATGCCTTTGAGTTGCCGAACAAACGGGTAAGTGCTTCCGCCTCCATGTCATCGCCTTGCGGTGTGGACGTGGCGTGGGCATTCACATAATCAATGTCCTGCGGAGTAAGTCCGGCATCCGCCAATGCCCGCTGCATTGCAACGATACTGCCCGTTGCCGAAGGCTGCGAGATGGCTCCGCCATTGCTGCTGAAACCATATCCTATTACTTCGCCGATGATAGCGGCTCCGCGTGCTATGGCATGGTCGTAGTCTTCCAATACCAGTGCCGCAGCACCGCCGCTCGGTACTAATCCGTCTCGGCCCTTGTCAAAAGGGCGTGAGGCTTTGCTCGGTTCGGCAGTGCGTACGGAGAACGTACCCAGCGCATCAAAAGCCGCCATAGAGAACTCGTTCACCTCTTGCGCTCCGCCCACCAGTACCATATCTTGCAGTCCCTGCCGGATAAACATATACCCCATACCGATAGAGTGACTGCCACTGGCACATGCCGCAGATACGGTCAGATTTATCCCGCGCAGATGGAAGATGGTACTCATATTCATACTTACGGTGGAGTTCATCGATTGGAAGATAAGTCCCGAACCTACCTGCGCAGAGTCGCCTGTACGCTTCATTGTCTCGTGTACCTCCACCGTAGCCCCTGCCGTGCTGTCATTGCCGAAGATGACACCTACCTCATTATCCATGAGGTATTGTTCGTCTATCCCTGCTTGCTCAAACGCTTCGCGGGAAGCCATATAGGCGTATTCCGCCTCTTCGCTCATACCCATACGCAGACGGCGGTGGAGCAGTGCTTTCAGTTCCGGACGCGCCACAATACCTGTCAAGGGCGAACGGAACCCATACTCCGTACGCCGTTCGTCAATACCAATACCCGATTTGCCCGCACGAAGTGCTTCGGTTACTTCCTCTTTCCCCTTGCCGATACAGGACCATATCCCCATACCGGTTATCACCACGCGCCTCATCCTATTCCTCCCGCTATATTGATTACCTGTCCTGTGATATACGCTGCCTCTTCGCTTACCAGAAAACTGACCAATGCCGCTACCTCTTCTGCCGTGCCGAAGCGTCCCATAGGTATGGTCTTCTTCAGTGCCGCCTCGTCCAAGTCGGCGGTCATGTCTGTGGCTATGAACCCGGGAGCCACGGCATTCACCGTTACTTTGCGGGCCGCCACTTCTTTGGATAATGCTTTGGTGGCACCTATCAGTGCGGCTTTGGCGGCAGAGTAGTTCACCTGTCCTGCCAAGCCCGATACACCCGATATAGAGGAGATATTCACTATCCGTCCGTGGCGTGCACGCAGCATACCCTGCAGCACGTAGTGTGTCTGGTAATAGAAACTGTCCAGATTGGTTGTCATCACATCGTGCCACTCCTTGTCGTCCATAAATACCAACAAGTTGTCACGCCGAATGCCCGCATTGTTTACAAGTACATCAAAGTGAGCATCTTTGTGCTTCTCTTCCCAACTCTGCAAAGCGGAGCGCGTGGCTTCCCTATCGGATACATCATAAGGCAGCAACTCCGCCTTGCCGCCTGCCGCTTCTATATGCTGCAGTGTCTCTTCGGCTGCCTGTGTGTTGCTCAGGTAATTGATAACCACTATGTATCCGTCGCGTGCCAAACGCTCGGCAATAGCGCGACCTATACCGCGACTACCGCCTGTTACCAAGGCATACTTATTCTCCCCCATACATTAGAATTTAAGTGCCAAACCGATACCATTGGCACTGCTTTGCAAATTCAAAGAAACCGTATTGGGTTTGGCGCAACTGGCATTGTACACCTCATGGGTATTATTACGCCTGATACCGCCCACTATCAACAAAGGAATAGAGCCTGCTTCCATAAGGGAGCCGATGGTGATAAAAGCAGCACCGGAAGCCACCAGGGCATAGTTATAACTACTATAGGAATTATAGTACACGGCATCATTCACACTATTAACCAACCCTGCGCAATAAAGCGGTACACCTATCAGCATCTCCACACCGATACCTGCGCCAAGGAGTCCCCAACCGGCTTTCCACAACTTATTGCCTTGCAGGTAGCGTTGCCATGCCTCGGGGCAGTTGTTCTGTATAAACCGCAGATACGCCTGCTTATCCATACGGGTCGTTCCTGTGCCGGTATTCAGGTAATAATAATCGTCCCGTTTTTCTATCAAGCCCACTTGATTGTCGTCTTGTTGGGAGGATTTGTTTGCCGTTGCGCTTTCTTTGTCCGTATTTGTGTCGGTGTCTTGTGCTTTGACCGGTTCTTGATGGTACACCTGCACGTCTCCGTTCTCAAACAGGATAGAGTTCACATCCGCTATGGGCAGTACGAACACAGGTCCGTCCTGGTAGGTGAATTTCTTATACTTGATTTCCGTACTCGAAACCTCTTGAATCTTTGCCTCAATGCGTTTGGCATCTTTGGTTACGATGATGTCTTGTGCCATAGCCGTCCATGTACACAAGGCGCAGACCACTAAAGTAAGACTTCTTTTCATAATGCTTTATGCTTTGTTTTTAAGGTATTGTATGATTGCTTCTATATCCTCATAGAACGGTGTATCTTCCACAATGGTGGGGGTAAGACGGCGGATGGCATCGTACTCCGCACGGGTGGCGGGTGCCAACTTGTCCGCTATGTCCAAGCAGTCCACCGCCTGCGCCAGTGCCATCATCAGGATAGCCATCACCTGATACGCATTGTCTATCACCTGTTTGCACAGTTCAGCGGTGTTGGTACCCATCGATACGATGTCCTGGTTGTCGTTGTTGTTGGGTATCGAATGTACATAGTTGGGCATTGCCAGTGTCTGGCTCTCCGCCGTGGTACTCGTAGCGGTAAACTGGCACGCCTGCATGCCGTAGTTCAGTCCCAGCACACCTTTGTTGAGGAACGGCGGCAGGATACCGTTGATACGGTCGTGGAACAGGTAGTTCAGTTGCCGCTCTGCCGTCATAGTCAGGCGTACCAGGGCTATCTTCACCTTGTCTTCCTCCAATGAGATATAATCCCCGTGGAAGTTCCCGCCGTGATACACATTCTCGGTAGTCGGGTCCACTATCGGGTTGTCGCTGGCAGCATTCAGTTCCTCCTCCAGTACGCGGCGGCTGTTTTGCAATGTCTCATATATCGGACCTAATATCTGCGGCGTACAGCGCAGACTGTAGTATGCCTGCACTTTGTGTTCAAATACCTTTTCACTGCTATGCCCATTGTCATATAGTTCGTGTTCGCGCTTCTGCAAACACTTGCTCCCTGCGGCAATACGGCGCATCTCTTCGGCGATGTATATCTGTCCTGCGTGGCGGCGGTACTCGTTGAGCGGGGCAGCCATCAGGTCGTCGAACGACGATGCCACCTCATTCATCCATACGCTTGTCAGTACCGCCAGGCGCAGCAGGTTCTCCGCGTCCAACTGGTTCACCATACCTATCCCCGTCATCACCGACGTTCCGTTGGTGGCACTCAGCCCCTCACGTATATGGATATGGATAGGCTCCAGCCCACATTCCTGCAGCACCTCGCCTGTCTTGCGCCATTCGCCCCTGTAGTGTACCTTGCCTTCGCCTATCAGGCACAATGCGATATGCGCCAACTGCACCAAGTCGCCGCTTGCCCCCACGCTGCCATGCTTGGGTACAAACGGTATGATACTCCGGTTGATAAATGCCGTCAGCAAATCTATCACCTCGGTATGGATACCGCTCTTGCCTTGCAAGAACGACCCTATGCGTGCTATCATAGCCGCCCGCACGTAGCGGTCTTCTATCGGTTCGCCCGCCCCCGTGGAGTGGCTGCGTATGATGTTGTATTGCAGGTCTTTCAGATACTTGTCGTCCACGCGCCACTGCGCCATTGGCCCGAAGCCGGTATTGATACCATAGATGACCTTGTCCTCTGCAAAGCGTTTGAGGAACGTGTAACTCTCGTTTACAGTCTGATATTCTGCATCTGTTATGGTCAATTGTTTGCCGCCATACAGGATGTCTCTTACTTCGTCAATAGTATGTCTCACTATGTATTCCTGATTTTGTCTTTACTATTTATTTGGCAGCCTTTTTCATCCATTTGCCTACTTGCTTTCCGAGATGCTCCATACCGTCTCCGAACAGGTTGAGGAATGTGCCGAATGTACCGCCTTCTGCCTGCACGGTGGTTGTTTGGTCTCCGTAAATCACGTTGGCTTGCAAGTCGCCTTTGCGGGTTACTTGCAGTATCTCTATCTTCAGCACGGGTTCGTCTTCATTGACCACATCAGGTATGTATGCCACTCCCTTGTAGTTGTTCTGAAACTCCTCGTAGAACCGCCCCTCGTAGCGGTGCTTGTCTTTCAGGAAATCCTTCTCCTCCACAATGATTTTATCGTACGTATATCCTTGGTAAATACCGTTTTTGTAGTCTATCACTATCTGCAGGCGGTTAGCAGAGGAAGCCGATATGCAGCATAGAATAGCGATGAGAGACAATATGATTTTCTTCATAACATTTTGCCCTTATTCCGTGTCGAGCGCAACTGCTAATGTGGACGAACTATTACTGTTTCTACCTTTCTTTATCTTTCGTTGCCCCTTTCTGTCTGAAAGAGGCGGACAAAAGTAGGCATAATAAATGAATTTGGCAAATTTATTGGATGATATTTTATACCAACTTGCTTTTTTTCCCCTCTCCTATATATAATCCCATGATATATTAATTGATATATGATTATAATGTCTTCCAATTAACTATTAGATGTTTTTTCTATCTACAGAACACGGGAGACCGATGTCTGCAGTCTATAGGATATGGCACTTGAAATCACGTTGGCACGGTACTATAGGTCAGGAAGGCACTTTTTTGATTGAATGTTATTTTTTCAAGATGATTTCCTTGAAGGCTTCTGATACTTTGCTTACGGGGACGACTTGAATCCGGAAAGAGGATGCGGAGAGGCGTTGCCCTTCGGGTATGATAATTTTCTTGAACCCAAGTTTCTGTGCTTCTGCAATGCGTTGCTCAATACGATTGACAGGACGTATCTCGCCAGCCAGACCCACTTCACCCGTAAAGCATATATCGGGTGCAACGGCTATATCCATGTTGCTGGACAGCACGGCGGCAAGGACAGCCAAGTCGATGGCAGGATCGTTGACGCGCAAGCCGCCTGCAATGTTGAGAAAGACATCCTTTTGCGGAAGACGGAATCCCACACGCTTCTCCAACACTGCCAACAGCATATTCAGCCTACGCAGATCGAAACCTGTGCTACTCCGTTGCGGAGTTCCATAGGCGGCAGACGAAACCAACGCCTGCACCTCAATCAGAAACGGGCGAATACCCTCTATGGCGGAGGCGATAGCAATACCGGACAGACCTTCGTGGTTCTGTGAAAGCAATAATTCGCTCGGATTGGCAACCTCTCGCAGTCCGTCTTGCTGCATTTCGAAGATACCGAGTTCGCTTGTACTTCCGAAGCGGTTCTTTTGCGCACGGAGTATCCGGTATATGTAGTGCTGATCACCTTCGAATTGAAGTACCGTGTCCACGATGTGTTCCAATACTTTGGGGCCCGCCAAAGACCCTTCTTTGTTGATATGTCCGACGATGAGGAACGGGATATTCTGTTCTTTGGCGAACTTTAGGATACGCGAGGCACATTCCCTAACCTGTCCGATGCTTCCATACGTGCTTTCCAAAGCGTCCACACCGATGGTTTGTATGGAGTCGATCACGACCACTTCGGGTTGCAGTTGCCTGACTTCCTCCAATATCTTCTCCAATGAAGTTTCGCTCACGATGTAGAGGTTCTCCGGGTTACCTTTTAACCTGCTTGCACGCAACTTGAGTTGGCGAATGCTCTCCTCCCCTGAGGCATAGAATGTTTTTGCTTCCCCCATCTGCATCAGCACCTGTAAAGCCAACGTGGACTTTCCTATGCCGGGTTCTCCGCCCAACAAGACAAGGCTGCCTGGGACAAGTCCGCCACCCAATACGCGGTTGAGTTCGGAGTTGTGCATATCCATACGCATTTCCTCCCCTGACTCCACTTCCTGCAGACGCTGAGGACGCAAGGACATACCCACTTCCCGAGAACGGGCAACAGCCGGTTTCTCGGTGACTTCTTCCACATAACTTCCCCATGCCCCGCATTGCGGACATCTCCCCAAGAGTTTCGGGGCTGTTGCTCCACATTCCTGACAGACATATTTGGTTTGCAGTTTCATACCTTGTCGGATTGTTATAGTTCGTAGGTTTGATGTTCCGTAGCGGCTTCTGTGCGAGGGAAGACGGCACGTGCTTCGGAAAGGAATGGCGCAACATCATCATAGCGTGCAGAGTAGTGTCCGATGATGAGACGTTTGACATCCGCCTTCAGCGCAATAGTGGCCGCTTGTTGTGCCGTGGAGTGCAGTGTCTCCTTCGCTCTGTCAGCCATATCGTTCAAGTAGGTCGCCTCGTGAAAGAGACAATCCACTCCATGTATGACAGGGATTATTTTTTCGGAGTATGCCGTGTCGGAACAATAGGCGTAGCGATAGGGTGTGGCAGGCGGTGTGGTGAGTTGGTCGTTGGAGAGCCATGTGCCGTCGGCTGCATGATAGTCTTCGCCCTGTTTGATGGCAGGAATGGCGTATAGCGGTATTTGGTACTGCTCTATTATTTCACGACGGATATGTCTCTCGCGTTTTTTTTCTTCAAAGAGAAACCCGCAACAGGGAACCCTATGCAGAAGAGGAATGGTGCTTACGATGACTGATTTGTCTTCGTAGATCACTTCATGCTTGCGGGGGTTAACAGCATGGAAGATTACATGGAAAGGAAGGTCTTTGCAGAAGTAGTTCAGCCACGGAGCAAGCAACCGTTCCAAGTCGGGCTGTGCATAGATATGCAAGTCGCGTGTCCGCTGCATCATGCCGAGGGAGGATATTAATCCAATCAGTCCGAAACAATGGTCGCCATGGAGGTGGGAAATGAAGATATTGTCCAATCGTGCAATCCGCAATGCCTCCCTGCGGATAGTGAGTTGCACCCCCTCCCCACAATCGATAAGAAATTGTTTTTGGCATAATTCAAGCAGTTGCCCACTGGGTGTATGTAACCGAGTGGGCAGCGCAGAACCACAACCTAATATGGTCAGTTTCCTGTCGCTCATTTGCTTCGTTGCCGTATGTACAAGCGTGTTATGACGTTTTTGGTATCTTGCGGGAAGGCACCCTGCATCATCCAACCATAGTATCCCGTGTCTTTCTTCAGCACTTCCCGTACTGATTGTCCCTTATACTTGCCGAACCCAAAGACCTCTTCTCCTTTGTCGTTGTAGAGAATGCGTCCTGCGTAGTCGGCTGCTTTGTGCTGCGTGGTGTATTCAGCCAATTTCTCTATTGTATCGGGCAGATCGGGATAACGCTCCAACTGTGCCATCAGCACTTCCGCCGTTGCCATGGTGTCGGCGTTGGCGGAGTGGGCGTTCTCCAAGTCCTTCCCGCAATAGAAACGATAAGCCGCCGTGAGGTTGCGCGGTTCGTTTTTTTGGAATATGACGTACGCATCGATGCGATGATGTTTGCGAAGGTCGAAGTCGGTCACACCTGCCCGCAACAACTCCTCCGCCAACATGGGAACATCGAAATGGTTGCTGTTGTAGCCTGCCAAGTCGCTATCCCGCAGGACGCTCACCACTTCTGCAGCAATCTGCTTGAACGTGGGGCAATTTTGTATATCTTCGTTTGTGATACCATGTATCTTGGTACTATCTTCCGGAATAGTCCGTTCAGGGTTGATCCGATAGGTTTTGCTTTCGCTACTGCCATCGGGATAGAGTTTGTAGTAGGACAACTCCACTATCCGGTCGTTTACCAGATCCAACCCTGTGCTCTCCAAATCGAAGAAGACGAGGGGACGTGTCAGTTTAAGCCTCATTTCAATCGTTGAGCAACATCGGCATAAGCAGCATCAGGAGATCTTCGTTCTCTTCGTTTTCGAAGGGAAGGATAAGTCCTGCTTTGCTCGGGTCGGAGAGTTCCAAAACAACATCGTTGGAGGTGATGGCACCAAGAATCTCAATCAAGAACGGCGATTTGAAACCGATATTCATAGGCGTTCCTTTGTAGTCGCACGTGATTGTTTCTTCCGCTGATGTGGAGAAGTCGATGTCTTGTGACGAGATATGTATCTTGTCGGTTTCAATAGACAACTTGATGAGTCCTGTTCCCTGATTGGAGAAGATAGCCACGCGTTTTGCCGCATTGAGCAAAGTGATGCGATCAACTATCAGTTTGTTTTGGTTGTTTTGCGGAATGACAGCGTTGTAGTTGGGGAAACGTCCTTCGATGAGACGGCATACAACAATGGTATCACCAAAGGTGAAACGTACATTCTTTTCGCTCACCGTGACCTGTACTTCATTTTCTTCTTTAGCGAGAAGATTGCGCAACAGCAGAGCCGGTTTTTTGGGCAGGATAAAGTTGCATGGTTCATCCACATGTATGTTTGCATTGATGTAGCGAACAAGACGGTGTGCATCGGTAGCCACGATGGTGGATCGTTCGGGAGTAAGATCGAAATAGATACCATTCATTACGGGGCGCAGTTCGTCGTCTCCCGTACAGAAAACGGTTTTGTTGAGCGCAGCAAGCAGAACGGCTGCCCCCAATGTGAAAGTATGGCTGTTTTCCGAGTCTGAGGGCATTTCGGGATAATCGTTTCCGTTGACCCCTACGAAACTATAGTTACCATTGTTGCTATAGATGTTAAGCCCGAAGTTCTGGTCGTTGATATCGAATATCAGCGTCTGGTCGGGCAGTTCTTTGAGCGTTTCAAGCAACAGGCGCGCTCCAAATCCGACCCGTCCTGCACCCTCCGCGTTTTCTACTTCGATGCTTGTGCGCAACGTTGTTTCACTATCGGAGGCAGTGAGTGTCAATCGGTTGCCATCCAATTCAAACAATACAGACTCAAGGATAGTAAGGCTGCTTTTGGCTGCCACTACTCGCGTGAGTGCTTGCATACATGCAAGCAACTTGTTACTTGATACGGAAAATTTCATATTGGTATAGTATTATGTTTTTTATACGTTTGTCGTGTGCAAGGTGTATAACTTTTCAGGTCTTACACCCCACTTTGCAAATGTACAACATTTGTTCCAATATGGCAAGCGGGGGATAAATAATTTGTGAAATTAGGAAGACAGACCTCCCCAATCCCTCCAAAGGAGGTGGCTTAAAGTTGAAAGTTCAGAGTTGATCGTTGAAAGAAACGGAGAGTATTGTAAGTTTATGAGTTGAGGAGTTAATTGGTTTATACGTGGTTGAAAGGGTTGAGAATTTTACGATTGGACAATTTACGATGTACGATTTTGCGTTACCGACTTCATTTTTATCTTTCGTTGAGGGGTGCTTGAGGGGTGCTTGAGGGGTCGTAGAGAGACGGACAGATCTTCCCATCCCCTCCAGAGAAGGGGTTAAAATTATGCTATCACCATTTACGCTTCATGCAAGGTTATTGTTCATAAATATATCTCACTCAGGTTTCTTGTCAAGAAGGAAAATGTTTGTATCTTTGTCGGGTCAAGTACAACGAAGTCCGAGGGAAGATACGGAAAACAAGAGAGCGCAACAACATGAGACAACAGATATGAGAACAAGGACAAGAAAATATATTATAGGAGCAGTTTCGGTGGTGATAATAGTGTGTGCAGGAGTGGCAACGGAACAGTATTACCGACTGAAGATAAGCAATATAGAGAGCAGGGACGGAAAGGAACATCTGCTATATGTGTATCCGAATGCCACATTGGACAGCGTTCTGCAGGCGGTGGAGGGAACGTATGATATTGCTACCGTCAGGACGTTGAAATTTCATGCCAGGCTGATGCACTTTGAGCGTCCCCGTACAGGTTGTTACAGGATTCCGGTATGCGAAGGAAACTATACCTTTCTGCGGCGTTTGCGCGGTGGAGAACAGGTACCTGTGGAATTGTCGTTCAACAATATACGTACACGGGAGCAATTGGCACACAGACTATCCCAACAATTACTTTTGGATTCGTTGGGTATTATCACCCGACTGGAAAGTGACAGTTTTATGAGCAGGTACGGGCTAAACAGAGAGACTGCGGTGAGTATGTTTTTGCCCGATACGTACGAAGTGTTTTGGACAATCTCCGCAGATCAATTGTTTGACAGAATGCACCGAGAGTATGAGCATTTTTGGACGCCTGTCCGTCTGGAAGAAGCGAGAACCTTGGGACTGACTCCTACGGAGGTGAGTATTGTGGCATCCATCATAGAAGAGGAGACAAACAAGAGAGAAGAGTACCCGATTATAGCGGGACTATATCTGAACCGCCTGCATACAGGTATGCCATTGCAGGCTTGTCCGACAATCAAGTTCGCTTTGCAGGATTTCACATTGCGCCGAATCTTATATGAGCATATACAATACGATTCGCCCTATAACACGTATAAATACCAAGGCTTACCTCCGGGACCCATACGCATACCGCGCGCAAGCACCCTGGATGCAGTGCTACACGCAACTAAACATAATTATCTGTATATGTGTGCAAGTGCGGAATTTAACGGTACGCATCATTTTTCCTCCACTTATGCGGAACATGCCCGCTATGCGAGAGCCTACCAAGCCATTCTTAATCAGAGAGGTATAGGCAGGAAGAAATAGGTCAGTCGCAAAGTGAATAGAGGTCGCCCCGAGGGTTGAGCAACATTACGGGGATACGGCTGTGTTGCAACACTTTCCGTTCGGGAGGTCCGAAGAAAATGTCATCAAGTCCATAGTCGCGGGAGGCGGTGAGGATCAGCATATCGGCGTGCAGTTCATGCTGCCGGTCGCAACTCTCTTCAGTGACATGAAAAGAATCTTTTTTTGCTATTATGGTTTTGCAGTCAAGACTGAATTTCTCCAGGAGTGTTTTTATTTTCTGCGCATTGTGCAAGGCTTTTGAGCCGTAGTCTTTGGCTTGCAGGAGGGTGGTTGAAGCCCCTGTGGCACGTGCGAGATGAGCACATATCTGTCCTTTGTACACTTCTTCCTCCAACATGGATACGGGCATGAGAATGTGCCGGATTGCCAATACGGGCTGCCAGATGTCCGTGAGGAAAAGGTAAGGAATACGCAGCGTGCGGCAAGCATTGAGATAGCGTTGCAAAACACGTTTTCCATCATGGCAGGCAATACAGAGGATGTCCACATTGTTTTTCTCCATATATTCGTCGAAGTCGCCTTCAATGGAGGTTACGACCAGCAAATTTTTATTGAGGACTTGTGCAAGGAATTCAGCATAGTTTTGCCGAAGGTCGGTAGTTGCAGTGTCGTTGAGAAAGAGCAGGTTCATTGGAGTTGTTCACTGAAATAGAGTTTGTCTGCAGGAATACAGGAATTGTCAGAGTGACAGATGTTTATCAGATCACTCAGAATGAGTTCAGGGTGTATGACTCCCGTTTCCCAGAAGTCGTTGCCTCCTGTTGGTGTGGAGCGTTTGGAAAAATTGAACACTTGTCCTGTTTGGTAGGCTTGGAAGAAGGTGTGTTTAGAGTCTATTTGTGCCAACTCGTCGAGAGAACGGGCATTGCAGCCTACCCATACTTTGGCATCTTTGAAATGCAAAAGCACCTCTTCTTCCGAGAGAGGAAGACTCTTGTTTTCGGTGCGGTTTTGATAATAGTAGTCGGCACCTGCATCCGAGAAGAACGTACCCATATATGTATTGCCTGTAGGCATATACCATGTTCCCCGAAAGTCGCTTCCCGTGAGGATGGTGGAGCCTTTTGACAAATGTTTCTTCACGGAGTCTGCCAAATGCAGGTATTGTTGTTCGACGGAACGGAATATGCTGTCGGCGGTTGTAGATTGTCCTAATAGGGTACCAAAGAAGCGTATCCATTCGGCGCGTGCCAAGGGATGTTGCTCCGTCCACTCGTTGATATAGACGGGAATTATATTGTGACCGGAAAATACAGATTGCAGTTTGTCCTGGTCTTGGTAGGCTGTCAGGAAAATGACCTCCGGTTTGGCGAGCATGATCCGTTCCAACTGCGGTTGCATAGCGTCGCCGATGTTTATCCAGTCGGAATGGGGTAGGGGCGTGTATAGCAATTCGGGGCTTGCTATACCCTTGACAGAGGGAAGACTATTGAGCGCTGCAAGAAAACCTATCTGTGTGCAGGAAGTGGTGGCTACGGATTGCAACGGCACTTGCAACCGAATTCCATCTGACGGCGTGGTGACTGCCAAATCTTTGACAAGAAAAAAGCGTTGCATTACGCAACTGTCTCTCCACGGATTGTAGATGACAGCCTCCGTATAACCGTTTTTGCCGGTAAGAGAAAAGCCGCGTGCATATTTGTTTCCTGTTCCTATTTGTTTTCCATCCGAAGTACGGGTACAACACAATAGGCATGCAGCGCACATCACGAGGGCAGAGAATTTAAGGCACGATTTCATTTCAATGATGTGTTGATTTGTTCTATGTAGTTCAAGAGTTCCTCGCAACCGATATGTTTTTCGGAAGAAGTGATGAAGCAAGGAGGCAGTTCTTCCCATGTTTTCAGAAGTTGTTGCTTGTAGGTTTCAATGTTTTGCTGCAGTTGCGTTTTGGTCAGTTTGTCGGCTTTGGTAAAGACAATGGCAAAGGGGATATTGTTTTCACCCAACCACTGCATAAAGTCGGTATCAACAGTTTGTGGTTCGTGGCGAGCATCCACCAATACAAAGAGAGACACCAGTTGTGTTCGCAACAGGCAATAGCGTTCTATCATCCGCCGCAGATTTTCCCGTTGCGTTTTCCCCGCTTTGGCATACCCATAGCCAGGGAGATCGACCAAATGCCATTCCCTGTTGATGAGGAAATGATTGATGAGAAGTGTTTTCCCCGGTTTTGCAGAGGTTTTGGCAAGATCTTTCTGTCTGCAAAGACTATTGATGAGTGAAGATTTCCCGACATTGCTTCTTCCAATGAAAGCATATTCGGGTAACGACGAAACGGGGCATCGCATTACGTCGGGGCTTGAGATTACGAAAGAGGCAGAATTGATCATCTTGAAAGGTAGGTTAGCAGTTTTATGGTTTATCCCAAGGCTCAGGAACAGATTCCATGATGATTCATGCAGGTTGTGCGGGGAATACAGGTTATGTAAGTTGTTGCAACCGATTATCAGCAGGAGCATTATTAACTTTGTTTGCCGCAAAGTCTGTTAAGCCAGCATAGAATTTATCCTCTTTTATATTTGTTTCTCTGTCAGGCAAAGTCTGTCGTCCGCAAAGAAAATGCTTTTCAGACCGTCTAATGCCAATGGCTGTCAGTATTGAGGATTGAAGGACAATGCGAGTTCCGTATTGATACATCAACAGACAACAATAACTATTGAAGCAATACCTTGAGTTCTGCTTCAGAAGGGTTGCGGGCAATGATAGTACCAGTAGAATCAATCAAAACAGTGGTAGGGATAGAGACTACTCCATACGTATCAAACGGATTGTAAGGAACGGATCCGGTATCACGAATTTGCTGCCATGGCAATTGTTCTTTTTCAATAGTTTGTTTCCATGCGTTCAAGTCCCTGTCACAACTTATTCCCAAGACGGACAATCTGCCTTCGGGAAGTTCTTCGTACAAGGCTTTCAGTTTTGGGAGCAGTCTTCTGCATGGTCCGCACCATGAAGCCCAGAAATCAACCAATACATAGTCGGTTTTCCCGACCAACGAACTCAAAGCAAACGGTTCGCTTTGCAAGTCTAATCCTTGGATTTCTTTATAGACACGCCCCACGGAAGTCTCCTGTTGCGCTACAAAAGACTTATAGCAGGCGGCAATTTCTTTCTCCTCTTTCATTTTCTCGGGCATAAGGCTGAACAGCGTATTTTGCTCTTCGCTGCTCAGCATATAGAAGATGTCAAGAAAGACGGAGTCGCTATACTCTTTCTCTATATTTTGACAGAGCAAGGTATATGCCTGCTGCTTGAACTCTGCAATGAGAGAATCTTTTTCCTCCAAAGAAGTTGCCTTGTTTATCTCTGATTCAATCTTATCGTTGAGGGATTTGTATTGCTGCTTCAAACTATTCTCCTTGCAAGAGACCAACAGAGCGAAGATAGCAACAATGAACGGTATGGATTTTTTCATCGTCATACTGATATAGTATTTATATTGAACTTACTATTCTGTGATGTACCCATCGGAAAAATGCAGTTGGCGTCCTTTGTATTGCTCCACCCAATGTGAATTATGGGTTGACATCACAATGGTTGTACCTGACTGACGGATTCCGTACAGCAAATCCATAATTTCTTTCCCTGTATCATAGTCCAAGTTGCCTGTAGGCTCATCCGCTAAAATCACTTCCGGCGAATTGAGCAAGGCCCGTGCAATCACAACGCGTTGCTGTTCTCCGCCGGATAGTTGGTGCGGCATTTTATAACGTTTGTTCTCCATACCGACTTGTTGCAGAATCTCCTCTATGTGATTGCACATGATGCGTTTGTCTTTCCAACCGGTTGCCCGTAGCACAAACAGAAGATTTTCTTCTACTGTACGATCTGTCAGCAGTTGAAAGTCTTGAAAGACTACTCCTATTCTTCTTCTGAGATAGGGTATTTGTTTTCGCTGTATATGTGTCAGATCATAGTCCAAGAAGTGCGCTTCTCCTGTGGCAATAGGTAATTCTGCATAAAAGGTCTTCATCAGTGTTGACTTTCCGCAGCCTACCCGTCCCAACAGATAGACATATTCTCCCCTGTCAATGGTTAGATTTACATCACGTAAAACAACTTGTTCCTGTTGGTGTATTTCAACGCTTTTATACTCAATGAGCGGCATTATGACTTATTGTAAATGTGAGTCAATGAGGTTGATTTTTGCTTCAAGATCCGAGAGTTGGCGATGCAGACCGTCTATTTTCTTTTGCATATCGTTAAGCAAGCCATTGGATTTCTTTGACTGTGCCGTGAAGAACAATATATTGTTTTCGGCGGTCTTGATCTCCTGCTGAAGAGTTTCGTATTGTCGCACCAGACGGCGGCGATCTGCCAACAGAGAGTCGTTGCCTTTGGTCTCCATTTCTTTGCTGAATTCATCAATACGTCTGTTGGACTCATCGATGTGAAGTTGATCAAATATCCTGTCACATGCCGTGCGGAAACGTTTGTACAACTTGTCTTTATCCTTGAAAGGTACATGACCTATGGCACTATAACGGGACATCAGTTCTTTCAGATGTGTAAACGTATCTTCTGCAGATTCGCCTACAACAATCTCCTCAATCTCTTTCAGTATATCTTGCTTTTTCTGCAGATTTTCTTTCTCTTCGGTATGCTGTCCCTGTTCTTCTGCTTTCTTTTGGTCGAAGAAATAATCACATGCCGCAGTGAATCTCTTCCACATATCTTCGGAATGTTTTCTCGCAACAGGTCCGATGGTCTTCCATTCCTTCTGCAATTGCACAAAGGTTGCCGTTGCGGTTTTCCATTCTTTGCTGTTTTTCAGTTCTTCAGCCTTTTTCAGAAGTTCTTGCTTTTTCTTCAGATTCTCGTTCAGAGTATTTCTCACTCCTTTATAAAAAGCCGTCTTGGCTGCAAAGAATGAACTGCAGAGTTCCCTGTATTCGTCATATATCTTCTGATTTACTTTCTTGGGAGCAAATCCGATCGTTCTCCATTCGTTTTGCCATGATAGAATCTTCTCATTGGCGTCCTCCCACATCTTGCTTGTAGTGAGTGCGCTGATGTCTAACTGACGGATAGCCTCGATGATAGCCTGCTTTTTCTGCAAGTTCTCGTCTTCCTGACGGTGCAACTGCTCAAAATAATCCTGATGACGTTTGTTTATGATGGTGGATGCCTCTTTGAATCTGTTCCAAAGCGCCTCTCTTTCTTCGCGGGCCACAGGACCAATGTTTGCCCATTGTTCATGCAGTATTTGCAGTTGACGGAACGCTTCTACTATGTCAGGGCGTTTTTGCAGCGATTCTGCTTGTTCGCACAATGCGGTTTTTGCCTCTAAGTTTTTCTTGAAGTCATATTCGCGCAACTCGTTGTTTATCTTCACTAAATCATAGAACCGTTCTTGATATAGGTTATATTCTTTGGTTAGTGCGGCTGCATCTTGCGGAGGTACGGCACCGATTGATTTCCACTCTTGTTGCAGTTCTCTCACTTGTTTCAGACTGCCGCTTACATCAGCCGTTTCGCTCTCCGAGAGTGTACGCATTTTGTCAATGATGTTTTCCTTTCGCAATTTGTTTTGTTGCATTTCTGCCTCTTTCTTGGCGTGCATTTCTGCCTTTTTTTGTTTGTAAATGGTCAGCAGTTGGCGGAAGTTTTTCTCAATTTCGTCCACTACGGGCGCATAATCCTCCGAACTTTCTTTCAGTTCTTCTTTTTTATCCTGAATAGATTCCTGTTCTTGAGCGCACAGACGATAGAACTTCACTTTGAGTTGCTCTACCTTTTCCTTTATTTCATCGGTAGGCTGCTCAAGCAATGCCTTGAGTTTTTCCACAAGTTCTTCTTTGCTTGGTTCCTCTTGTGGCTTTTTTGTTTCGTTCACGTTTTCCTCACAAAACTGATTTGTCTGAGGTGCTGCCGTTGGTTCTTCTTGAACCGTTTTGTTTTCTTCCATCATAAATGTGCTGTTCCGATGATTAGACAATATGCCCTTTGTTGTTGTATAAAACCTACTAAAACAGATATTTACGACAAAATGTATCTGTCATCGCAACAAGGCAAAAATGAACTTGCTATAATGTTTTAATAAGTGTTTGCAAACACATAGGTCGCCGCAAAGATACGAAAAACAATTTGCATACAACAATAGTTTTGCGCGAAAAAGTTTTTTTCCATACCTTTGCAACTGTTATGGAGAATTGGACGACTGTTATTAAACCCCGGAATAGTCTTTTTGACATCAATTTTAAGGAACTGTGGCAATACCGTGATCTGTGTGCGCTCTTTGTTAAACGCAATATCATCACGCAGTATAAGCAGACCGTGTTGGGACCTTTGTGGTTTCTGATACAGCCTCTCCTGACAACGGTCATGTATATGATTGTCTTTGGCGGGATTGCCAAAATTTCCACGGATGGTCTTCCCCAGCCTCTGTTCTATTTGGCAGGCATCTGCTTTTGGCAGTATTTTGCGGATTGTCTCACTAAAACAAGCAATACTTTCGTGACGAATGCAAGTATCTTTGGCAAAGTATATTTTCCCCGTCTGATTGTCCCTCTTTCCGATGTCATCAGTAATCTGATGCGTTTTCTCATTCAGTTGGGTTTGTTCCTTGTAGTGTATGCCTATTATCAGATTTTCACGCCAATAACCATTCACACCAATTGGTATGTGTTGCTGCTGCCGGTCTTGGTGCTTGTTGAGGCTGGGTTGGCTTTAGGCTTCGGAATACTCTTCTCGTCGCTCACTACCAAGTACCGCGATTTGCAACTCCTGCTTTCTTTCTTTGTCTCTCTTTGGATGTATGCAACGCCGGTCATCTATCCGCTTTCAACCATTACCAATCCAAAACTCTATCTGCTTATGTCGCTCAATCCTCTTACGGGCATCATTGAGGCGTTCAAGTATGGTATGCTTGGAGTCGGGCAGTTCTCTTGGCTTTCATTGGGCTATAGTTTCTTGTTCATGGTTGTGCTGCTTGCGCTGGGCATAATGGTTTTCAATAAGGTGCAAAGGAGTTTCATGGATACGGTCTGATAACAAATGTTCTTTGTGTAGCAAACAAAACACTTGTCCCTCTGTTCTGTGGAACGGAGGGACAAGTGTTTCTTGCAATGCAGATCTTCTACTTCTGCCGTATGAATATGCTCACCGGTGTCCCGCAGAAGTTCCACCATTCCCGCAATTTGTTCTCAAGAAAACGCCTGTATGGTTCTTTCACATATTGAGGCAGGTTCGCAAAGAATACAAATGTAGGTGTCTGTGTGTTAGGAAGTTGCGTCACATATTTTATCTTGATGTATTTTCCTTTGTTGGCTGGAGGCGGGTAGTTCTCAATCAAAGGGAGGAACTTCTCGTTCAGTTTGGCTGTGGGAATTTTCCGTTGCTTGTTCTCATACACTGCCAATGCGGTCTCCATCACTTTGTATATGCGTTGCTTGGTGAGAGCCGAAGCAAAGATGATCGGAAAATCCGTGAATGGTGCCAACCGCTCGCGGATAGCAGTCTCAAAGTGTTTGATATCGGCATTGGTTTTGCTTGCTATCAAGTCCCATTTGTTTACGCATACCACCAGCCCCTTCTTGTTTTTCTGAATAATGGAGAAGATGTTCAGATCCTGGCTTTCAATGCCTCTCGTGGCGTCTATCATCAATATACATACGTCTGAGTTCTCAATGGCTCGTATGCTGCGCACCACGGAGTAGTATTCCAGATCCTCGTTTACTTTGGCTTTCTTTCTTATACCAGCCGTATCCACCAAGTAAAACTCCTTGCCGAACTTGTTATAGCGGGTGTAGATGGAGTCCCGTGTCGTACCGGGAATGTCTGTAACGATGGTTCTGTCTTCACCTATCAGTGCATTCACGATGGATGATTTCCCTGCATTAGGTCGCCCGACAATGGCAAAACGGGGCAAATCATCTTCCGCTTCGTCTGGTTTGTCGGGGTTGAAACGAGACACGATCTCGTCCAACAATTCCCCTGTCCCTAATCCGTTGATGGCGGATAAAATGAATGGCTCGCCCAATCCTAATCTGTAGAACTCCGAAGCGCCGTACTGCATATCAAAGGTATCCACCTTGTTGGCTGTCAGCACAACGGGTTTGCCTGCCTGACGGAGCAGATGAGCCACTTCCATGTCAAAGTCTGTGACACCTTCGTTCACGTCCACCACAAACAATACAACGTCCGATTCCGAAATGGCGGTGTTCACTTGTCGCTGTATCTCGCCTTCAAACACATCGTCAGAGTTCACAACCCAGCCTCCCGTGTCTATCACGGAAAATTCTTTGCCGTTCCATTCGCTTTTCCCGTACTGACGGTCACGTGTCGTACCGGCTTGCTCGTTCACGATTGCCCGTCTCGTACGGGTCAACCGGTTGAATAAGGTCGATTTCCCTACATTGGGACGACCCACTATAGCCAAAATATTCGCCATATTCTGATTGGTTTAAGTAAATGATTAGTCCCTTTTGCTTTTATTCGCCACAGCCGTTGCCGCATGAACCGCAACCCTGTTCACCGTCGCAACCGCCGCATTGCTTGTCGCCGTGGCAACCGCAATGGCAACCTCTGTTACGTATAGCCTTCAGTTCGGCCTCGCTGGCATCGCGTATCTCTAGAATCTTGCCTGTAAAGTGCAGATTCTCTCCGGCCAATGGGTGATTCAAATCAATGGTGACTTTGTCTGCTGTGATTTCTGCTATCTGCGCATTCACGATCTGTCCCTCAACCGTTGTCATCGGTACAATATTGCCTACGAACACACGTTCCTCGTCAAATTTCCCGTCTATTTCAAACAATGCTTTGTCGAGTTCTTTCACTCCCTCTGTGTCATACTCACCGTAGGCATCCGCACAGGGGATGCGGAAATCAAAACTGTCCCCGGCTTCCTTGCCTGCCAGTCCCTCTTCAAACTTGGGGAGCATCATGTTCTCTCCGTGGCAATATACCAACGGATGCTCCTCTGTGGCACGTTCCATGAGTTCTTCCGTACCTGCTTTCTGCCCGTCCACGTAAAGGTCATAAATGACCTTCACTACCTTCTCGTTTTCTACCATAATTCTCTGTCTTTTATAGTTATTGTTTCTTTCTCTGCTTACCACCAGTCCACACGCTTGTTCGTGCTTTCTGCACTCGATTTGTCGTATTTCAAGTCTGCCAGCATGCTGGCGTTCACTCCGATGTGGAAAGTATAACTCTTGTACGGACCGAATGGGACCACGCTTGCCGTCATGCTCCAGCAGTGCAGGTCGCGTGTGATGTTGAAGTTCGTATAGGAGAACTGCTTTGCCTTGAAGTCGTATGATGTGGTGGCTGTCACTTTCCAACCCTTCCCGAAACCTATCGAGCCTTGAAATGACAGATTGTGCGTCCATTGCATCTTGTAGTACATCTTCTTGTAGTCAAACTTGTTGCTCTCTCCGTAACGTACCGTGTAGTTAATCGATAGGCTCCAAGGTATCTCGGCCTTCACATAGCCGTTCTCCACCTCGTCATGGCTCTGTTTTTTCTTTCTGCTGTCTGTTTGTTGCTCGGTGGTTTCTTCGCTTTGTTCCGTTTCTTCTCCGTTGTCCCCTTTCGTCTTTTTGCCGAACCACTTGCGGAATGTGTCGTTGTTGAAGGTGTAACTGAACGAAGTACTCGTCCCTTTGAAATGGGGGAATCTTCCGTTGCTCCAATAGAATTTGTTGATACGGACGGGAGTACCCGATGGAGTGAGCCCGTACATGTAAGGGTCAAACTCGCCCGACAGGTTCAGTGTGTAATTGAGCGGCAACTTCAGTCGCAGTTGCACTCGGAAATTGCTCACTTTCATTGAGTCAGCAAGGAAATTGTAACTGCCGGAGATAGCCAGATTGTCAACCAGTGAAATCACTTTGTAAGGCTCTTTCCCCGTAGTGTCTTTGTCGTTCCGCACTTTCATTTCGATGTTGTTGCTCAACGACCATCCCAAACTTCCTGTACTCCCTTGCCCGGGGGTGCCGTATAGCCCGTTTTGAAAACGCGAATAGTTCACGGTTTCCATGATGGTGTCTCCTGTCGTTCTGTCCACAACGGGTTTCTCGTACGAACCATAGTAATTGTGGTTTATCTTCCCCCGTATCGCTTCGCAGTCCGGGCTGTAGGTGAAACTGATGCTTGGCGTCATCACGTGCCGCACACGGTCTATCTTGTCCCCGAATAGTTTGCGTATGGGAGTATAGAATCCGTATAGTTTCGTGGACATACTCAGTGAGGTACTCAAGTCCCATACTCTGTAAAAACCGTTCGTCGTGTCGCGCATCACTCGGTTCTGTTCTTCGTCCCAACTCTGGTCTGTCCTCTGGAAATACCACCGTTCGTTGTAATTTATCGAAGGACTGATGGTCAAGTACTTGAAGGCTGTGAACGAGGCGGATATCGGAATGCTGTGCTTTACGCCGTTCTTCCAGTCCCGTACGAAGTTGGAGTGCAGAAAGTCTTTCTCTTTGCAGTCTATGCTGTTCTTTATGGAGGCGGAATAGCGCAAAGATATTTTCTCATACCACTTTTCCTTGCCGATGGGATTCTTGCGCTTGAAAGGATATATTGTACTCATGTTTACCGATATGTCGGGTAGCGTCAGGCTGAGCGTGGAGTCTTTGGTTCGTTGGCTCACCAACGCACTCATCGACAAACTCCAAGGCGAGTTCGGAAAACGTTGGGTGTAGTTGATGGACGACGATTTCGTGTTTTCCGAGTTGGCGGCTGCGTTGTAGTAACTGTTGATGTTGCTGCGGTTGTAGCCGGAGGTTGAGAAGTTCACGCTGGCGGAGAAGTTGCTGTATGGATTGGCTTTCGAGTCTTGGGTGTGTGTCCAGCGCAAACTCATGTTGGTCGCTTTCGAGTAGTCGGGCATCCCTTTCTCGCCGGTCACGTCGTTGCGGTAACTGAACGACAAACTGCCGTTGAATTTGTATCGCTTCAGGTATTTCGATTGGGCCGTCACTGCCCATGTCCCCTTCGTGTATATGTCTCCTGTTACTTCAAAATCCATATAGTCGTTGATCGCGAAATAATACCCGAGTCCGCGCAAATACAGTCCTCTCGAATAGTCGTCTCCGAAACTCGGCATAATCAAACCGGAAGAATAGGTGTTCGTAAACGGGAAGAAACCGAACGGAATGGCAAGTGGCAGAGGCACGTCGCCCACCACCAAATAGGCGGGACCTGTGGCAATGTAATCGCCTGGCTTGGCTTTCGCTTTGGTGAGGGCTAAGTAAAAATGGGGGTGATCATGGTCATCGCACGTCGTATATTTGGCGTCCGACATCATCAGAAGATCATCGTCCGTTTTTTTTGTCTTGCCTGCTATCACATATCCTTCACCCTGTTCTGTCACAACGTGACGGATAAAACCTTTCTTCGTTTTCAGATTGTAAGTCATCTCTTTGGCTTCAAACTGGTCTTTCCCGTCTTTGAACACGGGCATTTCTTCCCAATCGCCTGTCGCCGTGTCAAGCACGCCCTTGGCGTAGATAAGCGAACTGTCCATCCTCACTCGGATATAGTCGCTGGTCAGTTCCATGGTCTGATATTTTACATCGCCCGAACCATGAAGAAAAGCGGTACCGTTCCCGAACAAAACAATGGAATCACCTGCCTGATAGTTGATTACGGCATTAATCGCAGATTTCTTTTTCGGAAGTGAATCTTGCCGGCTGCCTATGCTGTCTCCTTCCGAAGCAATGGCTTGTGATGCAATGCTTATGCTGTCTTGTTCTGAGCCTGTGATTGATGCTATGCTGTCTGCCGCAAGAGCCGGTATCGTATGGCGGATGCTATCTTGTTCCTGCACTTGTTCTTGACGGATAGCACGCTTGCTTTTCCGGTCTTGCAGCCTGTTAGCCTGTGCGGGGAATGTGTTCAATCCGGTTAAAACAGCAATCGCGAAGCAAATGATTTTGCTCCGCTTTTTGCATAGTGAGTTGATATGTAGGGTCTTGCTTAACCTCACAATCGTTTGCGCACTGATACGCATAGTAAACTGCAAAAATACAAAGAATATACCACTCTGCAAAATCCATATTTCGGGTTGCTATGGCAAATAATAGTTGGATAGATGCTATTCCGCCACATCTTCCTTATCTGTCCGCCACATTTGCCCCATTTGTCCTATCTGTCCAATTTGTCTAATATCCCATAGAACGTCTCGATAAAATAGAACGTCTATAATAATCCCTCCCTGGTACTTGGAAACCGGTGATAAAATGGTTTTGTCTTAGCCGACCTCAACGACCCCTGAAGCACCCCTCAGCGAGACACCAATGAAAGGCAGATGAAACAATGTCGTACATCGTAAACCGTCTAATCGTAAAATCAAGGTGTCTTCAAGGATAGTTCAAATACAGAATAATGCACTCCGGGATTCTCCCATCCGAAATAAAATCAGTATCTTTGTAGCATAAATCCGTATCTTATGAGCAACAAATCTTTTTCCTTGCCGGCACTGCTTCTTATTGCCGTGCTTCTCGTCGTGTCTCCTTTTGCCTGTGCGCAGAGTTTCGGCAATCTGTTTCGCCAGGCTGCACAGAAAGCCACGCAACACGCTGTGCAGAAAACCATAGAGAAAGCCGCAGAGAACAAGCAAGACAAGAAAAAGCAGCCCGGTCGGGACAAGCAGTTGGAGAAACAGATGGATGCGATGATACATCCGGGTGCAAGCAAAGAAGTGCAGGAGGACGAAGCGCCTACTATCCGTCTCCCAAAGCAGCACACCGCCCTCTTTGAGCCGCTCGGATATCCTATTGAAGACCATTTCGGTACATTGTCTGTCAAACAACCCGTCTTCCCGCCCAAGAAAGCCGCCGACCAAGTGGATTGGGTAGGGAAGCAACCCTCTGTCCTCGATATGGATAACCAAAGTCTCGTGGACGAGTATCTGATGCTTGACAAGGCGGAGTCAAAAGGAATCAGTATGGATCTTTCCCCTGCCTACCATCGTTATCATGCGTTGAAAGATGTGATATATGACCGTTGCGAGGTACTCAATGCCTTTGTGAGATGGTACAACGAGGTGAAAGGTGAATATGCGATGGGAGATGATACCTACAACTGGGTCATCAACGGCGACCACCGCCGTATGGTGGATCTTATCGGCGGAGATACCTACAAAGCCCTTATTCGTTCTTCGTTGGTACCGCTTTTTACACAGACCCCCTGGATTGACGAGGATACCCGTGCCTATTTTGCCGCGCACGGCGGCTATGAGAATGCCCACAAAGCCCAATGGACACGTTGGGATCCGGAACCGAATAAGCAGACCATCTCTACTTCCGACTCGGGTAAGGCGGGCAAAGTACTCCATTCCAATGCCTCGGGGGCGCATGTGGATGTGGAAGGTATCACTTATATTCTCCATAATGATGGTCAATGGGCGTTTATGTCCGCACTGGCTACTGCTGTAGTGGCAGGCAAAGACATCGTCATCCCTGACTATATCAACTACAACGGCAAGAAATATATGGTGACGTCTATGCGCGGCGACCTGTTTGCGAAGACCGCGATCAAGTCCGTCAAGATACCAGCCTGTATGGATGAAATTCCCAACGGGGCGTTTGCCTGCACCCCTATCACGGAAATTGTTATTCCCGCTACGGTCAAAGTAATACAAGGTTCGGCTTTCCGTGATTGCAAGAACCTTTCCAGAGTGGTCTTTGAGGGCGACCGGATAGATGCGGTACACGGCTGTTTCCAACGCTGCACCAAACTGCAATCGGTGGTCTTCCCCAAAAGCATCAAGGAGGGTATGAGTTACGATATGTTCTCGGGCTGTACTGCCCTTACAAGCGTTACCCTCCCGCAGAACCTCCGGGTGCTGCCCGAGCGTTTCTTTGAGGGATGTAAGAAACTGACCTCTATTGAGTTGCCCGCCAGTGTCAAGCAGGTCGGTGAAGACGCTTTCGACCACTGTACCGGTTTGGTCTCTGTAAGTTTGCCTGGGGTTACCGACCTCGGCGAAGGGGCATTCTCCGGTTGTACCGCCCTCAAGACGGTCAAAATAACTTCTGCTGTTGAAGCCAAACTCAAAGCCGACAATTATTGGGGGTATGTCGTTACTTTCGATGAATGTCCCAATCTCCAACTCCAACTCTCCGGCGACACCATCTCCCTCCCCGCTGGTATTGTTGTGATGGATAGAAAATAAAATCGGGGCGGTATGTAATCGCACTTTTTTGAATGTCCTTGCTCAAATACAGGGCTTTCTCTCCTTTTGCGTTTTGGCAAAAAGTACTACCTTTGTGCGTTTTTTCGCGGGGTTATGCAAAGTCGTAAATGGATAGGTTACCTGTGTGGTATTTTGGCGGCGGCATTCTATGGTTTGAACCCATTGTTTGCCTTGCCCTTGTATGCCGATGGCATGGACGCTGTGTCGGTGCTCTTCTTCCGTTATATCCTCAGTCTCCCTATGCTGGCTGTTCCCATGGTCGTGCGGCATATCAACTTCCGTCTGTCTCGGGGAGAGGCGTTCCAATTGGCTGTGTTGGGATTGTTGATGATGTTCTCGTCGCTTCTTCTCTACGAAGCCTACCGCTTTATGGACGCAGGCATCGCCAGTACCATCTTGTTCCTGTACCCCATTATTACGGCTCTGCTGATGGCTCTCGTCTTTCATGAACGGGTTTCTATGATTGTGTGGGGATGTCTTTTGTTGGCAACGGCGGGTGTCTTTGTGTTGTGTGATACGAGCGGTGTCTCGCATATAAGTACCTTGGGCGTTGTTCTGGTTATTGTCTCAACCCTCATGTATGCCGCCTATTTGGTCTTCATCAACAAAGGGCATATCACGCAGATGCCGCCTGTCAAAGCAACTTTCTATGCCCTCTTGGCGGGAGCAATAGGATTGGGTATCGCTCTGCTCGTTCAAGGAAGTCTTGCTTTTCCGCAAGGCGTGCATTGGGGCTGTAGCATCGGTTCCGCACTCTTCTCCACAGCATTGTCCCTCACATTCACCACCATCGCCATCCAATGTATCGGCTCAACGCAAACCGCCATAATGGGAGCAATGGAACCTCTCACGGCGGTCTTTATTGGAGTCATGGTTTTTGGAGAGCAACTGACCGCTCGTTCCGTTGTCGGCATCGTGATGATTGTCCTTGCAGTCACGCTGGCGGTGGCTAAGAAATAATAACCTCATTACTTTTCCAACCACCCGTAAACCAATAAAGACACCCTGTTGCCTATCGTTGCTGCATGTCTACTAATTTCCGGTAGTATCCGTTGGCGTTGTAGAGTTCTTCGTGTTTGCCACGTTCCACTATTTCACCCTCATGCAGAACGCATATCACATCGGCTTTGCGGATCGTGGATAGTCTGTGCGCCACCACAATGGTGGTCCTGTTCTGCATCAGGTGGTCAAGTGCATCTTGCACCAAACGTTCCGATTCGGTATCCAAGGCGGAGGTCGCCTCGTCCAAAATGAGTATTTGCGGATTTTTCAGAATAGCCCTGGCTATGGATATGCGTTGTCTTTGACCGCCCGACAGACGGGAACCTCTGTCACCTATGTTGGTTTGGTAACCATCTGGTGTAGCCGTGATGAAGTCATGCGCATTGGCTATACGGGCAGCCCGCTCCACTTCTTCCATAGTCGCATTTTCCACCCCGAAGGCGATGTTATTGTAGAATGTGTCATTGAAGAGGATGGCTTCTTGGTTAACGTTGCCCATGATGCTGCGCAGGTCAGAGGTTCTCAGGTCGCGTACATCTGTGCCGTCCACGGTAATGCTGCCTGCACTCACGTCATAGAAACGGGGCAACAAGTCCACCATGGTCGTTTTGCCCGAACCGGATTGCCCTACCAAGGCAACCGTCTGGTTCCTTTGAATGGATAGATCAATGTGCCGTAGCACGGGACGTCCTTCTTGGTAGGAAAACGATACATCCTTGTATTCTATGAACGAACCGTCTTTGGACGCCTTTTGCAGAGGCTTCGGGTGTATAGGCTCTTGAATGGAAGACGTTGTATTGAGTATCTTGTCTATCCTATCTAGCGAAGCCATGCCCTTGCGGATAGAGTATCCTGCTTTGCTCAAGTCCTTGGCAGGATTGATGATAGAATAGAAGATAACCAAATAATAGATAAATTCTGGGGCGGTTATGCTCGAGTGATTCGATAGAATCAGTCCTCCCCCGTACCAGAGCAGGATCGCTATCATCATCGTTCCCAACGCTTCGCTCACAGGGTGAGCCAGTGCATACTTCCTGTGGATGCGGTTGAAGGTGGAACGTGTGGAGTTGTTGAGTTGCTCAAACCGGTCGATGAGTTTCTGCTCGGCGTTAAAGGCTTTCACAACGCGCAGCCCGCCGAGTGTTTCTTCTATTTGGTTCAGTAGTTCGCCGGTCTGTTCTTGTCCCTTGGTGGAGCGTTTCTTGAGGTTTTTGCCCACTTGCCCTATCGCCCAACCCATTGTGGGTAGCAGTAGTAGTACAAAGAGAGTCAGTTGCCACGACAGAAAAAACAGGGTGACAAGGTAAATAAGTATCATGATCGGATCCTTGAAAATCATATCCAAAGAAGCCATGATGCTGTTTTCCACTTCCTGCACATCGTTTGTCATTCTCGACATAATATCACCGCGCCTTTCTTCGGTGAAGAACCCGATAGGAAGAGAGATTATTTTGTTAAAGAGTTGCTGGCGCAGGTCTCTCAGTACGCCTGTGCGGATGGGAATCATATAGAAAGATGCCAAGTAGGCGCAACCGCACTTCAGTGCCGTCATCACAACCAGAAATACACCCAACAGAAACAGTACCCAACCTGTTCCCGAAGTGTGTATCTGCTCCTGAAGAAAGTAAAATACATTGTTCTTCAACGCCTCTGCCATCTGCTGTATGTCCATAGCATGGTGCAGACTGATATGCTGCAGATTGCTTTCCGTAATGCCGAACAGAATTTGCAGAACCGGTATAATCGCAGCAAAACTGAACAGACTCAAAACTGTACTCAGTAAGTTGAACAGAATATTGAGAAAAACCTTGCCTTTGTAGGGCGGAATAAACCGGTGTATTAGTTTGAACAAATCCATCTCTTTGCAGGAGTTGATGCGGACGAATAATGTCCTCGGAAAATAGATATTCCTCTGCAACAGGTGAGTCGCAGAGGAATTCAAGTGAATTTACAATGATTTGATAAGTTCTGTCATGATTAGTGTCATCAGAGGTTGCTTCTCATCGCCGATTTCTTGAACCTCTTCATGGCTTACTTCTACAATCTTGCCCGGTACACCCAAGTCCGTGATGATTGACATTCCGAATACACGCATACCCATATGGTGGGCAACAATGGTCTCTGGCACAGTCGACATTCCTACGGCATCACCACCGATGGTGCGGAAATAAACGTACTCGGCGGGAGTCTCGAACGTTGGACCCTGGGTCCCCACATATACGCCTTCCATGACGCGGATCTTATGCTCCTTTGCAATGGCTTGCGCCTTGCGGATAAGTGCTTTGTCATACACCTCGTGCATGTCGGGGAAACGGGGACCTAACTCGTTGTAGTTCTTTCCGCGCAGAGGATGTTCTGGGAACAGATTGATATGATCGTTGATAATCATTAGTTCGCCTATCTCAAAGTTCGGATTCATGCCCCCCGCAGCGTTCGAAACAAACAAAGTCTCTATGCCCAGCATCTTCATCACACGCACAGGGAATGTCACTTGGTGCATGTCATACCCCTCATAATAGTGGAACCGGCCTTGCATGGCAAGCACGTCCACTCCTCCCAGTTTGCCTAAGATGAGTTTCCCCTTGTGTCCTTCTACGGTCGAAACAGGGAAGTTCGGAATAGTCTGATAGGGAAACTCCTGTCTGTCTGTGATCTGGGTCGCCAGATTGCCGAGTCCTGTACCCAATATGATACCGACTTTGGGTTGTGTCTTCATTAAACCGCGCAGGTAATCAGCGGTTTCGGTTATTTTCTGTAACATAATTTATGATTTGTTTGGTGAATATGTCTTCTCCTTCTGTAATTACGGTCTGGATAGGAAGTACGTATATTTTGACTCCGAGTATTTCTTGCAAACGGGGTATCATCTGCAGGCGGACAGCATCTTTCTCTGTGGTGATAATGCCGTCGCAATGCTCCCTTTTGCATTGTTCTGCTATCTCGTTGACATCTCTTTCTGTGTACCGGTAATGGTCGGAACGCTTGTATGTCGCTATCTCTTTGTATCGCTTTTTCAAGTAATTCCACATATATGACGGATTGGCTATGCCTGTAACAACGAGTGGTTTGTGCAAAATAATTTCTTCGGTCTCTCCGTATAACGGACGGAGATTGCCGTATTTCATCTCGGAGAATAAAAGATATTGGTACGTAGGGAGATGGAGCGTGGAGTCTATGATCCGTTTGTCTATGGGACGAATATCCTTTGGGCATTTGCTCACAATAATCATATTCGCACGCAAACTGCCATATCGTTGTTCCCTTAGACTGCCCCATGGCAACAGATGATCATATACATACAGATTGTCTGCTGCGGTCAGAAGAATATAGTATCCGCAACGCAACCTCCTGTGCTGGAATGCATCGTCTAAAACTACCACCTGCAAATCAGGGTACAATTTTTGTAGTTTCTTGACGCCTCGTACACGGTTTTCCGACACTGCAATCGGGATATTGGGGAAATGCAAATGCATCTGCATGGGTTCATCGCCGATGCTGTCTGCTGTAGATTGGGCATCTGCTAAAATAAAACCCTTGGTCTTGCGCTTGTATCCTCTCGATAAGATGGCAACTTTATAACCCTTTTCCGCAAGCATACCGACTACATATTCCGTATGGGGTGTTTTCCCTGTACCGCCTGCAGCAAGGTTCCCGATACAAATAGTCGGCACGGATACGCTCTCTGAATGAAGTACGTGTTCGTCATAAAGCAGGTTACGTATGCCCACTGCTATTCCGTATAGTCTGGATGCTATTATACGCAAAAAGTTCATTGGCAGACAATGGTGTTATTTTATGTTTATGTCGTATGGTAACCGTGCCTGCAGATTCGATTGCTGCATCAACCCTTTTAGGCGCTTCACTTCACGCAATAGTACATCGTCGGTATCTGTTCCCGAAAGTAATTCTATCATCTGTGTGAGAGAATCTTTGGTTTTGGGGTAAGTTACTATGTCGTAATGGCTGACATTGGCCAATTGTGCTGCAGATACTATTGCACATTGTATATCACCGATTTTGTCCACCAATCCTATTTCCATGGCTTGCTGTCCGCTCCATATTCTTCCCTCGGCAATCTTCCGTATATCCTCACAAGTCATTCCCCGTCCTTCTGCACAGCGGCTCACAAAGAGATTGTACCCTCGGTGGATAACGCCTTGCATCAGAGCGCGTTCTTCGGAAGTCATTCCTTTCACCACCATAGAGGTGTTGCTGCTGCTCAAATGGTGGGTCTGGACACCGTCATAGTCTATGCCTATCTTCTTCGTAAGTTCGTTTGTACAAGGAACCAATCCGAAAATACCGATCGAACCGGTCACGGTGTTGTCTTGGGCAAAAATACTGTCAGCCATACAAGAAATGTAATAACCGCCTGATGCGGCATAATCGCCCATCGAAACAACCACGGGCTTCTTTTCTTTCAGGAGGGTCAGTGCGTGCCATATCTGCTCACTCGCAAATGCACTGCCTCCGGGCGAGTTGACGCGTAGCACTACGGCTCTCACGTTGTCGTCTTCCTCAACCTCCTGTATTGTTTTAATGAATGTGCTCTTTACGATTCCCTCCGAACCGCCGTCGTTGATTTCCCCCTCGGCATATACTATGGCAATCTTCTCCTTGATATATTCTTTCTTGTTGGTCGGAAGGTTCATCATGTCTTTGTGGGAGATGCGTTGGAAGTCTTCCTCGCCGGTTAGTTCTGCCAATATAGCCTTCATGTCTTGTTGGTAAATGAGGGAATCCACCAATCCGTACGAGAGCAGTTCTTCTTCGCTCTTGAAGAGAGTGTTCTCTTCCGCATACTTGTCCAATTGTTCTTCGCTGATGGAACGGCTCTTGCTCACGGCGTGGCGGACAACTGCCCACATGTCTTTCTGCAAGTCGGTCAGTTGTTTTCTGTTGGCATCACTCATTTCCGTCTGGATATAAGGCTCCACGGCCGACTTGAATTCACCTGCTTTCACCACCTGCATCTCTACGCCGATCTTGTCTAATAATCTCGAGAAGTAAGCAAGTGTGGTGTATAGTCCGCTCCATTCCAATCCTCCGTGGGCGTTCAGATACACTTTGTCTGCTACGGAGGCCAGGTAATAGTTACTCTGTGCATATTGGTCTGCATAAGCCACAACAAACTTGCCGGACTCTTTGAAATCTTCCAATGCCTCGCGCAGTTCCTCCATGGAGGCATAGCCTGCCGAAAGTGTTCCTCCATGCAAGTAAATACCGTCAATATTCACATCGTCTTTGGCTCTTTGAATGTTCTGAAGCAAATCTTCCAGTCCCAGTTGTTGCTCAGTTTCTTGTCCTCCTATTCCGATCAGCAGATCGCGCAAGGTGTTGTCTTCGGTCTGCTCGCATAGTGCTCCCTCTAAGTTCATCTTATATACACTGTGCGGACGCAATGTCGGTACGGTCTCTTGCATGGCTACCAAGGCACCGAATAGGGCGGACATAATCATCATACTGATAACGGAAAACAACAGCAGTCCGACCACCGTGGCAAGTGTATATTTCAAGAATTGTTTCATAACGGTATGTGTTTTGAAAGGCAAAGATACATATTAAAACCGCAACATACAAATAATTCGATATATATTTTTGTCTCCGCTCTGCACGATTCAACGAGTGAACGGAGGCAAATCTTGTTCTTCGCTTTGAAAGGGTAGGGAAAGTCCTTCGTGGCTCTTTTCCTTTGATCGGACAAAAGAAAGGATAATCACAAATGACATGTCTTCTCAAAGCAAGAATAATAAAACAAAACCGTACATTGTGAATTGTCAAATCGCTAGTTCGGATATCGTTTCTTACAGGGTGATACCATCGCCCGCCCGACCTGTCTCATTGATCCTATCCGTCCCATTTGGCGGATCCGTCCGATTTTCTCATAGCCCACTTCCTCTCTTCATGGAACGTCCGTAATCAAATCACCCTCGGTTTCTTTGATTATGTAAAAGAAAGAAGAAGTAGGCTCACAAGGTATAATAAACGGTGAGGTAAATGAGTGTACTTAATTCCGCCAACGGATCGTGTATGTATTTTTGTGTTTCAAACAATGAGTGGAATAAGCGCATCAGATTCCGCCAACGGGTTATGAAATGGAAGGTCGTATCCGGTTTTGTAACAGGTTCTTTGTGTTTAGCCGCTCTGAAGCACCCCTCGACGACCCCTCAAGCACTCCTGAACGACAGATGAAAATGAAGTTCGTAAAGCAAAATCGTACATCGTAACATTGTCAAGTCGTAAATAATACACTCCCTCAATGGGAGAACAAGATGAAACACTCCAGCCTTCCTCGAACTTCTCGAACAACTATTGTCTATAACAACTCCCTGACAAAAAAACACGTACTGTTCTGTTTCACTCAACTCCCCCAACTCTCAACGGTCAAATGGAATCGGCGAACCTCTTCTTCCTGTATTGTGTCGGTATGCTTGAAACAGGTCTTTCGGCAAACCCTTGCCAGAATGAGAATAAAACCGTATCTTTGCCCGATAAAGCGGAACGCTGATAACATCGTCTGCTTTGTATAAAGAAACCATGATGAAAAGAACGAAACTATTTCCCGTATTGTGCTGCCTGCGTTTATGCCTTTTGGCGGCATTCCTGCTTTCGGCGGTTTGTTCGTTTGCTTTTACGGTGGTTATTGACGCAGGGCATGGCGGGCATGATCCGGGAGCATTGGGAACCGTCTCCCGTGAGAAAGACCTCAATCTTGCAGTCTCCAAGCGGCTGGCAAAACTCATAGAACAGCAAAATCCCGATGTACAGGTCTTCCTCACGCGCTCGACGGATGTGTTTCTCACCTTGCAGGAACGGGCGGATTTCGTGAATAAGCATAATGCCGACCTGTTTATCTGTATTCACACCAATTCTGCCGACAATAAGAAAGTGGCAGGAGCGGAAACGTTCACGCTGGGGCTGGATAAGCGGGAGAGCAACCTGGATGTGGCAATGCGTGAAAACTCCGTCATGATGTTGGAGGACGACTACCGGACCAAGTACCAGGGGTTCGACCCGAACTCGGTTGAATCTTATATTATGTTCGAGTTTATGCAAGACCGGTACATCGACAAGAGCCTGCAGTTCGCCTCTCTCGTGCAGCAGCAGTTTTCCGGAAAATTGCAGCGTGCCGACCGTGGAGTCCGCCAAGCGGCATTTTGGGTCTTGCATAAGTCTGCTTGTCCGTCTGTCCTTATTGAGATGGGATTCATATCCAATCGCGAAGAAGAAAAGTTCTTGGTATCAAGCAAAGGGCAAGATGCTATTGCACAGGCTGTCTATGTGGCGTTCTCTTCCTATAAGACCGCTTTGGAGCGGAAAGAAACGCGTCTCCTGTCTTCGCCGGAAGTAGAACAGAATACAGCATCCTCCGTTCCTTCTGTCCCGCAAAAAAAAGACAATAGGAAACAGAATATATCGTCTGAGGAGGAAACAAAGCCTGTTAAGGAGGTGACCGCACTGGAAAATACAACGGCAAACACTCTGTCCGAGGCGAAAAACAATAATAAACAGACAGACGAAGAAACTGTTGTAAAGCCCATATTCAGGGTACAGATATTTTCCGTAACCGTACCCCTGAAACAGGGTGACGGCTCTTTCAAGGGACTCAAAGGTTGCACCTATACCAAAGACGGACGGTTCTACAAGTATATGTACGGTGAAGAAACCGGTTATGACGCAATCGTAAAACTGAAAAAACAACTTAGTCAGAAGTTCCCCGATTGTTTTGTGGTGGCTTTCCTCGGAGACAAACAAATCTTGGTACGGGATGCAGTGAAAATGATAAACGAAACAAATACGAAATAATATGGCAGTGAAGAAATACACACGGGAGATTAAGGTCGGACTGCTTACGGTGTTGGCAGTGTTCCTCCTCTATTTCGGCTTCAACTTTCTCAAGGGAGTCAACATCTTTTCCCCTACACATACCTATTGCGTTGTCTATTCCGATGTAAACGGTCTCACCGAGCAGGCTCCTGTTTACATACGGGGATATAAGGTCGGGCAGGTGGACAAGATACAATACGACTTTGCAAAAGAGGACGCTTTTGCGGTACATTTCTCTGTGGATAAACATATCAAAGTCCCCCGTACGGCCGAGTGTGCTTTGATAGCGGATGGATTGTTGGGAGGAACCGCTCTTCAAATCAACATCCCTGTCGTGGCTGACGTGGAAACAATACCGCTCTTTGCTTCCGGAGACACGCTCCCCTCGGTCGTAGTTCCGGGCTTGGTGGACGAATTGCAGAATGGCGTAATTGCCAATCTCTCTTCTGCATTGACTCGTGTTGATTCTTTGGTCAATATCGTGTCGGGGCAATTGGAGGACAATCACTTGAAGAATATTCTTGCCAATGCCGACAGAGTGTCGGCGGACCTCACTGCTTCGTCTGCCGAACTTAAGAAAATGATGAACGGGGATGTCCCTGTGCTTATTGGCAATGCAAAAGAAGCGGTTGCTGACATCAATCTGTTTGCAGATAACCTCAAAGACGTGGATGTCGCTGCTACTGTACAGCAAATAGATAGTACGGTGGCACAGTTGAATTCCCTTATGCAGAATATCAACTCTTCTGATGGCACGGTGGGGATGTTGTTGAACAACAAGGATCTCTATCTTACTCTTACGCAGACGGTCGCAAGTGCCGATAGTCTGCTCACCGACCTGAAAAAACATCCGAAACGCTACGTCCATTTCTCCTTGTTCGGGAAGAAAGAGAAGTAGTTCTGTGTATCGTCTTAATAAATAGTGTGGAAGACTATGAATACTGCTTGTGTGGTGGAAAAACAAAGAGCCTTCTTCCGTGCAGGCAATACGCTCCCCTTGGCTTTTCGCCATGAAGCCTTGAAAAAACTCTATGCTGCAATCAAACACCGCGAAGAGGATCTGCAGCAAGCCCTTTGCCATGACCTCGGAAAGTCATCGGCGGAAGCCTTTATGTGTGAGATCGGGCTGACATTGTCCGAAATTTCCTATGTACGCCGCCACTTGAACCGCTGGGCAAGGGATGTCCGCAAACCGACACCGCTTACCAACTTCCCCGCTTTGGACAGAATCGTTCAGGAACCTTATGGAGTCGTACTGGTGATGTCACCATGGAACTATCCTGTCTTGCTCACCCTCGAACCGTTGGTGGGTGCAATTGCGGCAGGCAATTGTGCCATACTTAAACCGTCGGCATATTCCCCCCATACAAGCGACGTGCTTGCTCAACTCATCCGTGAAACATTTTCGGAGGAGTATGTGGCGGTCGTGACGGGTGGACGTGCCGAGAACAGCGACTTGTTGGAGCAGCGTTTCGATTATATCTTTTTCACGGGGGGAGTTCGTGTCGGAAAATTGGTGCTGGAAAAAGCGGCAAAGCATCTCACACCCGTCACATTGGAATTGGGCGGGAAATCGCCCTGCATCATCGACCATACAGCCGACCTTCCTCTGGCGGCACGTCGTCTTGCTTTCGGCAAGTGGCTCAACTGCGGGCAAACGTGCATTGCACCCGACTATGTATTGATAGAACATGAAGTACACGACGAACTCATTCGGCTTCTGAAAGAAGAAATCCGTAAGATGTTCTATTCGGGCGATTCCTTGTCGAATGACTATGGAAAGATAATCAACCAAAAGCATTTCGACCGGCTGTCTGCTCTTATCGACAGGGGCAAAGTCGTTTGTGGTGGCGGACTCTTCCCGCAAACACTCCGAATAGAACCCACGGTTATGGATAATGTGACGCCCGCTGACGCTGTGATGCAGGAAGAAATCTTCGGACCTGTCCTGCCCGTCATAACAGTGGACAATATGCAGGAAGCCGAATCCTTTGTCCTGTCTCGCGAAAAACCGTTGGCGCTCTACCTGTTCTCTAACGATAAGAACGTGCAAAACCGGTTCATACGGAATCTCTCTTTTGGTGGTGGTTGCATCAACGATACGATCATGCACATTGCCTCTTCCCGTCTTCCGTTTGGTGGGGTGGGGAATAGCGGAATGGGAGCCTACCATGGGAAGCATAGTTTCTCCACATTCAGTCATGCCAAGCCGGTGGTGTACAAACCCTATGGACTCGATCTCCCGCTGCGCTATGCACCATACACGCGCTTGAAAGAGCGTCTGATGAGGCTCTTCCTGCGCTGATCAGGATGATTGCATAATACAACAAAAGGGAACACCCGACGGGGCTTCCCTTTTATTATGATTTCCGCAAACGGTTATCGGACCGCTTTCTTGCCGTTAATGATATATATACCGTGAGGCAGGTTGCTCTCGTCCGTGCCTAAATACACGCCCAACAGGTTGTAAATGCCCGTTGCTCTGCTTGTCTTGCTCTCGGACATCACGTCTGGTTGACTTGTTTCCCTGTTGATGAAATACTCAAAATAATCGCCTATGCCCGCTTGGTTCTTGTATGAATTGTACGTCCCGTCAGGGATGATTATTTCCACATTTGCCGGTGTCGGAAACCTGTTACTGGTTAAGTTGATTGCCCATGGGATCTGTTTCTGGGTTGACAGTTGCTTCACTTGGCACTTCGGAGCAGTCTCTCCCCTGAATTCCAAGGTCTCCAACTCGTTCAGGATAACGGATATGACATCCAAACTGTCCAATGTAGAAGGCATTATCAACTTTTTTACGGGCATCTGACCGCCACTCACACCGCTGTGAATACCCGATGTGGCGATGTGTTTCAGTCCCTCGGGCAACTCCAATGTCCCAGTCATACCTTCCATTTGCATCATTGCCATCGGCTGTATGTTTTCTATATTACTCGGTGTGGCGAATGTTAATGAGTGTATCGATTTGTTTCCGCGGAAGGCTCCTTTGCCCAATCCCGTAACGGGTATTTCTTTCGCCGTGATGTTGGTTCTGCCTGCTGTGATGGTGCAGACGGTCTTGGATACGTGTGTCGGAATTGTCACCGATTCCTCGTCCTTATAGGATCCTCCCGTTATATCGGGCATTACAACTGCTTTCCCCCCCTCAATGGTGTAATACAGGACTCCCGACCTCAATGTGTCCGTCCCGTTGTCGGCAAAGCAATCAAAGTAGTCCCAGCCTGCCTCCGCACGATATAACTTTTCGCTGCCTTCCGGAACAATCACTTTTGTGCCTTTCGGAACAAACACAGGCGAATTATTAGAAGTAAATGGCAGACATGGTTTCTTTTGCGACCCTGTCGTCAGTGAACAATGAGGAGGTGTCACCGCCTTGCAAACTATCGAATCCAATGCGGCTACCTGTATCGACATCACATCCAACGAATCCATGGTCGAAGGCAGTGTTACCTTGTGTAACTGCATGTTCGCACTGCTCCCTACACCATGTATCGCTGTCACTGGCAAATACCTCACTCCCTCAGGCAACGCCAATTCCCGCAATTCCATAGCCCCTTGGAAGGCTTGCTGACCGATTTCGGTCACTTTGCTACCTTCCGCAAATACAATGGCTTGGCATGTGGCCTTGCTGAAGGCGGCCCTCGCTATAGATGTAACATCAAACGTACTCCCGTCATTCACCACGGATACGGGAATGATGATAGTGTCCTGATTATAAACAAAATCCGTGTTCGGGCGAATCACGGCAGCCGTCCGTGCATCTCTGTCCAACTGATAATACACACCATCCGCTTGAATGGTGTCCGTCACGGCAGCCCATGCGTAACCTGTCAGCAGGACTGCACTCAAAAGAAGATAGAATTTTCTCATACCATAATGGATTAGTTAATATCATATTTCTAACTGCTCGCAAAATTATGGATATTTTGTCAAGAATGCAACCCCTTAAAAAGTTATTTGTCGGCTAATCACTTGCTCTTCCAATACAAAATACTAACTTTGCACATCGAAAAGGAACAAAACGAATATAATTATGCGTAAAAATCTATTGTCTGTCATTCTGCTGATTTCTATTTCATCCTTTGCTACCGATATCAGTCTCAATTGGGTATCGCCCTTATTGTCTTCGTCTGCATCGGGCAAACCGCAAACGCAAATCTATAGTGTGCAGTCCAATGCTCAAGGTGATGCCTTCGTTTTAGGCAACTATGGATCTGTGGCTTCGTCCGATGAGACAACTTTCCTTGGTGCAGTCTTCACGGGTGCCGAATATGGTTCTGGAACGTCTTGCAACAATAATCTTGTTTTTGCCAAAACCGATAAGCAGGGAAAACTCCTTTGGGCTGTCCATAGCAATGAGGGATATTTTAAGGAAGGCGTTTTTTGCCCAACCTCGGATGGCGGTGCTGTCTTGGCTGTTAAGTTCCGTCTTACGCAAAAGAACTTGGTGAAGGGGCAGGAATCTCCCTATATGACATTGGTGGATGCCGCAGGCAATACACATAGTCTGACAGCCACGTATGATGGTACCAATTTCAGCCATATCGTGCTTGTCTCGGTGGATGCCAATGGACTTGTTTCTCGCATTGAGCCTCTGTGGACTTCTCATGCAGTGGCACCTTCCAATACCGGCAACAAACCCTCTGAAGATGTCGCTTCTGTCAGTGCTGTGACAATAGACGACGAAGGGAATGTCTATTTTGCAGGGCAACATACTATGGACATTGCACTTGGCACCGACACCCTTCGCGCCCGCCCTTGCACAGGCTGGACGGGAGATGTGCAAGTCCTGTATAAATACTCAACTGCCTTTCTCTTGAAGACAGATCCTCTGTACCGCCATCTCGGGCATATCCGTACGGAAACCGAAGCACAAGCCGATCGTTTTGAATTGCTTGCTTTTCGCAATGGACGCCTTATGCTTGTCGGAAGTGCCATAGCAGCAGAGGATAATCCGGAACTGCTCCTTCAGTTAGGCGAAATCAAGACCTCTCTCATCGGACCTTCACTCACGGTTGCCATACTTGATAAAAACCTCGGTGCAGAGTGTCTTACGGCAACATCAAAAACAACAACAGATGGTAAACTCCTCTCTTTGGCATGGTCTGCCAATGGCAAGTATGCCTATGTCGCAGGTTCTGTGAAAGGAGGAATCACGGTTGCTGACCGCCTCCTCAATGGGGCAAATGCTACTAACGATGGTATGCTCCTCAAAATCGATGCATCTACGGCAACTCCCGTCGAAGCCGTCCTTGCAGGCAATACCACCAATAATATCTATACCGATGTCATTGTTGCTGGCAATGATACGGTCTTGGTATTGGGCTATGTGCAGAATGGCACAATCTCGCTCATGACCTACTCTCCCGAATTCTCGCTCTTGGACAGATCACAAGTGGCTTCTCAAAAGGGTGCTATGTCGTCTTCCGTAGGTATGGCACGTGCCGATAACACCCTGTGGATGGCTTTTCGTGCAGCACAGAACATTGATTTCCAGATAGGAGATACCGCCATCAATCATTCCACGACGTGGTATGCATCGCTTTCTGCTTGGACCGTCTCCGATATTTCTTCTGCATTGCGCACTCCTGCGGACGGTTCAGCCGTTCAAGCGCAGAAAATTATGATAGACGGCAAACTCTATATCCGTCGTGGCAACCGGTTGTTCAATGCACTCGGACAACGAATGTAATTCCTTGTAGAGGATGGGGTATATACAACTGTTAACCGTCATAAATGGGATAGATACAAATAAAATAACATCTTGAAAACCTGAAAATGGATTCTAATTGTAAATGATATGAAAAAGTTTATGTTCTTTGCAGCCTTTGTCGCTGCTTTGTGCGTGGCCTCTTGTTCCAAGACTGCCACCACATCGGAAACCGTCTATACCATAGACGAAGTATACAACCAAGCCGATTCTTTGCTCGGTGATACAATCACTTTTCAGGGCGTCTGCACGCACCTCTGCAAGCATGGTGGACGTAAGGCTTTCTTGATGGGAATCGATGAGAGTCGTATTTTGCGTGTCGAAGGGGCTAAGATGGGCAATTTCGATGCGGCTTGCATTGGTAATATCGTTCGTGTAAAGGGCGTGTTGCATGCTTTTGAAGTACAACCTGAACCTGTTGTTGTGGATAATTCGGGCGAACAGCACGGAGCCGATGGCAATGGTTGCGAAACGGAGAAAAAGGCCATCAAAGGCTACTATGCCGAGGCTGTTTCCTATCAGATCATCACGGAAGAATAACCCTCTGTTTCTTGGGCTATGGAACAACAAAAAGCAAACAAAGGAGCAAAACTGCGCAAATGGCTTCGGATTACCCATCGTGAATTGAGTTATGTTTTTGCAGGGATGTTGTTGGTCTATGCTGTCAGCGGCATTGCTCTGAATCATAAAAATTCGTTCAACAGTCAGTATTCTGTCTCGCGTACCGAGTTCCGTTTTGCACCTGCTGTGCAAAACGATGTCAATCAGGCGCAAATCAACGAATGGTTGGCTGCTTGCGGTGTATCGGGCAGGGAAATACAGCACTATTTCCCCGATGCCGCCACGCTCAAAGTCTTTCTGAAAGGCAATAGCAACTTGGTCGTGGATCTGTCAACGGGCAAGGCTGTTCTCGAGCAGGTACATAAGCGACCCATATTGGGTAGTCTCAGCAAACTGCACTACAATCCGGGCAAGGCGTGGACGTGGTTCTCCGACATCTTCGCAGTGTCTCTCATTGTCATTGTTCTGTCTGGATTGTTTATGCTTCGTGGAAAACATAGCCTTCTTGGTATAGGGGGTGTTGAATTTCTGATAGGTATTCTCATCCCTTTGTTGTTCATACTCTTCTCCTGAGAAGCAAATTTCCGGATAACGTATTGTTTCGTTCGGGAGGTGTATCTTGTGAGCGCCTCCCGAATTGTTTTATCTTTTCTGTTTTTCCCTTTCCTGTGTCCTCGCATCTCCTTCTCGGTTTCATTCCAGATGGTTTATGATAAAATGGAGTTGTCTCCTTCCTCGTAATTGTCTAAGACTTCTTCCGCAATCCGCCATCCGTTCCTCTACGACCCCTCAAGCCGACCTCAAGCCGACCTCAAGCACCCCTCGTCAACCCTTGAAACATCTTTCAACGGAATGTCAAAAACAAACTGCCCCCCCCTTGGATTATCTGTTAAACCTATTGGTTCTATTCGTCCAATCTGTCCAATTCGTCCTATCCCCCTTCTCCTCTCTCGAACGTCTCGGTTAACTCGGATTTCTGTAATTCCGTCAAAAGGGTAAGTTAAACTGCAAAGGGCGGCAGTTCATATCTCTTGACATAGCCTGCACCAACTCGCAAACTTTTTCTTCTTTGCTCTTGCATGTATCAAAAAACTGTTGTACCTTTGCAGCCGCAATTGAGGAAACTCAGTCGCTTCTGTTTTGTGATGTCTAATGGTATAAAGGCTATTACGTCAGATTTTGGTTCTGAAGATCTTGGTTCGATTCCAGGTTAGACAACTCATAAGATAGTTTTGGTGGTTAATAACTTAGTGCGGAAAGCGGCTCGGCGAAAGCCGAACCGCTTTTTACGAACAAAGAGGATATCAATCCGCCCGAACAAGTGTGATGGTAAGTAGAGCAGCATCCACAATTCAACTCTTTCTGCTCGAATAAAAGTAACACAACAAAACAATGAAGACTTTTCAACTCAGCGGTACTCTGCGCTCAGAGTATGGCAAGAAAGCGGCAAAAGCGCTGCGTAAGCAGGAACTCGTTCCTTGCAACCTCTATGGTAATGGCAATAATCTGACTTTCACTGCGAAAGTGGCAGATGTACGCAAATTGATTTATACACCCGATACGATGGTGGTCGAACTCTCTTTGGATGGTGCGGTTCACATGGCAGTGGTTAAAGAACTCCAGTTCCACCCTGTAACGGAAAACCTCCTGCATATCGATTTCCTCGAGGTTACCGAAGACAAACCTGTTACGGTTGCCATTCCTGTTCAACTCACAGGTCATGCCGAAGGCGTGAAAGCCGGTGGTAAGTTGTCTATGGAAATCCGCAAACTCAATGTTCGCGGACTCTATAAGAACTTCCCTGACCGTCTGATGGTTGATGTAACCTCACTTGGCTTGGGTAAGAAGATTTTTGTTAGCGACTTGCACTTCGAGAACTTGGAAGTGATGAACGCTAAGAGTCTCGTTGTTGCACAGGTTAAGGCTACTCGTGCATCGGCTGCGGCTGCAAAGGCATAAGTCCTTTTCGACACTGCTAAAGAGTGAAAAGCCGCTCCCGACTTTTCACTCTTTATGTTTTCTGCCGAGCGGTTGCCCCCTTTGCTGTTCAAAGGCCTGCTCTGCACATTCTGTAATCAATCCTGTATAATCATTCCTGTATAATCATCCGCTTATGAACTATCCTGTCAAATACTCTCCCTACCAGGTGTCTGAGGCAATATCTCGTCTGCAAGATGAGTTGAAACCGCTCCTCTTGGAGAATACTGTAATCGTTGTCGTGATGAATGGCGGCGTCTTTCTTAGCAGCCGCTTGCTTTTTGATCTTTCTGTTCCTGTTGATCTGCGCTATGTAAAAGTAACCAGTTATTCGGGTAAACAGCAAGGTGCCGTGTCTGTGGCTGACGATTCCCTTGGAGATGTCAGCGGGCGTCCTGTGATTGTGATGGACGACATCTGTGATAGTGGCACTACGGTCAATGCCATGCATCGCCTGCTTCTCGGCAGGGGAGCAACGTCGGTGGAGTATTTCACCTTGCTCAAACGCTCGCAGGCTCAAACCGATGAAGGAGTGTCGCTTCACTATGGTATCTATGACGATTCTTCCGACTTCTTTGTCGGCTGTGGACTCGACGATAATGGAGTAGGGCGCAACATGCCTTTCATAGGTGTCCTTTGAGTATATCCTCTTTTCGTTCAATCTGCAATTTTGATTTGGTATGAAATATCTGATAGTTGGTCTTGGCAACATCGGTGACGAATATACGGACACACGTCATAACATTGGTTTCCGTATCGTGGATGCTTTTGCGCAGAAACACAATGTGTCTTTTGCCGATTCTCGCTATGGGGCTGTGGCGAAGTGTCGTGTTAAGAATGCCGAACTCATCCTGCTCAAACCTTCCACATTTATGAATCTGTCGGGCACGGCTGTGCGCTATTGGTTGCAAAAGGAGAATATACCTGTGGAAAACCTCCTTGTGCTGGTGGACGATTTGGCACTTCCTTTTGGTACGCTTCGTCTCCGTTCCAAAGGCTCCGACGGAGGACACAATGGACTGAAAAACATACAGGAATGTATCCTGACCCAGCAGTATGCGCGCCTCCGCTTTGGGATAGGCAGTGAGTTTGCGCATGGTGCGCAGGTCAGTTATGTGCTGGGTACTTGGAACGACGACGAAGAGAAACTGCTCCCCGAAAAACTTGCCGTGTGTGCCGACATCATTCAGTCCTTCTGTTTGCAGGGAGTGGAACGGACTATGAATCTCTACAACAAGCATTGATGGAAGTACGTGTCGATAAGTACCTTTTTGCCATGCGCCTTTTCAAAACACGTTCTCTGGCGGCAGAGGCGTGCAAAAAAGGATGGGTGAAAATGAACGGGCAGGAACTGAAACCCTCACGCACTTTCCGCGTGGGGGATGTCTTCACGCTGCGCCGCAATCCCATAACGTGTACCTATCGGGTTTTGCAACTCTCTGAAAACCGTCTCGGAGCAAAATTGGTTCCCGGCTATATGCAGGACATCACGACGCCCGACCAACTCGAACTCCTCAACTTGGCACGCTTGGCTGCCCAATCAGGGCGGGACCGCGGCATGGGACGCCCCACAAAGAAAGACCGGCGAGATATTGATACGTTCCTTTCCGAAGACTATTTCCTTCCCTGGGAAGATGATTCCGATGATGATTAAACTCCTGTATATTGTGTAGCGTTATGACTAAAAAAGACAACTTGGCGGAATATATACTCCATCTTTGGCAGATGGAAGACGTGGTGCGGGCTTTCCATGAGGACGAAGTCTTGCAGCAGAATCCTTTTCTGTCCGACCTTTGCGCAATGATGCGTGCAGAAGGAGTGTTGGATAGCGGACATACCCAAATCGCTAAGAATGCTCTTTCGGAAGCAGAGGAAACACATCGGCAACTTCTGGACGATGCTTCCTACCGTGCTGCTGCCATGCAGTTGCAGCCCTCATTGGCTCTTCTCAAAAGCAAGACGCCTAATCCGGAGATAAGCGACATAGAGATGATGTTCATTTTCTTGTACGACATCATGCTCTTGCGCCTTCAGAAACGTGAGATTTCCGATGATACGCTACGCCTTCAGAAGCAGGTCAGTCGGTTGTTGGCACACCTGTCTCGTGCCTATAAGCAGATGCGTGAGGAGGAATGTCAATGACGACGCGCGAACGCTATAAGGCGGTTCTGACATGGTGTGAACGGAATATGCCCTATGCAGAGAGCGAGTTGCACTACGATAACCCCTTCCAACTCTTGGTGGCAGTCATGCTCTCGGCGCAATGTACCGATAAGCGGGTCAATCAGGTGACTCCCTCTCTCTTCCGTGCATACCCCACGCCAGAGGCGTTGGCGGCTGCCACACCCGAAGAGGTATTGCCTTATATCCGTTCTGTCTCCTATCCCAATAGCAAAGCACTCCATCTCGTGCAGATGGCGAAAACGCTGAAAGAACGGTTCTTGTCGCAGATACCTGACAATCGGGAAGATTTGCAGACCCTTGCGGGTGTGGGACGGAAAACCGCCAACGTGGTTTGCGCTATTGTTTACAATCAACCCGTCATGGCGGTTGATACACATATCTTTCGTGTCGCCGAGCGTATCGGACTGACTACCCGTAGCAAGACGCCGAGGCAAACCGAAGAACAACTTGTCAGGCATATTCCCGCTGCCCTCATTCCAAAAGCCCACCATTGGCTTCTCTTGCATGGTCGCTATGTCTGCACGGCACGCCATCCGCATTGTGCCGCTTGCGGTATCGTCCCCTGGTGCCGCTATGCAGCCGCTGCCAACAGCAAAAAATCCAAAGCATAAATACCGCACTTCCTCCTGCCGAGATGCCGTTTTATGAGAATAAAGACACTGTTCTCATAAAATGACCTGCAATGTTCCCGAATTGCAAGACGATAATGAAATGTGGAGATTATGATTTCTTCTATGTATAAGTATCAATGAATCATAGTATTAGTCGGGGGGGGGGGTAGGTTTTATTAAAGAATAGTCGGCAGAATGTTTGGTGGTGCAGAAGTTATATTGTACCTTTGTACCCACGAGATATGAATGAAAAAGATATATTCGGACAGTAATAACATAATAAACAACAAACACTAAGTGTATGAAAAAAGCATTTTTAGGAGCATTATGGCTCGCGATGGTGGCAGTATTTGCCGGTTGTGACCCTGTACAAAATCCGCAGGAATCGCAAGATAAACAACCGAAGACTGCCGATGAACAAAAAGACTACTTGTTTGAAGTAGGCAAACAAGTGGTAGAAACTTTCAATGCCAACGACCAGAAAGAGGCGGTCGAGTTTGCAGAAGGAGTATATCGTCGTTACGAGAATTTCGACTGGGAGCAAATCAACGATGACTTCTACGATGAGTTTACCAACGGACGCTACAAGGCTATCTTCTCCATGCCGCGCCGCGTAGCAAGCATTGCTGCAGGACAAGGTGTTCCTTCTTCCGAAGATGCGTCCTACCTGTTCTCTTTGGCGGGTGAGGGGACCACGTTTACATTCAACGATGCTACCAAGACCATTGACATCAAGCGCAACACCACCGGCGAAGTCATTGCTAACTTCAATGATGAAAATGGTACACCGTGCCAACTCCGTATCTGGGGCGAAGGCAACGAGACCGAATACTCCTATACCTACAAGAAGTACAAATGGGTATGCGATGAATATGATTGTCACGATGAATTTATAGGCAATATGACCATTGCAGCCAAAGTACCTGCTACCCTGAAGATGACACTCAAACAGGGCGACAAAGAAATCATCGGCTTCACTATGTCATTGGATACCAAGAAGAACGACCATATCAACCTCAGTTACGACATCACCGTAGTCAATATGAAGGTGGCTTTCGATGCCAAAGTAAACAGCACCAACGCCGCTGTAGCGTTCAGTTACACCTATGGAACAACCCCACTGCTGGCTGCTTCAGCCAACCTTCCAAAATATGCACTGATAGACAAACAGGACAGTCAGTCTTGGGAAGAGTGGATCCAGTTGTATGAGGAACGTTATGAGAGTCTGCTCGGTCAGATAGGTGCAGGTGAGGCGAAGGTGGATATCCTCGGCAAGGTGCAAGTCAAAGCCACTGTTAACGACTTCGCATCACTCTACGACGACTACACCGCTTGGGATAAGAAGTATGGCAACTACAGTTACGGAGATTATGAACGTACATACACTTACAACAATGGCTATGGCACCGAGACAGGCTACTACTATGCTTGGTGGGAGAGACCGGATTGTACATTGGAAGCCCAAGACGCATACTGCAAGTTGTACAACGACCATTGCAATGCGGCTGTGTACTATGGCAACGACACCGAGCAAGCAAAACTCAAACTGCAACCATGCAGCAGGGATGGTGTTGAATACTTGAATAATAGTGATGCAGTGTCATATACCTACTATGATACTGAGTGTGTTTTCTATTTCCCCAAAGACGACACCAGTTACTCTTTTGAGGACTACTTCACTTCAAGCAAGTTCAAATTGTTGATAGATATGGTGGAAGACTTGGTCAACTCCTATATCGACTTAGACAAAGAGTTTGGTTCCGAACATGTCCGCTTCGACATCAAATGATAAACTCCGTGTGTAGTATACATGGAGTGTTGACTGCAGCATTCTGTGCCATAAGTAGTTTGTCCGTCCTCGGGCAAACTACTTATGGTTCTGTATATACAGACTCTGACACTATTCAGATTAACAAAGAGTTGGACGAAATCGAAGTGGTGCAGGAGCGCACCGCGCAAATAGTACAGGTACACAGCAACAAACTGATAATCGATGCCAACCATATCCAAAGTATGCCCAAGTTCCTTGGCACGAGCGACCCGATACGTTACCTCCAATCACTCGCAGGCATACAGACCAACAACGAGACCTCTACCGGCATACACATTCAGGGCTGCGACGACTACCAGACACTCACTGCCATCAATGGCGCACCTATCTACTACCCCAACCATCTGCTGGGGCTGTTCTCCACGTTCATAGCACCACACTTCGAGACTATCGAAGTGGAGCAGAGCGAGCACAATGGACTTATGGAAAACCGCATAGGCGGCTATGTCAACCTCACCACACCCACAAAGCAGCCCAAACACTTTGGCATGACGGGCAATATTGGACTCGTCAACTCCGACCTCACACTGACCATTCCTTGCGGCAAAAAGAGTACTCTTTACCTCTCTAGACGAGGATGCTATATCAACTTGCTCTACAAACGATGGCTTCGTATCGACGAGATGTCCCTTGGCTACTGGTTCGCCGATGCCAACATCACCTATGCCATACACCCTACAGACCGCGATGAGGTGGGCATCAGCAGTTTCTATAGCCACGACTACCTGAGTGTCGCAAGCCCCTCTATGGACGTAGCACTCCGCTGGCAGAACGCTATGGGGCAGTTATACTGGCAGCACCAGTTACGCAAAGGGCAGTGGCGTACCACCCTCAGCAGTTCCTACTATGGCAACAACGGCACACTGACACTCCCCATAGGCAACGGCAGCCTGCAGTCAGGCTGGTCGTCTATTGACCTCAAAAACCGCTTCCGATACACCCTGCGCGATGATATATCATTGTCCTGCAGTGCCGACTACACCCACTACCTCAACACGCCCGTTCAGGTGGCGGACTCGGGCATCATGGTCATACAAGCCAACCGACTACCATTGAGGCAGGGACAAGAATTATCCCTTGGTGTCAACCTGCTCCACGAAGTCGCTCACTGGTTCTCCTACTCTGTCGGACTGCATGGCAGTGCCTTCCACTCCACCCGCTGGTACGGTGGCTGCGACCCGCGTATCTCACTCACCTTCACACCTGCACCGCAACATCAACTCACTGCCTACGCGGGTATGTACTCACAGTACTTCCACAAAGTCTGTCTCACACAAGGCGGACTGCCCACCGACTTCTTCACCCTCGCCGACTCATCCTTTGTCCCCGAGCGTGCCATTGCCACCGGACTACGCTACACCGCCCACTTCTTCGACCGCAAATACACCCTCCAAGCAGAAGCATACTTCAAGCAGATATACCACATCGTTGAGTCGCAAGGCAACATCCTTGCACTCGTCAACAACGGCTTCGACTACCATAGCCTGCTCATACCTGCCGACGGACGCAATGCCGGACTGAACATTATGTTCCAAAAGAACAGCGGTGTACTCACAGGATATATATCCTATTCCTACGGACGTGCTTTGCGCAAGATACCTTCCCTCGACGGCTCACAGCACTATATCTATGCCGCTTCCTACGAGCGGGAACACGACCTCAATATCGTGCTCAATGCCAACTTCGCCAAACGGTGGCACATCAGCGCACAGTTCGTACTGGCTTCAGGCATACCCTACACGCCCGTAGAGGAGGTATATATGCTCAACAACAAACTCTTATGGCGGTACGGCAAGTACAACAGCAGCCATATCCCCACATACCACCGTCTCGACATCAGTTGCTCCTACGACATTATCAAGCGCAAAGGACACGAACTCGGCATCAACCTCTCTATCTACAATGTCTATTGCCACCGCAATGCGCAGTTTGTGGTCTATCGTGACGACTTCACACCCGTTTACGGCTCTGCCCTATCCACCATCATTCCCTCTGTCAGTATCTATGGCACACTATAAATATATCATCTGCACCCTGTTGTGCGTATGCGCAGTGGCTTGCCGACAGGAAGGACCCGCCATATCGCACCTCGTTGTCGAAGGGTGGATAGAACCCGGGCAGCACCCCGTTGTCATGCTCCACCGCAGTTGCCCCTATAGCCAGATAGACACCGCCTATGACGACATCGAGGACCTTGTGGCAGACTACCTGATTCCCTTTGCAAAAGTCTCTGTCAGCAACGGAGATACCACCGTCGTACTTACTGGGCGCGTTAATCGCTCATATATGCCCCCATACACCTATTCTTCCGTCTATATGAAAGGCGAAGAAGGCAATACCTACTATCTGACTGTGCAAGCGGGAGACTACTATGCCACTGCGCATACCACCATTCCGCGACGGGCTGCCTTCGACTCCATACGTACAGAACTATACGGCGAAGACCGCGTACAAGTAGTCGGATATATGCATCAGGTACCGCCACATACACACTATCTCATCTTTGCACGTTACTCCTACGATACGCAGTACCTGTTATGCCCTCTTGGAGCCTTATCTTCGCCCGATAGCATTGCCGATTTGCAAGTCAATATCTATAGCCCTTATGGAGAAAGCGACAGCACAAAGGCATTCACAAATGCTATGTTCCGGCAATCGGAAAAGAACGGGGTGTTTGTCAAGATAGCCTCTGTCAATGAAGAGGAGTTCGCTTTCTGGAACTCATTCAGCAGCACTTCGCTCACTTCGGGTGTCCTTTTCATGCCTATACGCCAAAACATCACCTCCAATATCCACGGCGGCATAGGCTATTGGTGTGGCATGGGCAGCACCGAACACTATGTACCCCTCTCCCACTCCCGCACCTACACCTATCCCCGATAATGTCGTAGAGCAACACTTGTACGGACATACCTGATAGTGTCCCATAATTCAGACGGACGCAGCCGGTCTCGTCCGCAGGCTGTTGGGCATTAACTGAATTTGTTGTTCCTGTTGGACACTGGAAACCTTATATGTTAAGAAGAGACTGTCTGTGTCAAGCATAGATAGTTCCCTTTTCTGTGGTAATTATATAGACAATGCGTCCCGAATCGTTGTGCAGAATAGAAATATAGTGCTTATAGACATAGCAGTGAAGTGTTATTGTATCTCTAACCGCTAATCTTCTGACTGCTTTTCTCTTTCGACCCCTCAAGCCGACCTGAAGCACCCCTCAACGAGAGGTTAGGAATAGGACATAATGGGCAGAATAGTTCACGATATCAGAACCATGCTAATGCACTTTCGCCAATTTTTGATCATTGCCATGCCTGCGGAAGAAGATATAGAGAGATTACTTCTTGGTTGGCAACGACTGGAAATGGCGGGTGAATACCACCTGCAGAAACAGCAGCAGACTTAGCAGGCAGCCGACAGCGAAAGATGCCTGCGGCATGTCGGGAAACCACCATTCCGCCAACGGGGAAACAACCAACGGTGACGCGAACTGCCCAAGATAGAGTGCCATAGACAACAGCGGCATCACCGTTGTGGCGGCCGTCCTGCCGCCTTTGATGCTTGCAATCGTATTCAGATACGGCACGCCGATACCCGTTGCCATACCCGCCAGGATGCTTCCTATAACCAGCATTGGCACGGACATTGACAGGCAGTAGCAGCCGTAGCCGAACAGAAACAATACAGGGCAGAAATACTGGATACTCAATCGGAAATGCTTCATCAACCATTCGAAAAGCAGTCCCATTGCCAATGCCACCATATCCAGACCGACCATAATCGCCGTTATGGCACCGTGGTGCTGACCGAGGTATGCGTTCTGGCTTGCCATTTGGGCGAAATTGGTGGGAAAAACAAAGAAGGTCATCATCAGTAGTAACATTCCCGCTACGCTTGGGTGGAACTTGACAAGGCTCTTGAGCGAAAACGTTTTGCCTTGTTTGCTTTGGTCGCCAATCCGCTCAGCGGGGAGATATAGCACTACTAATACCATGGCAGGTATGCCCATCAGATACACGAGAAACGCATACCGCCATCCGCATGATGACGCCAGTACACCCGCAATGGCGGTGGCTATGACGCCGCCCAACTGGTTCATGGCTGCCGACAAGCCCATCAGCCGCGCCTGTTCCTCTGGCGCAAAATAGTACGCCAGCAGTCCCGTGGAAAGTGGCATCAGCAGACCGACACTCACGCCCAGCAAGGCGCGCAGCAGCAGGAGCATCACGATGTTATCCGTCAGATAGCACCCCGCTCCGCACAGAATATACACCGTGAGCCCGAGCAAGGCGATGGTCTTGGTGGACAACCGCCGGCTGACGGTATGGAAGAACAGATTGGTAAGGATAATAAACAGAGCAGGAAAAGAAACTATCAGTTTGATAGTCATCTCATGAACACCTGCTTGCGAGAAATGTGCTCCGATAATGTCCAACGCCGGAGCAATCGCCGCACCTGCCATTACGGTCAGTACGGACATCGACAGAATGGTCGCAGTTAACTTTTTCATTCGACTATAGTTGTTATGTACATCCGATTCATTGCCTGCAGGTCAGTGGGTTGCATATATACAACTGCCTGTCAAGGCATACCTGTCTGAATCTTCAGTCACCTACAGCCGTCTTCCCTGCCTTTGCGTCTCGCACATTTGCACAGGACTACGCTTCCGTTGGTACACTTCAAACCTTTGGAGCCTACAATTCACCCGCAAAGATACTGCTTTTTCTGGAGAAATCAAAATGAGATGACATGTAATCGGGGCAACCGTATCGAAATGACTCATACCGAATGGTTGTAGTTTTCTTATACAAAGACCATACAGCGAGCAAGTAAAACTATGCGTGTCAGCGTGTCAGTTACATCGGCATTGTGTCGGGTGTCTTTCTCTCTTCCGACGCACAAGCGGTGTCTTTTCTTTGGTGTCTTTTCTTTTGGTTGGGCAAAAGAAAAGAAAGGTGATTTTGATGCGGTTGCCTTGACATGCAATGTACTTGGTCTATCCTTGACTATATAGTACTTGCATCTTTGTGTACCCGACAAAAAAGACGATTGTATAATCCCTTTCATCAAGTAGGCGGATTATAGTGATCGAAACAAGTAGAAGAAAATCTATATGACACAAAAACATAATGTCTTTGTCTTGTCAATCAATTTTGAATATATTAAATCTGCCTTATCTGTCCCAATAGATGTAATGAATCTTCTCTGTTCTCTGGGCAGCAGGTTCCACGATGAAAGTGGGTGTCTCTTTGTTCCATGGTTGCAGTTCTCCGTTGGTACTGTCTTGTACAAATTGTTGCACCCGTTCTGCCCATAGTAGCCATTCGCGTGCGTTGCTGCATGCTGTCTCTGAATCTGCATTGACAAACTCATGGTAACGGGTGTTCCTCCCGATAATGTTGTTATGCAAGTCCATATAGTGGTCGCAAGGGGCATTCTTGTGGGCATTCTCCCAATACATATCCATCACCAGCCATGCCGTCATACTGTTGGTATATCGGCGGAGTAGTACATTCACATAGATATGCTTGAACGCATCTCCTGGTTTGCCGTTGTGTGTCTCCTCTCCATAGTAGTATTGTGCCAATTTCTCTGCTCTGGATTTGCTTTGTATGATGCGGTAAAACATCTTCGGACCACTCCAAAGCATCACCGACAGAAGCAAATTTTCCTCTTCAAACTCTGAGATATGCAAAGTGTCAAAACTGTTTCTTGTGACCCACTCTTCTTGATTTGCGAGATGGTTCAATGTCTCCAGTTGTATTGCTTCTCTGGGAGTGAACTCCATACTGAAACACTCCTCTTCTTCTATGGAGTCCGTCCCGATGTCCGCTTGTTGAAGCGCATTACTTTCAGTTACTTCTGAAAATCCTGTGTCGGGCAATTCTTCTTGCATATTGTTGGAGATAGAAAACTTGGCTGGATATTGTCGTAATATCTCTTGGCAGATAGACTCAATCTTCCTCACATATCCTTTGTAGGCTTTCTCAGGATACAACTCTCTGAGACGTTCTTCTATATATTCGCCCATACCTGCAGAGTCTTTGCGCAGTTGAATGGCACGGGCTGTGTTATATTTGGCGGAACTCGTGTCATAAACCGCCTCCCATTCTTTGCCTAATACATACAGCATCTCACTCGGAAAACCAGGCAATAGGGTCGTGTCGGCGTGCGGAGTGTCTATGGGTGATTCTGTTATGGCTCTCGTGGTTTTGCACCCTGTCAGCCAAATACTTGCTATCCCGATAAGTACAGCGGAGTACAGATTATAATATATAATGTGTCGTCTCATAGCATATATGGTTTGCTCGTCATTGTCTCGTACAATTGTTGTACCAAACTGGCATAATAAATCGGCTGACTGTGAATCGAAGAAGGCACTTCTCCGCATAAAATTTGTTATCTCTTGTTGCTGATATGCCTCCCACAAATAAATAAATCGCTGTTCTTCTCTTTGTATTGTTTGCCGGATAGGTATTCCGAACAGGCACTACTCCCTTGAAGGTATAGATAGAGTAGCCTGCGTTTGCGACCCCTCATCGGGACCTCAACGACCCCTGGACGGGAGATGAATGGGAAAAATCGTACATCCTAAATTGTCAAATCGTAAACAATACGACCTATAGACGAGAAAATAAGAACAGAGTGATGAAAGCCCTAAAATTTCTCGATTAACCAGAACGTCTATATGATAGCCCCTCCTTCGAACGGCATAAGGAGGTCTAAATGGTCAAATCAGTAAATACTTTGACCCCTCAACAGGAGAACAACAAGCGATTGAAAAGGTCCTCTCAACAATCTGAACACATAAACATTTTTAACCATGCATAAACGTATCAACCCATCAACTTGAAAACGCTGCGCTTCACTCAACGGATTTACTCCCTCTCCGGAGAAATTGAGAGTACTCTGTATAGTCAATGTCTGAATAATTATGTTCCTTTAGAAAAAATAGGGAATAAGCCGGTTCCGTTGCTCCCGCACATAGACTGATTCCAAACTTTCCGACCTCGCGGATTGGGGTATATATCAACCACAAATCAATAGAAACCGACAGATGGCCGTTAACGGATTATCCCCTTTATGGAAGTCCGCTTGAAGCGTCTTTTCCACAAAGGGGATAGAATAGTCAGGTACGAGATACCTCCTATTTGCCTCTAACCGAGAACACGAGGGCATAATTGCGCATCTGTTTCAGCATGGCAAGCAGCCCGTTGTTTCGTGTGGGAGACAGGTGCTCCCGCAGATTGATTCGTTCTATGAAGTATAAATCGCTGTCCAGTATCTCATGGGGAGTGTGACCGCTCAGGCAGCGGATTAGCAATGCCACAATACCTTTCACGAGTATTGCATCGCTGTCTCCTTCGTAAATAACCTTGCCTTCATCCATCTTGGCATGAAACCACACCTTGCTTTGGCAACCGTCTATCAGGTTTCTCTCGGTACGTTCCTCTTCAGGAAACGGAGGCAACTCGTTTCCCAAATCTATCAGTAGCGAGTATTTGTCCATCCAGTCATCAAAGGCACTGAATTCTTCTATGATGGCATCTTGTGTTTCGTTTATAGTCATAATTATAGGGTATTTGTTTTTGTTCTTATTTTTGGGATAACAATTTCTGTATCAAATCATACAATGCTCCTGCCACGGCTTCGTCGTCCTTCTCCGAAATATCCTCTCCTGTTAGGGCTGCCGTATCTATAGTGTAATGCGCTCTGCGGTAGAATTCCTCCCTTCCTGACATCTGCCATTCCACAAACTTGTGAAGTTCTTCTTTTGTCTTGGCTTCTATCAAGGGACGTTCTCTCAGGTCGGTGAGCCATAGTCTGTCCGCCAAATGTTTGTTGCTCCAACGAAGGTAAATGCTTGTCCCTAATTCCAGCAGACAATCCATATTGTCTTCCCAGCACGGATAACCGCCTCCTGTGGCATATATCACTTTCTGAATGGGAAGTTCCGACAAACTCTCCACGCACTCTTTCTCTTGCTTCCGGAAGGTTTCTATACCGTATGTCCGTATGTGGTCGGCTGTCGTCATACCGTTTATCTCCGAAAAGGCGGCATCCAAATCTACGAAATGCCAACCCAGGCGTTCCGCCACCATCCTGCCTATGGTGGTTTTTCCTGCCCCCATATAGCCGATCAGATAAATAGGTAATTCCATCCTCGTATCTTCTCAGTCTGCTAAATCTTCTTCGGGCGTCTCGTCGGTAAACACCAAGGTGTCGTTCTCAATATGCGCACGAAAAAAAACACCGTCTTTCTCAGGACGTATGGTGCGTATCCGGTGCCAGTCCATGTCATATTCCGACACCACCGAAGAACATATCGGGGAACATAAAGTTTGTATCAGGATAATCTTGTTGTTATCTACAAGCCAGCCATATTCAATCCCGTCTGCAATCTGCAGACACATGCTTTTGTCCGTCAGGGAAAGAGGACGCGATTCTTTGCCGAATAGATTCGGTACGGAATGTAGTATGGTCGTATCATTCTCCCGCATCGCTACTACCAGTTGCTGACCGATCGCATTGCGCTGTGCCTCGTTGAAATAGGGACACAGTTCCTGTGGCATGGTCAAAAACGCTTCTATCGGACTTTGCGCAACCATGTTTGTTACGCAGATAATCAAAAACGAAAGACCTGACAAAATCTTTTTCATACTGCTATCAATCCTTCAAATATAGACATTATTTAATTTTGCAGTATAGCACGTCTTCCTGTCCCGCCTTTCCCCGCCATTCTTCCTCTTTGTGCAGTAATGTCGCCGCATCTTTGAAGTCAACGGCTATCATGTCTCCCATGCGGATGGTGATATACTGGCTGATTTCACTCACAGCCTCGTCAATGCTGCATACTAAGTCCGTGATATGGTAAGTGTGCTTTTCCGCCTCTGTACCTATCGTCCATTCTGTGACGCAGTCTGTCGGCATCCATTCGCCTACAACCAACGAATTGTCAAACCCTGTCGCACGTATCAGCCTGTCCAAAGAGTAGGGTGGAGTCATTAGGTCTGCTGCCTGCAGGTTTATTCCCAAGGTGACGCTGTCATAATACCGGTTGGCGAATTGCTTTTCAATGCATCGCCCTAAGCGGTTAATTCTGACTGTCAGACAGACGTGTGCTGCAATCTGCTCTGAGAAGTGGGGCAGGAAAAATGGTTTCCCTCCAACCAATAGTGCGGAATCGGGCTTGATGTACATAGCCTTTCCCTCTGCTGTATGGGTTATGCCTATGACTTTCATATATCTTTGTTTCCTTCTTGTCTTACCAAAAGCACAACGGCATAGGCAGCCATACCCTCTTCCCTGCCTACAAATCCCAAATGCTCGGTTGTCGTGGCCTTTACCGATATTTGTTCTTTGCTCACGGTCATCACGCTTGCCAGGCAATGTTCCATATCTTCTATGTATGGACTCAACTTTGGCGTCTGTGCGCAAACAGTACAATCAGCATTGCCCAACTCGTAGCCGTGTTCGCGTACCATCGCCATCGTGCGTCGGAGCAGTATCTTGCTGTCTATGCCTTCGTAAACGTTGCCTTTTGTATCAGGGAAATGATAGCCGATGTCGCGAAGATGTGCGGCTCCCAATAGGGCGTCGCATAGGGCGTGTATCAGTACGTCTGCGTCCGAATGACCGAGCAACCCTTTGTCCGATGGGATACAAATACCCCCCAACCACAAAGCGCGGTCGGGGGTAAATGGATGTACATCGTAGCCAAAACCGATACGTGGTGCCTGCATAAGCAACTTATTTCTGAACCAGATCTTTGATTCCTGCGAGGTCAAAGGCTACAGTGAAGCGCAATGTTTGGTCAAGCGGATTGGTCGGTGCTGTCGCTAATACGTAAGCCGCATCCATTGAGAAGATTGACAACTTGAACCCTAAACCGAAAGTGACATACCTCCGGTTGCCTTTCCATTTGTTCTCATGCGAATAACCCACACGCGCAAAGAACTTTCTGTCATAAGAATACTCCACGCCTACACCGTATTGTATCTCGCGCATTTCTTCTTTGAAACCGCCCGGAGCATCGGCAAACGACAACCACCAGCCTCTTGCAGGAGACAGTTCCGAATACCAATCGGTCAATTGCTGACCCGTCAAGGCGTTTCCTTCGCTGTCCACAGCGTACTTCGAGTTACGTGTAGGAACCAAGTACTTGTTTATGTCGGCATTGAACGACAAGCGGTTGTAGTCGTCAAACGGAAGTTCGTAACTTACGCCCAAACGCAGATTGGCAGGGATAAAGTTCTTCGTCTGCTTTTTGTCGTACGAAATTTTTCCGCCCAAGTTGGAAATGTTCGTACCGAAGGCGAAATAACTCTCACCCATACTCAACTGTATCGGCAACCGGTAATATAGCGAAATGTCGGCTGCCATGGTCCAACCTGGGTACATCTCCTTCCCGCCGGTAGCATTGGCGTCTGCCCCGTTGTTCATGTCGCTGTACATGAAACGCAACGCCACGGCCATACTCAGATGTTCAATCAACTTGCGCGAGTAAGCCACGTCCAATGCCCACTCGTTTGGTTGGGCATATTGCAGGAATGTACCCGATAAGTCTGTCAAAGAAACTTTTCCCAACGAGAAATAGGTGAACGATGCAGAAATTGCCTGCAAGTCGTCAAACTTGTAAAAACCTGCCAGATACGCAAGGTCTATGTCTTTTACCAACTTTCTCAACCATGGCGTATAGTTGGCTGTAATACCTCCGTGACTGTCCATAAAGGCATATTTTGCTGCATTCCAGTGCTGCGAATTCATGTCTGGAGTGGTGGCTGCACCCACATCGCCAAGACCGCCGGCATGGGCATCGGGGGCAATGCTCAGAGATGGCATTGCGGTTATGATGGGATTCATACTTTCTTCTGCCGAACAAAACGCAAAAGGCAGAAGGGCGGCAAGAATGCCGAATACTACTTTTTTCATCTGTATAGTGTTAGTTATTTGTTTGTTATCATATTCGTTTCAGTCTTTTTGCACAATTGCTGCGACATATCAACAAATCATTTTGTTAATGTCACTGCGTATGCAATACAATCTCCTAAATCTTCCTCATAGGCGTCTTCTATTGAATTACTATAATCTTACCTGTTTTTCTATCGTAACTTCCGTCTGTTGTACGGATTATCACGTTGTAAAAATATACCCCGCATTCTGTGTTCATATCGCCCGCTTGCCATTCCACGTCCTGAGTCCCGCTCTGCTTGTGCGACCAAATCCGCCGTCCGGAGAAGTCATATACGTTCACTTCTGTCTCAAGTGTCATGTCAGGCTTGTCATGTTCTATCGCCATGTGTACCGTCCCATGCCGGCTTACGGGGTTCGGATAGGTCATCACGGAGAATATCTGCGGGGCGTATCCCTTTACCACTTCAAATTGCAATGTGGCACTGCTGCTGTTGTTCAGCAAATCCCATGCCCTGAATCGTATATTGTGATGACCCTCTGCCATTTCGCTCAACTTGTAAGAAACCATTCCTGCTTGGTAACTGCCGGTCTCCGCAGTGAAGTATTCATTCAATGTATAGGTCTGCTGCGGATCTTCGTCTATCACCATCATCAAGTCATGACCGATACCGCTTCCCACGGTGTTGATCCCGTTCTCGTCTTCTATATGGGCATAAAAGTGAGGAAATTCGTGAGTCTTGCCTCCGTTTTTGAATGAAGCATTGTTAAGGTATAAATGCAGTTCCGGACCTTTTGTATCCTCTATTGTCAAACTGCTGCTGCCGCCCACCGCAAAATCTTCTCGGCTTCCTATGGCTTCCTCCAGGGTCTCTCTGTCGTATGCATAGAGCGCCATCCTGCCGTTGCCGTAATTGTATTGAATGTCTTTCGGCACCATAAACGACATCTCAAAGACCCCGTCCTCTACGGTAGCATTTCCCTTGAAGAGTATATTCGGAAAATCCATATAGGCTGTGCGGACTTTTTTGCTCTCGTCTGTTTGGTCATTGTCGTTGGTCAGCAGACGTTGCTGCTTGTCCCACATGGTGAGCGATACCTCTCCTGTGAAATCCCGTATGGTATCCCCCGTTATGTCAGCGATATATCCTTCTATGCGTTGGGTGCTGAGTGCGCGGAGTGTATCCGTTTTCAGGGTTGTCACCACTTTGTAATCATCAGGAAATGGCAAACGGATAGCAGGGTCTCCCAATAGTATATAGGGCAAAATGTTTTTGTCTTGTGTCGGCTTGAAACCGCGTGCACGGTTCTTTGCAATACGGATGGCGTCCCCGAGCGTATTTTCATAGCGATACTGCTCGCTTTTCGTAAACAGGGCTTCACATACGAATTGGTTCAAATAGGAATTCTGCGTGGCGTAAACCGTACGGCAGGCTGAAAACACACCCACTGCTCCCCCGTGTGTATTCAGTATCGCTTCTTCTCCCGCACTGCGCAAGAATGAGTCGAAATGTGAGAAACTGCAAGTGGAGAACAGCCAGAATCCCAGATTTGTATTGCTCATCTCCCGGATGCCTTTGGCATCCAGCAGCCCCTCGTTTGTGATGCTGTTATACCCCCCATGCCCCGAATAGTTGAACATAAGAACTCCCTCTTGCAACAGGTTCTGCATTTTGCTCTGCGCTATAGGGTAACTCTCCCCTGTAGCGTTCGTGATCTGTTGATAGGCATCCGTATAGATCTTATGAATTACAAAATCCTTCGTTTTCTGTCTCACGCCTTCTGCTGCACGATCCGCTCCCAAAGTATGAGTCCCTGCATCGCCGTCATCGGCGAGGAAACAGAGTTGGGTCTTCCAGTTTCCTACACTGTTGCTCTCCATGTAGCCGATTAGTTTGCCAACAGTTTGTTCTGCCTCCTCCGCACTGTTTACGGGCAGTCGACCTACACTGATATCCATTGTGGTACGGGTGTCTGTATCCACACTTCCCTCATGATCGTCCAACCAACAGAAATAATCGTCTGTGGCATAAGCATCCGGCTCTGATATCGAGTTCCTTGCCTGATAGGTCAGCAACGTGTTTTGGGGCGATGTCTGCAATAGTTTGCGGTTGTCAAACGAACCGTCTCCCATCAGCAATAAGTACTTTGGCATGTTTCCTCCCTCTTCCTGGGCTCTGTCATAGAGCATTTTCATTAGCCATCTGTAAGCGGTGGCGTCAGGTGTGCCCGAAGAAAACTCATTGTATATCTGTTCTGCCTGCACGCATGCCACGCTCAATCCGTCCAGGCATTCATGCGCCTGTGCCAGACGGTTTGCCGCTGAGTGAAACCCCGTCGGATAAATGATTACCATATCTACATCACGCAACCTGTGCAGATCCTGGTTTCCCGCTTTACCTGTTACGGAAGGCGTCATGTATGCACACTGCCTGGGCTCTACCAGCACAAATTCTTCAATGTTCGCGCAATCTGTGATAAACCATAGTTCATCGCCCACTGTCTGGCAGGGAACTGAGTAAATACTGTCTAATTTACTGATATTCCACACTTGAGTCTCCTTTGTACAGCCTTTCACTTTATATAGCCCCTGCTTCCCCGATTCTGTATAGTTCGCATTGCGGACGGACAAATAGTGGTCGCGCATCACCAAATCTCTTTCCACCGTCAGTTCCATATAGTTCAAGTAAGCCATACCCGCTGCCGTCGGATTGCTGTAGGTCAGCATAACTTGCTGTTCTTCTCCCTCCGAAGGATCAAAGTAACTGTCCTTCGTTTGCGACATGGCATACACCGTTACTCCTTGATTCTCCATACTGCTGATGGTCATGTTGTCGGTGCTCTCCCCTATGCCTACTTGTATTCGTACCTTTTGTTGGGAATTGGCAGCCATATTCAAGTATGCACGCAGACTCGTCCCCTCTGTAATATCAGGTATATTCCATGTCCAGCGCACGGAAGGTGAATTCTGACTCAGCGTCTCGCCATAGAACTCTCTTCCTCCTCCGCTCCTCCCCGTCTTGTCAAGGAGATTAACCAACTCTTCTTCGTGTACATATCGGTCGGTGAACGTCCGTATTTCTTGGGCGTCTTCGTCTATCTGCAGTACACTCTCCCTTCTTTCAAGCAGCCGTTGTTCTCCTGCATTGTCGCTGACGAAGTAGTATCCATATTCCGAATAAGGGTTTATCGTATGGGAAAAACGCCCACCTGTGTAAGTCCACGAAGTAACGCCCTGACCGTAAAATACAATGTAGTCTCCGGCACCGAATACGCCGTCCGAGCCTTTTTCCATATAGAACGGCACCGAAGGGAGATCGTCTATTTTGCTTTTCGAAAAGTCCTGATTGAGCATGGCTCCGCCATAACCCAGTATCCTTACCTGCTGGGGATTGATTCCCATATCCCGCAATGCTTCGTAGGTGATGCGGTAGATTCCCGACTCGCGAACCTGTATCTTTACGAACTTGCCTGTATTCAAAACGGAGGTCCGGACATAACGGTGTCCCCCCGCTGCAATGCTCCCGCAAAGCAACAGACACAATAATATAACCGGTCCTCTTTTCTGCATACTTGTCTTCACTTGTTAATCGTCTCGATTCGCTTGTACATCAATGCCAAATGAGCGTAAATACTCGTATTCTGCACTACCACACTGTCGGGAACCTGTATCCGGAATGGAGTAAAGTTCCATATCGCTCGGATCCCGTGTTCCACCATGGTTTCCGTCACTTGCTGGGCTTTTATGGTAGGCACCGTCAGCACCCCTATCTGTACGTGCAACTGCTGCTGCAGATCCGTAAATCTGTCAATATGGTGAATGGGGATATGGTTGATACTCGTTCCCGATAACTCATACTTGGCATCAAAACCCGCTACTATATCCAAACCGTACTGCTCCAATCCGCCGTCATGCAGCAATGCACTGCCCAAATTGCCCACACCGAACAAAAAAGCACGGTGTTTCTTCCGAAACCCCAAAAACTCCTCCAAGTATTGAACCAACTCTGGCAAATCATATCCTACACGGGTCCTGCCTGTTATGTTTACGTACGACAAGTCTTTGGCCACAACGGACGACTCTACACCTACCCCACGCGCAATCTGTGTGGACGACAAAGCCTTGCCGCCTTCGCTCAATTCCAACTTGGCAAATGCCAAATACCACGGCAGCCGTCGTAAACTCGGCTCCGGTATCATATTGTTGTTATTCTTGCTCATTTCGCCAATCATTTGCCCGTCTGGCGATAATCATGTGCGCAATATCACAATCAACCGCCTGTAAGACAATTTTTTGTCATGCTTTCGCAATGGCACACTATCTTGTGCAAAGATACAGAAAATACAATCAATATGCAAGTACTTCCGCAAAAAACTGATATTCTTTCTTAAATTGAAATCACTTTCGTTTCAAATGAACATCAATCCGCTTTTATGTGTAGGGCAAATGGCTGGCTGCAAAAATCTTCTTCATTCTGTTCTGTTGCAATGGAATCTGTGGGAACGTCTTGTAATGCATTCCATGCAACGGAAAAGTTGTGTGTGGGATGATGAGGAGGACTCCCTGTCCCCTTGATTGTCTCTATGGAGTATGGAAATCGGTCGCTTCGTGTCGGCTGTAGGTCAGTACCCCTCGACGACCCCTTGACGACCCCTCGTCGAGAGATGGAGGTGTTATGGAGTACCGGCCGTTACGTCCGTTGCCCGTTGGAGTGGGAAAAATACAAGTCCGCCTGAAAAACGGTGGAAATAGCCCGTGCAAATTCAAAAAACGGATCATTGTGAAGGTGTCACAGAGATTTTTTGTACCTTTGCGGATAAAAATGGAGGGCGATAAGCCCCGATTGGAATTACATGGTCCATTCGTGGAATTAGTATCGGAAAAAGGAGAAACCGTCATCGTATGGGGTATAAGGAAAAAGCAATACTACGACGCACAGAGTTGTTGTTGGGTACCGATGTTATGCAGCGTATTGCAGGGAAACGGGTCATCATCTTTGGAGTGGGTGGGGTAGGTTCGTGGTGTGCCGAGTCCCTTGTCCGTTCCGGAATAATGCACTTGACAATAGTCGATTCCGACCGCATCTGCATCACCAATATCAATCGCCAACTTATGGCAACCAATGCGACGGTAGGGCAAGTCAAGACGGAGGCCCTCCGACACCGGCTTCTGAAGATAAACCCGAATGTGGATATTCTGGCAATCCAAGGCATCTATTCAGCCGAAAACAGGGACGGTTACCATTTGGAGCAATACGATTATATCATCGATGCCATTGATTCGCTCAAAGATAAGGTGGATCTTATCCTGACGGCTACGCGTCTCAAAAATGCGGTTCTTTTCTCATCTATGGGAGCCGCCCTTAAAATGGATCCTACACGTATCCGGGTGGACGAGTTTTGGAATGTGAAAGGTGACCCTTTGGCCCGTGCCTTGCGCCAACGTTTCAAACGCGACAAACACTTTCCCGCACGCAAGTTCCTCTGTGTCTATAGCGATGAACTGCTTCAAAACAAAGGAGTTAATCATTCTTGCGGTACGGAACATTGTATGTGCCCAAAGGTGACAAAAGAACAGTTGGAGGCGGCTGCCAAAGCCGAAGCACTGGGGCAGAAGTCGGAATTGGGAAGAACCGACCTTGTTAACCACGAATGGTGTACAAGCAAGGCGCAAATCAATGGAACCGTGGCGCACATCACGGCAATCTTCGGTTTTATGCTGGCTGGACTCGTTATGGAGGACATCTGCAACAGAAAAGAGAATAAAACGAAGGAATAGATATTCCTGAAAATACCTACAAATTGGGAGTTGGGTATCACAAAAAATAAACTACCTTTGCGCAGAAAGAAACGAATGAGATACACTGCGTTCCGCCAATGCATAGATTGCTGCATATAGTACAACTGAGTACCCTTTTTCTGTTGGTCTCTGCCTCAAGCGTATGGGCAGGCGTGGAAATTGTGTTGGTTGATTCGCTCTCAGGGGAGCGGATCAGCGATGCTGCTGTTATGGTATTGGAGGCAGGGCAGAATACGGTTACTGATGTACAGGGTGTGGCACGTTTCAATCTTAAACAGGGAGTCTATACGTTTGATATTACGCATATCAACTACGGAGAAGTCATCCGCCCTCTGCAGATTAAGAGTCTTAGCCAGGTGATTACTATTCGCCTCGTACAGCAGATGCAAGTCATTGAAGAAGTGGTGGTTACAGCCAACGAGTCGCAAGGCGCATCGTCCGCCTCGGTGGTGGGCAAGGAGGCTATGGCGCATTTGCAGCCGTCGAGTTTTGCCGACATCGTGAGTATGCTCCCGGGTGCCAGCACACAAGCCCCGAACCTGACATCGGCGAACACCATCAAACTGCGCGAGGCAAGCAATGGTTCGACGAGCAGCGACTACGATGCCGCCTCTCTCGGCACCAGTTTCGTGGTGGACGGTGCCCCCATCTCCACCGATGCCAATATGCAGTACGTGCAAGGCGGCAGCAGCGGGCAGGACGACCAACGGCAAGTGGTGAACAAAGGCGTGGACATGCGTACTATCTCCACCGACGATATTGAGAAAGTGGAGATTATCCGCGGCATCGCAGGTGCGGAATACGGCGATGTAACCAGCGGTGTTGTCAAGATAGAGCGCACCATGAAGCCCACCCCGTGGCGGGCGCGTTTCAAAGCCGACGGCTTCAGCAAACTGTTCTATGTGGGCAAGGGTGTGGGCTGGAACAACGACCGCACCGTACTCAACGTAGGGCTCGACTACCTCAATGCGAAGAACGACCCGACCAACACCCTCGAGAACTACCAGCGTATCACCGCTTCCGTGCGCTTGCAGAACCGTTGGCGCGTGGACGACACCAATATCCGTTGGCAGAACTGCCTCGACTACACGGGCAGCATCGACAACGACAAACTCGACCCCGACATCAACCACAACAAGGAGGACTCTTACCGCAGCGAGTATCACCTGATGAAGTGGTGCAACACTGTGAACATCAGCAACAAGAGTCAGCAGTTCTGGTCCTTTGCCCTCACAGCGAATATCAGTTATTCACTCGACCGAATCCGTCAGACCAAGTTCACCCAACTCACCACTCCCATCCAGCCTGCCATCGACAATATGCAGGAGGGCAACGCCGATGTGGGCTTGCTGCCGTACCAGTACATCGCGCACCACCTCGTGGACGGCAAACCGATGAACGTCTTCATACGCCCCAAAGCCAACTTCTTCTTCCATACGTGGACGCTGGAACACAAAGCGGCAGTGGGCATCGAGTGGAAATACGACAAGAACTTCGGCCGCGGACAGGTGTACGACCTCACGCGCCCGCTCAACTACTCGTCATACTTGCGCCCGCGGGCATACAGCGACATACCCGCCTCCAACCAGTTGGCATGGTACATTCAGGACGACATCAATATCCCGATACGCAAGACCTCCTTCGACCTCGAGATAGGTCTGCGCGGCACATCGCTGATGGGGATGGACAAGGAGTACACCATGCACGGCAAGTGCTACCTCGACCCGCGCGTGAACCTGATGTACAATATCCCCGTCAAAGGCGGCAAGGTCTATATTGCTGCGGCGGTCGGTCAGCACACCAAGATGCCGACGCTCCTGCAACTCTACCCGAACCTCCTCTACGAAGACCTCAAGGTGCGCAATGTCACTATCTCGCAGGATAGTATTATGAACATCTACACCCACATCATCGACCCCACCAACTACCAACTCTCCCCCGCACGCAACCTCAAGTGGGAAGTACGCGCAGGGCTTGAGATACACCAACACCGCTTCTCTGTCACCTATTTCCAAGAGCGTATGAACGACGGCTTCCGCTCGTGGAAGAACTGTGTACCCTACACCTACACCGTGGATTCCATTGCACCCAACGGCGACCGCGCACCGCTGACCTACAGCAAGTTGCTCACCTATTCCATGACCACCAACGGCAGCGAGATATTCAAGCAGGGCGTGGAGTGGCAGTATTCCTCGCCGCGTATCCCCGCTATCTGCACACGTTTCACCGTCAACGGCGCATGGCTGCGTACCACCTACCAGAACTCACAGGCGGTCTTCTCCACCGACAAACTGTCCGAAGTCATCAACGGCATTGCCGTACGCGATATGTACATCGGCTACTACGACTGGACGGAGGGCACTATCCGCGAGAACCTCAACACCAACCTCATTGCCGATGTCTATATCAAGCCGCTCGGACTCACGGTGAGTGCCACTTTCGAACTCAACTGGTACACCGCCTCGCAAACACTCTACAAGGACGGCACGCCAATCGCCTACATGGACCTCAGCGGCGAACTCAAGCCCTATCGCGAGGAGGACAAGTCCAATCCCTACCTCCGTGCGCTCACTTTCACCTACAACGCCGACCAGTTCCGCCGCAAGACAGTACCTTTCGCCGGCTACCTCAACTTGCGTGTGCAAAAGAGCATCACCAAGTATGCCGACCTGGCATTCTTCGTTAATAAACTGTTAGACTACCTTCCTGACTACCAAGTGGACGGCATTACCATTCACCGCAGTGCCAGTCCCTATTTTGGTATGGAAATCAACTTGAAACTATGATGAGACAATCCGTACAATCTTTCCTGTCCCTTGTGATAGTGGCTGTATGCTTCTCCACCAACGCCTGCACGCCCCCAGTGGACGTGTCGCAGAACCTCTGCCCCGTGGAGATTACCATGTCGCTCCCCCCCGTGGCGGACACGCTATCCGAGCACACCATTCGTCTCGACGAAGTGGCTATCACCTTCAACGACCTCAACATGAGTCGCCAGTCGGTAACCTCCCCCGATACTTTCGTCTTCGACACCACCGCCTATGCCATCCGTTTCTCGACAAAGGTGCAGGCTGGCTATTATGACATCAGTGCCACAGCCTCTATGCTGCTCGACACCGTCTCCGTGCGCCTGCACGCGTATATACAAGGTGTCTCCATCACAGCCAACCCCACCGACACCGCACCCGCATCGCTCCATTTGAACGCCAACGTGGTGCAGGACAGGAGCACCGACTTCATCTTTGCCGAACTCTCCACCTCCGGTACGCAGACTCCGCAGGGCAAGAACTATGTCGGCGACAGTTACTTCGTCCTTTACAACAACACCGACGATACCCTCTATGCTGATGGCGTGGTGCTGCTGGAATCCAAACTCAAGAACGTGCAGAAGTACGGCAGACTTGACCCTTATTTCATACCCGAGTGCTTTGGTGCGGGCGCTATCTACCGCATTCCGGGCAGCGGCAAAGACCACCCCGTAGCCCCGGGCGGCACTGTCCTGCTGGTGGACAATGCGCAGAACCACAAGCAGGCGAACCCCGCCTCCTTCGACCTCAGTCATGCGGACTTCGAGTGGTACGACCAGTCCACCAGTGCCTCCGTCACGGACATCGACAACCCTGATGTCCCCAATATGGACAAACTCTACTGCTACACCCTCACCATCTGGCTCCCCAACCGTCAGGGCAACACTTCTTTCGCCCTTGCGCGTTTCCCCGAGGGGCTATCTGACTCCGCCTACCTCACCGACTATCGGCTGGAATACGACTACACGCTTGTCACCAACGCAGGCAACTTCGATATGTCCTCCAACTGCTACCGCGTGCCCAACGAGTGGGTAATCGACTGCGTCAACACCTGCCCGCGCACCGCCTACCAGTGGACGGTAACTGCCCCGAGTCTGGACGCAGGCTGGACATACATCGGCGACATCGGTTCCGACAAGCAACGCTTCGGCAAGTGTGTCCGTCGTCGTGAGCGCGTGGAGAACGGCGAACCTGTCCTGCTGAGCAACGGGCGCAGTATGCTGCAGGACACCAACAACTCCACCATGGACTTCCTACCCGCACAACCCTCCGACCCCGAATACTTCAGATAGTGTCCCCACAGCCGATACGTAAGTAACAATTCCTAATTCATAATTCTTCATTCATAATTCCTTGAACGCTCTTCTTGTCATCATCACCTCATTGCTCTTGGACACCACCTCCACGCAAGCCTACGTGCAGGGGCGGTTCGGGCAGTCTTCCATGCCTCTTGCGGGTGTGCAGGACGGCGGTTTCAGTGTGCAGGCACAGTCGGTGTTCGACATCAACGATGTCAGCCGTGTCTTTGGCGAAGCGGGCTACACATGGGGGCAGAGCGAGGGCAACCGGTGGGTGGAGAACGCTGACTACGAACTGCTCTATCCCTATCTCACTTGCGACACCATCGGCGGCGGCATGCGCTCCGAACAGTACTCTTTCCGCGGGGGCTACCGCATGGCGAAGCATCATATCATCTGGCACCTCGCACTCCAGTACCGTGCCTTGCAGAGTTACCGCAGCATCGACCCCCGTCCCAAGAACAAGGTGGCTGACCTGCGCATCGACGGCTCTGTCGGCTACATCGACGACCGTTACGCCTACTCCCTCGTAGGGCAGGTCGGGCGATACAAGCAGAACAACGCCATATCCTTCTACTCCGAAGCGGGCAACTCCACTATCTACCACCTTGTGCAGACCAACGAGGACTATGCACGCTTTGCGGGTGACTTCACCACGTCCTACTACCATGGCTTCACCGCGGGCGCACAAGCCATGCTCCAACCACGCCTGCGCGGATGGCTGGCAGGGGTGGACTACCATTGTCTCTCTGTCACCAAGGAACTCAACAACTCCACCTTCACACCCATCGCCCTGCTCCGCACGCACGACATCGGAGCCCAACTTGGCTATGCTGCTCCACTGTGGCGCGTCTCCTTGCAGGCTGCCTACATCCTCCGCACGGGTACCCAATACTATTATGGTGATGTCGCCGGCAACTACTACCATTTACTATACAAGGCAGCCAACTACCGCGAGCAGCAGTGCCGCATCAGTCTCAACGGCACTTATCGTCTCAACCTCCCCGTTGGCTATCTGTGCTTTGCTGCCGATGCCGACTATCTTCATAAGATTCCCTCTTCGCTCTCTGCCACCCCCGCACATCCCTACTTCCAAGACCTCTCTGCCTACCTCACGGCATCGCAACTGAACGCCTGCTTCTCCGTCCGCTACACCTTCCCCATAGCCTCCCGCTATGCATGGTTCATCTCTCCCTCCGCTGCCTACACCCACTATTTCTCTTCTTCCTCCCCTTTTATCACCTGCGTCCCCATTCTCCAATCCACCCTCTCCCCCGCCACTTTCGGCTGGCAGGTCTCCCTCAAAACAGGTATTAGTTTCTGATACACTTTATGAATCGTCAAAAAGCCACAGCACATCCCAAATCGTACATCGTAAATTGTCAAATCGTAAATCACCTTGGTGCCTCTCGCATCATCAAATTGCCGATACTGTACTTATTAAAGTGATACGTATTATTGAGCCCCCTCTCTGAGGGGGTTGGGGGAGTCTCGGGTTAAGTGTATGACATTAGTATGTGATTAGTATGAGATTAGTATGAGATTAGTATGTGATTAAGCCGCCAATATCGGCAGGATACCCACTTCTTGGGATACCCCTACAATGAAAATCCCTGTTTTTGAGGATTGCCGTAGCGGACAAACGGCAGTAATTTTGCACCCGAAAACGAATAGTATAAACTTAAAAACTACGAATATGAAGAAGAGTTTACTTTTTGCATTGGCACTCCTCGCGAGTGCGACCATGTCCGCTCAGTTAGTCGGCTGGACGGCATTGGAGTACGGAGGCACCACGGTCTCCTCAGGCAACACCACCATTCGCCAAGCCCTCAGCAACTCGGAGAGTGAAGTGTTCATCATCGGTCAGGGCAGTTCCGTGGGCGACGCCCCTACGCTGACCCTCTTCGGACAGGAGTTTGCCACATGTCCTTTCACGGCGAATATGAGCCAATCCAACACCAATTTCATCATCGCCAAGACCGACAAAGACTTCAATCCCCTCTGGACGAGCGTCAGCAACCGCGGTAATTTCGACAACACCTACGCGGGACTGACCACCGACGACGGCGGACTGCTGTTGGTGGTATCCGGCAAGCACGCAGACCAGAACCGACTCGGCGACAACAAGGTCATGCAGTTCACGGGAACCAACGGCACCGGTTTGTCGTGGGAAGAAACCTACAATGCTGCGGTTTCCAAGAAGTATGGTGCCATTATCCGTTACTCTGCCGCAGGCGAACCCACACTGTTGGCAAAACTATACACATCCGATGCCGCTTCGGCTACGATGACGTTCTGCGACCTCAAGACCGATGGCACCAACTATTACCTCTTGGCTGTCCTCAACCCTGGCTTGGTGATAGGCAACGACACCATCAAGTCCGAAGTGCTTGACGCAGAGGGCAAGGTGCTGGGCAGTCTGGTTATCGTCAAGTTTGACAAGGACTTCAAAATGTTGTCCTACATCAAGACGGGCGGTGTAACGGTCAGCAGTTCATCGGCAAGCCTGACCTGTGCAAACAACAAGTTGTATCTGGCGACAAGTGTGGCAAAAGCCAATGCGGGTGACAACGTAACCCTCGGCACACAATCCGTGGCAATGGCCACCACCAATAGTGCCCTTTTTGCTGTACTCTCCACCGACTTGCAGTGCGAGAAACTGACCTTGATAGAAGGCACCAACGAGAATAGCAAGAACACGTTCAGCCTCAATAGCATGGAGGTCGTGGGTGATAATGCCTACTTGTCGGGCTTCTTCATGGGAGGTATCAAAACCGATGCAGGACAACTGACGAACACCGGCACCAACAATGCCTTTCTCCTCCAACTGGACATCGCTGCCGGCAAGTGCGTGAAAGGCGTACAAATCGGCACCAGTGCAGGTATCGCTACGGCACAATGCCTGCTCACTCGCGGAGACTCGCTCTACCAATACTACTACGACTGGGGACAACCCGCGGGACAAGCACGTATCTTCTTGCAGGCGTATGACACGGACTTGAATATGGGTGCCACATACCCGCTGATTAAAGCCTCAGCCATGGAGGCAATCTTTGGTGCCTCTATCGCAGGCAATAACTTGGTTTACACCTTCCGCACACGGGCGACGCTCAGTTTCGTGGCGGACGACTCGCAATCCTTCACCTCTGCCAACAAGCAATACAAAGGATTGGTAGCCATGCAGACCCTGTTCCCCAAGTCCACTACACCGACCGGCAACACCACCTCTACTATAGAAAACAACGACCCCAAGGCACAGAAAGTGATTATCAACGGGCAACTCTATATCCGTCGCGGCGAACAACTATTCAATGTGTTGGGGCAAATGTTGTAGTTGGATAGAGTAGGCATTCACCATAAGTAGGGATGACAAATACCTGCAATGTGTGAGCCTGTAAAATAAATTGGATTCAAATGTTATTCAAAGGGAGGGCCTGAATACGCAGTCTCTCCCTTTGTCTGTCTTTGTATGGATGGTATTGCATCGGTGCGTCCTGCTTGTTCTGATGATGCAGCAAGATGGTTTTGATTTGTATATCTGCCAATGGAGTATTGCAGTCCGTCTTGGAAAAAGTACAAAATCTTGCAGGCGGTTCCTACGAACCCGGTACGACCCCTGAAGCCGACCTCAAGCACCCCTGGACGAGAGATGGAAATGAAGTCGGTAAATCAAAATCGTACATCGTAAATGCTCCAATCGTAAATAACTTGTCCCTCAACAGAATATGACCTTATTTGGCTCATTCGGCTAATATGTCTGATTTGTCTAATCTGTCTCATAACTCCAACCTTCCAAAATCCTCTTATGGCACAAGGATTCCCTCCTATAGAATTTCTCGATTAACAGGGACGTCTATGGTAAAGTCATCCTTTGTACGATTTCTCAATGGTTCTGACATCGTATAACCCTGTCTCGCCGCCTGTTGACAAACAAATTACCCCATCTTTTATGATGAATCGTACCGGTGGAGTAGGGGAGAACTCCACCTCTTGCATATTCCTGAAAAAGTATTACCTTTGCCATGAAAATATGATTCATTACGTATGGCAGACAACGACATTATGATTGAGTATGACCACGTTACGCACTACTATGGCAAGCGACTAATATACAAAGACTTGTCATTCTCCGTACCACGAGGACGCATTCTCGGACTGCTCGGCAAAAACGGCACGGGCAAAACCACTACCATCAATATCCTGTCAGGGTTCATTCGCCCGTGCGAAGGCTCATGCCGCCTGCTCGGTTACGATACACGTACTATGCCCGCCCATGTCCGTCAGCGCATCGGGCTTCTATTAGAGGGGCATGTGCAGTACCCCTTTATGACCATACGGCAGATAGAACGTTTCTATGCGCCTTTCTACCCCAAGTGGAACAAAGACGCCTACTACGACCTGATGCAACTGTTGCACGTGCGTGAATACCAGCACCTCAGCCAGATGTCCAACGGGCAACGCTCGCAAGTGGCACTCGGTTTGCTGATGGCGCAAGACCCAGAACTGCTCATCTTGGACGACTTCTCATTGGGTCTTGACCCAGGGTACCGCCGATTGTTTGTGGAGTACCTGCGCGACTTCTGCAAGTCCAAGGATAAAACGGTGTTCCTCACCTCGCATATCATTCAAGACCTAGAACGCTTGGTGGACGACTGCATTATTATGGATTATGGAAAGATACTACGCCAATGTCCTGTCAACGAACTGATTACACCAACCATGACATTAGAAGACACCTTCATCGAGATGACAGGCAAGTACTGAACAGGCAATATCTCCTGATAAATCGTACACCATAAATAAGTAAATTGTACATGATAAAGAGTTTGTTTTTCAAAGAGTGGCTCAAGACCCGCATAGCAGTCATTCTCTCAGTGGTGGCTACAATGGGGCTATGCGCCTATATACTGCTGAATATCAGTCGCGTCATTGCTTCACATGGTATGATGGCGGTGTGGGATACCCTCCTCAATCGCGACACGTTGCTCATCGAACTATTGCGTTTTGTGCCGCTCGTCATCGGCATTCTCCTGGGTGTGACGCAGGTATTGCCCGAGATGGCACAGAAGCGTATCAAACTGACGCTCCACCTGCCCGTTGACAACTGGAAGAGTATCGGCATCATGGTGCTCTACGGGGCGGTGGTTATGGTCGGGTTGGCGGTACTCAACCTCGGCACCTGCTTCATTGTGATGTGCCAATGGTTGCCCGCCGAGATACTCCGGCACATCTTCCTGACAGCATTGGTGTGGTACCTTGCAGGGGTATTGGCGTACTTCTTCACCGTATGGATTGCGCTTGAACCCACGTGGAAGATGCGCATACCTGAACTGCTCTTCGCTGCAGCCTGCCTGCGTGGCTTCTATATGAGCCCCATGCCCGAAGCCTACAACGCGTTCCTGCCTATTATGGTAGTATTCACTATCCTATGCAGTGCATTGCCGATGCTCAGTATCGACCGCTTCAAACAAGGACTCGGATTATAAACATTCAATAGCATACGTATGAAAATCAACGGAATAAAGATATACAAAGCCTTTGTCATCATCGTAGCCGCGGGTTTGCTGATGTGGATTCTCCCGTGGCTGTACGCCATGCTCACCCCTGTGGAGAAGGGCGAGTCGTTCATCTATTACAGCCCTATCCTCGACGATTTCATCACCCGCAGCGACGGCGACTTTGTGGATATGCATGACAACCATTACACGCAGGCTCAAACCGACTCGCTCCTACCCTATTTCTTCTATCGCCAACTGCTCTCCGAAGGTCGTCTGCCCGATTCACTTTTCGGAGAAGCTATGGACACCAAGGTGCTTCGCCGCGAACAGTTCACGTTCAAGACCAGTCCCGCCCAACTCAACAAACCCCGTGTGCCGCTTTATGAACTCCTCGACTCAGAGTCGGGGCGCGTGGACTTGCAACTGCCCGAAGACGTCTTCCGCCTGACGGACAAGGGGATAGAGTTTGTCACAGCCGAGACCAACAAAGTGAACAAAGACAAGTCGGAGATGTTCACATCGGTGCTGAAGGCGCACGGTTTCGTCTTCCCTGCCAACCTCGTATGGGGCAATCCGTCCACGCGCAAGCAGTACGACAATGGCTATCTGCTGACCGACAGCGAAGGCAAACTGTTCAACCTACGTATGGCAAAAGGCAGCCCAATTGTGCGCAATATCCCTCTGCCCGGTGGGGTACGCCTCATCGCGCTCTTCACTACCGAGTTTGACAATATGCGCAACCTCGGCTTTGTGGTGGACGACCAATACCGTATGTACGTGGTCAACCGCCGCACGCTCCAACTGCAGCAACTCGGCATACCTGCTTATGACCCGCAGGAGATGCAGATGCTGATGATGGGCAATATGCACGATTGGACAATACGCTTGTTCACAGCTACCGACACACGTTACTATGCATTGAATGCCAAGGACTATTCGCTTATCCGCGAACTGGTTGTTCCCGACCCAGAACCTACAGGTTGGAAGAAAGCAGAACGGTATATTTTGCCCATCCGCGTATCACTCACCTCATGGCAGTCACCGACTATCTTCCCCCGTGTGAACGACCATTGATGTTTCCTGTCTAATTGGGTATTTTATGAGACGATTATTGTTCTTTGTTGTTCTGTCAACGAGTGTACTGCTTGCTTGTGCGCAGACTGCTCCTGTTTCTTCATCTGCTCGTGGCGCGGATGTTGCTGACAGTGTTTACCGTACCGGCAATACTTATGTCCACGATGGGCAGGTGATGAACAAACGGCAATACCTTGATTTCCTTTCTGCTTCGGATAACAAGGAAGCCTATGGATGCTTCCGCAATGGTTATCGTGTGGCAAACGTCGGTTGGGGACTCTTTGGAGGTGGATTGATCGTCGGAGGGGTAGGTCTGGGGCTTGTCTGTGCAGGGGTAATACAAGGTGCCAATAACGACAACAATGATTTCTCAACGAGTCTTGGCACCGCCGTATCGGCTTCCTTTATGATTGTTTGGGGAACGGTCTTCTCTATCGCAGGTGGTATGCTGGAGATTGCTGCCATACCAACCATCAGTGTGGGGTATGCCCGTATGCACAAGAGCGTGGACGTGTATAATATCCCCTCGCAACCGCAGACTTATGTCTCTTTGGGACTCAGCACGAGTACTGACGGTATTGGGCTGGCTCTGCACTTCTGATCGGCCTTGCAGATGGATATAGGTCGTAACATCAGTAGGCTCGTCCTGTTCTCCGCGGTCTTGTAAGTCCTGCCGGTCTGCACGGAATCCGCTTTGTCCCTCCTGCTCATTATCGTGGAAGACGCTCCGTATATGCTGGTATGATGGATGGGGAGAACTTCCTTATGCCATCAATGAATGCACATCGTATCCTTTGTAGATATGGGAAATATGGAGTACCTTTGCGATTCGGAATATAAGGTATACTCGTTGGCGGAATTAAATCAAACTATGCGTGTCAGTGTGTCAGCAACTTCCGGCATTGTGTCGGGTGTCAAAAATGGAGCGAGAATTTCGAGAAGCGGAGATACTGTCTGAGCGTAGCGAGTTGTGCCTCCGCCGAAATTCGAGTGATCCATATTTTTGGCAACGCCCGACGCACAGCCGGTGACTTTTCTTTGGTTTCTTTTCTTTTGGTCACGCAAAAGAAAAGAAAGGTATATACATAAAACTCATATATTTCAAGTAATGAGTAAAATGAATGAACTTAATCCCGCCAACGGGTTAAGGTATAAAGATTGTAAGGAGATTGAAACAAATGGAGCAGGAAAAACTTTGGAACAGCAACTATGTAAAGGTTTGGTGCAGTAACTTCTTGATGTATTTCGCTTTTATGCTCCTCACTCCGCTCTTGCCGTTGTATTTGAGCGAGACCTATGGGGCGGATAAGCAAATGATTGGTTTGGTGTTGTCTGGTTATGCGGTGGCGGCATTGTGTATTCGCCCGTTCAGCGGCTTTTTTGTGGATAGTTTCCCCCGTAAGACGGTTCTGCTGATTTTCTACTTCCTGACGGCGGCTTTCTTTGGAGGCTATCTTATTGCCGGAAGTCTCACTATGTTTGCCATTTTCCGTACCTTGCACGGCGCTCCGTTTGGTGCAACAGGCGTATCATTGTCCACGGTGGCTATTGATGTCCTCCCCTCCTCACGCCGTGCAGAGGGAATAGGCTACTACGGACTCAGCAACAATATAGCAACAGCCATAAGTCCGGGGGTGGCGATGTTCTTGTTTTCCCACTATCATAGTTATGATATGCTCTTTGCTTTGTCGCTCATCTGTTCCTTGGCAGGACTTATAGTCAATTCTACCCTGAAACTGAAACAGCGGGAATTGATCAAGGAAAAACAACCGATCTCATTGGATCGTTTCCTGATGCTGAAAGGGTGGGCGCATTTTCTCGTCATCTTCTCAGTGGCTGTGGCGTATAGTATTCTGTCCACCTATGTCGCTATCTATGGAAAGGAACAAATGGGCATTACAAGTGGTACAGGATTGTTCTTTACTCTCTTTGCCGTCGGCTTGATAATATCTCGTCTCACGGGCAGCCGTTCGCTCCGCAAAGGATTGATTCTGCGTAATGCCTCTATGGGTATTCTTGTCTCTGTGAGCGGATTTTTCTTGTTCGCTGCCGTCCAGAATCCTGTCGGATACTATCTCGCTCCTTTTGTTATCGGACTGGGCAACGGACATTTGTGGCCGGCTTTCCAGATGATGTTCATCAATATGGCACCCAATAGCCAGCGGGGTACGGCCAACTCTACGCTCCTGACCAGTTGGGATTTGGGGATGGGAGTCGGTATGTTTGTCGGAGGAACCATTGCAGAACATATAAGTTATAACATTGCATTCTGGAGTGGGGCTGTTTTCTACCTGCTCGGAGTCGTATTCTATTTTACTTATGTGCGGGGCTACTATCTGCGCCACAAACTGCATGACTGATACTTTGCAATCATCAATGCAAACTGCTTGATGATTTTGTTGATTGTTCTGAAATCCTGAAACTTATCTGTTGAAATGAAACTGCTCATTAAGTGGCAATTCTCTTTTTATGTGCTTGTTTTGTAGCAATAGGGTTGTTCTTTGGAACGAAAGTCCCGTTACCAACCGCTCATTGCCCTTCAAGCACCCCTCATCGACCCCTGAAGCACCCCTGGACGAGAGATGAAAATGAAGTCGGTAAAAACCGTTGGAGGAATTATGTTGAAAAAACGGGAGCAACGTCTTTGCCATTGTGACGGCATTTGGATACTCATTATTAATCTCTGTTCTGCTGTTTTTTGTCGTTATGCTGCAATTTTGAGTGGGGGATCCTACAATCTTAACCGGCATATTTGGTTTTTCCTCGGAAAAAATGTACCTTTGTCGCCGAATTCTGATAAAACTTACAATTCTGTTGTTAAATACTTGTATCTATGGGAAGAGCATTTGAATACCGCAAGGCTACCAAACTGAAACGTTGGGGACACATGGCGCGTACGTTTACCAAATTGGGAAAAGAAATCACTATTGCTGCTCGTGAGGGCGGTGCCGATCCTGATGGAAACCCGCGTCTCCGTGTGCTGATTCAGCAGTGCAAGAAAGAAAATATGCCGAAAGAGAACATCGAACGTGCCATTAAGAAAGCAACCGATAAGTCGGCAGAAGGATATAAAGAAATCAACTACGAAGGATATGGCCCTCATGGTATCGCTATCTTTGTAGAGACTGCTACCGATAACAATATGCGTACCGTGGCAAATATCCGTAGTTATTTCACAAAACATGGGGGCTCGTTGGGTACGCAAGGCTGTCTTCAGTTCTTGTTCGACCGAAAAGCAGTGTTCACGGTGGCTCCGAAAGAAGGAATCGATCTCGATGAGTTGGAGTTGGAACTGATTGATTATGGTGTCGATGAACTCGGACAGGATGAGGACGGAAACATCATTATTTATGGTGACTTCCAGTCTTATGCTCAAATCCAGAAGTACTTGGAGGATAATGGTTTTGAAATTAACTCTGCCGAGTTTGTACGTATTCCTAATGATTATAAAACGCTTACCGATGAGCAACGCGAGTCGGTGCAGAAGTTAATCGACAAAATCGAAGAAGACGAGGATGTCCAGAATGTATTTACTAACATGGCAGACTGATGTTGTCTGTGTTGGATAAATACTTTCATCTTACCGGGACTCAGGAACAACAGTTCCTGGCTCTCGGTTCTTTGTATCCCGAATGGAACGCAAAGATAAATGTAATATCACGCAAGGATATCAATAACTTGTACGAACACCACATCCTCCATTCGTTGGCAATTGCCAAAGTCATCAATTTTAAGGATGGAACGCAAGTGATGGACGTGGGTACGGGGGGAGGCTTTCCGGGTATTCCTTTGGCAGTGCTTTTTCCGAATGTGTCTTTCTTGCTGGTGGATAGTGTCGGAAAAAAGGTAAAAGTGGCTACGGAAGTGGCTGCTGCTGCCGGATTGACGAATGTTCGTTGTGTGCAGGAGAGAGTTGAAAATATCTCCGAGAAATTCGATTTCGTGGTCTCGCGGGCGGTTATGCCTTTGCCCGATCTGGTTCGGCTTACCAAAAAGAATATCATGGAGAAACAACGGAACGCTCTGCCGAATGGCTTGATTTGCCTCAAGGGGGGCGAACTCTTTGAGGAACTGAAACCTTTCAAACGTATTGCGGAGGTGATGCCTCTTTCTCAATTCTTTTCGGAGGACTATTTTAAGACGAAAAAAGTTGTCTATGTGCCGATCTAAGGCAGTCTTTATGTGTATCTGATACTGTTCCTGTAATGTCACCGATAATCAAAGTATTCTGGTTCAATCCGTTCAGAGAATGTACTTACGTTGTTTCCGATGAGAATGGATCGGCTTTTGTCGTCGATGCAGGGTGCAGTACACTTGCTGAGCAGGAACGATTGAAGCAATATATCGGGGAACGGAATCTCCTGGTGAAGGCACACTTGCTCACGCACGCACATCTCGACCATTTGTTAGGGGCGAGGTTCCTTTATGAGAACTACGGAGTCTTGCCGCATTTGCACGCTGCAGACGCCTTTTTGTTCAATCGTCAGGAAATGCAGTCTGCGGCATTCGGGTGTCCGCTTTCAGATGAACCACTCACGCAATTCCTCCCAATCAATGATTCGGATATCCTGACGATGGGAACGATGTCTCTTCAAGTCATTCATACGCCGGGACATAGTGCAGGAAGTGTGTGCTACTATCTTGGAGATTCTTCTCAACCCGTCCTTTTCTCGGGAGATACGCTCTTTGCAGGTGGGGTGGGGCGTACCGACCTCCCTGGCGGAAATGCGGAGAGTCTGCGCAGTAGTTTGCAAAGCAAATTGTTTGTACTACCCGCTGACACGGTGGTTTATCCCGGGCATGGACTGGATACAACTGTCGGAACTGAGAAGCAGAACCGTATTATCTTCTGACTCTCTTTGAAAGAATCCTCTGCCTGCAATAGACTGACTATCGTTTGCCCGTTTTGCTGCTGGCGTCTTTGATTAAATCTTTCGGTTTCTGCTCTGTAATGGGAGTTCTCAGGTACTCGAATGTCTCCTCAATATCCCAATTGGCGCGTAGCGTTAATTGCCCGCCGAAATAATATACGGGTTCTGGCTGCTTCTTCAAAAACCAATCTCCTGTGGTCCATTGCCCGTCCCCGTCCATGTCAAGAAATAGTCGCAGGTAATAACTGTCTGGTTTTAGATGTTCAAACACTGCCCCGTCTTGCTGGGCGGGAAGGGTACGCATCACTTCGTCCTTCCCGTTCAATACTTCAATGATGGCAGCGGAATCAAATGGTTCAATCTTCACGATGAGGGTGGAGTATTCATCCAAGGTTCGTATCGTGAATGTGTTTTGTTGGGCTTTGTTGCTGCTCCTGTAGATGTCTGTGAATGCAGCACTGTCAATTACCAACTCGTAAGTCTTGGCTGCTTTCCATGGATAGATGATGGCATAATTTGCGTAAGCGGAATCAGCCGCTTCTATCTTGTACTGGAGAGGTTTTCGTATGGAGTCTATAACTTCATACAAATGAATGGAATCCTTCTCGTAACGGGCAATGGGAGTCGCAGTTCTCAGTCGCAAGGGTTCATATATCTCAAATGGCGACTTGGCATTGCAACTGAGTGTAAGTTCTCTCGTTTCGGGTTTCGCATTTGCCCTGTTCTTGGAGCGGTTATTCACTCTTGGAGCGCGATAGATGGCTCTCACGGTATCTTTCTGTTCTTGCAATTGGAAGAGTGAATCAGACTTCATGTACGTGAGGGCAAACTCCAATGTATCTGTTTTTATTACGGTTGAATCGGTGAGCCAGTAGGTAATGGTGTCTTTGGTGTTGTTGTATTGGCAGATGGTATGTTCCGACCAATCCTCTCCTATTGGAGTAATCTTTGGAAGCGTGTCTTGCGGAGCACCGAAGAGTAGGGTGAAGTGATTTTGTTGCTCACGCAATGCCCGTTGGAAGTAATGTCTTTGTTTGTTTTCTTGGAAGTACAGCAGAACTATGTCTTGTGGTCCGTACGAGGGTCTTGGTTGGGAAATAATGGTGTCTATTGTTATGGAATCCGCCCATATAGTATCTGCTCGCGACTGCATCTCAACCGTTGGAATAATCAGACTGTCGCACAGAGCCATTCCTTCTCCTGTTTGCCACATATAGTCCTTGCTTAGGTCTTGTAATCCGTACAACCGGTAAGTACCGTGTTTGAGGTTCGATATGGTGAATTCTCCCACACTGTTTGTTCTTCCTATACGCAGAAAAGGGGTTCGTTCAAAGGCGGTGTCAGTGGTGTCTGTATGAACTCCCGCAAGAATTCCGCTGATGGGATTGAGATCCCTTGCATTGAGCATAATTCCCCCTATCTGCATACTGTCAATAACGCTGCCCGTGGAGAAACTGAAAGTATAGTCTTCCAATACGTTTTTCTCGTTGTTGTCACAGATCGCCTTGCCGAATTGCAAAGTATAAGTGGTGCTGTCTTGTAAGTCCTTGTCAAAATGGATGGACAGTTTCTTTCCGATGGCGGATACCTCAGGGGGCTGTTGCTGTGGAGGGGAGATAAGGAGATTTTCGGCTATGTTGTCCAGTTGTATATACTCGTCAAATACAATCTGTATATCCTTGCCCGTATAGTTAAGCACACCGTTCTGAGGCGTCTCTTTCACTACTTTCGGAGGTGTCTCGTCCTTCGGACCGCCTTGGGGACCCATACCGCGATTGGCGCAGCCCGAAACGGTTAGCAGTCCGAGAGTCAGGAGGTATATGCCATACCGTTTGTTCATGATTTCTCTTGGTTTAGTAACGTGACATCAACATGAGGATAGGCAAATGTGATACCTGCCTTGGGAAGTTCCGTGTAGATCGCTTTGTTGAGGTCAAAGGTAACATCCCAATAATCCTCCGTCTTCACCCAGGCACGTGCTAAAAACGATATGTCGTTGGCATTCAGGCTGAGCAATGCCACAAACGGATCTTTGGCACCATCTGTACTGCTGTCTAAAATGCGCTTGTCGCTGCGCAACAGTTGTTGCAGCAGGTTGATGCACTCTTCCGCAGGGGTCCCGTACGATACACTGACGGTCCATTGTACACGTCTCAGCGGATACACGGTATAGTTGTCAATGTTGCCGTTCGACAATGCACCGTTAGGAAGAATTATCTCTCGGTTGTCTGTTGTCTGAATCTTGGTACTGACTATCGAAACGGCTTTGACGGTTCCTTCTGCTCCCTCTGTCTTGATGTAATCACCTGCTTTGAACGGTTTGAAGATGAGAAGCATAATGCCGCCTGCAAAATTCTGTACCGTACCGCTTAGTGCCATTCCAACTGCCATTCCGCCCGCCGCCAGCAATGCCGCTAACGAGGTGGTGTCCACACCCAATGTACCCACTGTCACTATGATCAGAAGTACACTGCTCGTTATAGTGAACAGGCTTGTGATGAACGAGGCAAGAGTCGCTTCTGTACGCCTGCGCTGGAACAGACGGCGTAAGAACTTCCCTGATTGCTTGATAACCCATGCTCCTGCAAGGTAAACGACAATGGCAATAAGCACCTTGATTCCGAAATGAATGAGCGACTGACCCGCATCATGCAGGAAAGTGTTCGGATCTTCTTGAACTTTCTGTATGAGAGCCTCCGTCGCATTGCGAAGCGAATCGCCTGTGATGACGGGAGGAGTGGGAAGATTGGTTTGCAGGAGTATCATTGCCGGTTGCAGAGTTAAGGGGTGAACATGCCGAAGAAGATGTACTAACTATGTGTGATGAAGTTGAGTATATCTTGTGCTACAAGCCTTTTGTCTTTTAAGGGGAAGGCTTCCCGCTGACCTGTGCAGGAAAAAATTGTAACTTTGTTGGTGTCTCCTCCGAAACCGGCACCCTCGTCTTGAAGAGAGTTCAAAACAATGTAATCCAAATGCTTGCGTTGCATTTTCCCGATGGCATTGTCCTCTTCATGATCGGTCTCCAATGCAAAACCCACCAGCAATTGGTCAGTGCGTTTTCTATCGCCGAGTGCTCTGGCTATATCATGTGTGGGGCGGAGTTGAAGCGATAGGTCGTCTTTCCCCCGCTTGATCTTGTGTTCTGCTGTCTCGCAAGGAGAGAAATCGGCTACGGCAGCGCATAAGATGGTGATGTCTGCCTCAGGAAAACATTGTATGCATGCCTTGTACATCTCATCGGAAGAGGTGACAGAGATGGTTCCTTCCGGCTTGTGCAGATGAGTCGGACCAGAAATGAGAGTTACTTCTGCCCCTCTTCTTCTGCACTCTTCTGCCAGTGCATATCCCATTTTCCCTGTGGAGTAGTTGGATATGTAACGTACGGGGTCAATCTTCTCTTGGGTGGGTCCTGCGGTAATAAGAATATGCTTGCCTTGCAGTGTTTTCTCTTCCAGAATATCATCGGCAGCCGATAATATATCGGCAGGCTCGACCATTCGTCCGCGTCCCACTGTGCCGCAAGCCAATTCGCCTTCCGGACTCTCCATGATGTGGATATGTTCCCAACTGCCAAGCAACGACAGGTTTCGCTGGACGGCAGGATGCCGGTACATACGCTCGTTCATTGCAGGAGCAATGAGGACGGGCTTCCTGGTCGCAAGGAATGTGGTGGTGAGGGCATCATCGGCAATGCCGTTTGCCATCTTGCCAATTACATCTGCACTGCACGGAGCGATGATAAACATATCAGCCCATTCAGGCAAGGAGATATGCTCGGTGCTGTGTGCATTCCTTGAGGAAAATACGTCCGCATAAAGAGGATAGCCCGAGAGCGTCTCCAATGTCAGAGGAGTAACAAACTCCAAGGCATTCTTCGTAGCAACTACCCGAACCTCCGCATCTGCCTTCTTGAGCAAACGTATCAGTTCGGGTATCTTATAAGCGGCTATTCCACCTGTTATGCCGACCAATATATGCCGGTTAGCCAACATATTATCGTGTATGGTTTCGGTTCGTGTCAGTTCGGAGCCGCTGTTATGACAACGATCTGTCTTTCGAACTGTTTCGGTAAACCAACTTGTCTTCTATGAACTCCTGGGTCGCCAGCAAAGTGGGTTTGGGCATCATTTCATAGGAACGTGAAATCTCAATCTGCTCACGGTTTTCAAACACCTCGTCGATGTTGTCTTGAGGCAAAGTGAAATCTTGCAACTTGCTGTCCAACTCTTTCTTCAGTTCTACAGAGATCTCGTTGGCTCTCTGTGCAATGATGGCAACACTTTCATACACATTTCCTACCTTTGCGTCCAACTCGCTCATGTCGCGGGTAATGGTACTTTGAGGTGCTTTCAAACTTTTGTAATCCATATCTTTATGTTTTATCAGTTTTTCCTTATTGTTTTGCGCGCTTTCTCAAGTCGGCATTGATTCGCTCCGCCGCCCTGCTGTGCTTGCTGTTCGGATATTCCGTTGTGAAACTGTAACATTCGTCAATAGCGTCTCTCAGACGTTCCTCCTTGAGTTCTTCCACACTATTGGCCCATTCCTGATACTTGGCTTGCAGTATCAGCCAGTTGAGTTCTTCCTGATCTTTGTTCCCCGGATACTTCTTCAGAGCATTCTGTGCCGTGATTATGCACGACAAATAATTGTTTCCCAAGTAGGTACCGAGATTGTAATATAGTTTTGCCGACAAGTATTCCTTGTGTGCTAATTTATTATACATCTCGTCCACTTCACGAAGTGCGTCACTTACATAGTCGCTTTCGGGATAAAGGTCAATGAATTGGTTGAGGTACTCAATGGCTTCATTTGTCAGTGTCTGATCCAACCGCGCATCGGGTGAATCCAGATAGCAGCAATGCCCCACCATGTAGCGAGCCTCTATAATGAATTTTCCTTTGGGATAGTTGCGGATATATGCTTTGTAGTATTCTGCGGCACCGGTATAATCCTTTTGCCCCATGTAGCAACGTGCAAGATAGTGCAGTATATCCTCACTTCGCTCCGTACCTTTATAGTAGGGGGCGATGTCATCAAGCAGTGTCTGTGCGCGGACAAACTCCTCCGCGTTGAAATACTCTATGGCTTTGGCGTACTTCAGTTCCGGATCGGTTGATTTCAACAACTTCTGATAGTCGCCACAACCCGTGAGCAGCAAACAGACCGACAATATGAGAAATGCCCTATTACGCATAATAACGAATTGAACTGCAAAGGTACAACTATTCTGCATTTCTTCCAAATCTTTTGTTCTGTTTCCATGGGCAGGCGGATACTTTTATATTGCTTGGTATGTCCGACAACTGCAGAAAGCAGAGAAGAGGGAACGATTTATTCGCAGGGATGTACGATGTAGCGGGACATACCTTCGCTTTGGGCGGCACAGAGGGTATCCGCATGGTCATAGATGAGATAACATTCTGTATGTGGAATGCTGTTGATGAGTGCAAGGGCACTATCGGTGCCGAGTACCATACAGGCAGTAGCCAAGGCGTCCGCCTTCATGCAACTTTCCGCGATTACCGTTGCGCTGAGCAGACTATGTTCCACAGGGTATCCTGTTCTCGGATCAATGGTATGAGAGCGGCGGACTCCGTTGTCATAGTAAAACTGACGATAGTTGCCTGATGTTGCCATACAAAGTGCCGGTGCAGTTATGATTTCCTGGATATCTTCCTGCTGTCCTGCCGGGTCGTCCACGGGCTTGGTAATTCCCACACGCCACGTCTCTCCTTGTGCATTTACTCCTTTGCACACCACTTCCCCGCCAATGTCAACCAAGTAGTTTGTGCAACCCTCGTCTTCCAAACAGGTTGCTACTACATCGCATCCTTCTCCTTTTGCAATGGCGCTTGCATCGAGCATGGTACGCGGGTCGGTTTTCCACAGGCGATTGTCAAAAACCGAGATGGTGCGGTAACCAACGAAAGAACGGAGGCTGTCGATGAGGTGTCCGGTGACTTGTTGCTGTTTGCGGAAACCGAATCCCCAAGCATTGACCAATGGCGCAACCGTGATATCGAAAGCCCCGTTTGTCAGCGAAGACACTTCTTCTGCCGTGGTGTACATTTTGAGGAAGTCTTCATTGAGCGTGGGGCTCTCGTTGCGGTTGATGCGGGAGATAAGGGAGGTGTCGTTGAATGTTGACAAGGAGCCGTCGAAAGCATTCAGCCGTGCCAATATGTCCTTCTCCAAGTCCTTCTTTGCCTGGTAGCGGATGGTGTAGTAGGTCCCGAATATCTTTCCCTGGTTGGTGTGGTAGGCAGGTTTTTTTTGTTCTTCCGGATAGAACCAGAGGAACACAACGGCTATTATCAAGAACAGAACGGCACTAAACGGCTTGATGTATTTCTTTTGCATGACAAGGCTATATTATCAGGATGACGGTTCGACAGTGACAGATAATCTGCTCATTACTAATAAAGCCACAGTCCGACTCCGATGGCACCATTGAGCCGTTGGTTGCAGTAACTGTTCCGTATTTCCGGTACGAGGTTCTCTTTGTTTATTCCATAGGTGTTTAACATTCCGATGGCGTAAACATCAAGAGTGAAGTGTTCGCTTACTTCCAATTCCCAGTTCAGTTTGAGCGAGAGGTTGTTGAAGGCGAAGTTTCCCTCATAGAACGTATAGGAACTTTTCCACGGCGTCATTCCGACGGTCGGAGTGAGGGTGAAATTGAGTGGAAGATTGATGTCGTAGGACACTTCTATGTAAGACGAGTAAGCCCGTTTCATATTGAAAGTGGTGTCGGTACCGTTTATGACGGGGTTGGCTTCGTCAATGTATTTGTCGTCTCCGGCAACGTAGGTATACCATCCCAAGTGAAGAGGGACAGCCTCCAAGACATCGCCCAGACTGAATTCAGCGAAGACTTCAGTCTGCGTAGTGCTATTTGTTTCGTTCAAGTAATCGCTGTACCCGCTTCCTTTGAAATCGAAGTACTTGCTGCCATCGAAATAATAGAGATGGTTGACGCCGACGGTGAGACCTGCTATGGTGTAAGACAACTTGACATCCAACTCTGGTGCGAAAGTCTCGAAAGTATAGTCCTCGGGACTCAGGTTCGCCCATCCTTCAATGGTGAGCCCTCCATAACCGATGGAAACATCGGGCTGGAACGCCAATCCTCCGAAACGCATACCACGCCACAGATAAGCAGAGGTTACATCGGCTCCAACAGACCATTCGAAGCCCGGAAAGTTGAAAGCCGCAACAGATTGTGTGCCCAAGAAGCACAGGAACAATAAAGGCAGGAAAGTTTTTTTCATGTGTTATACTATTACTTGCTATGAGATTATAAAACGAGACACAAGGTTTCCTTGAAGTGTGTGCTTCACGGAAACCTTGCATTTAATGTGTCAGAAATATACTTCCGGAATTATACATTCCCATTCTCCCAAGCGATACGCAGGGCGACTTCCAAGATACGAGTGTCATCCAATACCACCAATCCTCCGTCAGGTCCCGGTTCGATATGCAATCCCGTTCCTCCCTCGGCTTGGCCACCAAAATAAGCCCGTACTGCATCGGCACTGATGTCCAATTCTTCTGCAATTCTGTTCATGCTACCGCTTGGCAGACTGTCTTTTACCTTGCGCAGTTGGTTGAATGTTACTGTCATAGTCATAATAATTCCTTTTTATATGGGTTAGTATTAGATGTTTTCTTTTCGGCCACTAAATTACAACATTTCCTCCATACAAACAAACATTTTCTTCTCTTTTTATCTTTTTTGTGTAAGTCTTTGCAAATTAAAGATATTTGCATATCTTTGCCGTCGGAAAGGATAATACTATGAAAGCAACCACGATACGAACACATTTATTAGTTCATCTTTTTGCGTTGGCACATGCATTGGTTGTATTGTGTTTTTCGCTGTTGAATTGGTCGGACGAGATACCATTGACGTGTTTGACTATTTTGATGATAATTCTCGTGGCCAGAACATACGATTTTCCTCTTGATCTTTCCGCTGTGATTGCACTATTATTTTGTTTTGCAGGGTTCTTCATGGGTTCGGAAGGCGGGGAGATACTACATTCGCTCATGGGTACAGGCTGGCAACCCCTCTCAAACATCATTACCACTTTTTGTGTTACCGAATTATTAGGTTGGGCAACTTATCTGATTGTCACAAAGATCAGGGCGAATGGCACGGATGCAGATACAGAAGCGAAATAGTATATTTCAGATATTGGCGGCAGTACTTGTAGTACTTTTCTTCCGCATTTTCTATGTAGATATATACAGGAACATACAGGACAAGTTAGAGTTTCGAGCCGTAGATCACCTATCCTTGTTTTTTGAGAATACGTGGGCTATCCTGCTCACTTTCGGGTTAGACACATTTCTTGTGTTGTACATCAGCAAACGTTTGTCGTATATAGACAAGTCGTCGCGACGTTTGTGGATTGACTTAGGGCTGGTTTTTGCGGTATCTTTCGTGGGTTTGATACCGATGTATCTTCCACAAATTGTTCACAGCGGGTTGACGGAGGCGGACAAGTGGACAATTATGTTTTCATATCTTGCATTGCTGCTCATCAATATGGTATATATAAGCATATTGGACATGACAGTGTTCTTCCGCCAATCACGCAAGTCCATAGCCAACGAGCGGGCAAAGAAAGACGATGCCCAGTTCCGGTATGCTTTGCTGAAAGCCCAACTCAATCCGCATTTTCTTTTTAACAGCCTGAACATATTGGATTACTTGGTGCAGAATGGTGAGAAGGTTAGAGCCAGTGAGTTTATCCGCAAGTTGGCGAATGTGTACAGATACTTTCTGCATATAGACGAGCAGGACCTGGTGACGATACAGACAGAGCGGGAGTTTATAGAGACCTACATTGATTTGCTTCATGAGCGGTATGCGGAAGGTCTTCATGTGGATATAGATATTCCCGAGGAGTTCTCCCAAACCAACATTATTCCTCTGAGTCTGCAGATATTGGTGGAGAATGCCATCCAGCACAATGTTGTGAACCAGGCTCATCCGTTGACTATCGGTATCGGTTTTGAGAATAACAGGATATACGTAAGGAACAACTTACAGCCTCGTACATCGTTGGCAAGCAACGGCATCGGTCTCAGAAACTTGCAGGAACAATATCTGAACAAGAGCGGTTTGCCGATTGAGATTGTGAAGACGGACTCTATGTTTACGGTATATCTGCCTCTTTTATGAGGACGGGCAGGACAGAAAGTGACAGCGAACAGAAATTGTAAAAAGGAAAGTCAAACAGAAACGATATGAGAGTGTTTATAGTAGAAGACGAGTTTGCGGCGCAAGCGAATTTGCGTCGTCTGCTTACCAGTAATTTCACGGATATAGAGATAGTGGGTGTAGCCGATTCTGTTTATGCGGCAGTTCTTTGGCTACAGCACAATGAGGCAGACCTCATTTTTATGGACGTAGAACTCTCGGACGGAGTATGTTTTGAGATATTCCAGCAGATAGACGTAACTGCAAAAGTGGTTATCACCACGGCTTATGACAACTATGCCATCAAGGCTTTCCGAGTGAACAGTATAGACTATCTGCTGAAGCCGATAGACACGGAGCAACTGGCAGCCGCGGTTGCCAAATGCAGAAAGAATGAAGAGCAGATGCCGACGGGTGCGATGTTCCGTCCGCTTTATACGGATACAAAGCATGAGACTTACAAGCAGCGTTTTATTGTCCGTCTGGGTGACCAGATACGTATCATCAAAGTGGAGGATATCGCTTACTTCATATCCAAAGACAAGACGACTTACTTGGTTACGACCCAGGACAAACGGTATATTGTGGATTTCTCGCTGGACGTGATAGAGACCAAACTGGATCCCGCTCAATTCTTCCGTACCAGCAGACAATGCATCGCAAACATCAATGCCATCAAGTTGGTGAACCGGCATTTCTCGGGTCGTCTGAAGTTGCAACTTGTTCCTCCCACAGAAGATGATGTGTTTGTATCAAGAGTGCGAACCAGTGATTTTATGCATTGGATAAACCAGTGAGACTCCCCCGGTTTAGGGTTTAGGGTTTAGGGTTTAGGGACGTGGAGAGTGTTGCAAGTTGAGGAGTTGATGGATGTTATGCCAAAACCTACAAACTGCAACCTCTTGGATTTCTATTCATTTCTCCTGATGGGAGTAGTTATAACGTCGTATTTCATCGAGAAGTCGTAGAGAGTGATGCTTGGGGATTTCGGGAATAGGGCGGATAGGACTAATTAGTCAGATTAGACAAAGGGACTAATTGGGCAGGTGGGCTTAATCTAATGAGTAATCTGCCGGCGGGAGGTGTTTCGGGAAGGTTTATTTGCTGAAAAGTTGTTGCACAAGGGATACCAGAATCAGTATCAGACAGAAGAACGTGCATGTGTTGCGTGCGAGAAGCCACCGAAACAGAAACCAATCCATCCCTGCAGTCTTGTACTTTTCCCAGTTTCCCATAGGTCCCATCCACCAACTGGGCGTGTCGTTCCGAGGACGATTATTGGCATAGAGCCACGTGGAGTAAATCAGATAGACCGACATGGGGAGCGTGAGCAATGTGAGCAGGTACCAAGGACTCCACCATCCCAAAGCGACCCCCATACCTAACAGACAGAAAGGAAGGAGAGCGAAGATGCCTACAAAAGCAATCATCCGTTTCGTTGTTCCCAACAGACGTGCAAAGGTCATCTTACCAAGTGCTGCATCGGCACCAACTTCCATTACAGAATGTACGTACAAGATATTGATGACGAGACAACCAATACCCGTGCTGAGGCAGAGCATCTTCCATGAGAAGAGCATCCCCGTAAGTGCCGATTGCACACCAAGCATAAGCAACGGTCCGAACATGAGTCCGATGGTGAGTTCCCCTAATCCATGGTAGCAAAGGCGCAGCGGGCGTCCGGAGTAGTTGATTCCGATGAAGAGTCCCAACAGTGCATAGAGAAGAATACCCAAGGTGGCGTGAAAACCGTGCAGAAGCCATTGTGCAATGAACGTGACGGCTCCCATGCATGCGGCAACAGAGAGGAAGATAATGATTACATCTCTCAAGTCTTTGACGGTGGCTTGCCCGTCGTGCAGGTAGTGGCACTTGTCCATACGGGCACGGACGCTCGTACTGCATACCTCTTTGCGCGAGCGGCTGTCTTGCAGGTAATCGAAATAATCGTCGGCAAGGTTCATACCAAGATGTGCGAAGCATACTCCTATGACGACGGGAATGGCGAGCCAGCCGATGAATCCTTCCTGCGGGATACAGAAAACGACGGCGGTGAGGGCGGGGAGCAGTGACTGCGGTACGGAAACGGTGCGGCTGTTGCCGAACCAAAACTTGACTTTATTCATATAAGGGCGTCTTTTCGGTGCAAAGGTAGTATCTTTCGGTAGGTTGTGCAAGATCGGGACTCCGCTAACCGCCGTCAAATTGACCGTAAATTCCTTCTCTAAAGTGCTATTAAAGGCGTTGTATGGCACGATAGTTCTCCGTTAATTGCCGTATAATATGCCGTTAATTTTCTACGCCAGGAACTTCTTTTATCTCCATTAAAGTGCCATGAAAAACCGCGGACGAGGCGTCCGCGTCCCCGGTGAGGCTCCGTTAATTACTGTTTTCTTCTCCATTAATTGCCATACAGGCGTTTAGTTCTCCGTTAATTGCCGTCAATAAGTCGTTAATCAAGGTTTCTGTTTTCTCCATGAACAGCCATTAAAACACCATGAAAGGCATTATCGAATGCCATGGGGCTCCGCTAATTGACGCAAAGAAATCTTCCAAGGGAGAATTTATGATAGACATCCTAGTTGTTCGAGAAATTATAGGAGGGGAGATGGTTTATTCTTGTTCTCGCGTTCAGGGGTCGATGAGGTCCCGATGAGGGGTCGTGGAAGAAAGGCGGATGGAAGGAATTTCTTGGGAACCCGAATGAGACTTGGAAGAGAACAGACGGAAAGCAATGCACTATTTGCAAGTGTTGTCTTTTATAAAAGGCGGCTCTTTTGACATAACCTTGCGGATAGAGACAAGGAAGTGAATTTTTACGATGATAATCTTAAAAAAGGAACTTTTTCACACTTCTTTTCCATTCGGTTTCTTTTTGTGACCATAACAAACGTAAATTTTTTAATAAGGCGAGATATTGTGAGAGGTGATGTGTTGCCGTAATTTTGCAACGTGGATAACGGGGCAAGACATGAACCAAACTATTTTGTAATGAAACAGACTTACTCTTTTATAGCAGTAATTGTAACTGCGTGGTTTTTAGGTGTAAATGTAATGGCACAGCAAGTGCCGAATGCAGATTTTGAGGATTGGTCGGCTGCTAAATTTGACGGGAACATACAACCTGCGAATTGGAATGCATCCAACGTGTCGCAAATGGGTTTCCAGTTTAACTTTGCCTACCGCGAAACAGGACATTCGGGTTATGCATTGCGAGTACAGGGTCAAGAAGTAGGTGCAGCCTCTTTCACAGAGACCTCCCCCGGGTATGTTTCATTGGGGCAGCCTTGGGTGTATCTAAAGGATTTTGCTGCAATAAAAGAAGCCACTGCAGGAACTTACGGCGGCGTGGCGTGGACGTGGCGTCCTGACACGATGGAGGTTTGGATCAAGAGGACAGGGAACAAAACTTCAGAAGAGGATTACTACCTGCTTTATTATGCGTGGTCGGGAACGGCACAGGGAACATCTTACAGAGGCAAGAACGGGAAATGCACATCGGTCACGAAGACAGACGAAGAGAGTGATATCCGTCAGGCTTTGGATGGGAACGAGTGTACGACAAGCCGTTTTGCCAAACAGATTGCCGAGGGAATGGTGAGAGAGAGGCAGGAGTATTCAGACTGGACATGTATGAAAGTTCCCATCTATTACATGAACAGTGATGTTCCTGAGAAAATGAATATCATCTTCTCAGCCAGCAACTATCCGAATTTCCGCGCCAACTCGGGTCTTAATGCCGGCAATGCGTTGTATGTGGATGATGTGCGCTTGATTTATTCATCAAAGATACAAAGTCTGTACATCGGCAACAAACGCTGGAACGGATTTGACCCGAACAGCACGGAGGAACAGGTGTATTCGGTGGGTAATGCGACCACTATTCCTGCGGTATATGGTATGCGCGGTGAGGGAACGTTGCAGAATGCCCGCGGAGACCAAGCGAATTTTACAGGAAGACGTTTGTCGGAGAATGAGTTAGTTATTCTGCAAGAGGGAAGCATAGACGGGGAACCGATGATTATAGAGGTGCGGGCGGAAGACGGCAGTTCGACCACGATCTACAAGATCAAGTTTGTGAGCCAGCCTTCGAACAATGCCCGTCTTGCCACAATAAAAGTGAATGGCGAGCCCCTCCAAGGTTTTAACGGCTATATCACTTCGTATAATGTGGCCCTTCCTTACGGTACGACAGCGGTTCCCGTGGTGGAATACATCAAAGGAGAAGATATGCAGGAAGTGACTTATTCGGCGGCAACTTCTCCGACAGGAACGGCTACGCTGGCGGTGAAAGCGGCTGACGGAAAAGCCACGATGCTGTATACCTTGAATTTTTCTATTGCTCCTTTGTCGGACAATACGTTGCAGGGAATACGCGTGAATGGCGAAGCAATACCGAATTTCAGTCCGATGCAGACCATTTACAAGGTGGAGTTGCCACTATCGACTACGGCAATGCCGCAAGTGGAAGCGGTATCCGCTTATCCCGCAGGGGCGCAGACGATCGTTCACACAGCACCTGCCACGATAGACGGAGGACAATACCAGTTGGCAGTTTCCACCCCCGGAAATCCAACGCCGAAAGTATATAAATTGAATTTCAAGATAACGGCATCGACGTATTCGTATCTTTCAGGGCTGCAGATGGATGGAGGATATATATCCTCTTTCAGTCCGGAGCAGACGACTTATTACGTAAATCTTCCGTTGGGGACGACAGCGTTGCCGAAGATCAGTTACACGGCAGGCGACGCTTATCAGACAATAGGGATGGAAGAGGGCGGCATAGACGGTACGACACGTATTACGGTAACGGCTGCGGCAGGCAATCAGACTATTTATAAGATTGTCTGCACGACAGAGAAATCGTCGGTTTGCACGCTGAAGAACATCTTCTTGGACGGAAAAGCGATAGACGGATTTTCTTCGGAACAGACGGTGTATGACATTGTTTTGCCGATAGGCACAACACAGTTGCCAAAGATTACTTATACACAAGGTGACGAGTATCAGACTGTTAGCGTGCAGGAAGGCGGTATGGAGGGAGTTACGCGCATATCGGTAGTTGCCAACGACGGGACAACGAATTTGTATCAACTGCGTTTTTCGGTGGAGAAATCGGAGAATAACCGTTTGCAGATGATATATCTGAACGGCGAGCCTCTTGCCGATTTCGCCCAGGACAAGACGGAATATACCATATTGCTTGCAGAGGGGACGACCATGCTGCCTGAAGTGAGTTGGCTGGCAGGAGATGCTTATCAGACAATTACTTACCGTGCCGCATCTTCGCTTAACGGTGATGCCCGCATCGTAGTAAAACCCGCATCGGGGGCTACGACGACATATATTATACGATTTTCGTTGCAACTGAACAGCAATACGAATCTTGAGAATATCTATTTGGACGGGAATCCTTTGAGTGACTTTGCGGCAGATACCTACGACTATACGATTACATTGCCTCAAGGAGAATCGACATTGCCAAGTATCACATTTGACAAAGCCAATGACACGCAACGTGTGCTTCAACTGACGGAAGGCTATACGGTGACCCTGCGAGTGACGGCGGCCAACGGAGATATGGCAACCTATACGTTGCATTTTGAGGTGGTGAAATCAAGCAATGCCTTTCTGAGTATGATTTACTTGGACGGCAGTCCGTTGGAAGGTTTTGACAGCGAAACACTTTCAGGCTATGAGGTAGTATTGGATGACTTGACGAATCTGCCTGTTATAACTTATGACAAGGAGCCAGGTCAGCGTGTGACCGTGATAACTCCTGTAGGCGAAGGCAAGGTGACTATAGAGGTATGTCCGGAAGAAGGCTCCTGCAACAAGTATGTTATTCATTTCCGTAAGAAAACGACCAATACCGTCCAACTGAAAAATATCTTCTTGGACGGTGTAGCATTGAGCGGTTTCCAACCTACGACATATACATATAATCTGCAGTATGAGAAGGCGTTGCCGACAGTGACTTACGAAGCCTTTTCTTCTCCAGCCGTGAATATATTATACGAAAAGGAGAAGGTGACGATATTGCTGTCGGACGGCAAAGAACAGAATACCTATACACTGCAATTTGCGCAGCACTTGTCGGAGAATGTGGCACTGAGCGATTTGTTAGTGAATGGTGTATCTCTTGACGGTTTTATGCCGAGTGAATTGAACTATACTTATACACTTCCTGTGGGTGCAGACAAACCAGAGGTTGCTTTTGTGAAACAGGATGCTCTTCAACAGGCAACTGCAGGCTGGGAGGACGAAACGACTTATGCTATACAGGTGACGGCTGCCAATGAGCAGGAGAAACAGACTTACCGTATCCAGTTTGAACGGACGCCGGATGACGACTGCCAATTGGAGGACATTCTGCTGAACGGTGTCTCCTTGTCAGGCTTTGCATCGGATAAGTATTCCTACAACATAGACCACGTGCAAGGAGAGGCTCTGCCGGAATTGACTTATGTGAAGAAACCCTCACAGACGGTGGTTTATGCACAGACTACCAACCGCCGGCAAACACTGCTCGTGGTGGCAGAGAACGGGGCGGAGGCGCGATATACGATAGACTATACGGATATTGTTTCCAAAAACGCATCGTTAAACGGGATATTGCTGGACGGACTATCTTTGGAAGGTTTCCGTTCCGATAGTTTTTCCTATACAGATACATTGGCATGGCGCACCAAAGTAGTGCCTGCAATAACTCCTATCCTCGGACAGGCGGGACAACAGACTACGATTTATTATTCTGGTGTGAATGGCATGACACGGATCCATGTGGTTGCAGAAGACGGGGTAACGACGGCTGATTATAGTATATTGTTCCCTGTGAAAAAGTCGGCAAATACGTTATTGGAGAGTGTGACAGCGGCAGGGGTAGAGTTTGACTTTGCCCCTGAAACGACGGAATATACTATAGTTTTGCCTTATCAAATGAATGAGGCACCTTTGCTTTCGTATGAAAAGCAAGAGGAGGAACAGCGTGTGGATTACTTGGCAGCAAGCGTGCAGGACACATCTTTGCTTATTGTGACAGCCGAGAACGGAGACAAACGGACTTATCGTTTTGCTTTCCAGAAGACTTACAATGACAAGAAGAACCGGTTGGAAGCGATACTCGTCAATGGTATTGCCGTTGATATGGATGCATTGGCGGAGATAGATTCAACCCACTTTTCGCTCACGCTGCCATTGGCTTATGGGGCAACAGATTGTAACATCTCTTGTGTAAAGGCTTTTGATGAACAGACCTGTTTGATAGAACCCGGCGGTTTGTTGCAACCCACGAGGATACTGTTATATAGCAACCGACCGAATGAACTTCCCGTAGAATACAGCATCATACCGCAATTAGATACACAATCGCCTGCCGTATTGACTTCATTGTCTGTGAATGGTGTGCCTTTGGCGGATTTCAATAGGAACAAGTTCTCTTACATATTGACTACTTCTTCTGTGCCGAATTTCACTTACACCGCTGCGGAAGGCGTGCAGGTTACTCAATTGGGCTGGGGAGCAGATTCGAAGTCATGGTCTGTGAAAGTGCAGGCAGACGGATATGAAAATACGTATAGAGTTGTGATGCATAATCCGAATGATGCTATACCCAATGGTGAATTTACGGAGTGGACGAATGCTGCCAAACGAACATCTGCCATGAAGCCTGTATCATGGCAAGTGGCAGCGGACTATGCAGATTCCTATAGTAGGGCATCTACTGGTACAGAGGTCAGACAGGGAGATGGTGTGGCTTCATTCTACACTGAAAAATTGTCAGACGTATTGGATTGGGGCGGAGGTGGTATCCCTGCAATAGCCACTTTGGGAACATTGAAATTTGAGTGGGGTGTAAGCGGCAATACATCATCTAAATTTAAGGGTGGTATAGCATTCCGAAATACTCCTGACTCTGTGGCTATACGTTATCATCATGTTAAGAATTCCGGAAGTGGTGCCTTGTTTGCATTCCGCTTTTGGGGTATAGAGATGGAAAATAATGTAGAGACCGAATATAAAATGGACTACTTGGCAGAAGAGACGACTTCTGATTATGTGGTATATACGCACCCGTTACCAACGGATGGCAAGAATATCCAAAGTATGAACATTGCCATTAATGCCAGCAATCAGAATGATCATGTGAAAGGTGGTACGGAACTTCATGTGGATTATCTCCGGTTTATCTACAACAGTCGTCTGAAAGGGGTGCTTGTAGGTGGAGAGGAGGCTGCCATCAACGATAATCAAATTTCCTACACATTGGCATCTTCGGAAGATTTCTTATGTCCTCAATTATCATTTATCGGTGAAGTTTCTGACCAAACGCAGACCGTTACGTGGGGCGATGAAATCAACAATATAAGAACTGCTACGATAAGAAACTACGCCGAGGATGCAACCTTTACGGACTATACTCTCAGCCTACGGAGACCTCTCTCTGCGATCAATACTTTGCGGACAATACTTGTGGACGGACAGCCTGTAAAGGATTGGAACCCGACCAAGGAAGAATATACGTTGCAACTTTCGCCGACTGAAAACTTGCCTTCCATAACGGCGGAGCGAATGAGTCATTTGCAGACGGTCAAAATGGATGCAAGTGCAGATGAGGTCCGCTATACGGTAACTTCGGAGGCGGGCGTAGAGCGTGTTTACACTATCCGTATTCAGCGGCAATTGTCAAGCGATGTAACGTTGAAAAACCTTGTTGCAGATGGAATCACGTACGATGCTTCCATGACAGACTATACCGTGTCCGCCCCTGTAATGCCTGATATTACATTTGAGAAACAATCTGACGGTCAGAAAGTATTCCTGCAAGGTGGAACAATTACGGTTACAGCCGAAGACGGGACAACAGGACAATATCGAATCAATTGGCAGAAACCTACTACAACCACCTCAGGTGCTTTGACGATGATTTCGGCGGATGATGTGGAACTGCAATCCTTCAGCAAAACCACCTATCGCTATCAAGGCAAGAAGCCTGCCGTTACGGCGTTTGTGCGTGAGTTCGACACAGACTCTGTGGTACAGATAGTCAACGAGGATTCAATTGTTTGGGATGTCTATGGAACAGAGCAGCACAGATATGTATATGCTTTCCCGAAAACACGGTCAGCACAAACCAATTTGGCAGGTATATTGTTAAATGGCACGGCGTATGACGAGTTCCTGCCTTTGCAGAGCAGTTATGTCTTGTCATCTGATGAGGACTTGGATCTGCAATTCCTTCCCGCCGATGAAGGACAAACGCTCACTATCGAACGAAACGCCGGAATAATCTCCGTGAAAGTGCAGGCGGAAGACGGAACACGGAGAGCGGAACCCTATGTTTTTACTTTGTCTAAAGAAAGTTCCGACAATCCATATCTGCAGATGATCTACCTCAACGGGGAACCATTGAACAACTTCCAACCCGATAAATTACAGTATGAAATCATATTGTCTGCACATAGTCCGAAGAAACAACAGCCTCAATTGCCGGATATTACCTACTTGTTAGGGCAGTCGGAGCAAACTGTAACAATCGAAACTGCGCCTATGGGAAAGGTTTCTTATCTTGTCGTAACGGCAGAAGACGGCAACCGCCAGGCTCAGTATGAGTTGCATATAATGGCAGAACCTTCGCACAACGCTTATTTGAGTGGGATATATGTGAACGGCAAATCTGTTTCCTATTTCGATTCGGAGAATTACCGTTACTCTGCCCAAGTCAGTGGTTCGGAAGTCGATTTGCAATACTCCACGGAAGACCGTTTCCAGACGATAACCGTTGAAGAACCTGAGACTGGTTTGCAGGTCATCACGGTCCTGGCGGAAGATGGAGCCACTACTCACCAATATGCGGTACAAATCTATCAGGAAACACTCTCCGATAATGCTAATCTGCGTAATATCCTGCTCAACGGGGAAGCCTTTTCTGCATTCGATGCTGAGTCGGAAGATTTTCTCTCCAAACAGTTGCGTTATAACATCAAAATGCCTACTGCTGCCGCTCGTCCCGATTTGTATGTAGTGCTTAGCGAGGCAGGGCAGTCTTGGGAATTGCTGAAGGGAAAAGATGTGGATACCATACGTGTCACTGCCGCTGACAGAGTTTCAACGGACGATTATATCATCAATTTCGTACGCAAGAAGTCTGGCAACGTAAGTCTGAGCAATATCTATGTTGATGGTATTCCTTTGAAAGACTTTAATAGTGAGACCTTTGAATATTCAGTCTCCTTGCCTGTGGGAACACAGGAGTTGCCTGTAGTGGATGTCCAAAAGTCGGAGCCGGTGCAAACAGTCTCACCACTTTGGTCTGGGAATGATTATAGTTGCACTGTTATGGCGGAAGATGGGGCTATGCGTACATATAAGATTCGTTTCTCGATCCTTCTTTCCGCTGCGGATACTCTTTCTATGATTTATGCCGATGGCTTGCCTTTGGAAACGTTTATGCCGCATCGCTACTATTATGCACATAACCTGCCTGCCGGACAGAAACAGATACCTCAACTCTCTGTAGAGCAGGCTGATCCTTGGCAGACCGTCACGGTGGATACAATCGTTTCGCCTTTGTCTGTGACCTACCAGTTCAGTGTCCTCGCGCAGAATGGACGGAAAAATGTCTATACCGTAGTATATAACCTCCTGCAGTCTTCCGACAATACCTTGGAGGCGATTATGGTGAATAACAGATTGTTGCAGGATTTCTCGCCGGAGCAGTTGGAATACACCTACATACTGTCCGCTTCGGAGACTGTTGTTCCCGAAGTCGCTTATTTGCAGAATACGGATTTGGAAAATATGCAGCAGGTGCAAGTCCTTTCTCCGAGTGAATTGGTTCGCAAGATCGTGGTCACGGCAGAGAACGGAAACGAAAGAACCTATTCCATATATTTCCAACGTCCTCTCTCAGGCAATGCTTTCCTCAAGGAAATACGCTACGGCGGGCAGCCGCTTGCTAATTTCGATGAAGAGATTCTCACGTACCATGTCTCGCTTCCCTATGGAACGCAGGCAATGCCTTTGATTACGTTCGTGAAGAATGAAGAAGAACAGAATGTCACAATCTCTTCTGAAGGGTGGAAGGTCGATTTGAAAGTGGTGGCTGTCGATGGAACGGTGGCAACGTATACGATAACCTTCTCCGTCAGTCGGAGTGATAACGACCAATTGTCTCTCATCACGCTTGATGGCGAACCTCTTGCAGAGTTCGATCCTGCCGTGTCCGAATACCATATCAGTCTTCCGTATGATGCAGGTAAGACGCTTCCTGCTGTTGATTGGAAAACTGCTGATGAGCAACAGGTGGTTACCATGTCACAATTTGGCGATAATACCATAGCTTTGCAGGTAACGGCGGGTGACGGGGAGAATGTCAACGAGTATCTGCTCTCGTTCACGGTCGAACTCTCTCCCGTCAATACCTTGTCCGACTTGAAAGTCAAGGGGGCTACGGTAGAGGGATTCTCCCCAGATATTTTCGAATATACTTTCTCTTATCCTGCAGGATCCTCCGAAGAGGACTTCTTTACGATGGCGGATGTCACTTACCAACTGACCGATTCGACATCTGCGGCTACTGTCTTCTTGCAGGATAAGAATACTGTCATCATCTCAGTCGTGGCTGCTTCGGGCGATGTGTTGGCGTATGTCCTTCGTCAGGAGATTGCCCTTTCAAGCAATGCCTTCTTAAGTGAGATAAAGGTGGATGGCGAACCTCTCGCAGATTTCTCGCCCGAACAGTTCTCCTATGAGTATCTGCTCTTGGAGGGAAGTATATTGCCGGCATTTTCTGCTGCCGCACAAGACTCTGCAGCGGAAGTGAACATAACAACGGCAGATATTGGCGAAGTATCCTATATCTATTGTACGGCTCCCGACGGAACGGAATATGAGTACACCATTCTCTTCCGCTATGCCGACATCAATACAGGGAAAAATGCTTCGGAGAACGATGTAATCTTCAAGCATATTCCCGGAACAAACCAATATATTGCTGCCACTATCCGCCAGAATGTCAAAGTCGCCTTGTACGATGCTTTTGGTCACCGGTTGGCACTCCGCGAAGTGCCGGTGTGCAACCCGAATGTGGCTACAGTGGTCACCGGAGACAAAGGACAGGACATCTTTGCCGACATCGATTCCACTACGGATGGGGCCATCATCACGCTGGATTACACGGGGAAAGCATTCTTCTACGTTTTCTTCCAGAACGAAAAGAACCGCATCGCCTCTGGCAAAGTTATGCTCGCTTATTGAAACAAAGTGAGTTGACCCTGTTATAAAAACAAAAAAGTCCCTGTTGTTCGCTTGCCGGACAATGGGGACTTTTTGCATACTCCTTTTCAGCCAACCGACAACAGCATTGCTGTCCTCTAAGAAGAAGACTGTGGATGGCTTTCATGTAGCCGGTCTCAACGACCCCTCAACGACCCCTCATCGACCCCTGAACGAGAGGATCACAAAATTGGATAATGGAGATATTAGCCCTCCTTTGGAGGGGTTGGGGGAGGTCTAAATTGTCCAATCGTAAATAATATGCCCCCTATAGACTAATTCGTCCAATTCCTCCCATTTCTCTATAAATCAAAGTCTTACTCCCTAGAACATCTCGATAAAATAGAACGTCTATAATAAATAGCCCCATCGGCAACATTAGAGTAAAAAGCGAGGGTCAGCGTGTCTGTTACATCGGCTGTGTGTCGGATGTCTTTCCCCCTCCCGACACATAGTCGGTGACTTTTCTTTTGTTTCTTTTCTTTTGGTCACGCAAAAGAAAAGAAAGGTATATACATAAGACTCATATATTTCAAGTAATGAGGAAAATGGGTGAACTTGATTCCACCAACGGGTTGGCATATAATTTGCTGCATATAAAGCAGTCAAATAATAAACTATTGGAGTATGAAAGAACTGTTTAAGCCATTGATTATTGGCATTAGTTTGGTCGTGTCTGTCACTATCATCGTGGTGACAATTGGCAGTTGGGTGCATTCTGCGGGTACGGTGTCTGTCACGGGATTGGGAGAAACCACTTTCTCGTCCGATCAGATTGTTTGGCGTGGACGTATCCTCGTCGAGAACCACGACCAACTGCAAGGATATAAGCAGATAGAGGCAAACCAAAAGAAAGTAATGACCTATCTGCAGGAACAGGGTATTCAGCCTTCCGAGGTGACTTTCTCGTTTGTAGATGTGCAAAAGGATTACGAAAGCATTTATCAGGCAGGAAACTATGCCGGAAATCGCTTCATAGGCTATTCCCTCAGCCAATCGTTCACCATCACCTCCTCCGAGGTGGATAAGGTGGAACGTATCTCTCGGGAAATTTCTTCTCTCATCGCGCAGGGTATCAATATAGAGTCCTACACTCCTGAATATTACTACACGGCGCTCAGCAACCTCAAATTGGATCTCATCGAGAAAGCGTCTCACGATGCCTATGTACGTGCAGAGAAAGTGGCTACCAACGCAGGAGCCAAGTTGGGAAAAGCGGAATCTGCCAATCTTGGCGTCTTCCAGATTACTTCTGCCACCGGAGAGGAAGAGTACTCCTACGGAGGCACTTTCAATACGGGCAGTCGGGAGAAAAAGGCACGCATCACGGTTCGCATGGTCTATCGTTTGAAGTAGCGGAAACGATTTCCATATAAGAAGAAAAAGAGACTGACACAAACATGTGCCGGTCTCTTTTCCGTTGTTGGAATCCCTATTCCGTGCAGTTCCGGCAGATGGCTGTCTCCCGTCGGTTGTGCATAACCTGTTCTCTGTATTGACGTGCTTTGCCACCGAACCAAATCCTTGGCAGCGGTTCTGTGGCGATGTTGCCGAACGTATGTTCCCGATCCTTGTCGAAGCAGCAGGGTAGCACATTCCCTTCTGCATCTATCACGCAACCGCTCCAGAGACGGTGACAATGGTTCTTTATCTTCTTCCGTAGTACGTATTCACCCGTTTTGTTTTGCTTGTAGCGTGAATGGCGTGGCTCGGTGGGCATCAGCGGATTTCCTCCGGAATAGTTGTAGAACTGGGCGGTCTTCAGGGTAAGTATGTCTGCACCCATTTGGCGGTACTGCCGTTTCAGAGCCGCCCATTCCCTCTCGTTGCTGCGTAGCCGCAAACACTGCAGTTCTATCACGAGGTCTGCTTTCTGTATCTGCTTTTCCTCGCGGAGATAACCTAATGCCGCTTTGGCTTTCTCTACGCTGCCGCCTGCTCGGTAGGCACTGTATGAAGATTGTGTCAAACCGTCCATGGAGATGATGATTCGGTCCAACCCCGATGCCGTCAACGCTTTTGCCGTTTCCCTGTCCAGCAACTGACCGTTGGTCGAGAGTAGGGTATATAGCCCGTAATCTTTCGTCAGATGAATCATCTCGGGTAACGCTTTGTTTAGCAGGGGCTCCCCCTGGAAATAGAAGATAAGGGTATGCAGCGTATCCGCATTCTCTTGCAGGAAATGGTCCAATTGCCCGATGGAAAACAGATGGTGTTCCCCGTCTGTTTTGCGCATTCCAACAGGGCATTCCGGGCAACGGAGCATACACCAGTCTGCCGGCTCTATGGCAACAAACGTGGGCCTGTGTCTCATTCTGTAGATGCCGAACAGACTCAATGCGTAACTTGCTTCGCACCGCCATAGGTTTTGCAGACGTTTCCATGTCATGCAACGACGGTAGGCACGTATTGTTTCCCGTATTGTCGCCATAAACGGTCGTGCAGGTGTTGCCTATTGCTTGATGCTGTTTAGCGGAATTTTCTTGATGCGCCTTTCGTGGCGTCCGCCCTCAAAATCCGAGCGGAAGAACGCATCCACAATAGCCATCGCCTTTTCTTCGCTTACAAAATTGGCTGGCAGTCCCAGCACGTTGGCGTTGTTGTGTTGTCTCGCCAGTTCCGCCAAACGGACATCCCAGCACAATGCTGCCCGGATGCCTTGGTGCTTGTTGGCGGTCATGCAAATGCCGTTGCCCGTACTGCAAAGCGTGATGCCGAAATCATACTCTCCCCTTTCTACGGCTTCCGCCAAGGGGTGGGCAAAGTCAGGATAGTCGCAACTCTCGGTCGAATAACAACCGAAATCAAACGTCGTGGCACCTTCCTTCTGAAGATGTTCTGCCACTTTCATTTTCAGGTTATAGCCTGCGTGATCACTCGCAAGGGCTATACGCAGTTCATTCATTGCTTTCATAGTTTTTTCCTTTGTCTGTTCTTGTCGTTGTTTCTTCATTGCGGGCCAACCGCCTCAGTATTTTTATTTTCTGCCGGCGTGAACTCTTTGCCCAATCCTCTGCTGTCATATCCAGCAATACGGGGTTCGTTTGCAGCCCTTCTGTGGAGGTCGCTGTCGGGTGGGCATTGTAGGGGCAACTCATTTGGCAGATGTCACAACCGTACAGGTGTTTGCTCACAATGTTGGCATATCGCTCTTCCAAAGGCTCTTTGCGCTCTATGGTCAGATACGACAAACACTTCCTCGCATCAAACATGGGCGATCGCAAAGCCCCTGTCGGGCAACTGCGCAGACATCGGTCACATTCGCCGCACTGCTCGTCCATGGGAGTAGAGTAGGGCGTCACTTCCTCATTGAGTAGCAATAGACCGATGTGGACGAACGAACCGAACTTCGGGTGAATCAACAAGTGGTTCTTGCCTATCCAGCCCAAGCCCGCCCGTTGCGCCCAACGCCGCTCCAATAAAGGGGCTGAGTCGCAAAAAATATGCTGCTTGTCGCTCACAATCAACTCGTCATGAGTCTGTTTCCGCAACAGGCACTCCAATTGATAGAGCCGTTGCCGCATCACATCGTGATAGTCGCACTTGCTTCGTCCCGATAAAGAGATGTAAGGAACACCTGCCGGCAATGGTTCCGTCTTGTAATAGTTGAGCAGCACGGCAACAACGCTCTTTGTACCCTCTAATAGTTGACGAGGGTCTGTCCTCTTTGCGAGATTCCTCTCCATGTATTGCATCGACCCTTGATAACCCTGTTCCAACCATTTCTTCAAGTAGTCATTGTCCTCTGCCAGATACTCCGCACGGGCCGCACCGGCAGCGTCAAAACCTGCCGACTTGGCACATGCTTCCAATGTCCTCAGCGTAAGCATTCTTCAATACGCTTGGGCAACTCGTCGAAGGGGATATTCCGACCTGTCACCTCGCCTTTTTTGTTCAGTAGGAAATAGGTCGGTATGTTCTGCACATTGTATGTCCGGTAACACATCCTGTTGTCCTTGTCGCTGTGGACTGTCACCCATGGCAGATTCACTGCACTTTCTGTCCACAACGCTGTGTCTGCATCGCCCGACACTTGGTATATTTCAAAACCCTTGTTATGGTATCGGTTATATAGTTCCCTCAACTCAAAGATGTAGGCATGGCTTTGTGGCATTCCTATGGCGGAAAAGTCCAAAAGTATCACTTTCCCACGCAAAGATGACAAACTCCTTTCCGTCCCGTTTTCGTCGGGAAGATTTATGTCCAAAAAGGCGTTGTCCGACTCTTTTATCAAGGTCTGCACCGCTTGCAATTGGGCGTTTTTGCGCTCCTGGCGGATTTCTTCGTCCACTGCCCCGTAGAGTTTTTTGCTACGCTCGGAGTCCGGCATAAACACTTTCCATGCAGTTGCGACGGCGGAAAAATAAATCCTGTCCGCCTGGTCTGCCAAGTCAAAGACGAACCGGCCGCCTTTGTGCTGGAGCAATGCATAGTAGGCAACAATGGACCGCGGGTCTGTCAGAATTATTTTGGCGGCTTTTTGCTTGTGTTCCGTTATGCTTTTCTCCTGCAGACTGCGTCTCAGTTCCGCAATCTGCACGGTCTTTTCAGAACCTTCTATCCTGGCGTTATAGGGCAAACTGTCTGGCGTCGATGTGATACGTACTTGCTCTGTTGAATCAATAGCGATGACCAGCACTTTCCCGTCAACCCTCAAACGGTAGAGTTCGGGATACTCTTCACGTGGCTGGCTGAAGCGGAACTTGCCGGTTCTGCCCAAACGGACGGAATCTATCGTCTCGGTTCTGCTCACGCCCATCCGATCCAGATAAAGCATACTCCCTTTCGCATCCGGGATTTCACCGCTTATCGAAAACTTTTCCTGCTGTTGGCAACCCGCCATCAACAGGATTGCCACGCAACTCAGTCCTATAACTAACGTCCTACGCATTGATCAAACTCGATAGATTGGTGGCGAATAGTTTCACGGCAATGGCAAGCAGTACAATGCCGAAGAACTTGCGGATGATGTATATTCCGCCTTCTCCGAACAGTTTCTGAATAAATCGGGTCGATTTCAACTCAATGTACACAAAACCCATATTCAGAAGCAACGCAATGCAGATATTTATAATGGAATATTCCGCACGGAGGGAAATCAGGGCTGCAAACGCTCCCGGACCCGCAAACAGAGGAAATGCCAGAGGGACGATCGACGAAGCACCCTTCGGCCCGGTATTCTTGAAGATCTCTATGTCGCACACCATCTCCAACGCCATGATGAAGATAATAATCGCTCCTGCCACGGCAAACGACTGTATATCCACATTGAATAACTTCAGTATCCATTCCCCCACGAAGAGAAACAAAAACATGATGATGGTTGCCACGGTCGTTGTACGTATGGCACTGATGTGTTCCCCCTTGCTTTCCAAGTTCAGTACAATGGGGATACTGCCGAGTGGATCAATGATGGCGAAAAGCACCATGAACGCACTCAATACTTGCATAATGCTGAAATCCATAGTATATCTTGTTGTATTGTTTGTTGACGTCTGCCCTGTTTACCAACCGATGTATGTTCCGATCTTGCTACATCTGTTTAAGAACGAAACCTTTCCGCACTTTTGGCGGTATGTCTTGCTTTGCCGGCTACAAAAATACAAAAACCGCTTCATATACACAAGCCCTCGTATTTTCCTCGCCAAATTTCCTATTCTCCTATTACAATATCTTCAAAAGTGTTGATGAGTTCTTTCTTATACGGATGCTCCACTCGGATGTAGTTTTCCGTAAACCCGCTCATGCGTCCCCCTCTCTCGCGCGCTTCCCATAGTACGGTGGCTTTCTCGCCTTGGTGTGCTGCATAGAAAGACTTCAGTTTCTTCTCCGAAAGGGTATGTAGTACCTCGCTGCGGCGTTTTCTTTCCTCTGTCGGAACAATGGGTGTTATCTCGAGCATCTTCGTGTTGGCTCGCTCCGAATAGGTGAATACGTGCAGTTGTGAAATATCCAACGACTCGATAAACCGGTAGGCTTCTTCGAACTTCTCTTCGGTCTCCCCTCGTACACCCGTCATCACGTCCACTCCGATAAAAGCCTTCGGCATCAGTGTCTTTATTTTTGCCACCCGTTCGGCAAACAGTGCCGTGTCATAGTGCCTTTTCATCAATCGCAGCACCTCATCGCTTCCGCTTTGCAAAGGAATGTGGAAATGGGGTGCAAAGTGCTTGCTTTTAGCCACAAAGGCTATTATATCGTCTGTCAGCAGATTAGGTTCGCAACTCGAAATTCTGTATCGTACATCCGCATCCGTCTCGTCCAAGGCGCGAAGCAGGTCAATAAACTTTTCATCTGTACTGCGCCCGAAATCCCCTATGTTCACGCCGGTCAGGACAATCTCTTTGGTGCCCCTTCCGGTTGCTTGCCGTGCTTCTCGGACAATCGATTCAATACTTCCGTTCCTGCTTTTCCCGCGCGCAAGAGGTATGGTGCAGTAGGTGCAGAAATAGTTGCAGCCGTCCTGCACTTTCAGAAAACAGCGCGTTCGGTCGTCCCACGAAACCGACGGGTGATACTCGTCTGTTTCACGGATGGCGGATGTCTGTATCGCTTCATGCTGTTCTTCTATCCGGTCTATGAAAGCGGGAATACCGAATTTTTCGTTCATGCCCAATACATAATCCACGCCCTCTATTTCCGCCACTTCACCTGGTTTCAGTTGGGCGTAGCAGCCTGTTACGATTAGTGTCGCATTGGGGTGTTCTCGGCGGATACGATGAATGGCTTGCCTGTCTTTGTGGTCTGCCGCATCGGTCACGCTGCATGTGTTGATGATGCAGATATCGGCTTCTTCGTCCTTGTCTGCACGTTGGTGACCGCGCGCTGCCAATGCCCTTGCCAGTGCCGAACTCTCTGCAAAGTTCAACTTGCAACCTAATGTATGGAAACTTACTTTCATCGCGTCCGCAAAGATACAAAGAAATCCGCACATCTGAAACTCTGCTGCTGTTCTTCGCTCATTCTGCCGAAGCGATAAGATAGATGTAGCCTCATGTAGCCTTAAATGCCGTTTGCTGCTACCTGTTATCTCCTGTCTTCCATTCTTACGCTGTTCTTATTCCTACGACCCCTCAAGCCGACCTGAACGAACTCTGAAGCACCTATGGACGATAGATGAAAATGAAGTTGAAACAGCAAAATCGTACATTGTACATCGTCAAATCGTAAATATCTTGCCTCCTTGACTGGAATTATTCGCCTCATTCGCCCGATTCGCCAAATCTGTCTTATTTGCCCTATTTGTTCTATTAGTCCAGTTGTATGACTATGCGATGTATGGGAGACGTGAAACGTAAGGCAAGTGCTACGGAACAATCTTAAAATTTGACACTTTTTTGCTGTGGCGAGTTGGTAACGAGTTGGTAACGCTTTCCTAACGAGTTGGTAACGAATTTTATCTTACAGATAGGATACAGTCTATACGATGTCTATCTTAACAATCGTATATTTTGCATATACTTTCGCAGTTAGACAGCACCCTCCAACCGCAAACATCAGATGTTCCTCCATAGATACTCCTCTGTGGTTACTCCTCTGCGGGAGCCTCACTGGGGACGCAGACGCCCCGTCCGCGGTTTTCAACGGCTCTTTATGGTCATTGCCGGAGCAAATTAACGGTCAATTACATGGCAATTAGCGGAGGATATAGTAGTCATTAACGGATGCTCACCGGGGACGCGGACGCCCCGTCTGCGGTTTTCAACGGCTCTTCAGCAGGCATTGATGGATCAAATTAACGGTCAATTACACGGCAATTGGCGGAGAATAAAAATATACGATAATGCCTTTTAACGTCTCTTCAATGGCTTCTGGTGGAAAAAATAGGACATCGTCTTTCCTCTTTGTTATGTAAATTATCTCATAATTCGGGTCGGAATATCTTCCGTTCGTCTGTGAAATTTTACCATTCAGTATGTTTTTTGCCCTTGTCGGTCGTGCAAATGTGTGGAAACGGGGAATTTTATCATATCTTTGCCGTGCTTAACTATAAGTGAGTACACATGAAAAATGGTAGAAATTTGTCCTTCGGGCAACTGTTCAATCTTAGTTTTGGCTTCTTCGGCGTGCAGATTGCTTATGCTCTGCAAAGCGCAAATATATCCCGGATTTTTGCTACTCTCGGTGCGGATCCTCACCAGTTGAGTTTCTTTTGGATTCTTCCGCCGCTTATGGGAATGTTGGTGCAACCCGTTATCGGGAAGTATTCCGACCGCACTTGGTGTCGCATGGGGCGGCGCAAACCTTATCTTCTTGTGGGGGCGCTCGTAGCCGTCATTGTGATGTTGCTCCTTCCCAATGCGGGAAGTTTCAATCTTTCCACTGCCTATGTCTTTCTCGGCTTGAATGCTGCAATGTGGTTCGGCTTGTTCTCGCTGATATTTCTCGATACTTCCATCAATGTCGCTATGCAACCGTTCAAGATGATGGTCGGCGATATGGTGAACGAAGAGCAGAAGGGGCTGGCATACTCCATTCAGTCTTTCCTTTGCAATGCGGGCTCTTTGGTTGGCTATCTTTTCCCCATTTTCTTTACGTGGATAGGGATAAGCAATACAGCGGAAACGGGTGTTGTGCCCGATTCCGTGATTTGGAGTTTCTATGTGGGGGCTGCTATCCTTATCCTTTGCGTGCTTTATACTTTTCTTAGCGTGAAGGAACTCAATCCGCAGGAGTATTCCGAGTTCCATGGTATCAGCGAAGATGAGAAAGAGACAAAGGAGGAGAACACCAATATAATAAAGTTGCTCCGTAACGCACCCTCTGCTTTTTGGACGGTGGGACTGGTGCAGTTCTTCTGTTGGGCGGCTTTCATGTATATGTGGACCTATAGCAACGGGGCTATCGCTACGCAGTGTTTCTCTTGGGATGGCGTGGCTACTTCGGCTTCCGAGTTTCAGAATGCAGGCAATTGGGTGGGCGTTGTGTTTGCAGTGCAGGCTGTCGGTTCATTGTTGTGGGCGATGTTGCTTCCCGTATTGGAAAAACGCTTTACGAACAAAGGGGCTTACGCTATCTCGCTGGTAGTGGGAGCCCTTGGTTTTATCTCGGTGTGGTTTGTCTCCAATCAGTATGTGCTGTGGATTAGTTATGCCCTGATAGGGGCGGCTTGGGCGGCTATGCTGGCGTTGCCGTTCACCATTCTCACCAATGCACTGAATGGTGAAAACATGGGCTACTACCTCGGATTGTTCAATTGCACCATCTGTCTGCCGCAGATAGTGGCGGCTCTCTTGGGAGGTGTACTCCTCAAGTACGTGTGTGGCGGTGCGCAGGTCGGTATGCTTGTAGTGGCTGGTATCCTGCTTCTTTTGGGTGCAGTCTCTGTGGCGTTTGTCAGAGAGGGAAAATCAGCCGTAGCGGAGAAGTAAAAAAGAGTATAAGTTGAAAATTAAATCATTATAATTGGTATAAATCATGAATAAAAACACTTCTTTTCGTAAATTGCGCGGGGTGTTGCTCTTGGTAATGATTTGCATGGGCATGACGGCGATGGCACAAACTGCCGTAACCGGTAATGTCATTGATGCTGCCACGGGCGATCCTATCATTGGCGCAAGCGTATTGGAAATGGGTACCACCAACGGAACGATTACCGACTTTGACGGTAATTTCTCGCTCCGTGTTTCTCAGGGTGGTGCTACATTGAGTGTCTCCTACATGGGGTACAAGACGCAGGAAATAGCAGTCGGCAACCAAACCGTCATCAAGGTTCGTTTGGGTGAAGACAATGAGTTGCTGGACGAAGTAGTGGTTGTGGGCTACGGCGTAGTGAAGAAGAACGATGCCACGGGTTCGGTAACCGCTATCAAACCCGACGACATGAACAAAGGGCTTGTCACGAATGCACAAGACATGATGGCGGGTAAGATTGCCGGTGTTAATGTCACAAGTAGTAGTGGTGCCCCCGGTGCAGGTGCCACCATTCGTATTCGTGGTGGTTCGTCACTCTCTGCAAGCAACGACCCGTTGATTGTCATAGACGGACTGGCTATGGATAACAATGGTATTCAAGGCGTATCGAACCCTCTTTCAATGGTTAACCCGAATGATATTGAGACCTTTACGGTGCTGAAAGACGCTTCTGCCACGGCTATCTACGGTAGCCGTGCCAGCAATGGTGTCATCATCATCACCACCAAGAAAGGTGCTGCAGGACAGAAACCAAAATTCAACTACGAGGGCAATGTCTCTGTCAGTGCACTCACGGGACGTCTGGAGACGCTTACGGGAGATGAACTCCGTGACTATGCAAAGAATATCTTGAAGCATAAGCAATATAAGTTGGACTATATGGGTTCTGCCAACACCGATTGGCAGGCGGAGATATACCGACCTGCCATCAATACCGACCATAACTTCAGTATGGTGGGCGGAACGAAGAATATGCCGTATCGTGTTTCTCTCGGCTATACGTTACAGAATGGTATCATACGCACCTCCTCTATGCAGCGTGTGACTGCTGCCGTTAACCTCTCGCCGACATTCTTCGATAAGCACCTCACATTCAACTTGAATGCAAAAGGTATGTATATTTTCAACCGCTATGCGGATGGTGGTGTGGTAGGTGCTTCGCTTTCCATGGATCCGACCTATCCCGTGAAAGACCCTTCGCTCACTACATTTGGTGGTTACTACCAACGTACTAAAAAAGGTGAATATACTAACGATAATACCGAACTTTGGGGCTTGACTACCAATGCACAGGCAACGGCTAACCCCGTAGCAACGCTCAATCAGAAGAACGACCGTGCCAATTCGGGTGCTTTCGTCGGAAACTTGGAAGCAGACTATAAGATCCACGGCTTTGAAGACTTGCGCCTGCATGCTAATTTTGGTGCCGACTATTCCTATGGTAAGCAGTTGACATCCATATCTCCTTATTCCTATTCGAACCATTATTGGGGATGGGAAGGCTATACACAGCAGATGAAGTACAACTTGCAATTCAATGCCTATGCTCAGTACTATAAAGATTTCTCCGAAACACAGCACTTCGATGCTATGGTGGGTTATGAGTGGCAGCATTTCTACAAGGATGGTGACACCGATGGTTGGGGTACTTATCCTGCAGGAAGTTATATGATACAACCGGTCGTTGATCCTGCAACCGGTAATGTAATTCCTGATCCTGCCGACCCGACCAAGGATATGCAGGAAAAGGTTAGTCTTGCAGGCGATATGTACAACCGCTATACCAACGCTTGGATATCCGAGAGTTACTTGGTATCGTTCTTCGGGCGTATCAACTGGACGGGTTGGAATCAGGTAATGCTTACCGCAACGGTTCGTGGTGACGGCTCTTCGCGTTTCGCAAAGGATCACCGTTGGGGTATATTCCCCTCTGTGGCACTCGGCTGGAAGATTAAGGAAACATTCTTGAAAGATGTGAATGCCGTTTCCGACTTGAAACTCCGTCTCGGTTATGGTATCACCGGACAGCAGGAAATCGGACAAGGCGACTACCCCTATTTGGCAACGTATGCTATCAGCCAGGCACATGCCTACTATCCCGTGGGTGATGGTAACGAACTTCGTGACTCCGAAGGAAACATTGTTCGCGATGCCGACGGAAACATTATGTATGTTTCCAATCGCCCGAGCGCAATCTCGCCGGATCTTACATGGGAAAAAACGACCACCTATAACGTAGGTATAGATTATGGTTTTCTCAACAACCGGATATCCGGTTCGTTGGATTACTACTATCGTAGCACACGCGATTTGATTAACTACATTGATGCAGGAGCGGGACAGAACTTCTCTAACCGCGTTGTAAGCAACATCGGTTCACTCCGCAACCAAGGTGTAGAGTTCTCCGTCAATGCAGTAGCAATCGACAATAAGTCTCTTAAATGGGATATGGGACTCAACCTTGCATGGAATGACAATAAGATTACGGAACTTACGGCAGGTGATTCCGACGACTACTATGTAGCCACAGGCGGTATTTCTTCAGGTACGGGTAATACAATTCAGGCGCACAAGACGGGCTATGCGGCTTCTTCATTCTATGTGTACGAAACCGCAAAGTCTGTTGATGAACAGGGACGAACTGTTTACCAGGCTGTTGACCGAAATAAAGACGGACAGATTGACGCTAAAGATAAGTACATCTACCATGACCCTGCCGCTAAACTTACATTGGGTTTCCAGAGTAAGTGGCAATTCTATGGATTCGACTTGGGTATCACGATGCGCGCTTCATTTGGCAATTATGTGTACAACGACGTGTTGGCAAGCAACCTTCAATGGGTAGAGCCTTACAAGGTATATCAAACCCAAAACGGTGGCTATCATGGCGTATTACGTGAAGCCTACGACACCTACCTCTATCAAGGTATGCACTCCGATGGTATTCAGGCTCTTGTTTGGGACGAAACGGCAGGAGATTACAAAGTTGATGGCACATTCCCCGATTGGTATATGTTGGACTACTTCGTAGAAAGAGCCTCTTTCCTCCGTATTGACAATATCACTTTGGGCTACACGTTCAACAAGAATCCGAAAATCAATGCACGTATCTACGCAACAGTGCAGAACCCGTGTGTGTTCTCGCCCTACAAAGGTTTGGATCCCGAGGTGTTTGGAGGAATTGATAACAATATCTACCCGCGTTCTATGACGGCGTTGGTCGGTGTAAGTTTGCATTTCTAACAGAATAACGAGTTAAGTATATGAAAAAGATATTTCAGTTTGTAGCAGTATCCGCCCTCATGCTGGGCATGACTGCTTGTGTGAACGACCTCAACGTCGAACCAAAGGATCCGAATCTCGTTATGGAGTTCGACCAGAATGCTGTCTTCACGAAGATTTATGCAACCTTTGCAACTACGGGGCAGAAAGGTCCCGATGGCAATGGCGATGTGGCTGGTATCGACGAAGGAACATCCGCTTTCTACCGTATGTTCTGGGAACTGAACGAGTTCCCGACCGACGAAGGTTGGTGGGTTTGGGGTGACCCGGGTATTCCCGAGATAAGGGAAATTAAGTGGACATCTACCAATACCTTGGTGGCTGGTCTCTACTATCGTCTCTATTTCGATATCACGCTCTGCAACCATTTCTTGGAGAAGGCTACGGGTAACGATGAACGCACTATGACCCAACGGGCGGAAGTCGAGTTCATTCGCGCTTTCAACTATTGGTATCTCTTGGATATGTTTGGAAGTGTGCCTTTGGCTACCGATATGAACGCGGATAACATCAAGCAGGTTGACCGCACGGAACTTTATAATTGGGTGGAGCAAGAACTTCTTAAAGTGGAACAGACGCTTCCCGAAACCCGCCTCTCCCTCTATCGTGTGGACAAGGTGGCAGCGCAGTTGCTTCTCGCTCGTCTCTATCTCAATGCGGGGGTCTATACGGGTACTCCTCAGTGGGCAAAGGCTGCTGAATATGCCGATAAGGTTATCAACTCCAACTATAAGTTATATACCGACAATTCGGGCAAGTACACTGCTTATCAGAAACTCTTCATGGGGGATAACAACAAGAATGGTGCGCAGGACGAAGCCGTTTTCTTGATTTATCAGGACGGTGTGAATACCCAAAGTTGGGGCGGTGCTCGTTTCTTGGTGAATGCTGTCCGAAACGCAGGGTTCAACTCTTGTGGCTCCACCGACTCATGGTCCTGCTTCCGTTCCAGTCCCGAGTTGGTATATGTCTTCTTCGATAAATCCAAGGCTGCGTCTGTCACTGCCGATGAGTTCGAAATGCCCGCAAAGGCAGGTGATAACCGTTGCATATTGGCATCCAAACCCAATAACAAGAAATGTGGTCTGAAAGGCGATATGTCTTCTGAATTCGATGCTTGCTGGGCTGTTCTGAAGTGGACGGGACGCTATTCCACGGATGCAAAGGGTACCGATGTATCTTTCCCCGACACCGATATTCCTTTGTTGCGTGCGGCAGAAGCCTATCTCACGTATGCGGAGGCTGTCTATCGTGATCCTTCAGCGTCAAAGGGCATGACGGCAGAGCAAGCCATCCAGGCGTTGCGCGACCGCTCACAGAACACCACGGCATTCACCATCGACGATGCTTTCTTGCGTGATGAGTGGGCGCGCGAGTTCTATCTGGAAGGACGTCGCCGAACCGACCTTATCCGTTTGGGATATTTCACGGGCAAGAAAGATTCTTATTCTTGGGAAGGACGTGGTGGTAGAAAATCCGGTGAGATGGCTGCTAAAATTAAGGCAAAGTACAGCACTTTCCCTATTCCTGAGGCAGACATCGTATCCAGTGGACTGCATCAAACCAATGGATGGGAGTAATCTTTGAAACAATAAGTTTGATATATAAGCAACTAACTATTTTATTCATTTAATTAACTAATCATTATGAAAACAAGTAAGTTTTTCTTTGGAGCAGCAATGCTGTGCGTTGGTGCTTTGACAATGGTTTCGTGTAATCCGGATGACAACAAAAAAGACGATGTAATCATCGATGTCATTACAACCCCTGACGTACAAGGAACAGAAGGTGCATTCACCGTTGTTGTACGTTTCGATGGAACCGTTTGCCGTAACGACGATGGTACTGATTTCGGTATTGCTTTCCCCTGCAGTGAAGTGATGAAGGATGACAATTCTGGCTGGAGTGAAGATCCTTCTCTTATCTACAAGATGGAACGTGTTGAAACCGATGTGGAAGGCAACTGGTTCAAAGTTGTTATTCCTACAGAAAAAGACACGCTTGAAGGTAAACCTGTGCAGTTGGCTGCCGATGGCACATTCAGTTGGGACTACCAAACAGGAGGACCCGAGTCTTGGACTACAGTTGATGGTGAAGTCGAAATTACCACTGGTTACGCTGATGAGGCTAACTTGAAATTTGTCAACAAAGGTATTGTGGTATTTTTGGTTTCCAAAGGTTGGAAGAAAAATCAAGCCCCTTGCGTAGAGGCTACTCCTCACCATTACAAAGTTACTCTTAAGATGGCATACTGCGGTCCGGAAGGAACATGCCCTGGTATCTCCGGTGGTATCAACGGTTGGGGCTGCGATGCTATGACCAAAGTATCCGACACGGAGTGGACGTATGAGTTTGACTCGAAAGAAGGTCAGGAATACAAGTTCCAAGGTAGCGATGGAAAATGGAGTAACGAAATCATGTTCTATAGCGAGAATGATTCAGACTTCGTTAAATTCGAGAACCAGACCCTTGGTGCAGAAGAGAATATCGTGTATGAATATACCGATCAAACCAAGTATGTTTGGTCTAAGTGTGGTGACTCTTGGACGTATGTAGAGGCGAAGTTCCCGCAGGTCGTTTTCAACCTCGAAATCAAAGGTGATGACCAGGAGAAAGTATTCCTGCATGGTCCTTTCGTTGACAACAACTGGAATGGTGTAGAGATGACAAAGGTAAGTGCAAACCACTTCACTTATACGCTCGCACAGGAAATCACATCGGGTACAGAGTACCAATACACTTTGGCTGCTGATAGTTGGGCTGCTAAGGCTATCTTTGAAGAAGGTGGTACCGCTGGTTCTGGAAACCAGAAGATTACTGCTGAAGAAATGAAAGATGTCGTTTACGGCTTTGCAGAATAATATGGCACTGAAGTATTTCATTTGTGACTATGCACGTGCAGATTGGGGCAAGACATCTACCTTGAAACTTGTCATCCGTAAACTTGGCACACCGGTTTCTACAAAGACATCAGGTGCTGATGAGTGGGCAATGTTCAAAGTGGTTACCAATTCGGGTGCTGTGAAGTGTGTGGTAGTCGCTACCGCAGGCGATCCGCAGTCCGTACAACCCCAATGGCTCCAAGAGGCAGTTAATTGTAAGGCAGACATTGTAGTCTGTGCTGCCCGCCAACGTGGAAGTACTATTCACAATGTTAGTACCATTCTTAGGGGAAATGGATATGAGGAGATTTGGTTTCAGAATTTCTACACCGAACAACCCATAGGAATTGGTACAATGAACGATATTATGGCAGATGCCATTGTACAACTGATTTACCAATTGCCTTAAAAGTGTCACAATTGAATAATGGTAAACGAGGCTGCCACACGGCAGCCTCGTTTTCTCTCTATATATGACCTTATGGAATAACTAAGGTTGTACATTTTGCCATTGCACAAACTATTACACTTTTGTCCAGACATAAATGCACGCACGCAACACTTTTATCCGGATAACTTGTATATATCCCTGTTTCTGTGTACCTTTTCCAACGAAGCGATGTAACAGTTTCACTCTCTTTTGTCAATCTTCTGCCCTTTCGGGTGAGTTGTGTTTTCCCAACAAAGTAGTATTCCGTCTGTCTTATTCGTCCGCGACACACCCCAAAACCCCATTCGTGGACAAATAAGCACACTTGATAATAGCCTAATCGACAATTATGATTAAATTGCATATTTCGGTATCAATTTCTCTTACAACAACATTATAAGCAACCCTCTTTGCTTATAGTGTAAAGTTTGTGGGAAACTGCAATTTTCAGAAACATTTATTTGTGGGAAATTACAATTTTAGCATTCTATTTTTAAGGGGAAACTATAATTTTAAGCATTTGAAATTTCGGGGATATTACATTATATTGCATAGATTACTAATAATCAGCGCGCAATAAACTATATAGTGCCATTAGTTTGCACACGTAAAAATATAGTACTACCTTTGCATTGTTTTTCAATCACAACATCCACCTGCAGTGGAGATAAAATGTACAATAGGTATGCAAATGCAGATATTCAAGCGCAAAGCGTATAACAAACTATTGCAATGGAAGCAAGAGAGCGATGGACATTCCGCCCTGCTGGTAGAAGGTGCACGGCGTGTAGGCAAATCCACGTTGGTGGAGGAATTTGCCAAGCACGAGTATCACTCTTATCTACTCATTGATTTCAACAATGTATCGGAGGATGTGATGCGTTGGTTTGAAGAATTGGAGGATATGGATTACTTGTTTTTGCGTCTGCAGAACCGCTATAGTGTGAACCTGATTCCTCGTCAGTCAGTAATTATATTTGATGAGGTACAGCGTTGTCCGAAAGCACGTCAAGCCATCAAGTACTTGGTAGCCGATGGTCGCTATGATTACATTGAAACAGGTTCACTGATTAGTATTCAGCAAAACACAAAGGATATTACTATTCCCAGCGAAGAAGATGTTCTCGAACTGTTTCCTCTTGACTTTGAGGAGTTCTGTTGGGCATTAGGAGATATGGTTACCATACCTCTGTTGCGGCAGTTTTTAGACAAGCGATTGCCACTCACAGCAGCACATACCACCAACCAACGGCGGTTGCGATTATATATGCTTGTGGGCGGTATGCCTCAAGCCGTAAATGCCTATTTGCAGACGAATAATCTAAAGATGGTAGATGATGCCAAACGCCAGATAATCAGGCTATACACTACCGACTTTATCAAGATTGACCCATCCAAACAGGTATCGAAAATGTTCCTGTCTATCCCTGCTATGCTGAGCAAAAACACCTCGCGCTATGTGCCGTCAGCAGTTATGGGAAGGGTGAGCCAAAACGTATTGAAAAAAATGCTGACTGCATTGGAGGATAGCAAGGTGATAAACATAGCCTATCACACAGATGACCCGAATGTAGGTATGTCTCTAAGTGCCGATTTGAACCGTTATAAACTATTTGTCGGTGATACAGGGTTGTTTGTTACAATGGTTTATTGGGACAAAGACTACACCGAGAACATCATCTATCAGAAACTGTTGAGCGACAAGTTGGAAACCAATCTCGGCTATATTTACGAGAACTTGGTGGCGCAGATGTTACGGGCAGCAGGCAATAAACTGTTTTACTATACATTCCCCAAGGATCCCAAGCACAACTATGAGGTGGATTTTCTGCTCTCGCGCGGCAACAAGATATGTCCTGTTGAAGTCAAAGCGGGCAACTATCGCGCACACGAGTCCTTGGATGCTTTCTGCCGAAAGTTCTCTTCGCGTGTAGGACAAAGTTATATCTTGCATACCAAGGACTTACGCCGAGATGGTACAACTTTGTGTCTTCCTGTTTATATGGCAGAATTACTGTAAAACATACACTCTATTCGTCCACGACGCACCAAATACACCCACTCGTGGACAAATAAGCGCACTTGATAGTATGCCGAATCAATAGATTGCTACTGAATTCGTAGATGATGGTATCTTTTTCCCGAGGCTGCTACACGGCAGCCTTTTTTGCATTCCTATGTCGCAAGATAGATACTTTATAAAGATGAAAATGATGTCTTTGAATAGAAACCGTAGAAACAGAGGGTGGGGTGCATCAGCCTATGTGGATAATAGTGTAAAAGTTATTTCCATGTAGCCGACCTCAACGACCCCTCAACGACCCCTCAACGACCCCTCAACGAGGGAATGATGAGATGAAAATCGTACATCGTAAATCGTAAATCACAAATCGTAAATACTTTAGCCCCTCCTTTGGAGGGGATGGGGAGGTCTAACTAATAAACTTCTCTCTCTCCCTGCCAATATGGCACAATCTCCCATCTTGTGGCAGTCTTTGGCGGACAACTCCGTTTTGGCACGGATTATGCAAACTATCGTGCGTGAAACGTTCTGTAGAGCGTCTCGCAAGTAGTAGAACATAATATCAGAATAATATGACACAAATCAAACCATTGGCTGATAGGGTCTTGATAAAGCCTGCAGCCGCAGAAGAAAAAACCATCGGAGGTATCATCATTCCGGATAGTGCAAAGGAAAAACCATTGAAAGGCGAAGTTGTCGCTGTCGGTCATGGCACAAAAGACGAGGAAATGCACCTCAAAGCCGGTGACGAGGTTCTCTATGGCAAGTATGCCGGAACGGAATTGGAATTCGATGGCGAAACCTATCTTATCATGCGCCAAAGCGATGTCTTGGCGATACTCGGATAATCTTATGTGTGTAACGAAGTAAATAATTAAAACTATGGCTAAAGAAATAGTATTCAATGCGGAAGCACGCGAACAACTCAAAAGAGGTGTCGATCAGTTGGCGGATGCAGTCAAGGTAACCCTTGGTCCTAAGGGACGTAACGTAGTTATTGAAAAGAAGTATGGCGCACCGCAAATCACCAAAGATGGTGTCACGGTGGCTAAAGAAATTGAGTTGGAGAATGCACAGGAGAACTTGGGGGCGCAGTTGGTAAAGGAAGTGGCTTCCAAAACGGGTGATCAGGCTGGTGATGGTACCACAACGGCTACTGTCCTCACGCAGGCTATCGTCGGTGTAGGTCTCAAGAACGTAACGGCGGGTGCCAACCCGATGGATCTCAAGCGCGGTATCGACAAGGCCGTTGCCAAAGTAGTGGAATCCATTAAAGCGCAGGCTGAACTCGTGGGCGACAACTACGATAAGATTGAACAAGTAGCAACGGTTTCCGCCAACAATGATGCTGCCATCGGTAAACTCATTGCCGATGCTATGCGCAAAGTCTCCAAAGACGGTGTTATCACCATCGAAGAGGCTAAGGGTACCGATACAACCATTGAGGTCGTTGAGGGTATGCAGTTCGATCGCGGTTATATCTCTCCTTATTTCGTAACCAATACGGAAACGATGGAAGTGGAGATGGATAAGCCTTACATCCTTATTCACGATAAGAAGATTTCCAACCTCAAGGAACTTCTTCCTGTGCTCGAACCGGCTGTGCAATCCGGTCGTCCTCTGCTCATCATTGCAGAAGATGTAGATTCTGAAGCACTCACCACATTGGTCGTTAACCGTCTGCGTGCGCAGTTGAAGATTTGCGCTGTCAAGGCTCCCGGATTTGGTGACCGCCGTAAAGAGATGCTCGAGGATATAGCGATTCTTACGGGCGGTACAGTCATCTCTGAGGAGAAAGGTATCAAGTTGGAGAATGCAACCACCGAAATGTTGGGTACGGCTGAGAAAGTTACGGTCAACAAAGACAATACCATCATTGTCAATGGCGCAGGCAGCAAGGAGGCAATCCAAGCCCGTGTACAGCAGATTAAGGCACAGATACAGAACACCAAGTCAACCTACGACAAGGAAAAACTCCAGGAGCGTTTGGCTAAGTTGTCAGGTGGCGTAGCCGTCCTTTATGTAGGTGCTGTAAGCGAGGTGGAAATGAAAGAGAAGAAGGACCGTGTGGACGATGCGCTGTCTGCTACCCGTGCTGCAATTGAGGAAGGTATCGTACCGGGTGGTGGTGTAACCTACATCCGTGCGCAAGAGGCATTGGAAGGACTCCGCGGTGAGAATGAAGACGAACAGACTGGTATCGAAATCATCCGCCGTGCCATTGAAGAACCTCTCCGTCAGATTGTCTTCAATGCAGGCAAGGAAGGTGCAGTGGTAGTGGATAAGGTTCGCCAAGGCAAAGGTGACTTCGGTTACAATGCACGCAAGGATGTCTATGAGAACATGAAGGCTGCCGGTGTGGTTGATCCCGCCAAGGTGACGCGTGTGGCTCTTGAGAATGCTGCAAGTATCGCAGGTATGTTCCTTACCACCGAGTGTGTTATCACCGACAAGAAAGAAGACAAACCCGAAATGCCCGCAATGAATCCTGGTATGGGAGGCATGATGTAACTCGGAATATCTTCCGCAAAGGATTCCCTGCCGCTTGAGTGAGACGGAAAGAATGGGAATCTTTTGTACAGGATTCCGCAAAAAAAGCGGGAAGTGTATCTGTTGGTACACTCCCCGCTTTTTTTGTATCTCAGCACGTTGGCGGAATTAAATCAAACAATGTGTGTCTGCGGGTCAGTAACGTCGGCATTGTGTCGGTGCGTACCTTCACCTTGTACACAAAGGCTAATGATTTGAGTTTGTTATTGTTCCCCTCTTTGAGGGGGCTGGGGAGTCCCATTGGTCTCTTGTGGCATACGCAGGGTGTACAGGATGGCTTCCGCTTGTCGTAGGGCGTTGCGTTTCTTCTGTCCGGGAGCAAAGATGAATATCTCTGCGGTAATGATGCGTTGGTTTACTTTGTCCAAACGGGTGTGCTGTACGAAAGGACCTCCCATGGCGGCACCTTCATACATCTTCCATAGACCGCGCACTTCTGCACAATAGGCATTTTCCTGGACGCTGATAGGGGTGAATATGGGGACGATGTGCTTGTACTCTGTTCCCATATAGGAACCCTCAATCGCACCTCCTATACGTGCTTTCATCAGGCTGTCCCTTTTTTGAAGGAGGTATCCCTCCGTGAAAGTATTCGGGTCAGTATAGGGATAGGAATACACTACCAGATCTCTTCGCATACTGCCTTTATCGCACACTGCCCATACAAAGTCCGCCGTATCGGTTACCAGTTGATAGTCTATAGGTACCAGCATCTCGCAACCGAACTCTTTCCGTATGGCGGCTTCGGCGACCGTGTTCTGTGAAGACCGGTAGAACTTGCCTTGGCGCTCCATCTCTTGTCTGACGAACCAGGAACGGATCGGCTCACCGTACTCGCTGATACATTGCATGAATGCTTCTGCCGAAGGACTCTGTATGCGGCACATCGCCTGCGGGTGGGAATATACGTCCTTGGCATACACCACCTTGTTATGGGTATAACGATCGGGGTTGATGTCTGCAACAAGGATATTGCGGGTAGGTTTCAGCAGGTTGTCGAATTGCCCTGTTGATACTTGCGACAAAGTGAAATAAGGTTCCATTTGTGGCATGCACGGCATATCGGCTGCCATAAACTCTCTGACGGCTTGTCCCTCCCTGCCGTTCCAATAGCCGTTGTCCATCACAACCAGCATCTCATAAATACTGCCTGTGGCGCTCGGACGCGTGGTAGAACTGCCTTTACCTTTGCAGGAGAACAGACTCAAAGGCAGAACGGATAGGAACAAGACATATAGAACAGATACTCGTTTCATGTGGATACGTTTTTCTTGTTATTCTTTCGTTTCCTTGTACATGGCTTTTGCCTGCAACTCCTTGTTCTCGTCTCGTATGGCAACCAAGTCAATGGCCATATACAGCGCATTCCTGAAACTGGTGGCGTCTGCCCCGTTCTTTCCTGCAATGGAGTAGGCGGTTCCGTGGTCGGGAGAGGTTCGTACAATCCGGAGACCTGCCGTAAAGTTCACTCCTTGCATATTCAGGGTCTTGAACGGTATCAGTCCTTGGTCATGGTACATGCCCAGTATGGCATCAAAATGTGTATAGTCGCCTGCACCGAAGAAACCGTCGGCAGAGTAGGGGCCAAATGCCATAATGCCCGCCTCTTTGGCTTTCTTGATGGCGGGGATAATGATGTCTTGTTCTTCTTTCCCAAGCAACCCGCCGTCTCCGGCATGAGGATTCAATGCCAGTACAGCGATTCTCGGACGACGGATACGGAAGTCGCTTTGCAGTGTCTTGTTCAGAAGGGTGAGTTTCTGCAGGATATTTTCTTCTGTAATGAAGAGCGGTACTTTGCTTATTGCTACATGGTTGCTCACCAGAGCGACACGCATTTGCTCGCTCACCATCATCATGAGCGATTGGTCTGTATCCGAGAATATATGGGTCAGATACTCAGTATGACCCGAGTATTGGAACTGCTCCGACTGGATATTCTCCTTATTGATAGGGGCCGTAACCAAGGCATCTGCCCAACCCTGTTTGATGTCTTCGCAGGCACGTGCAAGGGCTTGGTAGGAAGCACTGCCTCCCTCTTGGGTCGATGTCCCTATGTGGAGGGGCAAATCGTCTCCATAACATTTGATGAGGTTGATCTTCCCTTGTTCTGCCTGGTCGGCTTGCCCTATGATGTGGAATGGCATAGTCTGCATCTCCTTGTCGAGCAGTTGCAGGTGTTTCTTCAGCACTTGCAGATTGCCGTATATCACGGGGGTGCATATTTCCAAAATATGCGGGTGAGCCAGCGACTTGAGCATTACCTCATAGCCTATACCGTTGGGATCACCTGTTGTTATGGCAACGACGGGTTTTCGTTGCGCAGTCTTCTTCTCGTTAGTATTGTCCATAGTGTATCTTGTCATATTGTAAATGTTCAGGATTGATAGGGCGCTTCTCTTCATTGGGATAGCCCAACGAGATAATGCACAGCACATGCAACTGCTCGGGTATCTTGCAGACGCTGCGTACCAGTTCTTCCGCCCCTTCTCTGTTATATACTTGTACCCAGCATGCCCCCAAGCCCATGTCAGAGGCACAAAGCAATATGTTCTCGGCAGCAATGGCACCGTCGCACTGCCAGGTATCGGTCTGTGATGCATCCATACAGATAACGATACCGGCGGCTGCTTCTTTCAGCATCTGGCTGCCGTAAGTCCGGCATCCTGCCATCCGGCAAAGCATATCTTTGTCTTCTACTACCACAAACTCCCAAGGGTTCAGATGTTTGCTGCTTGGCGACGCCAAAGCGGCTTGCAGAAGTGTCTCTGTCTTCTCTCTTTCTATCGGACGGTCTTGGTAGCGCCGGATGCTTCTGCGGTGCAGAATGATGTCTAAGCAGTTGTTCATAGCGGGTCAGTTCCTTTTGGGTGAGTTATGGGTCTTATATTAGTTTGGGTTCTTGGAGTTCTTTTCCTTCACAGAAACGGTGGGTGATATGACGGTCATCGCCTATGTATATGTAACGCTCCAACCGGTGTAATAGGGAATAGTTGTCAAAGTTGAGGGAACTGTCGTCTATCACCAGAGCATCAAAAGCATACCCTTTTTCAAACGAGCCGACCTTTCCGAAGAACGAACCGCCCGACTTGGTTGCCATATAAAATGCCTCCGACAAAGTCAGGAATGGCAGTTTGCCCTCACTTCGTGCATACTGCAACTTGCTCATCTGCAGTGCATATTGCATCACGCGGAACATGCTCAAGTGGTGTCCTCCCGATACGTCACTACCCAATGACACGGGTATCCCCTGTTGCAGGAACGTGCGCACGGGCGCAATACCTGAACCGAGGTTGCAGTTCGAGGTCGGGCAATGCACCACCATCACATTGTTACGCTGCATCAGTTCCAACTCCTTGCCCTCGGTGTAGCAGCAGTGCGCCATCAGCGTAGGTGTCTGCCCAAACAATCCGTAGCGGTTGTAGGCATCGCCATAGCAGGTACTTTCGGGTTCCAATTCGCGCACCCATGCAATCTCCGAGCGGTTCTCACTCAGGTGCGACTGCACAGGGAGATGGCATCGTTGTGCCAATTCCCCGAAAGCCTGAAGCATATCCGCTGTGCAGGCAGGCACGAAACGTGGTGTAACGATTGCCTTCACTTGCTTGTTTTCCTGCAATGAGTCGCACAAGTCTTCTGTGTCCCGAACAGCCTCCTCCGTCCTGTTCAGCAGGGTGTCGGGACAATTTCTGTTCATGCCCACTAAGCCAATCAATGCACCTAATCCCGCTTCGGTGAAGAGTTGCGCCAATATTTGCGTTGCTGCCGGGTGGATAGTGGCAAACACCGATGCACGTATAGTGCCATGAAGCCACAGGTCGTGTACAAAGCGGCTGTACATTCGCTCTGCATATTCCGTGTTGCTGTATTTGGCTTCTTCAGGAAAAGTGTATGTGTTGAGCCACGGCAATAACTCCATATCCATTGCCAAGCCCATATTGCGGTACTGCGGGGCATGAACATGCATATCGTTCATAGCAGGGATAAGCAGGCTATCACCGAAATCAGTGAGAGGTTCTCCCTGTAAGCGGGTAGGGAGTGTGGCATATACGCCTTCTATGATGCCGTCGGCATCAACGGCTATATATCCGTACTCCACAACCTGGAATTGCTCGGGAGACGGTGTAAACAGAATATTTGCTTTATATATTCTCATGTGTGTTTTTCTTTGTTCTTCTTATGGTAGAAAGGTACTAATATGAAGTAGTTGATGATACCTGCCAACATAATGGCAATAATGCCGGCAAGTTCCTCTGACAGGGTCAGCCATATCAGAAGATGCAGGAACGCCAGTTGCAAGATGTAGTTCACCCCGCGTCCTAACAAGAACCCGCCCGCATTCTTGATGTTGGGGTGCGTGCCGAAAGTGTAGAAACTGGTCAGCAGGTAGTTGCTAATCATCTCTATCACAAACCCTATCGTGAACGCCAGTGTTACGCGGATACCCAATTCGGGGCAACAGTAATCAAACAATGCCAGAAAAACGTAGTAGATACCATACTGCAAGCCCGTTCCGAATGCACCCACACACACGAAACGAACTGCAGAACGATATTTCTCCGGCAAACGCCGCGTCAATGTCTTCAAATAATTACGAATTATGAATGAAGAATTATGAATTATGAATTATTACCTTGGCGTGTACTATTTCAAAGCAGTGAGGAGTTCCTCCATAGCGGCTTGCAAGCCCTCTGCATTCCTACCGCCGGCAGTAGCCATCCATGCTTGTCCGCCGCCACCGCCTTGTATATGCTTGGCAGCCGACTTAATCATCTGACCGGCATGGAGACCTGCGTCCACAAGCGGTTGGGAGAGGAAGACGGAAATCATCGGTTTGCCTTCCCACTCGGTGGCACCAATAACGGCAAAACGAACATCAGTGAAACGTCCGCGCAAGAGCGGCAGTACCCCGCGAACCATATCGGGTTGCACTTCGCCTTGTACACGCACCAGTTTGATACCATTATAGTCCTCGGCACGCTCAATGAGCCGATCGCGGAACTGTTCCAGTTTCTCCACCATATAGGTTTCAATCTCTTTCTTGAGCCCTGCATTCTCGCTGATGGCTTTCTGCACGGCACCTGCCAAGTCGGGCGCATTATTGAGCAGCCCGCGCAGGTTAGCCAGCATATCCTGCTGTGCGAAATAGAGTTCGTCCACCTTGGCGGCAGTAACCGCTTCGATACGGCGCACACCGGCAGCAACACTCGTTTCCATCAATATACGCACGGCACCGATACGACCTGTGGACGACACGTGGCAGCCACCGCACAACTCGATAGACGGACCGTATTTGATAACACGCACATCATCGCCGTACTTCTCGCCGAACAACGCCATCGCACCCATCTCACGCGCCTTGGCGATAGGAGTATGGCGACTCTCCTCAAGGGCGTAGTCCATACGGATGAATTGGTTAGCCAGACGCTCCACCTCACGCAGTTCTTCGGGCGTAACTTTCTGATAGTGAGAAAAGTCGAAACGGAGCGAGTCGGGCGTAACGAGACTACCCTTCTGCTCAACATGCTGTCCGAGAACGGTACGGAGGGCATAGTGGAGGATATGGGTGCAAGTATGGTTGCAAGCGATAGCCTGACGTCGGTCGGCATCCACTTTGGCTACCAGCGGTTGCTCGATGGCATCGGGCAACTCTGTGCAGATATGTACAGCAAGGTTGTTCTCGCGCTTGGTATCGATGATACGTGCCGTACCGAGCGACCCCGTATCGCCTACCTGCCCACCCATTTCGGCATAGAAGGGTGTCTTGGACAGCACTACCTGATAAAATTCTTTGCCTTTCTGGCTCACCTTGCGGTAACGCAGCACCAGGGTCTCGACCTCCAACGTATCGTAGCCGACGAACTCGGTGTCGCCCTCACGGAGGACTACCCAGTCGCCGAGGTCCTGTTTGTTGGCGGAGCGTCCCATCTCTTTCTGGTGCTCCAGAGCGCGGTTATACTCCTCCTCGTTGGTGGTAAAGCCGTTCTCACGGAGAATCAACTCGGTGAGGTCGAGCGGGAAACCGTAGGTATCTTTGAGGGTGAATACATCAACACCCGAAATCTCTTTGCCTTTGGCTTCGCGCATCAGTTTGTCAAGCAGGGTGATACCCTTGTCAAGGGTGCGGAGGAACGCCTCTTCCTCGCTCTTGATGACGGGGATAATCTGCTGTTCCTGCTTGCGCAGTTCGGGATAGGCATCGCCCATATCCTCGATGAGTTGCGGCACCAGACGGTACATAAACGCCTCTCTCTGACCGAGGAACGTATAGCCGTAGCGGACGGCACGACGCAGGATACGACGGATGACGTAGCCCGCTTTCTCGTTGGAGGGCAACTGACCATCGGTGATAGCAAAGGCGATAGTACGTATATGGTCGGCAATGACGCGCATAGCAATGTCGGTTTTCTCGTCTTTGCCGTACTCGCAACCGCATATCTCACCTATCTTATGAAGCATTGGCTGGAAGACATCGGTGTCGTAGTTGGACTGCTTGCCTTGGAGGGTACGCACGAGGCGCTCAAAGCCCATACCGGTATCGATGACCTTGTTGGGCAGCCCCTCGAGAGAGCCATCCGCCTTGCGGTTGTACTGCATAAAGACGAGGTTCCAAATCTCGATGACCTGCGGGTGGTCTTTGTTGACCAGTTCACGCCCCGGCACAGCGGCTTTCTCCTCCTCGGAGCGGCTGTCCACGTGAATCTCAGAGCAGGGACCGCAAGGTCCGGTATCGCCCATCTCCCAGAAGTTGTCGTGCTTGTTGCCCTCAAGGATATGGTCGGCAGGGAGGTGTTTCGCCCAGATAGCCGCAGCCTCGTTGTCGCGCTCCAGTCCCTCAGCGGGCGAGCCTTCGAAGACAGTAACATACAGGTCTTTGGGATTGATATGCAGCACATCGACGATATACTCCCACGCAAAGTCGATAGCCCCCTCTTTGAAATAGTCGCCAAACGACCAGTTGCCGAGCATCTCGAACATAGTGTGGTGGTAGGTATCGTGTCCGACTTCCTCGAGGTCATTGTGCTTTCCGCTGACGCGGAGACACTTCTGGGAGTCGGCTACACGGGGATATTTGATAGGGTCGTTGCCCAGAATGATACCCTTCCACGGGTTCATACCGGCGTTGGTGAACATCAGCGTCGGGTCATCTTTGATAACCATAGGAGCCGAGGGAACGATATGGTGCCCTTTGCTCTCCATAAAATCCAAAAAGGATTGTCTGATTTCTTTACTTGTCATATTTGTATGCTATGTTTTCGATGAAATTGTTATTATGTTATAATGCAACGCAATAATCGTACAAAGGTACGGAAATTTGGTCATACTGCAAAATACGGAATGAGAAAGGGGAAAGGAGGGAAATTTGAGACCTGCCAATCCGCTCCAAAGGAATGGTCAATTGTTCTCTCGTTGAGGGGTGCTTGAGGTCCCGATGAGGGGTCGTAGAGATCGGTTGCTTGATTTGTTGTAAGCAAAGACTTATGAGCCAACAGAATGTGAACTTATGGCATTTTGCAATACTTGTGCGTGTGATGCCAATTTATGATTTCCAGATTATAATCGCTGTACACTAATAAGTTGGTCGTATAATGCCCCGAACGGACGATAGTAAACATAGACGGTATATTCGTTTTGTGTTTCATAATGACTGCCTTCAACGGGTTGGGTAGTCACTTTTTTGGTGTAGCGCGGCACGAACCAATACTGGAAATCGTAACCACCTTGTTTGAGATAACGGCTCAGTGTGTAACATTTATGTTCCGAATCGTATTGCATCTTATTGTCAGACGACAACTGATTGAAAAACAGGTCACCGCCTACATATACATCTCCATCCGTGAACGGAAAATCTTTTGGCAGGAAAAAGTGTACCCACATATATTCGGCTTCCGTGTCGTCGTAGTCGGTACGTTCGGCATTGATAACGAATTGCCCGTTGGAATCATATTGAGCCGTGTAGGACAGGTCGGCTCTGCTTTCGGAAGGCAAGAGGAAGGCGTGATAATAGGTGTGGTCGAAGTAGATGTGATCAACATTGTTGCCCATATAATAGGTGGAGGCGATGTCGAAATACCGATATTCATTACCTCCCTCGAAGATAAGTTTCCGTTGGTTGATATAGCGCAAACGATTGCTTTCGATGTAGGTCGGACGAGGGTTGTACACTATGTTGTCGTACCGATTGTTCTGTTGTACAACGAGCAGAAAATCATTTGCTTGTGTCCACGTGACGCCATCGGTATAGAGATCGATATCCAACTGCTGATAGCGTCCGTTGAGTTCAATATCGGTGTTGCCACGCACCGAGACCTGTGTGTGTGCTTTCGGGTCCACGACAGAAAAACAAACCGTAGCGACACGGTTGTCTATGTCGTTATCTTCGTATATGATGATGGCATAGTTTCCGGACAGGGTAGGGAGCATGTCTTCGTTTGGGAAGTAGAACCAATAGTGTGTGTAGAGTTGTTGGGTGTTGAGAGACATTTCGTAATCGACAATGTCTTGTGTAGGAAATCCTTGCAGGTAGTCGGTGGAGGAGAGTGCGGAAGGACGCCAATCGGCATCAAGATGCAGGAGAGTGTAGGAGTATTGATGCAGACTGTGTGAGAGTTCGTCAAAGGATATTTCCAAAACCTCTTCGCCATTCAAACGCAAAACGGGTCGTTCTAATTTGGAATTATCTTTGAAGCGGATACGCAGGGATGATATTTCCGTTTTGCAGGTGGTTGTTTTGTAAACAGTGGCGTTTTCAGTTGCATTAAGCAGGTTGGAAAACATTAAGAGACAGAGTATTGGGAGGAATGAGTGAGCAGGTTTCATGAAGAATGTTGTTATGACGGATAAAAAATAGCGGTTTTATTGTTGCCAGTGAATAAAAATAGTGTTACCTTTGCAGTCGCTTTTGGAGAGTTATCGTTATTCTTTCTTTAAGCAGTTGCCACTATGGCTCAGTTGGTAGAGCAACGCATTCGTAATGCGTGGGTCCCCGGTTCGAGTCCGGGTAGTGGCTCATAAGAGTATCGTAAAGATATGTAGTTGATTGGTTTTGTGACCGGCACGAGAGAGGTATCGTGCCGGTTGTTTTTTGTACAGTTGTTTGTTAAATAATTCTTGTTTGTCAGCAGCAAAGGCATTACTTTTCCGTGAGATTTCCGAGCAGAGATGCCACGAATTCTTCTTTGTGGAATACTTGCAGGTCTGTCATCTGCTCTCCCAAACCGATATATCTGACAGGTATTTTGAATTGGTCGGATATGCCGATAACGACCCCTCCCTTGGCAGTTCCGTCCAATTTGGTGACAGCGAGCGAAGTGACCTGTGTGGCTTGTGTGAATTGCTTGGCTTGTTCAAAAGCGTTCTGTCCTGTACTCCCGTCCAAGACCAACATTACATCGTGCGGTGCACCCTGAACAACTTTCTGCATAACGTTTTTGATCTTTGTGAGTTCGTTCATGAGATTCACTTTGTTGTGCAAACGTCCGGCTGTATCTATCAGTACGACATCGGCATCGTTGGCTTTTGCGGATTGCAGTGTGTCGTAGGCAACGGATGCGGGATCGCTTCCCATCGCCTGCTTGATGACAGGCACCCCGACCCGTTCGCCCCAGATGCAGAGTTGGTCAACGGCAGCGGCGCGGAAGGTATCGGCAGCCCCCAGATAAACTTTTTTTCCGGCTTGTTTATACTGGTATGCCAACTTGCCGATGGTAGTGGTTTTGCCGACGCCATTGACCCCTACAACCATGATTACGTAGGGTTTGGCAGGAAGCGGAGAAGAGAAATCAAGGGCATTGTTATTATTGTTCTCTTGCAAAAGCGCCGTGATTTCTTCCAGCAAAATGCGGTTGAGTTCTCCTGTTCCGATGTATTTGTCTTTTGCCACCCTTTTCTGAATCCGGTCGATTATACGGAGCGTGGTATCGACTCCGACATCGGATGTGACAAGTACTTCTTCCAAATTGTCGAGTACATCATCGTCCACCGTAGATTTACCGACAATAGAGCGGGAGAGTTTCTGCAAAACAGATTCTTTGCTTTTAGCCAGTCCGTTGTCCAACGTTTGTTTTTTTTCTTTTGAAAACAGAGAGAATAGTCCCATGATTGTAGTAATTATTATATAGTTGAGAACTAATGCAGTGCAAAGGTATAAAAAAAAAGTCAGACGGCTGCAAAGAAAAGGTTATTTGGTGCAATAACGCAATGAACTATGCGAACACGAGGTTGGAGAGAATAGAAAAACCGTCCTGAACATCAAAACGAATGTTCGGGACGGATTGATTACTACCGCCACTATGAGCGGGCTAACAGAATGCGGATTCTATCTTTTTACGGAAAACAACACATTGATTGCCTCTGCAGGTTGCCCATTTGACGTGAAGGCTCCCATATCGTAGGCTCCCCAACCTAAAGCATTGTATTCAGCAGGTTTCCAGCCATTGTAAACTTGCGGTTCCCAATAGAAGACGCCCTCACAATTTTCCGAGATACATACTTTGTTGACAAAGTCCGTCATTACTTGTGCCGCCAACGATGGATTGGCAGATTTTGTTCCTACTTCGGCTATGATGACCGGAACGTTGAAGGTTTGAGAGAGTTGGTCAACATGTGTCGCACACAATGTATTCATCTCGCTCCATGATTTTTTTGAATTTGTTTGAGGATAGTGACTCAGACCGATGATGTCGAGTTTGCCACCCTTGGCGGTGAACTTCTTGTACCACCAAAGCCGGTCTTCCCAAGCGTTGTCAATATGAATGACGACTTTCGTTTCAGGGAACACTTTTTTGACAGCATCGTATCCGCTATTAGACAGCGATACATAACGTTTCCAACTATCCTGCATATCTCCATTATCATCCCACAACTTACCCATCGGCCACAACATTCCGTTGGTGGTCTCATTGCCTACTTGCACCCATTTGGGTGTGATGCCAATGGCTTTGAGAGATTGCAGCACATCCGACGTGTGTGCTGCAACGGCTTCACACATTTGGTCAAGGTCATAGTTCGTCCATTCTTCCGGAATGTTCTGGCGACTTGGATCACAGAAAAAGTCAGAGTAGTGGAAATCAATCATCACGCGCATCTGCTGTGCATAGGCACGTTTGGCTTTGTCAAGAACATCCTGTTTGTTGCACCAACCTGTGCTGTGATTTACCCAAACACGAAGTCGTACGGCATTCATTCCACACGACTTGAGTACAGAGATGCAGTCAGTTTCTTTGTTGTTCCGATTGTAGAACTTAATGCCATCGTTCTCTTGCTCAGTGAGCCAACTTATATCGGCTCCTTTGGCAAAACCTTCATTGATGACAGTATTATCCTGCTTTTCTTGCTGGGTGCAGGATGCAAGAAAAAAGAGCATCAGTGATGCGATATAAAGGGAATGCTTCATTGTATGATGCGGTATGAGAGGGGTTCAATGTCTATATTCAAGCAGTCAAGATGTTTTCTTTTTTCTCCTTTGTTAAGTATGACACGAATGGTACGATTCATATAGGTCCGGTCGAAACAAAGTACGTCATCATCTACGTAGACTGGGATATAGTCTCCATAAATCAATGCCATTTCGCTTCGACGCAGCCGGATAAGGTCTTTCACTTGCTTCAGGAAATTCTCTTCCAAAGGACTATAGTTATCGAAACGCAGCATGTGGCGGTTATCAGGATCATTGGCTCCGAACTCGGCATATTCATCGCCTTGGTATATGCACGGAACGCCTGGAAGAGTCATGTTGAGGACTTCCAGCAGGATGGATTTCTTGTAGGCTGTGGCAGTGTCACCAATACCTACATACCTTGTCCAACCTGCTTCTTTGTGGTCTTCGTTCCAACTTAGAGCACCTCCTGCCAAAGAGATGAAACGAGCCTTATCATGGTTGCCGGAAATGTTACCCATTGTGTGGTGTGAACCATACGTGGTGAGACTTTCATGGATAACATCTGCCAAGTTATGCATACTATAGTTTCTGCCAAAGACATTAATGGCAGTATGGTAGATGTTGAAATCGAACTGTGCATTGAGCATTCCTGTCTTTACATACGATGAGATAAGGTCGGCATTGCCATAGGTCTCTCCTATCATCCAAACATCTTTATCAGGCATACGAGTCTTTATTTTCTTAGTAAGGGTACGCCAATAACATTCGGGGATGTGTTTACATGCATCATGACGAAATCCGTCAATGTCATAGTGTTCTAACCAATAGAGTGCAGAGTCGGTAAGCGGAGAATAGACATCTTCCCGCTCAAGGTCAAGTGACGGAATATGTGAATCAAACCATGTGGTAAGGCGTTGTTCGTCCCATAATTCGAAGTTGCGCCGACCATCAGGAAGGATGGAATCTGTCATCCAATCAGGATGCGCTTGCAGGGTGGGGGAACTGATATGCATGTGATTTGCCACATAATCCAATATGACATTGATATCATGGTCATGGGCAGTGGAGAGCAATTTTCTGAACTCGTCTTCTGTGCCGAAACGTTGCTCAATGGCGGTGATATAGATAGGCCAGTAGCCGTGATATGCTGAAAATTTGGTATAAGAGGGCTGATCACCATTGATGTCTTTATATTTGCAAGGCTTTCCATCAAACTCGTAATACCCCCATGCATCCCATGGATTTTGTGCAATAGGGGACAGCCAAATGGTGGTTATTCCTAAGTCAGAGAAGAAGCCTTCCTTAATTTTCTTTGTAACTCCGGCAAAATCTCCCCCTTGATAATCTACAATGTCCAACACTTCCGGTATATGAAGTTTCTTGTTGTTGCAACTGTTTCCGTCTAAAAAACGATCCACCATCAAAGAGTACAGGACTTGTGCCTGATGGTCATGTCGTGTCAGATCTTTTGTGTCCGTAATAGGGCGCATATCTTGCAGAGGAATCAACAGATCATTGTAAAGATAATCTTCGTCAGCGGCATATACACGGATATAACTTCGTCCCTTGTGGGTATAATCGGGAATGTTGAGAGTATATTCGCCGCCTGTTTCCTCCAAGTTGGGATTTTGTATCTCTATATTCTGCCAAAGGATGGTGAAATGCGGATTCTTTGGTGCCTCTTTGAATGCAAAACGAATAGTATTTTTTGTGCAACCGGTTGTTATAAGCCCTTGTTTGTGTGGTAAGTCTGGTAATGCTGCAATGCTCAAATAATTACCATCCTTGGCAAGAGTGAGTGTAGGAACATAATGGTACTCATCTTTCATCAAGTACAAATCTGTTTCTTCGCCCATATCTGCCTGTTCTGATACATCAAAATAAACTACATCCCAATCGGAAGAAGTGAGACTTGGCACATAATCTGTCAAGAATATATGTGTGGAGTCCCCTCTCAGATGAATGGGTTGTATGGGGGCGTCCGTCATCGCCTGCTGTAGCCTACTGATCGTGTCCGTACTTTTGTTACATGCAGAAATACAGATAATGATTGCCGACAAGGCAGCATACCGAATCTTCATGTTTGAATAATGTTTTCTTTTGGTTGGATATTAGATAAAATGTTGCATATAACTATTCTGCAATAACCTTGCCATTTATTGAATCGGATTGCAATGCTTCTCTTGCAGAACTGTCGGTTGTTGTTTTAATCTCCTCATAATTAACTTCTTCAAAGGATATCACGAACTCTACGCGTCGATTGAGTTTCCTGCCTTTTGCGGTCGCATTGCTTTCGATGGGCATAGTGTCTCCATATCCGTGTGAAGTCATTCGGCTCTTGTCCACACCGGCACCAACCAAGTATTCCATAACGGCTGCTGCGCGACGTTCTGACAGGTCTTGATTTAGTTTCTTACTGCCAACATTGTCCGTATGCCCTTGTACTTCAATCTGATACTCAGGGTTGTCAATGAATATCCCTGCAATCTGATCCAATAATGGATAGGAAGCCTTTTTGATATTTGCCTTGCCCGTTTCAAATTGAATACCTTGCATGGCTTTCTTCAATAGATTTCGGACTTCTCTTTTTATTATGGGGCAGCCGTGATTGTCTTTGTCACCTGCAACAGTCGGACATTGATCGCAATAATCGGGTACTCCGTCTCCGTCCGTATCAAGCGGGCAACCTGTTGCGCTCAGATAGTCGACAGCCTCAGCGGGAGTATTCGGACATTCATCCAAGTAATCAGGCACTCCGTCCCCGTCCGTATCAAGCGGGCAACCAGTCTCGCTCAGATAGCCGATAGCCTCTGCGGGAGTATCTGGACATTCATCCATATAATCAGGTATCCCGTCGTTGTCGGTATCTAACATACAGCCCTTTTCATCCACAAAGCCTTTGGCTTCCGCGGGGGTACCCGGACATTCGTCCAGATAGTCTGGCACACCGTCTCCGTCTGAGTCTGTCGGACAACCCGTGTCGTCCACTTTCCCGTAAGCCGCTGTGGGGGTCTTGGGACATTTGTCCAGATAATCGGGTACACCGTCTCCGTCCGAGTCAATAGGGCAACCTGTAACATCAACCAAACCATAAGCCTCCGTAGGCGTACCGGGACATTCATCCAAATAATCAGGCACTCCGTCTCCGTCTGAATCTATCGGACAACCATATTTGTCCACTTGTACATTCTTCGGGGTGCTTGGACACAGGTCATATTTGTCCAACACACCGTCTTTGTCCCTGTCGCGCTTATGACCGATGACGATATTGATGCCTGCCGCAATGTTTACGCCTTTCGTTTTGTAGGGGATAGGTATATCCTGTATTTTTCCGTTCTCAAGCGTCTTGCTGTAATGCGCATAATAGCATGGCACATAGTCGGCAGCCAATGTAAAGCCGATACCCTCGTAGGTCACTATTCCTAATGCAGCACCTATGTTGCCGCCTTTCCCGTTGATGAAAGAGTAGGAAGCCGCCAATTGTAACCAGTGGAACGGACGGAAGGCGGCACCTAATGTCACCTCTTCATATATCTTGTACGGAGTGAATTTCGTGCGTGAATATACTCCCACACCGACTCTGTTCTCCCAGAAGTTCGCATCAACACCGATGTTCAGTTTCGGCGAAAGCATATCCATAAATCCTCGTGTGGTACCTTCGGTCGTTAAAGCCGTCTTGTACACATTCTCAATGCGTGCCGACACGGTGTCTATCAATTGGTCGGAATTGAAATCTCCGTTTTCGTCCACGTAGTCCCCGTAATTGATTTCTCCTACACCATCGTACGTCCCGTCAACCTTGTAGTTGTATTTCTGTCCCTTGTGCCAGCGGATGAAACCGAGATCCGTCACGGAGGCTGTAATCTGAACCATTTCATGAGGCTTGTATGTCAAACCTAAATCCAATGCACCGCCAAAACCTTGGGGCTTCCACAAAGATAATAGATCAATATCGGGAGAGTATTGGCTCAGCCCGTCCGAGTCTATGCTTTCAGGCAGGTTGAATGGGGCTGCGGCAACAACCGAACCCTGTCCCTTGACACTCCACGAGTCTGCTGAAGCGTTCAAGGCAAGCGACTGGTTGTTCATACCCAGGTGAAAGGAACCGTACAGGAACTTCAATTTCCCGCCGATGCTCCATTGCTCATTGATCTGGTGAGAGTAGCCCATACCTAATTCCGTGTACATGGACAGATCTATACCTAATTTCTTCAGGTCGAAACTGTTCATACCGCCGCTTAAATCTTTCATACCGCCGCCCAACGCAAAGTCAAACAAACCAAAAGGAACTCCTACTCCTCCGTCTATTCGTTCATTCAGAGTAAAGTGAAAATAGCCTGCATCTTTCACTCGGAAACCGAAAGATAAGAAGTTGATCTGCGTCTCTGCTTCTGCGCCTATCCCTCTTTTGATGCTGTTCATAAACCCCGCTTGGTTTGCTTGGGGATTCAGAAACCACATGGTCTTCCCGTTCTGTTTGAACACTATGTCTTGAAGTGTGAGGGCATTGTTCCCTCCGTAAGCCGAAACATAACCCATAACCGGCAAACTCACATATACCTTGCTGATGGGTTGGAGGGCGGGGTTGATGTAGTGCCGCATCGGGCTGTTCTCAAGGAAGTACAACGTATTCACTTGTTGTGCTTCTGTGCTGCCTATTGTTAATGCACTCGCAAGTGCCAACGAAAATATCTTTAACCTGTTCTGTCTCATTGTGGTGTATCTTACGAGGTTATTCTTTGTCTTTGTCTTTTTCTAATCTGAGCAGTGCTTCCACATCGGCGGCGATGCCTATCTTCACTTGCAAACCGGAGCGGTCCAATACGCGCACGGAAACCGTATTGTCTCCCAAGAACGTATCATACACGATATATGCCACCGAAGCCAGTTTGTCATACTCTTCCTGATTGATATGGATGATGAGAGCCGTCTCCCCGGGTGCTTTCACAACCCTGTTCTCTATCTCGGTCGGTCCTGCAATGGTGATCGTGTTGCCGCCGTCTTCAAGCATGTTGAAGTGGATTTCTTGATTGTCTTTGTCAAAGAATCGGAATGTGGCACGGATGTTAAAAGGTATATAGTTCTTGGCCATCAGTACCAACTTCAGTTCATTGACGTGTACGCTGTCTATCCTGTCAATGTCGGCAACGAGCGAATCTATCGAAGTCCTGCTTAAGTCAACGTCTTTTATCGTATCGGTGTACGACAATTCTACGTTCGGATTGAAGATAAACGGAAGATGGGCAATCGCTTCCAAATCTATATCCGTGTTATTCGTCAGCCTGTGCTGCTTCAACTCGGAAGAGTAACTCTGGTTGATAACCACATTAAACTGATAACCGATCAGGTCCGGACGTAGCGCAAACAGTTTGTCCAACCTGCCGTTCGACTCCGTGTGGTCAAACACCAGGGTGTTCGTCACGGTTGCACCGATAGGAGCCGTACGCGGATCAACAAACTCAGGGAAAGCCCATATATACTTCCTGCTTCCGTTGAAGGTCGCGTATGCGGCCTCTTCCGTTTCCTCCGATTTCACAAACAGATACTCTGCATTCAAAGTCAGCGGACAACCCAAAGCCTGTTTGGCGTGCAGAGTCACGCGCGGCTCTGCCAGTTGCAGATGCAGTTTCTGAATCGACGACCACCCTTCCCATTCATCGGCAATGCGGATAGTGTCTTTGTCACGCATGAGGTTACTGGGTCTGAACCACCCCCAAACGGCATGATAATCAAGAAATTGTACCTTGAAATCGTAATTGATGGAAGAATTGGCGGTGATGGGGATACCCTGTTCGGGCAGAATGGTAAAGCGGAATGTGAAATCCACACCGGTCACCACATTCCTGTTGCTTGGCTCAGCGTTCCTATCCTGCATCAGGTTGATGGTGAACTCATCGAGCAAAACGTGAATACTGTCGTTGTAGTCCGCGCCTGTCAACGGAATTTCAATGGTCTTTCCCTGGGCGCGGGAGATATTGTCGCTCAAGATGATTTCCAACTTCTTGATGTCGTTGTAGGGCAGATTTAGTTCGGTGAGCGAAAGTACGGTCGAGAATCGTGCTTCACGTATGTAAATACTGTCTATTCTCTCGTTGTCAAGAGCCGTGTTGATACCTGTAAGTTCCAGATGCAACGGGAAATCAAGCACAACCTCTCTACCCGCAGGCATGGAGAAACCCACTAAAGATGGCTGTGCTGAACCGATTACAAACTGTTCGTGTGCAATTGTTATGTATTGGGTCAAATCTATCGTATGGAAATCACGGGTGATACGGAACGTGTCCTCAAAGTAAAGCAACCCGTCTTCTTCCACACCGATGTTGTTCTGTACATCGCCTTTCAGAAAGTCGTTGATGCTCACCTTCATTTCGCCAATCGGCAAGGCCAATCCCAACTGTACCTGTGCTTCAGGATCAATGTTGTTCAAATCCACGTCTGCACGGCAACTCGGTAAAGTCAGCAAACTGCCTGCCAATAGAAGGCTGACGAGAAAATAGAAAATGGAATGTTGTTCTTTCATAAATGAAACGAATGTGATTTGTTCAAAAATAACCCTACAAAGTTACAAGCATTTTTCAATATATGCAAATACCATGTGTAATCCGATAATAAAAATGAAACTTCTATACTTGCCGGTTGGAGTCATATTATGTACTGTTAAGTCAAAATATGCAGGTCCGAGGGGCTGTTTCTTCCTGCTTTGTGTCTGGTGCTTTCCCACGCCCGTCCCAACCGCCCCATTTGTCCCATTCGTCCAATTAGACCAATCCGTCTCATCCTCCCTCGAACTTCTCGAACTGTTAGGACTTCTGTCATAGCCTCGTTGGCAGATTGTTTGTCCTCCCTTTCATCTTCCCTGCAAAATCGTACCTCGTAAATGCTCCAATCGGAAATAATACGACCCCTCAAGCCGACCTCAAGCACCCCTTATCGACCCCTAAACGAGATGTCAACAGTGCGGATGTTAACCCCTCCTTTGGAGGGGATTGGGGAGGTTTATCTTCTCCCTAACACATCATAAACAACTCCTTCCCGTTCTATCACAAGCCGCCCCTCATAAATATATTTCCGATACGGCAGTTCCTTCCCGCTTGCATTGTCAATGGCAGTGGGAGTGACAGCCTTCCATTCCGCATACAGGATGAAATCTCCGTAATATCCCTGCGTGCTTGTTACTGCTTCATGGCTGAATGCCGAGTGCCAGCCTGCGAAATCATATCCTTCTTTTTTCGGGGTGGGGAACACGGTCTCTTTGTCAAAAGTGTATGTGTCGGGTTGCAGAGTAAGCCGCTCGGTCTGTGCTGCGTCTGCGTAATAGGTGATGCCGAAAGGACGTCCTTCCCATTGGGCGTAGAGTGTTATGTCTGTATCAGTCGGAATGATGTCGCCTGCTTGGTAGGTCGTGCCTGTGCCGTCCTCATTTGTGTTCCAGCCCGTGAAATAATAGATGAGATAACTCGGCTCTTCTGTCAGACCGATACTTGGTTTCTGATTAGGGATGCTGTAAGTCTCTCCTTTTGTAACAGTCGTAGTGGTCAGGGTGGATGGTGTCAATGCAAAGTGTGCGTCCCATGCTTCGGGGCGGTTGTCGTCAAAGGTCACTTGATGAGTCTCCTTGGGATTTTCCGGTTGTTCCCGGCAGATAGTGCGGTGCACTTCCATTCCCGTCAGTTTCCCGTTCTGCCCGTTTTCCGCTGTGCGGCATATCCATATCTGCTGAATACCGTCTGCTTTCTGTGGCAATACAAACTTGCTGCGGGTCACTGTCTTCGATTTCGTTACCGGCGCAGCAAGCAGTTCTGTCACACCGTTGTCCGAATATGCCCAAAATGTGGTTTGGTTGAATGTCATATCCACTACCAATGTGTCGCCTTCCTGAAAATGATTGCCGTCTGCCAGTTCCATCATCACGTATGCTCCCTCATTGTTCAGTTTATAGGGTGAATCGCTACTCAATTGGTTGGCTGCACCCGTTCCTCCGATGCTGCCGTCCACAGTGCAACTGTTTTTGCCTGTTATGCTTAGTCGGATGATCGTGTCTGCGTGGCATTTTGTCGGCTCGTCTGGGTCGGGCGGGTCAATCGGATCTACAGAAACGGAGGAGTTGGTTACTCTCACCTGTGCATTCAGATTGTTCCGTCCTGTACTCTCCTCCCACATATCGCTGTTTGCAAAGCGGATCGCATATTGCAGATTATCGGCAATCCGGCTGTCAGCGTCGGGCAGTTGCAGATATAGTTTGTATGTCCCCGTCTCAATATCTTCGGGCAAAGTGAGGGTCTCCGAAATTTGTATGGTCTCTTCCGGCTTCCATGTCCTGGGATCCGATTCCAATGGAACACGGTAAGTCTTGTTTCCCGACTGCAATACAATATAGGCTTTCCGCTCGTTGTAAAGGGGGGCATAACCCGTGTTTTGCAGGGTAAGTTCAATGTTCGCTTTTCTCTCGCTCCCTACCTCCTCGGGGTATGTCCCCTTGATTAGTTGGAATCTGTACCCCATCCGTCGCGCCATGATGTCGTAATACGAGTCGCCCGAAGCGTCCCTCTCTGTCTTCCATTGACCGGTTGCATAGTCGCTGTAGTCGTAGTTGAGGTAGGAATAATGCAGCAACTTCATCTCGGCTGCGGCTTTTTCGCCGGTGCCGTAGTTCTTGTAGTTGCTTGCATGGCTCTTTTCTATGTTCGTTTCGCCGCCGTTGGGTACAAACAGGCATTCTTGCGCAAGATAGGCTTTGTCTGCTGCCACGTCTTCGTAGGTACCCATATTCTCTGCCCCGTTGCAGAAAGCATCGTTGTGGTGACCTAATCGGGAACGTTTGTCCTCTTTCCATGCTGTGGCAGATGTCAGGGCAGTGGCATCGCCTATGTAGTCCGTTTTGTACTTGGGAGTTCGTAATTGTACGCATCTTGAAGCGGGTACAGCGTCTAATAGTTGGTTGATGAGGTTCGTGCGTGTGCCTTCCGCTATATGGTAGCCTGTGCCTTGCCCCGAGTAGTACCATTCGCCCCATACACCCAAGAAACCCGCTTGCACCACATAGATAACGTCTGCATTGTCATGCAGGATGGGTTTGAGTTGTTCCAGATGTTGCCTCCATATTTCGGGCGATGCGTCTTGATAGGGCTTCGAACTGCTCGCTGTGTACGCAAAACGCAAAATGCACTTGAAACCCTTGCTGCGGAACTTCGCCATATCAGTGTTAATCTGTGTCAGGACAGCCTCCGGCAGGGCTTGGCTGCGGAAATTGTCCAAGTAATAAAGACGCAGTAACAGCGAACGGCCGGCTGCCTGTCCGTCCGTAAAATAGTGGTCGCGGAGGTTGCTGCTCCCATCGCTCTTCACGATTTGCTCCACTTGTTCGTAGAAACCGCGCTCAGGATTGGGGAAATTGGTCGTGTTGTCGGTGGTGTAAGTAACTGTGGTCGCATAACTGCTGGCTGTAAGCAGACATGAAAAAAGAATAGTATTGAAGTGTCTCATGTTGATAGATTGTATAATTCCGATGGTAAAGGTAAAGAAAATATCCTGTGCATGCAAATCCCTGTATGACGGACATACCTTTATGGGCAAAAGTGTATATCGCTGTTGCGGGAATTTTCAGACATCGTTATTGGATTTCGGTTTTCTCTGTTTCCGCTTTGGATTCTCAGGAAACCACCCCTTCTCTACACGCTTCCTTTGCTCGAACAACTCCAGTATCGACCAGAAACAGGAGAATGCAAATACTCCCGAAATGACAGATGCATAGGTGCTTTCTGTAAAAAGGGAAAGAACGATGGCAGCAATGCCGGTGCTTGCAAAAGCCCACCAGCAGCGTGTGCCGAAATAGTACTCTGCTTTGATGACAATGGGGTGAAACATTCCGATGCATAGAAAGGTTGCCAAACCCAATACAATACCTTCTATATTGAAAGTCATACCGATAATCATTTCCGATGAGTGAGTTGATCTGAAAACGCAAGCGAAAGTATAAAAAAAAAAGCACATACACAACTGCTTTCCTTGTTTTCTCTCTTGTGAAGGATGTTTGTAAAGGCTTCGCGGAACGGATGGAAGTATAATGCTCCATGGAGCAGCGTAGTTGCGTAGGTAAAGATTTTTGTGTAATTTCGCTGCCGGAACTTGTGCATGATGCTATGTTTTTGTGGCTATGCGCAAGCATATACATAAGATAGCGTTTATTACGCTTTGTGTTTGGCAAACAGAAAACTTC